>VFQS010000009.1_pt1 | contig 432086 bp, 424 predicted proteins | sample 3512361 | NCBI WGS metagenome assembly VFQS01 (sample SAMN10412375, study PRJNA504923) | tailings metagenome | isolation source: Relicate 1 Philex TSF3 active mining | place: Philippines
GATTCGACGGGCATGGCAATAAAGCCATACCTCATCGAGGTAATTGGCATTGACTAAAGCACGCTGTTGAGTTCTCAAGGTACGGGTGCGCACCGATTCCTGGCCTTACAGCCATTAGCAGGGCACGACGTATTCCGCCCCTTTTACAGGGCAGAAGGAGAAACCTAGGCCGAGATCGCATTTAGGTCAAATCGCGAGACTGCTTATAAAGCAGAGTGCGAAAAAACCCTTGTAAATCAAGGTTTTTTGGCTTCAAGGGAAGTTCTTGCTCGACTACTCGGCCTGGTGTTGAAGTCCGATTTCGTAGTGAGAGGGCAAGAATAACCCCCTATTTTCGAGGGGGCAAATCGGACAAAGCCCTGTTTTTAGCCTGTTTCTAGCCTGTTTCTAGCCAACCTCCACAGCAGCAAGGTCTCGTTTGCCTTTTCGTAGGACGAAGAAGCGACCGTGCAGTAAAGAATCAGTGGTCGGCGCGAAATCTTCGCCAACAATCTTCACATTATTTAAGTAAGCCCCACCTTCTTTTACGATTCTTCGCGCCGCAGATTTTGATTCGACCAGGCCAGTGGCAACAATCAAATCCACCCAAGTTGGAATCGGCGCTCCCTTACCAATATTTGTCCGCGGCAGTTCGCTAAGCGCTCCCGAGAGTGTGTCTATATCTAAATCAGCAAGTTCGCCCTGGCCAAATAGCGCCTTCGCTGCAGTTTCAACCTTCACAGTTTCGGATTCCCCGTGAATTAGCGTTGTGAGTTCTCTAGCTAGAGCCCGATGCGCTTCACGGGCCCCAGGATTGGTTCTGAGCGACTCGAATAATTGCTCTAACTCTTCATGGCTCTTGAAACTAAAGCTCCGTAGTAGTTGCTCCACATCTCGATCATCTGAATTTAGGAAGAATTGGAAGAAGGCATATGGTGAAGTCATCTTAGGATCTAGCCAAATCGCACCACTTGCAGTTTTTCCAAATTTAGTTCCGTCTGCCTTTGTCATCAACGGAATGGTGAGAGCGTGTGCGCTCTTTGCTTCCACCCGTCGAATCAAGTCAACACCGGCAACGATGTTTCCCCATTGATCGCTTCCACCGATTTGTAGAGCGCAATCATGACGACGATTTAACTCTAGATAATCAAAGGCTTGGAGGACTTGATAAGAGAACTCGGTATATGAGATTCCGCCGGATTCAAGGCGAGCAGATACCGACTCCTTTGCAAGCATCTGATTTACAGAGAAATGCTTCCCAATATCCCGCAAAAATGTGATGGCTGAGACCGGCGCCGTCCAATCAAGGTTATTTGCCATGACAGCCGCGTTCTTTCCCGTGAAATCAAGAAACCCCTCTAATTGCGCGCGAATTCGGCCTACCCAGTCCGAGACCACCTCGACCTCATTTAAGGATCTCTCACTATTGCGACCGCTGGGGTCTCCTACTAAACCGGTCGCACCTCCCACTAGTGCGATTGGCTTATGGCCAGCGATTTGGAATCTCCGTAGCACGGTGAGGACTGCCAAGTTTCCAAGATGAAGGCTCGGAGCAGTTGGATCAAAACCAAGATAAAGGGAGCGGCTTCCTCCATTGAGGAAGGTCTCTAGTTCTTTCCTATCAGTTGTCTGCGCAATTGATTTACGCCACTGGAGATCATCGAGCAGAGAACTCGTCATTGGGACATCATGCCGGAAAAACGTTTCGACTCGTTGGATATCCATTTTCTATCGCGTCGAATTGAGTTCTTCACCGCCGTTAGTTGTTTCAATACCGACTTCGGCGCCGTTCCACTCGGACTGGTGCGAGATGTCACCGCTCCTTTAGCATCTAAGAATCTCTTGACTCCCCCATCGAGTTTTGGATGAGCGCTTAGTAGCTCTCGCTCGCTAAGTTGGTGCAGTTGTTTTCCTGCAGACTCGCATAGACGGACGCATTTCCCGGCCGCTTCATGAGCTTGGGAGAATGGGATTCCCTTCCGCACAAGATAATCAGCAATCTCGGTGGCGAGTGAAAAACCTTCCGGAGCGCTAGCTGCCATTTTGGCTATATCAAATTTAGTTGAGGCAACCATTCCTGTAAGTGGCGGGAGTAATAGAAGTAGCTGATCAATTGATGCGAAGACCAATTCTTTATCCTCTTGAAGATCCCTGTTGTAAGCGAATGGCAGACCTTTCATTGTGGTCAGTAAGCCAGTTAGATTTCCAATCAACGGCCCCGCTTTTCCGCGAGCCAATTCCGCGACATCTGGATTCTTCTTCTGGGGCATTATTGAAGAACCGGTCGCATAGGCATCATCGAGCTTCGCCCAGCCAAATTCGCTAGTGCACCAGATGGTCCACTCCTCGCCAATTCGCGACAAATGAACTCCAATTAACGCCATTATGAAGAGCGCTTCGGCTGCAAAATCGCGATCAGAGACCGCATCGATGCTGTTACCGGCGATACCGGAAAAACCTAGTTCGCGTGCGCTCTTGCCGGGGCTAACCAAGAGCGAACTTCCAGCAAGCGCTCCAGCGCCAAGAGGTGAGAGATTTGTGCGCTCATACCAATCCTTAATTCTCTCCAGGTCGCGATTTAGCGCAGCAGAATGTTTTGCTAGTTCGTGGCCAAATGAAATTGGCTGTGCGTGTTGCATATGAGTGAAACCAGGCGCGACTGCATCCACGTACTCTCTTGATTTCTCAGCCAGAGCCTCATTGAGTTCGCAGAGTTTGGATGCGAGACCGAGCATGTTGTCCAGTAGAAAGAGCTTGAAGTCAGTTGCAACTTGATCATTTCGGGAGCGCCCAGCTCTTATCGCCCCACCGAGCTCTCCTAGATTCTCTTTAAGTCCTCGCTCCAGGGCTGAGTGGACATCTTCATCTTCAGCCTTTGGAAGAAACTTCCCATTCCTTACTTCATTCATTAGATCTTTTAGCGCCTTAGTCAATTTCGTTGCGGTCTTTACATCAATCAACTTATTCTCTTTAAGTGCTTTTACATGCGCGAGTGAACTTGCTAGATCATAAGGCGCAAGTCGCCAATCAAAATGGACACTTCTTGATAGAGCGAAGACCGCGTCATCAGTTTTGGATTCAAACCTGCCACCCCATAGAGCCATTACTTCGTCGCCTTTCCTCGCAAGAATTGACCTAATTGACGTTCAAGTTGCTTGCCACCTGTTGGCGACTTAGAGACGACTAGGACTGTGTCATCTCCGGCAATCGTTCCAATGATATTTCCAAGGACCCCACTACTTGCGGCGCGATCGAGAGTGCTTGCGAGAAGTTGCGCTCCCCCCGCTGGCGTTTTTAAGACCACCAAATTCCCACTCGCAACGATGCTTAGGACAAGTTCATCAGAAGCTTTGGAGAACCGAGATCTGTTCTCATTACTCTCAATGAGAAATTGATATCGAAGAACTCCACTCTGATCCCGTCCCCTGACTGCGCCTATCTCCTCTAGGTCGCGGCTAGCCGTTGCCTGGGTGACATCAATTCCCTCATCCCCTAAAAGCTCGACTAGATCATTTTGGGAGTGCACGAGGCCCTGATTCACATAAGAGATAACCAGCGCTCGGCGAGCATTAGTTGATAGCGCAGATTTCTTAGCCATCGTAAACCTCCTCACAAACTTCGGCGAAGGCCCCAGCAAACTTAATGATCTGCCGTTCTGTGATGATAAACGCGGGAGCAATGCGGATGACATCTTCACTAGTTGCATTAACAAGATACCCGGCAGTTGCCAACTTGTTAGTTATTTCTTTGGCTTTACCTCCCCTAACTTGAATGCCAATAAGTAGACCTCTTCCTCGACATCCAATTACGCCATCGATCGGGGAGATTAAATTGCGAAGTAGAGCGCCCTTTGTGGCGTTGAGCGATAGATAGCTGGATTTTTCTATCTCTGAGATCACGACATTTGCAGCTGCGCAAGCAATTGGGTTTCCACCAAAAGTTGTGCCATGACTTCCCGCTGTGAAGAGTTGGGCACTAGGGCCAATCGCGATCATTGCGCCAAGTGGCAGACCGCCACCTAATCCCTTCGCTAACGTTATGACATCGGGCGCTATCCCTTCGTGTTCGAAACCGAACCAGTTTCCAGTTCTACCCATGCCAGTCTGAATGCAATCAATAACCAAAAGTGCGCCAGTCTTATCGCAGATTTCGCGAGCCGCCTTCAAATAGCCTGGTGGCGGAAGTATGACGCCAGCTTCGCCCATAATTGGTTCAATAATTAGCATTGCGGTTCGACCATTTACTTTTCTATGAAGAGCTCTTACATCTCCGTATGGGACGTGAACGACTTTAGATATGAGTGGCTTAAATGGATCACGTTTACTTGGTTGCCCGGTGAGAGATAGAGCGCCCATCGTGCGACCATGAAATGCACCGAGCGCTGCTACAACTCGCTTTCGCCCCGTCAATCTCGAGAGCTTAAGCGCCGCTTCATTAGCTTCCGCCCCTGAATTACAGAAAAAGACGCGAGCGCTCGAATCTCCTGACATCTTCACTAAACGCTCAGCGAGGTCCAGTACCTGGGGATGGCTATAAAAATTGGAAACGTGGCTTAATTCTCTTGCCTGTTTTGCTATCGCTGCGCTTACTTTTGGATGGTTGTGGCCAAGGAGATTAGTAGCAATTCCCCCCAAGAGATCCAAATACTTCTTTCCATCAACATCCCAGACTTCAATACCTTTACCTCTTACGAGCGAGATGCTTGGAGTTCCATATGTAGATTGGATTGAGGAGTTCCAACGTTCGGCTTGCGACCTTGTTGGCTTTTTTAGGCTCTTACCCATGTTCCTCCCTTTCCAGATAACGCATCCTTAAAGGCAACGAGTGATTTCCCATCGATAACTCGAGCTGACCCCGATCCAGAAGTGATCGCATTAATCACAGCCGCAACTTTGGGAACCATTCCACCCTCAAATGTGATCGAACCAAGTTCCTTCGCAGAGACTTCATTCATTAAAGAGTTCTGGTCCGGCCAATTTCTATAAATTCCTGGCACATCTGTCATGAAGAGGATTTCTTGGGCGCGCAAAGCGCCGGCGATTGCACCGGCCGCAAGATCGGCATTTACATTGAGAGCCCTTCCATCGGCAGCATTTGAAACCGGCGCAACAACCGGCAAGAACCCGGCATCCAAGAGCGTTCTTAGAATATTTGGATTTACGGAATCTACTTCGCCGACAAGTCCCAGAGCCCCTTCGCTCTTCAATCTGACGCTGAGTAATCCAGCATCACTTCCTGTAATTCCAACGGCTGGCAATCCAACTCGCTGTAAGGAGCGAACTACAGAGCGTAGAACCGACCCAGTAAGTACTGCCTCTACCACCTTCATTACTGCGGGCGTAGTAATTCGGAAGCCATCTTTGAATTCCGATTCAACTCCCTCAACTTTGAGCTGTTGATCGATTTGTGGTCCGCCACCATGAACAATCACAAATTGTTCACCTGCGCTCCAACGCTTTGCAATCTCATCCATCCAGGTTGGGTCGCTATTCATAGCATGGCCGCCGAATTTGATGACTATCATGTTGAATACGCCGAATTCTCATGCACATACTCAGCTGTTAAATCGTTCGTGTAGATAGTTGCCGAAGCGCTTCCTAAATGTAGGTCAATCAGAATGTCGATCCGTTCTGCTTTCATATTTACAAGTTCGCGAGAGTCCCCGGGAGAGCTACTCCGACAGACCATGACTCCATTTAAAGTGACATCTATATTGGCAGGATCTAAGACTGCTTTAGTCGTGCCAATGGCCGCAAGGATCCTGCCCCAATTTGGATCCTCGCCATGTAAGGCGCACTTCAAGAGATTATTACGCGCGCATGCTCTCCCTATCTCGACAGCATCGCGCTCACTCTTGGCATTTACTACCTTGATTGCCACAACTTTCGAATGACCTTCCGCGTCAGAGATCAATTGATAAGCAAGGCTCTCGCATATCTCAAAGAGCGCGCTCCTTAACTCCTCGCGGGAAGGTTCCACTCCGGACGCACCCGAGGCCATGAAGAGAACTGTGTCATTAGTCGATGTACATCCATCTGAGTCAATTCGATTAAAGGTTGCTTCACAAACTTCGGCGAAAAGTTGCTCCGCTAATCGTTTATCTACCTTTGCATCCGTCATGACAACTGAGAGCATGGTGGCCAGAGCGGGAGCTAGCATTCCGGCCCCCTTGGCAATTCCAGCAACCTCGAAGCCACCCCGAGATAGGTGCGCGATTTTTGCTACCGAGTCAGTGGTCATAATTGCTGCCGCAGCATCCGGCAACGAACTGGTATTCAAACTCTTCACTGCCGAATCAATTCCAGATAGAAGATTCGCCATTGGAAGGCGAACCCCAATCAAGCCCGTAGAACAGATTGCCACATCCCCGGCGGATAGTTGTAGTTTTGCCGCTACTTCTTCAGCGCTCTTATGTGTATCTGCAAAACCCTCTGGGCCGGTACAGGCATTTGCGCCCCCACTATTTAGAAGAACCGCAGATACCTCGTTATCTCTTACAACTTGCGATGTCCAAGTTACTGGTGCGGCCACGATCTGATTTGTGGTGAAGACTGCAGTGCCAACCCTCTCTGGTCCATCATTGACAATGAGGGCCAGATCTTTCGCCCCAGAGCTCTTTAGTCCTGCTGCGATGCCGGCTCCTCGAAAACCCTTTGGGAATGCGGTCATTGGCCCACTCCCATTGAACTAAGGCCCAAGCTCTCATCAAAACCGGCAATTAGATTTGCATTCTGTACCGCCTGGCCCGCCGCACCTTTTCCTAGATTATCTAGCGCTGCCGAAACGACCAATCTCGAAGTGTGGGTATCCACGGCGAGCTGTAGCTGGATTCCATTTGAGCCGATGAGAGACGAGGTTTCTGGAAGTTGGCCTTTTGGAAGAAGCGTTACAAACTTTTCATCGGCGTAATTTTTCTGATAGATCTCCCGAATGGAACTCTCATCTAGTGAGGTCTTTGCCGAGACCGTAGCCAAGATTCCTCGTGGCATCGGGGCAAGAATTGGCGTAAATGAAATCCGCACCTCTTTTCCAGATGCCTTACCAAGGGCTTCTTCAATTTCGGGAGTATGTTGATGAACTCCGCCAAATTTATAAGAAGTAAGCGAATTCATTACCTCGCTAGCGCTTAGGTTTACCTTATTCGTCCGACCCGCTCCAGTAGTGCCGCTTGCTGCAACAACCACAATGTCGCTTGAGTCGATGGCTTCCTTTGTAATCGCTGGGGCGATGGCGAGAGTTATAGCTGTGGCGTAACAGCCTGGATTAGCGACTCTTGTGCTTTGAGCAATTTTTTCGCGTTGTCCAGGCAGTTCTGAAAGGCCATAAGTCCAAGTTCCTGCATGCGCTCCCCCGTAATATTTCTCCCATTGCGTCGGATCGCTCAATCTGAAGTCAGCGCCCAAATCTACGATTTTCAAATCACTTCTTAACTCACTTACAAGCGAAGCAGACTCCCCATGCGGCAGCGCCATGAAAACCAAGTCGCAGGAATTTAGCTCCTTCGATGAGGTCTTCTCAAACTTCCTACCGAAGTATGAGCTGAGATGGGAATGGATTGCGGAAATTTCCTCGCCAGCGCTAGAACCTGCAGCAATGTAAGCCGGATCGAATTTTCCGTGGTTTGCCAGTAGCCGAAGTAATTCTCCCCCGGCATAGCCACTTGCTCCAACAATACCTACGCGCATCGAGCGAGGATACCCATTAATGCATAATTATGCAATTCAATGCATACTTATGCGTCAGCTCCTTAGCGTGGCTTTGAACCGCTCAACGACTGAGCCTGTGGCCTGCTCTCGCAACTTTGCAACTTCCTCGCCGGTGAGCGTTCGATCGGGAGCACGGAAGGTCAATGTGAAAGCTAGAGAAATCTGGTTCTCTCCCTCCCTTTGGAAGCGGTCGAATAACTCCACACTCTCTAGAAGTTCGCCGGCACCCTCACGCAGCGCTGCGGTGATTTCTGCGGCGGAAACCTGCGAGGAGAGATAGAACGAGACATCTTGTATTGCTGCTGGCATAGCAATTACTGGTTTGGCTTGGATAGCACCTTGGACTGGGATTGCATCGACAAGCAAGGCGAAGAAAATGGTCCGCTCCGGTAATCCAAGCGCCGCGCAGATTCTGGGATGAATCTCTCCTGCGTGAGCAACTGGCTTTCCCGCCACAACGAACTCAGCGCATCGACCTGGGTGCCATGGAGCTAAGTCAACATTCTTAACTGAAAAATCACTGGTTATCTCCCGGAGCAATTGACTAGTGATAGAGACGGCATCTTCCCAAGAAGCGGTCCGACCTTTCCCCCACCATCCTGACAATTCAATCTCGCCAGCTACAACACCGCCGATATGAAGTGATTGGAAGGGAACGCTCTCATAGATCTTCTTGATCTGAGCTGCGCTCGGGCGCTTAGCCGTTGAGATTCCAATTGAGTTCTCTAATTTTTTGATATCTCGGAAAATTAAGCCGCTTTCAAATAACGCTACTGACTTTGCGCCTCGGGAGAGATTACGAGCCGCTGTTTCAAGTAGACCGATAGAAAGGTGGGTGCGCAAGAGCGGATTCTGATCGGAAATTGGATTAGCTATCTTGAAGGTTTTTGCCCGCTCGCCAGTAAATCCAAACAAGTCCATCTGAGATTGATTTACAAAGGGGTAGTTGTGGACTTCGGTAAAGCCTCTATTAGCTAGCGCTAGAGAGAGGAAACGTCTCCGTTGCTGTAGCGGCGTAAGCCCGGTCTTTCCTGACTTAGGAATCTTAGGAGTTGGTACTCGAGAAGGAATTCGCTCGTAACCATAAAAACGTGCAACCTCTTCGGCAAAATCAGATAGATGGTTTAGATCGCTCCGCCAACTCGGTGAGGTGATCCGCCACTCCTTTCCGGATTTAGAGACTTTACATCCAACAGCGACGAGGGCTTTCGCAACTTCGGCGCTGGAGTATTCAGTACCAATCAATTCTGAGATTTCCGACGGTGAAATAGCGGTGAACTTTGCCTTTGGTAACGCTCCTTTAGAAGCGCTGCCGTGGTATCTCGCACCGCCATGCTCAATCAAAAGCAATGCGGCTCGCGCGGAGGCAATCTCGGCGAGTAGCGGATCTACTCCACGTTCGAATCTTCGTGAGGCCTCCGATGAAAGGATATGGCGACGTGAATTTCTTGCAACGGCTACGGGATTGAAGTGAGCAGCCTCGAGAGCAATTTTCGTCGTTTCAACTCCAACTTCGCTATCAAGACCTCCCATAGTGCCGGCTAGCGCTAGCGGTCGCTTTTCATCAGCAATTAAGAGATCATCTTTAATTAATTTTCTTACCTGATTATCTAAAGTTGTAATTGATTTGAAAGAGTTGGCGCGTTGTACTCGAAGCCTTCCATTAATTTTTTCGGCGTCGAATGCATGAAGTGGTTGTCCGAGTTCCAACATCACATAGTTAGTCACATCAACAGCGAGCGAAATAGGTCGCATTCCCGCCTGGGTCAGGCGGCGAGCCATCCAAGCAGGTGTCTTTGCGCTTGGATCAAGACCACTTAGGGAGCGGAGGAAAATCAAATCAGCGCCGCTCTTATCAAGAATCTCTACCTGAGTCACTTTTCCACTCTTCTTCGCTTTAGCTAACTTATTTAGTAAAGCTTTACTCTCAATATCCTTAAATTGAAATCCAAGTGACATTGCTAATTCCCGCGCCGCTCCCCTTACCGACATGGCATAACCACGATCCGGGTTTACAGCAATATCGATAATCGGGTCATCGGCCCCGAGCGCCTTCAGCGCATCGCTTCCGTTCTTAAATCTCTCGCTTAGAACGATGATGCCGCTATGGTCCTCACCAAGACCTAACTCGCGAGCAGAACAGATCATGCCATTGCTCAATTTTCCATATGTCTCGCGCGCGGATATTGCAAAATTCCCAGGCAAAACAGCTCCAGGTACTGCTACAACTACTTGATCTCCGACCACAAAATTCGTGGCTCCACAAATCACATAGCGTTTGGACTTCTCGCCGAGATCAAGCGCCACATAGCGAATTGGCTTTTTATGTCCGGATAGCTCCTCGATCTCCAATATTGTTCCAACCTTGAGCGGTCCTTTGATTCCAGAAGCCGGATTAATCACATCTTCAACCTCAAAACCTACTTTTACGAATGCCGCTACAAGTTTCTCAACGTTCTTCGCTGGGTCAAAGTTTTTCGGGAAGGTTATGAACTCAGATAGCCAAGAGAGAGGAAGTTTCATCTACTTCCAACTCCAAATTGGCGCGAGAATCGCAAATCACCTTCGACGATGTCGTGCATATCGGTGATGCCATTTCGAACCATCAAGGTTCGCTCTAAGCCCATACCAAATGCAAACCCGGTATACACAGATGTATCGATGCCGCATGCCTCAAGGACCTTAGGGTTCACCAGGCCACATCCACCCCACTCGATCCACCGTCCGTTGTAGAAGAAATCAACTTCTGCACTTGGTTCAGTGAAAGGAAAGAACGATGGTCGAATTCGAGTAGTCACATCGGGGCCAAAGATGCGCGCTGCAAATAGATCTAGAGTCCCTTTCAAGTCAGCCATCGTGATGCCTTTATCTACGACTAAACCTTCGACTTGATTGAAAACAGGAGTATGAGTCGCGTCCAATTCATCAGAGCGATAGGTGCGACCAGGACAGATCACGTAAATCGGTGGCTCATTTTCAAGCATGGTACGAATTTGAACGGGAGAAGTGTGGGTACGGAGAACTAATCCCGAATCAATGGGCTCGATGAAGAATGTATCTTGCATTGTGCGCGCTGGATGATCTTCCGGAATATTTAATGCATCGAAATTCAACCAACCAGATTCAAGTTCTGGGCCTTCTGCAACTTGGTATCCCAGCCCGACAAATAGATCCTCAATCTCAAACCTGAGTGAGGTTAATGGATGAAGCGCTCCTCGATGGGTACGTTGAGTTGGGAGGGTGACATCAACGCGTTCCTCCACCAAGGCTTTGGCGTCACGAGCAAGGGTTAGCTCACGCTCCTTATCATCAAATGCTTGATTGATATTCGCTCTGGCGGTACCAATTAACTTGCCAGTTGCCGCGCGTTCTTCAATGGGGACCTGGCCCAAAGATTGATTTGCTCGCGCAATCGGAGAGCGATCGCCCACATGAGAAATCTTTATCTCTTTTAGCTCATCAAGACTCTTCGCGCCTGAGATAGCGAGGATTGCGCTCTCTTTTATCAGCTCGATTTGAGCCGGTTCTATGGATATCGGCGAAGAAGACACTCAGGAATTCTACTTAAAGTGCGCTCGAATTGAGCTGCTATTTATCAGCGTTTGCTACCGCATACATAACAACTGATGCGGCAGTAGCAAGGTTTAAGCTCTCAGTCTTTCCAGCCATTGGAATTGATACTGATTTTGCCCCAAGGCTCGCTTCGACTTCTGGTGGGAGGCCCCGCGCTTCGTTTCCGAAGATCCAGATAGAGGGCTTACCTACAGATTCTCTAGTCGCATCTCTCAATGAGAGCGCACCGTCGGATTTAGTCGCAAAAAGCGCGCTCACAGTTTGTTCGGCGTATTCCTTGATTTCTTCAACTGACACTTCATCAAATACCTTGGTCTGCCAGAAAGATCCCGCTGTTGAGCGGATTACTTTGGGACTATATAGATCTACAGAGCCGTCGGAGAATATGACTGCATCAAAACCGAAAGCATCTGCAGTTCGGATTATGGTTCCGGCGTTACCAGGGTCTTGAATCTGCCAAAAATAGGCAAACTTTCCAGTCTTCAATCCCTGTAATTCTGATAGCGCTCTTCGCTTCAACTTTGCAATAGCTAAAACACCTTGCGGTGAGACAGTGTCTGTCATCGCCTTCATGACTTGTGGGGAGACTTCAATGAGATTGGAATGATAGAAAGAGCCAAGTCGCTCTAATCCCTCTTGGGTGTAGAAGATACTTTCAATCTCGGTCTCATTCGATGCGAGAGCGGCCTTGATGTTTTGCACACTTTCGATTACGTATTGACCGCGTTCGTGCCGTTCCTTTACTCCCCTAGAACCTAAAAGAGCCTTCACCGCCTCAACATGAGGCGATTGAAGGCTCGTAATCATTTACTTATTACTCTGTTAAGAGACTTTCACATTCTTCTTAGCAACTTCTACCAAATTAGCGAAGGCCTTTGGATCATTTGTAGCCAAATCCGAGAGGACGCGACGATCTACTTCAATTCCTGCAGCCTTAAGCCCTTGGATAAAACGGTTGTAGGTGATGCCGTTTTCACGAGCAGCCGCATTGATACGGGTGATCCAAAGCTGGCGGAAGTCACCTTTCTTATCTTTGCGGTCATTGAAGGCATAGATCATCGAGTGCGTGACCTGCTCTTTTGCCTTTGTGAAGAGGCGGGAACGCTGTCCGCGATATCCGCTGGCGCGCTCTAATACTGTACGGCGCTTCTTTGCCGCATGAACTCCACGTTTTACTCTAGCCATAGCACTCCCCTTACTTCATTCCAAGCAGACGCTTGGCTGAGAACGTATTGCGGTCATTTGCAGTTGCATCCTTCGAGAGGCGGCGAGTCAATCTTGATGACTTACGCTCGAGCAGATGGCGCTTTCCGGCGCGCTCATGCATAACCTTTCCGGATCCGGTGACGCGGAATGTCTTCTTCGCACCACTATGAGTCTTCATCTTTGGCATATGTAGCTCCTTTACTTCTGCTCGTTCTTTACTGCAGCTGCGCGACGCTTCGCTTCAGCTAATGCATCGCTCTTCTTCTTAAGTGGACCAAGCACCATCGTCATGCTTCGTCCCTCTCGTTTTGGTGCGAATTCGACAAATCCAGTTCCGGCAACATCTTCAGCAAGACGCTGCAGTAACCGAAATCCAATTTCCGGGCGAGTTTGTTCGCGCCCCTTGAATTGAACAGTCACCTTCACCTTGTCCCCACCGAGAAGGAACTTCTCGATGTGATTCTTCTTCGTCTCGTAATCATGGTTCTCGATCTTTAAGCCCATCCGGATTTCCTTCACCACAATGTGGGTCTGGTTCTGGCGAGCTTCCCGTGCTTTCTGGGCGATCTCGTACTTGTACTTACCAAAATCCATGATTTTGCAGACTGGTGGCTGTGCATCTGGTGCGATCTCTACGAGATCGAAACCAGCCTCGTCGGCTAGTCGTAGCGCTACATCGATAGCAACTACTCCAACCTGCTCGCCGCCTGCGCCAATCAATCGAACTTCTGGAACGCGGATACGATCGTTGATTCTTGGTTCTGTGGTGCTGATAACTCTTCCTTTCAAGTATTCGAGTTAATGATCGAATAAGTTCAAGATTTGGTGTGAGGAGGCCGCAACCATGTAAACAGGCCAACGCATACGGACGATGACCCCCGTAAACCTTGACCAGCCCGCTAAAAAAAAGCGAGGTAGGTGGGAGCGGCTAGCTCCACTTCATCTTGGCGACTAGACCTGATTGGGCCCAATTGCTTAGCGCAAGGCTACCCGGTGGACCTTGGTGGGCCAAATCGGGGTGCGGTAAGGGGGCCTGGCATCTAGCGTTAGCGCATGAAGAAGCGTGGCGATGAAGAGTTTCACAACATTACTGAGGCTCAATCATCGCTTTCAGATGATATTCCTGGTCGTCAGCGAAAGTATTTCTGGTCGATGATGATTCGTACGCTCTGCTTCCTACTCGCAGTTTTCACTCCTAGCCCATATCGCTGGTTCTTCTTGGTCGGCGCAGTAACCCTTCCCTACATCTCAGTTATTGTTGCAAACGCCGGCCGTGAGACGATTAGAGGAGAAGCAAAATTGCTTCGTTCTCGTAATCGTGAGATTGGTAGATGAAACGGATAGTTGGAGCATCTCTCCTTGCAGTAATCTTTGTAGCTCTATGTATTCAGGGAGCTAGATGGCAATTTGATCGCCACGAGGTGCGTCACGCCAAAAATGAATTAATCCGAGCAAATATCGCCAAGGCTCCAATAACAGAATCCGATCTAACTGGATTGAATATAAATGAAGTTGCTTGGCGCTCAATCAAGATAGATGGCCGCTTTGTCCCCGAGAGTGAAATATTGGTCCGAAATAGATACCACGAGGGCAAATACGGATTCGGAGTAGTTACTCTCTTTCAAAGCTCTGCGGGTAAGAACTATTGGGTAGATCGAGGTTGGGTTGTTGCCGGCAAAGATGCCCTTACCCCTCCGGAGACTAAAGAGGTTTCTAACGAGCCGACTTCAATTGAAGGGCGTGTAAGAGTAGAGAATATCGAATCGCAAATTTCCGGAACGGTATTCGCCGTGCCTGGAAACGATGGCGAATCGCAATTAGCTCGTTGGAATAATGAGAAAGAAATATCTACCGAACCCTTCTACTTCGACCTCATCAACTCAGAGAAGGCCACTTTTACCCCGGATGTTCCAGCGTCCCTTCCTGAACTAAGCGATGGCCCACACCTTGCCTACTCTGTTCAGTGGGTGCTATTCGCTGGATTAGTTCTCTTTGGACTTTATCTAGTGATTCGCGAAGAGCGGAAGGCTCAAACCGAGAAACTTTGGCGAGCATACAAATCAGCATAGAGTCCATTGAGCGCTAGGAGCTCATCGTGGCGGCCACGCTCTCTTATCTCTCCTGACTCGATTACAAGAATCTGATCCGCTCTTCGTACCGTCGACAACCGGTGGGCTATCACGATGCTGGTGCGATCCTTTAGAGCGGTGGCAAGAGCTTCTTGAACTAACGCTTCATTCTCTGAATCAAGATGCGCAGTTGCTTCATCTAATATGACAATTCGAGGCGCCTTGAGAAGTAAACGGGCGATAGCAAGACGTTGCTTTTCCCCTCCGGATAATCTGTGGCCGCGCTCTCCGACAACTGTATCCAAGCCATTCGGAAGCGACTGAATCATCTCCCAAATCTGGGCGGAGCGACATGCGCCCTCCATTTCAATTTCTGAGGCATCGGCCCTTGCATAACGCAAGTTAGCCGCAATGGAATCGTGGAACATGTGGGCATCTTGGGTTACTACGCCAATGGAATTTCGAAGTGAATCAACTCTTAGTTCCCGAATGTCATCGCCGCCAACTCTTATTGCTCCAGAAGTTACGTCATAGAGCCTTGGAAGTAGCGAGCTAATAGTTGTCTTTCCAGCACCCGATGGACCGACCAGCGCCGTCAATGAACCAACGGGAGCCATAAAGCTAATCTCTTTAAGGATTTCACCGCTCTCAATCAACTCCGGTTTAGCAACTGACTCCAGTGAAGCGAGCGATATTTCATCAGCCTTCGGATAGGCGAAGCGCACTCTTTCAAACTCAACGCTCAACGGACCAGATTTCACATCGCGCGCGTTCTCTTTATCACGCACCATTGGGACGAGATCAAGAACCTCAAATACTCGCTCGAAGGAAACTAGCGCCGTCATGACATCAACCCGGACATTGGAGAGAGCGGTTAGCGGTCCATAGAGACGAACTAGCAAAGTAGTTATGGCTAACAGGGTTCCCAGGGTGATTTCCTTATTTATCGCTAAGTGTCCGCCAACTCCATATGCAAAAGCAGTTGCAATAGAGGCAATCGAAGTCAAAGCGATGAAGAACATTCGCTGTAGTAGCGCGATTGATACCCCAATATTCGCCACTTTTCGGGCTCGAGTCGAGAAGTAGTTTCGCTCGTGGGATTGATCCCCATACAGGGATACCAACAAGGCACCAGAAACATTGAAGCGCTCTGTCATTGTCGCCGACATCTCGGCATTTAGATTAAAGGATTCTCTCGTCAAGCCTTGCAGCTTTCGACCCACCCACTTTGTAGGAAAGAGAAAGATCGGTAGAAGGACGAGCGCAAGGAGCGTTATCTTCCAAGAGAGAGTTAGCAAAGCGCCCACCACGAGAATCAAGGTAAGAATATTGCTGACTAAACCCGCCAAAGTGGTCGTGAATGCTTGCTGCGCGCCAATCACATCTGAGTTGATTCGCGATATCAGCGCTCCAGTTTGAGTGCGCGTGAAGAAGGCGATGGATTGACGTTGCACGTGGCTGAATACTTGAGTACGTAGGTCAAAGATTAGATTTTCACCAATCCGCGCCGAAAACCATCTTCCGATCATGGAGAAGATGGCATCAAGGATGGCTATCAAGCCCACCAATAGGGCAAGCCGAGTTACCAAACCTGGATCACCCGGGATCACGCCATCATCAATCAACCGCTTAAGTAGGAGCGGTGAAGTAATCACTAAAACCGCGTCAACAACTACAGTAAGTAGGAAGAATATAAGTGACGTCCTATAAGGCGCAGCGTAGAAAGCGATCCGCTTTACTGTTCCAGCTTTTAATCGTTGATCTTTCACCGAGGCATCTGCGGTGAGCGAGCGGAATGACATCCACATCGCATGTTGGGACATGTGGCTACCCTATGCGCTTATTTGTCGGAATCTGAAATCAGACGGTAAAGCCGATGGCGCGTAGTTGTTCGCGTCCATCGTCAGTAATCTTGTTTGGGCCCCAAGGTGGCATCCAGACCCAATTGATTCGCACATCAGATACTAAATCTTGAAGAACTGAGCGAGTTTGATCCTCAATAACATCTTGGAGTGGACAGGCAGCCGAGGTGAGAGTCATGTCAAGGACTGCGACATTTCCATCATCAACTGTCACGTCATAGATGAGACCCAGATCTACAACATTGATACCAAGTTCAGGGTCGATGACATCTTTCATTGCCTCTGTGATGTCTGCAACGGCTGCTTTATTTGTCATCGTCTTTTCCCATCTACTTATTTCTTGACTGCTTGCTGGAGCGCATCCTTAAATGCCATCCAACCCAACAGGGCACATTTTACCCGTGCTGGAAACTTTGATACTCCGGCGAATGCGACTCCGTCCTGCAGATGTTCTTCATTGCCAGTCACTTTCCCCTTACTTTGAAGCATTGTTTGGAACTCTTCGACTAATGCGAGCGCATCCTCTTTGCTCTTGCCGGTCAATAAGTCGGTCATCACCGAGGTCGATGCCTGGGAGATAGAGCAGCCAACGCCTTCCCATGTAACTTTTGAGATCCGGTCTCCTTCTAGATGAAGATTTAGCGTCACTTCATCGCCACAACTTGTATTGATGTGATGGACTTGAACATCAGGGTTTGGTGCCAGCGCCTTATTTAGCGGCCGCTTATAGTGATCGAGAATCACTTCTTGATAGAGCGAATCAAGTTCCATTACCGCTCCGAAAAATACTTTTGAGCTCGTTCGACGCCATCTACAAGGGCGTCAATATCTTCAAGATCGTTGTAAAGATAAAACGATGCGCGAGTGGTAGCGACCGTCTTGAACCGCTTCATTAGCGGCCAGGCACAATGATGGCCAGTGCGTACAGCAATACCAAACTGATCCAGCACCTGTCCAAGATCATGCGGATGGATTCCATCTACTGCAAAAGAAACTACTCCCCCACGCATCTCCAAATCCTTTGGTCCGATTATCGAGAGACCATTAATAGTTTGAAGTCCTTCTAGAGCTTTCTTTGTTAGTTCAACCTCGTGAACATTGATGCGATCAAGGCCGACATTGTTCAAGTAGTCAATGGCCGCTCCGAGTCCAACAGCTTGCGCCATATTCGGCACTCCCGCCTCAAATCTCTTTGGAGCATCAAGGTAGGTTGCAGTTTCCATCGTGACGGTTTCTATCATTGAGCCACCAGTTAAAAAAGGAGGCATGGCATCGAGTAATTCCTTTTTGCCCCAGAGGATTCCCACTCCGGTTGGTCCAAGCATTTTGTGGCCAGAGAAAGCAACGAAATCTACATCTAAAGATTTAACATCAACTTTGTAATGTGGAACGGATTGACAAGCATCGAGCACAAAGAGCGCTCCAACCTCATGAGCTCGCTTTGTGACTTTTCCTAAGGGATTGATGGTTCCAAGGACATTGGATTGATGCGTTAGAGCTACTACCCTGGTCCTCGAGTTAATCAATTCATCAATGTTTGATAGATCTAATCGCCCCTCGTCGGTTACATTAAACCAAGCAAGTTCAGCTCCAGTTCGACGCGCGAGCTCTTGCCAAGGTATGAGATTGGCATGATGCTCCATCTCCGAGAGAACAATCCGATCCCCTGGCTTTATATGAAAGCTAGAGCCAAGAGTTGAATTTCCTAGAGAGTAAGCGATGGCATTGATGCTCTCGGTGGCTGATTTTGTAAAAATAACTTCATTTGAGTCTGCCCCAATAAAACTAGCAACCTTCTCACGGGCGCCCTCGTAGAGCTCAGTCGCCTCTTCGGCGAGCTGGTGTGCGCCGCGATGTACGGCAGCGTTATGGTTCAAGTAGAAGTCGCGCTCTGCGTCGAGAACAGAGATTGGCTTTTGTGATGTCGCTCCGCTATCTAAATAGACTAAACGATTATTGCCGCGAATCCTCCGCTTCAAGATTGGAAAGTCGGCTTTAACTGCGGCAATATCTAAAGAACTCACGGAGATGCGCATTTACGCTTTCACGTATTGCGCATATCCCTTCTCTTCAAGTCGCTCTGCTAACTCAGGTCCACCCTCTTCAACAATCTTTCCACCAGCAAAGACATGAACAAAGTCCGGTTTGATGTAACGAAGAATGCGTGTGTAGTGAGTGATAAGCATGATTCCAAGGTTCTGTTCTTGCTTTACTCGGTTTACACCCTCGGAAACAATGCGTAGCGCATCTACATCTAGACCTGAATCAGTCTCATCAAGAATCGCAATCTTTGGCTTTAGTAGCTCCATCTGCAGAATCTCATGTCGCTTTTTCTCACCGCCAGAAAAACCTTCATTGACGCTCCGCTCTGAGAAAGCTGGATCCATAGCAAGCTTGCTCATCGCATCCTTAACTTCTCCGACCCACGTGCGCACCTTCGGCGCTTCTCCACGTAGCGCAGTTGCAGCTGTACGTAAGAAGTTCGCTACCGATACGCCTGGGACTTCGACTGGATATTGCATGGCTAAGAAGAGACCAGCTTTAGCGCGCTCATCTACGCTCATTTCGAGTACATCAACACCGTCAAGCGTGACTGAGCCACCAGTGATGGTGTACTTCGGATGGCCAGCAATTGAGTAAGCAAGTGTTGATTTACCAGAACCGTTTGGCCCCATTATGGCGTGAACTTCGCCAGAGTTAATGGTGAGATCAACGCCACGGAGAATCTCGGTGAGACCCGACTCTGTCTCAACTCCTACTTGGAGTCCCTTAATTACTAGTTGTGACATTTGCGCTCCTACCGTCCACTCTCAGAAATCGTGACGGTATCTCCATCACGTTTTACTTCAAAAACTTCTAACGCCTCAGTAGCCGGGGGCGTCAATGCGGCTCCCGTTCGCAGATCAAACTCTGCTCCGTGTAACCAACATTCAATCTTCTCTCCTGAGACCTCGCCTTCAGAGAGCGATGCCTCGGCATGAGAACAGATATCCGCGACTGCGAATACCTCTTCATTTACTCGAACGACACATACATCCTTATCACCAACAGTTACTTTCGTAGGCTTGCCGGAAGCTAGATCGGCGAAATTAAGCGAAGTGTTCATCATTCACCGACCCTTGCAAGTTCTGTGTCGATACGATTCATAAGACGCTCTTGAACGCTCTCGATTCCGATCTTGCCGACAATCTCACCGAAGAAGCCGCGGATGACTAACCTGCGAGCCTCAGACAAGGGAATGCCACGTGACATTAGATAGAAGAGCTGTTCGTCATCAAATCTTCCCGTGGTGCTTGCATGTCCGGCGCCAACGATTTCTCCAGTCTCGATTTCTAGATTAGGAACTGAATCAGCTCGAGCTCCATCTGTAAGAAGAAGGTTCTTGTTCAATTCATAGGTATCTGTGCCTTCCGCATTTCCGCGGATAAACACATCGCCAATCCAGACTGTCCGAGCCTGCGCACCGGCAAGGATTCCTTTGTATGTGACTCGTGATTTACCATTAGGAATTCCATGCTCGACATGCACTCGATGTTCAAGATGCTGTCCATCGGTTGCAAAATAGAGTCCTAGTAATTCTGCGTTACCACCTTGATCTGAGTACTCAACAGTCGGAAGTAATCGAACGAGCGATCCGCCAACAGTTATTGTTATCGAGTTAAAGGTTGCATCTCTTCCGACAATGGCGTGGTGGCGACCAAGATGAATGGCGTTCTCCCTCCACTCTTGTAAGGAAATGAAGGTGAGGTTTGCGCCGGCTTCAAGGCGAATCTCAATCTCTTCTCCAATAGTTCCCGCGCCTTCATTCTCAACAACCACAGTCGCTTTGCTATGGGCGCCAGCTGTTACAACAGTCCGAGAGAACTCTTTCTCTACCCCCGCCGAGCGCTTTAGAAATATCGGCTCATTTACGACCGCTTCTTTATCAATTTTCAAATGAGTTACTTTTGATGCAGTAGCGCGGACCCGTTGGATGATTACATCATCGGTTGTGGACTTTGGTGGCAAGTCTGCGGATGCAACAGTTTCAATGTTGAAACCAGCTCGGACCGAGCCAACAAGTTGAATTGAAATTCGATCGAGAACTGATGTCGCAGAATCATGCAATCCACTCAATCGCTTGAGCGGAGTAAAGCGCCAAGCTTCTTCTCTTCCGGTTGGAGTCAGGTAATTTGTTGGTAGTCCGCTCATTATCCGACGGCACCTTCCATCTGGAGCTCGATTAGACGATTTAACTCAAGGGCGTACTCCATTGGTAACTCGCGAGCGATCGGCTCGATGAAGCCACGGACAATCATCGCCATTGCTTCATCTTCAGAGAGTCCGCGTGACATCAGATAGAAGAGTTGATCGTCGCTAATTTTAGAGACCGTGGCCTCATGTCCCATCGAAACATCATCTTCGCGGACATCGACATATGGGTAGGTATCGGATCTCGAGATTGTGTCGACTAGTAGGGCGTCGCACTTAACGGTGCTCTTTGAGTGATGTGCGCCCTCTTGAATTTGGACTAGACCTCTATAAGAAGTTCTGCCACCGCCGCGGGCGACCGACTTCGAGACGATTGTTGAGGATGTGTGTGGAGCGGCATGGACCATTTTCGCGCCAGCATCTTGATGTTGACCCTCGCCAGCGAATGCGATCGAGAGAGTCTCTCCCTTAGCGTGTGGTCCCATCATGAATACCGCTGGGTACTTCATGGTTACTTTTGATCCGATATTTCCATCAATCCACTCCATCGTCGCGCCCTCAGCGCAAGTAGCACGCTTAGTTACCAAGTTATATACGTTGTTGGACCAGTTTTGGATTGTGGTGTACCGGACTCGAGCGTTCTTCTTCACAATAATCTCAACAACTGCGGAGTGAAGTGAATCTGACGAGTAGATCGGTGCAGTACACCCCTCTACATAATGCACATATGATCCTTCATCGGCAATGATTAGCGTTCTTTCGAATTGGCCCATGTTCTCGGTATTGATTCGGAAATACGCCTGAAGGGGGATCTCTACATGCACTCCCTTCGGGACATAGATAAAGGATCCACCGGACCAGACTGCGGTATTTAGAGCGGCGAATTTATTATCGCCGACTGGAATAACCGTTCCAAAGTACTCCTTGAAAAGCTCTTCATGCTCTTTCAAGCCAGTATCTGTATCTAAGAAGATTACGCCTTGCTCCTCTAGATCCTCGCGAATTGAGTGATAGACGACTTCGGATTCGTATTGTGCTGCAACTCCAGCTACTAAGCGTTGCCGCTCTGCATCTGGGATCCCGAGTTTGTCGTAGGTGTTCTTAATATCTTCCGGAAGATCTTCCCAAGATTTTGCCTGCTTTTCGGTGGAGCGTACGAAGTACTTGATGTTGTCAAAATCAATTGTGGATAGGTCAGAACCCCATGCCGGCATGGGTTTCTTGTCGAAGAGCGATAACCCTTTAAGGCGGAGGTCGAGCATCCAAGCCGGCTCACTCTTCTTCGAGGAGATGTCGCGAACGACATCTTCGTTGAGACCGCGCTTACTCTCTCTGCCCGCTACATCCTTATCGGCCCAGCCATATTGGTACTTGCCGAGACCCTCTAATTCGGGATGGGTAGTTTGGCTCATTTGCGCTTCTTCCTCTCGATTGCACTCTTGATCTGCTTCTTCGGTTGGGGAATGAATGTTGTACATATGCCATCACCATCGGCAATGGTTGCAAGCCTCTGTACGTGGGTGCCTAGAATCTGGGCGAAAGCTTTTGTCTCTTCTTCGCAGAGTTGCGGAAACTCGGCAGCAACATGGGCTATCGGGCAATGGTGCTGACAGAGCTCAACGCCAACTCCATGGGAGTGAGTACTTGCGGCGTAGCCCTCTTTAGTCAAAAAATTTGCAAGCGCTCTTGCGCGATCCTTCGAGGTTGTTACTTCCACTTCTGATTTCTTGGAGATCTCATCTGCTCTCTGTCTTGCAAAGCCCGTTACTAGGTGGTCACCGCCTTGTGTCGAGATAAAGCGGAGCGCCGAGACCGCAAGATCATCGTAAGAATGTTCAAACTGTTCTCGGCCAAGATCGCTCATCACAAAGACTTTTGAAGGACGGCCACGCATCCGAACACTTCTTGAATGTGGCTCACGCTCCTCCAAAATCCCGTCTTCAATCAGTGAGTCAAGATGGCGCCTAATTCCAGCTGGCGTCATCTTTAACCGATCGGCTAGGGCGACTGCTGTGGATGGGCCTGATTCCAGGATCGCTCGAGCCACCTGGTCGCGGGTACGCAGGTCCGGGTTGGCGAGGCTGGTTTTCACAACGTTATTGTTGCGTAATTCATCTCCCCCTGCCAATTGAGAGGGCCGTCCAGAGGCGCCTCGGACCGTAGGCTCTGCCCATGCTCAAGAGCGCGAAAACCTTGAAACGCCTCTCATCGCTAATGGTTTTCACGCAATCTGCGATTGTTATTACCGGAGCTTCGGTTCGGATAACTGGCTCCGGTTTGGGCTGCTCTACCTGGCCGGAGTGCACCCCCGGATCTTTCACTCCCACCCCCGATCAACCCGAGTCACCGCTTCACGCATGGATTGAGTTTGGGAATCGATTATTGACTTTCATACTTCTGCTGAACGCGCTACTTCTAATGATTTCAATCCTGCGCAATAAACGCAGCGAACTTCGCATCCTTGGACTGATACAGATCTTGGGAATTTTGGCACAAGGTGTTCTCGGTGGAATCACCGTCCTAACTGGTTTGAATCCTGCGACTGTATCTGCTCATTTTCTATTATCAATCGCTCTTATTGCTGCTGCGCTCTCCCTCCGCCAGCGAGCACATGGGGTAACGCCCACTAATATCAAATTGGCGCCGCTAACCCGTCGCCTTGCCCGAATGACTCTTGCGCTAACAGCTCTGGTGATTTTTGCCGGGACAATTGTCACAGGAAGTGGTCCTCATGCCGGTGATGATTTAGCAGAACGGTTCAATCTCGATCCCCGGATGATCTCTTGGATTCACGCGGACCTGGTTATCGCTCTTATTGGAGTTACGGTGGCTATGCTCATAGCTATTCGACTCGGCGAATCGGAGATTACGAGATCAAGTTGGGGGGTCGGCGCCCGAAACTTTCTGATTATCTGCCTGGCTCAAGGGCTCATCGGTTATACCCAGTACTTCACTGGATTGCCGGAGTTGCTAGTGGGCTTTCATATTCTTGGCTCAGTTCTAGTGTGGCTAACAGTCTGGAATCTGACCATTAAAGGTAATGTCCTATCCCGGCCATGAGATATCCAGAACGCCCCGCTTGGACCGCACTAGATGATCAATCAGTCGCGATTGCCCGAGCCCTCGCTATGGATGCGGTTCAAAAAGTCGGCAATGGCCATCCCGGAACTGCAATGTCGCTCGCGCCTGTGGCCTACACGCTCTTCCAGAGATTTCTAAGGCATGACCCGAGTGATTCAAAGTGGATTGCGCGCGATCGCTTCGTTCTATCGTGCGGCCACTCTTCGCTAACTCTCTACATTCAACTCTTCTTTAGCGGTTATGGATTAGAGCTGGATGATTTAAAGTCCTTTAGGACTTGGGGATCGCTGACTCCGGGGCATCCCGAATATGGACACACCTTGGGAGTGGAGACAACAACAGGGCCTCTGGGCCAAGGCGTTGCAAATGCGGTCGGCATGGCAATGGCGGCTCGCTACAAACGAGGACTCTTCGATCCTGAAAGTGCGATCGGCGAGAGCATCTTTGATCACAATATCTGGGTAATTTGCAGCGACGGCGATCTTCAAGAAGGAGTAAGTGCTGAGGCATCTTCTCTTGCAGGAACTCAAGAACTTGGAGCGCTTAAAGTTATCTACGATGACAATCGAATTTCAATTGATGGCGATACCCACCACACCTTCACAGAAGATGTGAGCGCTCGTTATCGCTCTTATGGTTGGAATGTAATTGAAGTTGCTGCGAAGCGAGATGGCGATGTAGATAGAGGTGCTCTGGAAGTGGCTATGCAGAGCGCGCTAGACGAAAAAGTTCGACCAACGCTAATCCGTCTAAAGACCATCATTGCCTGGCCCGCGCCAAATGCGCGTAACACTGCGAAGTCACATGGTTCGGCCCTCGGAAAAGAGGAAGTAGCTGCCACAAAAGTTCTCCTAGGTTTGCCTGAAGAGGATTTCTACTTCCCCCCACAAATTCAAGAGCATGTAAAGAAAGTTTCAAATCGCGCAGAGGCGCTTAGAAGTGAATGGAATCAAGCCTTCGAAAGTTGGAAGAAGGGGAATCCCGCTAGATTCCAACTTTTGCAACGCCTTGAATCAGGTTCGTTGCCGCCAGATTGGGAACGAGGAACACCTACTTTTGCAGGTGAGAAAGAAGTTGCAACGAGAAAGGCTTCCGGCGAACTGATAAACCACTTTGCCAAAGTGCTACCTGAATTACTTGGCGGATCTGCAGATTTGGCAGAGAGCAATAACACGATGGTTGAGGGCGGTGGATCGTTTCTTCCGAACTCTTCATCGCTTTCCGGAGCTTCTCCTTACGGTAGAAATATCTTCTTTGGAATTCGTGAGCATGCGATGGGCGCAATCCTTAACGGAATGGCGCTACATGGCGGACTTCGACCTTTTGCCGGTACTTTCTTAGTCTTTAGCGATTACATGCGTGGCGCTGTCCGACTATCGGCGTTAATGAATCTTCCGGTTACATACGTTTGGACTCACGATTCAATTGGTCTAGGTGAAGATGGACCAACACATCAACCAATCGAACATATCGCCGCCTTAAGAGCAATTCCTGGTCTAGATGTCATACGTCCTGCCGACGCCAATGAAGTCGCCATTGCTTGGCGAGAGATTTTGAGGCGAAAAGCCCCGGTTGGCCTACTGCTTTCTCGCCAAAACCTTCCAGTATTTAATCGGGCCAGCTTCAATAGCGCTGAAGGCGTTGCAAGAGGTGCCTACGCCCTCAACGAGGAGAAGAATCCAGAGTTGATTATTATCGCAACTGGTTCGGAGGTTTCCCTTGCCGTTGCTGCACTAACCGAACTGCAGGCCAAAGGAATCAAGACGCGAGTCATAAGCGCCCCATGTCTCGAATGGTTTAACGCGCAACCTGCGAGCTATAAAGATGAGCTCTTGCCAAAGGGCGTTAAGGCTCGAGTAAGTATTGAAGCAGGAATTGCACAGGGCTGGCGAGAATTGATTGGTGATACCGGTGAATCCATATCAATTGAGCACTTTGGCGCCTCAGCTTCGCATACAACTCTATTTCGTGAATTTGGTTTTACTGTTGAAAGAGTGGTTGAAGCTGCCCAGGCTACTTTGAAGCGAGTTCGCTGATGTCACTTGCGAAAATCTCAAACGCTGGGGTTTCGGTATGGCTTGATGATCTCTCTAGAGAGCGGATGGTTAGAGGTGGCAAGGCTAGTTATTTACCCCAGCTAATTGAGAATGACTTTGTAGTTGGCGTTACCACTAATCCAGCCATCTTCTCCTCAGCGATCGCCAATTCTGAGCTTTACAGAGATGATGTCGCTGCGCTCTTTAGCAAAGGGCTCGACGCCGAGGGAATCATTACTGAATTGACCACCTCCGATGTACGACAGGCATGTAATCTTTTTCTGCCAGTCTTTGAACGAACCAATGGAGTCGATGGCCGGGTAAGCATTGAGGTAGATCCAAGGTTGGCGCGGGATACCGAAGGCACAATTAAGCAAGCCCGCGAACTATGGAGCCATGTTGGTGCATCGAATGTTCTGATCAAAGTTCCAGCCACAAAAGAAGGATTACCTGCAATTCGCACTTTGACTGCGGAGGGCATAAGTGTAAATGTCACGATAATCTTCTCAGTTTCGCGCTATCAAGCGGTCTTGGATTCATTTATTTCCGGACTCGAAGATCGACTCACTAAAGGATTATCGATAAAGGAGATACATTCTGTCGCCTCATTCTTCATCAGTCGGGTCGATACTGAGATAGACCTTCGTCTTAAGGAGCCTGAGTACCAATCCCTTCGAGGTCGCGCAGCACTCGCTAATGCACGTCTTGCTTATGAACACTTTATGAAGGTTGAATCAAGTGAGCGTTGGAGAGCGATTGCTAACTCTGGCGGAAACATCCAGCGCCCTCTCTGGGCTTCTACTGGCGTAAAAAACCCCAATTACAGCTCCACCATGTATGTCTTAGAACTCGTAGCCGATAAGACAGTTAACACAATGCCTGAGTCCACGCTATCCGCACTCCGTTCAAGCTCGGATTTCAACGGCGACACAATAACTGGACAGTTCTCTGAAGCGAGAGAAACTTTTTCACAACTTGCGGACATTGGAATTGATATTGAAGCCGTTGCCGAAAAATTGGAGAGTGAAGGAATTGATAAATTCGTAAAGCCTTGGATTGACTTGATTACTGTGGTGGAGCGAGCGAAGGAGTGATCAAGCTTTACGGAGTCACCAACCGCGACTCAAATTGGGATGCACTGAACGCAATAACTGTGCGCCTAGCAAATAAGGATTCAAGTATCTGGGGTGAGGCCGCGCAAGCAGAAGCTTCTATTCGTTTGGATTGGGTTGACCTTCCGGAGGCTTCTAGAGATCTACTACCTGTTCTAGATGCGCTCTCGGCTTGGTCGCGCGAGATTGGACATAGAAATTTCATTCTCTGTGGCATGGGGGGTTCATCGCTCGCCCCTGAAGTAATCGCAGCCCACTATAAGCGCCCGTTAGTTATTCTGGATTCGACTCAACCTGATCAAGTAAATGATGCGTTGGGCTCAGAGTTGAGCGAGAGTTGCATAATTGTTGCATCAAAGTCAGGAAGCACAATTGAGACTGCATCCCAGAAGGCGCTCTTTCAAGATGCTCTCGTATCAGCAGGTCTTGATCCAAGAAATCACATGGTGATTGTGACTGATCCAGATAGCCCACTACATAAATCAGCGCTCGACGATGGTCTAAAAGTAGTCACCGCAAATCCGAAAGTAGGAGGCAGGTTTAGCGCGCTAAGCGCCTTTGGTCTTACGCCGGCGGCTTTGATTGGAGTTGATGTCTCCGTCCTACTTGATGATGCATATGAAGCGGCCAAGACATTTACAGAGCCTGACTCTGTTGTCGTAGCTTTCGCGGCGCTACTCGCTAGGCCGGAATTCGCATTCGCTAAGTTCTATGACAGAAACTCTTCCCTCCCAGGTTTAGCTGATTGGATTGAACAACTTATTGCTGAATCCACAGGTAAAGATGGGCGCGGAGTATTGCCGGTAGTTCTAACTTCCCAACCAAGCGCTGAATCCAACGCCATTACATTTATAAAGAGTGATCCGCTTGCCGTGGTAGGAACCCTGGGCGCCCAATTCATCTTCTGGGAGTGGGTTACCGCGCTTCTCTGCTATTTGCTAAAGGTGGATCCCTTTAATCAACCCAATGTTGCTGAATCTAAGGATCGTACTGGAAAGATTCTTGCTAATTGGAGTGATGATTTAGGTCGCCCCGCACTGGAGACCGAGACGCTAGCTATTTATAGCGAGAAGAATTTGGATTCGTTAGAAAGTTATTTAGCTGGCGCAGGAAGCGGTAATTACCTTTCAATCATGGCCTATTTGAATCGGAATACTTCTCAAGATGTAATCCAGTTAAGGGATCTGTTGGAGAGTTATCTCAAAATCCCCACAACCTTTGGTTGGGGGCCAAGGTTCTTACATTCAACCGGTCAGTTCCATAAGGGCGGACCGCTAGTTGGTTCATTCATACAAATAACCAGATCTACCGAAATGATAATTTCTATTCCGGGGGCGGGATATGGCTTCGAAAGATTAGTTTTAGCCCAAGCGCTTGGCGACTTTGAGGCGATAAAGATCCGTCAATTGCCGGTGATGCGAATCCATTTAAAGAACGAGCGAGCCGGGATAGCCGAACTACTCGCTTCAGCTAGGAAACTAAAGAATTAATCTTCTTCTTCGGCGCGTAGTTTCTTAAGCGCCGCTTCCAAAATCTTCTTAGCCTCGGCCTCTGTCCTACGCTCTTTTACATAGGCAAGATGTGTTTTATAAGGCTCATTCTTCATTGGTGATGGTGGATTATTTTTATCGCGTCCAGCTGGGAAACCGCAACGCGGGCAATCCCACTCGTCTGGGATCGCAACTGTTCCATCATCTGCGAAAGATGGCTTTGTTTCATGGCCATTTAGGCACCAATAGGAGATTCGAAAGCGTGCAATTGCTTCACCGCGTTCGGCCTCGCCCATTGGCCCAGCACCGACACGAGAGCCTCTAATTGCACTTCCACCGGCCATTTTCTCTCCTTATTATCTTTCTTTTATTTCAATTTAGATTACTTCAATACCAGACCGAGTGCTATCACAGAAGCAAACCATAAGCCGCCGACAACAATTGTGATTCGATCTAGATTCTTCTCTACAACAGAGGAGCCGCCATAAGTTGAGGAGAGGCCACCGCCGAAGAGGTCAGATAGTCCACTTCCTTTGCCCTTGTGAAGGAGTACGAGAACGATCATCAAAATACTCGTAGTCAAAAGAAGGATTGAGAGCGCCAGTGCCACTTAATTTCTCCTACCTTGAAATCTAGACGAAGTGCGAATATTACCTTGCCTGAGGGTATCGAACCCCTCAGATGACCCTATGAAACTTACAGATCCGCGCAAATTCTTCTGGGTCCAGGCTCGCTCCACCTACGAGCGCCCCATCCACATCATCTTGACGCATGATGTCAACCACGTTGGCCGACTTCACTGAGCCGCCATAAAGAATCCTGGCGTTCTCCGCAATCTCTTCATTGGCAATCTTCTTCAATTCAATTCTTATCGCGCCACATACTTCCTGGGCATCTTCTGGGGTGGCAGTTTTACCGGTACCGATCGCCCAAACTGGTTCATATGCAAATACGATCTTCTTTAGTTCAGGTTTATAGAAGCCTTTCAAGCCTGCCCTTACTTGGTTCAACACATGCTCAACGTGGCTTCCGGCCTCGCGAATCGCTAACTCTTCTCCGATACAAAAGATCGGAACCATCTCGTTATCGAGAACGGCGCGAATTTTTCGATTGACCAGTTCATCACTTTCACTGTGAATAGCTCGTCTCTCAGAATGCCCAACAATCACATAAGAGCAATCAAGCTTCTTAAGCATCGCACCTGAGATATCACCGGTAAAGGCGCCGGATTTTTCAGGCGAGATATCTTGTGCGCCATATGAGATTCGAAGGCGATCTCCATCTACCAGGGTTTGGACTGATCGGATATCGGTAAATGGCGGAATGATCGCCACATCTACTGCATCAAAATCTCTATCTTCCAAGGAGTATGCAAGCTTCTGGGTAACTGCGATCGCCTCTAGATGATTTAAATTCATCTTCCAATTACCAGCCATCAGCGGCCTTCTACTCATATTGCAATCCTCTCATGGGGCTAGGTTCTCAAGCTCAATACTCAAGCTAGGGCTTGCAGGCCAGGCAATTCCTTGCCTTCTAGATACTCAAGTGATGCTCCGCCACCAGTTGAGATGTAACCAAAATCGCTATCAGCAAAACCAAGAGCGCGTACCGCAGCAGCGGAGTCGCCTCCACCTACGACTGATAATCCCTTTACCTTGGTCAGCGATTCTGCAACAACTCGAGTCCCGGCTGCAAAATTCTCAAACTCAAATACTCCCATCGGTCCATTCCAAAATACAGTTCTGCACTTGGAAATCGCAGCCGCAAAGTCAGCGGCGCTTTCTGGGCCGATATCTAGACCCATTTGATCGGCGGGGATGGAATCCGCGGCGACCGTGGTTGGATTCTCATCGGCAAATTTAGGAGCCACCACTACATCCGTTGGTAAGTGAAGTTCCACTCCGCGTTGCTTAGCGCGATTAATGATTGATTTAACAGTCTCGATTGATTCCGCTTCAAATAGTGAGGTTCCAATCGGGTGGCCCTGCGCCGCGAGAAATGTAAAGACCATTCCGCCGCCGATCGCAAGGACATCTACCTTTTCAATTAGGTTTGTAATTACGCCAATCTTGTCCGAGACTTTAGCTCCCCCCAGAATAACTCCATATGGGCGCTGCGGCTTTTCAGTGAGTTGGCGGAGCACCTCTACTTCTGCGCTAACTAATTTTCCGGCAGCGTGAGGTAGGAGTTGCGCTAGTTCAAATACTGAAGCGTGTTTCCGATGAACGGCTCCAAAGCCATCACCTATATAAAGATCTGCGTAGTTAGCTAATTTTTTAGCAAGATCTAATCGTTCTTCCTTAGTCTTAGATGTTTCAGCGTTCTCATATCTAATGTTCTCTAAAAGTACTACTCCCCCAGGTCTGATAGCTCCCACGGCAGTCTTGGCCGAATCTCCAATCGCATCAGATGCAAATACGACTTCGCGTCCAAGGAGTTCTCTCAATCGTTCTGCAATTGGCGCAAGAGATAACTCAGGTTTCCGCTCGCCTTTTGGTCTTCCTAAATGGGCGCAGATGACTAGCGATGCGCCCGAGTTCAACAAGTAGTTGATTGTAGGCAGCGAAGCTCTTATCCGTCCATCATCGGTAATTACTCGTTTTCCGGCTCCATCATCTTGCAATGGCACGTTGAGATCGCATCGGAGAAAGACCCGCTTTCCTGTGTAAGAAAGTGAATCGAGCGACTTAACCAATTGGTTTCCGCACTTTTTAAAGGTTTAGAGACTCTTGCCGATAAAGGACATCAAATCGACTAAGCGATTTGAGTAACCCCACTCGTTGTCATACCAGGAGGCGACCTTGGCTTGATTACCAATCACCTTAGTTATGCCAGCATCAAAAATGCTGGAATGAGGATCGGTAACGATATCGGTAGAGACGATTGGATCTTCGGTGTAGCGCAAGATTCCCTTGAGTGGACCCTCAGCTGCTTTCTTCATCGCAGCATTAACTTCTGCGGCGCTGGTCTCCTTGGCAAGCTCAACGGTTAAATCTGTGATTGATCCAGTTGGAACCGGTACACGTAGCGCGTAGCCATCGAGTTTGCCCTTCAATTCTGGCAAAACAAGTCCAATAGCTTTCGCAGCTCCTGTTGAGGTTGGGATGATATTTGTGGCTGCAGCGCGGGCTCTACGGAGATCCTTATGTGGGAAGTCCAAGATGACCTGGTCGTTCGTGTAAGCGTGAACGGTTGTCATAAATCCGCGGACAATTCCAAAGTTCTCATGGAGAACCTTGGCCATGGGAGCAAGACAATTTGTGGTACACGAAGCGTTAGAAATGATGTTGTGCTTAGCTGGATCATAGGCTGAATCATTGACGCCCAAGACTAAAGTGACATCTTCATCAGTAGCGGGAGCAGAAATAACAACTTTCTTAGCGCCACCCAGAAGATGCTTGCCAGCATCTGAGGCTTTTGTAAAGCGTCCCGTCGATTCAATCACGATGTCAGCGCCAACTGATCCCCAGGGGAGCGCTGCTGGGTCTTTCTCTGCAAATACTCGTATCTTCTTTCCGCCAACTGTTAGCGAATTATCGTCGAAGGTTACTTCTTGGTTTATTCTGCCGAGAATTGAATCGTACTTAATTAAATGAGCCAAGGTGTCGATACTGGTGAGATCGTTGACTGCAACTATCTCTATTGGAGCGTTAGAGGCGAGCGCGGCGCGGAGAAAATTTCGACCGATTCGACCAAAACCATTGATACCAACCTTAACCATTATTACACCCTTTATAAACACTCTGAGACATTATGTGCCACGACCTTGTGGACTTAGCCGAAGTCTATCAGCGCAGGTTATTTATCCAAATTAGTTAAGTAGATCAGGCGAGAGCCCGGCTTCGGTATCAGGGATACCCAACTCAGAGGCCCGTTTATCCGCCATAGCCAAGAGTCTCCTAATGCGACCTGCGATTGCATCTTTAGTCATCGGTGGTGAAGCGAGCGAACCAAGTTCTTCCAAACTAGCTTGGCCATGATTGATACGGAGCTCTCCTGCATCTCGCAAGTGCTTCGGGATATCTTCGCCGAGAATTTCTAGAGCGCGCTGTACTCGTGCCGATGCAGCAACTGCGGCTCTTGCAGAGCGACGCAGATTTGCATCATCGAAATTAGCTAGGCGATTGGCAGTAGCCCTAACTTCTCTTCTCATACGACGTTCTTCCCAAGCGAGAACGCTCTCATGAGCACCAAGTCGAGTTAATAAAACGCCGATTGCGTCACCATCGCGAATTACGACGCGATCAACGCCGCGAACTTCGCGTGCTTTCGCAGTAATTCCAAGGCGTCGCGCTGCACCAACAAGTGCAAGAGCTGCCTCAGGACCAGGACAAGTAATCTCAAGTGCTGAGGATCTTCCCGGCTCGGTTAGTGAACCATGAGCGAGAAATGCTCCGCGCCAAGCAGCTTCAGCATCACAGACGCCAGCAGAGACAACTTGTGGCGGAAGACCTCTAACCGGACGACCATTTGAATCAACAAGGCCAGTCTGGCGTGCCAGTGCATCACCATCTCGCAAGACTCGAACTAGGTAACGACTTCCTTTTCGTAGACCACCGGCGCTTATTACAGCAAGATCAGATTCATGCCCATAAATATCTGCAATATCTTTACGAACTCTTCGCGCTCCTTGGGCAGTATCGAGTTCAATCTCAACCATAATTTTTCCAGAAGCAATGTGTAGCCCGCCTGCAAATCGAAGTATTGAGGAGACTTCGGCCTTACGGCAACAAGGCTTTGAGATTGAGAGTCGACTTAATTCGTCTTTGACTGATGAGGTCATTGCCATGAGCGTTATCTAAGCATCTCTCCCGCAAAAATGTTGCGGAATACTGAAATTAATTTTCCAGAATCGTGATGATTGCTACCTGGGGCGGTTGCGAGATCGGCCACAATCAACTGACCTCCCATATCTTTGACAATTGCACCTAAAGCGCTACTTGATTCTTGGTTGGTCATAATTGACTGATCTGCTATCGCGAAATCGCATCCGAGCGATGGAGCAAACCTATTGAGCAACCTAAGGTGTTCGGCCGCTGAGATTCCTGCAAATTCGTCTCCAACCGCGCTAGGGTTTGCGTCAAGATTTAAGACAATAATTTTCTTCGCTTTCGAACTTGAAATTGCAGCGAGTTGTTCCTTTAGAAGAAGATGTGGCAGAACACTTGAGAACCATGATCCCGGCCCGAAAGTGAGCCAATCTGCGCTCGCGATTGCTGCCGCGCCTTGTGGAGTTGCGGGCGCATCAGGTGGAATAAGTGTGAGATTCTCCAATGCTCCTTTTCCGAGCGCTACCTCTTTCTGTCCCCGAATGACTTGTGTGCCTTGCCAATTCTTGAAAGTTCCCTCGATATCAAGTGGAGTTAACGACATAGGAAGAACTCGTCCCACTATCTTCAACAACGCGCCAACTCGATCAAGGCCTTGGATTGGATCGCCATCTCTATCCCAAAGAGCCGCTAGAAGTAAGTTTCCGATGGCATGGCCATTGAGTCCGCCTTCAGAAGTAAAGCGATATTGCATCAAGTCAGCCCAATTTCGCCCCCACTCATCATCGGCGCATAAGGCTGCAAGTGCCATCCGCAAATCTCCCGGCGGTAGCGAGTTGAATTCCTCTCGTAGCCTGCCGCTCGAACCACCATTATCAGCAACCGTAACGATTGCTGTGATCTCTGGGGTCAGCTGGCGTATAGCTTTTAACATAGCGGCAAGACCATGTCCGCCACCAAATGAAACTACTTTCAACGCTCTCTCCCGAGATCACGATGTATAGGGTGAGCCGAAACCGATGAATCTTCAGAAATCTCAAGTCCATTTAAACGTTTGGCGAGTTCTTCAGCAACCGCAACGCTTCGGTGCTTGCCGCCAGTACAGCCGATTGCTAAAGTCAAAAACTTCTTTCCTTCATTTAGATAACCGCGCGCAATGCTGTCAAAGAGCGCCACATACCGATCGAGAAACTCCGGCACGGCGGTTGCATTCAGAACTGCATCACTTACCTCTTTATCTAGACCACTCTTTGGCCTTAACTCTGGTTGCCAATGTGGATTTGGGATAAATCGGCAATCCATAACTAAGTCAGCATCCGCCGGAATACCAAACTTATAACCAAATGAGAGAACATTGACTTTGAGGGCAGCGAGTGAACCACTCTGAAAGAGTTCTTTGATTTTCCGTTCTAGCTGGTGGATGTTGAGTTTGGATGTATCTACAACTAAGTCCGCGCCAGCTCGTAACTCACGCAATTTTTCGCGCTCGCGTTCAATACCATCAACAATCCGGTCATTACCTTGTAGGGGATGTGGTCTTCTAGAGGATTCGAAACGAGTGATCAAAACTTCATCCGAAGCATCAACAAAAATGATTTTTCTCGAGACGCCCTTCTCGACAAGTTCAGCAAGCGCTCGGTTTAAGTCATCAAAGAACTGGCGACCGCGGACATCAATGACAACCCCAATTGAGTCGGAGGTCCGCTCGGTCATCTCTAACACCGCAGTGAGTAGTGAAGGTGGAAGGTTATCTATTACATACCATCCCGAATCTTCCATTGAGTGTGCGACGGTCGAGCGCCCGGCGCCACTCATTCCAGTTATGACTACTACTTCGCGTGCCATGGCTTCATCATGCTATCCATGTCAAGGATGCTCGATGATCTCCCCCGTTTGCGCATCTACTTCGATAGCGCTCTCCATAACGCTTAGTTTTTCATGTATGACCATCGCAGTCTTCTCACCTATTCCAGGAACCGCCGCTATCTCATTGATATCGGCCTTCCTTAGCGCTGCAACAGATCCGAACCTTTCGATCAGAACGCCCCGCCGACTCTCGCCCAACCCGGGAATTTCATCTAAGAGCGATTCGAGCATCAGGCGGGAGCGCTTAGAACGGTGGAAAGTAATGGCAAAGCGATGCGCTTCATCACGGATCCGTTGCACCAAGTAGAGCGCCTCGCTATTTCTTGGCAGAACCACCGGATAGGCGCGATCGGGAAACCAAATTTCCTCTAATCTCTTCGCAAGTCCGACTATTGCTACTTCGGTTATGCCGAGTTCAGCTAGGGCACGCGCTGCAGCATTTACCTGGCCACGACCACCATCGACAATGACAAGCTGGGGTGGATAAGCAAATCTAGGCTTTCTCGCGCCAAGTGAATCTAACTCCTCTAGGTCTATTTCTTTCTCCTCTAGGTAACGCTTGAAACGTCTAGTTATCACATGATGCATGGCGCGCGTATCATCGAATTTTTCTCGATCATCAATTCCGAAGCGACGATAATCGCTCTTCTTAGGTTGACCATCCTCAAAAACGACCATGGACGCAACTACTGAAGTGCCTTGGATATTTGAGATATCAAAACACTCTATCCGGAGAGGTAATTCATCTAGCTCTAACGCCGAGGCCAATTCCTCAAGGGTACGTCCGGAAACGCCCGCATCATTTGCGCGCTTGCTCAAGAATTGAACTAAGGCGTGGTGCGCATTTCGTTTGACTGTTTCGAGGATTTCTAGTTTCTCGCCTCTCTGTGGAAAGTGAATGCTTGTCTTACTTTTGGCTCGCTGCGAGAGAAGCTCAGTCAATGAATAACCATCTCCAACTTCAACATTCACATAGATTTCTCGTGGAAGTTCAAACTCTCTATAGATTTGTTCTAGAGTAGCTTCGATTAGTGCATCCCCCTCAGGCAGATTCGCCCTATCCATTATCCAAGATCTTGATCCAACAATCCTTCCGCTTCTTACTCTGAAAATTGAGGCTGCTGAGTGCGTTATATCGTCATGAAGCGCGACAAAGTCTGCAGATATTGAATCTGAGATAGCGGCATCCGTTGACTCACTCGCCAACTCGAGCGCTTTCATTCGATCTCTTATCTTTGCAGCTCGCTCGAACTGCTCCGCCTCAGCTGCCCGCTCCATTTCTTCCTTTAACCGGGACTCCAGATCAGTTGCGCCATGATCCATAAAATCACCCAACTTTGAAATCAGATCGCGGTGTTCTGCGGAAGTTATTCGCCCAACGCAGGGCGCTGCACACTTTCCGATATCGCCTAATAGACACTGGCGTTTACTTCTTGCAGCCTGATCGAAATTACTCTTCGAACATGAGCGGATAGGAAACAGTTCCAGAATTAGATCAAAAGTGGTCCGCAGCGCCCAAGCATGTGCATAAGGGCCGAAATACTTAAGACCCTTCTGTTTGGCTCGCCGGGTTATAAAGATTCTTGGAAACTCTTCGCCCACTGATAGCGCTAGAAATGGATAGGATTTGTCGTCTCGAAATTGAACGTTGAAGTCTGGGCTTTCCTCTTTTATCCAGGTGAACTCAAGTTGAAGCGCTTCTACTTCTGAATCGACGACGGTCCAATCCACCCGGCTAGCGGCGTGCACCATGCGATTTGTCTTCTCCGGCAAGTTCTTCTGGAAATATGAGTTGAGCCGATTCTTTAGGTTCCGAGCTTTCCCAACATATATGACGCGATCCTGAGCATCGAAGAATCGATAAACGCCGGGTTCATCTGGAACACCGGTTGGTCTATAACTACTTGGATCTGTCATCTCTTAAGCCGCTAGTTATTTAACTTTGAGTTTGAGCGCTTCGCTCAAGAAACGTCCGGTATAACTTGACTTGTTCTTGGCAACTTCTTCTGGGGTGCCAGAAGCTACAACCGTTCCGCCTCCGGATCCTCCCTCTGGGCCAAGATCGATAACCCAATCGGCAGATTTGATGACATCAAGATTATGCTCAATGACCACAACAGTATTTCCAGTCTCAACGAGGCGCTGGAGAACTCCAAGTAACTTTCGAACATCCTCAAAGTGGAGTCCGGTAGTTGGCTCGTCCAACACATAGATGGTGCGACCAGTAGAACGACGTTGCAACTCAGTGGCCAGCTTTACCCGCTGCGCCTCTCCCCCAGAGAGAGTTGGAGCAGATTGACCTAATCGGACATATCCCAAACCAACATCGCACAAAGTCTTGAGGTATCGGTGAATTGCAGGAATTGATTCGAAGAATTCACTTGCTTTCTCAATTGGCATATCTAGTACTTCAGCGATTGTCTTGCCTTTGTAATGGACCTCTAAGGTCTCTCGGTTATACCGGGCGCCATGACATACCTCGCAAGGAACATAGACATCGGGTAAGAAGTTCATCTCAATCGTGATGGTTCCATCGCCGGCACAGTTCTCGCATCGACCACCTTTTACGTTAAACGAGAAGCGTCCCTGTTGGTAGCCACGCACCTTCGCCTCGCTGGTCTCGGCAAAGAGAGCTCGGATTTTGTCGAAGACTCCGGTGTATGTAGCTGGATTAGATCGTGGAGTTCGACCTATTGGAGATTGATCAACATGAACTACTTTGTCTAGATGATCGATTCCAGTAACGGTTCGATGGCGCCCTGGTACAACCCGCGCACCATTTAGCTTGTTTGCAAGGACCGAATAAAGGATGTCATTAACTAGCGTCGATTTACCCGAGCCACTTACTCCCGTTACCGCAACAAAAAGCCCGAGTGGGAAGGTGACATCAATCGATTTTAAATTGTTTTCTTTTGCCTCTTTTACAACCAGCGAACGCTTTGAATCGACTTTGCGACGTGACTTTGGAATGGCAATCGAACTTCGTCCCGATATATAGGCGCCCGTAATCGATTTCTTCGAATCAACCAAGCTGGCTAAATCCCCCGATACGACAATCTCGCCCCCATGCTCGCCGGCTCCAGGACCGATATCAACGATCCAATCAGCAGTTCGAATCGTCTCCTCGTCATGCTCAACCACAATCAAGGTATTTCCCAGATCTCTTAAATGTGTCAAAGTATCGATTAGGCGACGGTTATCTCGTTGATGCAGTCCAATACTCGGTTCATCTAGAACATAGAGAACACCAACTAGACCAGAACCAATTTGGGTAGCAAGGCGTATTCGTTGCGCTTCTCCTCCGGAGAGAGAAGCGGCAGCGCGGGCCAATGTTAAGTATTCAAGTCCTACATCCAGTAAAAAGCCGAGTCGCGCGTTAACTTCTTTCATCACTCGTTCGGCAATCTTTGCCTCTCGCGCTCCAAGCTTTATATCTTTTAAGAATCGAGCGCACTCATCGATCGAAAGTTCACAGATTTCAGCAATGTTCTTTCCCCCGACTGTTACCGCAAGGACTTCTGGCTTCAATCGCGAACCATTACAAACTGCGCAAGGCGTCTCACGCATATATGCCTCGTACTTTTCGCGGCTGTAATCACTCTCAGTCTCGCCATGCCTCCGTTCAATAAAGGGAATGACGCCCTCAAATCCGGTCGAGTAACTTCTAACCCGTCCGTATCGATTCTTGTATTTGACGTGTACTTCATACTCGTAGCCATTTAATATTGCAGCTCTAGCCTTTTCGGAGAGCTTGCGCCATGGAGTATCCATAGAGAACTTCACATCTTTAGCAAGTGCTTCCAAGAGATTGTTGAAGTACTCAGAGGTTTGACCGCCCGCCCAAGGAGCGATTGCACCCTCATGGATTGAAATAGAGTCATCTGGAATTACTAACTCTTCATCTACCTCTAACTTTGAGCCGATTCCCGTGCACTCCGGGCAAGCCCCGAAGGGAGAGTTAAAGGAGAATGAACGTGGCTCCATCTCCTGGAAGGAGAGTCCGCAATCGTGGCAAGCTAATAACTCGCTATATGTGCGCTCCCGTTCTTCTTTCGCCTTTGCATCGACAAATTCGAGCGTTACAAGGCCACTAGCTAGCCGAAGCGCTGTTTCAATCGAATCCGTCAATCTCTGTTTTGAATCTGGTTTGGCAGTCAATCGGTCAATCACGACTTCGATAGTGTGTTTCTCTTGCTTCTTTAATTTCGGCGGTTCACTTAATTGGACTGTGACGCCATCGACTCTCGCCCTTGAATATCCTTGTGCTAACAAATCCTTAAATAGATCGGCAAACTCGCCCTTTCGGGAACGGATCATCGGAGCTAGTACTTGGAATCTAGTCTCAGCAGGAAGACTAAGAATTTGATCGACTATGTTCTGGGGGGTCTGCTTTGCAATTGGCTTTCCGCACTTAGGACAGTGCGGTTTTCCTGCTCTAGCAAAGAGCAACCGGAGATAGTCATAGACCTCGGTGATTGTTCCTACCGTTGAACGTGGGTTTCGATTTGTTGATTTTTGATCAATAGAGACCGCAGGAGACAAACCCTCGATAAAGTCGACATCCGGTTTATCCATCTGTCCCAAGAACTGTCGGGCATAGGCTGAAAGCGATTCGACGTAGCGTCGCTGACCCTCGGCGAAAATCGTGTCGAATGCAAGCGATGATTTTCCTGATCCAGATAGACCAGTAAAGACGATCAGAGAGTTACGAGGCAAATCTAGAGATACATTCTTGAGGTTATGTTCGCGAGCACCTCTTACAACTAATCTTTCAGCGCTCATTTAATTCCACCCTCATCCATGCTACGTAGTTCCCGCTTAAGTTCTTTGATCTCATCGCGCAATCTAGCCGCTAACTCAAATTGGAGTTCTGCGGCAGCATTTCGCATCTGTTCGGTTAAGGATTCGATCAGACCGAGAAGTTCAGCTCTGGGTAAGGCTACGAGTGACTTGGCATGAACGCCAACCGGAGTTTCGCTTACACCACGACGCTTACCCCCACCAATTAGGTTCTCGGTATCTTCGCTCTCACGTTCGATCAAATCTGTTATATCTGCAATCTTCTTTCGAAGTGGTTGTGGATCAATTCCCATCGCCTCGTTATATGCAATCTGTTTCGCCCGGCGTCGATTGGTCTCATCAATAGCGTTTCGCATCGAATCAGTGAGGTTATCGGCATACATATGAACCTCACCCGATACATTTCGCGCCGCTCTACCTATAGTCTGGATTAGCGATCGAGTAGACCGCAAGAAGCCTTCTTTATCAGCATCGAGGATGGAGACTAGCGAGACTTCGGGAAGATCAAGTCCCTCTCGCAACAAGTTGATTCCTACTAGAACGTCGTATTCACCAAGTCGCAACTCACGTAGTAGTTCTACCCTTCTCAAGGTATCCACTTCTGAGTGTAGGTAACGAACTCGTATTCCGGCATTAGCAAAGTAGTCGGTGAGATCTTCCGCCATCTTCTTTGTCAGCGTGGTTACCAACACCCGCTCATTACGCTCTGCTCGTAGGTTTATCTCTACTCTCAAATTATCGATCTGATTCTTGGTTGGCTTAATGATTATCTTTGGATCTATAAGTCCGGTCGGGCGGATTACCTGTTCAACAAAGACTCCGCCAGCCTTCTCCATCTCGTAAGGACCAGGCGTTGCCGAAAGGTAGACCTTCTGAGGAGTTCGCTCGAGAAACTCATTAAATGTAAGCGGTCGATTATCCATGGCGCTGGGCAATCTAAAACCGTGCTCAACCAGAGTTCTTTTACGTGAGGCATCGCCTTCAAACATCGCCCCAATCTGCGGCACGGTTATATGTGATTCATCAATTACGCATAAGAAATCTTCCGGGAAGTAATCAAGGAGACAGTTCGGTGCCGAGCCCGCGAGCCTCCCATCAATATGTCGAGAGTAATTTTCGATCCCGGAACAGAAGCCCAGCTGTTGGATCATTTCTAAATCAAATTGGGTGCGCATTCGAAGGCGCTGCGCCTCAAGCAGCTTATTCTCCCGCTCCAATTCTTTAAGACGGATCGCAAGCTCTGCTTCGATATCTGCCATAGCTCGCTTCATTGTTGCCGGGCTAGCTGAGTAGTGGGTGGCGGGGAAAATGAATACCTCTTTAACATCGCTAACTATCTCTCCAGTTAAGGGATTAAGCGTTGTTAATCGTTCAATCTCATCACCAAACATCTCAATTCGAATAGCAAGTTCTTCGTAAACAGGAATGATTTCGATTGTGTCGCCCCGGACTCTAAATGTGCCACGTTCAAATGCGATGTCATTGCGTTTGTATTGAATATCAACAAACTTTCGAAGCAGCGCATTACGGTCAAGACTCTCCCCCACATTTACTCGAACCATTCGATCTATATATTCCTGAGGCGTTCCAAGGCCATAAATACAAGAAACTGTTGCGACTACCACTACATCACGGCGCGTAAGCAATGAATAGGTAGCTGAGTATCTAAGGCGTTCAACCTCCGAATTTATCGAAGCATCTTTCTCAATGAAGGTATCTGTTTGCGGTACATAGGCTTCTGGCTGGTAGTAGTCGTAATATGAAACAAAGTACTCGACCGCATTGTTAGGTAGAAGCTCTCTAAATTCATTAGCAAGCTGCGCTGCAAGAGTCTTGTTAGGCGCCATTACGAGCGTTGGTCGCTGTACTTGCTCTATCAGCCAAGCGACGGTTGCGGATTTTCCAGTTCCAGTCGCTCCGAGTAAGACTATATCCGGCTCGCCTCGATTTACTCGCTCAGTTAAATTTGCAATGGCGCTTGGTTGATCACCCGCTGGCTTGAACTCACTTATAACCTCGAAAGGTTGATCTGCCCTTGGAGTACTAGTGACTGCGCGCGTCATTTTCTCGTTCGCGGTAGAATCTCGCGCTCCCAAACTCCCCGAACGGCGCGCTCAAGATCATCAATTGAACCCTCATTTTTGATTACACAATTGGCGATTGACTCACGCTCTTCATCGGTAGCTTGGGCTGAAATTCTCCGATCAATCTCGTAACTCTTAAGACCCCGTTCGGCAAGACGTGCTCTCCTCACCTCAAGATTTGCAGAAATCGTGATTACGAAATCAAAGCGGTTTGCACCTTTAGTCTCAAATAAAAGCGGAATTTGATTTATGACTACCCCATCGCTTGGAACTCGTGTGGCAATCCTTGTGGCGAGTTCACGTACTTTGGGATGAATAATTTCTTCTAAATCGCGCCGCGCATTTTCATCTTTAAAGACTATCTCCGCTAACTTGGAGCGATTAATTTCACCGTCAACTAGAACTTCATCGCCAAAGCGGGAAAGAACTTCATCATAACCCTCGGTGCCACGTTCAATTACATCGCGGGCTAGTTGATCAGAGTCGATGACAACCGCTCCAAGCTCCTGGAAGAACTCACCGGCCAGTGACTTACCTGAGCCAATCCCTCCAGTCAGTGCAATCGAGAGCATCTGATTTTCTCCAAAGCTAGTAAAGAGCCTCTTCCAAATAGAAAGAACAGGACCAGATTAAATCCGGTCCTGTTCTCATCAATAACTACTCTGCTGTCGCAGTCTGTTCAGCTTCTGGTTCTGCTGCAGCGGCAGCAGCATCGGCGGCTTGCGCTTCTGCCTTCTGCTTCTTGTGAGCAAGGAATCGAGCTTGGGCTTCTGCGTACTGGCGCTCCCACTCCTCGCGCTGTGATTCATAACCAGGCTTCCACTCTTGAGTTTGCGGATCGAAACCTTCTGGATAGATAAAGTTTCCGCTCTCGTCATAGCGAGCTGGCATTCCATATTGAGTTGGATCGAAAGCTTCGACTGGGACATCATGGCCCTCGTTAGCCTGTTTAAGCGATAACGAGATTCGACGACGCTCTAGGTCGATATCGATAATCTTTACAAACAGTTGATCGCCAACTTGAACGACCTGTTCTGGGATTTCAACGTGGCGCTCTGCAAGCTCTGAGATATGGACCAATCCTTCGATGCCATCAAATACTCGGATAAACGCACCGAATGGAACTAGCTTAGTTACCTCACCCGGGACAACTTGATTAATGGTGTGAGTACGTGCAAATGCCTGCCAAGGATCTTCTTGTGTTGCCTTGAGTGATAGCGAAACGCGCTCGCGCTCGAAATCAACTTCAAGAACTTCTACAGTAACTTCATCGCCCACTTCTACTACCTCACCTGGGTGATCAATATGCTTCCAAGAGAGCTCTGAAACGTGAACTAGCCCATCAACGCCACCAAGATCAACGAATGCGCCAAAGTTAACGATGGAAGAAACAACGCCGGAGCGAACCTGACCTTTTTGGAGTTGATTTAGGAAAGTGGTGCGTGACTCAGATTGAGTCTGCTCTAGATAAGCGCGGCGTGAAAGCACCACATTATTTCTATTCTTATCAAGCTCGATAATGCGGGCCTCAACTTGCTTGCCAATATAAGGCGAGAGATCGCGTACTCGTCGCATTTCTACCAGTGATGCTGGGAGGAATCCGCGAAGACCGATATCAACAATCAAGCCACCTTTTACTACCTCGATTACTGTTCCGACTACTACTTCGTCGCGTTCTTTCTTGCCTTCAATCTCGCCCCATGCCTTCTCGTATTGAGCGCGCTTCTTGGAGAGAATTAGACGTCCTTCTTTATCTTCCTTTTGAAGGACGAGCGCTTCAATTCGCTCTCCGACTTTTACTAATTCACTTGGATCTAAATCATTTCGAATAGAAAGCTCTCGAGAAGGAATTACGCCTTCAGTCTTATATCCGATATCTAGAAGAACTTCGTCTCGATCTACTTGGACGACGATGCCTGAGACTAGATCGCCATCGTTGAAATTTTTAATTGTGCCTTCGATTGCGGCAAGGAATTCGGCTGCTGAGCCGACATCATTTACTGAAATTTGAGTTGACAAGTTGCTCCGTGGGGAAAGGTAACTAGTAGGACACGCTTAAAGTCTGACTCCAATTGGTATTGGGCATTTCCTACTAGGTCCGAGGCGATGCAAGAGCCCTAAGCGAGGAGCAGAAGGCTACTTTCAACTCACCGCATGGGTCAATTTGGGTGATTAATGTGCGGCTAGATCCCAACTCTTCCCAAAGCCGACATTTACATCCAGTGGGGCCTTTAGTGGATAGGCGCTACCCATTTCTCTACGGACCAGTTCTTCCAGCCCCTCATGTTCGTCTGCGGAGACTTCAAATATCAATTCATCATGGACTTGAAGCAGGAGACGAGACTTAAAACCTTCCGCGGTTAGCGCGCGAGCTACGTTTAGCATCGCAACTTTAATTATGTCTGCGGCGGATCCTTGAATTGGAGCATTAAGCGCAGCTCGCTCGGCAACTTCTCTTCGCTGTCGATTTTCATGGTTCAAATCTGGAAGATAGCGACGTCGGCCAAGAATCGTCTCGGTATAACCGCGTTCTCGAGCAACTCTTACTACTTCCTTCAGATAATCCTGGATTCCGCCAAATCTCTCGAAATATCGACCCATAAGCGCGCTCGCCTCTGCCGGACCTATATCAAGCTGTTGCGCTAATCCAAATGATGAGAGCCCATAGGCCAATCCATATGACATTGCCTTTATTTGGCGCCGCATTTCTGGATCAACGCTCTTAAGTGGAACTTCAAAAACTTGTGCCGCTACCGTGGAATGTAAGTCCTCCCCTTCATGAAAAGCCTTTAGCAAACCCTCATCTTCAGAGAGGTGTGCCATGATCCGCATTTCAATCTGGCTGTAGTCGGCTGTCAATAGATCAACAAATGGCGCTTTAGCTACAAATGAATTTCGAATCTTTCTACCTTCATCAGTTCTTATGGGAATGTTCTGCAGATTTGGCTCGGTAGATGAGAGTCTTCCGGTTGCTGCAACAGTCTGTTGGAAAGTCGTGTGAATCCGCTCATCGCTTGCGGTCGCGGTTAAGAGTCCTTCAATGGTGGTCCTTAGTTTTCCGACCTCTCGAATCCTAAGGAGGTTCTGCAGAACTGGATGGCCAGTCTTTGCAAAGAGCCATTCCAGTGACTCAGCATCGGTACTAAATCCAGTCTTTATCCGTTTAGTCTTTGGAAGCTTGAGCTCTTCAAAGAGGATTGCTTGAAGTTGTTTGGGCGATGCCACATTAAATTCTTGACCAGCAGCGCTAAAGGCCGCCTTTGATGCGCTGGATTCTTCGCTAGCAAAGAAATCCCGGAGCTTTTCAAGTTCGTGACGATCGACCCCTATCCCCACTCTCTCCATTTCGGCGAGCAAATGAAGCGTTGGAATCTCCAACTCCAGAAAGAGTTTCGAAAGCTCTCGTTTCTCCAGTTCATCCCTTAAGGCGCTCTCCAGGTCAAATAGATATGCAACTAACTCGGGATTAAATGAGCTACTGAATAGGTCGCTACTTGCAGGGCTCAGGGTTATTCCTAGGTAGCGCGAGATAAGCTCCTCAATCTCAAGATCACGAGTACCCGGGTTTACCAAATAGGCAGCTAATTCGATATCAAAGTCTGATTTGGCGAGCAACCCGCTACGAATCAATGGTTTGCCTCGATGAGTGATGACCGAAGCTTCAGACTTCAGTTCGATACTAGAGAACTCGCACTTAATAACATGTTCCCTATTAAGTCCAATCAAGATTTCGGTTTCAGATAGAGCCACAGCTAGCTTCCCTTTGGCTAGGGCAACTCGCTTGCTCAGCTCATTGATATTCAAGTGCTCAACCTTTATCTGTTGGACAACGCTGACTATTGGTTCCGAAGATGATCCAGATAGCGCTCTTGCTCTATCGCGAAGAGCCTTGATCTCTAGTTTTTCAAAGAGCGAAATAGCGCGATCGGTATCAAACCCACTCCACTCGAGTTCTGTGATAGAAAATTCGATCGGGACATCGCTTCTCAATTGGGTGAGTTCCCTATTTCTTATAACGTTATTTAGCGCGCCTCGAAGTGAATCACCAGCTTTGCCGGGAACTTCATCTACATGAGCAATTAGCCCCTTGAGCGAACCGAATTCTTTTACCCATTTTGCAGCCGTCTTCTCGCCAACTCCTGGGATAGAAGGCAAGTTATCGCTTGGATCGCCTCGCAGAGCTGCAAAATCTGGATACTGTTCTGGAGTTAAGCCGTACTTTTCAATCACCGCGTCCGGGTTCATTCGCGCTAAATCAGTAACGCCTTTCTTGGGATAAAGCACCGTCACCCTTTCAGTGACTAGCTGAAAGGTGTCTCTATCACCGGTACAAATCAAAACATCGCTTGCTCCACCATCTCTTGCAACAATGGTGGCGAGGATGTCATCTGCCTCAAATCCTTCGCATTCAAAACTCTTTATCTGAAAAGCCTCAAGTAGTTCGTTTATATAAGATATCTGGGAGCGAAACTCATCGGGCGTCTTGGCGCGATTAGCCTTGTACTCAGGGAAAGCCTCAGTTCTAAAGGTCTTTCTCGAGACATCAAAGGCTGCTGCAATATGTGTGGGTTTCTCATCGCGAATCAAATTTAGGAGCATCGATGCAAAGCCATAAATAGCATTGGTGGGCTGGCCAGATGAAGTGGAAAAATTCTCTAGTGGTAGGGCATAAAAAGCCCTATAGGCGAGTGAGTGTCCATCGATTAAAAGGATCCGTCGCTTCATCAAAGACAATCCTAGGCACAGCCACCTAGAATCCTCGCATGATGGATTTCATGGATGTTCTTCGGGAGCGCGGGCGAGGTGCGCTCGATAAGAAGATGGGTATTGAGATTATCGAAGCCTCACCGCAACGTCTCGTAGGGACAATGCCGGTTGATGGCAATACCCAGCCCATGGGCCTACTACATGGTGGAGCAAATGTTGTTCTAGCTGAAAGCCTTGGATCGGTTGGAACCCAACTTCATGCTGGACCAACGCGCCGGATTGTTGGCGTGGATATAAATGCTACCCACCACAAGTCTGCTACTTCTGGTGTTGTAACCGCAGTAGCTACAGCAATTACACTTGGTAAAACACTTTGTTCTTACAACGTTGAGATCACCAATGAGAATGGCGAGCGAACTTGTACCGCTCGAATCACTTGTCTAATACTTGCCGAACGAAAATAACAGACTAATCGAGTTCGTGGGCACCGGTTCCAAGGTAAGCCGACTTAACATGTGGATCATTTAGTAGATCCTTTCCTCGCGCTTCCTTTGTGATTGAACCGGTCTCAAGAACATATGCCCGATCAGAACGTGAGAGCGCTTGTTGGGCATTCTGTTCCACCAACAGGATTGTTACGCCGAGTTTGTTAATTTGAGTGATGATTCTAAAAATATTCGCGATCATCTGGGGGGCGAGTCCCATCGAAGGTTCATCAAGAAGTAAAACCTTCGGCTTTGCCATAAGTGCGCGGCCGATAGCGAGCATCTGTTGTTCGCCGCCTGAGAGAGTTCCGCCGGCTTGGGTCATACGCTCTTTTAACCTTGGGAATAATTCATAGACTTTCTCAAGGTCTTCTTGCATATCACTCTTAGTAGATTTCAAATGAAAAGTGCCAAGTTCAAGATTTTCTAAGACTGTTAGACCGGGAAAAATTCCTCGCCCTTCAGGGGCCTGTGAAATACCAAGGTGTACTCGTCTATGTGCCTTCTCTCCCAGAATGCTCTTGCCGTCGTACTCAATTGAACCCGAAGTTGGATTTAGCAGGCCAGAAATAGTTTTTAGAAGAGTTGTCTTTCCGGCTCCGTTAGCGCCAATCAGGGAGACAATCTCTCCTTGATTTACGGTAAGCGAAATTCCCTTTAGGGCTTCGATTTTTCCATATGCGACTCGTAGATCCTTAATTTCAAGACGCATCTTCAGGAACTCCTAGATAGGCCTCGATTACTCGAGGATCATCTTGCACTTTAATAGGCACATCGTCAGCAATTTTCTGGCCAAAATCCAAAACAACAACACGATCCGATACCTTCATAACGAGCGACATATCGTGTTCAATCAATAGAACAGTGTAGCCCGCATCTCGAATCTTTCGAATAACTTTAGCTAGTTCCACTTTCTCGGCTGGATTGAAACCAGCTGCGGGTTCATCAAGAAGTATTAACTTTGGCTCTGTTCCTAACGCGCGCGCGATCTCAAGGCGACGCTGAACTCCATATGGGAGGTTCTTTGCAAGTCGATCCGCGTACTCGCCTATGCCGATGAAATCCAATAATTCCTGGGCGCGCTTTTTATCGCGTCGCTCTTCCCTCCGTGAAACTGGTGACCCAAATAGCCCTCCGACTAAACCAGAACGCTTATGGGTATCGGTTGCGGTCATGACATTTTCCAGTGCAGTCATATCACCCCAGAGCCGAATGTTCTGGAAGGTTCGAGCGATTCCGCCACGAGTAATTTTGTAGCGTTTAATTCCCTTTAACGACTTTCCTTGGAACTCAATCACTCCTGATGTTATTTGGTAGACGCCAGTGATTACATTGAAGATTGTGGTTTTACCTGCTCCATTTGGGCCAATCAAGCCCAAGATTTCCTTCTCCTTAACATCAAATGTCACATCACTGAGAGCAGTGACGCCACCAAATCGCATCGTTACATTCTTTAAAGAGAGAATTGGAGAACTCACGACTTCTCCTTACTTGGAAGAGCCTTCTCGCGCTTCTTGCGGGGTAATAAGCCATCTGGGCGAAGATTCATCATTATTACAAGTACCAATCCAAAGACCAAGAGACGAGCATCTGAGAGGAACCGAATTCGATCGGGCAGGTAACCTAAAATCACAGCTCCAGCGATTACTCCCCAGATATTGCCCATTCCGCCGAATACGACACAGGCAAGAATCAAGATGGAGATTTGAAGTGTGAAATTATCTGGAGCGATAAAGAGAGTCTTAGAGGCATAGAAGACTCCGGCCGCGCCGCCAACTGACGCTCCTAGGACGAAGGCCCAAACTTTATATTTGAAGGTAGGAACGCCCATTAGTTCAGCAGCGTCTTCATCCTGGCGAATCGATTCCCATGCTCGCCCAGCCCGACGTACTGAGAGACGGCGGACCATCCAGATTGCTAAGAGAATGATGATTAGCAGCGTCCAGTAATAGATGCGGTGGCTATCGAAAGTGAATTCAATTCCAAAAACAGGAGGCGGCGTAGGAATTCCCAAAATACCTTCAGATCGACCTAATGTTCCGAGATTTAAGGCTACGATTCGAACGATTTCCCCGAATCCCAGAGTAATAATCGCTAAATAGTCGCCGCGCAGTTTTAAGGCAGGTACTCCCAGGATAATTCCAGAGAACATCGCCATAGCAATTCCAATTGGAAGAATTTCCCATGTATTTAGGCTCGTGCGAGTACCGAGAAGGCCCATGGTATAGGCGCCAATGGCGAAGAAAGCAACGTAGCCAAGATCAAGTAGACCGCTTTTGCCAATAACTATATTTAACCCAATTGCCATCAAGACAAACATTGCAACCGGAAAAACTAAAACCGATTCATAATCAGCAATTGGAGTATTTAAGATTGTTCCACCCATAAAAGGTAATGAGGCAGCCATCGCGATAAAGCAGATAGCCATTATGACTCTCTGGGGGCGATTCGCCTTCTCCCAAATTTCAGCGCCTTTATCTCTCAAATTGATCATCATGCCCTCGTTTGTGTTAACGCTTCACCGAAGAGGCCATTTGGCTTGGTATAAAGAACAACTACAAGGATTGTAAAGACTGTTACTGCCTTCCACTGTGTGCCAAGGAAGAAAGATGCGTAAGTCTCTAGAAGTCCTAGGGAAAGACCACCATAAAACGCACCCTTGATATTTCCGATGCCGCCAAGAATCGCCGCCGTGAATGCCGCGATGCCTAGCTCAAATCCGATACTGAAGCTGCTGTTCTCGTATTTAAGGACATAGAAGAAGCCTGCAGCGCCGGTCATCAGTCCGCCTACTAAGAAGGTTATCGAGACCACGCCATCAATATTAATTCCCATCAACTTTGAGGCATTTGGATTCATTGAAACCGCGCGAATTGCCTTTCCTAACCTTGTCTTATTTACGAAAGTTAAAAGCAGAAGTAGAAGAATTATCGCGGCAACAATAATAATCGTATTATCCAAACGGATATCAGCATCAAAAAACTTTCCAATGAACTTCTTCTCCATTGCGCGTGGACTTGCGACGGGGCGAGAGTCGGTGAGGATGCGCATCGTCTCAGCAAGAACCATCGAGACTCCGATTGCCGAAATTAGCGGAGCCAGAACTCCAGAGTTCATTCGACGGAGTCGACGGTAGGCAATCAACTCAATTAATACAGAGAGAATCCCCGCTACTGCCATAGATGCCAGGAGCGCGGTTCCCAGAATTAGCCACAATTGAAATCCTGTTGCGTACTCTGATGTTTGGGTAAACTTGTAGACATCACGAACGATTATTATCGTGGCAAATGTTGCAACCATGAAGACTTCAGAATTGGCGAAGTTGATCATACGTAGGACGCCATAGACCATTGTGTAACCAAGGGCTATCAAAATGTAGATGAAGCCGAGGCTCAAGCCACCAAATGTCAGCGACCAGAACTGATCGAGAAAATTTCCGATCAAGCGTTACACCAACTCTCTCTCATGATTTTTGAAATTTTGATGCGCTTACAATTTAGGGCCGTGGGTAGAACTTTTTCAGGTTCTACCCACGGTTACTGCTAACAGCTAATCGAAATTAGCTTTTCTTATTAACCCCGGCTTACTTGATTGGGCCAGTGAACTTAATGGCTCCGCTCTTTACTTCGAATCCATTCATCGCTCCACCTGCAACGTCACCATTTGCATCAAAGCTTAGGTTTGCGCCGGTTAGAGACTTGCCCTTGTAGGACTTTACGCATGGCAACATCGCTTGGCGAGTTGTCACGCCTTTTGCGATACAGCTGAGGAAGACGTTTGCTGCATCAATTGATTCAGCTGCATAAACGCCTGAAGCCTTCTTCATCTTCTTCTTGAAGTCTGCTTCCAGCTTGGCATCGATTTCAGCCAAAGGAACTGTTCCAGCGGTGAGACGTACACCTTCTAGAACTGAAGCAGGAGCAAGAGTTACGAAGTTCGGGCTAAGTACTCCATCGCCACCAGCCAAAATGCCGGTGTAACCGCTATCGCGAAGTTGCTTGAAGAACACAGCAGCCTGTGGGAAGTAGCCGGTGTAGATCACTACGTTCGCAGCAGCTGTCTTGATCTTTGCAATAGTTGCAGACCAGTCGGTTGTCTTGTCGGAGACGCTATCGAAGCCAACGCCTTGACCAGCGGGAATTGATGGCTTCATGTAGTCAACAAGACCAACGCCATAAGCAGATTGATCATCAACGATGAATACCTTTGGCGAAGAGACGCCTTTTGTCGCGAGCTTAAAGAGTGATGGACCCTGGACTTTGTCGGTGACTACGACTCGGTGGAATACAGGTAGACCCAATGCGCCACCCTCAGCGCCCGGATCAGTGATTGATACACGGGTAGCAGATGGTGAAACCATTGGAAGTAAACGCTGCTTGTAATATGGAAGTGACGCAATTGTCGCTCCAGAATAAGCAGCTCCTACAAGGCCAATTACCTTGTTATTTGATGCAATACCTGGCGCAACCTTTGCAGCCTGTGCTGGATCACCTTGGTCATCAGCACGAACAACTTTGACCTTGTACTTACCTTTGTTCTTTGCGTTGAACAATTTAACGGCATAGAGCATTCCTGCCAATTCATCTTGTCCAACTTGTGCTTCCTCGCCAGTCAAAGGACCCTGGAAAGCAAGTGTTACAACTTTTGCCTTTGCGTTCGACGCCGGCGCATATGCGACGAGCGAAGTGAACGCTAAAGCGGCTGCTGCAGCAACCGAAGTTAAGCGAAGCTTCTTCATAATTACCTTTCATTTGTCCGCGAATTCCGGACTCGCGGGATGGGGCAGTTTAGATGAGCCTCTCTAATTGTGACAATCCCGATTTTCCGGAAATGGTAAACATCGTGTAACAAAAGGTCCCAAATAGAGGACTACTGCCAACTCTGGGCTCGAGAAGGGTCGATAACGGCCTCTGCGACCTGTTTCATAGACACCCGTTTATCCATCGCTGTTCGCTGGATCCATTTGAAGGCATCTGGCTCGCTCAATTTCATCGCCTGCATGAGAATTCCCTTGGCCCTATCTACCAACTTTCGCGTCTCTAATCGCTCGGTCAAATCGGCTATCTCGCTTTGCAAAGCAATCATCTGGGCATGACGAGCAGTAGCAATTTCTATTGCGGGAATCAAATCATCGATCGTAAATGGTTTAACCACATAAGCCATCACTCCAGCATCGAGCGCTCGTTCAACCAAGTCTTTCTGACTAAATGCGGTAAGCATCAAGACCGGTGCGAGCTTCACTATCTCTTCAGCAGCGGTTATCCCATCTAACTTCGGCATCTTCACATCGAGAATTGCAAGATCTGGTTTCAACTCATGAGCAAGGGCAATTGCCTCTTCGCCATTTGTTGCTTCAGCAATGACTTCGTAGCCATTCTCGCGGAGCATTTCGGCAAGATCCATCCGAATGAGAGTTTCGTCTTCGGCAATCAAGATTCGCTTGCTAGTCATGTGCCTCGAGTCGGATTCGAACCGACACTATACGGTTTTTGAGACCGTCCTCTCTACCGTTGGAGTACCGAGGCGAATAAGCGTTAGTTTAGCGATAAGCGGGAGCAACGCCACCCACAGCATCACCGATAATGTGTACCCGCATTGCATTAGTAGAGCCAGGTATTCCTGGAGGCGAACCTGCAACGATCATTATCGCTTCACCTTTAGTTACCCGCTTCTCTTCGATAAGTATTGCGTCGACCTGCTTGACCATCTCATCAGTGGTCTTAACAAGTGGAGTGATAAAAGGTTCAACTCCCCAAGAGAGCGCAAGTTGTCGATAAGTGGTTTCATCTGGAGTTAACGCAACGACTGGGATATTGCTGCGCAATCGAGACATGCGTCGAGCCGAATCCCCCGACTTCGTGAATGTTGCCAGGACCTTTGCTCCTATTACTTGGCCCACTTCGGTAGCCGCTTTAGTTATTGCTCCCCCTTTAGTTTTCGGGTTATGTAAAAGCGCTGGGATGAGATGCAAAGCATCGGTTTCAGTCTTCTCTATTATGCGCGCCATCGTCTTAACGGTTTCAATTGGGTAGCTACCCACACTAGTTTCACCAGAGAGCATTAGCGCATCTGCGCCATCAAGGACTGCATTGGCGCAATCAGTAGCTTCGGCACGAGTTGGTCTTGAATTGGTGATCATCGAATCAAGCATCTGGGTAGCGACGATCACAGGTTTTGCCTCTTCGCGAGCAAGTGTGATGCATCGTTTTTGGACAAGCGGGATATCTTCGATCGGCATCTCTACGCCAAGATCACCACGAGCAACCATAATTCCATCAAAGGTTTTTATAATCTCCTCAAGATTATCGACAGCTTGCGGCTTCTCAATCTTCGCAATTACCGGACGATGTATACCTAACTCCTTCATCACGCTATGTGCACCATCTATATCTTTTGCACTTCGCACAAAGGAGAGCGCGATGAAATCAGCGCCCGCTTTTAACCCCCACTTAAGATCTTCGATATCTTTCTCAGAGAGCGCCGGAACTGATACCGCAACGCCGGGCAGATTCAAACCTTTGTTGTTGGAAATTGGACCAGCTTCAACGCACTTAGTTCTTACCTCGGTCGCAGTTACAGCTATTACCTCAACTGCAACTTTTCCATCATCAATGAGAATGCGATCTCCGGCTCTGCAATCTTTCGGTAGCCCCTTGTAGGTGGTACTTACGCGATCTTTGGTGCCAGCAACATCTTCTATCGTAATCGTTAATAGATCATTAACCTTTAGATCATGCGGACCGCTTTCAAATCTGCCTAACCGAATCTTGGGACCTTGTAGGTCAACCAATATTGCTACCGAAGCGCCCTTCTTTGCAGCAGTACTTCTAACTAAATCCAAACGAGCTTGATGCTCCGCGTACTCGCCATGTGAAAGATTGAGCCGGGCTACATTCATTCCGGCATCAATTAGCGAAGCAATCCCTTCGGGGCTTTCAACCGCGGGACCCAGCGTGCAGACAATCTTTGCTCTACGCATTGGAGAACCTTATTCCATCAACTTAAGTTGAACCATGAATCAAACCGTTAGTGGCTTTGAATCATGCTCGATTGGCGAAGGAAGTTGTGTGCGCCCCATTAGATGTTGATCAACAGCAGCCGCGGCGCTTCTTCCTTCCGCGATAGCCCAGACGATAAGTGATTGACCTCGCCCGGCATCACCACATACGAAAACGCCCTCAACGTTGGTTGCAAAGTTCTCATCGCGTTCAATATTTCCTCGGGGATCAAGTGTGAGTTTAAGATCTTTAACTAATCTATTTTCTTCAATCCCAGTAAAGCCAAGGGCGAGGAAGACCAAGTCAGCGTCGATGACTCTTTCAGTTCCAGCAACGGGCTCAAACTTTCCATTCTCAAAAGCGGTTTCGATGACTTTCAGCCCAATTAGATTTCCGCTTTTATCCTTTACAAACTCTTGAGTCGCAATTGAATAGAGACGCTCGCCCGCTTCCTCGTGCGCGCTACTTACTCGGTAAACCATGGGATAGGTCGGCCACGGTTGAGAGGAGGGCCGTTCATCTGTTGGTCTGGGCATGATTTCAATCTGGGTTATTTGAGCAGCGCCTTGCCTAATTGCGGTCCCTAAACAGTCTGCGCCAGTGTCGCCTCCACCAAGAATTATTACTTTCTTTCCCTTTGCGTTAATAGGTGGCGCTTCATTCAATTCACCGAGCGCTTGTTTGTTGCCCCAAGGTAGATATTCCATTGCCTGATGCACTCCACCGGCTTCTCGCCCGGGGATATTCAAATCTCTTGCTTGAGTCGCTCCAACGGCAAGAACTACTGCGTCATAGCGCGCCTTCAATTCACTTGCAGTTAAGTCAGCTCCAACATTGACTCCCGGGCGGAATCTCGTTCCTTCGCGTTGCATCTGATTTAGGCGGCGATCAAGGATTGATTTCTCCATTTTGAATTCTGGAATGCCGTATCGAAGCAATCCGCCGATCTTCTCGGCGCGCTCATAAACAACAACGGTATGGCCGGCCCGAGTCAATTGTTGGGCTGCTGCTAACCCGGCCGGGCCAGAGCCAATGACGGCTACTGTCTTTCCAGTTATTCGATCGGGTTGTAACGGGCGAACATTTCCAGCTTGAAATGCCTCTTCAATCGTGCGCAGCTCAATCTGTTTGATAGTAACTGGGTTTTGATTTATACCAAGAACGCAAGAGGTCTCGCACGGAGCAGGACAGAGCCGGCCAGTAAATTCAGGGAAATTATTTGTGGCATGGAGACGATCAATTGCATCAACCTTCTCGTTTCGCCAAATCAAGTCATTCCATTCAGGAATCAGATTACCTAGCGGGCAACCTTGGTGACAGAACGGGATACCGCAATCCATACAACGACCTGCTTGACGTTGAAGCGATGAGAATTCTTGCTCTTCGTAAACTTCGCGCCAATCCCTTATGCGCACATCAACTGGGCGGCGCTTTGGAGTCTCGCGTTCAAACTTCATAAATCCTTTTGGATCAGCCATTTAGCACCTCCATGATTGCGCTCTCTTGGTCTTTGCCCGACTTTTCCGCTTCAGATATAACTTTTAGGACCCGTGCATAGTCGCGCGGCATGACTCTTGTAAATCGATTAACTGATTTGCCCCAATCCTTAAGTAACTCTGCGGCTACATCCGAACCAGTCTCGGCAAAGAACTTTGAGATGATGCTCTCTAGTTGAGAATGATCTTCTGCTGGAACTTCCTGAAGATCGACCATCTCGGTATTGACTAGTCGAGGATCTAGATCAAGTAAGTAGGCAACTCCACCCGACATACCCGCAGCAAAATTTCTTCCCGTCTTTCCGAGAACTACAACTTTTCCGCCAGTCATGTATTCGCAACCATGATCGCCTGCGCCTTCAACGATAGCGGTTGCGCCAGAATTCCTTACACAGAACCGCTCTCCCACAATCCCGCGGACAAAGATTTCTCCACTAGTTGCACCATAGCCAACGACATTGCCAGCGATGACATTATTTTCAGAGTCAAAGGGCGCCTTTTCGTCGGGCCGCACGATCAATCTTCCTCCAGATATACCTTTTCCTAGGTGATCATTAGCGTCGCCGTATAAGCGAATGGTCAGGCCGCGGGGAATGAATGCACCTAGTGATTGACCGGCAGATCCATGAAGCGTAACTTCGATCGTATCCTCCGGTAAACCCGCGCCACCAAATCGCTTTGTGATTTCAGAACCGAGAATTGTTCCTACAGTGCGATTCCTATTTCTAATCGGAAGAGAAATGGCTAGATGTTCTCCGGTTTGAAGTGCTGGAGCAGCTAGCTTGAGTAGTTCGTTATCAAGTGCTCCGGATAAACCATGATCTTGTTCAACTTCCTTTTTACGGGCCTTGTACTTAGTGTCATCTGGAAACTTGAGAATCGGTTCAAGATTAAGTCCTGATGCTTTCCAGTGAGCAATTGCCTTTTTCGTATCTAGCAACTCGACTTGGCCAATCGCTTCAGCGAGCGTTCTAAAGCCAAGTTTGGCAAGCCACTCGCGGACCTCTTCAGCAATATATTCAAAGAATGTTTGAACAAATTCAGGCTTTCCAGTAAAGCGCTCGCGAAGTTTTGGGTTCTGGGTTGCAACACCAACGGGGCAAGTGTCGAGATGACAGACGCGCATCATCACGCAACCAGAAACGACTAACGGCGCAGTTGCAAAACCGAACTCTTCTGCGCCAAGAAGGGCGGCGATAATTACATCTCTTCCGGTCTTCATCTGACCATCAGTTTGGACAACGATTCGATCGCGTAGTCCATTAAGGATTAACGTCTGTTGCGTCTCCGCCAGTCCTAATTCCCATGGCGCGCCTGCGTGCTTTAAAGAAGTAAGCGGGGAAGCACCAGTTCCACCATCATGACCAGAGATTAGAACTACATCTGCATGCGCCTTACTTACGCCAGCTGCGACTGTTCCCACTCCAACTTGCGCTACAAGCTTTACATGAATTCGAGCATCGCGATTTGAATTCTTTAGATCGTGAATCAACTGGGCTAGATCTTCAATTGAATAGATGTCGTGATGAGGTGGAGGAGAAATCAAGCCTACGCCAGGAGTGGAATGACGGGTCTTTGCAATCCAGGGATAGATTTTATTTCCAGGAAGCTGTCCACCCTCGCCTGGCTTAGCTCCTTGAGCCATCTTAATCTGTATGTCATCAGCATTTACGAGGTACTCACTCGTTACGCCAAATCTTCCGGAAGCAACTTGCTTTATTGCTGATCGTTTCGAATCTCCATTCTCTAGCCGCTTATAACGATGTGGATCTTCACCGCCTTCGCCAGTATTGGATTTAGCGCCAATGCGATTCATTGCAATAGCAAGTGTTTCGTGAGCTTCTTGCGAGATAGATCCGTAAGACATCGCGCCAGTTGAGAAGCGTTTGACTATCTCAGAGACTGGTTCGACTTCTTCAATCGGAATGGCGCTACGGACTCCTTCTTTAAATGTGAAGAGCCCGCGCAGCGTCATTAACGCCCTAGATTGTTCATCGACTCTGGTTGTGTAGCGTTTAAAGATGTCATAGCGCTTTGAGCGAGTAGCGTGCTGCAGGGCAAAAACTGTTTCGGGATTAAATAGATGCGGCTCGCCATCGCGACGCCATTGGTACTCCCCGCCGATAGGTAGTCGCTTAGTATTTGGTATCTCGCCACCTGGTGGGTAGGCGATGTGATGTCGCTTGATAGTTTCTTCGGCAATTACATCTAATCCGACTCCACCAAGCCGAGACGTCGTACCGACAAAGTACTCATCGATTAACTCTTGGGATAGACCGAGCGCTTCAAAGACTTGTGCGCCGGTGTAAGAAGCTATAGTCGAGATTCCCATCTTCGACATGACCTTTAGAACGCCTTTGCCGAGCGACTTGATTAAGTTGTAGACGGCTTTCTCAGCAGAAACATCAGTGATTACGCCTTGAAGCACTAAGTCTTCAGCAGACTCCATCGCTAAATAAGGATTGACTGCCGCCGCTCCATATCCAACCAAAAGCGCAACATGGTGGACTTCGCGTACTTCACCGGTCTCAACGACTAGTCCAACTTTGGTTCTAGTTTTCTCGCGGATGAGATGATGATGCACCGCAGCAGTGAGCAAGAGCGAGGGAATAGGAGCGTTCTCGCCATCTCCATCGCGGTCAGATAGAACAATTATCCGTGCGCCCTCTTTGATGGCATTTGAGACTTCTGCTCTGATTTCTTCTAGTCGATCCTTTAATCCCTGTCCACCTTCGGCAATTTCGAAGAGTCCGCGAACTACATGCGCAGAAAGCCCAGGATGGCTACCGTCCGCATTTACATTGATTATTTTTGCCAGCTGATCATTATCAATGACAGGAAAATCAAGACTTATTTGTCTACATGATGCAGGGCCTGGGTCAAGGAGATTGTGCTCGGGCCCAATCGATCCCCCAAGTGAAGTAACTAACTCTTCTCTAATTGCATCAAGAGGTGGATTAGTAACTTGGGCAAAGAGTTGTGAAAAATAATCAAATAAGAGCCTTGGTTTGTCCGAGAGCACCGCCACCGGAGTATCCGTTCCCATCGAACCGATTGGTTCTGCGCCACTCTTTGCCATTGGGGTGATAATTAAGCGGAGTTCCTCTTCGGTGTAGCCAAATGCTCTTTGACGACGTAATACCGAGGAGTGTGGGTAGAAAATGTGTTCGCGCGCCGGGATATCCTCTAACCGAACCATCCCAGCGTGAAGCCATTCTCCGTATGGGGCTGATGCAGCAAGTGAATCTTTTATTTCGTCATCTTCAATAACTCGACCTTCATCTAGATCTACGAGGAACATCTTTCCTGGTTGAAGCCGGCCCTTTCTTAAGACTCGATCTTGCGGGATATCAAGGACGCCAACTTCGCTTGCAAGTACAACGAGACCATCCTTTGTAATCCAGAATCGACTTGGACGAAGTCCGTTTCGATCTAAGACAGCTCCGATTTGGTGACCATCTGTAAAAGTTATACATGCTGGTCCATCCCATGGTTCCATCAATGCAGAGTGGAAGCGGTAAAAATCTCGACGATGTTGTGACATCGTCTCATGGTTCTCCCAAGCCTCCGGAATCATCATTAAGACAGCATGTGGAAGAGATCTACCGCCGAGATAGAGAAGTTCTAGCACCTCATCAAACGATGCAGAATCACTACCTTGTGGATCAACTATTGGAAATAGTCGCTTTAGATCGCCGGGGATTAATTCACTTTCAAGAAGCGCCTCTCGCGCAGCCATCCAGTTCCGGTTTCCCTTAACAGTATTTATCTCACCGTTATGGGCAATGAATCTATATGGGTGGGCAAGTGGCCAAGATGGGAAAGTGTTGGTGGAGAATCGCGAGTGAACTAAGGCAAAGGGTGAGTGCAACTTTGGATCATTTAAATCCGGGAAGAATTCTGAGAGCTGATGCGTAGTGAGCATTCCTTTATAGACGATTGTCTCTGCTGAGAGCGAAGCGAAGTAGAGCGGGAGTTGATGCTCTACTCGTTTCCGGAAGCAGAATGCGAGGCGATCTAATGCAATCCCAGATTCGCCACGTAATCCAGCCAGAAAGAGCATTTTGAAATCTGGCATCACAGAGAGCGCAGTTGCACCAAGGCTCGATGAATTGATCGGGACGTTGCGCCAACCTAGAACTCTTAATCCCTCTGCTTTCGCTAACTCGTCAAGTTGGTTCAGCTCCTGAAAATCTCTTGGAAGAAAAGCAATACCGACCGCGTATTCACCAGCAATCGGGAGATCGAATTGAACTTCGGACCTTAAGAAACGGTCAGGAACACGGATCAATATGCCTGCACCATCACCGCTATTGACTTCGGCGCCCGATGCGCCACGGTGATCTAGATTGCGCAGCGCCTCTAAGCCTTGTTGAACAATCTCGTGAGTTGCCTCTTTATTGAGAGTTGCGACCATGGCCACTCCGCAGGCATCATGCTCGAAGGCAGGGTCGTATAGACCGCTGCGCTCCGGCAGAGCGCTAAAGAGTTTTTCAGAGATTGCCATCTCGCTCCATCTTCAGATTCGCACGACGTAGTAGTCCCTTGAATCTCTTAGATTTGTTCTGAAGGGACGGCGATGGCCCGTGGGAAGGGAGAATCTACCAAATAAGTTAGATGCCGGAGATATGAGCAATCTGACCCACGCCCGCGGTAAGCGCCATACCAAGCGCGCCACCTAGGACTATTCTCAGAGTTGTCCGACCAACTTTTGATCCAGCGGTCTTTGCACTCACGATCCCAGCCATCACTAGACCAATAAATGAAAAGCCGATGATTGAGATTGCTTTATCCCCGAGGGTAGGGGCGAAGGCTCCAACAAAAGGAATCAATCCGCCAGCGGTAAAGCTAGCTGCCGATGCGACGGCGGCCTGTAACGGTCTTGCTTTAGTTGCTTCAAATTGTCCAAGCTCATCGCGCAAGTGAGCGCCAAGGGCATCATGTTCATGTAACTCTCGGGCAACTTTCTCCGCAGTAGCTCTTGATAAACCACGTGCTTCATAAATCTGGGTCAACTCCTCGAGTTCACCTTCTGGATCTAATTCGAGATGTTCTTTCTCAAGGATGCGATCGGATTCTTCAATATCGTTTTGAGAACGAACCGAGACATACTCCCCAACCGCCATCGACATCGCTCCCGCCGCGATAGCAGCAGCACCGGCAGTCAATACAAACTCATCTTTTCCAGCCGATACCACGCCGATCATTAATGATGCAGTCGAGACAAGACCATCGTTGACTCCAAGAACTGCGGCGCGGAGCCAGCCAGCGCGATTGGTCTTATGGTCTTCGTTGCGCTTATGTATCTCATGTAGCGACATGCTCAAACCATACTCCCGGAACTCTTTTCTGCCTTTGAATTTAGGCGGTAGAGAATTAGAGCAGCAGCGAGGAGAAGAGTGAGGCTGGTCCAGATATTCAGACGTAGCCCCAGTATCAAGTTCGCTTCGTCAATTCTGATCACCTCAATCAAGCCACGACCAAATGAGTAAGCGGCGACATAGAGAGCAAATAGCGAGCCGCTTGCGAGTTGCTTTCGCTTTCCGATCCAAAACAGTAAGAGAGCCATAAGCGAACACCAGAGCGCCTCATATAAGAAGGTCGGGTGGAATGTTTCAAAGTTTGAGTATCCAATTGGTCGGTAGCGGAATGGAATTTCAAGAGCCCAAGGCGCATCAAGAGGTCGACCGAACAACTCTTTGTTAAACCAATTTCCAAATCTCCCAATCGCTTGGGCAATCAACAGCCCAGGAGCAATCGCATCGGCAAATTGCGCAAAGGAAATCTCGCCCCGATTTGAACTCTTCTTAAAGGCAAAGTAAGCAGCGACGGCGCCAAGTGAGATTGCTCCCCAAATACCGAGCCCGCCCTGCCAGATATAGAGAGCTTCAATTGGCTTACCGCCCGCTCCAAAATAGCCCTGGGGCGAAGTAGCCACGTGATAGAGCCGGCCACCAATCACACCAGCAGGTACAGCAAAGAGCGCTACATCACCGACAACACCTGGTTTGCCGCCCATCGCAACATATCTTCGCCCACCGATAAATACCGCGGCAACAATTCCAAGCATGATACAGAATGCGTAGAAATGAAGCGTCAATGGACCGATCTCTAGAAAGGATCGTTCCGGCGAGGGAATGCTGGCGAACTTCACCGATTCCCTACCTACTGCTTTGCAGCTTCTACCGCCGCCTTAAACTCATCAAGTTTGAATTCGCTAGTGGTTCGCTCCCAACGAGTTCCATTAATGAAAACAGTCGGAGTTCCTTCCACATTATTTGGCTTCATGGATTCTGCGACTCTCTTAACGTTATCGCCATATTTATTATCGTTTACGCAATCTGCAAATGTTTGGTTGGAAATGCCTAGTTTTTCGCCGATAGTAATCAAATTCTTATTTGAGAAGAGCCCAGAATTTTCATTGCCTTGAACTTGATAGATCGCTTTGTGGAAATCGAGGAAGCGACCCTCATCGATTGCACAATATGCGGCGTTAGATGCGCGAACTGATTCTTGACCCAAGAAGGAGGCCATGTGATAGACGACCTTTGCCTCTTTATTTCTAATTAACTCATCTAAGTAGTCGCCCATCTCCTTCTCAAAGAAGTTGCAGAATGGACATTGAAAATCTTCCCAGATATTGATTTCTAGGGCGGAATCAGGATTGAAGGTGATTCCATAATCATCTGCTTCGCTAACTTGTGCGGTTAATGGCGCACCAAGGTTTGAGTTATCCAAGTTTTCAATTGCAATTGGGGTTTCGCTGCTGCCACCGGAGCGCTTATCCATGAAGGTGAAGATGACGCCGGATAAAACTACGAGTCCAACCATCCCAAGGACTAAATTCCGAGTAAGGGTGTCACCTTTTGGTTTGGCATCTCTGACTTTCTGGCGAGGCTCTTTTGGCACGTTTGCTCCCTTAACTTTCTTTATTCAATTTACTCGGTTTGGCCTTGTGAAATCTTGAAGATTCTATGCTAAACCCGCTACCTGCGCACCGCCGCGGCAAGTTCGGTTGCGAGGGACTTCACCTTTAAGTTGGCTTCTGATTCGCTATTGGACTCGAGAATCATCTTAATGAAGGCTGAGCCGACGATTACGCCATCTGCATACTTCGCTATCGCACGAGCTTGGGCACCAGTCGAGACCCCCAACCCGACGCAGACCGGAGTCTTAGATACCTTCTTAATCCGCTCGACCAGAGCCTGTGCTGCAGATGAGATATCTGTTCGCGCCCCGGTGACGCCCATCAAGCTCGCCGCATAAATGAAACCAGAACAGCGAGCACTCACCTCTGTGAGTCGACTATTTTTTGTACTTGGTGCAACCACATAAACTCGATGTAAGCGCTCCTTATCAGTTGAACTTATCCAAGATTGCGACTCCTCGATTGTTAGATCAGGAGTGATTACGCCTTCTCCCCCTACTTTCCTGAGCTCTTGCGCAAACTCCTCAACTCCGAATCGTTCGATTGGGTTCCAATAAGACATCACTAAGGTTGGTACAGGGCTTGTGGCAACCACCTTGAAAACATCTCGGGTCGTGAATCCATTATTTAGAGCTGTTTCCGAGGCCCGTTGAATCACCGGTCCATCCATTACGGGATCGCTATATGGAAGTCCTACTTCAATCACATCAACTCCACCTTCAATCATGGCTTTGATTGCCGAGATTGAGCGATCCAAAGTTGGAAAACCTGCCGGAAGATACCCAATTAGAAGCGCGCGATTTTCAGCGCGGGCGAGGTCGAAACTCTCTTCTAGAAGTGACATTTCAATCGTCCAAGTCCTACGCTCTAAAGCGGTATTCCGAAATACTGCGCAGCGGTTTGTACATCTTTATCCCCTCTGCCGGAGAGATTTATAAGTAGAGCGCTTTCGCGGCCCATTTCCTTACCGATCTTCATCGCTCCAGCAAGTGCATGCGCCGTCTCAATTGCCGGGATGATTCCCTCGCTCTTTGAAAGAAGTGAAAAAGCTTCCATCGCCTCATCATCTGTAATTGCCTGATACTCCGCCCGCCCAACCTCATGTAAATAGGCATGCTCCGGTCCAACGCCAGGGTAATCCAGTCCCGCTGAAATGGAATGTGATTCGCGTGTTTGCCCATCGTCATCTTGCAACACATAAGTACGCGTGCCATGCAGAACCCCCGGAGTACCCCCAACAATCGTTGCTGCGTGCTTTCCGGTCTCAACTCCGGCGCCCCCCGCTTCAAGTCCAATAAGGCGCACTGATTGATCATTTAGAAATGCGTAGAAAATTCCAATCGCATTCGAGCCTCCACCTACACATGCAAGGACTGCGTTCGGAAGTCTTCCGATTAACTCCAACATCTGTGTGCGCGATTCATCGCCAATGATTTTATGAAAGTCTCGAACCATAGTTGGAAATGGATCTGGTCCAGCTACCGTGCCAAGGAGATAATGAGTCGTCGCTACATTGGTAACCCAATCTCGCATCGCTTCATTTATCGCATCTTTCAAAGTCCTAGAACCAGTTGTGACTGGAATTACTTCAGCACCAAGCAGTTTCATTCGTGCCACATTTAGGGCCTGACGTTTTGTATCTTCTTCGCCCATATAAACAACGCACTCAAGTCCGAGAAGCGCTGCTGCGGTTGCAGAAGCAACGCCATGCTGTCCCGCACCAGTCTCGGCAATGATGCGCTCTTTACCCATGCGCTTTGTAAGCAGGGCTTGCCCCAGAACATTATTTATCTTGTGGCTTCCAGTGTGATTGAGATCCTCACGTTTTAAGAAAATGCGCGCACCGCCACAATATTCAGCAAATCTCTTTGCCTCGGTTATTATCGAAGGCCTTCCCGTGTATGTACGGTGCAACTCCATTAACTCAACTTGGAATGTTGGATCGGTTAACGCTTCCTGATGCGCAAGAGACAATTCTTCAAGTGCTCCGATGAGCGCTTCTGGGACAAATCGACCTCCGAACCTGCCAAAGTGGCCAATCAAATCGGTAGTCATAACGCAACCATACTTTTCATCTCGTATCCGCGCTCTCTAGAAAACTCCTGATGGTATTTCCAGGATCCGGAGAGCGAACTAGCGCCTCCCCCACAAGAACCGCATCGGCGCCCGCCTTTCGAGCCCTTCGAATGTCATTGAGGTTGCTGATACCTGATTCAGCGACCTTGATGATTGAACCTGGGATTAGCGGCAGTAATCGATCAAAGCTTGAGGAATCTACATCCAGAGTTTTCAAATTCCGGGCGTTAACTCCAAGGATTTTCGGTGAAATTCTAAGAGCACGCTCTAGCTCTAGCTCATCATGAATCTCAACCAATACATCCATGCCGAGTTCTATAGCTAAGGTATGAAAATCCCGTAATTCACTCTCGCTAAGGGCTGCAACGATTAGGAGAACAAGATCTGCCCCAAAGGCTCGACTCTCTCTAATCAAGTACTCACTCACCATAAAGTCTTTTCGGAGCATCGGAAGATTTACTTCTTTTCTTACCAATGCGAAATCTTTTAGCGAACCATTAAATCTTCGCTCTTCAGTGAGCACGCTAATTACGGACGCACCACTTTTTTCGTAAATCTGAGCAAGTAAATCGGGCTCTGGTATCTCAGATAAATTTCCTTTGCTCGGAGATGACCGCTTTATCTCAGCAATCATTGAAAGCTGGCCTCTTCCTAAAACTTCTATCGCGCTCCTTGGTCTAGGTGCGCCGGCAATACGCTCGTTTAGCTCGCTATCCGAGAGTCGGCGTGACTGTTCATCTAGCCGCACTCCCTCGATGATTGAATCTAAGACGCTCACTTAAGACTCCGGAGGCTATTAGCTGAGTTGATTGCTCCGAGGACTGCAGCTGCTTTATTCCGACACTCTTCTTCTTCATTTTCCGGAATAGAGTCAGCGACAATTCCTGCACCAGCTTGAACATATGCAATTCCATCTTTTATTACCGCTGTACGGATTGCGATACAGGTATCAAGGTTTCCAGTGAAATCGACATATCCAATGGCGCCTCCATAAATTCCTCGGCGACATGGTTCCTGGCTCTCGATTATCTCCATCGCACGGGGCTTGGGGGCGCCGGAGAGCGTTCCTGCGGGAAAAACCGCATAAAGAGCATCGATAGCCTGACGATTCTTTCCAAGTCTTCCCACTACCGTTGAGACGATGTGCATTACATGGGAGTAGCGCTCCAGTTGCATGAATTCGACTACCTTCACAGAGCCAGAGTCACAAACTCTTCCCAAATCATTTCTTCCTAAATCAACTAGCATCAGATGCTCTGCTCGCTCTTTTGGATCGGCAAGTAGCTCCTCTCCTAGTCGAATATCCTCACCTTGGTCTAGTGAGCGTTTTCTTGTTCCAGCAATCGGATGGACCATTACCTCTCCGTCAGTGACTTTTACGAGGGCTTCAGGGCTGGAGCCAACAACTGATAGTCCTTCGGCAAAACGAAATAGGTACATATAAGGGCTTGGATTATGTAACCGAAGCATCCGATAAACATCATAGGGATCGCTCTTTGACTCTATTTGGAATCGCTGGGAGAGAACCACCTGGAAGGCTTCGCCACGCTTGATCTCTTCCTTTATCTCCTTAACAGCGGCGACATATTTCTCTGCGCTGGTATGGCGCTGAAAATTAGGAGTCGATTTTTCATCTAGATGTGAGATCTCGCTCTTTAGTGGTTTACCCAGTGCCACTTTCATTTCTGCTAAGCGGGAGAGCGCAGATTCGTAAGCCTCATCGACCCGTTCATCAGATCCATCCCAATTTATTGCATTCGCTATCAAGGTAACGCTTCCTTGGAGATGATCATAAATAGCAAGATCCGTGGTGAGCATAAACGCTATCTCGGGAAGATTTAATGGATCTTTAAGTTCACCAGGCAACTTCTCCAATCGCCGCACCGCGTCATAGCCCATGTAACCAACGAGACCGCTAGTTAATCTCGGTAATCCCTTAATTTGTGGCGCTACTAGATGTGCGCTTGTTATCCGAAGCGCCTCTAGCGGATCTATGCCACTTGGTGCACCTGCTGGGGGTCGTCCTATCCAAGTTGCTAAGCCACTCTTCTCAGTCAGAGTCGCCTCGCTGTTCACTCCAATAAATGAATATCGAGACCAAGCCCCACCATGTTCTGCAGACTCTAATAAGAATGTGTTCTCTCGATGCCCGGCTAATTTAGCGTAGAGCGTTAGCGGTGTTTCACTATCAGCAAGGAAGCTCTCAGCAACAGGAACAACGTTGTGCGTCTTCGCAAACTCTCGAAACTCTTCTAGCGAAATCGTCATAATTCTTAAATCGCACCGAGTTCATTATTAAAGCAGCTAACTTCACCTGTGTGACACGCAGGACCAACACTCTCAACTTTGATAAGGAGTGCATCTTTATCGCAATCCAGCGCTATTGAAAGAACTTTCTGGTAGTTGCCTGATGTCTCACCCTTGACCCAAATGGCGCTTCGACTTCTACTCCAGAAAGTGGCCTTTCGGGTTTGAAGAGTTAACTCAAGGGCGGCTCTATTCATCCAGGCAAGCATTAAAACTTGGTTGGTTGAATGATCTTGTAGGACAGCAGCAACAAGATCGTCCTCGCTCTTAAAGATCTCGCCTGGATTAATCGAAGTTGAGTTCATGGTCAATTCTTGCCTAACTTGGAGCTCTCTCGCACAACATATCCGGCGCCTTTGAGCGCATCTTTAATCTGCGAAATTCGATAGATGCCGAAATGAAAGACGCTCGCAGCAAGGAGCGCGTCAGCTCCGTCAGCAAGCGCGCGAGCGAAGTCTTTTATGTCGCCAGCACCGCCACTTGCAATCAGAGGCGTATCGCAAATATCACGAACTCTTCTAATCATCTCTAGGTCATAGCCCGAGCGAGTTCCGTCTCTGTCCATTGAGTTTAAAAGTATCTCTCCGACCCCCCGTGAAGTTGCGCTCTCAATCCAATCGAGCGCGTCTAAACCGGCGCTCTCTCTCCCGCCATGGGTTGTAACTTCGAAACCTGACTTAGTGCGCGCACGTCTTGCATCTACTGATAGGACAAGAACTTGAGTACCGAATCGATCAACAATCTCTGAAATGAGTTCTGGGTTCCTTATCGCGGCGGTATTTATGGAAATTTTGTCGGCGCCCGCTCTCAGTAACTGATTAACATCTTCGGCAGATGAGATACCGCCTCCGACTGTAAGTGGGATAAATACTTGTTCTGCTGTGCGACGAAGAACATCAAGGGTTGTTCCTCTACCTTCGGCGCTAGCGGTGATATCTAGGAAGGTAATTTCATCCGCGCCCTCACTTGCATAAATTGCGGCCATCTCTACTGGATCACCGGCATCCTTTAAATCAATGAATTTAATTCCTTTAACGACTCTCCCATTAGCTACATCGAGGCAGGGAATGATTCTCGTTGCAAGACTCATTGAATTACCCTCAGCGCATCTTCCAAAGTGAAAGCTCCGGCATAGAGAGCCTTACCGACGATTGCGCCTTCAATCCCCACATCAACTAGTTCACGGAGTTTGATCAAATCATCCAGGGAGGAGATGCCTCCTGATGCTATTACCGGCTGATTTGTCATCTCGCATACGCTTCTTAGCAGCTCGACATTTGGCCCTTGCAGAGTGCCATCTTTATTTACATCGGTAACTACGTAGCGAGCGCAACCTTCGCCATCAAGGCGGGCGAGAGTCTCGAATAAGTCGCCACCTTCTTTTGTCCAACCGCGCGCAGCCAGTGTTCTACCGCGGACATCCAGTCCCACCGCGATGCGCTCACCATATTTTGCAATTACCGAAGCAGTCCATTCTGGGCTCTCAAGCGCAGCAGTTCCAAGATTTATGCGCTCGCAGCCAGTGTCCAACGCTTTCACTAGCGATGAATCATCTCTAATTCCACCGGAGAGCTCCACCTTTAATTGAAGTTTTGAGATGACATCACGAAGCAGTTCATGATTACTGCCCGTGCCAAATGCCGCATCAAGATCGACTAAGTGAATCCACTCGGCGCCCGCATCTTGGAAAGCTAGGGCTGCTTCGAGTGGTGAACCGTATTGGGTTTCAGCGCTCAACTCACCTCGTACCAAGCGAACTGCTTTGCCGCCTCGTACATCCACCGCAGGTAGCAGTACCAACTTTTTCATAGAACTTCCGCCCAATTCTTTAGAAGTTGGAGCCCAACATCGCCGCTTTTTTCCGGATGGAATTGGACAGCGCTTATGGGACCCAGCTCAACGGCAGCTATGAAATCTTCGCCGTAGTTTGAGATTGCAGATTTGGCATCGCCGGTTACTTCCCTTGCCGCATATGAGTGCACAAAATAGAACCGCTCAGCATTTATGCCTTTTAGTATTCGTAGTTGTGCGATTTCAGTCACTTCATTCCAACCAATGTGCGGAAGTATTGGCGCAGCTAACTTATTTACTTTGTTCGGGAGGATTGCTAAGCCTTCCTCGTTTGATTCCTCACTTCCGGCAAAGAGAACTTGCATACCGACGCATATTCCAAGAATTGGTCGGTCTGATTTGAAGCGAGCGCGAATCACTTCATCACCACGAACAGCACGGAGTTGATTCATGCAACTTCCAAAGGCGCCCACTCCAGGAACAACTAATCCTGAGGATTCCCAAGCTCTTTCGAAATCTGAAGTTACTTCTACTTCCAATCCAACTCGCTCGAGTGCACGCTGAGCGGAACGAATATTTCCCGACCCATAATCGAGAATAGAGATTGCGTTACGTTCCTTCATCTCCGTCCCATCAGAGGACGCCTTTAGTTGAGGGGACTCCTGAAACCCTTGGATCAAGCGTGACGGCATCGCGCAACGCTCTAGCTACCGCTTTAAATTGCGCTTCGAATACATGGTGTGCATTTCTTCCTTCAATAACCCGGATGTGAAGAGCAATCCGCGCTTCTGCAACAAAGGATTCCCAGATGTGTTTGCCCAAAGTAGTATCGAAAGTTCCAATCAACTCCACAATTTCAGGTTGCCTATGAACTAAATATGGGCGACCGGAAAGGTCGACCGCTGCTTGAACGATTACCTCGTCTAATGGAACCAGCGCATCCCCAAAGCGACGAATTCCAGATTTATCACCCAACGCCTCACGTAGCGCCTGACCAACGGCAAGTGAGGTGTCTTCTACGGTGTGGTGTGAATCAACTTCAACATCTCCACTTGTCTTAACACTTAGATCAAAGCCAGCATGCTTGCCGAGTTGGGAGAGCATGTGATCAAAGAATGGAACTCCGGTGTCGACTTCAATCTTTCCCGTTCCATCTAGATTTAACTCGACTTTGACTTGCGACTCTTTCGTGGAGCGCTCCACCTTTGAAATTCTCGCCATGTTCTGATTATCCCCTAACCTCTGGATTGTTATCTTGCCTTTTTACTCCGCGACTCTCTGTTATTTCTCTTAATGCATCTAGAAAGGCTCGGTTCTCGGCACGAGTTCCGATAGTCACGCGCAAATGCCCAGCTATTCCCACATCCCGAACCAAGACGCCCCGGTTTAATAACTCTTCCCAGAGCATTGCAGAAGAATCAATAAAACCAGAGAAGAGTAAGAAGTTCGCCTCACTTGGATAGCTCTTCAATCCCATTGAGTTAATCTCTTTAGCAACCTCTTCGCGCGCTTCTCGCAACCGCTCGACATCTTTCCTTAGCGAATTCTGCTTCGAAATGGCAGCCAGAGCAGCCGCTTGAGTCAAGGCGCTCAAGTGATAAGGAAGTCGAACTAATTGAAGTGCCTCGATAACTTTTGGGTCGGCAACCAGATAGCCAAGCCGGGCGCCGGCAAAAGCAAAGGCCTTGCTCATAGTCTTTGAGACTAAGACATTTGGATGGCGTTTGATCAGAGTTATAGCCGATGGATTCTTTGAGAACTCTCCGTAGGCCTCATCTACGACGACTAGACCTTGCCGGGACGCTGTTGCAGTTGCAACCTTTGAGATCAACTCAAGTGAAGTTGAGGTACCCGTTGGATTATTAGGAGTAGTAATGAAGATGATTTTTGATTCGGTAGCGTCAATAGCTTTCTCAATCTGTGGATCACCAATTTCAAAATTCTTATCCCTAGGAATTGAAAACCAATTCTTACCCACTACTTTTGATATGAGTGGATGCATGGAGTATGAAGGTTCAAATCCAAGCGCTCCTCCTTCGAAAGCCAGGAGGATGGTCTGGATAATTTCATTACTTCCATTTGCTGCCCAGATCGAAGCAGGGTCTACATCGGTGCCGTGAGAGACGTTGATGGAATTGGCAAGCGCTTCGCGCAGAGCTATTGAATCTCTATCTGGATAGCGATTCAAAACTTTTAGAGAGCGCGAAATCTCATCTAAAAGAGCGCGTTGTAAATCATCACTTAAGTTGTAGGGGTTTTCATTTGTATTTAGTCGAACCGGAACTTCTATTTGTGGCGCTCCATATGGCGATAGCTCACTTAAATCTTCGCGAAGCGGTAGCCAAGATGGCCAGTTTGGATTCATGATTCAAACCGCGCCTTTATCGCTTCACCATGTGCGGGTAAATCCTCTGCTTCAGCAAAAGCCACGACGCTAGTGGCAATTTCACGGAAGGCTCGCTCGTTGTAATTTATGAAGTGGAGGCCACGTAGGAAAGTTTGCACAGATAGTCCGCTGGAGTGACACGCGCACCCACCGGTCGGAAGCACGTGATTTGATCCGGCCAAGTAATCACCTAGTGAAACCGGAGAGTACCTTCCCAGGAAGACTGCTCCAGCATTTCTAATCTTCTTACTTGCGTTTACTGGATCACTCACTAACAACTCGAGATGTTCAGCGGCGTATGCATTTGCAACATCTAGCGCCTGATCCAAGTCATCGACAAGAACAATCGCTGATTGTTCCCCTCTTAAGGCTTCAGAGATTCGTTGATTATGTCGGGTTCGCTTTACTCGAATCCCCAGTTCTCTAAGCACTTCATCTTTGAGTTGCGGTGAGTCGGTAATCAAGATGGCCGCGGCAATAGTGTCGTGTTCAGCTTGGCTGATTAAATCCGCCGCAACTTCTCCCGCTACTGCAGTTGAGTCAGCAACTATGGCGATCTCAGTTGGACCTGCTTCCGAATCTATTCCAACTAATCCGCGCAGCGCTCGCTTAGCAGCAGCTACATAAATGTTTCCTGGCCCGGTAACAATGTCTACCGGTTCGCTAATTACCGCGCCAGAAGAATTCTTAATCCCCAAAGCAAGCGCTGCGATTGCTTGTGCGCCGCCAATCGCGTAAATCTCATCAACGCCAAGTAAGGCACAGGTTGCAAGGACTAGATCGTTTGGCCAGCCATCATTGTCCTTCTGTGGCGGGGATGCGAGAGCAATACTTTTAACGCCAGCTAATTGGGCTGGCAGTACATTCATTACAACTGAGCTTGGGTAGATAGCGCGACCAGCGGGGACATATAGGCCTACACGATCTACTGGGATCCATCTCTCTTCTACTTCTCCGCCATCTACAACTCGGACCGTTGATTCCCCTCGGGTCTGTGCTTTATGGACAATCCGAACTCGTCGAATCGATTCCTCAATAACCGCTCTTAGCTTAGGGTCGAGTTCATTTAGCGCTTCTTCGATCTTTGCCTTAGGAACTCTGATTTCGGCTGGTCTAATGCCATCAAAACGTTCTGAGAGCTTCAGTAAGGAATTTACATCACCGTATCTAACTTCATCGATGATTGGTTCTACTTGGGCCAGGGCCGCTTTTACATCCAGTAGCGCTCTCGGAAGTTTCGACTGGTATCCGCTCTTAGATAGGCGCTGGCCACGGAGGTCTAGCGTTCTAATTAGAGGATCGGCTGAATTCACTACCCCATTCTAGATAAAGAGGTATTAACTCGCGCTCCGGTTTATAAGTGCTAAACGAGGCAATCTGGACCCAATATTGACTTCAAATCTGCGCTTAGGCCTGGTGAAGCAGTTATTTTCAAACCGTCATCTAATCTAAAGGTCGTATCTTTTGCGCCCCCTTCAATCCGAAGGTGAACTTCTCTAGTGCCGGGATGTGAACGGAGAATCTCTTTCATTCGATCAACTAATGGCGGAGTGCAACGTTCGGCTTCAAGGCGAATTACAAAAGGTCCGATTGGGGCTTGGTTGACATCGGGAATTGAGAGATCGAGAGCAGTAAATCTCGGAGTCTCCTCACGTTTATCAACTCGTCCACGAATTGTGACGATGCGATCTTCTATGAGATTTAACGCGTGCTGTTGATAGGAATTAGAGAAGAAAAGGACATCAATTGCGCCCTCAAGATCTTCAACCGTCACTATCGCCCAATTTGAGCCTTGTCGGCTAACTTTTCGCTGGACGCTAGTTATCAAGCCGGCAATTGTGAAGATACTTTCATGCGCAACTTGTTCATCGTAAATCTGTGAGACTGGAACATCGCGAACGCTCTTCAATACATGTTCGACCCCAAGTAACGGATGATCCGATACGTATAGACCGAGCATTTCACGTTCATAGGAAAGTGCTAAGGATTTTTCCCATTCATCTGTTGGGATATCCAGTACAACGCCGGAAATCACACCCTGTGACTCATTTCCACCAAATAAGTCAAATTGTCCGATGGATTCTGCCCGCTTAGTTTCAGAGATCGCTTCGATTGCCTCAAGGTGGACCGCCATAAGTCCTTTTCGAGTATTCCCTAGCGAATCAAATGCACCTGCTTTGATGAGCGATTCAATCGTTTTCTTATTGCAAACGACCGCATCTACCTTTGCTAAGAAGTCACCGAAGGATGTGTATCTACCTTTGGCGCTCCTATTCTTCACAACTGAGGCAACAACATTTTCCCCAACATTACGGATGGCTGCCAGGCCAAAGCGGATATCTTTACCACGAGGCGTGTATTCAGAATCAGATTCATTTACATCGGGCGGAAGAACTTTGATTCCCATTCTTCGACACTCATTCAGGTAGAGCGCAGACTTATCTTTATCATCCTTAACGCTCGATAAGAGGGCTGCCATGTATTCAGTTGGGTAGTTAGCCTTTAGATAGGCAGTCCAGAATGAAACAACTCCATATCCCGCGCTATGGGCACGGTTGAATGCGTAGTCAGAGAACGGAATTAGCGTCTTCCAAAGTTCTTCGATAGCAAAGTTTGAGAAACTATTCTTCTTCATTCCCGCTTCGAAGTGAACATATTCCTTATCGAGAATCTCCTTGTTCTTCTTACCCATTGCCTTTCGCAGTAAGTCTGCGCGGGCGAGTGAGAAACCAGCAACTTTCTGGGCAATCGCCATGACTTGTTCTTGATAGACAATCAATCCATAAGTGTCATCAAGGATCTCTTTCAGAGGTTCGGATAGCTCTGGGTGAATTGGTTCAATCCGTTTACGTTTATTCTTGCGGTCTGCATAATCATTATGAGCATTAACGCCCATCGGACCAGGGCGATAGAGAGCAATAACAGCAGAGATGTCTTCAAAAGAATCCGGGTTCATCGAGCGAAGCAGCGCTCGAATGGGTGCGCTATCAAGTTGGAATACGCCTAGAGTCTCTCCGCGAGCCAAAAGCTCAAATGTCTTCTTATCAGCTAGCTCTAGCTCCTCTAGAACTACTCGCTCATTTCTATTCTTTTCGATATTTAACAAACAGTCATCGAGAACGGAGAGATTGCGCAGACCTAGAAAGTCCATCTTCAGTAGCCCGGTGGATTCGCAGGCAATCATGTCGAATTGAGTTATCACCGCTCCATCAGCTTCGCGTCGCTGGATTGGGATTACATCCAAGAGCGGATCACGACTTAAGATCACCCCAGCTGCATGTACGCTCCATTGGCGTTTTAGTCCCTCTAAGCCACGGGCGGTATCAACAATTGCTTTTGCCTCTTGGTCCTCTTCATAAATATTGCGAAACTCCTGTGCTTCTTGGAATCGCTCATGGCCCTTATCGAATACCCCACTTAGCGAGATGTCCTTCCCCATGATTGCTGGGGGAAGCGCTTTAGTTAGACGATCCCCGATTGCAAAGGGGTAACCCAAAACTCTGCTGGCATCTTTAATGGATTGCTTTGACTTGATCGTGTTGTAGGTGATGATCTGAGCGACTCGATCTTCACCATATTTATCTATGGCGTAGCGGATCATCTCACTGCGCCTTCTTTCATCGAAATCAAGATCGATATCGGGCATCGAAATACGATCCGGATTTAAGAAACGCTCAAAGAGGAGACCATGCTTGATTGGATCCAGGGCGGTGATTCCCAAGCAATAAGAAACCAATGATCCAGCTGCCGAACCGCGACCTGGGCCAACGCGAATACCAACAGATTTTGCATGAGCAACTAAATCGGCAACGACTAAGAAGTAACCAGCAAAACCCATCTTGGTCATAACGCCAAGTTCATAGTCAAGTCGATCTTGATGTTCTTTACTTGCTCCTTCTGGGAACTTATTCGAAAGTCCAACCTGGGATTGTTTCACCAACCAGGAGTTTTCATCTTCGCCCTCTGGGACTGGGAATTTGGGAAGTAAATTTTCATTCTCGCGGAGCGTTACATTGCACCGTTCGGCTATTAATAGCGTGTTATCGCAGGCTTCTTCTAGATCTTTGAAAAGACGGCGCATCGTAGCGGCGTCTTTTAAGTAAAACTCTTCGCTGTCAAACTTAAACCGCTTCGGATCAGAGAGAGTGGTTCCGGATTGAACAGCAAGAAGTGCCGCATGGTGCTTTGCATCTTCAGCAAAGGTGTAATGAAGATCGTTTGTGGCAAGAAGTGGCAATCCCAATTCTTTGGCAAGACGAAGTAGATCGGATTTAACCCGGTTTTCAATCTCAAGGTCATGATCCATTAGCTCGATATAGAAATTGTCCGGGCCAAAGATCTCGCGATATGTGGCGGCGGCGCTCCGTGCCTCTTCGTATGCGCCCATTCGAAGTCGAGTCTGAATCTCTCCTGCAACGCATCCTGAGGTAGCAATTAATCCTGAAGAATACTTGGTGAGAAGTTCACGATCCATTCTCGGTTTGTAATAAAAGCCTTCTAGTGAAGCTAGCGATGCCAACTTAAATAAATTAGATAGACCTTCGTTGTTCTCGGCAAGAATTGTCATATGGGTGTAGGCGCCACCGGCTGAGACATCATCCTCGCCACCTTCGGCCCACTTCACGCGCCGCTTATCAAGTCGAGATTCTGGAGCTACATACGCTTCAATCCCAATAATCGGCTTTACGCCGGCTGCTTTCATCGACTTATAGAAGTCAAAGGCGCCAAAGACATGGCCGTGATCGGTGATTGCGATAGCGGGGCTACCTTGCCGCGCAACTTCTGCTGCGAGCTGATCTATCCGTGCTGCGCCATCGAGCATGGAGTACTCGGTATGCACATGAAGGTGTACAAAGTCTCTGCTCACGGGCGGTGAGATTACTCCCCTGCTACGACTAACGGGGTTAAGACTGGGAACCGAGCAAAGTCAAGGCGTGTTTCAGGTCTAAGGGATATTCACTTGTAAGCGTGATCCGCTCCCCGCTGGAAGGTTGATCAAAGGAGAGTTCAATCGCGTGTAACCAAGGTCTCTTCAATTTAAGTCGCTCTGCTAAGACTGGATCTGCTCCATATGCAAGATCTCCTACTAGTGGATGGCGTAGCGCGCTGAAGTGAACTCGAATCTGATGAGTTCTTCCAGTCTCTAACTCAACTTTTAGCAGTGTTGCGCCAGGTAAGAATTCAATTAGTGAGAAGTGGGTGACGCTAGGTTTTCCATCTGCGACAACCGCAAAACGATAATCCTCTTTCGGGTGTCTTCCGATTGGTGCATCGATAGTTCCTTCTGTTGGATCCATATGTCCTTGAACTAACGCGTGATAAACCTTGGAGACAGTTCTCGATCTAAATTGATTCTTTAGAGCGATATAAGAATCTTCGTGCTTTGCGACCACCATTAATCCGGTAGTTCCAACGTCGAGTCGTTGCACGATTCCTTTTCGCTCTTCAGCCCCAGAAGTAGAGATTCGATAACCTCGCGAAATCAGATCACCTAAAACTGTTGGACCTTGCCAGCCGGGACTTGGATGAGCTGCGACGCCGACTGGTTTATTTATAACAACCACATCTGCATCGTCATAGACCACATCTAATTCGTCACTTACTACTCGTGTGAAATCAAGCGGATCGATCTCGGCAGGAAGCAATACTTGTAGTCGATCTCCAGCTTTAACCCGATCAGACTTTGCTAGTGGTTTTTTCCCTTGCAATACATCGCCAGCATTTAGTAGATCGGATACCGCACTTCTAGATAAACCCAGTAACCCGGTAAGAGCCACATCTACCCGCTCTCCCTCCAGGGTTTCATCGATTAGCAGTAGCCTCTTCTCTCTTGCTCTCACTTTGGACCGTCCAGCGGATCGTCTTCTGAACCCTTGGGTTGAATATTTCGCATCGTCAAAATTGTCATGGCAATACCAGCGCAGACGATTGCGCTATCGGCGATATTGAAGGTGGGCCAATTAGGCAGCACGATCCAATCAATTACTTCCCCTTGCCAGGCCCCGGGAGGTCTGACTGCTCGATCGTAAAGATTGCCCGCTACTCCACCTATAAGTGCGCCGAGGGCTGCGCCCCAGAGTGGATTGGTGAGATTTCGCATGTAGAAAATAATGAAACCGAAGACCACTAACTTAAGTGAAGAGAGAAGCAATGTGGCATCCGTGAAAAGACTAAACGCAGCACCAGAATTAGTTGAGTAACTTAGTTTTAAGAAATCACCCAACACTCTTAATGGTTCGCGATATTGAAGGTAGGTCTCAGCCCAATTCTTTGATGCTAGATCAAGTGCGAATATAGATATGGCAATCGAAATGAATAGTCGTCGCGCGCGCAGAGCACGGGACGACTTCAGCGGCGCTCTTCCTTCTGTTTGCATAACATGCAGAGCGTTGCTCTCGGAAATACTTTAAGTCTTGCCTTACCAATTGGGTTTCCGCAATCCTCACATCGACCGTAGGTCTTGGTATCGATGCGTTCTAGCGCTCGCTCTGTCTGTAGAACCATATCGCGGGCGTTGTAGACCAGGGACATCTCATGTTCACGTTCAAAGGTCTTCGCGCCAGCATCGGCTTGATCATCGCCTGCTCCAACGCCTGAGGCTTCAATGAGCTCATCCATCTCGCTTTCAACCTCAGCTAATTCTTTCTTTAGCCGAATTAGATCCTTAGCAAGTTCGCTTCGAATTGATTTCAACTCTGTTGCCGTCCAATTTTCAGCGCCCTCATCAACAATTAGAGGTGGTGGCGCGGCCTTGATTGGCTTAAGCGGCGCAGCTTTCTTTCCTGGCTTAGGTTTGCGGATCGGAGGTGGGAGAACTAATCGCTTCTCTTCAACGACGACAACATCACTCGCCTCTATCTCTGGCTTATAAACAGAGATAGTTGTCGCGCCTTTAGCGGTACTACTTGTTAGGGCAGTCTTATGCTGGCCTTTAATGATTTCTGCTTGTGGCTTCTTTGGTGGAAACTTTTTAGCCAGAGTTGGCTTCACCGGCGCTTTCTTGGCTGGTGCTTTCTTGGCTGGTGCTTTCTTGGCTGGCGCTTTCTTGGCTGGTGCTTTCTTGGCTGGTGCTTTCTTCTTCGGGGACTTCTTGACCGACTTCTTCGCAGGGCTCTTCTTCGGAGCTGCCTTTTTGGCAGGCGCTTTCTTAAATTTAGCTACCGCTTTAGCGAGTTTTTTCTTTAATGGCACAGCGCCGAAGGCTAGGGGTTATTAGCTTTAAATGCCACTCGCCACATGAAATTGGGGCCACATGAAATTGGGCTCGCTTGTTGGGCGATCTTGATGGGCTAAAATTCGCTTTGTCGCAAGACACCTTGAAGAGATTCGCAGAGACTGGGCAATCACCCAAGAGCGAGTCGGAAGAAATGAGCTAACTGGCTCACGTAGAACCGACAACAAGGTCACGAAGATATCTACCAAATATGGTGGATAAGGCGGGTGGTACCGCGATCAAATGATCGCCCCTCCAAATATGAATTTAGTCAGATTGGCTAATTCGATTGGAAAGGGATGATCATTTCAAAGTCACCGTATGAGGCGCTTAGCCCTCAAATTGATCTCCCAAAAGTCGAACGAGAAATTCTCTCCTTCTGGAGTACGCAAGAGATATTTCACAAAAGCATGAACCAACGCGCCGGCGGTAAATCATGGACTTTCTACGAAGGCCCTCCAACGGCAAATGGAATGCCTGGAACTCACCACATTGAAGCTCGAGTATTCAAAGATGTTTTTCCGCGCTATCACACAATGAAGGGTAAGCATGTAATCCGAAAAGCGGGTTGGGATTGCCATGGTCTTCCAGTCGAAATTGCAGTTGAAAAAGAGTTAGGTTTTTCAGGTAAGGGCGATATCGAAAAATTTGGAATAGATAAATTCAATGACAAGTGTCGCGAGTCAGTACAACGACATGTAAATGCATTTACCGAAATGACAGAGCGGATGGGTTTCTGGGTAGATTTTGATGAGGCATATTGGACGATGTCAGATGAGTACATCGAGAGCGTATGGTGGTCGCTTGCTCAAATTCATAAAAAAGGATTGCTGGTTCAAGATCATCGCGTCGCACCATATTGCCCGCGCTGCGGCACCGGCCTCTCTGATCACGAGTTAGCCCAAGGCTATGAGACCGTTACAGATCCATCTGTATATGTTCGATTCCCAATAACAAGCGGTGAGCTCGCTACCTTAAATGCATCTCTTCTTGTTTGGACCACAACGCCTTGGACCTTGGTCTCGAACACAGCAATCGCCGTTAATCCAGATGTCACTTACCTAGTTTTGAGAACTGCTGGTGAAGAGAAGCCCGGTGAGGGGAATCAACCAGGTGATGGCAGTCCAGAGGTACTAGTTGTTGCCGAGCCGCTTGCTGAGAAGGTGGCACCTGGCTTTACTGAACTGAAACGTCTATCCGGAAAAGAATTAGAGAGAGTTAAATACCAGCGACCCTTTGATTTAGTTGATATCCCAGATGCCCACTTTGTAGTTCTAGCCGACTATGTCACTACTGAAGATGGAACAGGTCTGGTTCATCAAGCACCAGCTTTCGGCGCCGATGATTTGGCGACTTGTAAGCGTTATGAATTACCCGTCGTAAATCCAGTATCCCCCAATGGAAACTTCCTAGACGAAGTGGATTTGGTAGGTGGCAAATTCTTTAAGGATGCCGACAAGATTCTAATTAAGAGTCTTAAAGAGAGCGGTGCCCTCTATAAGCACCAAACATTCCAACACTCATATCCTCATTGCTGGCGGTGCCATACTCCACTCATCTATTACGCACAACCTTCTTGGTATATCCGTACCACAAAGATAAAGGTTGAGCTTCTTCGGGAGAACGCAGCTACAGATTGGCATCCTGAAACTATCAAGACTGGAAGATATGGCGATTGGTTAAATAACAATATTGATTGGGCGCTCTCTCGAAATCGGTATTGGGGAACACCCCTACCAATATGGCGATGTGAAGATGGACATGAGCTAGCGATTTCTTCCAAGAGTGAACTTACAAAATTAGCCGGAAGAGACCTTGGGGATCTTGAGCTCCATCGTCCATATGTCGATGCGATCAATTTTCCTTGTACTGAATGCAAGAATGTCATGGTTCGCACGCCGGAGGTGATTGATTGCTGGTACGACTCTGGCGCAATGCCATTTGCTCAGTGGGGTTATCCGCATAAAGCCGGATCTAAAGAGAGGTTTGCGGAGGCATATCCCGCTGACTTCATCTGCGAGGCAATCGATCAGACCCGTGGTTGGTTTTACACGTTAATGGCTATCGGAACATTGGTCTTCGACAAATCTTCTTATAAGACGGTGTTATGTCTTGGCCATATTCTCGATAAAGATGGCCGAAAGATGAGTAAGCACTTGGGCAATGTCCTGGAACCCATGCCGCTAATGGATCGACATGGCGCTGATGCGGTTCGTTGGTACATGCTCGCATCAGGTTCACCTTGGAGCGCTCGCCGTGTAGGACATGAGATCATCTCGGAAGTTGTACGAAAAACCCTACTGACTTATTGGAATACCGTCTCATTCTTGGCGCTTTATGCATCGGCTTCCAATTACATTCCAGGTGAAGTTATTCAAGTCTCCAAGCGCCCGATGATGGATCGCTGGATTTTAAGTGAGTTAAATCAACTGGTTGAAATTGTCGATAGTTCATACGCAGATTTTGACTCGCAGAAAGCTGGGGGCGCAATCGCAAAGTTTGTCGATGATCTCTCCAATTGGTATGTCCGACGTTCCCGAAGGAGATTCTGGGATGGTGATAGCACCGCTCTAGCGACGCTCCATGAATGCATTGAAACTCTGACTCTGTTGATGGCCCCAATGGTTCCATTTATTACAGAACATGTCTGGCAAGTCCTGGCACGAAAAGTTAATTCAAATCTGCCTCTATCCGTGCATCTTGCTGATTTTCCCAAGTCGGATAAGAAAGCAGTCGACGAAAAGTTATCCGGTGATGTCGCCTTGGCACGCCGCTTGGTAGAACTTGGTAGAGCAGCGCGAGCACAATCCCAAATAAAGATAAGGCAGCCACTCTCAAGAGCGCTGATAGCAGCAAGCGGTTGGAAGAACCTCGCATCGGAGTTAAAGGATCAGATCGCAGATGAGCTAAATGTTGAGCAATTAGATGATCTATCAAGCGCGCCAGATTTAGTTGACATCTCTATCAAAGCGAATTTCCGCTCCCTCGGAAATAAATATGGTGGCGCGGTACAAGAGATTTCAAAGGCACTTACCGCGTTAGATGCTGCTGAGTTAGTTTCAAGGGTTCGTCGTGATGGAAGCGCCCAACTCCAATATAGCGGTGGCGTAGCTGATATCTCAGAGGAGGATCTCGTGATTACAGAGACCCCTCGAACTGGTTGGTCGGTCGCATCTCACGCCGGGGAGAGCGTAGCTCTAGATCTAGCGCTAGATGCTCGTCTCATCGCTAAAGGAGTTGTTCGTGAAGCAATCCGGGCAATCCAAGATGCTCGTAAAGAATCTGACTTTGACGTTAGTGATCGCATACAAGTGCGATGGAATGCAAATGAAGATGTAGCCCAAGCGATCCTCGAAGCTACGAGCCATATCTCCGAAGAGGTTCTCGCCACTTCCTTCGAGCGAGATAAAAGTCTTTCCCTAAGCGAGGAAGAGTTAGGGCTAACGCTAAGACTGACGAGAGTCTAGAAGCGATTCCTAATTTCCCACAGATCTGGGAATGTTGGAGTGAAGAGAGTCTGTCTTAAATAGTCAGCGCCAGCCGAACCACCAGTTCCGGTCTTTCTTCCAATCGTTCGCTCGACCATCTTCACATGTCGATAACGCCACTCCTGAAGACCTTCATCGATATCCACCAAGCGCTCAAATACCAGACCAGCTTCTGGATCTTTACGATGTAACTCGATGAGAACCTCTTGCACATCTGGGTTGGGCTCATAGTGTTGGGTGATATCGCGGTTTATTACCAAATCTGGAATTTGGTAACCGCGTTTAACTACGTAGCGCATAACTGAATCCCAAAGTGATCTAGAGGCCATCCATCTTTCTACTCGCTCTTTATCTTGAGAAAGTAGATGTGCAGCAGCACGCTTATCACGTCTACCGAGAATAGCCTCAACCTCGCGGAATTGTGCCGATTGGAATCCGCTAGATTCACCGAGTCGGCTTCTGAAAGAATTGAATTGTAGCGGCGTCATCGTTTCGAGGATATCTATTTGGGCGACGCAAATCTTCAAAATAGTTCTGATGCGACCAAGTATCGAAAGCGCTCTATGGGTGTCCCCTGATTCAAGTGCCACTTGGGACGCGGCAAATTCATGGATCAATTCCTTAAACCAGAGTTCATAAGTTTGATGAATGATGATGAAGAGCAACTCGTCATGTTCCGGACCATCAGATAGAGGCTGTTGGAGTGCGAGAAGCTGATCAACCTTTAGATAGTTGTTGTAATTAAGGGCCTGCTCGTTAGTCACGTTACCCGGGACTCCCCTGCAGCCACTTTCTCGTAACGCTTAGATGCGACGAGATCTCTAATCCGAGCGAAGCCATCAAAAACTTCCGTATAGGAGGTGGCCAATGGGGAAATCGCAAGACGAATCGAATTAGGTGTTCGATAATCAGCAACAGTATTTACATACTTACGAAGCGCGATTGAGATTCGCTCTGCATCGGGATGAGCAAGGGTTATATGCCCACCACGTTGTATGGGCGATGCAGGCGTTATCAAGCTAAAGCCGAGCGGTTTTAGCCACTTCTCATATAACTCCACCATCATAGAAGTGCCGATTTCGCACTTCTTTTCAATCTCTTCTATGCCCGCTTCCTCGATCATAGAAAACGAAGTATTGATGCAACGCAATCCAATAATTGAGGGACTAGCGATCTGGAAGCCGCGGATTGATTGATCTTTTTCGAAGGTGGGGCCCATCGCAAACTGATCATGCTGGGCAAACCAACCTTGAATTGCGACTTGTAGTTCATTTTGAATAAGTTTATTTACGTATAACCAGGCCGGAGCACCGGGACCAGAATTTCCATATTTGTAAGTACAGCCAACGGCAAGGTCGACGCCATCACGATCTAAATCAAGCTTTATGGAACCAATAGCGTGTGCGGCATCCCAAAGAACGAGCGCTCCAAATCTGTGAGCTAAATCTGTTAACGCTTTCACATCTTGTCTAGCTCCTGAGCGGTATTGAATAACTTGAAGACTTACAAGCGCAACATCATCGCTCAGATAACTTTCAAAGAGATCGGGGGTGATCAATTCATTACTAGATATCGAAGGATCTTCATTATCTATCGTTACTAAATCAAGTCCGTGGGCTTTTGCTAGACCTTCGAGGATGTATCGGTCAGTTGGAAAATTCGCCGCATCTGTGATGATGGTTTTCCGTCCAGGTCGAGCTCTCAGAGCGGCCGAAGCTAGTTGATAGATATTCACGCTAGTCGTATCGCAAGCCAGAACTTGGCCGGGTGCAGCGCCCAGAGCCGATCGACCTATCAAATTCCCAGTGTTCTGGGCCTCGTCAATCCAATGACCCCACCCCACTACAACTTCCCTTCCCCATTCATCATGGAGAAAATCATTTATAGTCTTGACGGTTTCATGCGGGAGTCGCCCTAAAGAGTTGCCATCTAAGTAACAGGTATCAGGATCGGTGATTACAAAGCGCTTCTTAAACTCTCGCAGCGGATCTTGTTGATCAAGTGCAACCGCTTGCGAACGCTCCATAAGTGGAGTCTATGACCTAGCCGATTTAGCGCAAGATTCCAATCAAAATTTGAATTCCAAAGAAGAGCACGATGAAGGAGAGGTCTAGCGCTACTGGCCCCATTCTAAGTGGTGGAATGAAGCGACGAACAAATGCCAACGGCTTATCGGTCAAGATATAGATGATTTCAGCTAGCGGCATCAAGATTCCGCGTGGCCGCCAGCTCGGTCGAAATAACCGGACGTAGTCGAGAACTAATCGCGCGAAAAGCGCGAGCAAGAAAATGTTAAGGGCAAAAAGTATCCAAGAAGTGAAATTAAGCAAGATCTCAGCTCTGATTGAAGAAGCTTGCTTGCGCCGCAGCGCTCTTCTCTTCGCCACTAACAATCACATTAGGTGGAGTAAGAAGAAATACCTTCGAAGTTACTCTCTCTATTGTTCCGGCATGACCAAAGACAAGTCCTGAAGCAAAATCAATTAGTCGCTTTCGCTCTGACTCTTCCATATCGCTCAAATTCATAATTACTGGATTACCTTCACGGTAATACTCACCGATCGCGCGAGCTTCGCTATAGAAGCGTGGCGTGATTGTCACGATGCGATCCATCGCAGACTGTGATTCAACAACCGGGGCAACGCTTAACTTCGGGGATCGAGCGCTAGGTGCTGGGGTCTTCACAACTGGATTGAGAGCGCGCGTTGGAGCCGGCGCTGCGGAACCATCATCTTCGGTGAGCCCTAGATAGTTAGTCATTCTTCTAAGTCCATTAGCCATAGGGAGAATTTTAGGGTTGGGACTATCTTGAACCGAGGATTGAACTTCCGATTCGGATATGTGTCGCGCCAAATCTAAGCGCTATTGGGTAATCCCCACTCATTCCTGCAGAAATGAAGGATGCACTGGACTTCTTGGTGCGCAATCTGAGGGAGAGCTCATAGAGAAGTTCGAAACCAGGGGCTGGGTCCTTTCCAAGCGGCGCGACTCCCATCACTCCTACCAATTCGAGGTTATTGAGTGAGATTAAGAATTCGGAAAACTCTTCAAAGTTATTGGGATCAATTCCGCTTCGATTTTCATTTCCAGTACCTGAGTCAAGATTTACTTGGAGAAATACTTTCTGAGATTTTCCCAGCGAGGATGCTGCTTCATTGATCTTCTTGGCATGGGATTCGTTATCAAGTGAATGTATGAAATCCGCCCACCGAACTATTGAACGAATCTTGTTGCTCTGTAGATTCCCCTGAAAGTGCCAGATGGCATCCTCAGGTAGCGCTTCTGATTTCTCGCTACCTTCTTCATCGCGATTTTCACCGAAATTTCGCTCCCCTAATTCATAGAGAATCTCAACATCGCTAACTGGAAATGTTTTTGTTACGACTATAAGCGTCGCGGAGCTCGGAATATCGCTTCTTATTCGAGAAAGCGAAGGAGTAATCTCCTCTTTTCGAGATTCTCTTGCGGACTTACTCATAGCCAAACGACGCCTGCCTGCCTTCCGGTGACTTCATCTCTTCGGTAAGAGAAGTATCCCGGTGTATGGCGGACGCATAATGGAGAAGCCCGAAACTCAATACCAGCGCCGTTTAGTCGGGCCGCAAGACCACCAGCCACATCTAAACACCGTCTAGTCTCATCAGTCGCGGCAGCTGGATTATGTGAGACAACTTCCCGATAAGTATTCAAGTCCACTTCGTAACAGTCGCGACAGATTGATGGACCAATCTCCCCAGTTATCTCCTCATTAGAGACGCCATGTCGATTAAAGACCTCTAAGGTCGCTTCAAAGACGTCGGCGACTAACCCTTTTCGGCCTACATGTACTGCTGCAACCGCGCTCTTTGATTTCAAAAGTAAGGGAGTGCAATCTGCAATCAAAGTAACTAACGCAAATCCTGGAGTTGTTGTAAAGAGAGCATCTGCGGTTGGAGCGCTCTGGGGATCAGAAGCCTTATCAATAACGGCAACTACGTTGCCATGAACTTGATTCATGAAGAAGATCTGGTTTCTCGGCAAGCCAATAATCGAGGCGAGAATTTCCCGGTTTTTAGCGACTGCGCCTGGGTCATCGCCAACATGGGTAGCTAAGTTAAAGGAATCAAATGGTGGAGAACTAACGCCACCTATCCGAGATGTAAAAAGAGTATTGGCCATCTCGAACCCCTAGGAGTTATTTCATGAAATCTGGGACATCAATATCGTCCTCAGAAACTAACTCCTCGAAAGTAATCCGACGCTTTGGAGCTTGGGCGGGCGCTTCCATCGCTACTTGGATTGGGTCATTTGCCGGAATCGGATCTGCTTGGCCATTTAGCCCTGCGGTAGAAAGCACTGGAACGGATAACCGCTTAGGTGCGCCGCCATCAAAACCAGCAGCAATAACAGTTACTCGAACTTCATCGCCTAGCGAATCATCAATTACCGTTCCAAAGATGATGTTGGCATCGGGATGTGCGCACTTAGCAACTAACTCGGCAGCTTCGCTAATCTCGAACAATCCCATATCAGAGCCGCCTGCAATTGAAAGAAGTACCCCGTGTGCACCTTCAATCGAAGCTTCAAGTAGTGGCGAGGAGATCGCCAGTTCCGCGGCTCGAGTTGCTCGTGCCTCACCGCGCGCTGAACCGATTCCCATTAGCGCCGAACCCGCGCCATCCATAACGCTCTTAACATCGGCAAAGTCAAGATTGATGAGACCTGGGGTTGTAATTAAATCAGTGATTCCTTGTACTCCCGAGAGAAGAACTTGATCTGCGGTCTTAAATGCTTCTGGTGCAGAGATAGAACGATCCGAGATTGAGAGGAGGCGATCATTTGGGATCACAATCAAGGTATCAACTTCTTTACGGAGTTCTTCAATTCCAATCTCAGCTTGAGTGGAGCGACGCTTGCCTTCAAAGCTAAATGGTCGAGTCACAACGCCGACTGTTAGCGCACCAAGACCTTTCGCAATTTTTGCAACTTCTGGTGCGCCGCCAGTGCCAGTACCGCCACCTTCGCCAGCAGTAACAAAGACCATATCCGAGCCACGTAAGACTTCTTCGATCTCTTCGGTGTGATCAATTGCGGCTTGCTTTCCAATCTCTGGATTTGCACCGGCGCCAAGTCCGCGCGTTAATTTTCTTCCAATGTCGAGTTTCACATCTGCATCACTCATAAGAAGAGCTTGCGCATCAGTATTGATTGCGATGAATTCGACTCCTTTGAGTCCGGCATCAATCATTCGATTAACTGCATTGACTCCACCGCCACCAATTCCGACAACTTTTATTACTGCTAAATAGTTCTGTGGTGTTGCCACGATACGCCTCTCTTTTAACCCTAATTCTCAACTTTAGACTTAGGGTTTCCCCAAAGTGTGCGCGCAAAAGTAGGCGTGTACCTGATAGGTAGCAAACACCGACACGAGAGTTTTGCGAGAAGTTTTCTATAGCAAGTAATTAACTATTGGAAACGATTGGCGCCAATGGTGCAGATAAGTCAATCCGTTTCACATTTCGATTCGCCTTCAATTCAAGTAGTCGCGCCATTATTTCGAATTTGAGCTCTAGCTCTTTGACACTTCCCCAAGAAATATCCAAATCCCGCTCGTTGTAGCGGATCAAAGTCCTTAATGAATCTCTATTTGGGGCGGTGACGCTATTTATCTCAGCCCCAATCCCCGGCAGTGCGGCCATCAGGCCAGCAACATCTTCAATCAGAGCGCGATCGGAGGATCCTAATGCGAGAGTTGGAAGTGATAGCCAATCAGCATCTCCAGATTTTGCCGCCTTAGCCACTTCGCTCCGAGGGACGAAGAAGAATTCAAGGTCAGAGCCAAGAAATCCCGATTCGCTTGGATTGGCGCTCCATCTCGAATCAAGTTGTGCGATTGCAGATCTCGGGTCCACCGAGATACTTACTTCTCCGGAGAGGAAACTTCTCCGTACTTGAACATCCTCTACCCAAATTAGCGTGCGCAATCTACTTGTGATCTCGCGCTTATCGACTCGAGCGATTGGTTCACCAACAATGATTGGGGTTGGAACCTGATTGAGTCGATCGGATAATTCTTTGACAATTGTCCGATCGCTTTCGGCTATCTCAATACTCTTCACGGGAAATACGCTTGACCATCCCAGTAGATAGGCCAGCCCGGAGATTGCGCCGATTGCAGCTATCAGTATCAAACGTCTCATGAATTTAGTTAAAGATTCTCAACAATTAGCGGCGCGAGCGAGCTCACATCGCCTGCGCCCAAGGTCAAAATAAGATCTCCGGATTTTGCGACTTGCAGCACTTTTGAAATTACTTCGGGCATCGAAGGTTCGTAAGTAACCAATTCTCTTGGCATTCGGGAAGAAATTGATAGTGAGCTAACCCCAGGTAGCGGGGTTTCGCCGGCTGGATAAACCTCTAGTAAATAAGTGTGATCAGCTCTGGCGAGCTCTTTGGCAAAATCTTCAGCAAACGCCCTTGTCCTTGAGAATCTATGCGGCTGGAAGATTACGAATACGCGACCAGTTCCTACAAAATTCCGCGCTGTTTCTAGGGTCGCCTTAATTTCAGTCGGATGATGCCCGTAATCATCGACCACCGTTACGCCATTTGCTGAACCACGAATCTCAAAGCGACGGCGCGCACCCGTGAATTTGCCTAGCCCCGCAAGTAGAGGTCCGATGGGAGCGCCCAACTCAGATCCCATAGCAACCGCCGCTGCAGCATTAAGAAGATTATGCCTCCCAGGAATTGCGAGCTCCATCTCACCCCAAACTCGACCTCGAAAGACGAGACGTGCTTTGCTTTCGCGAGCGCCCAAGAAAATTCGATCAAGGAGCAGATCAGGGTCCCCTTCGGTTCCATAGGTAATAATCTCAAGTCGCTTCTCTTCAATGCTAATTTTCGCAATCAAACGTCTCACTCCCTCATCATCGCTACACGCAACTAGCTTTGAAGAGACTGTGCCCACGAATTGACTAAAAAGATCATCGATACTCGCTAGATCTTTGAAGTTATCTACATGATCTAACTCAATATTTGTGATGATTGCCCCAAAAGGTTTATATGAAGTAAAGGTGCCATCCGACTCGTCTGCCTCAACGACAAAAATTTCTCCTGAGCCGTGGTGTGCATTTGTGCCTGAGTTTCGAATGGAAGCACCGATGGCAAATGATGGATCTAGCCCACAACTTTGTAGAGCTACTGTCAGCATCGAAGTTGTGGTTGTCTTTCCATGAGTACCTGCAACAGCGACAGACTTCTTATCTACCAACAGCTTGCTTAAAGCTTCCGCTCTGCCAAGTAACGGCTTTCCGGATTTAGCCGCAGCAGCAAGTTCAAGGTTCTCAGAAGTTATTGCGCTTGAGCGCACGATTAAGTCAGCTCCCTCAATATGCGCAGCCGAATGTCCAACGAATACCGAGATTCCTATCGTCCTTAACGCCTCCAGGGTTCCAGACTCTTGGAGATCGCTGCCAGACACGATGGCGCCTCTTGCCGCCATAACCTTTGCAATACCGCTCATTCCCGAGCCGCCAATTCCAATGAAGTGCACGCGTAAACCGCTCCAGTTCATCGGCGTGACTCCGTTCGATTACCCAGCAGATTCTCAAGTACCAACGCCGCGATGCGATTGGCAGCATTGAGATGAAGATCGGCTGGTTTCAAATCAATCGAAGCAGTGGAGACGACTCTCGACAAGTTCTCTTGGAGCCAGCGCCCGGAAAATTCATCATTTTTGACTATAACTGCTCGACCTTGATCCACCAGCGCTTGCGCGTTATCAACCTGTTCGCCATTTCCGTGTGGCAATGGAACCAGAATTGCAAATCTTCCTACGGTCATCAGCTCTGAGCAGGTTACAGCGCCACTTCGTGTGATCAACAGATCCGCTACGCCATAGATGGCTGCCATATCGTGAAAGTAGGCCATCGGAAGATAATCTTCCTGCGGTTGCGGTAATGGATTGTTTATTCCGAGAGCATGGATGATCTGAACCTTTCTTTGCCCACTATTCGCTCTATTTGCGAGATATGTTTCTATCGCCTTATTCATATTTAACGATCCCTGTGAGCCGCCAAAGAGCGCCACTATCGGTCTACTTGGATCCAAGCCAAGACTCTTTGCATGTAGCTCGCGGAACTTAACTCGCTCCGGATTTGATAACTTTGCCAACTCCGATAGAGCACTTCGGATAGGCATACCTGTTAGTACTGAACCGGCCCAGGTATTCCGGACTTCTTCAAAATTAACTGCTACCAGCTTGGCAATATGTCTTCCTAGGCGATTAGCCAAACCTGGCTTTGCATTAGCTTCATGAATTGCAATTGGAACTCCGGCAAGTTTTGCTCCAAGGTAGGCAGATGCGCTCACATATCCACCAAAACCAATTAGGGCGCTAGCGCCTCTTAGGATCTTCCTTGATATCCAAACACTTCTAATAATGGCAAATGGGAATTTAAGTGCGCTAATTGCGATGTTTCTCGGCATTACAACTTTAGGAATTGAGCGAAGTCTGTATCCGCGTTGCGGCACCAAGAGGCTCTCCAGGCCCGCAGCTGTGCCTATGAATTCAATCTCTATCGTTGGATCAATTCGTCGAACTGCATCCGCTACAGCGAGCGCTGGTTCAATATGCCCTGCAGTTCCTCCCCCGGCGAGGACGATCCGTGTAGCCATAGGGCTATCCTCTCGCGCTCTTAGCCGCCCGCCGAGCCCGCAGGTCCTGGGCAATCTCCGGATCTCGACGTAAGACGCCCAACACAAATCCAATCGCCAAAAATGTCGCCAATAGCGAAGAGCCTCCATAGGAAATGAAAGGAAGCGTAACGCCGACAACTGGAATTACGCTGACCACCGTTCCAATATTCATAATTACCTGAACAGCTATCCAACATCCAATTCCTGCTGTCACATATCGATCAAAATTATTCTGAGCCCGTAGCGCCACTCGAAAGATTCCCAAAATCAAGATGGCATATAGGACTAGGACTGTAAGCGTCCCGAGTAATCCCAGTTCCTCGCCGATAACCGCGAAAATAAAGTCAGTATGCGCAGCCGGAAGATTTCCCCACTTCTGTTTACTAGAACCCAAACCGGTACCAAGTGGACCACCAGATGCAAGTCCCATAATGCTATGCGCCTGTTGCCAGCCAGCGCTCTTGTAATTCTCTTCAGAGAATGGATCCCAGAAGGCCGAGAATCTGCGTAATCGATTCGGACTCGTGACTACAAATCCAGCGAGCATCACAATCCCTAATGCGAAGAATGTTGCAAAGAATCTAGCCTGCATTCCCGCGATGAAGAGCATTCCGCCAATAATTCCAGCGATAACAGCGGCAGTTCCAAGATCTCTTCCCCACATTACGAGAGCGAGAATTACGATGACACCGCCTCCGACTAATGGCAGCGGATTACTCTTGCCCCTCTCAACGATCTTTTGATCATGGTGCTGAAGACGGAGCGCGCACCAGAGAATCAAGCCAAACTTGGCAAACTCACTTGGCTGTATTGAAAGAGTTCCAATTTGAATCCAATTTGTATTTCCACCCACAGTCTTTCCTAATCCTGATATTTGGGGCAGAGTCAGGAATGCTGCAGAGAGAATCAGAGCGAGGCGCGCTTGCGGAATCCAAAGACTCTCTTTCAGATTCATAGCTAGCCAGGCAAGCGCAATCGAGAGCAACAAAAAGAGCGCTTGTCGAAAAACTATAGAAAAGGAGTTACCTGACTCATTCAGAGCGGTTACGGATGAAGCACTTAGTACCATAACTATTCCAAGTGCAGAGAGGATTGAAATGGAACCCAGTATCAGGAAGTAGGCGGAGGATGGTTTGGAGAATAAAGAACTCTTACTTGCCATCTGCAAGCTCTTTCACTGCCAAGGCAAAGAGATCGCCACGTTCGCCATAATTCTTAAATTGATCCATCGAAGCGCAGGCTGGAGCCAAGAGAACTGTTTCGCCATGTAGTGCTTTGGTGAGCGCAACTTTCACCACTTCCCGCATCAACTCTCTTCCCTTTAAGTTTCCATCTATGACTTGGTATTCAACCAGAGGGGCATGAAGGCGGAGCGCATCCTCGATTAATTGTGCGTCGGTGCCAATCAAAATTGCAAACTTGATTCGATTAGCAGCAGCTTTGATTAATTGATCCATGGATGCGCCTTTGGCAAGACCACCAGCAATCCATACCGACCTAAATTGGGACATTAAAGCAGCGAGCGCGGCATGTGGATTGGTCGCCTTTGAATCATCTATCCAAGTAATTCCGTCCTTCTCGAGAACAACTTCTAGGCGATGATGATCTAATCGGAATGCAGAGATTGCCCTCCCAATCGAAGTGGCGTCGGCGCCCACCGACCTCGCAAGAGCCGCAGCTGCCATCGCATTAGAGACATTGTGTGGGACTGCTGGCTTTATCTCGCTTAGCTCAAAAAGAACTTCGGCATCACCGGAAACAAATGCCCGATCAACAATTAGATTCTCGACTAATCCAATCTGATGTGGCTTTGGAGTTTCGAGAGTGTAAGTGACCAGCCTAGAGGTGACTTGGCCAAGTTTTGATGCGAGGAACTCATCATCTAGGTTGGCGATAAGCGTCTCACTCAACTTTGAGATAGATAATTTCGCATCAGCATAATTATCAAAGCTGCCATGCCAGTCGATGTGATCGTCAGCGATATTTAAGATTCCGCTTGCCTTAAAGTGAGCTTCGTTGCTCCAGCTAAGTTGGAAGGAAGATAGTTCAAGGACCAAGATATCTAAATCAGTTTCGGTAGCCATATCAATGACGGGATCGCCAACATTGCCGCAGGCCCGAGCCCTGATTCCACTTTGGAGCAACATCGCCTCGGCCATCTGCACGGTAGTGGTCTTGCCATTTGTCCCCGTAAGTCCTAACCAGATCTGAGCGGGGTTCAATTCGCTCTTAACTCGCCAAGCGAGGTCAATTTCCGAAATTAGTTCTATTCCAGCAGCTTTACTTTGTGAGATAAATGGATGATCTAACTTCCAACCGGGCGAGACGATTCCTAGTTGAATTTCTTCCAATTTAACGCCTTCGAAATTGGTGGTTTCTTTTCCGATCACATTCTCGTCTATGAGAAATGTAGAAGCCCCACGAGAGTCTAAGAACCGCCGGACCGAAGCACCTGTGACGCCAGCGCCAAATACCAAAACCTTCTTTTCTCGTAATGAATTTATGAAACTCACGTTAAGCAACCACCCACTGGGCATAGAAGAGTCCAAGTCCGGCAGCAACGCATAAACCAGCAATAATCCAGAAGCGAATAACGATAGTGACTTCTCCCCAACCGAGTAATTCAAAGTGGTGCTGTAGCGGGGCCATCTTGAAGACTCGTTTGCCACCTGAGATTTTGAAATAGCTGGTTTGAATGATTACTGAAAGGGTGATGATGACGAAGAGCCCGCCAATTGGTATCAACAAGAGTTCCGTACGCAGCGTCATTGCTAACCCCGCAAGTGCGCCTCCAAGAGCAAGTGATCCCGTATCGCCCATAAAGATTCGGGCCGGTGATGCGTTCCACCATAAGAACCCCGCGCAAGCGCCAGCTAAAGCAGCTGCTAGAACTGCCATATCAAGTGGATCGCGAGCGTTGTAGCAATTGTCTACTGCGATTTCGCAACGCTGACCAAACTTCCAAACTCCGATAAGTACGAAGGCTAGGAAGGACATAATTGCCGCTCCGGTGGCTAAACCATCTAAGCCATCAGTTAGATTCACACCGTTACTGGTTCCGAGTACCAAGAAAATCGCCCAGAGAATTACGAGTACGAGTCCCAATTTGATCGTCGTATCACGCACCGTTGAGAGATAGAGGGAAAGTGGCGTATTGCCAACTTCATCTGCGAACTTAGTAGCGAAATAGCCGAATACGCCCGCAACGAGCGCTTGTCCAAAGAGTTTCTCGCGCGCGCGAAGTCCAAGAGAGCGCTGTTTGACGACCTTTAACCAGTCATCCAAGTACCCAACCGCCGCGAGCCCAACTATCAAACCAATCACTAGCAGTGCAGATGTTGTTACAGGCACTCCAGTTGCCAAGTGGGAGGTGAAATATGCAGCCAGCGCCGAGAAGATCAGTACAGCTCCGCCCATGGTCGGAGTACCCCGCTTAACATGATGAGTCTTGGGGCCATCATCACGAATCTGTTGGCCATAGCCACGCTTGGCCAAGAACTTGATAAACAACGGGGTCAAAAAGAAACTCAGTAGGAAAGCGAGTGCCCCCGCTATCAAAATACCTCTCAAGATCCCGCTCCCATTCTCTCGTTCCAGCTTGTAACTATCTGTTCTGCAATCACTTCTAAGTGCTCTACTCGTGAAGCTTTGACCAAAACTACATCTCCCGAATCAAGGCGCTGCAATAGTTCAGATGCGCCGTTCTGATCAGGAAAAAAGTGAATTGAGGTATTCGCTGAAATCTCATCGGATATGTAGCTCCGTTCTCCTATTACAACTAGATGATCAATTCCTAGCTCACCAGCAAGCTGACCAATCTTGCGATGTAACTCTTCTGATTCGCCACCAAGTTCATGCATCTTTCCAACAAATGCCCAGGAGTTTCCACCGCGCTCCTGCGTTAGGAGCGAGAGAGTTCGAAGGGCTGCTGACATACTCTCCGGGTTTGCGTTGTATGAATCATTTATAAGAGTTAATCCATCGAGATCAATTAGTTCCATCCGCCATTTACTTGCGTTCTGATGGGTAGAGAGCGCGGCTGCAATACCTGCGGTAGTAACCCCCAACGCAAAAGCAGCTCCAGCCGCAGCAAGGGCATTTGGAACCTGGTGGACTCCTAATAATTGAAGTTCAACGCGCTCACGCCCCTCGGGAGTAACTAAATCAAAGGCAGGAAACCCGCCATGGAGTTCGAGGTCTGCGGCACGAATCACACAATTAGTTTTCTCGCCAAAAGTTATAGTTCTAACGGCAGAATTTGAATTCATATTTGGCGTGAACTCATCATAGGTACCAAGTACGGCGGTTGCGCCAGGCCTTAGGCCACGTATTAATTCACCCTTAGTTTCTGCAATCTTGGCTCTTGACCCGAATTCGCCAAGATGTGCGGAGCCGACTTTAAGAACCACTCCTACATCAGGAGTTGCAATTTCAGTTAGTCGAGCGATATCACCCGGGTGGCGCGCGCCCATCTCAAGAATACAAAATCGAGTCTGCTCATTACATTTCAAGAGCGTGATCGGAACGCCAATATCGTTGTTGTAGGAACCGATAGGGGCGACGCATTGACCCTGTGAAGTGAGAATTGAATTGAGCATATCTTTCGTTGTGGTCTTACCTTGTGAGCCAGTTATAGCGACAATCTTTAGCATCGCGAGTCGGTTACGTAAATCGCTAGCCAATTTTGCAATTCCATCTAAGACATCGGGAACAATTATGTGAGCACCTGAAACGCTGCGACTAACTATGGAGAGCACGGCCCCATTTGCTAACGCCGATGGCACAAAATCATGTCCGTCTTCTCTTTCTCCTTTGAGAGCAATGAAGACGGAGCCGGGAGTCACTTGGCGGGAGTCAAAGTGGAACTCCCCTTCTAACTCCAAGTCTTCACCATGGAAGCTGCCACCCATGATTTTTGCGATCTCCGCCGCCTTCATCTTGATCATGACCGCTCCGATAGCGCGCGCTTTAACTCTTCAACATCGCTAAATGGACTCTTAACGCCATTTACTTCTTGTCCGGTCTCATGCCCCTTACCCAGAACAACTACAGCATCTCCCTTTTGAGCGAGTTGAACTGCTCGCCTTATAGCGTTTCGCCTATCAATGATTACCTCGCCGCCCTCTTTCAAAATAACTCCATTTAACATCTCATCGACAATCTTCTCTGGATTCTCACTTCTGGGGTTATCGCTAGTAAAGATTGGTATATCTGCACCGCGATTTAAGGCGCTCCCCATCATGGGTCGCTTTGCGCTATCACGGTCTCCGCCACAACCAAGAAGCGCAATTATCCGATTGAAACCTTGCTCTTTGACTGCCGCAAGTACTCGCTCCACCGCATCAGGCGTATGGGCATAGTCGACCAAGACTTGGCAGCCGATGGAATTTGTAACAGGGGTAACAACGCTCTCAAGCCTTCCAGGTGCGCCAGTTAAAGCTGGAAGCGAAGTTGCAATCACTAGCGGATCGATTCCACTTCTATAGGCAAGTGCCACTGCTACAAGGAGATTCTCAAGATTGTGTTCACCGATCAAATTGAAGGAATTCTCAATTGATATTCCCTCAGGGCCTCGAATTAACAGTTCAAATCCAGTTGTGGTGAGTTCTCGTCGCTCAAAGTACCAGTCAGCTTTTCCATGAATCGAGATTGATTCTTTTGAAATTGAGATTTCATTCCAGAGTCGTTTTCCGAACTCGTTATCAATTGAAACTACTCCGAGTTGCGCAAAGTCATGGGTAAAGAGAGAGCGCTTGGCTTGGAAGTAATTTTCCATCGAACCGTGAAAATCAAGGTGGTCTTGAGTTAGATTGGTAAAACCCACCGCTTGGAAATTAATCGACTTCACACGCTCCTGGCTCAACGCATGGCTACTAACTTCCATCGCGACTCCCCGGGCGCCCTCCTCTTTCATTAACGCCAGTAGTCGCTGAAGTTCATCGCTCTCAGGAGTTGTATGGGAGGCTGGAATCTTCTGCTCTCCTACTTGAATACCAATTGTTCCGATTAGGCCTGATCTATATCCGGCAGCTCTCCAGATCTGCTCCAGAAGATATGTAGTAGATGTCTTGCCATTGGTACCAGTAACGCCGGCAACGAAGAGAGATTTGCTTGGCTCGCCATAGAACCAACTCGCGACTAGGCCGCAAATGGAGCGGGGCTTCGACACCACTAATCGGGGGATGGCAGAAGCGATGCGGGAGGCAACCTCATCGCCGTGCTGATCAGTAAGTATCGCCCTCGCGCCCCGTTCCAATGCGGTTGCAAGGAAGGCACTTCCATGGCTTCGCGCACCAGGAAATGCGATAAATAAGTCGCCCGCTTCTATCTTTCGAGAATCGCTACATACTCCGGTGAAGGTCGTATCTGCTTGAGAGGAAGTTTGTACTCCCAAGAAGTTCGCCAACTGCGTGAGGCTCCGCTCTCTAGCGCTCTTGGGGCGATTCATCAGTGATTTCGCTTTGTTTGATTCTCTTGCGCAGCTTGCTGCGCGGCAATCTTCTTCTTTAGCGCTTTCTCATCGAGTGGATAGAGTCCTTCGGACTTTTCAGTCGGTGGAACATGTTGATCTTTGAGTACGAAGCTCATCACTTCCTTAAATACCGGTCCGCCGAGATAACCTCCGTAATAGATTCCCTTTGGATCTTGAATGGTTACGCTTGTTACAAATTTAGGTTTATCTGCTGGAGCAAATCCAATAAAAGAAGCGGTATATCCACGGTAGCAACCACAACTATCGTCAACTCTCCTTGCGGTACCGGTTTTTCCTGCAACTCGGTAGCCAGTAATTGCTGCGCCCGGAGCAGTTCCCGCTGCCGACACAACGCTCTCCATCATTAAACGTAATTTTGAGGCCGTTTCACTACTGATTACTCGCTGCGAAGATTGCTTGTCAGCCGGCGTATACCTTCCAGCTGCATCGCTGATTCCCGCAATTAGTGTGGGGGCAACTCGCACGCCATCATTTGCGACCGTTGCAAAAATTGAAGTTGCCTGCATCGCTGTTACCGAATAACCCTGACCAAAGGCAACGGTTGGCGCTGTCGTTCCGGACCAATCTTTGACCTCCAAGAGCTTTCCAGTTTCTTCGCCAGGAAGTCCAGAACCTGTTTTGGTGGAGACGCCAAATTTCTTGAGATAGGTAAAAAGTTTGTCGTTGGTGATCATTTCGCCAATTTTGATGGAAGCAACATTGCTTGATTGAGCAAGCGCTCCAGCTAAGGTCAATCTCAAGACCGGGTGTGGATCGTGGTCTTTAAAGACTTTTATTGAACGCTTCAATTTATCAGGGACGGTAAGAACTGTTTCTGGCTCGACTTTCCCTTCTTCCATTGCCGCTGCAAAAGTCACAACCTTGCCGGTAGAACCCGGTTCGTAAACTTCTTGAACTGATGGGTTCTTCCATCGATATGGGTCTACTCCTTGAGTCTTACCAGGGGTAAATGATGGATAAGTTGCGTGAGCGATGATCTCTCCCGTTGCTGGATCCATGACAATCACGGTCCCAGATAATGCGCGGGCTTTCTTGACGGCTTTCGCTATCGCTTCCTGCGCTACCCATTGAATATCGCGATCAATCGTTAAGTGGATCGTGTTGCCTTTCCGCTCTTCTGCAGTGATCTTCTGTGTTCCCGGAATTATCGTTCCGCCCGCATTTGAGTAGGTGTACTCACCATTTACGCCCGCTAAAACTGAATTCATGCTGTACTCAAGACCGGCAGCGCCACTTCCCGCTTGATTTACAAATCCCACAACGGCAGCGCCGAGTTCTCCTTCTGGATACTCACGGGCATAGATTCGCTCGGCAAAGAAACCAGATAGCCGCTTACTAAATCCATTCTCCGTCTCCATTACAGCGGAGTTATAGTTTTCAATCGCATCTTCGAGCTCCCGCCAGACTGCTGGCTTTACGCTCTTGTTGATCACAACATATCTACGATCTCCAATTAGGAGTGGAAGTAGCTCTGATTCACTCATATCTAGAATCGGAGCAGCAAGTCTCGCCAGTTTCTTGGGATAGTCAATGATGGCTTGATCAACAAGTATTCGATACGAGATCACAGAGCGCGCAAATTCAACGCCATTGATATCGGTAATCGCACCGCGTGGCGCCAAAATAATGGATTTCTTGGCGAGCTCGGCATCTGCTCGATTCGCGTAACCCGCAGCTCTTACCGCTTGGACATCGACTAATCGAACTGCGAAGGCAACAATCAGAACCAACGAAATCGCCACTAAATAACGGATCCGGCGAAGTGAGAGCAATTCGTGTGGCATTTAAGGCTTCACCTTTGCTTCTACAATCTCGGTGAGATCTAAGAATCGCGGAGTGGTGCTAGGGACCATTCCTAAGGTTGTGGCTCGCGCCGCTAGGTTCTCTGGGGTAGAAATACGAGCAACCTCGCGGAGCGCTGCCTCACGCTCTTCATTTATTGCAATCGCCTCCAGCTTTAATTCCTTGATACGAACTGCATCGTTACCAAGCAAGATGTTGATTCCTAGTAATCCGAGAAGTCCAAGCGAGAGAATGAATCCAATTAATCCGTAGAAGAGGCGATCACTAGCTTGCTCCCCCGGAGTCGGTTTTAGATCTGGCACTAAGCGAAGGACTACTCGGGCGGAGCGATCCGCTACAGCTTTACGGGATTTAGCAACGGCCGGTGCGAGAGCGGATAGCGCCATTAGATCGCCACCCGCTCAATCGCACGTAACCGGACGGATTGCGCACGGGAATTCATCTCTATCTCTTCGGGGCTAGCGCTCTCACTTCCGCGAAAAACAAGTCGGTACTTGGCCTTTAATGAATCAATTTCGACAGGTAACCCTCTTGGACTCTTAGATTCAGATGCGGTAGCAAAAATCTGTTTAACGATTTTGTCCTCAAGCGACTGAAATGACATAACCACCACTCGCCCACCGACTCTTAATAGTTCCAGTGCTCTTGGAATAGCTCGCTCTAAGGTGGAAAGTTCTTGATTCACTTCAATTCGAAGGGCTTGGAAGGTGCGCTTTGCTGGGTTTCCGCCAACCCTTCTTGCTGGCGCAGGAATGCTTGACTTAACTATCTCGGCAAGATCAGTGGTCGTCTTCAGCGCTCCTGCGGTCCTTGCTCTAATGATGTTATCTACGATTCGAGGCGCAAATCTCTCCTCTCCATATTGGCGAAGGACTCTTACCAAATCTTCTTTTGAATAGTTCTCTAATACATCCTTTGCGGATAACCGAGAATTCTTATCCATCCGCATATCAAGAGGCGCAGTGTTTGAATAGGAAAAACCTCGATCAATCTGATCGAGCTGTAGCGATGAAACGCCTAAGTCAAAGAGAATTCCATCAACGCCATCAATCCCTAGCTCACTTAGAACTTCTGGCATCTGGTCATAAACAGCGTGAACTACTGTGAATCGTGAACCGAATTTTGCTAACCGGGTGCTGGCAAGGTTGATTGCCTCGGTATCTCTATCCAATCCGACAATTCGAAGATTTGGAAAACGCTCTAGCAGAGCTTCTGAATGGCCACCTAAACCTAGAGTTGCATCGACAACTATCGGATTTGCACTTCGATTAATAGAGGGAGTGAGAAGCGTGATGCAACGTTCTAGCAACACAGATTGGTGAATCATCTTCCCCTCTTTCATCATCTCCCTTAATTCCTTACCTCTCTTCCTCTGCTCTGGTCACCGCCGGCCGACGGATCTGGGGTTCGAACGGCGCCGGGGAAGGGGCGTCGCTCGCTGAAGGTCGGCGGTGGCCAGAGAAGAGGCCTAAAGATTTAGAACAATCCCGGGAACACCTCCTCCGAAACTTCGGCAAAACCTTTTTCACGATCTTTCAAATAGCTCTTCCATGATTTGCTATCCCAAATTTCAACTCGAGTATTTGCACCAATAACTACGCAATCTCTCTCCAGCGCTGCATATTCACGGAGTCCATTTGGAATCATTACGCGACCTTGCTTATCTGGAATTTCATCGTGCGCACCGGCAAACATCACACGCATGTAATCGCGCGCTGATTTTGCAGTTAATGGCGCTTGTTTTAGCTGTTCTGTTATCCGAGCAAATTCGCTACTTGGAAATACATATAAACAACGCTCTTGACCTTTTGTGATTACCAATCCGTTTGCTAGTTCATCACGGAATTTCGCGGGAAGAATTAATCGACCTTTTTCATCGAGACGAGGTTCATGGGTGCCTAAAAACACTTGATTCCTCCCCCGGTCTTGCCGCAGAACCCCCGTTCCGCTTAATTCCCCACTTTACTCCCTTTTACTCCATTTTCAACCACCTCTCTCCATTTTCATGCGGGGGCAAGTAGGCGCTCCTCCACTTGATTTTGAGCATAAAAAAACCCGCCTCGAAGGCGGGTTTGAGGCGAGTTATCTACTCGCCAAGGTTTCTGCGGTCCCAGCGCTCTTCAAATCGGGCGCTCCATTTGGGCCCCTTTTTCTCACGTGGGACGCGATCTTTAAGGCTATTCATCAGACCGCTGAGGTTGGAAATCGCGAGAACTGCTCCACTTAGAGAGATCGCAAATCCGGCTATTCCAATCAACGGTGTCTGGGAGACCATTCCCGTGAGAAGTCCAAAGATTCCGACAACTACCAAGAGGAATCCGACAACAACTCGGGTACGGCTAGGGGTCTTGCCACTAAATGCAGAGATCAGGCGGGGGTCATCGGCAGCGAGAGCTTCTTCCATCTCGGCCAAAAGGCGCTTCTCATGCTCAGAAAGTGGCATAGCGCTGACAATAGTAGAAGGAATTGTTGAGGGAAAGTCGAATTACTCACTCAGCGCTCAGAGGTGGCTGGGTCATCACTCTCACCTTCCTGAGAGGGCTCATCTACAAGGCGCGCTGGTTGAACTGAGCCGCTTCCAAAGCGGGTAATTGCCCTATCGATTGCAGCTTGCGCCTCACGCCAACCACTCTCGCGCTCACCTAGAAGTAATTGTTCGACTGCGCCCTCCTCATCAACCAAGTTCTCTAGCGATACCCCGAGAAGTCGGATTCGCGAGCCATCCAATTTCAACGAAGCAAATAAATCTCGCGCTACTTCAAATACCTCATGCATCCCATTTATTGGCAGTGGGAGCGTCTTTGATTTAGTGGTATTTGTAAAGTCAGAGAATCGGACCTTCAAAGCGATTGTTCGCGCTCGCAAATCACGCTTTCGCATTCGATGAGTTGCCCGCTCAGATAGCCGCAATAACTCGCGGAAAATTTCGTCGCGATTCTCTAGGTCATATGCGAAAGTCTCAGCAGCGCTGATGCTCTTTTCTGGAGAGTCAGTGACGACCTCTCGAAAATCTCTACCCCAAGCCAATTCGTAGAGTGACTCCCCGGCTCCCTCACCTAGGGCGCGCTTTAAAGTCGCTAGTGGCGTATTCGCGATCTCTCCTACCGTGCGCAATCCCAACCGTTGTAGCTCTTCATTTGTCTTGGGACCTACTCCCCATAATTCTCCAACCGGAAGTGGATGTAGAAATGTAAGTACCCGCTCATCATGGATTTCCAGCATGCCATCAGGCTTACATCTTCCCGAGGCTAATTTTGCGATGAATTTTGAAGTTGCAATTCCGACCGAACAAGTAATCCGCTCTTGCTCCTTAACTCGCTTTCTTATCAAGGCTGCAATCTCTCTTCCTTCACCGAAGAGTCGCTTTGAACCACTTACATCAAGGAATGCCTCATCGAGAGATAGTGGCTCCACATGGGGAGTGAAATCAAAGAAGATTTCCATGACGCGGCGTGAGACTTCGGAATAACGCTCATGATCGGGTGGGATGAATATCGCCGTGGGAGCCATGCGTTGTGCTCGCGACACCGGCATTGCGGCGCGAATGCCGAATTTTCGCGCTAAGTAATTTGCAGAGAGAACAACGCCTCTCGCCCCAGCGCCTACTACAAGTGGTTTTCCTCGGTATTGCGGGTAATCAAGTTCAGATACCGATGCAAAGAATGCATCCATATCTACGTGAAGAATCGTGGAGCGCTCTCTCATAGCTTCACTCACAAGATGCGAGATTACGCCACTTTTCATAGGCATCTAGCAGTCCCCATGCGCCGGTGGCTCGCAGTGAGACTCCACGGGGACCAGTTCTTCTTATCTCACCACGGACTAATAAGAGTTGGGAGTTAAGGAGCGTACTTGCATAGGATTTTTGGGTATCTTCAAAGAAAGTAGCATCGCTACAACCAAAGCCATCATCAAGGGTCACAAACATGACTCGCTTGCCTGATCTTACGGGTGGAGTTTGTAGCGCTACCTTCACGCCAGCGACAAGGACTTGGGACTTAGAGCGTTGCTTTAATAGATCACTCGAACGAACCGCGCCAATCTCATTTAGAAAATTAGAGTAGAACTCGATCATGTGATGCGAGATATCCATATTTAGATGCTCAATCTCATGCTTTACCAATTCATCACTTCTCAGATCAGGTAGACCGCTTTTAACTAGCGATGGCGCAAAAGCCATAGTTAGTTGGGAACTACCAGTTTTGCTTGATGAGCGCGACCACTTATATAAATCATTTAAGTGAAGTAAGAGGTCGCGACGATTCAGGCTAGTTTCGTATAAAGAGTCAAAGGCCCCGACCATAAGTAGCGATTCGGTGATTGGCTTACTTACTTCAGCTCTATGTACAAAATCTGCTAGATCTAAAAATGGCCGGGCCTTCATTATTGAATCAATCTCGTTATCGCTTATGCCACTCACATCAGATAAAGCGATTCGGATCGATCCATCCTCAACTCGATAGCTCCTATCTGAGTGGTTGATATCAATCGAGGCGATCTTTATCCCGCATTGGCGGACCTCATCGAGAATCAATCGCTTTGGGTACATCCCGGGATCATGAGTTAGAACGCCAGCTAGAAAAGCAGCCGGGTAGTGGGTTTTTAGCCAAGCAGATTGATAGGTAGGTAGCGCAAAGGCTGCGGCATGGGCTTTACAGAATCCAAAGGAGGCAAAGGCGCGCAAGACATCCCAGATTTCTGTTACAACCGCCAGCGAGTAGCCACGAGCGAGCGCAGCTGGAAAGAACCAATCACAGATAACTTGTTGGCTATCTCGATCGCCTAGAGCGCGTCGCTTCTCATCAGCTTCAGCTAGCGAGACTCCAGTCATTGTCGAGATGATCTCGATGACCTGTTCGTGGAATACGACAACCCCTTCGGTATCGCTCAATATCGGGACAAGGTCGGGATGGATCATCGATCTTGGCTTCCAGCCTTGTCGGCTATTTAAGAAAGGAGTGATCATGTCGCTCTTTACTGGGCCGGGACGGAATAAAGAGATATCGATTATCAGATCGTTGAAGCTCTCGGGTGCGAACTTTCCCACTAGTTCACGTTGTCCGGGGCTCTCGATTTGAAATAGACCCAGCGTCTTAGTCGATTGGATTAAGTCAAAGGTTGGGCCATCATCAAGAGGTATCGAATCGATATCTATCTTCTTATCAGTAGTCCGCTCTATCTCGGTAAGAGCATAAGCAAGGGTGGATTGCATCCTTACCCCAAGGATGTCCAGCTTCAATAAGCCAATTGCTTCTACATCATCTTTATCCCATTGGACCATTGGGTAGCCGCTGGCATTCTTTTCAACCGGAGCCCGGTCATACAACCCGATATCAGATAAGACAACAGCGCAAGGATGCATCGCAAGGTTTCTTGGTAGCCCATCTAACCGTTCAGCTAAGCCAATTGCCATTCGCCAAAGTGGCGAAGTGAGATTTAGACTTTTAAGTTCCGGTAGATTCTCTAGAGATTTACTTATATTTCGCGCTCTTATATGCGGTAGCGACTTTGCTACTAGATCAATCTCCATTGGCGGAAGTGAGAGCGCAGCGCCGACATCACGAATCGCATGGCGAGCGCGATATGTATCAAACATCGCAACAGTTGCGGCTCGTTCTTTATAGAAATCAAAGACTTGATCGTAGATCTCAAGGCGGCGAGCAGATTCGACATCAATATCAATATCAGGAAGAGCTGCTCTAAGTGGTGAGCAGAACCGCTCCATGAGAAGTCCAAGTGATAGTGGTTCCACACCTGATATCCCAAGTAAGTGACAGACAAGTGAGCCCGCTCCGCTACCCCGAGCTGCGACTCGAATTCCAGAGTTACGGGCGCGATCAGTCACATCTGCGACAGTTAGGAAATATGACTCGTAGCCAAGGCTTCTGATTATCTGTAACTCTTTTTCTAGTCGATCAATTACCTCTTTATTTTCATGTTTATTTTCATGTTTATTTTCATGGTTATTCTCTTTCCCGCCGTACCGCCAACTGATTCCGGAGTAGCAACGCTGCCTTAATTGGCGGACGAGCTCTTCGTGGCTAGATGCGCCAACAACGCTTGGCTCCGGAAGGTGGATTGAGCCGATTCCGATATCAACTCGTGGCGATAGCTGGGCCGATTCGGCCCACTCTCTAGTTGCTCGGAGCAGAAGCTTTCCGCTCCGCTCCCCGGCTGCTCTAGCGATACTTTCCGCTAGATAAGCCATCTCTTCGCTACTTTTTAAGAAAGCCTCGGCGTTCTTACGCTCTACGACGTTGCGGTGAAGTGGGAGGAGATTTCTAGTCGCATCCAAGATATCTGCGATAGGAGCATCGGAGCGCTCCTTCATTCGGACGGCATTGCTTAATACAGCTTTTAGATCGTTATCTCTAGCAAACCCAAGGGTTCTAGCAGCGTGTGCGGTAGAGCGGACTCCTTCACTCTCAAGGTGCGAGACGCACTCAAGAGCTTGATCTTTAAATATATCTCTAGTCTTATTTAATATTGCAAGCGCTTTATCGTAACGGCGCGAGAGAATCGCTCGACTAACCTCAGAGTTAGGACCGTGTAATAGAAGAAGATTCTCTGTGTAACTTTGATTAGCGCTAAAGAAATCAGTGCCTGGAGGTGAACTAAGTCGCTTTAGTGATGTTACTAACCGAACTAAGGAGCTCCAATTATTTGGAGTAGCTAAAAGCGTTAACCTAGATTGATTCTCATATTCGATATCTATTCCGATAATCGGAGCGATTGAATTTGATTCACAGCTTGTAGCAAAACGGATAGCGCCAGCGAGAGTATCTCGATCAGTTAAGGCGAGCGCGTTCATCCCTAACTCGCTAGCTCTAGTAACTAATTGATCGGGAAGATTTGTTCCATATTTAAATGAGTAGCCACTTGCTACATGTAGGTGAGTGAAGCTCATGTTTTTAAGCTCATGTTTTTAAGCTCATGTTTTTAAGCAGAAGCAGATCTTGAGGTGGGCCTTATCCGCCAGATCGGATTACGAGGATCTATAACCTCTTCGCGTTCAATCTCGAAAGTGGCCATCGTTCCAATCGGAGCCGCCTCCACTCGCCAGAGAATCCGCGCACCATCATCAGGGCGATAGAAACCATCGCTCGCTCGATTCCACCAACCGCCGGATTCCCGCCAAGAAGATAGGACGGCATGGATACGGAAGCGCTGGCCGCGGAAGGCGAACTCAACCGGTTCGCCACCGATTAGGTAGATCTGAGGTGGGTTTTCGAACATTTGTTCGAACCCTAGCGAAAGGGCCCGACAGGCTGCAAATGTTGACCTATTAGACACGAGTCGCTCGCCTCTTCTTTACCCGTGCGGTGCGAGTATCCGCTCGTGATCACACACAAGCCATCCGCGTCCGCCCAGGGCAAGTCCCTCCGCGTCCGTTTATCCGCGCTCGCTAGCTCCCTCGCGCTAGTGACCTCCGCTCTCGTAGTGCTCACTTCCCCGCAGGCCACAGCAAATACCTACGCTGTTCCTGCAGCACCAACCATCACCAAGGCATATGTAACTGATGCCGGTATCCGTGTCCGTTTCAGTCCTGTTAGCGCTTCCCCTGCCGTAACGCACTATGTCGTTACCGGTGGACAAGGATCATGCCCAGTCGTCGTACCTGCAACCACATCCGGTTCGGTTCGACTACCAATTCTTGAAGGACAAACCTCCGCTGCTATAAGCGTCCAAGCAGTAAATGCTTATGGTTTCTCAACTGCTGCAAAGTGGAGCAAGACTTTTACTGAAGCTGATCTTGCTGGTGTTGCAAAGACATCCGCAAGAAATGTCCAACTACTTGCACTCAGCGATTTCCATGGAGCAATAGAAGGATCATCTTCAAATGCTGGTACCGCCTTATTGACATCTGCATTTGCAAATGAACGAGAGGCTGTTGAAGCAACAATCACTCTCTCAAGCGGTGACAACATCGGTGCAGCTCCCGCTATCTCAAGCGAATTCGAAGAGCTTCCAACCATCGAATCGATGAATTTGATGAAGTTTGATGTCTCAACATTTGGAAATCACGAACACGATAGAAATATCGCTCACGTCCAGAAAGTTATCGGTGCCTCTGATTTTGCCTGGGTTGCATCGAACTACAGCTCACTTGAACCACTTAAATCAGGCTCAAAGGCAGCGTCAAGTTACGTCATCATTGAGCGTGGTGGCGTAAATGTTGGCGTGGTAGGCATGAACACCGACGAGACTCCAGAAGTTATTTTCCCTGGAAACCTTGATTACACAGATTCCAGCGGCGCGAAGAAAACTCTGCAAATCTCCGCCTCGGTCGCTGGAGTAAATCAAGCAATAAAGGATGCCAAGGCTGATGGCGCAGATATTGTTGTCGCACTTCTTCACTATGGCTGGTCTGAAAATGCAGATGGGGTAGCAAAGGGCCAGCTCCTTGACCTAGCAGCACAAATCAAGGGCGCAGCTGCAGTTCTCGGTGGCCATAGCCACCAGCGCTACAGCAGCATCGTTGGAACATCCGCTCGCTACGGATCGACTCTTATCGCACAGACTCCAAATGCTGGCGTTGGCTACAACCGAATCCAGCTCTGCGTTAACGGAAGTAAAGTCCAGGGCGCATCGCTTGATTATGTAACAACGGCAAGTCTCAAGGGAGTGACTGCTGATACAGCTGGTGCTGCGCTAGTTAAGAAATATAAAGATCAACTAGTTTCCAAACTTGATGTAAAGATCGGCCAAGTCTCTGACCGATTCCCACGTGGAGGCTCACCTGCAGTTGAACGCTCTGGTGAAACCCCAATGGGTAACTACATCGCAGACTTGATGCGTAAAGACCTCAAGACTGACTTGGCAATTACAAATGGTGGTGGAATTCGCGACACATTCCCAGCTGGTACCTACAAAGTCGTCGATACCACTTACAAGCGACCTGGCACAGGAACATCTGGTCCATACGATGTAACTCTTGGTGATGCGATCTCAGTACTTCCATTTGGTAACTCAGTTGCTGTCGCAACAATTACGGGAACGCAACTCTGGGCAGCTCTCGAGAATGGTGTCTCGCAATTTCCATCTGGTGGTCGGTTCCCACAGATCTCTGGATTTAAGTTCTCATTTGATGCATCTAAAGCAGCGGGTTCAAGAATCACCGCTGTTACGAATCTAGATGGAACTGCAATTGCAAAGGATGCGAAGACCTACACCGTTGCCGTAAATGACTTCATGCTCTATGGAGGAGATGGTTACACCATGCTCAATCCATCTACTGCTAAATTCCCTGGCAAGCTATTGCTAGATATTTTGGTGGAGGGCGTACGGTCCGATCTTGCAGCTGGTAAGGTCACGGAGCTTCCTAAAGCCGATGGAAGAATCAACAAAGTAGGTTAACAGGTCGAAATAGGAGAGACCGCGCCTTTAAAAAGGGCGCGGTTTTTCTTTTGCGACACGCTCAGGTAGTTGAAACTTCAATAAATTTGGTTTAATCTTCAATCACCTGTCTCGAAAGGACTCAAAGTAAATGGATATTCTCCTAGTAATCGGTCGAGTGCTCTTTGCCTTGATATTCATCAACTCAGGAATCGCACACCTGACCAAGCTCAATGACATGACTGGCTACGCTCAGTTCAAGAAGGTTCCGGCTGCCAAGTTAGCCGTCATCGTCACTGGATTGATGTTGATAATCGGCGGTCTCTACATTGTCTTCGGCGTTTATGCCGATCTTGGCGCTCTACTGCTAGCGATCTTCCTGGTGCCAACCGCATTCATGATGCATAACTTCTGGACCATCCAGGACCCACAAGCCAAGCAGGGCGAGATGATCAACTTCTTCAAGAATCTCTCTCTTGCTGGCGCTGCCTTAATCATCTTCGTACTTGTTGGCAGCGGAGTTGATTTTGGACCTTCAGTCACAGATGGATTCTTTAACCTCTAATTCATAGAGAGTTACAGATAAGACCCCTGGATTCTCAGGGGTCTTATTTTTTCAGGCTACCTTTATCTCGTGGAGATAGCCCTAGCCATTATCTGTGGCGTTGCAATCGGTTCAATCCTCGGCTTTGTCGGCGCTGGTGGCTCGATGGTCGCTGTGCCTATGTTGATTTATGTCTTCGGCATGACTCCAGTTCAAGCAACAACGGCTTCGCTGATAATCGTATTTAGTGGAGCGTTATCAGGCGTGCTTTCCAAATTCAAAAGTAGAGATGTACTGGTACGTGAATCCCTCACTATTTGGGCAATTGGATTAGCCACTAACTTCGGGGGCGCATACATTCTCCCAAAGATCTCAGAATCGATAATTCTGACCGGCTTTTCACTTGTCCTAATTTCTGCTGGAATATCTATGCTGCTAAATCCTCCTTCTGGGTCAAGTGAGCGGAAGATGCCACTTCCGGCGCTGGTTGGTTTATCGCTATTGGTGGGCGCACTTACTGGTCTATTTGGTATCGGCGGTGGTTTCATAGCGATTCCCATCTTGGTTCTCTTTTACAACGTCTCCCCCAGCAAAGCTGCTGGAACCTCGCTCTTCATTATCACAATAAATACGCTGACTGGATTCTTTGCTCATTATCGCCACTGGGACGAAGTCTCCTGGGAGATTCCAATTCTCATCGCTTTGGTTGCACTCGTAATCTCTAGGTTGGCCGCTAAGCGGAGTACTTCGATGAGCCCGCAATCACTAAAACGTGCATTTGCATACACCGTATTTGCAATAGCGGCCTTCACGCTTATCGAAACTTGGCTCTTCTGAATAGAATTTAGAAGTGGACGGCATATTAGAGAAGGCTGCAGTTAAGCGTGCCGCTGAAGCCATCAAAGATCATGAAATGTCTGGAGAGATAAAAGTCCTCACTGATAGTGCACGTACTGCGCAAGACGCCGCAACTGCCCTTGGAATAGAGGTAGGACAGATCGCATCCTCAATCGTCTTCAAGCTTCCTAGTGGTAATCCGCTTTTGATAGTTACCTCAGGCAGGCATCGTGTAAACACAGAATTAGTAGCAAGTATTCTAGGGGTCGCTCAACTTGGAAGAGCTGATGCAGATTACGTCAAGAGTCTTTCGGGATATTCCGTTGGTGGTGTGGCGCCAGTTGGCTGGCTAAATAAACCTGAGATCATCTTGATTGATAAAGCATTGAGCGAATACATGGAAGTTTGGGCCGCTGCTGGACATCCACACACAGTCTTCCCAACCAGTTTTGCTGAACTACTTAGGGTAACTGGCGGAACTGCAGCGGTAGTTGGTGATTGATGCAACGCCTAAGTCATAAGGTCTTTGGTTATGGTGAACCGTTACTACTTATCCATGGGATGGGATCGGCAAGCACTGCCTGGAAACTTATTCAAGATGAGCTAGCGCTAAATTTCACAGTAGTCACCGTGGATCTACCCGGACATGGAGATACACCCTTGATTAAAGGGGCTCCCATGGATCCACATAGCTTGGCCATCGCCGTATTACATGAGATGAGTGAATTGGGATTTGAAGAATTCCATGTTGTTGGGAACTCATTAGGTGGATGGGTTGCGCTAGAAATTGCTAGTTCTGCTCCTGCGCGAGTTAAGAGCGTTACTGGACTTGCGCCGGCGGGACTATGGCTTAACCCTTATAACGTGCGATATCCCGCAACAGCGTTAGCAAGATTTCTAGCCCGTTCCACTGGCAAATTAGCGCCAACAGCTATGCACTTTGAGGCGGCGCGCAAATTGGGTTTCGCCGATGTTAGCCCTAGATGGAATGAATTCTCATATGAGCTCTGCTTAGACGCAGTAACGGCGATGGCCAAGGCGGATGGTTACTACCCAGCGTGGGATGGGATGTTGATGAAACGCTTCGATGGAAAAATTCCGGAGCACATTCCAGTTACTGTAATTTTTGGTGATACTGACCGAACGCTCCCCGAAACTACTTGCCAGGAACGCTCCATCGCCCCAGCACATGCAAAGTGGATTATTTTTCCTAACACCGGACATGCGCCAATGTGGGATAGCCCGCAGGATGTAGTCGCAGCAATTAGAGAAACCGCAAAGTCGCAATGACGACCAAAGTTTATTTCTGGAAAATACCGAGTAAGCAGATTCTCTGGGCAATATTGCGAATGGCTCTTGATAGAAGAACTTTAAAGAGAAACTGCAGCATCTCATTTTGGAAACTATTAGGAACTGGAAAGGGTGAGACGTTTACTCCCCGGGATGCAGATCCAAGACGTTGGGGACTTCTTATAAACATCCAAGAAAGTGCGCTAGCGGAGTTTGAAAATTCTCGCTTGATCAAGCGCTGGAATGAGAGATCGATTGATAGATTCGAAGCGACTCTCAAGCCAATAGCAGTCCACGGTAAGTGGTCAAAGAAGAATCCTTTTAAATCAGAAATAGCTCCGATAGATTGGAGCGGCAAAGTCGTAGCGATAACAAGAGCTCGGATTAAGTGGCGAAAGAACTTTCTCTTTTGGAGATCAGTACCTCCTGTTACGAAGAGCTTGAAAAGCGCGCCAGGTTTAATAAGTGCGATTGGAATTGGTGAAGCGCCACTGGGGTTACAGGGAACTTTCTCTATCTGGGAGGATCCAAAGACAATTAGTTACTTTGCCTACCGGGGTGAGGCTCATAAAGAAGTAATTGCTGCTACCGCTCGTGAGAAGTGGTATGCGGAGGAGCTCTTTGGCCGATTTGCGCTAATAAATTCATCCGGAGTGCTTTAGCCGGCGATTGAGGCAGAATTAGCCTGTGTCGATTCGCAACTTCCGACCCAGACGGGATTCGCGTCGTCGTATAACGCCATTTCAGAATTTCCTGCTAATTGCCGTTTTAACCGTTGCAATTGGCCTACAAATTTCTTATCCGCTACTAGACGGTGAACCACTTCGCCTTGTGACCATTTCGACGGTGTATTGGGGCGCTGGTGCGATGTTGTTGCACGCGCTCTTTGCCTATCGCCTCACTTACGCTCTACGTTTCTTGGCGATTACTTTCTTTTACGCGCTCTTCGTTGAACAAGTAGGGATGCGAACTGGTTGGCCATTTGGAACATATGATTATTCGGGATCATTGGGTTACCAAATTTATGGAGTGCCGCTCGTTGTGCCATTTGCCTGGCTAATGATGGCGCACCCGATAATTCTCGCAGCAAGGCGAATCGCACCAAGATGGGTATTCCTAGTTGGTGGTTACGGATTAATGGCATGGGATCTCTTCCTAGATCCACAGATGGTTTCTGCCGGACGATGGACTTGGGAAATTTCGGGTTCAACTGTTCCATTCCAACCTGAAATTCCGATATCAAATACTTTTGGCTGGCTCCTGACGGGAATGGGTTTAATGGCCCTACTTGATTTTGCACTTCCAAAAGAGCGGCGCTCTCTAGGAGCTAGTCGCGCAGTCCCAGAGTTCTTCCTCATGTGGAGCTGGTTGAGTGGAGTTATTGCCAATCTCTTCTTCTTCGATAGACCTGGTGTGGCCCTTGTAGGTGGAACTGCCCTTGGCTTAGTTGTTCTCTGGTATTTCTTATCAGTGAAACTTGGGCGTAATGACTGATGGATCAACTCTCCCAGGCGCTGATCACTTTCGTACTTCTTTTCTCTATATTCAATTTCTTTACTGTTCGATCAATTAAATTAACAGGAATACCTATACCTGAGTCGGTCGCGCTCCTGATTCCTATGCGAAATGAAATTGCTAACGCAGAAAGCGTGCTCACCACCGCCTTTGCTCAAGTTCAACTCGATAATTTCAAAGTACGGGTAATTGATGATGGCTCAACCGATGGAACCGATGAGATATTACGGAAAGTTAAGGATGAGCGATTCGAATTCATTTCCTCAACTCCTTTACCAGAGGGGTGGTTGGGTAAGAACTATGCGCTGCACCAACTTGCAAGTACTAGTAGCGAAGAATTCCTGGTCTTTATCGATGCAGATGTACGGCTAGAGAAAAGCGCCATTGCAGACTCAATCGCTTTACTAAAGAAGCAGGGCTGGGATTACATCTCTCCTTACCCACGCCAAATAGCGAGAGTTCCGCTTGCCAAACTCGTTCAACCATTACTTCAGTGGTCCTGGTTTGCATCCTTACCACTTAGATTGATCGAACTAAGTAAGAGCAAGTCAACCGTTGTAGCTAATGGACAGTTCTTCATCGTTCGCAACAAGAGTTATCAAAGGGCCGGCGGTCACATCGCTATCAAGAGTGAAGTCCTAGACGATATGGAATTAGCACGTTCGCTTAGGCGAACAGGTGGACTTGGTTCGGTTGTGGATGGATCAAAGATCGCTACCTGCGAGATGTACCAGGATTCGGAATCGTTGATTGCCGGTTACTCAAAATCCCAGTGGCGCGCCTTCGGCGGAACCTTCGGAGCTTTAGTAGCAATCTGCATACTCTACTTCTCATCTATCTATCCAGCGCTCAATGCGCTGCGGGGTGAAACCTGGGGACTCTATTGCTACTTGGCCCTCTTCTTATCAAGACTTCTCGTAGCCGCTCGGACAAGATCAACGATAGTTTCTGCGCCACTTCATCCCATAGCAATAGCCGTATGGATTGGACTGATAATCAGATCTTTGGTTTACAAGCGAAGCGGAAAGCTTCAATGGCGCGGTAGGAAAATATGAGCCATCACTTTCCCACAAAGACTCCGAGAAAGACTCCGAAAGATATTGTCGTAATTGGCGGTGGAATGGCAGGCCTTGCCAGCGCCGCACGTTTAGCAAAAAAAGGTCACAAAGTAAGGCTCTTTGAAGCTGGAAATAAGTTGGGAGGTAAGTGCCAATCTGAGAATATAGATGGTTTCGTATTTGATACTGGACCTTCGCTACTTACGCTTCCAGCAGTTTATCGAGACCTATTTATAAAAACAGGTAAACGCCTTGAGCATCTCGTTGAGTTACAACCAGTTGACCCTTCCTTTGAATACATATTCCATGATGGTAAAAGAGTTATATTTCCCAACCTCTCACATAACGGAACCGTCAAAGCAATCACGGAGTCCTTTGGTGAGTCAGCGGGTAATGATTGGCACCGGCTCCTAACTAGAGCTGAGGCGATGTGGGAATCTTCTCGAGAGAGCTTTATTGAAGGTGAGCTAAGGAGCTTATTGCCATTTCTCAAACGGAAGAGTCTCTTCCGTGATCTATTCACGATTGCACCGTGGCTCTCTTTGCGCTCTCTAACAGATCGCTACACAGATAATGATTACTTGCGGAAGATAATTGATCGATATGCAACCTATACCGGGTCTGATCCGCGTAGAGCGCCCGCAGTTCTTTTAACTATCGCTTTTGTTGAAGAAGCTTTTGGAGCTTGGCATGTCAGTGGTGGTATCGGAACGCTAGGAATCAAACTAGCTGAACGCGTTAGAGAGCTCGGCGTTGAGATTCACTTGAATTCACAGGTTAGCGCTATCAAGACAGAGGCGGGCCGGGCTACTGGAGTTACCTTGGCCGACGGCAGAAGCTTTGTTTGTGATCTCGTTATTTCAAATACTGATGCCTCAGAACTTTATGGGAAGCTTGTTAAAGGAGAGCCAAAGGGAGAGAAAGCGCTCAATGCCTTGAAGCGAGCTACTCCCTCACTCTCTGGCTTCTCACTTCTGTTGTCTTTAAGAGGCAAGAGTGATTTAAAGCATCACACGGTGATCTTTCCGGAGAACTACGATGATGAGTTTGATGCAATCTTTAAGCGCAAGGAGCCACCGAAAGACCCTGCAATCTATATCTGCAATCCGCAAGACCAAACCATGGTGCCTTTGCCTGATCACGAAGCGTGGTTTGTCCTTATTAATGCTCCACGTCATGAACCAGGATTAGGCACAGATTGGAATCACGCGGGATTTAAAGAGGAATATGCCAATCACATCATCTCCCAAATGGAGCGCAAGGGAATTCATGTAAGAGATCGAATATTAAAGATGGAGATTAGAACTCCAGCGGATCTAGAACGTGATTATCGGGCACCCGGTGGTTCCATCTATGGAACTTCAAGTAATGGAATGCGCTCGGCATTCTTAAGAGCACGTAATCGCTCCCCGATTGAAAATCTCTATTGCGTTGGCGGCTCTGCTCACCCCGGTGGGGGCTTGCCGTTGGTCGCACTTAGCGCTGAGATTGTTGCAGCTGCAATCGAAGCAAGTTAAATAGCGTAAGCGCGCTTGTTAGCTGCATTATTGCCCAGATCCGAGCGGCCAACTCGAATAAGTCAAAACCAAAGAGCCTTCCTATCAGCGGAATAAAAATCAGAGTGGCTCGAACGGGCCGTTCACACCAGGTTACGAAGAGAACTTGATTAACGCCAAGTCCGCCAACGCGCGCTCGTAAATACTCTTGAACGAAAGCTGCTAACCAGGCTGTTATCACTACCTGCCATGGAGCGCCCAAAAGATAGAGCGCCATTGCCCATAACCCTTCTACTAATCGATCTGCAACGCTATCGACCAGGGCTCCAAATTTTGAGCTCTTCCCAGTCGCAATTGCAACGGTTCCATCTATCCCATCCAATAAAAGTGAGAGCACCAACAGCGTAATTGCCCAATGACTCTCTAGCGCAAGTAGAAATCCAGCTGCAGCGAAAATAGAGAGAAGCGACAATGAATTTGGTGAAAGCCTCAAGATAATTATTGGTCGGGTGATATAAAAACTAATGGTCAGCCAAACCCGCACGATTCCCTTAACTTCGGCGCCACCATGAAGCGCGCTCCAATTCGAGAATAACTCTTCTTTGCTCATCCCTCTACTCATTTTCTTGATTATCGAATGCCTACGCGTTTTACAATTTCGATTGTCGACTCAGCAGAATTCATGGTGTAGAAGTGAATCCCAGGAGTTCCTGTGGCAATCAAATCTTGAGCTAGCTCGGCGGCAATCGCCACACCTTCCGCTCTAACTAATTCAGGAGTTGATTCGAGTGAGCTTATTCGAGCTTTGATTGTGTGCGGGATTGGAGTTCCGCTCAAGAGCGCCATCCGCTCTAATTGTTTGACATTTGTTATTGGAAGAATTCCAGCAATCAGTGGAAGTTTTGAGTTACTCACTCGAAGTCGCTCTTTTAGCTCTAAGTACTTTTCGACGCCAAAGAAGAATTGTGTTGTGGCAAAGGTTGCTCCTCGTCGCTCTTTCTCAAGTAGCACTTTGACATCTTGATTGAGGTCCCTTGATGCTGGATGTTTATCTGGGAATGCAGCAACGCCGACTTCGAAACCTAATTCTCGAGCAAGTGATACAAGTTGATCAGCATGATCGAATCCTCCGGCAGTGCTCTGCCAATTAGATGCAGGTCCACCTTCGGGGTCTCCTCGCAGCGCAAGTACTGACGTTATTCCTGCGCTTCGATAATTTTTCAAAGTCTCCCGTAATTCGTCTTCAGTGGAACCAACGCAAGTTAGATGTGCGACCGTTGGAAGCCCTGTGCGCTTTGTTATCTCGCTAGTGATTCTTATCGTGCGATCCCTAGTACTTCCGCCAGCTCCATAAGTAACCGAGACAAAGTCAGGCTTATATGGAGCGAGCGCATCTAAGGATGCCCAGAGGCGCGCTTCTCCTGCCATATCTTTTGGCGGAAAGAATTCGACTGAGAAAGATGGAGTGCTCGGCATACGGGTTGAGGGTACCGTTGCGCTGTGGTTTTGCCGGGAATCTCAGAGATTCGTAGCGCTATTGATGCCGAACTAGATTCATTTACCCGTAGTCGAGCATCCGAACTTAAGGCCATTGATACTCATCTAAATCCAGTAGCCGAAGCGCTATCCGAGTACGTCTTAGATGGTGGTAAGAGATTCCGACCTATTTTTGCCTATCTTGGACATCTTGCAGCTGGCGCGACACCTTCGCAACAAGTTCTCAGAGCCTGTTCGGCTTTAGAGCTAGTGCATGTCTGCGCGTTGATTCACGATGATGTTATGGACGGTTCTGACTCGCGCCGGAGTAAACCCGCGCTACATAAGAGATTTGAAGCGTTCCATAGCCAGAGCGCCTACTCTGGAAGTCCCGAAAAATTTGGCCTTGCTGCCGCCATACTCTTTGGCGATTTGGCGCTGGCATGGAGTGATCAGATGATTAGTGAATCTGGAATCACAGAACTCCAAGTAAAGCGAGCTATTCCGATTTTTCATGAGATGCGGGCCGAGTTGATGGCTGGCCAATACTTAGATGTATTAGAGGGAGCGTTAGGGAAATCAGATTTAGATCGCTCCAGGAAGATTGCTCGCTACAAATCTGGAAGATATTCGATTGAACGCCCGCTTCGTTTCGGAGCAGCTCTCGCTGGAGCGAGCGAATCGCTACAACAATCTCTCTCCGACTTTGGCCTTCCTTTGGGCGAAGCTTTCCAACTTCGCGATGACATCCTTGGAGTCTTTGGTGATTCCAAAGTGACTGGAAAGCCTTCTGGCGATGACATTCGCGAGGGTAAGCGAACTGTCTTGATAGCCATGACCTCAGAGCGCTCGGATTCGAGCGTTCGGGCGAAAATAGAACGCGCTCTCGGTGATTCAACTCTCAACGCAATTCAAGTCGCAGAAATCCAACGATTGATAGAGGATTCGGGTGCGCTCGCGGAATGTGAAGAGTTGATTCAACGGTTGTTGAATCAAGCTCTCTCTGCCCTCGAGCATCCAGAGTTGGATATCAACGTGGCAAAGAGCCTTGAAGAGATGGCCCTTGCCGCTACTAAAAGAAAGAGTTGAACTTTAGATGCGTAGAGTCAAAGGCAAGCGCGATCGAGTTGTAATTGTTGGCGCTGGACTCTCTGGGCTGAGCGCTGCGCTGCGATTGGCCGGCTCCGGACATGAAGTAACAATTTTAGAACGTGAGTCGGTTCCCGGTGGCCGCAATGGATTATTGAAGAAAGAGGGGTATTCATTCGATACCGGTCCAACTGTTCTAACTATGCCTTCACTCATCGAAGATGCGCTTAATTGTGTGGGAGAAAGTTTGGAAGATTGGCTTGAATTAATGCCGCTTTCGCCCTTGTATCGGGCTTTCTATTCAGATGGCAGCATCCTCAACGTGCACGCTGATACATCCAAGATGGAAGACGAGATTGCCCAAGTCATCGGTGGCGATGAAGCTGCTGGCTATCGAAGATATGTTGACTTTGTAACCAAGCTTTATAAGTATGAGATGAATGATTTTATCGATAAGAATATTGACACTCCATTTAATCTCCTCACTCCCAATCTCGCTCGATTGATTGCAATTGGTGGGTTCCGCAAACTCGCACCTAAAGTTTCGCAATTTCTAAAGGACCCGAGAACTCAACGGGTCTACTCATTTCAAGCGATGTATGCCGGGGTATCCCCACAGCAAGCTCTTGCAATCTATGCCGTGATTGCATACATGGATTCGGTAAATGGCGTCTTCTTTCCCAAGGGCGGAATGCATGCGCTACCTCGAGCCCTTGCCGGAGCCGCAACCAAACATGGAGTCAAGATTCACTACGACTCGAAGGTAACAGAACTCGAAAAGAGTGGCGGACGCGTTACTGCTGCAATTACCCAGGATGGCTCCCGCTATCCGTGCGATGCCATCATTTTGAGCCCGGATCTTCCAGTTGCATATCGAGAACTCCTCAATAAGACGCCGCGACGAGTTAAACGATTGAATTACTCCCCTTCTTGCGCAGTTCTTCTTGCTGGCTCAAAGAAGCGATATGACCACATCGCACACCACAATATTCATTTCGGTAACTCCTGGGATGGCGTATTCGAAGAGCTAATTGATGAAAAGCGGCTAATGACTGATCCAAGCTTGCTGGTGACGGTTCCATCTCATGATGATCCAGAGCTCGCACCAAAAGGAAAAGAGAGCTATTACGTCCTCTTCCCTACTCCAAATCTAAGCGCTGATATTGATTGGAAGCATGAGGCGGCTCGTTATCGTGATGAGATGGTTCGTGTGATGGAGTCACGCGGATATTCCGGTTTTGGCGATTCCATTGAAGTTGAGCATCTGACCACACCGCTTGAGTGGCAGGCAATGGGACATGAAATGGGTGCGCCTTTTGCAAGTGCACACACTTTCTTCCAAACTGGTCCATTTAGGCCGGGCAATATGGCTAAAGGATTTGAGAACGTGGTCTTCGCTGGAAGTGGAACTCAGCCTGGTGTTGGCGTTCCGATGGTATTAATCTCTGGAAAGTTAGCTGCAGAGCGAATAACTGGAAATGGATGAGTTAGAAGCGGCAGGTATAAAAGATGAAAACCTGCGTCAATCTTACTTGGAGTGCAAGCGACTTAATTCGCAACATGGAAAGACCTACTTCCTAGCAACCCAGTTACTTCCCAAGAGTAAACGGCCTTTTGTTCACGCTCTCTATGGCTTTGCGAGATACGCGGACGAAATTGTTGATGATTTAGATTCAAAACTATCCCCTCAGGAGAAGCGTGAAGAGTTAGAACTTTGGAGCTTTCAATTACTTCGAGATATCAAGGCCGGAAGAAGTGATGATCACATCGGCAGAGCCTTAGTTGATACCGTAAATAGATTTAATATCCCAATTTCCTACTTTGAGGCTTTCTTGCACTCTATGGCCATGGATCTTGATAAGACTGAATATGAAACTTTTGAGGATCTGATGGAATATGTCTATGGATCAGCTGCGGTAATCGGACTACAAATGGTCCCCATCCTTGGCACTCTCCCGGGTCAAATGGAGGCGGCGAAAGTAGCTGCAGAAAAGTTAGGCATTGCCTTCCAGTTAGCAAACTTCATTAGGGATGTTAATGAGGATCTCGACCGAGGCCGTATCTATCTCCCCTTGCGTGAGTTAGCCGAATTTGGCGTCGACCGCGCCATGTTAGAACGCAGGATACTTACTCCGCAGATTATCGCTGCATTGAAGTTCCAGATTGACCGAGTTCGAAGGCTTAAGCGTGAGTCCGATCAAGGAATTGCGCTGCTATCTGCTGCATCACGGCCGTGTATCCAAGCAGCGAGTGAGCTTTACTGTGGAATTGTTGATGAGGTGGAGAAAATCAACTATGAGGTCTTCAAGTATCGAGCAAAGACTTCCACGCTAAGAAGATTAAGTGTTGCTCTACCGGCCTGGGTCAGAGCAATCAGAGCCCGCTAATAGCGCTGTATCCCTTTACGCCCCCAGAAAATCCAGAGAGACATAGTCAGGGTGACCATTGAGAAACCAAATAACAAATCCTCTACCGGTGCCGATGCGATTCGCCATCCAATAATCACTTCTTCGCTATAACTCAGGATATTTCTAGAGGTCAGCCACCAGTTTGTAAGTAGCTGGAAGAAGATGATTATTGAGTAGGACGTCCAGTATGCCTTCTTCTCAAGTAACCGAACCTTAAGGAGATATCGATCAGCGACAATCACAAATAGGACGCTGAGAATTGCAAGTTCTGTATAGGTCACTTCTCGTCACCAAATTTCCAATGTGGTCTCTGAGTTCTGACGGCTTCAATAGTCAGCAGTGACGCAAGCGGAACTACAATGAAAAATAGGAACTCTTCGAGCGGCACACCCTTGGGGCCAAATATTCCAACAACTTGATTTTTATCAAACCACCAATGCCCTTGTGCGACTGCGTAGTAGTCCCAAATGAGAAAAATAATGGCAACTGGCAAAATACTTAGTATCGCGCGTTTGATTCTCCTTAGTACTCCAACTTTTAGGAAAATCTCTAGCCAAATAGAGCCGACAAAGGTAAAGATCAACATCGCAAAGTAAGCAAACTTGAGCACGGCTTATGCTAATCTTCTTCTCAATCGGGAGCCAAAATTTGGCTGAGAGGACCTTCGGGTCGACCGTTGTACCAGTTCGGTAATGCGAATTGGAAAGGGGTTATAGATGAACACTTTTTTTACTGCCTGGGGATATGAAGTTTCATACCTTGAATTTGCCTCAGTTCTAACTTCTTTAACAGCAGTGACACTAGGTGCTCGCGGAACTCGCTGGGCCTGGCCTTGGTGGATTTTAGGTAGCTCGCTCTACGGTCTCTTCTTCTTCAACGTTGATTTACTTGCCAGCGCTTTACTACAAATAGTCTTCATTGCAGCGGCAATCTGGGGATGGTTCGGTTGGAAACCAACGGGCGTTGAACCTCGCTATATGACCACAAAGGAACGAGCGCTCTGGGCTTTAGCAGCGCTGACGCTCTGGTTAATCGCCGCTCCGGTTCTCGCAAGTATTGGTGCGGCTGCATCCTGGCCTGACTCTCTCCTTCTAGTAGCAAGTGCCATAACCCAGTTAATTATGGTCCGCCAATTCCATGAGACCTGGTCGCTCTGGTTTGCCATCAACTTATTTGGAACTTGGCACTATGCGCGTCAAGAGTTTTACTTCACCGCACTCTTATATTCAGTCTTTGCTCTAGTAGCTATTTACGGATTGGTCAGATGGCTGAAACTAAGAGAGTAGCAAATATCTCACTTGAGAATATTTTGGAGCGACTACGCACAGGTCCACGTAAATCTGCATTGAGTCGAGCGATATCCATCGATGGACCCGCGGGCTCAGGAAAAACAACTTTGGCAAATCGCATTTCGGAGAACTATGAAGGTGGCCAAGTACTTACCATTCATATGGATGACCTCTACAACGGTTGGGAAGATGCGCTTACTGCACAGCTCACGCGAACACTTGTAAATCAGATACTTTCGCCTGCTGCTCAAGGCAAACCACTTGGATTTCGAAAATATGATTGGCTAAGTAAGTCATTTGGAGATCTAATTTCTCATCCTTTTCCAAAGCTACTAATCCTGGAGGGAGTTGGTTCAGGACAGAAAGCAACGAGGGCTTTTACTGATGAATTAATCTGGATTGATATTGACTCAGAAGTCGGATTACAGAGAGTCCTGAGAAGGGATGGTGATTACCTAGAAACCGAGATGCGCATTTGGCAGATCCGTGAGCAAGAGCACTTCAAGAGCGAAAACACTCGGGATTGCGCCACAATTCGAGTAGATGGCAACTTCTTCATCTAAAATTCGGTTGTGTCTGATTTAACTGGCGAAGTTATAGATAATCGTTACAAGTTAAATCGCGTCGTTGCCTCCGGAGGCATGGCCACAATCTATGCTGCCTTAGATCTTCGGCTAGATCGACAAGTAGCAGTAAAAATAATGCATCCCCACCTCGCTCAAGATGAGAAGTTTGTCGAGCGATTTATTCGAGAGGCAAAGGCTGCTGCCTCGCTCTCGCATCCAAACATTGTCGCTGTACTAGATCAGGGATGGAACCAAGGTGGGACGCCATGTGTCTTCATCGTCATGGAATTAGTTGAAGGAGCGACGCTTCGAGACTATTTGCATGAACAGGGACGGATTCCTGCAGAACGTGCTATTCCCTTGATTATTCCGGTAGCGAGCGCTTTAGCTGCTGCGCATAAAATTGGAATAGTTCATAGAGATATCAAGCCAGAAAATATCTTGGTATCTAAAGAAGGTCGAATAAAGATTGCCGACTTTGGATTGGCGCGTGGAGCCCTACTCGGTAGCACCATGACAGCCGAGTCAAGCGTGATTCTTGGAAGTGTTTCTTACCTCTCGCCGGAACAAGTACAGCGAGGGATAGCTGATGCGCGAAGTGATGTTTACTCACTTGGAATAGTTCTATTTGAGTTACTAACCGGAGAGAAGCCTTACCAAGGTGAGGATCCGGTTCAAATTGCAATTAGGCATGTAAATGATCGCGTACCCGCTCCCTCGACGCGCAATAGCGCAATTCCATCTGAATTGGATGACCTAGTCTTAAGGGCTACTGATGTTAATCCAGATAAACGCCCGACCGATGGAGCTGTATTTCTAGAGGAGCTCCGTACGATCTCTGAGAAGTTAGATCCTAAAAAGAGACAATTAAGTTTGGAGTTGGATTTACCGCCATTGCCACTCAAGCAACCAGTGCGGGAACGCCAGAAAGAGCCACGCACAAAGAAGGCTAATACCCAGGTTTCAGATAAATCCGAGGTTAACTCAGAGAGCGAAAAGGAGATTTCGATGGCGAAGAAAAAGTTGAAGGAATCAAAACGTGCCGTTTCTCCTAGAGTTAAGCGGAATCGTCGGATTGCAGCGCTCGTAGCGCTCGTTTTGCTCTTCACCTCTTGGTATATCTGGGCTGGACCTGGATCGAAGGTAGTTGTGCCCTCTCTTGCTGGTTTTACCGTGAAAGATGCCCGCTCTGAGTTATCTGATCTTGGGTTGCGGCTAGAAGTTGGCGTTGAGGCATTTAGTGAAGATGTTGGTGAGGGCAAAATTATTAAGTCTGATCCAGCTGGCGGTGGACGCGTTGATCCCGATGGCTTGGTTACTGTAATTGTCTCCAAAGGGAAAGAGCGTTTCATCATCCCGGATTTAGTGGGGCTTAAACCTGCGGTAGCACAAGAATTGATAGAAGATAATAAGTTGGTTGTTGGTGAGATAGTTGAAGAGTTCTCTAGTGATCTGCCTAAGGGTTTGATTCTTAGGACTACTCCGGTACGTGGCGAAAGAGTCAAGCGCGATACTTCCTTAACGCTCTTTGTCTCCAAAGGAATCGAGCAGGTCTCGTTCTCTGATTACAAGGGAAAGAGTGGCGAGCAAGCCCTTAATGAATTAGTTGAAGCAGGATTTGATGTCAAGACTCAATACATCTTCAGTGAAGATCTACCTGCTGGCGCAGTAGTCTCCCAGACTCCAGGCAAGGGTGAAGCAGATAAAGGCAGCACAATTACCTTGATTGTCTCAAAGGGAACTGAATACGTCTTCATTCCTAATGTATTTGCTATGACTGAAGATAATGCAGTTGCAGCGCTTAAAGATCTTGAGCTAAAGGTTGTGGTCAAGAAAGTTGGCAATAAGAAGACGAAGGTTGTTACGAATATCGCTCCTAAGGTGGGAAGCAAGGTTAAACGTGGCTCTACTGTGACAATCACAGTAGGGTGACGGGGTGAATAAGAAGGCAAGCAAGGAATTAAAACTCCCCTTAATCGGAGCTCATGTTCCTACATCTGGTGGAATGGCAAAGCGTTCCATTGAATATGCCTCGACAATTAAAGCTGAAGCGATTCAAGTCTTCGCCTCGAACCCCCGTGGCTGGGCTATGCCCGATGCAAATCCTGAGGCAGATGCAGCATTTCGCCAGCGAGCTAGCGAACTGGGAATTGAAACTTATGTTCATGCGCCATTTCTCATAAACCTTGGCTCGCCTACAGAAGGGACTTACAAAAATTCAGTGGCCTCAACCTCTTACTCGCTTCGCAGAGGTCGTGAGATTGGTGCGCTTGGAGTCGTGATCCACACTGGTTCTGCCGTTGATGAATCTCATCTGCCTAAAGCGTGGAAACAGATTAAGAGTGGCGTTATGCCAATCCTGGAGAAGTTAACCGATGATGATCCTTGGTTACTACTGGAACCGACCGCCGGCCAAGGCCAGTCGCTTGTAAAGAAGTTAGATGATCTAAAAAATTACTTTGAGGCTTTGGAGTGGCATCCAAAAGTTGGTGTTTGCCTCGATACCTGCCATGTATTTGCGGCTGGCCATGACATAAAAAGTAAAGGTGGTATGACCAAGACTTTAGATCTCTTGGTAGAGGTGGCGAGCAAGGAACGAATTCAATTGATTCATGCAAATGATTCGATGGATGTTCTCGGCTCTCTAAAGGATAGGCATGCAAACTTGGGTGAGGGCGAAATTGGAACCAAACCATTTGAAGAGTTGCTTAGCCATCCAGCTGTAGTAAACGCTCCCCTGATTCTCGAGACTCCAGGAGAAGAGCCAGAACATGGCCGGGAAGTCGCGCTACTTAAGAAATTGAGAGATAAATAGGTGGCCCTTGTTCTAGCGCCTTGGGCGCTTCTTGCAGTTGCGGCAATGTGGGGAATCTCCTTTGTCTGGATGAAGGACATCCTGGATCAGCAAGATGTCTACAGCTTCTTGGTCTCTCGATTCGTAGTTGCAGCCCTAGTGATGTTGGTTGCAAATCCAAAGGTCATAACAAGGCTTAATCGTGAATTATTAATCAAAGGATCGTTAATCGGTACGGCACTTGGCCTTGGCTACATTTTCCAGACTTTAGGCTTAGAGCGGACTACTCCGGCGATTACTGGTTTCATCACGGGGCTGTATGTAGTCTTAACGCCGCTTATTGGAGCCTTTATTCTTAAAGAGAAATTAACTATCCAAGCCTGGTTTTATATCGCCCTTGCAACTGTTGGTCTTGGAGTGCTCTCGATTACCGGACTCTCAATTGGTACTGGGGAGCTCTTTGTTCTCATCTCTGCATTTCTATTTGCTGCCCACATTTTGCTCTTGAGTCGATGGAGTAAAGACTTCGACGCTTATACGTTGACCTTTATACAGCTGGCCACCTGTGCCGTTGTTTCTTGGGTACCGGCTTCACTAAATGGTTTCGTCGCACCTCCGGATACTCAAGTCTGGGCAGTTGTGGTCTTCACTGCAGTATTTGCAACATTCTTCGCCTTCGTAATCCAGACCTGGGCGCAAGCTCGCATTTCTGCTACCAAAGTCGCGGTAATTCTCACTATGGAAGTTGTCTTCGCCGCCCTCTTCTCCGTCGCGCTGGGCGCCGAGCCATTAACTTTACGGATACTTCTTGGTGGCTCTATGGTTCTCGTAGCAATGATCATGATCGTCCAACCGAAAGTTACTCCTGTAAAAAATGATAGTTGATCTCCGCTCCGACACAGTTACTCGCCCATCCGATGCAATGCGCGCTGCAATTGCTGCTGCGCCGGTCGGAGATGATGTCTATAGCGATGATCCAACAGTTAACTCTTTGGAAGAACGAGTTGCAGAAATATTCGGTAAAGAAGCTGCGGTTTTTACGCCTAGCGGCTCTCTAGCTAATCAACTTGCGATACGAACCCTTGTCTCTCCTGGTGAGGAATTGTTATGTGAAGGCAACTCTCACATAGTTCGTGCCGAACTTGGCGCTGCTGCAACATTTGGTGGGATAACCACAAGAACTTGGACTACTAAGCGAGGACTACTTGACGCGCAATCCGTTCTAGAGCTTGCCCGCCCCAATTCAGGCCCGTATCTGGTCTCCACAACTGCTATTGCAGTAGAAAATACTCACAACTTTGGCGGTGGCACAGTTCAACCAATCTCTGAGATTGAGAAATTGGCGCAAGCTACTAAGAGCCTCGGTTTAAAGCTCCATTTAGATGGCGCCCGAATTTGGAATGCACATGTGGCATCAAAGGTGGCTCTAAAGGAATATGGAAAACACTTCGAGACTATAAGTGTCTGTCTCTCAAAAGGTTTGGGGGCTCCGATTGGTTCGCTGATGATTAGCAATAAAGAAAGAGTAGCGAGCGCTCGAGTATGGCGTAAACGATATGGAGCGGGAATGCGCCAGGTCGGATTATTAGCTGCCGCAGGCCACTTTGCGCTAGATAACAACATAGCTCGTTTAGCAGATGATCACAAGAAGGCAAAAACTCTTGCGCTCGCTTGTAATCAAGTCGCACCATCAACTGTTAATCCAGATGAGATTGAGACAAATATTGTCGGCCTTGATCTAGCGGGATCCTCTTGGAGCGCTGCTGAGTTTGCAGAGGCAACCAAGAAAGAGGGTATTTGGATTAGCGCTTTGGGACCAAAATATGTCCGCTTGGTGACCCATATGGATGTAAGTGATATTGGCGTCCAGAGCGCAGTAGAGGTTCTTAAGAAACTACTTGAGCGCGCCTTCATGGCGAAGTAACCACTCTTTTACATCTAAACCATAGGCGTAGTTCCCAAGTGCGCCCCCGGTCTTAACGATTCGGTGACAAGGAACAACTAGCGCAATTAGATTTCTAGCACAGGCACTCCCCGCGGCCCGAACGGCATCTGCAGATCCAGCTCGCTTTGCAAGTTCACCATATGAAATTGTTTTACCGGGGGAAACTTTGCGCATCGCCTTCCATGCAGATTGCGAGAACTTCTCTCCCGGTTGACGAACGGATATTCCATCAAGAGCCTTAAGATCGCCTGCGAAATAATCCTCAAGCAACTCAGTGATGATTGGCAATCGTTTCACTTCGGAGATACCTTGCGCAAGATCTTCTTCATCTAACTGGTTTGTTAACTCTTTGAAGTTAGAGAAACCAGCTGCAAGTAATAGGTGCTCGTGTGAAATCAGGTAGAGCGAACCGATTGGAGTCTTTAACGCCGCCCTACTGAGCATTTTGAAAGCCTACGCCTACCGCTTTGGAACGGATAGTGGCAATTACTTGTGATCGCGGAGCATTTCTGCGAGCAAGAAGGCGAGTTCAAGGGATTGAGTGTGGTTAAGCCGTGGGTCGCAGGCAGTTTCATACCGCATGGCTAAGTCCTCATGGGAGATTTCAGCGCCACCGCCAACACATTCAGTTACATCATCTCCAGTTAGCTCGATGTGAATTCCGCCTGGATGCGTCCCCTTCGAATGATGTACCTCGAAGAATCCACGCACTTCATCTAGAACATCATCAAAACTTCTCGTCTTATAACCACTAGGGGCTTCATAAGTATTGCCATGCATTGGATCACAGACCCAGAGAACGCTCTTTCCGCTCTTTGACACAGCATCGATTAATGGTGGAAGGACATTTCGTATGTTTTTAGCTCCCATTCTCGTTATGAAGGTTAAGCGACCTGGTTCATCTTCAGGGTTTAACACCTCAATAAGTGAAATCATCTCTTCGACGCTTGTCTTTGGCCCTAACTTAACGCCGATTGGATTCTTTATTTTCTTGGCAAAATCGATATGAGCGCCATCAAGTTGTCTGGTGCGCTCGCCAATCCATACAAAGTGCGCTGATACATCATAAGGAAGTCCGGTTCTCGAATCGATACGCGTAAGAGCTTTTTCATACTCGAGGATTAGCGCTTCGTGTGAAGAGTAGAAATCAACAGTCTTAAATTCTTCTGGATTGATTCCGGCAGAGCGCATGAAATCCAGTGCTCGTCCGATTTCTTTCGCTAGGGCTTCATATCGAGTGCCCGTATTGGAATCTTTGATAAAGCCCTTATTCCATTCGTGTACTAGTCGTAGATCGGCAAATCCACCTTGTGTAAATGCACGAACGAGGTTTAGCGTTGCTGAAGAGGTGTGATAAACCTTAACAAGTCGAGCCGGATCTGGAGTCCTTGCAGATTGGGTGAACTCCAAATCATTTACTGCATCGCCTCTATAAGCAGGAAGTTCAATTTCACCGCGCTTTTCGATGTTATTACTTCTTGGCTTTGCAAATTGTCCCGCCATGCGACCAACTTTTATGACTGGCATGCTTGCGCCATATTGAAGGACTGCCGCCATCTGCAAAATTGTCTTTATACGATTTCGAATCGAGTCAGCTGTTGCCCCCGCAAATGTTTCAGCGCAATCTCCACCCTGTAGCCAAAATGCCTCACCTCGTGCCGCTTGGGCGATCTTTGCCTTTAGGTTGTCGCACTCTCCGGCAAATACAAGCGGTGGGAGCGTTTTTAACTCTTTAACTGCATGATCAAGCTTGGCTTTATCCGGCCACTCTGGTTGCTGGGCAGCTTCAAGTGAATTATCAAAGAGAGTCTCAATTGGGGCTGGAGTTGAGGCGTTCATAGGAGAAGGTTAGGTAGAACTGCGTTCTAGGCGCTACTTGATTAACCGAAGAAGACTTCTGCTTCAGCAAGTAAGCGCGGATCTACTGTCTTCAACTTATCGGTGGCAGATTTCAAAGGTACCCGGACGATATCGGTCCCATGAAGCGCAACCATCTTGCCCCAATCACCTTCATGTGCTGCAGTAATCGCATGAAGTCCAAAGCGTGTGGCGAGAACTCGATCAAATGCAGTTGGAGTCCCGCCTCTTTGGATATGGCCAAGAATTGAAGTCCGCGCTTCTGCACCAGTTCTAGTTTCAATCTCTTTAGCAAGCCACTCACCAATTCCAGATAACTTGACGTGACCAAAAGCATCGAGGGAACCATCCTTAGTCACCAAGGTTCCATCTTTAGGAAGTGCTCCCTCAGCAACAACCAAAATCGGTGCATACGATTGCTGAAATCGAGATTCGACTAATTTACAAACCTTCTCAATATCAAATGGAACTTCTGGAATGAGAATGCAAGACGCGCCGCCTGCGAGTCCTGAGTGCAAGGCAATCCAACCAGCATGGCGACCCATGACTTCAACAATCAGAGCGCGATGGTGTGATTCAGCAGTTGTATGAAGTCGATCGATCGCTTCTACAGCAATATTCACAGCTGTATCAAAACCAAATGTGTAATCAGTATTGTTCAAATCATTATCAATTGTCTTGGGGACGCCAATCACTTTTACACCAAGCGCATCTAATTTCGTAGCAACGCCTAAGGTATCTTCTCCGCCAATTGCAATCAGGGCATCGACGCTCATTTTTGCGAGGTTCTCTTTGATACGCTCGACGCCGTTTTCAATCTTAAAAGGATTAGTTCGTGAGGATCCAAGAATGGTTCCACCGCGAGGCAGAATTCCACGAGTCGCCTTGATGTTAAGCGTCATTGTCAGCCCCTCAAGCGGACCCTTCCAGCCATCTCTAAATCCAATGAATTCGTAGCCATACTCTTTCTCGCCCTTACGTACTACGGCACGAATAACTGCATTAAGACCTGGGCAATCGCCACCACCAGTTAGAACACCAAAGCGCATTTTTTAACTTCTCCGATGACTCAATTAATTGATCAACTCTGATCCAGGGCGCGATTCTACCCCTACCCCACTACTCTTTCCGTGATGTCAAAGACCTTGATTTATCTTGCTCACGACAACCTAAATCGCCATAAAGGTGCGCTTAAAAATGCTGACCCGAAGAAGCACGAGGTCGTATTTATTGAAAGTTTCCGGATGCTCACGGGCGCTAGGTGGCATAGACAGCGACTCTTCTTCCTTCTTTCCGCTGCAAGACATTTCGCGGAGTCGCTAAGGAAAGAGGGATTTACAGTTCATTATGAAAAGGCGAGCGATACGGCTACTGGAATCCGGAAGATCTCCAAAAATTATGCCGCAGTAATTGCGACGGCACCATCCTCTTATCGCCTCACCAAGAGCCTTTCGGATATCGATGTGAAGTTCGTTCCGAATGATTTCTTTCTAACTTCAAGAGACACTTTTGCAAATTGGGCTAGTTCGCAAAAATCACTCAAGATGGAGAACTTCTATCGCTTCCAGAGAGAAAGACTTGATATTTTGATGGAAGAAGGTAAGCCTTTTGGCGGTAAATGGAACTTTGATGAAGATAATCGTCTCCCACCTCCGAAACTCGGTCATAGCTGGCCGGAGTATCCCGAACATCAACGGGATGAAATCGACCTTGAAGTAATTGCAGAGATCGCCTCCCTGGATCTCGTTGGAAATTTAACCGATAGAACTTGGGGAACAACGAGACAAGCTGCGCTGGAACAACTTGATCGATTCCTTAAGAGTTCTTTCCAAGAGTTTGGCCCCTACGAAGATGCGATGACCAGTGAGAGTTGGGCCTTGAATCACTCATTACTTAGTACATATATGAATGTTGGACTGATTACTGCCGATGAGATTGTGACGGAAACCCTGAAGCGATTTAAGAAGGGTGGGGTTCCAATTGCCTCCTGTGAAGGATTCATTCGCCAAGTAATTGGTTGGCGTGAATATATAAATGGGCTCTATTGGTACTTTGGTCGCGAGTACAGAGATCTAAATGAGCTGGGCTCAACTCGAAAACTTTTGCCAGTCTTCTCGGATTCCTCAAAGACAAAGATGAGATGTGTCAGTGAGATAGTCTCGCAAATTGAGGATAGAGCCTGGGTTCATCACATTCCCCGTCTCATGGTGCTTAGCAATTTGGCCGCTCTTGCCGACGTTAGGCCTGCTGATTTCCTGGCTTGGATGCGCGAGGCATTTATAGATGCAACAGATTGGGTAATGGTTCCAAACGTAATTGGGATGAGCCTTCATGCAGACGGCGGAAAGATGTCCACGAAGCCATATGTTGCAGGTGGCGCCTATATCTCAAGAATGTCGAACTACTGTGGCGACTGCGCCTATAACCCAAAGACTCGAACTGAGAAGGACTCTTGTCCATTCACGACTCTATATTGGCATTACATCGCACGTAATAGTGAGCGATTTAAAAAGAACCATCGAATGTTCCAACAGCTAAGTGGACTAAAGAAATTAACTGACTTAGATGCAACTATCAAGCGTGGCAACGAGGTCGCTAAGGGTCTAGAAGAAGGAATAATCTAGCGAGTTACTGTTACGCCCTTACCCACAACAACGATTCCACCCTCGGAAACGGTAAAGCGTTCCCGATCTCGCTCCAGATTTACACCTATTTGAGCCCCTGGTTCGACTACAACGCTTTTATCTAGGATTGCATTTTTAACGTGGGCGCCATCACCGATTCGAACGGATGGCATTAAAACAGTCCGCTCCACTCGAGCATCTCGGCCCACTAGAACATCGTAAGAAGCGACAGTTCTATGCATCTCACCACCAGCGATGATTGAGCCAGCACCTACAACTGAATCAAAGGCGATACCACGCTCGGAGAACTTTGCAGGAGGAAGAGATGGCGGGTTTGTAAGTATCGGCCATTGGCGGTTGTAGAGATTGAAGATTGGATGTACTGAAACTAGATCCATGTGCGCATCAAAGTAAGAATCAATTGTTCCCACATCGCGCCAATAACCTCGATCTCTATCGGTTTCACCTGGGACTACATTGTTTGCAAAGTCGTATGCCTTTGCCAGGCCCGCTTTCGTCATTGCAGGAATTATGTTTCCGCCCAGATCATGGCGACTATCGATATCCTCAGAATCAAGAATTAAGGCCTCTTCCATGGCGTCGCGCCGGAAAATGTAGTTACCCATAGATACGAGCGAGATTTCTGGGTTACCGGGCATCGATGGTGGATTTTCCGGCTTCTCGTGAAAGGCTTTGATGGTCACGCCATCTTCAGCTAACTCGATTACGCCGAATTGAGATGCCTCACTTCGCTTCACGCGGATAGCAGCAACTGTAACTCCGGCATCTGTGGCTAGATGCTGTTGATACATCTGATCTGGATTCATTCGATAAACGTGATCAGCTCCAAAAACAATGACGTGCTTGGGATTCTCGTCATGAATCAAATTGAAGTTCTGCAAGATTGCATCTGCACTTCCGGTATACCAACGAGGACCTAAGCGCTGTTGGGCCGGTACGGGGGTAACGTAGTTACCCAATAACGTCGACATCCGCCAGGTCGTTGTGATGTGACGGTCTAGCGAGTGAGACTTGTATTGAGTTAAAACTGCGATGCGAAGAAATCCTGCGTTTACTAGATTTGAGAGAACGAAATCAACGAGACGATAAGAACCGCCAAAAGGAACGGCGGGTTTAGCGCGATCTGCGGTTAGCGGCAACAAGCGTTTACCTTCGCCACCGGCGAGCACTATTCCTAGTGGTAGATCTAAGCGCGCCATGAGTGAACGATACTCTTGCTTAGTGAATGACGGGAAGTCACTTTCGGTAGCGCTCTTGACTAGAGAATGGCCACCACATATCTATGGTGGAGCTGGAGTCCACGCGAGGAATTTGGTTGACGCGCTCAAGGAGACTCTCCAAGTCAACACCCAGGTTCATTGCTTCGGAGCGCCGCGGATAGATGCGACTGGATATGAATTGAAGCCACCATTTACTGAGATCAATCCTGCCCTTCAAACGCTATTGATTGACATGGATATGGCGTTGAAGATTAAGAACGCTGACCTGGTGCACTCACATACTTGGTACGCCAACTTTGCTGGATATCTGGCGAGCAAGATTTACAAGATTCCTCATGTAGTCACCGCTCACTCACTTGAACCACTTCGACCTTGGAAAGCTGAGCAATTAGGTGGCGGCTATGTAATCTCTTCTTGGGTTGAACAACTAGCCTACGAGAACGCCAATTCCATCATCGCTGTTAGTGATGGAATGCGAGATGATGTAATCAAGTCATATCCTCAAGTTGATCCTAAAAAGATAGTGACAATTCGAAATGGAATTGATACCAATAAGTTCAAGCCCACATTTCATTCATCAATACTAGATAAGCATGGCGTTACAACTCCGTATGCCCTCTTTGTCGGAAGGATTACTCGGCAGAAAGGCCTCGCACATCTCTTACGGTCCTGGAAATCAATACCCAAGGAGTATTCGTTGGTCCTTGCTGCCGGAAGCCCCGATGAACCCCAAATCGGTGCTGAGGTTGAATCGCTGATAAATGAATTGCGCCAAGATCGTGGCAACGTAATCTGGATTAAAGAAATGCTTCCCCATGATGAGCTAGTCGCGTTACTAACTTTCGCACGAGTATTTGTCTGTCCCTCCGTCTATGAACCTCTCGGAATAGTTAATTTAGAGGCGATGGCATGTGAGACTGCTGTAGTTGCTAGCGCTGTTGGTGGTATTCCTGAAGTTGTTTCCGCTAATGAAACCGGTCTACTTGTTGAATTTAGTTCGGATTTGAAGTTGTTTGAAAAGAAACTTTCTGAATCAATTCTTCATGTGTTGAGTGACGAACCTCTCGCGACAAGAATGGGGGTTGCTGGTCGTAAACGTGCCATGGATTTCTTTGGATGGGATAAGGTTGCGAATCAAACAATCAATTTGTATCGGAGTCTTATTTAATGTCACGTAAAGGCTGGCTCCTCTTCAGCCTGGTCGGTCTTCTCTGGGGAATCCCATATCTCTTCATGAAGGTTGCCGTCGAGGAACTCTCTACTCCGATGATAGTTTTCTCGCGTTTATTGATTGGCGCAACCCTTTTGATCCCATTGGCAATGCGAGAAGGCTCTCTAAAGCAAGCACTCCCTTATTGGCGTTACATATTGCTCTACGCCGTATTGGAGATGGTGATTCCTTGGTCGTTAATAACTAGTTCACAACGAGATCTCTCCTCAGGTGTAGTTGCACTACTAGTTGCCACAGTGCCAATCTGGGCAACTCTCTTTGCGCACCAGACCGGTGACTCAACCGCCGCGCACCGTATCCGAATCATTGGAATAGTTATTGGCTTAATTGGTATCTCTTTAATTGTTGGAATAGAGAGCATCTCTGATTTTGGAAACTTCGCAGCCCTTGCCCAAGTTTTAATTGCTTCAGTCTCTTACGCCTGGGCAGTAAATATGATTACAAGAAAAGCTCCCGGAGTCTCTGGGCTTGCGATTAATGGAATTGCGATGACAATTTCATCAGTAATTTTTGCCCCCTTTGCTCTAATGAGTAGACCGGAATCTATGCCATCACTTGATGTGACTCTTGCAACGCTAGGTCTGGGCATCTTATGTAGCGGAATGGCTTTCTGGATCTTCTTCCTTGTGCTTGCTGAAATTGGACCTGCGCGAGCATCTCTAGTGGTTTATCCAAATACCGCTGTCGCCGTAGTCCTGGGAATTATTATCTTGAGCGAGCCAATAACACTTGCGATATTGATTGGTCTGCCGCTCGTTCTTATCGGTTCTTACTTTGCGAGCCGAAGGCCTTCAACGCAGCCAATTCCTGCTTAGTTATTTAGCAGCCCCAATTTAGAGAGCGCTTTGGGGTCACTCTGCCAATTTGGAATAACTTTCACGTGAAGCGCTAGAAACACCCTCGAATTCAATTTCTTCTCAATCTCTTTACGGGCACGAATTCCGATGTCTTTTAGGTGCGTTCCTTTTGCACCAATAATGATGCCCTTTTGGCTATCTCGCTCAACAATTATCGACGCGTGAATATCAATAAGCTCTTTCTCTTCTCGCCTTGATAGATCATCGATTACGACTGCAATTGAATGGGGAACTTCTTCAAAGAGTTCGGAGATGACTGCCTCGCGAATCAACTCCGAGATGGTCAGTTCTAGCTCTTGATCGGATCTCATCTCGGCTGGATAGAAGGCCGGTCCCACTTTTGCATGCTTCGCTAATAGCTTTATCAGCAGCCCGATCTGGGTATCAGTAAAGGCAGATACTGGGACTATCTCGTCCCAGGAGAAGCCAGCGCGTTTCGCCAACTCCGAGGCGGCAATTAGCTGTTGCGGCAACTCATTCTCTTTACCCATATCAATCATCGTCACAACGCAAATCTTGATCGTACTCTTAGATGCGCCGATTTGTTTGGCGATATAAAGGTCGCCATCGCCAACTGCTTCAATCGCCGGAATACATTGAATAATGATGTCAACGTCGCCAATACTTTCACTTACGACTTGATTAAGCGCTGAACCTAGCGTGGTTTTGGGCTTATGAAGACCTGGGGTGTCAACCAAAACTAACTGAAAATCAGGTTCAGTAATTATGCCTCTTATTGCGCCGCGGGTCGTGTTTGGATGATGCGAAGTAATCGCAACCTTCTCCCCCACCATTGCATTTATAAGAGTTGATTTACCGGTATTGGGTCTACCTACAATTGATACAAATGCAGATTTATGCGTCATCAATGCATAGGGTACATGCACTCTGAGGCAAGAACTCCATCGCATCTGAGACTGATGTGACGATTTCGGCACATCGCTCCCCAATCAAACGATGACAACCATCGCTGGTTGGTGAAGTTATTGGGCCAGGGACAGCGAGAACCACCTTCATTAATTCCGATGCATCATGCGCAGTGCGAAGTGAGCCACTCCTAAAAGCTGCCTCGATGACAATTGTGGCCCTTGATAAAGCTGCGATTAGACGATTTCTTGTTAAGAATCTCTCAGGTCGCGCCTTCTCATCAGGCATAACCTCTGAAATTAGGGATCCATTAGCAAGAATCTCTTCGAAGAGTCGCTCGTTACCAGCTGGGTATCTAACTGAGATTCCTGAGGCAAGGACGGCGGTAGTTCTTCCTTCTGCAGCAATCGCACCTCTATGGGCGTGAGTATCAATCCCATATGCGCCACCACTAATAATCTCAATGCCGCGATCTACAAACCCCGATGAGAACTCACTTGCGATTCGTGCACCGTATTGCGTTGGATTTCTAGTACCCACTAGAGAGACTGAGTCGCATTTAGGAGGAGATCCCTTGATGATGATCCCAAGCGGCGGTGATAGTAGGTCATCAAGTGCGTGCGGCCATTTCTTATCGCCTCGAGTTACAAATTCACCGCCAGATTTACCGACCTCATCTTCGAGTGATGCGGCGCTTCGCTCTTGTAGTCGCTGGCGAACTCTTTCGAAAGAACGTTTCGAAGATACATAACAAGCAGATTCAATCCGCTCAATAACTTCTTCAGCGCCTCTTTCGGATACTTCAACCGTCCAGAACTTGTCGCCGGGCTCAGTTGCAGCAAAGAGTCTAAGAAGAGCCAAATTCATTCGCCTGGTATTCCACTTCTCAAAAGTAGCGCCCGCTCCACTTCACTCTTTCCCGGAGTAGCTACACCGCTCATGTCGGCGATACTCCAACTAAGCCGGATAGTGCGATGAAATCCTCGTGCGCTCAATTCTTCTTTATCCAAGAGAGCGTGCAATAAGGCCATTCCATCTTTACTAGGGCGATATCTCTCTCGGAGCAAACTTGGCGGAATCTGGGAGTTCAATTTAAATGACTCTGGAGCAAATCTTTCAGCAGCAATCGCTCGCGCTCTCATCACTCGGATTCGAATGGATTCGCTCCGCTCGGCGTTAGAAGTTGATAACTCAACTCGAGTTGGGCTTTCAACCCGTAGGCGGATATCTACTCGATCCAGAAGCGGGCCAGAGAGTTTCGCTAAATACCTTCTCACCTGTAGTGACGTGCATTGACAACTACGTCCACGACCAGCAAATCGCCCACATGGACATGGATTTGCGGCAAGTAAGAGTATGAATCGAGCTGGAAAAGAAGCAGTTAAGGCGGAGCGAGAAATAGTTACTGAGCCAGATTCCATCGGCTGGCGTAGCGCATCCAGTATCCCGCTATCGCACTCCGGAGCCTCGTCGATGAAAAGCACTCCTCTATGCGCAAGCGAACATGCGCCTGGCTTTATCGTGTTACTTCCACCCCCGACTAGAGCCGGGATAGTCGTGGAGTGATGCGGAGCTATAAATGGTGGTTCGGTACTAAGTACATTTCTATCCTTAAGAGTTCCTGCAATGGAGTGAATGCCACTCACTTCAATCGCTTCATCCTCATCAAGGGGCGGTAAGATTGTTGAAAATCGCTCGGCCAACATGGTCTTGCCAGAACCAGGTGCGCCAATCATCAATAAGTTATGGCCACCAGCTGCAGCAATCTCAAGCGCAACTTTATTCTCTACATGGCCAGCCACTTCGGACATGTCATGCTTTGCGACCTCTTTAGGTAATTCAATGAGCGTTGGATTCTCAGCACGAACTCCACTCTCTAAATAGCTAATTACATGCGATAAATTTGAAAATGCCAGAACCTCTAAATCCTTCAATAGTCTAGCTTCTTGAAAATTCTCTCTTGGAACAATCACTCTCTTTATACCTAGATCTCTAGCTGTAATTAGAGTCGGAAGCACTCCCCGAACGGGCCGCAAATTTCCCTCTAACGAAAGTTCTCCGAGAAAGAAGGCTTTTGATAGATCGCTCTCTCTTAGTTGGCCTGATGCAGTAAGTATTGAAAGTGCGATGGGGAGATCAAAGGCTGAGCCACTCTTCGGAAGCCATGCTGGTGAGAGCGAAACAGTGACTTTTCTATTGGGCCAATTTCTACCGCTATTTAAAATCGCAGCTCTAATTCGATCCCGAGATTCACTTAGAGTCGCATCGGGAAGACCTAGCAATGAATAAGCTGGAAGACCATTAGAGACATCCACTTCAATCTCTATTGGTTCGCCCTTTAGCCCAAGAAGGTTTATCGAAGTCGTGCGGGCGAGTGTCATAAAACTCCCTCGCGATAGTCCAACAAGAATTCGCCCGAGCGCGCTACGAGGATTCCTGCAACATCAATCCGATATCGACTACCAAGCCTTTGATGGGTAGCGAGCCAGGCAAGGGCTAAGCGCTGGATTCGAAATGCTTTCTCATTATTGATGGATTCGAGTGGGTCACCATGTGAGGCGCTGGAACGAGTCTTCACCTCAACAAAGATGATTGTTCCTTCTCGATCCTCTACAACTAGGTCAATCTCCCCTTCTCTGATCCGCCAATTCCGATCCAGAAGTCGCATTCCTTTTGCTGTAAGAGTGTTAGCTACAAACTCTTCACCGACTTCGCCCAGCTTTGCTGCAATTGGATTCTTTGCCACGGCGCGAAGGTACGCGGGCCGAAGTAGCGTTGGTGAAAAATAATTAGACCTGTGGATTACTTGACTAGCTTGGCCACATTTGCATAACTCTTACGGTGAATTGGCGTAATCCCAAGCTTCTTCATCGCGCCACTATGGATCTTGGTGACGTAACCCTTATGTTCGGCTAGGCCATAACCTGGATACTTACGATCTAGTTCAACCATCAAACTATCTCTGTATACCTTGGCGATTATCGAAGCCGCCGAGATAGTTAGAGCGACCTGATCACCTTTCCAGACCGCGAGATTTGGATAAGGGATACCTGGAATTTCGTAACCATCGGTAAGTACATAGTCCGGGGTCACGCCTAGCGCATTTACTGCTCGGCGCATCCCTTCGATATTTGATTTATGAACTCCCCTCGTATCTATCTCCTCAGGTGAGATTTCGATGATTGCATGCGCGCTCACTTGATCAAGTATTAACTCGTATAGGTTCTCTCGCTGGATTGACGAGAGTCGCTTCGAGTCTTTAACTTGCCGCAAAGATGGATCGTTAGGGTTCTTAAGAATGAGAGCTGCAATAACGAGTGGCCCAGCGCACGCTCCACGACCAGCTTCATCCACTCCAGCAATTGCCTTAATGCCGGAATCGAGAAGTTTTCGCTCAATCATCCCGATACGGGAATCTTCGACAAATCCTTACCAACTTCAAGAATTCCAAGGTTAGATAGCGGCCAGATAACAAAGAGCGCTCTGCCCGTGACTTTATCTAAGGGAACCATTCCTTTATTAGGATCTTGGGTGTGAAATCTCGAATCTGCGCTAGCGCCACGATGATCACCCATTACCCAGATGAAACCTTTCGGCACAGTCACATCAAACTCGCTATCTGAGGGTTTATCGCCGGGATAGATGTAGGGCTCCGTGATGGGAGTTCCATTTACCTCAATCTGATCGCTGGCGTTACAGCAGACGACTCGATCGCCACCAACTCCAATTACTCGCTTGATCAAATACTGCTTAGCCGGATCAGGAAGCACTCCAACGAAGACCAGCGCATCCTTAGCGACTTTCTTTATGCCAGTTTCTTCATTAGTGGGCACGCTAAGCCAATCAGCCGGATCTCTAAAGACCACGACTTCGCCTCGCTTGATATCACTAAAAAGCGCGCCGAATTTATTTACGCCAACTCGATCGTTAACTAAGAGCGTGTTCTCCATAGAGCCCGACGGGATGTAGAAGAACTGAACGAAGAAAGTTTTCACAATCATCGAGAGAATGAGCGCCGAGACTAGAAGTATCGGCAGTTCCCGAAGTGCGGAACCCTTTCCGCGAGGAGACATTCCTTAAGCTTGTGGCTTCTCTGAAGACTCTTCAGAAACTTGAACTTCAGCTTCGGCGGCTGGAGCCTCATCAACTGGAGTATCTATAACTGGAGCCTCAGCAACTTCTGTCTCCGCGACTGGAGTATCTACAACTGGAGCCTCAACAACTGGCGCGGCCTCAGCATAAATCGCTTCTAGCTCTTCGCCACCACGTCGCTCACGAATCTTGGCAGCTTTGCCGCGAAGATCGCGGAGGTAATAAAGCTTCGCACGACGAACCTCGCCTTTGCGAACTAATTCAATTTTTTCAATGACCGGTGCATGAACTGGAAAGACTCGCTCGACGCCAACACCATAGGAGATCTTGCGGACGGTGAATGTCTCTCGGATACCGGAGCCACGACGTGAAATCACAAGACCTTGGAAGACCTGAACGCGACTCTTGTTACCTTCGATAACGCGGACGTGAACCTTTAACTCATCGCCAGGGCGGAAGTTAGGGATGTCCTTACGGAGGGAGGCGGCATCTACCGCATCAAGCACGTTCATAATTGAATCCTTAGATAGTGGTTGTTCTTTGCTAGCCGCCGTATCCTGCCATAAGAGCCGGCCGCTGTTAAATCCGGGCTTATTTACGCTACAACTTTGGAGTTATCGAAGGTCAAATCCGTGAGGGGCGAGCTCTTGGGCAAGGGCCTCAAATAGCCCAGAACCTGCGGCTAAGACGAAGTACTTCTCCCCATTCCAGATTCCCTTGATGTATTTAAATTGCGCGCCCGATTCCTCAGCAATCAAACCCGCAGCCGCGTAATCCCACTCATTTACTCCGGCTTCGAAATGCGCATCAATAGATCCGGATGCAACCATGCAGATATCGACTGCACATGCGCCAATTCTTCTTATATCGCGAATCTTGGGTAGCAGTTCGCGGATAAAGTCTGCTTGAGGTTTACGACGATCAATATCGTAGGCAAATCCGGTAGCGATAAGTGCGCGATTTAACGGGACTTGTTGGTTACATTTGATTGGCGCACCGTTACAGAAAGCCCCGGATCCTCGAATGGCTGTCCAAGTCATTTGAATCGAAGGGGCGTGAACCACTCCGATTAAACCCCCAGCCGCATCTTTAATCGCGATGCTGATACACCAGCCCGGAATTCCATATAGATAGTTAACGGTTCCATCAATTGGATCAATCACCCAGGTGTAACCACTTGTCCCACTTCGATTTGCACCCTCTTCACCAATAATTCCATCATCTGGTCGCGCGCTAAGAATCGCGCCAACAATCAACTTCTCGCTCTCGTGATCCATCTGGGTAGCAAAATCGAGAACGCCACTCTTCTGATCAAGTTCAAAATTTGAGGGTCGTTTCATCAACATATCGCCAGCTTTTTTCGCTATCTCTTCAGCCAAATTAAGGAGTTGCTGATTAATAGTCATAGTGGAATCTAATCACAAGTAGACTCACCAACATGCTTACCCCATACAAAAAGCTCTTTAAGGTTTCAGGGGGTTGGCGATTTTCCTTTTCAGCATTCATCCTGAGGCTTCCAATCTCAATGCTCTATCTAGCAATTGTTCTCTTTGTAGTCGCTGAGACCGATTCGTACGCCACTGCTGGCGCGCTGTCTATGGCAGCTTCAATTGTGCTCTCAATTGCTTCTCCACTCTGGTCTAGGGCGGCAGATCAATTTGGACAGCGGCGAATTCTGAGCATCACCGCACCGCTTCACATCTTTTTTATGGGCGCATTCGTATTTCTTCTCAAGAGCGATGCACCAACGTTTTTCTGGTTTACCTCAGCTCTCCTCTTTGAGGCATTCGTAATTGGCTCTGGCCAGATGGTTCGGCGCCGCTGGATATATGCAATTGGTGAGGATCGAGCGCTGACGGATACGGCTTACTCTTTTGAGGCCTTTGTTGACGAAGTCATCTTTACATCTGGGCCTGTAATCGCAACTCTTTTGGCAGTTACCTTCGCGCCAGAATATGCAATATTTGCTGCGATGTTATTTGTGGCAACCGGTGGCATACTCTTTGCGAGTCAGAAATCAACAGAACCGCCGCCTCATCCAAAAGAACCGGACGCCGATCACTCACTGTTGATTCGACTCCCCTTCATTCGTGCTCTCTTCATCCCCCTGATGCTCTGTGGTTCTTTCTTTAGCTCGGCTGGGTTAGTGATAGTTGGTTATAGCGAAGAGTATGGAATTCGTGAGTGGAGTGGATATTTCATCGCGGTCTGGTCTTTTGGCAGTGGCATCTCGGCTTTGATTATCGGAACGATCAAATGGAAGCGAAGCGAGGCAACGCGATTCTTGGAGTCGCTAATTCTTCTCTTTTTGCTGACTATTCCCATTTACCTGGTCGCTCTTCTTATTCCTGAAAAATTAGTGGCTATGGGCGTAGTTCTATTCTTCAATGGACTTGCTATCGCCCCGCTCTTAACCGCAGGTTTTGCAGCTGCTGAGCGTTCGGTGGCTGAAAGTCGAAAGACCGAAGTATTAGCTTGGGCTATATCTGCGCTAAATCTTGGCGGCGCCCTACCACCGGCTATCACTGGTTACATCATTGACAATCAAGGGGTTTCTGTCGCTTTCGTAATCCCACTTCTTTGCATGGGCCTATCTGCGCTATCCATTTTCCCGTTCTGGAAACAATGGCGCGTGAAAGTGAGCGAAATTCCATCGTGATTTCCACTGTTTGAGCGCGAAGGTATGGCAACCTTTACCTCATGTCGGAACTGCGAGTTGTTGGACGCACCAGCGATGGCGAGCGAATAGAGCTCGCTGATGGTGAAGGAAATTCATTCACCGTAAGAATCGATGATTCACTTAAGAGTGCCATGACCGAGCGAAAGTTAGTCGCTGTAAGTGAGGATGCGCCGACATTTTCAATAAAAGAAATCCAAGCAAGACTTAGAGCCGGTGAGAGCTTTGCCGAAGTTGCTCGAATTTCCGGGTTGTCAATGAACAAGATTGAACGTTACTCAAGTCCAATAATGCAAGAACGCGCCTGGGTAATTGAACAAGCAGAAAAATCTTCACCTAAAGGAACTTCGCTTCCACTTCGTGAATTAGTTGTTCAACGTCTTGCGCCACGTGGCGTAAATATGAATCAAATCTCTTGGAATACCTGGAGACTCGATAATGGAAGTTGGCACCTAGTTCTCAGCTATCCATCCTCAGATGGAAACCGTGAGGCAACTTGGAGCTTTGATCTAAACAAACGGACTTTTATCTCCCAAGACGACGGAGCAAAATGGATTTGTGGCGAGGAGATCTCTAAACATCCAACTAAACAGGATCGAATGAGCGACCATGGCGTCCTCTTTCCGGCCGAAGGAGATTCGCCCCAACCTCCGCGCCTCGTAGCTGTTAGAACTGATCCTTCTTCAGATGATGCGCCATCAGTAACTGACATTCCTACCGATGCAAAGAAAGATGGCGTAACGCGTCGAATCTCTATCCCATCATGGGATGACATCATGTTTGGAAGAAGTAAGAAAAAAGATGGCGAAGACGAGTCTTAAAGGGCGTAAGTAAGTAACGGAATCTCAACTTCTGCCTTTGTAGTTCCCCCATGATGACCCACCATTGCGCACTGTTGTGGCTCACGATCAATTTCCACAAGAATCAATTCGCCTTTGGCGATGACTATTAAGTCACCGATTCGATCTCTTACATGATCTAGAACTTGGGCTCCAAATAATCCAGCAGAAATTGCCTCGCTTCGGTAAAGGACTTCCACCCGATCTCCTAAATGCTCCTCCCATCGACGCTTTACTTGCGCAATATTCTCTTCGTCTACGTATAGGTATCTAACTCGCGGCTCTCCTGCCATTAGCTTTACATCTCTAAGAAGGTCATTCCCTTTTCCAACGACAATAAAGTCCTTTCGATTAATCATTCCGTGATCTGATGTAACCCAGAGACGAGTGCCTTTCGGGAGTCGCTCAAGCAGCTCCCCAATCAGCTGGTCAACCCTTTCGAGGGCGGCAAGAAACTTCTCTGAACCAAAACCGGAACTATGAGAGGCATCGTCAACATCATTTAAGTAGAGATAGGCAAATGAATTAGGAGCCTTAAGGGCTTCGGAGGCTGCGGTAGTGAGTTCTTCATTGCTATTTGCGCCAAGATAAATTCCGCCGCGAAGAGCTGCCCTGGTAAATCCAGTCTCGGCATAACGTTTACCAGCTACATGCGAAGTACGAATTCCGGCTTGATTTGCCCTTTCAAAGAGGGTCGGTTGAGATTGCCAGATAACCGGGTCGACTCGCTCGTCCCATTTGAGAGCATTCAAGATTCGCTCCGGTGAACCACTGTGAGGAACGCGCATCGTATAGCCGACCATGCCATGCTCTCCCGGAGAGACCCCCGTTCCAAGTGAGGTCAAACTTGTTGCAGTCGTTGAAGGAAATGTGGCAACTAAGGTCTCTTTATATTCGAGGCGGTTTAAGTATTTAGTCTTAGCGGAAAATTCATCAATCGCGTTCTTGCCCAAGCCATCAACTAGTAAGAGACACTCACGCGCACCTGTATTTGAAGGGAGTTCTAACGAGTTTCTTGTCCCCCCAAGCCCAAGTGTTGCAAATAGCGATTGTGATAGTTGCGCTAACGTTTGGGGCACACCCCCATCTTTCCAGTAACCTTCCGACATATGATCCAATATTCAAGCGAAGTGAGGGCTGCGCTCGCTGAAAAGCGGCCACTTGTTGCCTTGGAGTCCACCATCATCTCCCACGGCCTACCCCGGCCGAAGAATTTAGAAGTTGCCCTTGCGGTAGAAGAGATAGTTAGAAGCGAAGGCGCAACCCCAGCAACTATCGCAATTATCGATGGCGTAATACATGTTGGACTAGAGAAAAGTGAACTTGATCGAGTAGCAAATGATGAAAACTTTACAAAGGCTTCGATTAGAGATTTGGCAACTGCTACAGCAAATGGTTTATCAGCTGCCACAACCGTTGCTGCGACATCTCATATAGCTCACCTTGCTGGAATCGAATTCTTCGCGACCGGTGGACTTGGCGGCGTGCACCGAGGTGCACAAGAAAGCTGGGATGAATCGGCAGACCTCCATGCTCTTGCAACTATCCCGGTGCTCGTGGTTTGTGCTGGCGTTAAATCAATTCTCGATATCCCAGCAACCCTGGAGCGTTTGGAAACTCTCTCGGTACCGTTGATTGGTTACCGAACTAAGAAGTTCCCGGGTTTTTATCTACCTGATAGTGGATACACAATCGAACATGAAGCAAAGAGCGCCGCAGAAATTGGCGCTATCTGGCGGGCTCGCAAAGAGGTAGGAACAGCTAATACGGGTTTGGTAGTCGCGAATCCAACACCTCTTCCAATGGACCCAAGACTTCATGAACGACTTCTTAAAGAGGGCTTGGCCAAGACGCGTGAAAATAGCGTCACGGGCAAGGATGTCACTCCATTCCTGCTGGAGTTTTTCCATGCAAATAGCGATGGTGAATCACTTAAAGTCAATATTGAAATCATAAAGAGCAATTCAAAATTAGCTGCTCAAATCGCAAATTCTTAAGATGACCAAAGTTCTCTGTATTGGCGATGCCATGATTGATGTAATCGTCCAGATGAAGAGCGCTATAAACATTAATAGCGACACGCTCTCGGAAATATCAATGCATGGAGGTGGAGCAGCTGCAAATACGGCTACTTGGCTTGCCCATCTGGATATAACAACTTCTTTTGCGGGTCGAATTGGCGCAGACATTTCTGGCGCTAACTTTCACGCAGAGCTAACCGACTTTGGGGTGCAGCACGAGAATCCACCCCTTGAAGGGGCAAAGACCGGAACGGTCGTCGTATTAGTCGATCAAAACGGAAACCGAACCATGTTTCCCGATGCTGGAGCTAACTCCGGTTTAAGTATCGCTGATCTACCCGATTTAGCGGGAGTTGATGGCGTCTTCCTATCGGGCTACTCCCTCTTCAACTCTCAATCAAGTGAAGGTGTCCTTGGAATAATTAAGGCAATAACGGAATTATGCATTCCAATTTTCTTTGATGTAGCTTCGGTAGGAACAATGAGCGCCTTCGGAAGAGAGCGAGCTATTTCGTTAATCAATGGTTTTGCTGGGCTATTTATGAATGAAGCTGAGGCTGAGTACATAACGGGTGTCACAAATCAGGAAGAGCAATTTCAATCACTTAAAGAGTTCGCCCCATTGATTGTTATTAAACGTGGCGCAAAGGGAGCAATTGCAAAATTTAATGGTGGTGAACCGATTTCTAGACCAGCGCGAGAAACTAAGGTAATCGACACAACTGGAGCTGGTGATGCATTTGCCGCAGGATTCCTAGCCTCATGGCTCAAATCGAAGGATCTTGATGCCGCAATCTCTAGCGCTTTGGATGTTGCCGCCCTATGTGTCGCAACTATCGGAGCAAGACCGAGAGTCAATCCATAGAAAGTAGCTCTGGCGTTGGCAGAATCACGCCGTGGCAAAGCGCGAATCAAAGAGTGGACCAAAGCCTGGTGAGTTTCCCGGCAAGATAGTTGATGTCGATGTCTCAAGTGAGCTATCTGATTCATTTCTTGAATACGCCTACTCAGTTATTTACTCCCGCGCTCTACCTGATGCGCGCGATGGATTAAAACCAGTCCAACGTCGCATCCTCCACCAGATGTCCGAGATGGGCCTTCGCCCCGACCGCGGTCATGTAAAGAGTGCGCGAGTAGTTGGTGAAGTGATGGGTAAGTTGCATCCGCATGGTGATGGCGCCATTTATGACGCGCTAGTTCGTATGGCACAAGCCTTCTCGATGAGATTGCCACTTGTTGATGGCCATGGAAATTTCGGTTCGCTTGATGCCGGCCCTGCGGCGATGCGTTACACCGAGGCGCGCCTTGCATCAGCCTCACAGATGATGGTCGATGAAGTCGATGAAAACACCGTTGACTTCGGCGCAAATTACGACGGCCAGATCATGGAGCCCCTTGTACTTCCTGCCGCATATCCAAATCTCTTGGTCAATGGCGCAACCGGAATCGCAGTCGGTATGGCCACAAATATGGCGCCTCATAATCTGGGTGAAGTAATTACCGCTGCTCAACATCTAATTGAAAATCCAGGTGCAACGGTTAAGCAATTAATGAAGTTAGTTCCCGGCCCTGACTTCCCCACTGGTGGGACTCTTATCGGAAAAGAGGGAGTGCTAGAGGCATACCAGTCCGGCAAAGGCGCCTTTAAGGTTAGAGCGAAAGTTGAGATTGGAAAAGTCACTTCGCGCAAGCAGGGAATAACAATCACAGAACTGCCTTACAACATCGGCCCTGAGAAAGTTGTGGAGCGGATAAGCGATCTTGTTCGAAGCAAGAAGATTCAGGGGATATCTGACATCGTCGATCTAACAGATGGGCAGAATGGCACACGAGTCGTAATTGAGATAAAAAATGGCTTTGAGCCAGAACAAGTTCTCGAAAACCTCTATAAGTTAACTCCTCTAGAGGATGCATTCTCGATTAATGCAGTTGCCCTAGTAAATGGCAAACCTAAGACTCTTGGACTTAAAGAATTACTTCAAGTATTCGTTGACCATCGAATTGAGGTTGTCACACGCCGATCGAACTTTCGGAAAGAGAAAGCTTCGGCACGGTTGACCCTTGTAGAGGGTCTTCTAAAGGCTATCGTTGATATCGATAAAGTTGTAAAGATTGTCCGTGGTAGCGAAGATGCTTCTGAAGCTAAGACGACCTTGATGAAGACCTTTAAGTTAAGCGACGAGCAAGCAACTCACATCTTGGATATGCCGCTACGCAGACTCACAAAGATGTCGAAGATTGAGTTAGATACAGAACAGAAATCCTTGAAGAGTGAGATCTCCGCATTAACAGCACTTCTCAAGAATGAGGCTGCGCTCCGGACCAAGGTTTCGGAAGAGTTAGGTGAAGTTGCTAAGAAGTTTGCGACTCCACGTCGCACAATAATTGCCTAAAAAGCCTAAGTCTTAGGCGTCAATCCGCTCTCTATCGATATCAGCAGCGGAGATAAATTCTTTTCGTGGCGCTACCTCGTTACCCATCAATAATTCAAAGATCTTCTCAGCATCTGCGCCATCTTTAATGGTGATTCGGCGGAGCGTGCGATGATCCGGGTCCATGGTGGTCTCTCGGAGCTGATCGGCATCCATCTCGCCCAAGCCTTTGTAACGTTGGATCGGCTCACGCCACTTCTTACCTTGCTTCTTTAGATCTGCCAACAACTTCTTCATCTCATCATCTGAGTATGTGTAATGAACTTCGCCCTTCTTGCCACCAGAGCCCATCACTTCAATCCGGTGTAGCGGTGGAATCGCAGCGAATACTCGACCATCTTCAATCAACGGCTGCATATATCTATAAATCAAGGTAAGAAGTAGGCAACGGATATGTGCACCGTCAACATCAGCATCTGACATCAAGATGATTCGGCCGTAACGTACATCTTCAAGGCTAAATGACTTTCCAGAGCCGGCTCCTATAACTTGGATGATTGCCGCGCACTCAGCGTTATCCAACATCTGGGAGAGCGATGCTTTCTGGACATTTAAAATCTTTCCGCGCAGCGGCAAGATTGCTTGGAACTCTGAGTTTCGCGCCGCTTTAGTTGTTCCTAATGCAGATTCGCCCTCAACCACAAATAACTCCGTACGCGAAACATCTTCCGAGCGGCAATCAGATAATTTCGCAGGGAGGGCTGAGCTCTCTAGCGCATTCTTGCGGCGCTGTAGATCTTTATGGGTGCGGGTGGAGATACGAGTGCGAGCTGCGTTGGCCACTTTTTCAAGAATCAATCGACCGTTTGCCTTATCGATCCTCTTTGTGGTCGTAAAGAATCGCTTCAATTCATCGGTAACAACTTGCTGGACAATCTTTGTCACAGCTGGCGTTCCAAGAACTTCTTTAGTTTGGCCCTCAAATTGTGGTTCTTGCATCCGTACGGTTACTACCGCAGTGATTCCTTCCAAGATGTCATCTTTGATCACATCTGGTTCATTCTTCTTTAGAGTTCCCGTTGAGCGGAGAAACTCATTGAATGACTTGGTTAGAGCGCGCTCAAAGCCTTGGACATGCGTTCCCCCTTTAGGGGTGGCAATGATGTTCACGAAGGAGCGGATATTGCTCTCGTAGCCATTTCCCCACTTAACGGCGATATCAACATCCATATCCCGTTCTACTTCTTGCGGCTCAAGGTGGCCCTTCTCGTCAAGGACGGGGACTGTTTCTTGGTAATGCCCTTTGCCGATAAGTCTTATTACATCTCCTACTGGAGCATCGCTCTGGATGAAGTTACAGTATTCGGAGATTCCGCCTTTATGGAAGAAGGTCTCGCTCTTCTTCTCTTTAGTGCGATTGTCATTAACTTCTAGCGTTAAACCTGGAACGAGATACGAAGTCTGACGAGCGCGGGTATAAATATCTTCAATATCGTATTGCGAATCTTTTATAAAGATCTGCTTGTCCGCCCACCACTTAACGCGAGTTCCAGTTATCTTAGAAGAGACTTTTCCAATTGTGCGAAGTCCAGATTGTGGCTCGAATGATGCTCCTGGGCCATCGCCATCAAAGACACCTGCGACGCCCCGCTTAAATGACATCCAATAAATCTTCCCGTCACGATCAACCTCTACATCAAGGCGAGATGCGAGAGCATTAACGACTGAAGCTCCAACTCCATGCAATCCGCCTGTGGCAGCGTATGAACCGCCACCAAATTTTCCACCCGCATGCAATTTAGTCATAACAACTTCTACGCCGGTCAAACCAGTCTTAGGCTCTTTATCTACTGGGATTCCGCGGCCATCATCATGGACCTCAATGGATCCATCTTTCTCAAGATTGATAATGATTTTCTTGCAATGTCCAGCGAGCGCTTCATCTACTGCGTTATCGATAATTTCCCACAAGCAATGCATGAGGCCGCGACCATCAGTCGACCCGATATACATACCGGGACGCTTACGAACAGCATCAAGACCTTCCAAAACGGAGAGATCTTTAGCGGTATATGTGCTCTCGACTGAGCGCGTATCTTTATCTGCCACGACGGCGAAGGGTATCCAGCGCTATTCCACATATCGGGATTACGCGCCGAAAACACTGTGAATTTGTCAATAAAGGTGGGAAATGACACTCCCGAGGCGAAGAAAAATCTATTTCAGCCTGCGGGGAATAAACCCGAGATGGTTTGATGTTCCCCTGCACAGATTCTTAAACCATAGAGAGGTAGGCAGATGACTGAAAACGTAGTTCTCGATTCCACTCCCCTCAACGCATTAGATCGTTGTGATCGTTGCGGTGCCCAGGCATATGTGCGCGCTGTAATGGCAAATGGATTCGAACTACTTTTCTGTGGCCACCATGCTAAGAAGTATCAAGAAGGCCTTGCAAACGCTGCATCTCGTATCCAAGATGAGACGGATCGCATCACCGAAGAATCAGCGGCTCGATAACTCGATTCAAGAGACTAGCTCTACCAGTAATTCGCTCTTCGGTATCTGCAATCCCACTTAATTTAACCAAGGAATTAACGCCTAGATACCTGATTGGTTCTGGCTCCCACTTTCTAATCTTTCTATTAACAAAGTGAAGGTTCCGAAGTTCATTCTTCACATCCAGAATTTCGTGAGCCAAAATCTTCGCAGCTAAATTGCTCATAGTTACGCCATCGCCTGCATATCCACCTAATCTTCCGAAGCCATTCTTTGGGTCCCATTGAACAAAAGGCTCCCAGTCTCTTGTGATTGCTACTGCCCCACCCCAAGAGTGTGTGAAATTAACATTCCGCAGTATCGGAAACCAGGATCTCAAAAGCGAACGAATAGTCTCGTGCACTTTTGCGGTCAATTCCTTTGATTCCTGCAATTTTGAGGCAAATGGATAGGTCGCTCCCCTACCGCCAATTGCGATTCGATTATCTACAGTGCGTTGTGCGTAATTAACCATATGCGAGTTCTCAGCAAAGGTGAACCGCTCTGAGTTTCCAATCTCCTCCCACGTTGATTCATTTAGTGGCTCTGTTGCAACCATCAAGGAATAGAGCGGGATGAAATCTCGACCAGGGGCGCCAAAAGCCTCAGTTGCTTGGATTACTACCGGAGCCTTGATAAACGAGCTTTTCGCAAGGACTCCACCAGAAACAGGACTGGCCCAGGAGTTTTCGGATATTGATACGCCCTTACTCTCAAGATAAGTGGCTAAAGCCATCACGAGATTAAATGGATGAACTGTCGCACAACTTGGATTGAGTACCCCGCCTAATGCTCCCGTTACGTTTAGTCTCTCCTTGACCTCACTTGAACTTATCCAGAGATTTCCGCCATCAGCCTTGGACTTTAATCTACTTAGCTGGGCTCTGTTCCTTGCAAAGTAGAGGCTCCCTGATTTAACAAAACCCACTTCGCTATGTTTTTTAGAGAAATCACCAATTTCATCTATTGATTGATCGAGCGCTTCGAGCAACTGAGTGGTGAGACCCTCGCCAATCCGTTTCTTAAGAGTTTCTTTATAGACCGGATATTCACTTGATGCCCAGCCACCATTTCGACCGCTTGCGCCATAGCCAATTGACTTAGCTTCAAAGATTGCAATCTTTAGAGAGGGATCTAATTTGTTGAGATGAAAGGCGCTCCACAGCCCGCTAAATCCCCCACCGATGATGGCGATGTCATAAGACTCTTGGAGATTTTGCTTAAATGAAAACGAACTAGAGTTGGCCCAAAGAGATTTATTATCCCTGGAAGCCGGCGTCACGATGCGATCCATCGCAGTAAGGCTTCTCTTTGGAATGGCCACAGCGGCATAATGAGAAGTTCTCTTTGGTCTCAATCACATTTCCATCGGCATCAACGAAATCCACTGCACCTGTAACCCTAATCGAACCATTTGGCTTTACGAAAATTTTGGGACGATCTAACACTTACAGCTCCTAATCTAAATAGTCGCGCAGGACTTGTGAACGAGATGGGTGGCGCAACTTGGACATCGTCTTTGACTCAATCTGGCGGATACGCTCGCGAGTTACTCCATAGACCTTGCCGATTTCATCAAGGGTCTTTGGCTGACCATCGGTTAGGCCAAAGCGCATCGCGACCACGCCAGCTTCACGCTCTGAGAGAGTATCTAGGACCGAATGGAGTTGCTCCTGGAGAAGTGTGAATGAGACCGCGTCGGCAGGAACAATCGCTTCTGAATCTTCGATTAGGTCTCCGAACTCAGAGTCGCCCTCCTCGCCAAGTGGCGTATGGAGTGAGATTGGCTCACGGCCATACTTTTGAACCTCGACCACCTTCTCAGGCGTCATATCAAGCTCTTTAGCCAACTCTTCTGGGGTCGGTTCGCGGCCCAAGTCTTGAAGCATCTGCCGTTGAACGCGAGCAAGTTTGTTGATGACTTCCACCATGTGAACCGGGATACGGATAGTTCTTGCCTGGTCCGCCATAGCGCGAGTGATTGCCTGGCGAATCCACCAAGTTGCGTAGGTAGAGAACTTATAACCCTTTGTGTAATCGAATTTCTCGACGGCGCGAATCAGACCGAGATTTCCTTCTTGGATTAGATCGAGGAAGAGCATTCCGCGGCCGGTGTAGCGCTTTGCTAGAGATACAACAAGGCGGAGGTTCGCTTCGAGCAAGTGATTCTTGGCGCGGCGTCCGTCATGAACTATCCACTCAAGTTCACGCTTTGCCGATCGCTCAAACTTCTCACCAGAATTTAATTTCTCTTCTGCAAATAGTCCGGCTTCAATTCGCATCGCAAGCTCAACTTCAAGCTCAGCATTTAGAAGAGCAACGCGGCCAATCTGCTTTAGATAGTCCTTGACTGGGTCAGCGGTAGCTCCAGCAGTTAGAACAGTCTGTGGCGGTGCATCATCCTCTTCGGAATCCTTGAGGGTGAACTCGCCCTCTTCTTGCTTTGCTTCTTCAGCTAGATTCACAACTCGGACATCTGATTGTCCTTCGGCTCCGTCTTCGGGAGTTTCAGCAACTAACTTCTCTAGATCTTCTAACTCAACTTCTTCTAACTCAACTTCTTCTCCATCAATCTTTACCGTCTTCTTCGCTCCTGGTTTTCCAGTCACTTGTGCAGTTGATGAAGCGGTGACTGGTTTTGTGCCAGAAGCTGCAGCCTTCATCGCTTCTAACTCTGCTTTTGTAGGAAAGAGTCTTGGTCCAGACTTCTTTTCTTTTCCACCTTTATCTTTAACCCCCGCTTCGCGAGCGAGCTTCATCGCTTCTAGCTCTGCTTTTGTCGGGAAGAGGCGCGGGCCTGCCTTTTTCTTTGCCTTCTTACTAGTATCTTTTTTGGCGCTCTTCTTCACAGCCGACTTCTTCGGGGCTTTTTTGGGCGCACGAGATACAGGCACAAATAGTCCTTTGCTTTTGTTCTAGCGATTTACTAGAGACTTGCCATTTGGGGAGATGGCTATGGCTATATTATAAATTGTCCACAGGCCGAAATGCACTTTTTAGCTCTTAGCCACGGCCAATTCCAGCGCCTCGCGGATGATTGATCCGACGCTATCGACCTCGATCAAGAATCCATCATGGCCGAAGGGCGAAGAAATGCGCCTGAGCGGAAGGGCGGAGGGAGCCAATCGAACTATTTCCTCCTGTAACCGGGGTGGAAAAAGACGATCAGAATCGATTGAGACAACAAGAATTGGGACTCTCGCGCTGGCCAAAGCTTGCTCCACCCCGCCTCGATCGCGACCAATGTCATGAGAGATCATCACGCTCTCCAAGGCTATATAGGTATTGGCATCAAAACGACGTTGCAGCTTAAGGGCTTGATGGTCGAGATAAGAGGTAACGGCATATCTTCCGGTCTCATCTCCTTGGAGATCACGGCCAAAGCGAGAATCCATTTCATACTCTGTTCGATATGAGAGATGGGCTATTTTTCGAGCAATACCCATGCCTTCAGTAGGACCCTGCTCTTTCTCGTAATAGTCGCCACCATGGAAGTTTGGATCAGACTTGATTGAGTGAATCTCAGTACTCCAAGTTCCAATCTGGTCACCAGTTGCAACGGCTGAGGATCCGATTGTGCAGATCGCACCTACTCGATCAGGATATTCGATCGCCCACTCCAACGAGCGCATCCCGCCAAGCGAAGGGCCAACAGCAAGGAGGAATTTAGAAATCCCTAATTGATCAGAGAGCGTAACTTCTGCTCGAACAAGATCTCTGACTGTTAGAAAAGGAAATCTTGAGCCCCAACGCCTTCCATCCGGAGCAAGCGAAGCAGGTCCGGTGCTTCCCTGACAACCGCCAATTACATTTGGACAGATAATGAAATAAGTATTGGTATCGAAAGGTAAACCTGGTCCGATCATCTTTGGCCACCATGCTGGTACATCTGACCAGCCTGTTAGCGCATGATTTATCAATATTGCATTGGAACCATCTTGATTCAGTTTGCCCCAAGTCTGGTAGGCGATTGTTATGTCGGGAAGTACCTCGCCAGACTCCAGCTCAAGATCTCCAAGTTTATGAAAGATTCGTTGACCGGGGTCATGACCTTCCAGCCATGCCCCAGTCACACGTTGATCTAGTGACATTCGCGTTATTTCGCGGACGCGAAAGCTTTTTCTAGATCGGCTTTGATGTCGGTTATGTTCTCAAGTCCAAGGCTCAGGCGCACAAGTCCAGGAGTAACTCCAGCAGTTAATTGTTCCGCTGGTGTGAGTTGGGAATGAGTCGTTGATGCTGGATGAATCGCAAGTGAGCGCACATCTCCAATATTTGCGACATGAGAGAAGATATTGAGCGCTTCAATGAATTTCTTTCCAGCCTCTATCCCGCCTTTAATTTCAAAGGAGAGAACTGCCCCGCTGCCCTTCGGCGCATATTTCTTAGCAAGTGAATTCCAGGGCGAGGAGGAAAGAGATGCATAGTTCACCTTCTCGACTTGGGGGTGGGCCTCCAGCCAAGTTGCGATTGCTTTCGCATTCTCGACATGGCGCTCGATTCGAATACTTAGTGTCTCTAGGCCCTGTGAGAGCAACCATGCATTGAAGGGAGCTACCGCTGCGCCAATATCTCGAAGGAGCGTGAGACGGATTTTGAAAATATATGCAAGGTTTGCGCCAAAAGCTGACCCCACACCTAGTGCTTGGGCATAAACCAGGCCGTGGTAACTTGGATCTGGTTGATTAAAGTTCTTATATCGATCTGGATACTTCGCATAATCAAATTTTCCAGAGTCAACAATTGCGCCAACGATGGCGTTTCCATGACCCGATAAGAATTTAGTTGCTGAGTGGACCACGACATCGGCACCAAAGTCGATTGGTCGAATCAGAAATGGAGTAGCCACTGTGTTATCAACTATGAGTGGAACGCCTATTTCATGCGCCACCTTGGCAACAGCCTCGATATCTAGGATGTCATTCTTCGGGTTAGCGATAGTCTCACCGAAAAATGCTTTGGTATTTGGCTTTGCAGCCTTCCTCCAGCTCTCAGGATCTTCGGGATTTTCAACAAAACTGACTTCGATTCCGAATTTCGGCAGCGTGTAGTGGAAAAGATTGTAGGTACCTCCGTATAAGGATGGCGAAGAGACAATATGGTCTCCAGCTTCTGCAACATTTAGAACTGCAAAGGTTGTTGCTGCTGAACCCGAGGCAAGCAATAGCGCAGCTACTCCCCCTTCGAGGGAGGCTATTCGCTGTTCGATTGCATCTTGAGTGGGATTCATTATTCGGGTGTAGATATTGCCGAGCTCTGCCAAACCAAAGAGATCCGCTGCGTGCTTGGTATCGCGGAATTGATAAGCGGTGGTTTGATAGAGAGGCAATGCACGTGCTCCGGTTGTTGGATCAGGAATCTGTCCCGCATGAATCTGACGTGTTTCAAACTCTGCTTCAGTAACAGAAAAAGATGGCATTGATTAACCTCCCTAGTTATAAGGGGGTCTGGCTTTGTTCAGACCCACGCTTGCCAACGGCGCCTTGCTGTTGACCTGGTCCTCACCCGGAGCACCCCACCGTGGTGGAGGGTTGCCGCTCAGTTAGCCGGGGCTATGAACTGAGACTCATGACCTAGGGGAAAAGATAATAAGAATGACCAGAATTGTCCAGAATCTGACTACAACCGTCCCGCATCGTGGACTCGATTTATAAAGTCTCGGGTCTGAGCAAGCCGCGGAGTTTCCAATATCTCTTCTGGGGGGCCCCACTCCAGTATTTTTCCTTTATGCAAGAAGCAAACCTCGTTTGCTACTTGTTTTGCAAATCCCATTTCATGGGTGGCAATAATCATCGTCATTCCCTCAACTTTTAGCTCTCGCACCGTACTGAGTACTTCGTTAACTAAAACTGGATCGAGCGCGCTTGTAATTTCATCAAGAAGAAGAAGGCGCGGATGTCGAGAAAGAGATCGGATGATTGCAACTCGCTGTTGCTGGCCGCCGCTAAGACGATCTGGATATTGATCGGCTTTATCTCTTAGTCCGAAACGTTCCAAGAGATTAAATGCCTCGGCGATCGCCTCTTCTGCTCCGATGCCTTGGACTTTAGTTGGGGCAAGGATGATGTTCTCTAGGACCGTCATATGTGGAAAGAGATTAAAGGCCTGAAATACCATCCCAAGTTTCTTTCGCACCTCGTCAGGATTCACATCGGCGGCTGATATATCTTCGCCATCGAGTCTTATAGTTCCATCATCGACTTGTTCTAGAAGATTGATACAACGAAGCAGGGTGGATTTACCACTTCCGGAGGCTCCGATAAAAACAGTTGCGGCGTGCTCTGGGACAGAGAATGTTATGTCTTGGAGAACGACTTCATCTCCGAAACTCTTGCGGAGCTTCTCGACTCTTAAAACGGGGGTATTCATACCTGATTCGCTCATGCTTGACCCACTCATGCCTGACCTTGCGCATTCTGGCGCTCGAGTGAATTGCGGAGCATCCGATCAGTCATCCGAGTAAGCGGAATCGTTACCGCAAGGAAAACTAGGGCAGCCATAACGTATGGTGTGTAATTAAAACTCTTTGCAGTTTGAATCTGAGCCGCTCTAATTGCATCGGTTACGCCAAGGATTGAGATCAGTCCAGTGTCCTTTATTAGCGCGACAAGATCATTTAATAGTGGGGGCGTAACCCGCTTTAAGGCTTGTGGGAGAACAACATGGCGGAGCGTCTGGAAATGGCTCAATCCAAGTGACCGGGCCGCTGCACGTTGGCTGGGGTGAACGGTGAGGATTCCACTTCTAATAACTTCGGCCACATAGGCCGAATAAGTGATTATCACAGCGATTGTGCCGAGAATTAAGACGTTATTTGTTACTCCCTTTAGTTGAAGAGCGGGGATACCAAATCCGACGAGCAAAATGACCAGGAGCATTGGTATACCGCGGAAGACATCTACGTAAATTGTGGCGAGAAAACGAAATGGGGTTAGCGCCGGAGATCTTGAAGTTCTAATGAGTGCGATTAGGAGTCCAAAGAGCGCTACCGATGTACCAGCGATCAAAGTAAGCGTGGCATTTGTACCAAAACCAAGAATGATCTTTGGGAGCACTTCAAAGCCATAAGCCCATTTAAAGAATGTGTCCCGCAGCGTGATCCAACCGGGCGAAGTAACTAGGACTACTGAAAGCGTCCCAAGGACTAGAAGGCTTGAAAGCGCAGCTATCAGTGCGTTCTTGCGATTCCGACTCTTGCGGGCAATTCGGCGGGCGATCTCTATTTCACTTGGTTGCCAAGCGCCACCAAAATCGTAAGGCGCGGAACTAGAGTTATCTCCAGTGCCGCGCCCCCGATTATCAGACATTAATTACTCAATTAGAATTTAAATTCAATTAATTGAGTACCGGAGCTCCTGCGGAATCAGCGAGCCATTGGGCTGTGATTGAAGCAAGGGTTCCGTTATCGCGAATTGCATCAACTGCTTGTGATACGCAAGAAGTTATCGGATTATCCTTCGAGAGAAGAAGTCCGAATCCTTGGTCACCAGCATCGCTGCCATCAATCTGGCCGACGATGATTCCATTTGGAACCTCTACTGCAGATAGATAGAAGGCGGTTGGAAGGTCGACCACAAGACCATCGATCTGCTTATTCTTTAGCGCAGTAACTGCAGCGGCGTTGTCGTTAAATACCGATGCCTTTAGTCCAAGGTTAGTTTCGATTACATCAAGAGATAGCGTGGAAACAGCAGCGCCTAGCTTTGCGCCGGCATCCTTTAATCCCTGAAGTGTTGTGACGCCATCAAGTTTGCTCCCTTTGAAAGAGACAATAGCCTGATTTGAGGTGTAATAAGGAGATGAGAAATCAACGACTTGCTTACGCTCATCAGTAATTGAGTACTGCTGGAGGTTGAAGTCGAATGTCTTTGGACCTGGAGCAATTGCAGCATCAAATGTGGTGCGTACCCATTTGACGGCCGCTTGGTCATAGCCAAGTTGTGCTGCGACAGCGTATGCAACTGCTGCTTCAAAACCCTCGCCACTTTCTGGGGCATCATCTATTACCCATGGATAGTAAGCCGGTTCGCCGGTCGCAATTGTTAACACTCCAGCTTCAACAGTCTGAAGTGAATCTGGTGAGCAAGTAGTTGTATCGCCGTTAGCCGATCCGTCATCATCTGTTGATGAGCATGCAGAAAGTACTAGAGCAGCGAGAATGAGTGGCGCTAGTTTAAAAAGCTTCTTCATTATTGCCTTTCATATGTATCCAATAACGCTTGACCTGACAACATTTGGCAGACCCGCGCTTGTCGAAGTTCTCGACCTGGTCCTCACCCGGAGCACCCCACCGCGGTGGAGGGTTGCCGTCCAGTTAGCCGGGGCTTGAAGCTGGAACTCGTGACCTAACCGGACTCTAGGAAATGGAAATCAAAAAGTCCACTTATGACCCGAAAGGCCATGAGCATTTGCGACCGCTTGGTAATAAATCTTTCCTTCGTGGATATTCAAGCCCAGAGCCAATCCTGAATCTTGCCGCAGCGCCTCCCGCCAACCGAGATCGGCTAGGGCGATGGCGTATTTCAAGGTCGCATTGGATAGGGCATAGGTCGATGTGAATGGGACCGCCCCTGGCATATTTGCGACGCAGTAGAAGATGGAGTCGTGGACTTTGAAAGTCGGCTCGGCGTGGGTCGTGGGGCGTGAGTCTTCGAAACAACCGCCCTGGTCTATTGCGATGTCTACCAGCACGGAACCGGCTTTCATCCGCTTCACCAAATCATTGGAAATTAATTTCGGCGCTCTGGCTCCGTGGATGAGAACAGCGCCAATAACGAGATCGGCTTGGAGCGCTTCCTCTTCAATCGCATGCGCACTAGACATTAGAGTCTTCATAGTTCCATTAAAAATCTGATCAATCTCACCGAGCCGCTTCTGGTTTAAATCGACAACCGTTACATCGGCCCGCATTCCTTGTGCGATCGTCGCGGCGGCAAGACCAGCAATGCCTCCTCCAAGAACTAGTACCCTTCCAGGTCTCACTCCCGGAACTCCACCAAGGAGCACTCCTCTTCCGCCATTACTTCGTTGCAGGGCAGCTGCGCCAACTTGGGCGGCCATTCGACCGGCAACTTCACTCATTGGCGCAAGTAAAGGTAGGGCGCCATTTACTTCCACGGTCTCATATGCGATTGCCGTTATACCGCTTTCAATTAGCGCATCGGTACATTCTTTTGAAGCAGCAAGGTGAAGGTAGGTAAAGAGCGCTTGGCCCTTACGCATCCGCTTGTACTCCGCAGCAATCGGCTCTTTTACCTTTAAGACTAGTTCGGACTTATCCCAAACTTCATCGGCGCTAGCAAGGATTGTTGCGCCTACTTTTTTGTAATCTTCATCGGTAATCGCAGATCCAAGCCCCGCTCCAGTTTCGATAAATACAGAGTGGCCATGGTTTACAAACTCTCGTACACCGGCCGGAGTTATGGCGACGCGAAACTCATTGTTCTTAATCTCTTTGGGAACTCCGATGTTCACACCGAAATGCTACCCGAGAATAAAGCAGCGCAAACCTTGGGATGAAGTTCGGCTCGAAGCTCAGCGAAAATCGTTGGCGGCTTTCCGCTACGGAATAGTTGGCGAAGCAAATTAACCATCGAATAATTTGGTTGATCAGACTCAGCCTTCTCTAACGCGAGATTAGCCATCGCGCCATCGCCTCTTTCATATGAAGCGACTGCAAAGAGAGTTGCCGGTGCGGCGATAAAGCCTTCTGGAGCTTTTTTGAGAAGCCATTTCCAAGCATCAAAGTAGAGGTCACTCTCGCTAGTCATACTTCCTAGTGCAAAATCCCGGACTTGGAGATCTTTTAACCTCACTAAAACCTTTGCTACCAGCTTCTTATCTCTACAGATTCGATCTACCTCAAAGTCATGCAAGAAATCTAATATTGCATTTGCGCCATCGCGTTGAGCCGGAACTGGATCATTTTCGTAATCAATCGCTTCGATTCTTCCCATCATTTCGAGGATGACTTCATCTATTTCGGAATCAAGCGATTTTGCCATTTCAATCAAATTCTTAAAGGGCATTAACTTGCCTTGCGCTATCTCCTCCACCGCGATTCTTGAATTGGATAGCTCAGGAAGGGGCGAGCCCTCTATGGGACAGCAATCAGAATCACCACAGATTAAAGAGCGCCATCGATTACCAACAATGATTATGGATTCACGGAGTGGAACTGTTGCAAAATCTAGAGCTTCTATCAACGGGCGAATTACGCTCTCGGCATCAAGACAGGCATCAGGAATATAGGAGAGAAGGAGCGCGCCATCGCTACCCCTAAATTTCTCAACGAGCGCGTTCGCTTCTCTCTCACTAATCGAATCCGGGAAATCGATTCGAATTGCCATCGTTATTGATTCATCTTTTAGCGAGATCAAAACGATGGAATCACTTGGTTGGTATCCAATTAGAAATGGGACTGCGGCCAATAAATCATTAGGTGTTGTTACAGTTGTCATGTGCGAAGCATCTTTGCCAGCGCTAGCTGACGGGAGAAAACTTTGAAATTGTGGATATCTATCTGGTGAAAGTGGTATCCGCTCCGTGAATACTTACATCGCGTTCAAAGGCTTGGGTGATACTCCCCTTAATCGGGCCAGAAATAGTTCCCGCTCTCCAAGTTCCGCTCCACGTGACTTTCAACTCAACTTGGTACTCACCGACTTCTTGGTACCTATTGGTGATCAACGAAGCTGGATATGGGGCGCCCGGATGATGCGATGTCTGGGAATTGCCATCTCCGAAATCCCACTTATATATCGCCTTTAGCGTGATCAGAATTGGGACCTCCAAAACAACGATGACAGTCTGGAATGAAGCCGGGACAGTGGTCATGAAGTTAACCGGTTCTCGCAACAAAGCCGCACTTGTGGGTTGGGTAAGAATCACCCCGCTTGGGAGCATCCGCTTTACTTGATCTGCTAGTTGAGTGGCGCTGATCTTCTTCACTCTCGGTTTTCTAACGCGCGGCTTTGAAATCTTCGTACTCTTTGGTCTTGGTGATGAAACTGGTTTTGGTAGCCAGGGAATCCATGGTTGCTTCCGATAGGTTGAGGAAGCTGGGTTTGGTAAGGGTGAAGATATCGTTGTAGAACCTGGTTTACCTTTCTTCACTTTAATAACTAAGTGGTTGTCATCATCGGCGCTCACTTCCACACAGGTATCGCCGTCGCATTCCTCGGCCATTGCGCCAATAGGAAATATCAGTGCGGCAATGAGAGTGAGGGAGAGTAGACGACGCATCGCCCCAAGTTAGAAGTAATTAGAGCGTAGAAGTGCCGATACCTAATTGCTGTGGAAAACTAGCGGCCATGGCGGCACGCGATGGTGATGGTTGGGTAAATTGCCAATGCGGCTTCAAACATTGGGGCTTAAACGGAGCCGCTGGACTTCTTCTCTATCGAGCCGATGAGATTCTGCTCCAACATCGCGCGCCCTGGGTTCACAACGGTGATACTTGGGGAATTCCTGGCGGAGCGAGAGATTCACATGAGAGCGCGCTTGAAGCCGCGCTTCGAGAGAGTAATGAAGAGATTGGCATTGATGCTCAGCATGTGACAACTCGCTTTACTCATCTCGATGATCACGGCGATTGGAGTTACGAGACGATTGTGGCCGAGCTTGAGCCTGCTGGCATGGTCTTTGAGAATAACCACGAAACGATTGATTTACGCTGGTTTTCTATCGAAAAGGTTGGTGCGGTAAACCTTCATCCCAGTTTTGCGAGAAGTTGGCCGAACATTAGCGCCCGGCTTCTTGGAATTGTTGGTGGAGCCGGCGGAGTGATTCTTTAACCACGGCGCCCTCTCCGGTACGCCAGAGCGGTGGCATTGAATTTAGTAAGACTGATCCGTAGCGTTTATTTACTATCCGAGAATCCAGAATTGCAACAACTCCCCTGTCTTCGATAGAGCGAATCAGCCTTCCAGTGCCCTGAGCAAGTAAGAGCGCAGCTCTAGGAAGCGAGACTTGCATAAATCCTGAACCACCAGATGCATCCGCCTTTGAGGCGCGCGCCGACATGACTGGATCATCTGGTCTTGGAAATGGAATTCGATCAATCGCAACTAAAGTGCAAGCAGGACCCGGAACATCAACGCCTTGCCATAAACTCATGGTGCCAAGAAGTATCGACGTTGGATCCTCAGCAAAGCGATCAACTAGTGAGCCAACGCTATCTCCGCGTTTTTGTGTGATGATCTTTATCGGAAGTTCGGCGAGCACCCGGCGAAGATGGTCATCAGCCATCTCTACTCCCCGCCATGATGAGAAGAGCGCGAGAGTTCGACCACCGGCGGCATCAATCAATTCACCTAATTCAACTAAAGCTTCGATACTGGGGCCATCGCGGCCAGGTTCGGGAAGGTGCTTTGGAAGATAGAGCATTCCTTGAGCGGCAAAATCAAAGGGAGATCCAACATCTAACATCTGGACGTTATTGGGGTCGATCCCGGCGCTATCTTCTTCATCTAAAATTTCGCCACTTATTCCAAGGTTTCGTGCAATTGCATCAAAACTCTTTCCGACTGAAAGCGTCGCGCTCGTTGCAATGACTGGGGTCTGGGTGAACAAGTTTTCACGCAGAACTGATGAAACATCAAGCGGGGCGAGATAGAGAGTCGAGAAGTTGGGCTCAAACCATAAGACGCTGCCATCGCTGTTTTTCAATAGTTTTTGGGCGGTGGACTTAACCTCATTTACCGCTCCCTTTACCCGGGCTCGCTCAGCAATAGTGTCTGGATCGATAATCTCACTATCTGCATTTATTGCTGCGACCACCGCTTCGGCCGCTTCCTTTACTTTCCTTATCGGAGCAACTAGCTCATCAGGCAACTCAATTAGCCTCCGCTCTTCATCACTTCTGCTTCGATAATCCTGGCTGTAGCTATCTAGCGCATCGGCAAATGCATCGGCCGCTTTATCAAATGCGCTAGCAAGTTTTCCGGGCATATGTTTTCTAGCCATAGCAGCTGCCCGAGATACTCGCCCTGCGGTTAACTCTTCAGTTACTGCTTGGGTCGTTCTATCCATGAACTCATGCGCCTCATCAAGAATCACTGCGTCACGCTCAGGCAGGATTGGATGTGAATCAACAATTTCAATCGCAAGTAAGGTGTGGTTAGTAACGACAATGTCCGCAGTTTGAGCTTTGGCCTTAGCGTTGACCGCGAAACATTCGCTACCAAATCGACAATCGTCGGCTCCAACGCACTCTCGCCCTGATGTGGAGTTAGCAAGCCAAACTCTTCTATCTACTTCGGGAGCATCATCGCGATCACCCGAAATCCCGGGTTTGGCTGCCCACTCCCTTAATCGACGAGCATCACGTTCAAGAGTTGAAATATCAACCAGTACCTCGGAATCATGGCTCTCATCGGCGTTCATCTTTTGTAGACAGAGATAGTTGCCAACGCCTTTGTAAACTGCGAAAGAGATTTCGCGACCTAATTCTTTTTCGAGGGATTGCCTAACTCGCGGAAGATCTCGCTCTACAAGTTGTCTTTGTAGAGCCAGAGTTGCAGTTGCCACTAGGACTCTTTTGCCGTGAACCAGCGCAGGAACTAAATAGGCAAGAGATTTTCCGGTACCCGTGCCAGCTTGAACGAGAAGATGGTGGCGATCTGAGAGCGCATTAGCCACCGCTTCGGCCATGGCGATCTGGCCCTCACGAGGAGAGCCTTCGATAGCCGCCACAGCGGCATCTAGGGCGGTGCGAACTTTTTCAAGGCTCATTGCTGAACCTTATGAGTTAGCTATGACCTTAACTTGATCAGGAGCAACCAGAGGTAGATCCGCAACCCTCGCAGACATAGCAAGCTCCGGATGCGCGCATCTTTACTCCGCAAGTTACACAGAGCGGTGCATCGGACTTTATGCCAGCGATTTTCTCAAGTAGTTCAGTTGAAGAACCAATTTGAACCGGAGCTGCTTCGATCTTCACTTCGACTGGTTTTGCTTTAGCTTCAATCACTGGTTCAACAGATGGCGCCGCAACTTCTTGAACTTGGGCATATTCGCCGGTTTCTAAAGCGTTAGCGCGCTCGGCCGCGGAGTAAATTCCATAGGCAGAGCGGACATCGTGAGGTAGGTAATCAAGAGCTAGGCGGCGGAAGATGTAATCCATCATGGATTGCGCCATGCGGATATCTGGATCGTCTGTCATACCAGCTGGTTCAAAGCGGGAGTTGGTGAACTTCTGGACGTAAGTCTCTAGCGGTACTCCATATTGGATACCGATTGAGACTGCGATCGAGAATGCATCCATAACTCCAGCGAGTGTTGAACCTTGCTTTCCAAGCTTTAGGAAGATTTCGCCAAGTTCTCCATCTTCATAAGTTCCCGCTGTCATATATCCCTCAGCGCCACCGACTGAGAATGAGGTGGTGCGTGATGGGCGTGACTTTGGAAGGCGCTTACGTGTTGCAGGAGCTGGAGCTGCAACCGAAGTGCTCTCTTCGCTCTTCGTGGCCTTTGCATCTGATAACGGCTGACCGACCTTGCAATTATCGCGATAGATAGCGATCGCCTTTAGGCCTAACTTCCAACCTTCGTAGTAAACCTCTTCGACATCTTCGATCGTTGCGTCTGCAGGAAGGTTTACTGTCTTAGAGATTGCGCCAGATAGGAAAGGCTGGCAGGCGGCCATCATTCGAACGTGGCCCATTGGAGCAATTGAGCGAGCTCCAAGTGCGCAATCAAAGACGTCATAGTGCTCTGGCTTTAAGCCAGGGGCATCAACAACATGTCCATTTGCGGTGATGTATTCAACGATCGCTTCGATCGTCTCATCGGTGTAGCCAAGCTTCTTAAGTGCAAGCGGAACGGTCTGATTGACGATCTGCATCGATCCTCCGCCAACTAACTTCTTGAACTTAACAAGTGAGAAATCAGGCTCGATACCGGTTGTATCGCAATCCATCATCAGGCCGATTGTTCCGGTTGGGGCAAGAACTGATGCCTGGGCGTTACGCCAGCCATTCTTCTCACCGATTGATAGGCAGCTATCCCATTGCTTATTCGCCTCGGTCCATACATCGCGATCAAGGGTTGAAAGTGGCTTTGCAGATAGAGATGCGGCCTGGTGCTTCTTCATAACGCGGGTATGTGCAGCGGCGTTACGTGCATAACCATCGTATGCGCCGACGATTCCTGCAATTTCAGCAGAGCGACGATATGAAGTTCCAGTCATCAGTGAGGTGATTGCGCCAGCAAGTGCCCGGCCACCTTCGGAGTCATATGCAAGGCCAGATGCCATCAAAAGCGCACCAAGGTTTGCATAACCAATACCTAGTTGGCGATATGCCCGTGTAGTTACGCCGATTGCCTCCGTTGGGAAATCAGCGAAGCAGATCGAGATATCCATAGCGGTGATAATTAATTCGGTTGACTTAACGAAATTCTTTACATCAAATGAACCATCGCTCTTTAGGAATTTCATCAAATTCAATGATGCGAGGTTGCATGATGAGTTATCTAGCGACATGTACTCAGAGCATGGATTTGAAGCGTTGATTCGACCTGTTTCTGGGTTGGTGTGCCAATCATTGATAGTGGTGTCGTATTGAATGCCAGGATCGGCGCAAGCCCAAGCGGCTTCAGCCATCTTCCGGAAGAGTGACTTTGCATCAATCTCTTCAATAACTTCGCCAGTTGAACGTGCTCGGAGACCGAACTTCGCGCCATTCTCATAAGCGCGCATAAATTCATCATTTACGCGGACTGAGTTATTTGCATTCTGGTATTGGACGGAGATGACATCTTTTCCGCCGAGATCCATATCAAATCCAGCATCGCGGAGAACGCGGATCTTCTCTTCTTCACGGACCTTGGTTTCAATGAACTCTTCGACATCTGGATGATCGACATCTAGAACGACCATCTTCGCAGCCCGGCGGGTAGCGCCGCCTGATTTGATGGTGCCAGCGGAGGCATCAGCGCCGCGCATAAACGAGACTGGGCCGGAGGCGGTTCCACCGGAGCGGAGAAGCTCCTTGGAGGAGCGGATTCTCGAGAGATTCAGACCAGCGCCTGAGCCACCCTTGAAGATCATTCCTTCTTCTCGATACCAGTTGAGGATTGAATCCATGGTGTCGTCGACGGAGAGGATGAAGCAGGCAGAGACTTGTTGTGGGGCGGTGGTTCCGACGTTAAACCAGACCGGAGAGTTGAAGGAGAAGATCTGGTGGAGGAGCATGTAGGTAAGTTCATGCTCGAAGATTTCTGCATCTTGTGAAGTTGCAAAATATCCAAATTCTTTTCCAGCTTTTGTGTATGTAAGAACAACGCGATCAATAACTTGCTTTAGCGACCATTCACGGTTCTCATGTCCGACAGCGCCACGGAAATACTTCGTAGTGACAATGGTCGAGGCATTGACTGACCAGAAGTCAGGGAATTCAACGCCTTTCTGCTCGAATACGGTCTCGCCAGTTTTCCAATTTGATTGGACTACATCACGACGCTCCCAATTAACCTGGTCGTAGGGATGTACTCCGGGAGTGCTGAAAACTCGCTCCATTTGGAGCCCTTTTCCAAGCTCGCTCTTCCCACTAGCGCGATTGATAACCGTGTCCGACATCTTTCTTCTCCATCTCTAGAATCTTTAGTTTTGTTTCTCTAACTTTTAGTTTTTACTGCTTTATTCAGTTCTTTTCTAACTACTTATCGGACGCGTCATTTAAGTTGCGGGGAAGAAACTTGGGTTTTCGACTTTTTGATCTTTTCGGAAGGTATAGCGCGGAGAAGTGCGATCTCACCTTCGAAATCTTCAAGGGAGGAAAAGTTACGGTATACCGAGGCATATCGCAGGTAAGCCACTTCATCTAATTCGCGTAGCGGTGAGAGAATCGCCATACCGACTTCCTGGGCCTCGATCTCGGCCTGGCCGGTTGAGCGGAGGGATTCCTCAACTCGCTGTGCGAGCAGAGCTAAATCATCATCGGATACAGGCCGGTTCTGGCAAGCCTTGCGGACGCCATTAATGACCTTCTCACGGCTGAATGGTTCAGTAGCGCCACTTCGCTTGATGATGGAGAGAACCGCCATTTCCTGGGTGGAGAAACGGGAACCGCAGCTAATGCATTCGCGGCGGCGTCGGATAGATGTTCCTTCATCGGCAGGGCGCGAATCAACGACTCGAGACTCCTCGTTCCGACAGAAGGGACAATTCACGGCGTGTCTTTCCTTTCAATGCTGGGAAATTCCAGATTTTGGGTGTATCAGAGATTCGGCTTTGAACCACTACTTATGGAAGCCTACCGCAATTTGACCCCAATATCTAGGGGTAAGAGTAAAGCAAGGGTTTAGAGTTCGCAATACATCTCTAAGTTGCTAGTCGCGTGTCGGGATATAAATCTTCTGGCCCGCCACAACCTCAGGGCTCTTCAAACGGTTCACCTCGATTAGCTCATCTACCAAATCGCGTCGATCTCCAGAGCCGCTCAGATTTGAGGCGATGGACCAGAGGGTCTCACCGGGTTTAACCGTAATCTTCAAATAAGGGGTGGTGGAGACGGAGTCGGTCGAACCCGCGGTAGCGCCGGAAAATAGTGAAAATCCAGCGAGGAGAATGATGGAGAGAGATGAGACAACCGCAAGCCGGGCAAGCCCTCGACCTCGGGGGGTGAGGCGGAGTTGCGAGTGGCTATTTATGGGGGACGGATTGATAGCGATCGTCATCATTCTCTCCAGCTATTTCTAGCCTTATCTCTAGAACGACCGTTGAGAGTGGGGATACTCTTCGAACGTCTGTTCTAAAGCAAAAGGTACACCCCTCCACTGACATCGGCAAGTTTTTTTAGAACATTTGTTTGAAATCCTCGTAAATTTGTTCTAAACTCTTCGCCATGACCCCAAAAATCACTGAGCTCCCCGATGGCCCTGTCGATGAGAACGGCCTGACCTCCCGCCAACTCAAGATCCTCCAAGCGATCAAGAGCTCGATGGAAGAGAAGGGCTATCCACCATCAATGCGTGAGATTGGCGAGGCAGCTGGATTGGCCTCCCCCTCTAGCGTTAAGTACCAACTCGAGGCCCTCGAATCAAAGGGCTGGATCCGCCGCGATCCCTCAAGAGGTAGAGCCCTTGAAGTTCTAACACCTGGCGATGAAAGATTTGAGGACATCAAACCCGAGAAGACTTACAACGTCCCACTTGTCGGACGTATTGCTGCCGGTGGTCCAATCCTTGCGGAACAAAATGTTGATGAGCTCTTTCCACTCCCCTCCACGCTTGTTGGCGAAGGTGAGTTGTTTATGCTCAAAGTCGTTGGCGACTCGATGGTCGATGCGGCGATCTGCGATGGCGATTATGTTGTGATTCGCTCCCAGAAAGATTGCAATAAAGGCGAGATTGTTGCCGCGATGATTGATGGTGAAGCTACTGTAAAAACTTTCTCAAAGAAGGATGGCCATATCTGGCTTCTTCCCGCAAACGAAAATTACGCCCCGATAAATGGAGATAATTGCGAGATCCTTGGAAAGGTAACTGCGGTTCTTCGTTCGGTTCGCTAAACCTGAACATACCTCTCTAGCAGATGGGCGAGCGCCCCATCCACCCTTGCATGTATTGAAGTCCCATCAGCTAGATGCTCTTCCCGCAATATCTCGCCCTCTTCATGAATCCGACTTACGAGATCCCCGCGGTTGTACGGAATCAAAGTTCTTACCTCAACCTTTGGCCTTGGAAGTGAAGCCTCAATCGCATTGATTAACGCCTCAATTCCAGAGCCGGTGTGAACAGAAACCGGATAAGCATCGGGCTCTTCCCGCATCACTAATCGCATCATCTCGGCATCGGCGATATCGGCCTTATTTAACGCGATAATTTCGGGGATCTTCTCTCCCCCAATATCGCGAATCACTTCTCGTACCGCCTTGATCTGTCCAAGGGGATCCTCGTGGGAACCATCTACAACATGGACGATTAAGTCAGAGCCGGAGACCTCTTCAAGGGTGGATCTAAAGGCATCAATCAATTCGTGGGGTAGGTGCTTCACGAAGCCCACAGTGTCACTCAAGGTGTAGACCCGACCATCTCTGGTTTCGGCTTTTCGAACCGTTGGATCAAGGGTTGCAAAGAGCGCGTTCTGCACTAAAACTCCCGCATTTGTGAGGCGATTTAAGAGCGAGGACTTACCGGCATTTGTGTAACCAGCGATTGCAACGGAAGGAATTGAATTTCGCCTCCTCTCTTGACGCTTAGTGTCGCGAGAAACTTTCATCTCTCCAATCTCACGGCGCAACTTCGCCATCTTGTCGCGGATGCGACGGCGATCAATCTCAATCTTGGTCTCACCTGGTCCGCGGCCGCCGATACCACCGGCTCGAGCTGCTTGTCTCGAGAGTGATTCACCCCAACCACGGAGGCGAGGCAACATATAACTCATCTGGGCGAGTTCGACTTGGGCTTTACCCTCTTTGCTCTTTGCATGTTGCGCGAAAATATCGAGAATCAATGCGGTGCGATCAACTACTTTTACTTTTACCTTATCTTCTAAGTTTCTTAATTGTCCGGGGCTTAACTCACCATCACAGATGACGGTATCTGCGCCGGTAGATTTAACTACGCCCTTCAATTCACTTACTTTTCCAGAGCCAATAAATGTGGCGGAATCGGGCTTAACCCTTCTTTGGATTAGCGCATCAAGCACTTGTGAGCCAGCCGTCTCCGCTAAGGCCGCCAATTCCGTCATTGAATTCTCGGCATCATTAATTGTTCCCTCAGTCCAAACTCCGACAAGTACAACCCGCTCTAGCCGAAGCTTTCGATACTCGGCCTCAGAGATATCGGTTAGTTCGGTAGAGAGTCCAGCAACTCGGCGAAGGGCTTGGCGATCACTTAGATCGCGCTGGGTGGAATCAAATGAATCAGGGATGAAGATTTCTGAATCAAACTCAGCAGCCAAATCCGCGCTCTCTTGAAGCAGTTGATCTAACTCTTCTTCGCTATCGCGCTTAGCCAAGGTAGCTACTCAATTCCACATCTTTGATCAGCACCGCCGGGCCAGTGAGAATCGCATTTGAATGGGGGTCGATCTCAACTTCAAGTCGTCCGCCCGGAGGATGAATTACCCACTTGATAGGTAGTGATTTTCCTTTGAAAATCGTGGCAGCAAGTGCCACCGCACAGGTTCCGGTACCGCAAGAGCGCGTTTCTCCCACCCCGCGTTCATGAACCCGCATTGCTAATTCGCCGTTTTCTTGCACTTTCACAAACTCAACATTGACACCCTCTGGATAGAGTTCTTTTGGCCTTACGACTGGCTCATTTTTGAGATCGCCGACCTCACTTAGATCCTCGACAAATACGACGGCATGAGGGTTTCCAACACTGATGTTGTAGCCGTTCCAAGTCTTCCCGTTTGAATACGCGGTAACAGTTCCCTCTTGATGTGCAACCGCTCCCATATTCACTGTGATCTCGCCGGCTTCAGGGGCGCTCACAAACTTTGTTCCATCTCTAGTCAATATTGGAAAGATTCCTGCCTTTTGGTGGCCTCGATCTACCAAGTACCTTGCCATCACGCGAATGCCATTGCCGCACATCTCCGCTAAGGATCCATCGGCATTTCGATAATCCATAAACCACTTACCATCCCGCTTCACGATTCGAATTAGGCCATCAGCCCCAATTCCGGTCTGGCGATTACAGATCGCAGCGCAGACTCGGCTCGAGAGATTATTAGAATCATCTGGATCGAAAACCAGGACAAAATCGTTTTCAGTGCCGTGGCCATAAGTGCCGATTAAGGAGCTCATCGTTATCTGCTAATCGTAGATGAGAGGATTGAATCTAGCCGCTCTTTTGTTATGCCCTTAAGCCATTTAATTCGAGCATCGCGCGAAAACCAAGTTTCTTGCCTTCGCGCGTAGGCTCGCGTTGCTCGCTTGGTCTCTTCCTTCGCTTCCGCCTCGCTAATTCTTCCCTCCAAGAAACTGATGATCTGGTTGTACCCGAGGGCGGCCTTTGCGGTCTTACCGGTAGTGATTCCCTGCTCGATTAGCGCCCGCACTTCCCCAACGAAACCTTCGCTCCACATCAGATCAACTCTTCTATCGATCCGCTCCTTCAAGTCATCCCGCTCCATAACAAGCCCAAATTGCTTGGCTTCTGGGTAATAAGAGGCTCCAGCCCTGGGAAGGTTTGCAGTAAATGGCTTTCCAGTTATCTCAATCACTTCCAGAGCACGAACAACTCTACGAATATTCTCTTTGGGAATCGCAGCTGCTGCAGCAGGATCTAATTTGCCTAGGCGCTCATGCATCGCGCCACCGCCAATTCGATCGGCCTCTTCACTAAGCCGTGCTCTAACTTCCGGATCAGTGTCGGGAAAGTTCAATTCATCCAAGATCGCTTTTACATATAGGCCAGTACCTCCGACCACGATGACTGATTTGCCAGAGCCGAGCAATTCATCGATTTTTGAGCGCGCCCAGCCTTGGTACTCGGCTACTGATGCATCTTGATTCACATCGAGTACATCAATTAGATGATGGGTAATTCCGCGCCGCTCTTGTGGTGAGAGTTTTGCAGTTCCAATATCCATTCCACGGTATAGCTGCATGGAATCGGCATTGACTATCTCGCCATTTAGTCGCTCAGCTAATTGGAGTGAGAGTTCGCTCTTACCGGTCGCCGTCGCTCCCACGATAAAGATTAAAGTCATTTAACTCGCATCACTTGACTAGTGAACTCTTGAGTTGGGGCACACCTAGAAAGACCCCATTGTTCTCCGCCTCAAGTTTTCGAACTTCAAAGGCATCTCCACCTCGAGTCCGCTTAACTTCTAATTTCTCACCAAATATAAAGTGTGGCTTGGCGCTAGAGATTTTTACCCTTGCTAGATCGCCAGGCCTTGCTTCACCCTCGTTTAGATCTATATGGACCAACCTAAAGTCTCTGCTTTTCCCTTGTGCCCTCGCTCCATCAATATCGGTGATTAAAACTTCGGATTCTTGGCCAATTACATCTTCATTTACCGATAGTGAGACTTCATTTAATCTCTTATGCAACCTGTCGTAGCGCTCCGCAACGATCTCCTCGGGTACCTGATCGGGCATATCAGCGGCTGGGGTGCCGGGGCGCTTTGAATATTTAAATGAATAAGCGGCTAGAAAACGTAATTCGCCAGATAGATCCAAGGTTTGTTGAAAATCTGATTCGCTCTCGCCCGGAAATCCGACGATGAGATCGGTAGTGATTGTCGATTGTGGCATAGCGCTTCGAACCTTCTCGATGATTCCACGATAACGCTCGACTCGATATGAGCGACGCATCGCCTGCAGGATCTTGTCTGAACCTGATTGGAGTGGCATATGTAGGTGTGGCATCACATTCTCTGTCTCAGCCATCGCCGCAATAACATCATCGGTGAAATCTCTTGGATGTGGGGACATAAAGCGGACCCGCTCGAGTCCATCTATCTCTCCACAGGAACGAAGTAACTTGGCAAAGGCCTCTCGATCGCCAAAGTCAACACCGTAGGCATTTACATTCTGGCCAAGGAGTGTCACCTCGGTAACGCCCTCGTTCACCAGGGCTCGAATCTCACTCAATATTTCATTACTGGGGCGATCTTTTTCGCGCCCGCGTAGTTGCGGAACTATGCAGAAAGTACAGGTGTTATTGCACCCAACTGAGATTGAAACCCAGGCTGAAAAAGCCGAATGGCGTCGCGCCGGAAGAGTGGATGGAAAGTGTTCGAGCGATTCCTTTATCTCGACTTGGGATTTTGCTTCGATACGTGCCCGTTCCAATAGCGCCGGAAGTGAGCCAACGTTATGAGTTCCAAAAACTACATCGACATAAGGAGCCTTCTTAATGATGCTCCCTTTATCTTTCTGAGCGAGGCAACCACCGATTGCGATCTGTAAGTTCGGATTGGCCCGCTTTGTTGGAGCTAGAAAACTTAAGTGGCCATAGAGCTTGTTATCGGCATTCTCGCGGACCGCACAGGTATTAAAGACAATTAAATCTGGATCTTGACCTTCACTGGCTGGGATGTAACCCGCTGCATCGAGCGAACCGGCGATACGTTCAGAGTCGTGGACATTCATCTGGCAACCCAGAGTTTGAATTACATAGGTACGACTCATATGCGAATCGTACCTATCACTTATCTCGCTGAGATTCCCAACTCTTGCATTACGCGAGAGACGATATGACCAGAGAAGCCACGGCGCGAGAGCGCTCCATGGAGCCTTCGATAGGCGACTTCGTTTTCAAGCTTTGCGTAAGACCGGGCCTTTCGCTCCGCAAACTTCATTGCATTCTCAAACTCGGCTTCATCTGAGATATCGGTAGTAATCCATTCGATGATCTCATCGCTCACTCCCTTTGAGCGGAGCTCGCCGATGATTATCCGTCGCGAGACTTTCTTAGTCCGTTGACGAGATTCGCTCCAATAACGGGCAAATTCGTAGTCATTTACAAAGCCCTGCTCTTGGAGGCGGAAGAGAACAGCGTTTGCGACCTCTTCTGGAATTCCACGTTTTTTAAGAAGAGTGAAAAGCTCTCCCCTACTTTTCGCCCGACGACCAAGCGCAGTAAGCGCAATCGTCGTTCCTACTTGGTAGGGGTCGCTCGCAACTTCTTCTTCAAGGAGTTCTTGGTTGCTCAACTTTAGAACTCAACATCAGCAGCTGCTTCATCGATTGCTGCAACTAGCGCAGGATCGATTTCAACAGCGGTGTAATGTGCGCGAATCTTCGACTCGATTTCATTTGCAAGATCTGGATTATCGATAAGGAATTGACGTGAGTTCTCTTTTCCTTGGCCGAGCTGGTCTCCTTCATAGGTGTACCAAGCGCCGGATTTCTTTACGATTCCAAGATCAACGCCAAGATCTAGCAAGCTACCTTCGCGTGAGATTCCGACTCCGTAGAGGATGTCGAATTCTGCTTGCTTAAATGGGGGGGCCATCTTGTTCTTCACAACTTTGACACGAGTTCTATTTCCAACGGCTTCTTGGCCATCTTTCAAGGTCTCAATTCGGCGGATATCCATACGGACAGAGGCGTAGAACTTAAGGGCTTTTCCACCAGTTGTTGTCTCAGGAGAACCGAAGAAAACTCCGATCTTGTCGCGGAGCTGGTTAATGAAAATTGCTGAGGTCTTTGATTGGCTAAGTGCGCCGGTTATCTTTCGAAGCGCTTGTGACATAAGTCTTGCTTGTAGACCCATATGTGAATCGCCCATCTCACCTTCGATTTCAGCGCGTGGAACAAGAGCTGCGACTGAGTCAACGACGATTAGATCGAGTGCGCCAGAGCGGACCAACATGTCAGCGATCTCTAGCGCTTGCTCACCAGTATCTGGTTGAGAGACAAGAAGTGCATCGATATCAACGCCGAGTTTCTTTGCATATTCAGCATCAAAGGCATGCTCTGCATCGATAAATGCTGCGATTCCGCCAGCGCGTTGGGCATTTGCGATTGCGTGGAGAGTAAGAGTTGTTTTACCAGAGGACTCAGGTCCAAAGATTTCAATGATTCTTCCGCGTGGAAGGCCGCCAATTCCAAGGGCGACATCAAGGGCAATCGATCCAGTTGGGATAACTTCGATTGGTTGCGCGGTTCTTTCGCTCATCTTCATAACAGAGCCCTTACCAAACTGACGCTCGATCTGGGCAAGCGCGGTATCTAGGGCTTTCTGCTTCTCAGGGGCTGGGTTATTTTTGTTTTCTTCTGTTGGATCTTTAGCGGGTTTAGCCACTTTTCTTGCCTTTCTCTTTATCGTTAGTTGGTCCAGAAGGTACGGACTACCACCGACGGCCCGAGCTATCTCGGGCGGAAGTGTGGAACCGCTCTGGTTGGGCCTAACAGCTCAGCGCTGTTATTGACGGATAGTTTACCGAACATTTGTTCTAATGACTTTAGGACACGCTCACCCTTACCTTTCCTCATGGCCATTACCCCCTTTACCGCCCCACGGCCAACTGAATATGCACCTATTCCAAAGCCGCTAAAGCGCCGGACGGTCAAAACCGAAATCCCCCCTGGCCCACGCTCGCCTCTTCTTACCCTGCAATTCCAGAAGGACACTCCAGGATTCCTACGGAGCGCCCGTGATCAATTCGGCGACCTCACTTCATTCTTCTTAGGCGGCCAGCTCTTCTATGGAGCATTTGCACCGGAGATGGTTCACGAAGTCACGGTGAGTAAGCAACATAGCTTTATTAAGGGAGTCGGCTTTGAGCGGATGCGTAAAGTCCTTGGAACAGGGCTTTTAACAAATGAGGAGCCGATTCATCTACGCCATCGTCGGTTAATGCAATCGCCATTTCATATCAGCAAGATTTCTTCTTATGCCGAGACGATGCTGGGATTGACTGAGAAGCACATTTCAAATTGGCAAGTTGGTAGTGAGATCAACCTTGGACCAGAAATGATGTCGCTCACCTTCGACATAGTCGCCGAGATACTTTTCGGCACCGATATCTCTGAAGACACCGAGCGAGTCCAGCGTTCGATGCATATTGCAATCGATCGCATTGAGCGGACTATGTTGCCTGGGCTAGATCGAATGGATAATTGGCCAATCCCCTATTTCCGTAAGTTCCACTCCGCAGCTGACGATCTAAATGAAGTAGCTTCGAAGATTATCCGCAATCGTATTGAGCAAGGAATCAAACGCGATGACTTATTAGGAATCCTGCTCGAAGCACAAACTCCAGATGGGGAACGGCTCAGCGCTGAAGAAATCTCCGATGAAACTCTGACTCTAATTTTGAGTGGCCATGAAACGACAGCGAATGTACTTACTTGGGTTTTCTCTTACTTAAGTGAGAATCCCCAATATTGGGAAGGATTAATCGCTGAAGCCGATCAAGTCCTCTCCCGTCGAGGTGAGGAAGATTTCGCGCTGAAGTTGTTCTCGGCTCCGATAAGTTCAGCGATTTTCAATGAGGTACTGCGGTTATGCCCACCAGTGTGGGTTGCCCCCCGAAGAGCGCTTGAAGATGTTGAGTTAGGTGGAAGGTTTGTACCTAAAGGCGCTCATGTTCTAGTTAGCCAATTCGTAACTCATCGGGATCCCCGATACTTCCCAAATCCTGATTCATTTAGACCGGAGCGATGGAGCGATGACTTCGAAAAGAGCCTTCCTAAAGGGGCTTATTTCCCATTCGGGGCTGGAACCAGAAAGTGCCTCGGGGATCAATTCGCGATTCTGGAAGGCCGGGTAATCATCTTGGAGATTGCGCGCCGCTTCCGCCTCGAACTCAAATCAGGCTTTCCTAAAGCGCAACCTCGAGCGACCTACCGACCTAAGGGCGCGGTTCCAATGAAGGTCAGCGTAGCTCGCTCTTAATTTCAGGATTGTGGCGGAGCACAGCGCGCCAAATGTCAGAGGGTTCCATACCCATAGCTAAAGCCTGTTCGATTGTCTGTCCACCTAATTCAGCAAGGACGATATCTTTCGAATACGAGGGAGCCCAGTTAGCTCCGAAGTGTTCGTTGAGGCGGCGGCGAAGTTCAGTAATCCGCATTAAAACTAATTTAGAGAATTGATGCGATGCGATTTGCTTGTTCGCGGGAATGTTCATCCGAAAGCGGAGCGGTGATTTGTCCCATCAACCAACGAAGGACTAAGCCAACGCCAACTACATCAGTTGCAAATATCTTTGCAAGTTGTGCATAAACCTCTACCCAGACTTTGTGATCACGAGCAGTTAGCGCCGAAGCAATCAAATCGCCATCACGTTCAATCGCTTTTCTAAGTCCGTCATGCTCGGAGATTTCACGGGAGATTGTGTAGAGCGCTTCAGAACGAGATTGGGCGACAAGAGCAAGTGTTGCAACTCGTTCAATCTCTGTTTCTACTAGCGCAACAAATACTTCATGCTTATCGCGGAAATGGTTATACAAAGAGGCGCGTGAGACTTGGGCACGATCGGCAATATCGATCATGTTTGTGGCGCTGATTCCACTCTCGCCAAGAAGTGCTTTCGCAGCGCTCATAATTGCGCCGCGAGTGCGGCGATGAACAGTGGATTGGTGCTGGTAACTAGAACGCGCGCTGGACTCGACCACAGCGAAACCTTACGCGGCGTTCGTGTCGACGACAGTAAGTACTGGGGTTTCGTGAAGCTTTATTTGAGTCGCTACTTCAACGAGTACTGATGAAAGGGTCAGATTCAAAGCTAGACAGATTGAATTCAATAGCTCAGATGATGCTTCTTTTTGGCCCCGCTCCACTTCCGAGAGATAGCCAAGTGAGACGCGTGCTTCGCGGGCAACATCTCTAAGGGTTCGACCTTGAGCGGTTCGGGCAGCACGGAGCGCACCGCCGATATGAGAACGCATCAACTCCATCAGGCAAGGATACGCGCGAAGGCTGAAAGTGCGCTCGCTACCGCGCCGGAACGGACCTCACTTCGACCTCCCGAAAGGGCTAAATGCTCTACTTTCCGCACCTCGGCGCCAACTATTGCGATCCAAAGGTTGCCAGCAGCTACCCCGTGAGATTCACCTGGGCCGGCAACGCCGGTGGTAGCAATCGCCCAATCACTTCCAAATCTTCGCTTTGCGCCATCTGCCATCGCAAGTGCAGTCTCTTTGGAATAGACGCCAACGCTATCTATCGTCGCTTTCGGTACATCTAAATCATGGAGTTTGCTCGCTACCGAATATGCAATCACGCCCCCAAGGAATACATGTGATGCGCCCTCAACATCGGTAAGTGCTTTGGAGAGCGAACCGCCAGTAAGCGACTCTGCGATTGAAACTGTTTCACCGCGCTGCTTGAGTAGAGCAATTACTTCCTCACCTAAGCTCATAGTTCTAACGCTCCCTCAAGTTCTCTTTAGCGCGCTTCGGAAATACTCGTAACCAGTCCATAGAGTAAGAACTATTGCAACCCCCAACAAGATATCTCGGGGAAGATAGAGATATTCCGGAAGTGGCAAGATATAAAAACCTACTGAGAAATTCTGTAGTAGCGACTTAATCTTCCCACCTCGATTGGCTGAGATTACTTCTCGCTTAATCACCGCAAATCGCAGAACCGTCACTCCAATCTCGCGAATGAGAATTAAAACTGTAATCCACCATGGCATCTTCCCTAGTATCGAGAGACCGATTAGAGCGGTTGCAATAAATGCTTTATCTGCGATTGGATCAAGGATGATTCCAAAGTTGGAGATTTGATTTCGCTTCCGAGCTATTCGACCGTCAAATACATCAGTCATTCCCACTATGAAGAACATCGTCCAAGCTATGAGCTGCCAGGTTGGATCTTTTCCGTCTTCTTGAAATAACGCCCAGGCGCAAAATGGCAGAGCCAGGATTCTAAAAACGGTGAGCGCATTAGGTAGGTTCATAGCGGCTGCGCTACCAAGTCCGCTCCAGCCACATCGCTAACTATGGCATCTACATATTCGCCAACTCGGAACTTGGTGCGCGGAGAATCTAGGAAAGTCGTCGAATCCACCTCGGGGCCTTGGTGTTCAGCGCGACCTTCCCCAGTCTCGCTATCTTCAACCAGAACTCGGAGGCGCTCACCAATTCGCTCTTGAGCGCGCTCGTAACTCAACTCTTCTGCAATTCGGCGGAGCGATTCAGTTCGCTCTGCAATTAACGATTCATCTAACTTTCCTTCAAGAGAGGCAGCCTCGGTCTTATCTTCATCGGAGTACGGAAAGATTCCAATCGCATCTAGCCGTGCCTCGCTTAAGAAATCAACAAGTTCCTGATATTCGCTCTCGGTTTCACCCGGAAATCCAACGATGAAGTTGGATCTAATCCCTGATTCCGGATTTAAGGCACGAACTTGTGTAAGCAGATGAAGAAACTTCTCCCCATCTCCAAATCGACGCATTCTCCGTAACAAAGTTCCTGATGCATGTTGAAATGAGATATCAAAATAGGGGACCACTTTTGGAGTGGAGACCATTGCTTGCAAGAGAGTTGGCCGGATCTCGGCAGGCTGTAGGTACGAAAGGCGAATTCGCTCTATCCCATCAATCTCTGCTAGATCAGGAAGCAACCGTTCCAGTACTTTCAAATCTCCAAAATCTTTTCCATACGAAGTCGTGTTCTCGCTTACTAGAAATACTTCCGATACCCCATTATCAGCAAGCCACTTCGCTTCATCGAGGATTTCAGTTGGTCGCCTAGATACGAAGGCGCCCCGGAATTGTGGGATGGCACAGAAAGTACAGCGACGATCACAACCCGATGCAATCTTTAGCGGTGCAAGGGGTGCGCTTCCAAGTCGCTTTCGCGAAAAAGTACTTCCCTGCCCCATGGAGCGCTTTACTTCCCGCTCTTGTTGCCGGGAAATCGGTGAGATTGGAATTAGCGAGCGGCGGTCCTTGGGTTTATGAGTTTCGATTTTCTTACCATCTAAGATTGTTCGAAGTCGATTAGAGATATCGGTGTAATCATCAAATCCCAAGATCGCATCGGCTTCAGGGAGCGCTTCGGCTAGCTCACTTCCATATCGCTCCGCCATGCATCCAACCGCCACTACGGCCCGTAAGGTTCCATCGCTCTTAAGCGAATGTGCCTCAAGGAGGGCATCTACCGAATCCTTTTTGGCTGATTCGATAAAGCCACAGGTATTAACAACGGCGATATCCGCGCTTCCCACATCACTTACTAGTTGCCAACCATCCTCGGCAAGGCGTCCGGCTAGCTCTTCAGAATCAACTTCGTTGCGCGCGCACCCTAAAGTTACAAGCGCAACTGTCTTGAGATTTTCGCGAGTAGCCGACACTCGCAGATTCTATCCGGCGCAGTTAGCTAACCCTGGTTAGCGAGAGCTTGGGGGCCGAACTCTAGGCGTAGAACTTCGCCAACTTTCCCAGGTACGCCTAAATCTTCACCATTTACTATTAACTGGAGTGCGCCAGCATTCCCAATAACTAGATAAAGCAATTGATCATCATTAAAAGTCAATTCTTCACCTTGGCGAATTCTTCCGCTGTACTGAGTTGCTCCAGAACTATCGCTTATTGCGATCCAAGAAAGACCATTTATGCCACGGAGAGTTACCTCAACGCCATCGAATTTCTTTGCAACCGGTCCAGTCTCCTCAACTTGAGTTTGCGGCGTTGCAATATTTTCTTCGCCTCCACCACTTGTAATCAGCGCGCCACCAAAAACTAGTAGCGCTACAACCCCAGCTGCGACGCCGGTCAAGCCTTTCCAAGAGATTGGTTTTCTAACCTTCTTAGTAGTAGTTGCATTTGTATCATTTAAGAGTTCACGTATCGACTTATTTAAAGGAATTGTCTGGGATTCAAATTGGGCAAGAATTGTTTCTGCATCTACGCCACAAACTCTCGCAATGTTTCTGATATGACCGCGCGCATAGGCAGGTCCACCACAAGTATTGAAGTTATCTCGCTCTAAATCTTCGATAACGCTCTCTGGAATGCGGGTACGCTTTGAAAGTTCGTCAGAAGACAGACCTGCTGTCTTGCGAACTTCACGTAGCGATGTACCGACCGACATTCAAACCTCACAGATTCGGAGTGCGAATTTTACGCGCACTTAGAAGTAGTGGACAACCCCTAATTGAATCTCACGAAGAAACTAACCCTTTTACTCACCCCTGAAGTACTTCGAGGACTGATGTGAGATCCTCAGGTTTAACGAGGACTGTCCTGGCCTTGGAACCTTCTGATGGTCCGACGATTCCGCGGCTCTCCATCAAATCCATTAGGCGCCCTGCTTTAGCAAAGCCAATCCTGAGTTTTCGCTGGAGCATTGATGTGGAGCCGAATTGAGTGGAGACAACTAACTCAACTGCCTGAATCAAAAGATCTAAATCATCACCAATCTCATCATCAATAGAGCGCGTTGCAGCCACGGGTTTGAGGATATCTTCGCGATATACCGGCTTTAGCTGTGATTTCACGTGGGCCACAACAGATTCAATCTCTCGCTCTGAGACATATGCACCTTGGATACGAATCGGCTTGCTTGCGCCCATTGGAAGGAATAATCCATCGCCTTGACCAACTAACTTCTCCGCGCCCGGTGAATCCAGAATAACTCTTGAATCGGCAAGCGATGAAGTTGCAAAAGATAATCGCGATGGAACATTAGCTTTAATCAACCCAGTAACGATATCAACGCTGGGACGCTGGGTTGCTATAACGAGATGAATTCCAGCGGCTCGGGCAAGTTGAGTAATCCTTACGATGCTATCTTCTACTTCACGCGCTGCCACCATCATTAAATCAGCTAATTCGTCAACGACTATCAATAGATATGGATATGGCTCTAGCGGGAGCTCTGCATCAGGAGCTGCTGTCAATTTTCCAGAACGGACTGCTTTATTGAAATCATCAACATGCCGGAAGCCATAGGTCGAGAGGTCGTCATATCTCATCTCCATCTCTCGTACGACCCAGGCTAGAGCTTCAGCTGCTTTCTTAGGATTAGTGATGATAGGTGCGATGAGATGGGGAATTCCATCGTAAGCATTTAGCTCAACTCGCTTTGGATCGATAAGAACTAACCGAACATCATTTGGCGTTGCGCGCATCAATATCGAAGTCACAAGTGAATTGATCATCGAGGATTTTCCAGCTCCAGTCGCACCAGCGACCAACAAGTGCGGCATTTTGGCAAGATTGGCGCAGATGAAATTACCCTCTACATCTTTTCCAAGGGCGATAACCATTGGATGATGATCGTTTCCTGCGACGCTAGAGCGGAGTACATCACCTAGCGAAACTATTTCGCGATCAGTATTAGGAATCTCAATACCAACAGCCGACTTACCTGGAATCGGTGAAAGGATTCGCACATCGCTGCTGGCAACGGCATAGGCGATGTTCTTCGAGAGCGCAGTGATTGCCTCTACCTTCACGCCAGAACCAAGCTCTACCTCATACCGAGTAACCGTGGGGCCCCGCATAAAACCCGTTACTTCGCAATCGATATCAAACTCTTTAAATAGCTCTGTGAGGGCTTGAACTACCGATTCATTTGCCTTGCTCTTTCCCTTAGATGGTGGAGTGGTGCGGAGTAATTCCATTGAAGGCAGTGCATAAGTATCGGTAGAAGTTAGTACAAGCTGAACGGGTCGCTGAGGTTTTGCAGGTTTTGCCTCTTCTTTGGGCCTAGGGATCTCTACCGTGAACTCTTCATCAAAACTCTCTTCATCAATCTCTTCATCTTCCGGCTTAGCAAATTCTTGAACTAGCGGGGTTTCAAAAGGTGGCGTCTCGGAAATTTCAAACTCTTCGACTCTTCTCTCTCTCCGCTCCTCAATTGCGCCACTTACCTTCTCCTTTGCGCCACCAAAGAAACCGGTAATAAGAGAGAGAACGGTGGCGAATGGCGTTGCGGTTATAACCAAGATGCTGAAGAGGAAGACCAAGACCAGAATCGGAATTGCAAGAACATCTGTTACTAGCGCAACTAATGGAGTTGAGGTTCCATAACCTATCCAACCGCCGCCTTCTCGCATCGCCGTTGCCCCAGTATTGATAGAGCTCGGATTAATGATATGAACAAGACCAGTCGAACTAAGCACAAGCAATAAAGAGCCGATTATCAACCGACCATTTGCAGCTTTATCTTGTGGGGCACGAAATAAGCGGAATGCGAAGTAACCGAAGAGAACTGGGGTGAAGATTGCAAGTCGACCAAAACCACCATAGAAAAATGAGTAGGAAAGATTTCCAAACCAGTTATCTAATCGCCACCAAGAAGTTGCCGCCGAGATTAGAGCGACGATTAGAAGTAGTAGACCAATTCCATCTCGCTGATGTTCTGGGTCAAGATCGCGAGCGCCTTTGGTGATGGTTCGAATGGTTACACCAAGCGCTTTTGCAAATCCTCTCCAGAGAGAAGAAAGCGCGCGCGAAAAACCGCCAACAACACCGCTTGCTTTCTTTCCGCTCTTTCGCGCCATAACGAAAAAGCGTATGGCAATTGAAAAATCTAGAGAGTGAGGCGCGCCGTCAAACTTCGATAACGACCGGAACAATCATTGGACGACGGCGATGTTCGCCGCCAACCCAACTTCCGACGGTTCTACGAACTACTTGTGATAACTGATGAGTTCCATTGATTCCACTCTTGACTGCGCCAGCTAAGGCTTGCTCAATTCGACCTTTGACTTCGTCAAAAAGTTCTAAATCTTCAGCAAATCCACGTGCATGAATATCAGGTCCGGCAACAATCTTTCCGGTCTGTGAATCGATTACGACAATTACGGATATAAAACCTTCTTCGCCCAAGATCCGACGATCTTTAAGAGAATCTTCAGTAATATCCCCGATGCTCTGGCCATCCACATAGACAAATCCGCATGGCACCGCTCCCACAATTTTCGCTTTCGAATCGGCTAGGTCTACTACTACTCCATTCTCCGCAATCACAACGTTCTCTCGACGAACTCCAGTAGAGATAGCCAGTTCAGCATTTGCCTTCATATGACGCCACTCTCCATGTACCGGCATAACATTCTTCGGTTTTACGACGTTGTAGCAATAAAGCAACTCACCTGCGGCAGCATGGCCTGAGACATGCACTAGGGCGTTACCTTTATGTACAACTCGCGCTCCGAAGCGTGTCAATTCATTGATTACACGATAAACCGAATTCTCGTTTCCCGGAATAAGAGATGAAGCAAAAATCACAGTATCTCCGGGGCCAACCTTTATTCGATGATCGCCATTTGCCATACGAGATAAAGCAGCGAGCGGTTCACCTTGTGAACCGGTGGAGATCAAGACGACATCATCGCCATGATCATCAATCTCATCTTCGCTAATAAGTGTGTTTGGTGGAATATGTAGAAACCCGAGTTCGGATGCAAGCGACATATTGCGCACCATGCTTCGGCCAATAAATGAGACCTTTTTATTATGGGTATAAGCAAGATCTATAACTTGCTGAACCCGGTGCACATGCGATGCAAATGAAGCCACAATCACTCTTCGCTTTGCGCTTGCGATCACGCGATCTAAAACAGGCATGATTTCCCGCTCAGATGTGGTGTATCCCGGGATATCTGCGTTGGTGGAATCGACCATAAAGAGATCAACTCCCTCACGACCCAACTCAGCAAATCTCGCTAGATCAGTGACTCGGCCATCAAGGGGTAGTTGATCCATCTTGAAGTCGCCCGTGTGTAGAACTGTTCCGGCCGGAGTGCGAATTGCCACCGCTAGCGCATCTGGGATCGAGTGATTTACTGCGATGAACTCAAGTTCGAATTCACCGACTTTCCGGCGCTGACCCTCGCGGACTTCAATTGTGATCGGCGAGATTCGATGTTCGCGCAACTTTCCTTTTAAGAATGCCAGAGTCAGTTGCGATCCAATAACAGGAATGTCTTCGCGCTCGCGAAGGAGATAACCAAGTGCACTTATATGATCTTCATGTCCGTGAGTTAGAAATACTGCTTTCACATCGCGGAGACGATCGCGAATATAGGAGAAATCAGGCAATATCAGATCTACACCAGGTTGATTCTCTTCTGGAAAGAGGACGCCACAATCAACTATCAATAACTCGCCTTCATATTCAAAGACGGTCATGTTTCTGCCTACTTCAGCTAATCCGCCTAGGGCAACAATTCGTAGCGCCTTAGGGGAAAGCATTGGGGGCAACCCGAGATCGGGGTGCGGATGATTCATTAGTTGAGTTTCACTCCACCTTGTTTTAAATCTTCACGGAGTTGTGAGATCTGTGCTTCGGTTGCATCGACTAGCGGCAATCTGACTTTTCCTCCCGGCAATCCCATCAACTTCAACGCAGCTTTTGTAAGGATTGCGCCTTGGGTTCGGAATGTTCCGGTATAGACCGGAAGAAGTTCTTGATGAATCGCAAGTGCCCGGGAAGAGTTTCCACTAAACCAGGAATCGAGCATCTCGCGCAGCCTTGCGCCAACCGTATGGCCACAAACTGAAACAAATCCCACCGCACCAACTGATAGCAACGGAAGATTCAAAATGTCATCACCTGAATAAACGGGGATTCCAGAGCGCTTGATTACCCAAGATGTCGAAGCTACATCGCCCTTTGCATCTTTGAGTGCAACGATATTTTTATGCTCCGCTAAGCGGCAGATCGTGTCCGGTTCAATGGGAACTCCAGTTCTTCCCGGAATGTCATACATCATCACCGGTATATCAGTGGCATCGGCCATCGCCCGAAAGTGCGATTCGATTCCTGCTTGAGGCGGTTTGTTGTAATAAGGAGTGACAACAAGCAACCCGTCAGCACCGGCCCTCGCCGCCATCTCAGCTTGTTCAATCGAATGAGAAGTTTCATTATTGCCTGCGCCGGCAACGACCTTTACTTTTCCGCCAGTAGCTCGTTTTACGACTTTGATGATCTCTAACTTCTCTTCATCACTCGTAGTTGGAGCCTCACCAGTCGTTCCGTTTACGACAATTCCATCATGGCCAACGCTCTGTAGGTGTGATGCTAATTTCTCTACGCCGGCCCAATCGATGGTTAAGTCATCTTTAAAAGGAGTGACCATCGCCGTAAGAAGGCGGCCAAAGGGCGTCGGTAGCGACATGGCCTAAGGCTACTACGGTGCTACACGCCCTGACTTCTCAAATGCCGCGTAGGTAATGGGCATGAGGCGAGCGAAATGCGCTTCCATTTTCTCTGCGACCATCTCAATTTCGCGCTGCGGATAACTTGGGAAATGCGACCCTTCGCGACTTGTCCGAAGCGATAGGAAATTCATCAGAGCACGCGCATTCATCGTTACATACATCGATGAGTACAGGGCGACTGGAAGTACGGCGCGCGCAACTTCGCGAGCAACGCCCGCATCGAGCATCTTCTTGTAATTCTGGTAGGCAAGGATGTAAGTGTCCTTCATCGCTTCAACAGTGACTTTGAATTGCTCATCAGTTCCATCAACAAAGACATAGTGGCCAGTCTTTCCCGTTTGAACTAATTTCCGCTCTTTATTTGGGATATAGAAGACCGGCTTTAATTCTCTATAGCGTCCGCTCTCTTCGTTATATGAAGCGATCCGGTGGCGCATAAATTCTCTAAAGACAAATATTGGTGCGCTGATAAAGAAAGTCATTGAGGTGTGCTCGAAAGGCGACCCGTGCCGCTCTCTTGCCAAGTAATTTATTAATCCAGCCGATCTACTCGGATCTTCATTTATCTCTTCAAGTGATTGCTCGCCAGCCGTTGAGACGCGCGCTGCCCAGATAACATCGGCATCATTTGCACTCGATTTAACGAGTTCTACCGTTACGTCATCTCGAAATACGATATCTGGATAGTTCTGAGTCTCACTCACGAGCGCGACCCTATCTGCGCTGCGGTATCCGGCGCACGATTGATGGGGCAAAATAGTTGCGTGTCATTCGAACGCCGCACCGTGTTACGCGACTCACTAAGCGTGGCCATTCCAGTTGGTAGCTATGGGGCAGCATTTGGCGCAGCCGCCGTTGCCGGTGGATTTTCGGTTCTGCAAGCCTGTGCGCTCTCACTACTCCTTTTTTCAGGCGCTTCACAATTTGCAGTAGTTGGAGTTATGGCCGGCGGTGGAACTCCATTTAGCGCTATCGCAACGGGCGCTCTCCTTGGAATCCGAAATGGATTATATGGAATGAGAATGGCGCCAATATTGAAACTGGCGGGGTTGAGAAGATTTTTGGGTGCACAGATAACGATAGATGAATCAACTGGTGTAGCGCTCTCTCAGGAGATTCGCGGTGACGATGCAATGCGCTATGGATTCTTTGCTACCGGAATTGGTGTTTTCATCTTCTGGAATCTATTTACCTTCATTGGCGCACTCGGCGCTAACTCCATTGGGGATCCTTCGAGTTGGGGACTTGATGCGGCTGTTCCGGCGGCTTTCTTAGGATTAGTTTGGCCAAGATTGGTAAACAGAAAGGCTCGAATTGCGGCGCTCCTTTCGGCTCTATTAGCGATAACACTTACGCCATTTCTTGGCGCTGGACTTCCAATAATCGCAACAGTTCTTATCGCCCTCGTGATTGGCTGGAAGTCAGAATGAACGATCTTTGGATCGCCACTTTAGGCGCAAGCGCGATTTGTTACCTCTTGAAAATCCTGGGGTATTCGCTTCCTGAATCAACCCTAAATAACCCACGAATTCAACGAGTGAATACCTTTATTCCAATAGTGCTGTTAAGCGCCCTAGTCGCTGTTCAAACGCTCACAATAGAATCTAAAGTTATCGTTGATCATCGCCTAATTGGAGTTTTGGTTGCAGCGATAGCACTCAAAATGCGAGTTTCCTTCCCCGTAATGATGGTTTCAGCCGCGCTTAGTTCAGCGATGGTGTACCACTTTGTTTAAAAAAATTAGAGAAGCTTCAAGGCTTCTAACTTCTCCTTAAGCGCGTTATCAGAAGGTTCGGTTAGGTGCGTTCCATCTGGAAAGAGAATTACTGGGATGGAGCGCATGCCGCCGTTGATTTCAATCACCTTATCAGAGGCGCTGGTATCAGTCTCTACATCGATGTAGTTATATGCAACGCTATTTGAATCAAGGAATCTCTTGGAGCGGCGGCAATCTCCGCACCAGTCAGCTCCATACATAGTTATCTCAGCCATGATTACTCCTTTCCAAGTTTGAGATAATTCTCCAAACCAACAGTCAATCCGGGATTGCGGACCACTTCTCTTATACCAACCAAAACTCCGGGCATAAATGCGGAGCGATCAAATGAGTCATGACGGATAGTGAGAGTCTCTCCACCTGCACCAAATAGTACTTCCTGATGCGCAACTAAACCACTTAGCCGCACAGAGTGAATCGGAACACTTCCAATTTTTGCGCCACGAGCCCCGTCAAGTGCTTTGACTGTTTTGTCAGGCATGGCTCCAAATAATTCTTTGTTTCGCGCTTCATTGATTAATTCTGCAGTGCGAATTGCCGTACCACTTGGTGCATCTAATTTCTCAGGATGATGTAACTCAATTATTTCTACGGATTCAAAATAGCGCGCAGTTGTGGCCGCAAACTGCATCATCAAGACAGCACCAAGGCCAAAATTGGGAGCCACCAAGACTCCTACTTTTGGATGAGTGGTTAATAAGCTTTTTAAGGTATCAATCATGTTCTTATCAAATCCAGATGTCCCAACTACTGCATGTATGTCATTTTCTATTGCAAATTTCAAATTTGCCATGACCGATTCTGGATTTGTAAAGTCGACAACAACATCAACCATATTGCTCTTAAGAGAGTCGATAGAATCGCCTAAATCAATTTCCGCAACCAGATCAAGGTCTTCTGTCGCGTTGACTGCTTTACACACTTCACGCCCCATGTGCCCCTTAGCTCCAAGAACTCCTACTCGTAAAGCCATTACGCCATCACTTTCTCGAAAACCGACTCCTTATTGAACGGTCCAACTATGGCAAGAGTAGGGCTCTTCGCTAGGAACTCGCCAGCCAGTTCTCTAATTGCGCTTGAACTCACGGCTGAGATTGAGTTTAGAATCTCATTAAAGCCGAGAACCTCACCGTGAACTAGTTCGCTCTTGCCAATTCGACTCATCCGGGAACCGGTATCTTCTTGGCTTAGAACTAACGTTCCCTTAACAGCGCCTTGGGCTCGTAACAACTCTTCGTGAGTCAAGCCATTAACGGCAACATCGTTGAGAACCTCGCGGATAATTCTTATTACCTCAGTCGCTTTCTTCGGTGTGCAGCCAGCATAAAACCCAAGCATCCCAGTGCCGGCGAATTGTTGTGCGTAGGAATAAACCGAGTATGCAAGACCACGTTTCTCACGCACCTCTTGGAAAAGTCTTGATGACATTCCACCACCTAGCGCAGCCGAGAGAACGCTCATTGCAAAACGTCGCTCGTCATCACGAGCTACTCCATCAACGCCAAGAAATAAGTGAGCTTGTTCGGTTTTGCGATAAATAAGTCCGACCTGCTCCCCTTTTCTCCTTATCGGAGTCGAGGCACGCATATTGGCCGGGTACTTATCGCTCCCTAAAAACTCATCTTTCGACATCGCCTTTAGGGCTTGATCGATGACTTTCTGGTGCTTGATATTCCCAGCTACTGAAACGACGATGTCTTGTGGTAAATATTTCTTCTTGTAGTAGTTAAAGACGGAATTTCGGGAGATCTCAGTTATGGATTCGACTGTACCGAGGATCGGCCTTCCGACTGGAGTATCACCAAAGAATGTTTCAGCGAATAAGTCGTGCACTAAATCAGATGGATCATCATCGCGCATTGAAATTTCTTCTAGCACGACTTTACGTTCTGATTCAACATCTTCTGGACGACCCAGCGATGAAGTAATCAAGTCAGCAATAACATCAATCGCAAGAGGTAGATCAGTGTCAATTACCCGAGCATAAAAACAGGTGTATTCCTTCGAAGTGAAAGCATTCATCTCGCCACCTACTGCTTCGATAGCGGATGAAATCTCAAGGGCGGTACGAGTCTTGGTGCCCTTAAAGAGTAGGTGCTCTAGAAAGTGCGATGCTCCGGCAACTCTTGGGGATTCATCTCGAGATCCAACATTGACCCAGATACCAAAGGCAGCGCTTCGAACGTTCGGGATTTCTTCAGTAACAATGCGCAAGCCGCTCGGATGAACGGTCTTGCGCAGAGTCATAACTTGGAACTACTCGCTTGCGGTCTCTTCAAGTACAGGCACTAGAGATAGCTTGCCCTTTGGATCAATTTCCCCGATCTCAACATGGACTTTATCTCCGACTTTCATGACATCTTCAAGGTTCTCGATTCGCTTTCCACCATGCATCTTGCGTATTTGCGAGACGTGGAGCAAGCCATCTTTACCCGGTAGAAGATTTACGAAGGCGCCGAAGGCAGCAAGTTTCACAACGGTTCCGTTGTAGCGCTCGCCGACTTCAGGGAGTTTCGGATCAGCAATCGCGATGATCTGGGCCTTAGCGGCATCCGCGGCAGTGCCATTTGTGGCGCCGATATAGATGGTTCCATCATCTTCGATTGTGATCTCCGCGCCAGTCTCATCTTGAATCTGGTTGATGACCTTGCCCTTAGGGCCAATAACTGCGCCGATTTGATCGACTGGAATCTTGATGCTCATGATGCGTGGTGCAAGCGGATTCATATCGTCTGGGCGATCGATTGCCTCGTTCATGACGTTAAGAATCGCTAGTCGAGCTTCCTTCGCTTGAAGCAGGGCGCTAGCAAGAACGCTTGCTGGGATTCCATCGAGTTTTGTATCAAGCTGTAGCGCGGTTACAAATTCCTTTGTTCCGGCAACTTTGAAATCCATATCGCCGAAAGCATCTTCAGCTCCGAGAATGTCTGTTAGCGCAACATATTCGGTCTTTCCGTCTACTTCATCAGAGATGAGACCCATAGCGATACCAGCAACCGGCGCCTTTAATGGAACACCAGCATTCAAGAGTGAGAGCGTTGAGGCGCAGACAGAACCCATTGAGGTGGAACCGTTTGAGCCAAGCGCTTCGGAAACTTGGCGAATCGCATAAGGAAACTCTTCACGAGTTGGAAGAACAGGTAGAAGAGCGCGTTCTGCAAGTGCGCCATGGCCGATTTCGCGGCGCTTAGGTGAACCAACTCGACCAGTCTCACCCGTTGAGTAAGGCGGGAAGTTGTAGTTATGCATATAACGCTTGTGATCTTCTGGGTTCAAAGTATCGAGCTGTTGCTCCATCTTTAGCATGTTCAAAGTTGTGACGCCAAGGATCTGGGTCTCACCACGCTCGAATATCGCCGAGCCATGGACTCTAGGAATCACTTCAACTTCCGCGGTGAGTGGACGAATGTCCTTCAAGCCACGGCCATCGATACGAATCTTTTCGCGGAGCACACGTTGACGGACTAGCTTCTTCGTAAGCGAACGAAGTGATGCAGAGATCTCTTTCTCGCGACCTTCGAATTGTTCTGCGAGGCTTGCTTTAACATCATCAGAAATCGCATCAAGTTCAGTTTCGCGCTCTTGCTTTCCAGAGATAGTCAAAGCTTTTGCAAGGCGATCTTTAGCAGCTTTTTCAACCGCGGTAAAAGCATCTTCTTGATAATCAAGGAAGACTGGGAATTCAGCAGTTGGCTTTGCGGCAACTTTCGCTAACTCCATTTGCGCTTCGCACAAAATTCGAATGAATGGCTTTGAAGCTTCAAGTCCCGCTCCGACAATCTCTTCGGTAGGGGCGCCAGCGCCTCCAGCCACGAGCGAAATTGTCTTTGTGGTTGCTTCGGCTTCCACCATCATAATCGCAACATCATCGCCAGCAATTCGCCCAGCTACGACCATATCGAATACGGCGCGCTCTAGATCGCTGTGGTTAGGGAATGCCACCCATTGGCCATCAATCAATGCGACGCGTACGCCACCGATTGGTCCAGAAAATGGAAGTCCAGCAAGTTGGGTGGACATCGAAGCAGCGTTGATCGCAATCACGTCATACATGTGGTCTGGATTTAACGCCATAACAGTTACGACGATCTGTACTTCGTTACGAAGTCCTTTTATAAAGGATGGTCGAAGTGGGCGATCGATTAGGCGGCAAGTGAGGATGGCATCCTCAGATGGACGGCCTTCGCGACGGAAGAATGAACCTGGGATTCTTCCAACGGAATACATACGCTCTTCCACATCTACAGTGAGTGGGAAAAAATCGAATTGATCCTTCGGGTTCTTCGATGCAGTTGTTGCAGAGAGCAACATAGTTTCATCATCGAGATAAACAACTGCCGTTCCTGCAGCTTGACGCGCTAAGCGCCCGGTTTCGAAACGAATCTCTCGTTTTCCAAATTTGCCGTTATCTATCTTTGCAACGGCATAACTAACGTCTTGACCCTCCATGGGTCTCTCCTATTCTCTATACCCACCACGGCTACCAGAGAATGGATCTTCGATCGAAGCCCACGGCAATCATCCGTAAGCCACCACCGAGGACCAGTCATCTAGCCCGTGGCGAGATTTATTAAATTATTTCAAACTAGCGGCGGATGCCGAGCTTGTCGATGATCGCGCGGTAACGAGTGATATCGGTCTTTGCAAGGTATTGCAGAATTCTGCGACGGCGACCTACGAGAAGTAGTAGACCACGACGGTTGTGGTGATCGTTCTTATTTGTTTGTAGGTGTTCAGTTACCTGCTCGATGCGCTTTGAAAGTAGCGCTACCTGCGCCTCAGGGCTTCCTGTGTCTGATGCAGAGGCGCCAAACTTGCTAATGAGTTCTTTCTTTTCGGCAGCTGTTAATGCCATTGTCTAACTTCCTTTACATCTTTCACGAGGGCCCTCGGTCTTATTCACGAGCGCACGATTTCTCGCTTGCGGGGTGAAATCTACCAGCGCGCTCAGAATGTGAGAAATTGAGTGGGAATTACGCGTGATATCGGGTCAATTCCCGCGCCTTGTCGCAATCAATCTTCATCTGGGCAAGAAGAGGATCAAGGCCGGCAAATTTGATTGTGTCACGCAATCTCCAACCAAACTCCACTTTTGCATCTTTGTCATACAAATCTAAATCTTTCTCATCAAGTGCATAGGCTTCAACTTGTCGACCACGAACTCCATCAAATGTTGGATTAGTCCCGATTGAAATCGCAGCCGGCCAACGATGGGTTCCAACAGTTAGCCAACCGGCATAGACCCCATCTGATGGAATAGTTGCATTAGCTCCCACTTGAACATTCGCAGTTGGATAGCCAATCTGTCGACCGCGTTTCTCGCCATGAATTACCGGGCCAACAAGTTGGTGTGGTCTGGTCAATAACTCTCGTGCAATCTCAATATTTCCACCCAGAATCGCCTCGCGAATTCTTGTGGAAGAGACAGAGTTTCCAAGTTCACTCTCAAGATCTAGCGCTGTGACTGGAACGCCTGCTTTCTCCTTTAGATATTGCGCATCACCGCTTGCCTTTACTCCAAATCGGAAATTTGAACCAATAACTAGCGCCTTTGCAGCTAACTCCTTCTTTAGAACATCTTCGATGAATTGATCAGGGGTTAACTTGGAGAAACCTTCTGTGAAATCAATAATAGCGACGCTTGATACTCCGTGGGTCAATAATTGGTGAACCCGTTCATTTAGCGTTAGCAGTTCAGTCGGGGCTTTATCTTTTGCGACGATTGCGGCTGGATGAGGATGAAAGGTCAGCGCGACGACTGGATTGTTGAGGTCAAGCGCTCGTTTGATTATCGCTTGGTGGCCTTTATGGACTCCATCAAAGATGCCGATAATCACAGTTGCTCCAGTTATCGAAGCGCCATGCCACTCCAGTTTGAAATTCGAACTCATCGGCGCAATTCTTTCATGAGTTGAAAACACTTACCGGCTGTGCGCGACCCTCACGATTTTCAAGGATCGCAGCAACCTCGCCATCAGGTGCAATTCCAACCACAACGCCATCTTGATTTGATTTATCTATCCTTCTTCCAAACTTAAGTTCCGCTACCTCATCAAATCCCAGATCTCGAATTGGCAAGACTTTGGCGATGGCATCTTGAAGCGGTAGGAGTTCGGCGCTCCCAATTTCGCCAGCCTCATCGAGTTGAAATGGAGCAACTTCAGTCCGGCGAAGTTCAATCAAGTGTCCCCCCACTCCGAGTGCCGCTCCCAAGTCACGTGCAATTGAACGGATGTAGGTACCAGCCGAGCAAGCCACATCAATATCAATATCTAGGTGTTCACTTTTATGGATAGCGAGAACTTTTAATTCGTGAATTGTTACTTCCTTAGCAGCGAGCTCTACTTCCCTACCTTCTCGAACCAAGTCATATGCTCGCTCACCAGCAATCTTCTTAGCTGATACAGAGCTAGGAACCTGCATAATTGTTCCACGAAATTTATCTATAGCGCTTTCAATATCTGAATCGTTTATAGCTCGCCAATCTTTTACCGCTACTACTTCTCCTTCTTTATCATCTGTGACTGTTGAGATTCCAAGTCGGATGATTGCGAAGTACCGCTTCCTGCCGGTAACAATGTACTGTAGAAACTTTGTCGCGTTATTTATTCCAACAACCAACACGCCAGTAGCCATCGGATCTAAAGTTCCAGCATGACCTACTTGTTTTGTGCCGAGGCGTTTTCGGATTTGGGCAACGACATCATGGCTAGTCATCCCCGCAGGCTTGTCTATTACTAGAAAGCCGTGTTGCTTACTCATTCCGCTTCGCGAGCTCGCGGGGTCTTATATGGATCACTCCCGCCGATTGGCTTGGCGACATCACGGAGATGAGCAATCTCCTCATCATGTTTCTTAACTTGATCTAGGAGATCCTCAAAATTCTTCGCCGTCTCAGAGAGCGCATCGACAAAAAAGGTAAGCGTGGGAACAACTCTTGTTCCTAGCTCTCTACCGACTTCAGTTCTAAGAACCCCTTTGGCGCTCTCAAGCGCCTTTGCAGTATTGGCGCGCGCCTCATCATCGCCTAGAACTGTGTAGAAGATAGAGGCTTGCTGGAGATCTCCGGTAACTCGAACATCGGTAATCGTCACAAAACCTAAGCGTGGATCCTTTATGCGATTTTCCAATGCTTGGGCAACGACAACCTTAATTCGATCGGCGACCTTTGCGACGCGATGTGATTTCCCCATTACGCACGCTTCTTCTCGCGCATCTCGAAGACTTCAACGACATCTCCGACCTGGATATCTTTGTATGAGCCAAGCCCGATACCGCACTCGAATCCTTCGCGGACCTCGGTTGCATCATCTTTGAAGCGACGGAGTGAATCGATAGTTAGGTTATCCCCGATTACTACGCCATCGCGAAGAACTCGGGCCTTTGCATTTCTACGGATAACTCCAGATAAGACAAGTGAACCAGAGATTGTTCCGAACTTACTCGACTTGAAGATTTCGCGTACTTCAGCAGATCCAATGGTTGCCTCTTCATACTCAGGTTTGAGTAGTCCTTTGAGGGCCGCTTCGATCTCTTCGATAGCCTTGTAGATAACCGAGTAGAAGCGAACCTCGACTCCTTCTTCGTCAGCAAATGTTGCGGTCTGTGGTTCTGGTTTTACGTTAAAGCCGACAACGACTGCGCCAGATGCGGATGCAAGTGTGATATCGCTCTTTGTAATTGCGCCAACGCCACGGTGGATAACGCGTAGATCAACTTCACTTCCGACATCAAGTTGGACTAACGCATCTTCAAGGGCTTCTACCGAACCGCTCACATCGCCCTTCAAAATTAGGTTCAAAGTTGTGACCTTGCTCTTCTCCAAGAAGTCTTCCAGCGAAACTTTCTTTCTCGCCTTGGCAAGGGCGGCATGACGCTCACCAGCTTGACGCTTCTCAGCGATTTGCCGTGCTGTTCTATCTTCCGGCGCAACTATGAAGCCATCACCGGCGCTAGGAACAGATGTGAATCCAAGTACTTGGACTGGGCGTGATGGACCGGCCTCTTTGATCTCATGTCCGAACTCATCCATCATCGCACGTACCCGTCCGAATGCAGATCCAGCAACAATCGAATCACCCATTCTTAGAGTTCCGCGTTGTACCAGAACTGTTGCAACAGGTCCGCGACCACGATCTAGATGTGCTTCGATTGCAACACCACGAGCATCATCTTCATGAATTGCGCGTAGATCTATCGCAGCATCAGCGGTTAGAAGGATTGCATCAATCAGTTCTCCGATGCCTTTACCGCTTATTGCAGAGACATCAACGAACAGGGTATCTCCGCCATACTCTTCGGCGACGAGGTTGTATTCGGTGAGTTGTTGGCGAACTTTGGCAGGGTTTGCGCCTTCTTTATCAACTTTATTTACCGCAACTACTACTGGAACGCTTGCGGCCTGTGCGTGATTAAGCGCCTCGATTGTCTGTGGCATTACGCCATCGTCAGCGGCTACGACTAGGACTGCGATATCAGTTACTTTCGCACCACGAGCACGCATAGCGGTAAAGGCCTCGTGACCTGGGGTGTCAATAAAAGTAATGGCACGGTTTACGCCATTGTGATCATGATGAATCTGATAGGCGCCGATGTGCTGGGTGATTCCACCTGCCTCCCCCTTTACAACTTCAGTCTGGCGAATCGCATCCAAAAGTCGCGTCTTACCGTGATCTACATGGCCCATAACGGTTACAACTGGTGGTCTGATTTCGAGATCTTCTGGGTTTACATCAGCTAACTCTTGCTCGAGATTTATATCGAATTGCTCAAGAATCTCTCGGTCTTCATCTTCCGGAGAAACAATGGTGATCTTGTAACCAAACTCGTTGCCGAGCATCTCAAGCGTGCTCTCATCAACTGTTTGAGTTGCGGTAACCATCTCACCTAAATGGAAGAGAACCGAGACAAGTGCAGCTGGATCTGCGCCAATCTTTTCAGCGAAATCAGCGAGCGAGGCGCCTCGACGTAGTCGTACTGGAGTATTTCCATCGCCTCTCGGAACAATTGCGCCACCAATTGTTGGCGCTTCCATATTGTCGATCTCTTCGCGGAGAGCCTTTTTACTCTTATAACTCTTCTTCTTTCCGCCACCTTTTCCAAATGCGCCACCAGCGCCGGGACGTTGTCCGGGACGACCTGGTCCACCAAATCCACCTGGTCTTGGTGCGCCACCCGGTTGAGATCTATATGGACCAGAACCTTGCGGACGTGAACCTGGTGCACCTTGTCCAGGACCAAATTGTCCGGGGCGACCTGGTCCACGTTGATCTGTTCTTTGATCGGGTCGCGGTGGACGTGCAGCAAAACCTGGACGAACAGAACCTGGACGTGGCCCAGACATTGGTCCGCGTTGTTGACCAGCTGGACGAGGCGGTCTTGGACCACCAGATGTTCCAAATGGATTATTTCCAGGCCGCTGTTGTCCGGGACGTTGCTGTCCTGGTCGTTGTTGTCCGGGACGTTGTTGTGGAGGTCTAGGCGCAGAAGGTCTTGGACCTGCAGAAGTTCCAAATGGATTATTGCCACCGCGAGCTGCCGGTGGTCTTGGTGGAATCGGAGCTGCAGTGGGGGTAACAGGAGTAACAGGAGGAATTACAGGAGCAGTATTGATTGGAGTTACAGCTGGAGTTACAGGACTCTCTTGAGATGCTTCTTCAACCTTAGGAACGCTTTTCTTAACAGCAGCTTTCTTTGCTGGCGCCTTCTTTGCAGGCTTTGCTTCAGCAGCTGGTTTTGCAACCGGTGGAAACTTCTCGAGGAACTTCCTTACAACCGGTGGTTCAACTGTTGATGATGCAGAACGGACGAACTCGCCCATCTCTTGGAGTTTTGCAAGTACATCCTTGCTATCCATCCCTACATCTTTTGCTAATTCGTAAACGCGGACCTTTGCCACTTTTCTCCTTCTGTGGCCCCGCGTTTTTAAGGAACGCGACGCCTAAATTGACCTACTCATGATCTAGCGGTGCTCATTAGAGTGCCATTACCTTCATACCAGCTTTCGTTCCTGTGATTTTGAGGCGGAAACCTCAGGTGCGAACCATACTCCTTGAGGAGGAAAATCGCGAAAAGGGTCCGGCTTTATTCGCCCGGAGCGGCATCAGAATGGATATCGATGCGCCAGCCGGTAAGGCGCGCCGCCAATCTAGCGTTCTGGCCATCTTTACCAATCGCAAGGGAGAGTTGGTAATCAGGGACAACCACCTTCGCTGATCTCGTCTCGACATTTACAACCTCGACATTTGAGACTCGCGCCGGCGCTAGCGCGCTTCCAACGTAAGCAGCAGGATCTTCCGACCAATCAACAATATCTATCTTCTCGCCATGTAACTCATCCATCACAGCTCTCGCGCGCGCACCCATCGGTCCAATCAACGCACCTTTTGCGCTAACTCCAGAGCGAAGTGAACGGACTGCGATCTTGCTTCGATGTCCCGCTTCCCTAGCAACTCCCATAATTTCAACTACTTGGTCGCGAATTTCTGGGACTTCAAGTGCAAATAGTTGTTTAACAAGGGCTGGATGGCTACGCGAGAGCATTACTTCTGGGCCTTTCACACCTTGCTTTACTTCTACAACAAAACATTTGATTCGTTCACCATGGGTGTAAACCTCACCAGGAACTTGTTCATGCGGTGGAATTCTTCCTTCCACTCGACCGAGATCTACATAAACCATTCGGTGGTCTCGTCCTTGTTGGATTACTCCAGAAACGATATCCCCTACTGATGCGCTGAACTCGCCAACAATCTCCGCATCACGAGATGCGCGCATTTTCTCTTTAATGATCTTGCGCGCGGTACTTGATGCAATACGCGAGAATCCAGGGAGTTCATCAACATATTCACCGACTCGTTCTCCATCCGCGCCAAACTCCGGGACGATGATCTTTATCTCGCCACTTTCGCGGTCAAGTCGTGCATAAGCAAATGGTTTGGCGCCTTCCATCTCGCTATACGCAATCTTTACAGCGACTTCAATTGCGCTAATCAATCGCTCAAGTGGAATATCGCGTTCGATAGTGAGCGCTTCTAAGACTTTCATGTCGACGTTCATCGCGGATCCTTGCGATTAAATTCGATCTCAATAACCGCGCGTTTAATATCGGAGAATCTAATCTCTCTTGATTCGAGGGCCACCGTCTCATCAGTTGCTGAAGTGATCCGGGAAGTAAAGGGATCACCTTCGTTGGGGGTTATTTTTACTAGTCTCCCGACATTCTTGCGCCAATGACGGGGCAAAGTGAGGGGTCGATCAACACCTGGTGTGGTTACCTCAAGTGTGAAAGGCATTTCGCCAAGTTGTGAGTAATTTTCCAAGATATCCGAGACCTTGCGCGATACAACAGTTACTTCATCAAGAGATGGGTTTCGCTCTTCACCATCAATAATTACGGCGACAATTCTCCGTTTTCCAGCGGGAGTTACCTTTACTTCCTCGAGAACAAATCCAGCACCTTTAATCGCAGGGCTAAGCAGCTCAGTAAGGTTATTAACAAGAGACATAATCACCGACCTACTTATTTATTTGTTGTGAAGTTGTGGGGCGAAAGGATAGCCCGAATGAGAATTAAAAGAAAGTATCGATGGTAAGCCTGAGTATCAGCATTGAGGTTACGATGAGAAAGACGTTGCGAATCAAACGCGAGCCTCCCCTAATCGCCATGCGCGCGCCTATCAAGCCACCAATCACATTTCCAATCGCCATAGCAAGGCCCAAGGTCCAAATGATCTTTCCATTGGCACCAAAGACAACTATCGCTCCCAAGTTCGTCGCCAAGTTAACGATCTTTGCCGTTACTGAGGCTTCAAAGAAAGCAAAGCCAAGAAGCGCTACAAGAACCAACATCAAAAAAGATCCCGTACCTGGTCCAAAAATTCCATCATAAAAACCAATACTTAGGCCAAAAAATATTGCAATTAGATATGTCCTAAACGTCTTCGCTTTCTTGTTATTACTCAATCCCAATTCTTTCTTCCACAATGTGTAGATAAATACTGCGACCAGGGCAAAGAGAATTATTGGGCGGAAAGCATCTTTTGGAATTAGCGTTGCAACTCTCGCACCGAGCGCCGAACCAATAAATGCTGGAACTGCCATCGAGAAGGCGATACGAAAATCGGGTCTCATCTTTCTTAGGTATGAAGCGGTGGCGCTCGCAGTTCCAAGAAAAGATGGAAGTTTGTTTGTTCCAAGTAACTCAGCAGGTGGGGTCTTGGGCATCGCAACTAAAAGCGCTGGGAGCTGAATCAATCCTCCGCCGCCGGCAACTGCGTCTACTAGCCCGGCCAAAGTTGAAGCCAAGAATAGAAAGAGGATTACCTCTACCGAAATCTCCACTACTTGAGTGCGGCCAGAACTTCGTTTATTACTTCGGCAAGCAGGACTTCGCACTTTGCGCCTGTAGTTCTTATGCGGAGTTCAACTTTTCCTTCAGCTAAAGCCTTACCAACTATCACGATCACTGGATTACCAATCAATTCAGCATCTTTAAATTTAACGCCTGGACTTGCCTCTTTTCGGTCATCAAGCATGACCGTTACGCCCTTTGACTCTAATTCCAGCGCGATTTTCTCAGCGGTCGCAAAGGGGAGATCTTCCTTACCAGTTGCGACGATATGAACCATTGCTGGTGCTATTTCTTTCGGCCAGACTAGACCAATCTCATCATGGGTCTGTTCTGCGATAGCTGCAACAGCGCGCGAAACACCGATTCCATAAGAACCCATAGTTACAACTCGAGACTTACCCTGGCCATCTAGCACGGTTAATTCAAGGGCTTCGGCATATTTTCTACCTAGTTGGAAAATATGACCGATCTCGATCGCGCGATCAATTACAACTGGGGTATCGCATTTAGGACATGAATCCCCTTCGCGCACTTCAGCAGCCTCAACAAATCCATCAACTTGAAAATCTCTTCCATGAGTTACATAACGTGCATGTTTATTCTGCATATTCGCACCAGTAATCCAGTGCGAACCCAGAACTATTCTTGGGTCCGCATATAACTTAATTCCAAAACGTTTTGCATCTTGCGGTCCAACATATCCCTTTACAAACTCTTTACGTTTTGCGAAGTCTTCATCATCAAACAACCGGAGTTCTTTAACGCCTACTAGGTTTGCTTCTAACCGCTTTAGGTCAACTTCACGATCCCCAGGAACAAGTACGCATATTGGCTCACCATCGACTACCAGGAGAACATTCTTGAGAGTATCCGCAGCAGTGATATTTGCGTTGTATTTCTTATTCATTACCTCTACGAGGGTTTCAATCGTGGGAGTATTTGGGGTATCCAAGACTTCTATGGCTGGTGGCGTATCGATAGTCTTCACTTCGACTTTAGTTATCATCGCTTCAACGTTTGCCGCATAGCCACAACTCTTACATAAGACGTAAGTGTCTTCGCCGGTTGGACAGGGCGCCAAGAATTCTTCAGATTTTGAACCGCCCATCGCGCCTGACATAGCAGAGACGATGTTGTAAGAGAGTCCGAGTCGATCAAAGGTAGAGATATAGGCATCGCGATGTTTGTTATAAGACACTTCTAAGCCAGCATCATCAACATCAAATGAGTAAGAATCCTTCATAACGAATTCACGTCCCCGGATGATTCCGCTTCTTGGTCTTGCTTCATCGCGGTACTTGGTTTGGATCTGATAGATGCTAAGCGGCAGATCTTTATATGAGGAGTACTCACCTTTAACCATAAGCGTAAACATCTCTTCATGGGTTGGGCCGAGTAAGTAATCGCTCCCCTTCCGATCTTTTAGGCGGAAGAGCGCCGGACCGTATTCATCCCAGCGCGCAGTTCTCTCGTAAGGATCCTTCGGTAAGAGTGCTGGGAAGTGAACTTCCTGAAAGCCAGCTCTATCCATCTCTTCTCTTATTACTCGTTCTACATTTCTTAGAATGATTACACCAAGTGGTAACCAGGAAAAAATACCGGCGGCGATTGGTCGAATGTAGCCGGCTCTTACCAATAGCTTCTGGCTTGGAACAGCAGCATCAGCTGGGTCATCGCGGAGCGTGCGCAAAAATAGAGAGGACATCCGCAACATGGTGCGTAGCCTAGCGAATTACTTAACGCTTACTGAGGGTTCACCGGATGCGACACCGGCGGCTTCCATCTCTTCTGCGATCTTCATCGCTTCTTCAATCAGAGTTTCGACAATCTGCGCTTCGGGAACAGTCTTAATTACTTGGCCCTTTACAAAGATCTGGCCCTTTCCATTTCCTGATGCAACGCCAAGATCTGCTTCACGCGCTTCGCCTGGGCCATTAACAACACATCCCATCACTGCAACGCGGAGTGGAACTGTCATTCCCTCAAGTCCGGCTTGGACTTTCTCAGCTAGTGAATAAACATCTACTTGTGCCCTTCCGCACGAAGGGCAAGAAACTATCTCAAGACGGCGTTGGCGAAGATTTAGTGATTCAAGGATTGAAATTCCAACCTTCACCTCTTCAACAGGTGGAGCTGATAGTGAAACTCTAATTGTGTCACCGATACCCTCAGAGAGAAGAATTCCAAAAGCAGTTGCAGATTTGATTGTGCCTTGGAATGCCGGACCAGCTTCAGTAACGCCAAGGTGTAGCGGGTAATCACACTTTGAAGCAAGAAGTCGATATGCCTTAACCATCGTGACAGGATCATGGTGCTTTACTGAAATCTTCATATTGGTAAAGCCATGCTCTTCAAATAGACCAATCTCCCAAAGTGCCGACTCAGCAAGGGCTTCTGGGGTCGCTTTGCCATACTTCTCAAGTAATCGTGGATCCAAAGATCCAGCATTAACACCTATGCGGATTGGAATACCAGCATCCCCAGCTGCCTTAGCAACTTCCTTAACTTTGTCATCAAACTGTTTGATATTTCCAGGGTTTACACGAACCCCGGCACAGCCCGCATCAATTGCAGCAAAGATGTACTTAGGTTGAAAGTGAATATCTGCAATTACCGGAATCTGAGATTTCTTGGCGATTTGCGAGAGCGCATCAGCGTCATCTTGGCTCGGAACTGCAACTCGGACGATTTGGCAACCAGAGGCGGTTAGCTCTGCGATTTGTTGGAGCGTTGAATTAACGTCTGCAGTAACAGTCGTGCACATGGATTGGACTGAGACTGGCGCATCGCCGCCGACTAGAACATTTCCTAATTTGAGCTGCTTGGTCTTGCGACGCGGCGCCAAAGTAGGAGGAGGAGTTTGCGGCATGCCGAGATTAACCATGTCCTTATTCTGCCTCAAGCATTAGAGTTGCTCAAATGAAGCCCTGGATGTTCGTTCTTTATCTAGTCGTATCAATAGCCCTCATAACTTGGGTCTATGGTTTCTAGATATTTAGATTAATCGGATTGAAGATATCTGCAAATAAAAGCAATAGAGTAAGAAATATCAGCAACGCTAGGACCACGACGGTAATCGGGGTCAACTTCTCTACATCTACGGGTCCTGGAATATCTCTTCCGCGCATCCGATAGATTTTGTTTCGCCCTCCTTCATAAAGCGCTACTGCAATATGTCCGCCATCTAGCGGAAGTATTGGGACTAGATTGAATATTCCAACAAAGATATTTAGCGAGGCCACCAACAATAAGAAGGTTGCGAGTTTCTCTCCTGAAGTAAGGACACCGCTTGAGGCAGCCTCCCCTGAGACACGCGCTACTCCAACAATTCCTACTAACCCCTCACCATTTCGCTCTTCGCCAAGAAAAGTTTGGCCAAACAATGATGGAATCTGGGCCGGTAGTCCAACTAACGCTTTAAGTGATCCGGTGAAGAGATCTCGAGTCGCAGAAGCTGAAGATGCAAGCGCTTCGATTGGATTTTCTCGTACTTGACCGAACTCATTGATGATTCCAAGGAAACCACGCGCCTCACCTTCGACGACTCGCGTTGCTGGGACGGTATTAATAATTATCTCTTGGCCATCACGAATAATGATTAGCGAAAGGTTCTTTCCCGCCGATGAGCGCAAGATAGGTGTTATCTCTTCCCAATCCATATTCCTAAGGCCATTCAGGCCGATGATTTCATCACCCGGAAGAATCCCCGCGCTCTTTGCCGGTGAGATCGGATCGTTTGGTGTGCACGCAGAGCTCTTTGGAACACATGGGACGACTTGCGAGACTATTGGGAGGACCTTTGAAACTCCAACACCGGCGAAAAGGATATAGAGCAATAAGAAACCAAGAAGGAAGTGGAGAAATGATCCGGCGCCAAGTACAACTAATTTTTGGGAGGTCTTCGCTTTATAGAAAGCTCGCGGTTGTACTTCAAATGGCAACTCTTCTTTAGGGGTCATTCCAGAGATCTTGCAGTAACCACCCGCAGGGATCGCTTTCAATCCAAATTCAGTCTCACCTCTTTGGGTAGACCAGATTCGCTTTCCAAAGCCTAGGAAGAATTCGGTTACCCGCATTCCATAACGCTTTGCCGTTATGTAGTGGCCAAACTCGTGAACCATCACCGAAAAGAGAAGCGCCGCAACAAAGGCTAAGACTCCAAGCAGACCCACTGAATCTCCTATTTCTGCGTCAGCAACTCGGTAGCGACGCGGCGCGCATCATTCTCGATAGCGGTGACATCAGCTAGATCACGTAACTTCTCGGGGGCTCCCGAGTTTAGTTTTACCACGGTTCTATCAATCGTATCCACAATAGCTGTGAATAGAATTCGCTCGCTCAAGAAGGCATCGACCGCAACTTCATTTGCTGCGTTAAAAATTGCCGTGAAAGATCCACCAAGCGCGCCACATCTACGAGCCAAGGCAACGGCGGGGAAACGGGATTCATCAATTGGTTCAAACTCCCAGCTTTGCGCCTTGCTCCAATCAATCGCTGGCATTGCACCAATAACTCGCTCTGGATATGAAAGTGCATAGGCAATCGGCCCCTTCATATTTGGCGGTGAGGCCTGGGCGATGGTAGAGCCATCTACAAACTCAACCATCGAGTGCACTACGGATTGTGGATGTATCACGGCATCGATCTTGGAATAGGGAGTGCCAAATAGATAGTGAGCTTCAATTATCTCTAGGCCTTTGTTAACCAAGGTTGCTGAATTAATCGTAACGACGGGACCCATTGACCAAGTTGGATGGGCTAGCGCATCCTTAACTGTTACTTTACTTAAGTCTTTTAGCACCCTAAATGGTCCGCCGCTTGCGGTAAGAATAACTTTCGCTACATCTTGTTCACGACCGGAGCGCATCGCTTGAAATAGCGCTGAGTGTTCGGAATCAACTGGAATAATCCGATCTCTCCCATGCGCCATAACTAATTCGCCGCCAGCAACCAGCGACTCTTTATTTGCGAGCGCAACTTTGTTTCCCGCTTCAAGTGCCGAGAGGGTCGGACCCAGACCAATTGATCCGGTGATTCCATTTAGCACAACATCGGCTTGTAACGCCGCAATCTCCCTTGCCGCACTCGGTCCATCAATAACAGTGCACTTTGGGAGCGCTTCTCTTAGCGCTACGCCATCCCCAGAAGTTCCAACGACTGGGACATCGAATTTACGTACTTGTTCAATCAACAAATCAAGGTTGTTTTCACCCGCCGATAGCCCAACGACGCGGAACTTATCGGGATTCTGAGAAATTACCTCAAGTGCTTGGGTTCCAATCGACCCAGTCGAACCCAAGATAACTACATCACGCACTCGGTAATCATCTCAGAAACCGAAATATTCGCGGTAAAGATAGACTGCGCCAATGAACTCCGGCCCAAAGATTCCGCAAGAGCGCAAAGTTGTAACCGCAATTCCTGGACCAAAGTCGCAAGAAGTCATCAAACGTAGAAGTGAAGCGGTCTCAGCAGCCCTCGGCATGGCAATCCCAGTCGTAGTTGAGAAAGCTGGCGGTGGAGTAATTGTCGATATTGATGGAAACTCAATCATCGATATGGGCGCAGGAATCGCCGTAGTTAACGTCGGAAACTCCGCTGATCGCGTTGTAAAGAATGTAAAAGATCAAGTTGAGGCCTTCACCCATACCTGCTTCATGATCGCTCCATATATGGGTTACATTGAAGTGTGCGAAGCATTGAATCGCCTTACCCCGGGAACACATAAGAAGAAATCAGCCCTCTTCAACTCCGGTGCTGAAGCAGTCGAGAATGCTGTGAAGATTGCACGTAAGTTCACCAAGCGCCAAGCTGTAGTTGTCTTTGAACATGGCTATCACGGCCGAACAAATCTAACTATGGGTATGACGGCGAAGAACATTCCTTACAAAGATGGATTTGGGCCCTTCACGCCCGAGGTCTACCGGATGCCGATGGCATACCCATATCGCTGCGACTCATGTTCAAGCTCCTGCGAGAACTCAATCCTCAACACTGTGATTCATAAGATCGAAAAGGAAATTGGCGCCAACAACGTCGCCTGTATCGTTATCGAACCGATTTTGGGCGAAGGCGGTTTCATCGTTCCATGTAAAGGATTCTTACCCGGCCTGGTTAAATTCTGTAACGAAAATGGCATCCTCTTTGTTGCCGATGAAGTACAAACTGGTTTTGCAAGAACTGGCCAGATGTTTGCCTGTGAAGATGAAGGAATCGTTCCCGACTTAATCACCACCGCTAAAGGAATCGCGGGCGGCCTTCCTCTCGCCGCTGTTACTGGTCGCGCTGAGATTATGGATTCAATTCATGCAAGCGGATTAGGTGGAACCTTCGGCGGCTCTCCGATTGCCTGCGCCGCTGCCCTTGGCGCTATTGCAACTATTGAAGAAGAGAAGTTAGTAGATCGCGCTAAAGAGATCGGAAAAGTAATGTCCGATGCGCTTAATGAGATGAAGAAGAAGTACCCAATCATCGGCGATGTCCGTGGCCGAGGCGCTATGCAGGCTATTGAATTAGTGAAGCCTGGAAGTAAAGATCCAAATCCTGAAGCACAGGCAGCAATCATCAAGTACTGCCAGCAAAAAGGCGTCTTGATTCTCTCTGCTGGAACTTACGGAAACGTTATTCGGCTGATCCCACCGTTAGTTATCCCGGAGCACCTACTCAAGGAAGCTCTTGAAATCCTTGATGAGGCCGTTTCTAAAGCTTAACGATCCAGCAGATTCTTAGTTGGTGAATAACTCTCACCGCTACGCCGCTTAGCAATCGCACTTAACGCTTCAAGTACTACTCGATTAGCGAGAATCGCTGTGATATCCGCTGAATCAAATGGCGGCGCAACTTCCACAACATCAATTCCAACTACCGGTAACTCCAAGCAAATACGACGAACAGATTCCAAAAGTTCGCGCGAGGTCATTCCTCCCGGCTCAGGGGTTCCAGTTCCAGGAGCCATTCCCGGATCCACTACATCGATATCGACCGATAAGAAGACGCCATCGCAACCATCTGTTAATCGCGCAAATGACTCATCTAGAACCTTATTCAACCCACGATGATGAATCTCTGTCATCTCATATGAGCGCATTCCCTGCTCGCGCATCCAATTTAAAGTCAGATCATCTGGCCAATAACCACGAAGACCGAGTTGTAAAAAGCGATCGCCACGGACATAACCACTATCAATCAATCTTCGCATCGGAGTTCCATGACCAACCAGCGCACCAAATTGCAGATCTCCAGTATCAGCATGCGCATCAAAATGAATCATCGATATCTTGCCCTTACCTCGATGCTCCGCAATTCCCGCCACATCAGCAGAGGCAATTGAATGGTCTCCACCAAGCACCACAGCAATTGCGCCAGCTCTAGAGATCTTCTCTGTTGCTGCCTTCAATACTTTTAGCGATTCCTCAAGGTTTCCAGGTGGCATCAAGAGATCCCCAGCATCAAAAACCTTCAAAGCCTTCAGGCCATCGATGCGAAGAGCTAAATGCGGCCGTTCACCATCATGAGGAAGGTAATCCCCCATACGAATTGCCTGCGGCCCGAACTTTGCGCCTGATCGATGAGAAGTTCCGCTATCAATCGGTGCACCAATGATGATGACATCCGCTCCCTTGTAGGTATCAGGGTTATCTAGATCGCATGCAGGAATACCGAGAAATGTGAAATTTGGTCCATACATATTTCCGATGTTGGTCATAATTCAAGCCCTCGATATCTCTATAGTTTCATAGTCGCCAGTACCGACGAACTTAATGCGAACTCCTTCTATTACAAAAGTGTCTCCAAGAACGGCTACATAATCGCCCAAATTCTTACCGTCGCCTACCCTTTTGCTAAATTCATTTGATCGCCCGCCGCTCACCTTTTGCCAAACGGCCCAGGCCCACTCATCATTCCCCAGAGAAGTTCCATCAGAATTGATCGGAGGAGCCACGTTCTTATCTAAGTCTACGATGTAAGTCATGATGGAATAGAAACCAGGAGGAAACTCTCGGTCGCCAAATTTAAAGTCGCTCCACTTATCGATTCCGTGGGACTCTACAACAATCGCCTTAGTTGGAGACAAGCGTATTACCACCATCTTGGTCTGACGATCCTCACGCTCCACAGGAGATAGTGAGATTGTTGCTGTCTTAAGTGTTGTAATGTCATCGCAGTAAATTTGATCAGCCGGCATCCAATCTAGGACAAATTGCTCCCAGGGATTCAGCGCCAAGCTAATCCCAGATTGATTAGTTCCTATGCTAAGTGGCCAGCCATTTCCAGGAGCATGCATTGTAATTCCGAAGTCATGCAAAGTTTCGTGGATGTAGTAAGACCACTTTAGGGTCTCCATTCCCTCTAAATTCTTACCCCAACTGAACAAATTAAGGAGAACGTCTCCCTCCTTCGTTTTAAACACTTGATTCCTAACGATGAAGTCGACAAAGGTGATCTCGCCATCGGGATAGAAGAAGTAAACGGTTGAAAACTTTCGCAGGTCAAAATACTTGGTGATCTCATCAATAAACGGCTGAGCCTGATCAGCCATTCGACGATTAGAATCCGCAGCGGCCGCATCAATTGTCTTCGCATCGCTCGGGTAGGCTGAACGTTCCTTTGGCATTCGAATCCATTTGTCTATGGTAGTTACATTAAATTGGGCTTGCCCATTACTAAAGTATCGATACCAATCTGCCATCCACTTCTTGTCATACTCAAGTTGAGCAATAACTTCATTTCCACCTGGGAAATCAGGGAAATCTATAGGAACAACTAGAACTTCGTTGACTCCTTTCACATTCATTCGGTGTCTATTGGTGTTTATGGCCGGGAAACCAACATAACCAAAGGAATTTCTTCCAGTCCGATCTGCGACCGAGTCACTATTTTGCAACTTGCACATGTCGAGCGAGACTGGGCTTTTCGCATTCGTAAACGACTTCCTGATTGTATTAATCTTTACCCATTTGAGACTCTTACCATGTACCCAGCGACACTCAAGAAATCCGCCAGGAACATCAAATGTGTCACCGGAATTTCTACATTTTTCACTCTCCAAAGGAGTGTTTGTGTAGTTGTTTGATGTTGATGAAGAAACTTTCGTTACTTTGTTGTATATCCACTGTAGATTTTTAAGGAAATCATTTGTGGGACCTCCAAGCCAAGTGCACTTCATAAAGCCATTCTCATCATGAACCTTGAGTCCCGGTTTTGTACAAGCCGAGCCCTCTGTGGGCAACGGAGGCTGCGACTTTTTTGTAGAAGTTGGGGTTGGAGTTGGGGTTGGAGTTGGGGTTGGAGTTGGGGTTGGAGTTGGAGTTGGAGTTGGTGTTGGGGTTGGGGTTGGTGTTGCTCCAGGTACAGGCGCAGCCTGTTTAGCCACCTTTCCCTTATTCCAAACTAATTTACCCTTTACTTTCTTGCACTTAAACGTCTTTCCCTTATAAGTCTTCGTGACTCCTTGTTTAGTACAGTCTGAACCTGCCTTAGGCGGGGTGGCTGAATGTGCGGGCACAAGAGCAATAGATAAAACTAAAGAAATTCCAACTACAAGTCTGCTCGCGAGCAATGGATTCATTGTATGAATAGGTCAGACATCAGCGTTTTGTCTGTTTCCTCTTACTGATTGCCTGCCCAGCAAAAACTGCAGCTAGCGCGATTACAAACATGAGAGTACCAATCACATTTGCTTGCGGTGGAACGCCTCTAAGCGAGGCAGTCCATACGTATTCAGGGAATGTGTTAACGGTGCCTGAATTGAAGTTTGTTATGATGAAATCATCAAAAGAGAGCGCAAAGGCTAGTAGCGCTGCTGCTGCAATTCCTGGAGCCACTAGCGGGAATGTGACTCGGCGGAATGTCTCCCACTCGTTGGCGTATAGATCGCGTGCTGCTTCTTCTAACTTTGGATCCAAACTAGCAACTCGTGCTTTGACAGTTACAACTACGAAAGAAATACAGAACATGATGTGGGCGATGATTACAGGGACTAGACCTGCTCCAACTTGGATGTTGATAAACATCGAAAGTAGTGAGGCACCGAGCACTACCTCAGGTGTTGCCATCGGCAAGAAAATAAGAAGGTTTGTGGTGGCTCTACCACGGAAGTTATATCTTCCTAGTGCAAAGGCGATCATCGTTCCCAATATTGTTGCGACGATAGTGGCTGTGATGCCAACTTTGAAGGAATTTCCTAAAGCTTCACATATTCCTATAGGTTCACAAGGGTTTAACCAGGCCTCGAGTGTGAAGCCACGCCAAACAATGTTCCGCTTGTCGGCATCATTAAAAGAGAAGGCGATCGTGTAGAAAATCGGAAGCAATATATAGAGAACTGCCGCGCCGGCATAAATGCGGATCATGTTCTTGGAGAGCCAGCGCTTCATACCAATTCATCCGTTCCAGCGCGGCGAATGTAAATAACCACCAAAACTAAGATCGTAGCCATAAGAATAAATGAGAGAGACGCTGCCGTTGGGTAATCGACAACTCGGAAGAATCTAGAGTTAATCACATTTCCAATCATGAAATTATCCGGACTGCCGAGTAATTGGGCGTTTATGTAATCGCCCGATGAGGGAATGAAGGTGAGAAGCGTTCCAGCCACTACTCCTGGCATTGATAGTGGAAGCGTGACTTTTCTAAAAGTTGTGGCGCTATTTGCATATAGATCTCCGGAGGCTTCAAGAAGCCGATAGTCAATCCGATCTAGTGAGGCATAAATGGGAAGAGTCATAAAGGGAAGAAAGTTATAAGTAAGACCCATGATTACTGAGAATGCAGTTGCTGTAATCGTCGCATCACCAGGAAGTATTCGAAGAAATTGTAAAGCTGAGACTACGGGCCCCTCGGATCCTAGAATCTGCTTCCAGGCAAGAGTTCTTAGTAGAAAAGACGTGAAGAAGGGTGCAATTACCATCACTAACAAAAAGTTCTTCCATGGTCCACTTCGAAAAGCAATCGCATACGCAAGCGGATAGGCAATCGCCAAAGCAAGAAGGGTTGCGCAGATTGCGTAGAAGAATGATCTAAAGAACTGCTCCTGATTGGCTATAAAGGCATCAATGAAATTTGCAAATCTGAAGGTTTGGACAAACTCGCCCGTTTCAAAAGTTGGCGAGGGGGTCTTGGTTGAAGTCTCTGCAAGATTTATTAGCGGGAAAGCAAAGAAAACTATTAGCCAGATCAGGCCAGGGGCTAGGAGAAAATAGGCAGTCCGTCTAGAACGCTTTACTGGTGCAAATACCTTTTCGGTACTACCTGAGTGGGCAATAGCCATACGCCGCTATTTCGCGTCACCATCTAGGGCAAATGTGAATTGAGGCTCCCAAGAGAGAGTCACGGAATCCCCCTTCTCTAATTCGGGGGCACCTCCATCATTCTGCTCAAAGACCATTAATTCCTGTTTCCAAGGCATCTCAACTAGGTACTGCGTACTTACTCCGAAGAAAGAAATGTCAGTTATCACTCCACCTTTGAGGACATTCCCGCCTACTTTCTCATCAACTCCATGTAGTCGGAACTTTTCAGGACGAATTCCCAACTTTATGGAGGAGCCATGAGCATTATTTCTAGATTTCGGAAGTGCAATTTTGGTTCCCTGGAGATTAACGATGTGATTATCTCCATCGCTACCTTCTAAATTTCCATCAATGAAGTTTGATTGACCAAGGAAATTTGCGACGAATACTGTCCGCGGATTCTCGTAGAGATCTGAAGGTGAGCCCATCTGTTCGATCTTCCCATTATTCATAACTGCGATGGTGTCTGCCATGGTCATGGCTTCTTCCTGATCATGAGTTACATGTACGAAAGTAATTCCAACTTCCGTCTGAATCCACTTTAGTTCTATCTGCATCTGGCGGCGGAGTTTTAAATCTAGTGCTCCCAAGGGCTCATCAAGCAAGAGCAACGCCGGTCTGTTCACAATTGCACGTGCCAAGGCGATGCGCTGTTGTTGTCCACCAGATAACTGACCGGGCTTGCGATTCTTTAAGTGAGAGAGCTCCACCAGGTTCAAGACTTTTTCGACGGCTTCATCAACATCTTTTACACCGCGCCGTCTGAGTCCAAAAGCCACATTCTCAAAGATCGTTAGGTGTGGGAAAAGGGCGTAATTCTGGAAGACGGTATTGACTGGCCGTTCATAAGCTTTAGTTTCGGTTATATCCGTCTCGCCAATTCGAATCTTTCCCGAAGAAGGTTCCTCAAGGCCTGCGATCATCCGCAATGTCGTGGTTTTGCCGCATCCCGAAGGGCCAAGTAAGGCAAAAAACGAGCCCTTCGGAATGGTCAGCGATAAATCATCAACCGCAACAAAGTCACCAAAATTCTTAGTGACATGCTCTAGTACTAGGTCCCCCTGTACCTTCTTCTTCTCTGCCACTTAAATTTTTTATGCTCGATTAAGCGCCAATTGCTTCTTGGAATGCAGCGGAGAAGTTGAACTCTTCTTCTGCGCTCAAACCACGGAAGACTTGGACTTTAGCGAGAGTAGCGTCATCAGGGAAGATGAATGGGCTACTAGCCAACTCAGGATCGATATTCTCCATTTCAGCTTGAGCACCCTTAACTGGGCAGATGTAGTTGACCCAGGCTGCAACTTCGGCAGCGATTGCTGGGTCGTAATAGTGATTCATCAATTTCTCGGAGTTTGATTTGTTGGAGGAGGTAGATGGGATTAGAAGATTATCGCTCCACAGGGTTCCACCGGATTCAGGGATTTCAAATCCATAATTCTGACCTGAGAGGTTTTCGGAGAACATATCTCCGCTCCAACCAATAACAGCCACTACATCGCCATTGGCCATGTCTTCTAGATAGTCATTTCCTTTGACTTGACGGATGAAGCCATCCGAGATCATCTTCTTTAGGTAGTCAATTCCATTCATAAACTCATCTTCAGTAAATGGCTGAGAGATATCTACACCTTGATATTGAAGGATAATTCCCATCGTGTCTCTCATTTCAGAGAGTACGGCCACTCGACCTTTATAGGCCGAGCTAAAGAGTTGTTCGACAGAGACAATATCGTCCTTTACGACATCTTTGTTCCAGCCAAATCCTGCGAAACCGGATTGCCAAGTTAGCGAGAAGTTTCTCCCCGGATCAAAACTTACATTTGCGAGCGTATCGAGAATGTTGCCCTTGTTAGGGATGTTTGCTGCGTTGAGTTCTTGCGCGTAACCAAGGCGAATCCAGCGCGCCGCCATCCAATCGGTAGGAGTGACGATGTCATAGCCGATGTCATTTCCGGCCTTGAGATTTTCTTGTACTTTTCCATAGAACTCATCGTTATCGTTGTAATCAACCAAATAATCCACCTCGATACCCGTGGATTCGATGAACTTGTTTAGCGATGGATAAGTCCTCTTTCCATCGACCTTCTTTTGATCTAAATATGCAGTCCAGTTACCCCAACGGACAGTGCCACCAATATCTTCAGGAGGAGCGATCGTTCCGCCTTCCTCATCGCTAGAACAGGAAGCCAAGAAAGTTGCTGCGCCGATTCCACCAACGCCAGCTAGGAGTGCGCGCCGCGAAAGTCTAAATCGCTTCTGTGCAGAGACGAGCTCTGTTACTAGTGGATTACTAGGTTCCAAGGGATTGTTGGCCATCTTCTCTATTCCTTTTCAAGATCGCAGGGGTGAGCTGGGCGAGGAAGTTTCATAACCTTACCCCTCTCAGGGCCAGGGTGAAGCATCTTCAAATATTAAGTTTCTGTATCAAGCGTTGAGATTGGTCATAACGTGCTTAATCCGGGTGTACTCCTCAAAGCCATAACCTGAGAGGTCCTTTCCATAGCCCGAATGCTTAAAACCACCATGAGGCATCTCAGCGACCATCGGAATATGGGTATTGATCCAGACGCATCCGAAATCGAAGGCCTTCGCCATTCGCATCGCCCGGCCATGGTCCTTGGTCCAAACGCTTGAAGCGAGGCCATACTTCACGCCATTGGCGTAGCGGACTGCTTCTGCTTCATCGGTGAACTTCTGGATGGTTATGACTGGCGCAAATATTTCATTTTGGATCATCTCGTCATCTTGCTTTAAATCAGCAACAACAGTTGGGGTCCAGAAGTAACCAGGGCGGTTAACTTTGCTTCCACCGGCAGTTACGCGTGCATGCGAAGGAACTCGATCCAAGAATCCTTGTACCCGAGCGAGCTGGTTTGCATTGTTTACTGGACCAACGAGCACATCTTCATCAGGCATACCTACCTTGATGTTGTTCTTCGCCTGTTCGGTAAGAAGAGCAACTACATCGTCATATGCGCTGGCTTCAACGATAACGCGTGTTGCTGCGGTGCAATCCTGTCCGGCATTGAAGTAACCGGCGATGGCAATCCACTCGCAAGCCGCTTCGAGATTTGCATCATCAAAGATAACAACGGGCGCCTTACCGCCGAGTTCAAGATGAACCTTCTTTAGATCTTTTGAGGCTTCTTTAGCTACTTCCATACCGGCGCGGACCGAACCAGTGATAGAAACAAATTGTGGAATTTCATGGTCTACCAACAATCTTCCAGTTTCTCGATCGCCGGTTACGACATTGATAACGCCTTCAGGTAAGAATTCCTGCATCAACTCAGCCATCCAGAGCGTTGAGACCGGGGTGGTATCACTGGGCTTAAGCACGACCGTATTGCCAGCTGCAATTGCGGGAGCCCATTTCCAAACCGCCATCATCATCGGATAGTTCCAAGGAGTTACTTGGGCGCAAACTCCAATTGGTTCGCGGCGAATGAAAGAAGTATGTCCTTTGAAATATTCTGCAGCCGAACGTCCTTCGAGATGACGCGCTGCACCAGCAAAGAATCTAATTTGATCGAGCATCGGACCGATTTCTTCAGCGCGAGTAACGGCGATTGGTTTACCGGTGTTCTCAGATTCAACCTTGATTAGCTCTTCGGAGCGAGCCTCGATTGCATCAGCAATCTTATTAATTGCTTTCTGTCGCTCACCAGGGGTTGACTCACGCCAGGTTTCAAATGCTTTATCAGCCGCATTCATTGCTCTATCGATGTCAGCGGCATTTGATACCGGAGCCTTTGCGAAAACTTCACCTGTTGCGGGATTGATTAGATCTTGAGTTTTATCGCTCGAGGAAGGAACACTCTTTCCATCAATGAAATTCTGTAGCGTCTTCACGCAAACCTCCGTAAGGCTCAATCGGTTGAAGCGCGAGTCTAGTTATTCTGGTGGTGACTCCTCAAGAGTTGGCCTTTGAGATTTCTAACGCTGCTAGCTGGCCACAAGCGCCATCGATCTCTCGTCCTCGAGTATCGCGAACCGTTACCGGAACCCCGTAATCTTCTAAGGTTTTGACGAAGGCCCGCTCATCCTCCTTCCGGGATGCGGTCCACTTCGATCCAGGCGTCGGATTTAGCGGTATCAAATTCACATGGGCATTACGGTTTTTCAATAGCCGGCCCAATAAATCAGCCCGCCAAGCCTGATCATTTACATCTTTAATCAGAGCATATTCAATCGAATATCGGCGACCAGTTTTATCGGAGTATTTATCAGCGGCCGCGAGAACTTCCTTTACTTTCCAGCGGGTATTTATCGGTACCAACGTGTCACGAAGTTCATCATCAGGAGTGTGTAGCGAGACTGCAAGAGTTACCGGAACTCCCTCATCAATTAGTTTCTCAATTCCTGTTACGAGACCAACTGTTGAGAGCGTCACCGATCTTGCCCCGATTCCAAGCCCCTCTGGTTGCGGTGAAGTGATATTTCGAATGCTTTGAAGGACTGCGTTGTAATTTGCAAGCGGCTCCCCCATTCCCATGAAAACGACATTTGAAAGTCGCGTTTCTCCACCAGGCAACTCACCGTTAGCGCAGGTGCGGGCTGCCGCTACAACTTGTGCCGTAATTTCCGCAGCGCTTAGGTTTCGAGTTAGGCCGGCTTGGCCAGTAGCGCAGAACGGACAGTTCATTCCACATCCTGCTTGAGATGAGATACAGACCGTTGCGCGATCTCTGTACTTCATCAAAACTGATTCAACTAAGACTCCATCGTGAAGCCGCCATAGATCTTTTCTTGTCTTTCCGCCATCGCATGCAATGGAACGGACCAAAGTAATCAACTTCGGAAGAACCTTTGAGGCAACTAATTCACGAGCGCTAGCTGGAAAGTCACTCCATGTCGACGGCTCTTCGTTGTAATGGGTGAAATAGTGGGTAGCGATTTGATTTGCTCGAAATGCCGGAAGGTCAAAGCCTTGAATCCATTCGCGTCGCTCATTAGCGGGGATATCAGCGAAGTGTTCTGGGGTCTTCTCTCGCTTTAACAAGGATTAACCAAATCGCTTAATTAGTTCGATGATGCACCAGAAGATCGGCGCAGTAATGAGTGCGGCATCTAAACGATCCAGCATTCCGCCATGGCCCGGAAGGAGCGTTCCCATATCTTTGAGCGATAGGTCGCGTTTTATGGCGCTCTCAATCAGGTCACCGGTAGTAGCCGCCAGCGCACCGACGACTCCTGCGACTGCGCCAACCCAAAGCTCTTGTTCCAAGAAATAGTTGAACGCGAAGGCGCTTCCGGACGCAGCAAAAACTAATCCGCCGATGAAACCTTCCCAGGTCTTCTTCGGAGAGATTTTTGGCGCCATGGGATGCTTTCCAACTAAAACGCCCGTTAGATAAGCAAAAGTGTCATTTAAGCCGACCAAAATTACAAGAAGAGAGATGTAGGCAAAGCCATCGCCAGATCTCGCTAATAAGAAGATGAATCCCGAGATAAAGCCTGGGTACATCAAAGCAAAAGTTGTGGCGGTAGCGTTCTTCACAAAACCAGAAGTGCCTAAAAGAAGTTGAAGCAATAGCAATGCGATGATTGATGCAACAATGGAGATAGCAAGACCGGGAAGCCCAGCAAACCATGAACTAGCAATCACTGCTGCTGTTGCAACCGAGAGGTGAGTGAAATTCACCTTGATATCGCGGGCATTAAATGCCGCACTCAACTCATGTAGCGCTAAAAGAACCGCAATTAGAACAAACAAAGCAAAGAGAATCGGCACAAAAGCAATAGTCGAGAAGATGATTCCAAGTAGCGCAAGACCGACCAAGATTGAAGGGATTAGCTTGCGACCTGCCTTCTTATTGATCGCCTCGTTTATAGAGTGGAGATCGCTCATGTGGCTCTCGCGAGGTTAAACCTCGAGAAGTTCCGCCTCTTTATGCTTTAGCAAATCATCGATTTTATGAACGTGATCGCCCGTGATTTTCTCAAGCTCTTTCTCGCCACGAGTTAAATCGTCCTTGCTAATACCGCCATCTTTCTCAAGTTTCTCCATCGCCTCTTTTGCGTTACGACGGATAGCGCGAATAGCCACTCGTGAATCTTCGGCCTTTGCCTTCGCTACCTTGATGAACTCTTTGCGACGCTCTTCAGTTAATTGTGGGAAATTGACGCGGATTACATTTCCATCGCCGCCAGGATTTACGCCTAGATCTGATTCGCGAATTGCCTTCTCAATCGAAGCAGTAGCGCCTTTGTCGTAGGGAGTGATCATTGCAAGACGGGCCTCGGGGACTTGGACAGTTGCAAGTTGTGAAAGCGGCGTAGGCGTTCCGTAATAATCAACCATAATCTTGGCGAACATGGAGGGATGAGCGCGACCGGTCCTTATGGCAGCGAAGTCCTCCTTGGCGACATCAACAGCCTTATTCATCTTGGTATTCGCATCTGCGAGAACACTCTGGGTTGTCATGACGCTCCTCTAATCGATTTACTCATCAGTTTTCATCAGCCTAATTGACCAACGTTCCAATCTTCTCTCCGCGTACTGCTCGAGCGATATTGCCCTTCTCTAAAAGATTAAATACGACTATAGGTAACTTATTCTCGCGGCAGAGACTAAATGCAGCAGCATCGGCGACTGCAAGTGACTTTGAAAGTACATCGCTATAAGAGATGTAATCAAACTTAGTTGCGCTCGAATCCTTCCGTGGATCAGCAGAATAAACACCGTCAACTCCGCTCTTGGCAAGAAGTAGCGCATCAACACCAATCTCAAGTGCACGCTGGGCAGCAACGGTATCGGTTGTAAAGAATGGCATTCCAGCACCAGCACCAAAGATAACTACGCGACCTTTCTCAAGATGGCGAATTGAGCGACGCGGGATGTATGGCTCGGCAACTTGTCCCATCGTGATTGCGGTTTGTACTCGGGTATCGATTCCCTCTTTCTCAAGGAAATCTTGAAGGGCAAGGCAATTCATCACCGTACCGAGCATTCCCATGTAATCAGCGCGAGCGCGATCCATTCCGCGCTGTTGTAGCTCAGCGCCACGGAAATAATTTCCACCACCGACAACAATCGCTACTTCAACTCCGGATCGGACAACATCGGCTATCTGTTTTGCCACATCATTCACGACATCTGGATCAACGCCCAGGCCTTTTTCGCCACCGAATACTTCTCCGGAAAGCTTAAGGAGCACTCGTTTATAGCTTTTACGTTCATTTGCCATTCGAGTGCTCCTTCCGGGCCTGATTCTACTTCTTAGTTCTTGGAACCTATTCGAGCTCGCCTTACTGTCCCACGCGGAAGCGGTAGAACTTCGTAATCGCGACGCCACCTTCGCTTGCGACCTGCTGGACGCTCTTCTTCTGGTCTTTAGCAAAGGCTTGCTCTAGAAGAGCAACTTCCTTTACGAAACCAGTAACGCGACCTTCGACGATCTTTGCAATCGAGGCCTCTGGCTTACCTTCGTTACGAGCAGTCTCTTCAGCAAGACGTCGCTCATTTGCGATTACATCAGCTGGGATCTCGTCACGATTTAAGTATTGCGGCGCGAATGCTGCGATGTGCTGTGCGACATCTTTACCAACTTCATTGTTTGCCTTATCGAGCGCGACCAAGACACCAACTTGTGGTGGCAAATCTGGGCTCGTGCGATGTAGATAAAGCGCATTGACACTTCCATCAATCACAGCGATTCGGCGAAGTTCAACTTTCTCACCAAGAGTTGCATTTGCTTCATCAATCGCCGCTTGGACTGTCTTTCCAGAAGGAAGGCTTGATGCGACAAATGCAGTTAGGTCAGATTGCTTTGAGGCGAAGAGATGAGTTACCAACTCTTCAGCGACTGCTTGGAAGCGGTCACCCTTGGCAACGAAATCTGTTTCACAATTAAGCTCTAGCAAAACAGCGGTTGAATCAGAAGACTTAGCGGCAACTAAGCCATTTGAGGTCGAACGACCTTCTCGCTTAGTAACGCCCTTAAGTCCTTTAACGCGAATTACCTCAATCGCCTTATCGAAATCCCCACCGGTCTCATCGAGCGCTTTCTTACAATCGAGCATTCCGGCGGCGGTTACTTCGCGCAAGCGTTTTACATCTTCTGCTGTGTATGCCACTTATGAACCTGCCGTTTCAGTTGAGCCTTCAGCAGCTGGTGCGCCCAGAAGCTCTTTCTCCCAATCTGCAAGTGGCTCTCCGGCGGCAACAGTTTCAGCGCCAGCCTTTGCTGCTTCGGCCGCTTCCTTCGCGACATTGGCAGAACGAGCTTGAAGTCCCGCTGCGATTGCATCAGAAATAACTCGAGTCAGCAGAGAGATAGAACGGATTGCATCATCGTTTCCGGGAATCTTGAAATCCACTTCATCTGGATCGCAATTTGTATCAAGGACTGCGATAACAGGAATTCCGAGCTTCTTCGCTTCGGCAACGGCGAGGTGCTCGAGCTTTGTATCTACAACCCAGATAGCAGCAGGAAGCTTGGTCATATTGCGGATGCCGTCGAGGTTCTTATGTAGCTTCTCGCGCTCGCGACGGAGAAGTAGAAGTTCCTTCTTAGTTAAAACTTGGTCATTTGAAGCCTCTAGCGCTTCAAGTTCTTTTAGGCGTTGTACGCGCTTGTAAACAGTTGGGAAGTTGGTGAGCATTCCACCGAGCCAACGCTCAGTTACCCATGGCATTCCAACTCGCTTTGCTTGAGATTGGATCGGCTCATGAGCTTGCTTCTTTGTGCCAACAAAAAGGATATTTCCGCCTTTGGCGACTGTGTCCTTAACGAAGTCATATGCCTTATCGATAAGAGCAAGTGACTGTTGGATATCGATGATGTAGATACCGTTGCGCTCAGCGAAGATGAAGCGCTTCATCTTTGGATTCCATCGACGTGTCTGGTGTCCGAAATGAACACCGCTGTCGAGGAGTTCTCGCATTGTTACAACCGCCATGGCGGCACGCTCCTTTGTGCGAACATTTTTCGTTCGCCTCGGTTGATGAGCTAGCGATTTGCTAACTCTCTAGCGTCTTGGCACCGACCAACTCTTGCGAGCCGGACCGAAATGGCTTCCTCTTTATCTCGCGAGCGGCGAGGAGAGGTAGACGCGTGAAGTCACAGATTTCTCTGTGCGGGCGGAATCCTACCTGAGACGGAGCGTGCACTTTTCCACCGATTTCCTGCGAGAAAGGTGGAATTACCTCGAGAAAAGAGCAGGTTCGGCCGGTGCGCGTCCTGGCTCTCATAGTTGCCTTTGCGATCGGCTTGGTAAGCGGGATGGTTTTAGAACTCCCCGAAATTGCCGATAGCCAAGTCGTTGACCATGAATACGAAATAAGACGGCGAGTAGATTGAGCGCATGACCACTTCCACTCCATCACGAAATCTTGCTTTGGAGTTAGTTCGTGTGACTGAAACTGCTGCCATTGCGGCATCGCGATGGATTGGGCGAGGCTCTAAAAATGAAGCGGATCAATCTGCTGTAGATGGAATGCGCAAAATGATTAACACAGTGGCAATGGATGGAATCATTGTCATTGGAGAGGGCGAAAAAGATGATGCTCCCATGCTATTCAATGGTGAATCGGTAGGAGACGGAAGCGGCCCGAAAGTTGATGTAGCTGTAGATCCAATCGACGGAACAACTTTGACCTCGAAGGGTATGCCCAACGCAATAAGTGTGATTGCACTATCGGAACGTGGAACTATGTTTGATCCAACTGCAATTTTCTACATGAAGAAAATCGCGGTGGGAGCGGACGCGGTTGGCGTTATAGACATTACTGCTCCAACAAGAGTTAATCTCGAAAAAATCGCTAAGGCTAAAGGTCGAGATGTTGAATCGTTAACAGTAGTTTTGTTGGATCGCCCACGACATGAAGAACTAGTTCAAGAGATTAGAGAAGTGGGGGCAAGAATTCGTTTTATCACTGATGGTGATGTAGCTGGTGCTGTCGAATCCGCAAGGTCTGGAACTGGTATAGATGTGCTCATGGGAATCGGCGGAACTCCTGAAGGAATAATCGCAGCATGTGCAATGAAGTGCCTTGGAGGAGAGATACAAGGACAGCTCTATCCGCGAAGCGATGTCGAGCGGAGCGAAGCTCAGAATCGAGGCTTTGACCTCGAGAAAGTCTTAACAACGAATGATTTAGTCAAGGGTGAAGATGTCTTCTTTGCCGCAACCGGCATAACTGATGGAGAACTCTTGAGTGGAATCCGCTTTACTAGCACTCATATTGAGTCGAATTCACTTGTAATGCGCTCTCGCTCAAGGACGGTGCGTACAATTAATAGTGAACATCCACTTAGATAACTAAACGTCTAAGCGCGTGGATGAGCTTGCTCGTAAGCTCGCTTCAAACGTTCTTCGGTTACATGGGTATAGATCTGGGTTGTAGATAGAGATGAATGTCCAAGAATTTCTTGAACAGTTCTTAAATCAGCGCCACCTTCGAGAAGATGCGTTGCAGCTGAGTGGCGAAGCGCATGCGGTCCAACTTTAATCGCTTTACCAATCGACTGAGTCGCCTCATAAACAATATCTCTTACTACTCGTGGATCTATCCTCTTGCCTCTCGAGCCAATAAATAGGGCGCTACCACTTAAGTCATTGGCAAGAGTGGGTCTCGCTCTTTCGAGCCAGGAGTCGATAGCACTCATTGCAGGATTTCCTATCGGCACCACCCGCTCCCGATTTCCCTTGCCAATCACTCTTAAAGTAAAACGTTCGCGATCAATGTCTTGCAGGTCCACACCAACTAATTCAGAGACTCGAATTCCAGTTCCGTAAAGAAGTTCGACGATAGCTAGGTCGCGAATAGAAGAAGGCGTCTCATCCTCTCCCGCACGCTGCTCCAAATATTTAATCAACTCTGCTGCTGAATCTATATCGAGAATTTCGGGTAAGTGCCGCTCTGGCTTAGGAGCAATCAAGTCCCTTCCGATGTCCTTATCGAGCCAGCCATGTTTGGCTCCCCAATAAGTGAAGGCTCTTATGGAAACCACTCGCCGGGTAATCGATGAGCGAGCAGCGCCCTTGATTTGAAGATTGGCGAGCCAAGATCGGAGATGATCGAGTTGCAATGTTGAGAACTCCGTGACTCCCATCTGATTTACATGCGCAAGCATGGACTCCAGATCAGCCAGATAGGCACGAATGGAGTTCTCCGAGAGATTTCGCCCATTTCTAAGATGCTCGCTATAGGAGCGCTCCAAGTCTTGGTCGAGCGACATATCTAGAAGATTACTCAAATTTCATCCATTGGTGTGATGGACACAGCGTTGCTAATAAGCAACACTTGAGCCAAGCTGATTTCAGAGGGTGTGGATTCTCGTTGCTCTTTGTCAGAGGTAGATGCGGAAATCCACAAACTACGATTGGAGCTCGCTTGAGAATCGAATTAGTCGTAAATGATGGTTGTTCGATCCCTGAACTCCAAAAAAGCGCGGATTTAATCCGAGTCACTATCGGTATAAACCACGACTTCGATGATGTCCTTGATTTATGCGGTGGAAAGTTGAGTAATGAAGAGCTCGCGCATCTACATAAACTCTGGTCTGACGATGACTTTCCGCGAACTTTTAAGCGAGAGGGAGCTTCGCTGATAATTACCGCCCGCGACGACCAATAGCCCCAAGGGCAACAAGCAAAGTTTCCGGAGAAACCTCTAAAGCTTCACATAGCGGAGCAATCACATCTACTCCGGGCGTACGCTCTTGTCGGAAGTATCTTGAGAGAGAGCCGCGATCTATTCCAGTTTTATGATGTAGCTCTTCTAGCCCTGAGATACCTAGCTCTTCCATTCGGGTACGTAACCAGGCTGCGCTCTCTTCCGCGCTTACTCGCGAACCCTTCTTCAATCCGCCGACCATAAGAACTCCTACTCGGGTATTGCCCCTTTTCGAAGCAAACCATAAGTCAAAGCATCTTCCAATGCCATAGCCGATGCGGCAATGACATTCTCGTGAACACCAACCGTGCTCCACTCGCCATTTCCATCTGAGGTCTCAACCAAAACCCGAGTGACCGCCCCCGTGCCAAGTCGCCCTTCCAAGATTCTTACCTTGTAGTCCGTTAGTTCAAGGCCCTTGATTTCCGGAAAGATGTTCTCTAATCCATTTCTCAGCGCATTGTCGATTGCATTAACAGGGCCATTACCGGCGCCGGTTGATTCAATCTTCTTGCCTCTTGCGGTTACCACTACATTCGCGCGTGAAGTAACCGTTCGATTTGGATTCTGATCGACCGTGGTCTCCCAACTCTCAATTGTGAAATATTTCGGGCGCTTTCCTTCTACCTCTTCACGTAAAAGAAGTTCAAAAGAGGCGTCAGCCGCTTCAAATGTGAAACCACTTGCTTCTAATTCTTTAACCCGCTCAACAATTCGAGATGGAATCGATTTATCATCACCAAGATTGATACCTAGCTCCTGTGATTTCAATTCAATTGATGCTCGACCCGCCATATCTGAAACGAGCATCCGCATATCGTTTCCAACTAATTCTGGATCTTCATGCTGGTACATCGCCGGATCAACCTTTATAGCTGAGGCATGAAGACCTGCTTTATGAGCAAAGGCAGAGATACCTACATAGGGTTGGCGAGCGCTCGGGGCGACATTTGTTACTTCAGCAACAGCATGTGAGATTCGAAACGCCTCTTCTAACTTGCCTTCCGGAAGAACTTGTTGCTTCTTCTTTAGTTGTAGGTTTGCAATGATTGAAACTAGATCGGCGTTACCCGTGCGCTCACCATATCCATTAATCGTTCCTTGAACATGGGTTGCGCCAGCTGCAACGGCAGCCAGAGAGTTTGCAATTGCGCATCCCGTGTCGTTGTGACAATGAATTCCAAGTCTGGCTGAACTTCGCTCGAGTACATCATGAACCACTTGAGAGAGCTCATCCGGCAACATTCCACCATTTGTATCGCAGAGCGCGATTACATCTGCGCCTGCTTCGGCAGCAACTCGAACAACTTCAAGAGCGTAATTGGCATTTGAGCGATAGCCATCAAAGAAATGCTCAGCATCTAAGAATACTCGCTGGCCACCATCTCGTAGGAACTTAATTGAATCCTTAATCATCGCTAGGTTTTCATCAAGAGTAGTGCGAAGGGCTAACTCAACATGGCGGTCATGAGACTTTGCAACCAAGGTGACTGCTGGTGCGCCAGAATCAGCGATGGCTTTAAGAAGCGGGTCATCTTCGGGCTTTATATTTGGACGACGGGTAGCACCGAACGCCACAAAGGTTGCGTTCTTCAACTTCAACTCGCTCTTAGCTAACTTGAAAAACTCGGTATCTTTTGGATTCGCTCCAGGCCAGCCGCCCTCGATAAAACCGACTCCCAAATCATCAAGATGGCGAGCGATCGTTAACTTGTCATGGACGGAGAGATTTAGCCCCTCCTGTTGGGCGCCATCTCGCAAGGTCGTGTCATAGACATGAAAGGCATCAGATAAGGCCACTAGCAAACCTTTCGCATCCAGCCATGTTTATCTTCAATAGTTCCATGTTGAATTCCGAGAAGGTGGCTACGGATCTGCATAGTAATCTCACCCGGAGTTCCATCTCCTGTTACCCAAGTTCCCGCCGCGCTCTTTGCGGTGCCAACAGGGGCGATTACCGCAGCAGTTCCACAAGCAAAGATTTCCGAGATCTCACCACTTGCTACGCCATCGCGCCACTCATCGATGTTGATCATTCCCTCTTCAGTCTTATATCCAAGATCTCTTGCAACTGTTAGAACTGAATCTCGGGTGATTCCAGGTAGGAGCGTTCCGGTCAACTTAGGTGTGAAGATTGTTGCATCTTTTCCTCTACCTTTTACGAAGTAAAGATTCATTCCACCCATCTCTTCAATCCAGCGACGCTCTATCGCATCGAGCCAGACAACTTGATCGCAACCTTCTTTGGCGGCTTGTTGCTGGGCAAGAAGAGATGCGGCGTAATTACCGCCGCACTTTGCCTCGCCGGTACCGCCGAGAGCAGCGCGTACATACTCTGTTGAGATCCAAACTGTCACGGCTTTAGCAGCGTTGAAATATGCGGCAGCTGGTGTAGCGATTACCGAGAAAAGCGCCTTATTGCTTGGGCGGACTCCTAAACCAACCTCGGTAGCGATCATAAATGGTCGGATATAAAGGGATTCGCCAATCTTTTTCGGCACCCAAGCTGCATCGACCTCAACTAACTTTGCAACGCAAGCAACAAAATCCTCAACTGGTAGCTCCGGAAGAGCAATTCGGGCGGCGCTTTTCGCAAAACGAAGACCATTTGCGTCCGGACGGAAGAGCGCAATTGAGCCATCAGGTTGGCCATAGGCCTTCATTCCTTCGAATATTTCCTGGCCGTAGTGAAAAACCATTGATGCCGGATCCATTGAGAGCGGTCCATAGGCAAGCACTTGCGCATCTGCCCAACCGCTTGCTTGGTTCCATTCTGCTAAGACCATATGGTCGGTGAAATAGCGACCAAAGCCTGGTTCAGCAACGTACTTCTCACGAAGATCCTTTGCGACTGGGTTCATTGAAGAAGTTACATTTATCTTCATTCAAGTGCTCCTACTAAAGCAGCGCCAACTTCACTTGTGCTCCGCTTTACATCGCCACGATTGGCAAGATCGCTCTCCACGGCGCGCTCAACATCAAGAGCGGCGCCATCATGGCCGAGATGACGGAGCATCATCGCAACAGACATGACTGTTGCGGTTGGGTCGGCAATTCCTTTTCCGGCGATATCTGGGGCTGAACCATGAACTGGTTCAAACATGGATGGGAAATTGCGTTCTGGATTTATATTTCCAGAAGCAGCTAGTCCGATACCACCACATATCGCAGCAGCGATGTCGGTGAGAATATCTCCGAAGAGATTATCGGTAACAACTACATCAAAACGCTCTGGATTGGTCACAAAGAACATAGAGGCAGCATCGACATGAAGATAATCGGTAGTAACTTCAGGGAACTCCTTAGCGACCTCACTAAAGGTGCGAGTCCAGAGACTTCCAGCTCTAACAAGGACGTTGTTCTTATGCACAAGAGTTAGTTTCTTCCGTGGTCGCTTCATGGCACGAGTGAATGCATCTCTTATTACACGCTCTGCACCACGACGAGTATTGAGGCTCTCCTCGGTTGCAATTTCAGCGGCCGTTCCCTCTGCTAATACTCCTCCAGCGCCAACATACGGACCTTCGGTTCCTTCGCGCACAACTACGAAGTCGATGGGAGACTCGGTACGTAATGGACCGCGAACGCTTGGATAGAGCCGCGCGGGACGGAGATTGATGTAATGATCAAAAGCAAAGCGGAGTTTCAATAACAAGCCGCGCTCGAGCACGCCACTCGGAACTGTGGGATCGCCAACGGCTCCAAGAAGAATAACATCGAAGTTCTTCAGCTCCTCCAAGATTGAATCTGGAAGCGTCTCGCCGGTTCGATGCCATAACTTTGCACCGAGTTCAAACTCTTTACGTGTGAACTCAATTCCATACTTCTTGGCAACAGCATCAAGGACTCGGAGTCCCTCAGCCACTACTTCAGGTCCGATTCCGTCGCCGGCAATCACCGCAAGCTTGTATCTGCTCATACCTTCAACGAGACCGTTCTCGCTAAGTTAGCACCGGTTGCCTTTGCGACACCGGAAACAATTTCATCTGGAATAGCAGAATCCACAGTGATAGCCATAAGCGCCTCCCCACCAGCAGAACTTCGAGCTACCTGCATGCTCGCAATATTTATTCCGGCTTTTCCTAGAGTTTCACCGACTAAACCAACAACGCCAGGTCGATCGGTATAGCGGAGGAATAGCAAATGATCCGTCGGCGGTAGATCTAGATCGAACTTATCGATTGCGATTATCTTCTCGATCTTTTTGATTCCAACTAAGGTGCCATCAACGGTTACATGAGTGCCATCGCTGAATGCAGCTTTTAGCGAGATCATGCTCCGGTATTCCGGACTTACTGGATCGGTAGTGACGGTCGAAGTAAATCCTCGCTCTTGCGCAAGTCCAGGGGCATTTACATAAGTAACATCTTCTGCACCGGTAGTAACTAACGCACCCTTAAGTGCTGAGGTTGCAAGAACTGAACAATCATGTTCGCTGACTTCACCTTTGACAATAACTTCAACTGAAACTGGAAGCTCATCTGCAAGAGCAGTAGCGACTTGAGATAACTTCTCAACCAGTGGCAGTGATGGACGGATCTCTTCATGAATCTCGCCACCTTTAACATTCACGGCATCTGGGACTAATTCACCAGCGAGCGCTTTTCGAACCGAGACGGCCACAGCGATACCAGCACGTTCTTGAGCTTCATCAGTTGATGCGCCAAGGTGCGGAGTGGCCACAACGTTATCGAGGGCAAAGAGCGGTGAATCAGTACATGGCTCAGTTGCAAAGACATCAAGACCAGCGCCACCAACCCGCCCTTCCTTTAGCGCATCAAAGAGCGCGGATTCATCGAGCACGCCACCGCGAGCGGCATTGATGATTCGAACTGAAGGCTTAACTTTCTTGAGCGCCTCAACGCCGATGAGATTCGCGGTCTCTTTAGTCTTAGGAAGATGAATGGTTATGAAGTCAGAGCGCTTCAATAACTCATCGAGTGAAACAAGATCGACGCCTAGTTGGGCAGCGCGAGCAGGTTGTAGATAAGGATCATAAGCAATCACGTTCATTCCAAAGGCCTGCATTCTGCTTGCAACTAGCTGGCCAATCCGTCCGAATCCAACAATTCCTAAGGTCTTTTCGAAGAGCTCGGCTCCGGTGTACTTCGAGCGAGCCCACTTCCCACCTTTGAGTGCAATATTTGCAGGCACAACAAAGCGGGCTGAGGCCAGAATCAGAGAGATCGCTAATTCAGCGGCGCTAACTATGTTCGATGTTGGAGCATTTACAACCATCACTCCAGCCGTTGTCGCAGCAGGAATATCGACGTTATCTAAGCCAACGCCGGCTCGGGCGATTACCTTCAAACCTTTTGCAGCGCCAATTGCTTCTTGGTCCATCTTTGTTGCAGAGCGAATTAGAACAGCGTCAACGCCCTTGGCAAGCTCAGCGAGAAGTTCGGAACGATTCGCGCCATCGCAATTTCGAATCTCGAAATCAGGACCTAGCGCATCTACCGTTGCTGGGCTTAGCTCTTCGGCGATTAAAACGATTGATTTACTCACGCGCAGCAGAACCTTCCTTGTAATCATCCTTATTAGATGACTTCACCCATGACATCATCGAACGGAGTTCTCGGCCAACTTTCTCAATTGGATGGCTCTCGCCCTTCGCGCGGAGTGATTTGAATTCTGGAGCTCCGGCATCTTGATCATCAATGAATCGCTTAGCGAAGGCTCCACTCTGGATATCTGCAAGAACCGCCTTCATATTCTCTTTCACTCTTGGATCAATTACGCGAGGACCAGAGATGTAATCTCCATATTCAGCAGTATCAGAGACCGACCAACGCTGCTTTGCGATTCCGCCTTCATACATCAGATCCACAATGAGCTTTAGCTCATGGAGGCATTCAAAGTAGGCAACTTCTGGTTGGTAACCCGCTTCAATTAGCGTTTCAAATCCATACATAACAAGCTGTGAAGCGCCGCCACAAAGTACGGATTGCTCACCAAATAGATCAGTCTCAGTCTCTTCAGTGAAAGTAGTGAGAATTGCGCCTGCGCGGAGCCCGCCCATCGCCTTTGCATAAGAGAGCGTCAATGGCCAAGCGTTCCCTGTTGCGTCTTGCTCGACAGCTACGATATCTGGAACGCCACGTCCAGCAGCAAATTCGCGACGCACTAGATGGCCAGGGCCTTTTGGCGCAACCATACAAACATCGACATTTGCTGGTGGCTTGATGTAACCGAATCGAATATTGAATCCATGTCCAAAAAAGAGCGCATCGCCAGCCTTTAGATTCGGTTCGATTGATTCTTTATAGATGTGGCGCTGTTTGTGATCAGGGGCGAGCAACATAATTACCGTTGCTTCTTTAACAGCTTCAGCAACGGAGAGAACACGAAGACCTTCTTGTTCTGCTTTCGCTCGAGATTTAGAACCTTCAGCAAGACCGACGCGGACATCGACGCCGCTATCGCGAAGGTTGAGAGCGTGGGCATGGCCTTGTGAGCCATAACCAATTACCGCGACCTTTCTTCCTTGGATCACCGATAGATCGGCATCTTCTTCGTGATAGATGGTTGCCACGTTATCTCCCTTTATCTCGTTATCTTCTTAGTTCTGATAATCCTGCGTTTGTTGATGGGTATCAGAAGTTGCCAAGCCAGTCTCGATTGCAGTCTGTTCGGCAAGCGTCTTTGCGCCAAATTCGATTGCGATTGCTCCAGATTGAACTAGCTCTCTGATTCCAAATTTCTCTAACTTCTTAACCAATTCGGCTAAATCCTTATTGCTTGCAACAGCTTGGATGATGCAGCTTCCATCACGCTCATCAACAATCTCAGCAGGAAGACCAGTAATCAGCGCCTCAATCTCGCTACGTTTCGCCGCAACTTTCGCGAAGAGCAATTCGCGCTCTCTTGAACCGCTCTCCTTCATCTCTTGGATTCCGATTACATTTACTAACTTAAAGAGCTGCGCACTTACTTGATCGAGCGCATGTCCTTCGAGATTTAGCACAATAGTCATCCGAGAGACCTTTGGATCTTCGGTAGGACCAACAGCAAGTGAATCGATGTTGTAACCGCGACGCGAGAAAAGGCTGGCGACTCGAGCTAGAACTCCGGGGCTGTTTTCAACTAGAACAGCGAGGGTATGTTGGGCCATCTCTATAACTCCTGTGAATCCCAGTCCGGCGCCATTTCACGGGCGATCATGATGTCATCATTTGACGTTCCAGCTGCGACCATCGGCCAGACCATGGCATCGCGATGAACGCTAAAGTCAACTACTACTGGCGCATCGTTTATCGCATTCGCTTCCTTGATAACTCGGTCAACATCTCCCCTTGATTCACAGAGTAGCCCCACGCAACCCATGGCCTCAGCGAGTTTTGCAAAGTCAGGGACTCGCTTGGAATTTAAATCGGTATTTGAATAACGACCTTGATAGAAGAGGGTCTGCCATTGGCGAACCATTCCAAGGGATTCATTATTGATAATTGCAACCTTGATTGGAATATTGTTCAGCGCACAAGTCACAAGTTCTTGATTGGTCATCTGGAAACATCCATCGCCATCAATCGCCCAAACTGGTGTATCTGGTAGGCCAACTTTTGCTCCCATCGCAGCAGGAACGGCATAACCCATCGTTCCTAATCCACCGGAGTTAAGCCAAGTTCTTGGCTTCTCATACTTAATGAATTGTGAAGCCCACATCTGGTGTTGTCCGACGCCAGCAACATAGACCGCATCTGGTCCAGTTAGCTGACCGATTCTCTCAATTACATATTGCGGTGAGAGCGATCCATCACTTGGCTCGTTATAACCAAGCGGGTAAGTGGTGCGAAGTGAATTCATCTGGCGCCACCAGGTACTTAAATCTGGTTTATTCTTTTTAAACTCGGCTTCAACAGCTGGAGTCAGCGCCCTAATAGTCGGACCAAGATCGCCAATAATAGGAACGTCGGCATAGCGATTCTTGCCAATTTCTGCGGGATCAATATCGGCATGAATTATCTTGGCGTTAACAGCGAAAGTACTTAGTTTTCCAGTTACTCGATCATCAAATCGTGCGCCTAGAGTTATTAATAAATCAGCTTTCTGAAGTGCGGTTACAGCGGCAACAGTTCCATGCATACCCGGCATGCCCAGATGTTGTGGATGGCTGTCAGGGAAAGCACCACGCGCCATAAGTGTTGTGACAACAGGTGCGCCAACTGCTTCTGCCAGTTTTAAGAGATCCTTTGCTGCATTTGCCTTTATTACTCCTCCACCGATATAGAAAACAGGTTTGACAGATTGGGCGATAAGAGCTGCGGCATCTCTTATTGATTCTGAGTTAGGTTCAATTTGTGGCCTATAACCACGGAGCTCGGCGCGCTTGGGATAACTAAAAGTGGTCATCTTCTGGAGCGCATCTTTTGCAATATCGACAAGAACTGGTCCAGGGCGACCAGAGTTAGCGATATAGAAAGCTTCTGAGATCGCGCGCGGAATATCAGCAGGGTCGGTGATTAAATAATTATGTTTTGTGACGGGCATTGTGATACCACGGATGTCAGCTTCCTGAAATGCATCAGTGCCGATAGCTGGTGCTGGGACCTGACCTGTGATTGCTACGACTGGAACTGAGTCCATGTGAGCATCGGCGAGTGGAGTTACTAAGTTGGTCGCTCCCGGTCCTGAAGTGGCGATACATACTCCAGCCTTTCCGGTGACTTGTGCATAACCAGTTGCAGCATGTCCAGCGCCTTGTTCATGGCGGACCAAGATATGGCGGATCTTAGAATCGTAGATGGGATCGTAAGCGGGAAGAATTGCGCCACCTGGGATTCCAAACATCACATCTACGCCGGCTTCTTCCAAAGCTCGCACTAGTGATTGCGCTCCAGTTATCTCGTTGCTCATCTTCCGCTCCTTTCCATTTCTAGAAACTCTCCCTATTAATGCAAAAACCCTCAGTTTCCTGAGGGTGCGCGTGATCTTTTATTTAGATCACGCGCAACGAATCACCACCACTGATGAAGAGAGGGTGTTCGTTGACATACGGTGAATTATTCCGTCACGAATTGGGGGTAGTCAACCCCTGAGATGCGCATCTCAGATTTTGGAACTAGTCGCAGACCGCCCCGCGGGAGGCTGAACCGACCAATTTCACATACTTCGATAGGACTCCATAGGTGTAACGAGGAGGTAGCGGTTTAAAGCTCTTGCGTCGTTCCGCTAATTCTTTTTCATCGACCAACAAATCTAAGGTCCGAGTTTTTACATCGATTCGAATTCGATCACCATTTTTTACAAGTGCAATTGGTCCGCCATCCACAGCTTCAGGTGAGACATGTCCAACGCAAAGTCCAGTTGTCCCCCCTGAGAATCTTCCATCGGTGATCAATAAAACAGATTTTCCAAGTCCAGCGCCCTTGATTGCGCCAGTAATCATCAACATCTCGCGCATTCCAGGTCCGCCCTTGGGACCTTCATATCTGATCACTACAACATCACCGGCGTTAATAGTTCCATCTTCAAGCGCATCCATCGCACCTTGCTCGCGATCAAAAACTCTAGCTGGACCTTCAAAAACATCGACGCCAACACCGGCAACTTTTGTGACTGCGCCTTCTGGAACAAGTGATCCACCCAAGATTGTGATGCCACCACTTGTTGCAAGTGGTGAGCTAACCGCCTTAAGAATCTGGCCATCTGGATCTGGTGGAGCGATATCTTTTAGATTCTCAGCCATAGTCTTACCGGTAACAGTTAGACACTCGCCATGAATTAAGCCCGCATCTAGCAACGCCTTCAGTACAACCGGTACTCCACCAATCTTATCGACATCATTCATCACATATTTTCCAAATGGCTTCAAGTCACCAAGCAGTGGAACTTTTGAGCCAACCCGATGGAAATCATCCATGCTTAGATCAATCCGAGCTTCGTGGGCGATTGCAAGTAAATGAAGTACGGCGTTGGTAGAGCCCCCAAGAGCCATAAGAATAGTGATGGCATTTTCAAAGGCTTGTTTAGTGAGAATGTCACGTGTTCTTATCCCTTGGCGGATTAGATTTACGACCGCAGCACCAGATGCAATCGCATAAGAATCTCTTCTTCGATCTATGGAAGGTGGCGCAGCTGAGCCTGGAAGTGAAAGCCCAAGCGCCTCGCCAATTGAAGCCATCGTATTTGCGGTGTACATACCGCCACATGCGCCTTCGCCGGGACAGATTGCCCGTTCAATCTTCTCGACTTCTTCTTGGGAAATTAATCCGCGTGCGCAGGCACCAACTGCTTCAAAGGCATCAATTATTGTTACATCTCGACCATCGACTTTTCCGGGCATGATTGAACCTGCATAAACGAAGACTGAGGCGACATTAATTCGAGCAGCCGCCATCATCATTCCGGGAAGAGATTTATCGCAGCCAGCAAATGTGACCATTCCATCTAGGCGTTCGGCTTCCATCACAGTTTCTACTGAGTCAGCAATGACTTCTCGTGAAACTAGCGAGAAGTGCATTCCTTCATGTCCCATGGAGATTCCATCAGATACCGAGATTGTTCCGAATTGCATCGGGAAGCCGCCAGCTTCAATCACACCTTTTTTAGATGCTTTAGCTAAACGATCAAGTGAGAGATTGCAGGGAGTAACCTCATTCCAAGAGGATGCAATTCCGATTTGTGGCTTCTCCCAATCGGCATCTGTCATGCCAACGGCACGAAGCATTCCGCGAGCTGGTGCTCGTTCTAAACCATCGGTAACAAGGTAAGAGCGTGGCTTCATTGGATTCTTACTCATAAGCTCAACCTTGTCCTAGATGTTTCAACAATAATTCTCTAACTTTAGCGGCATCGGCCTGGCCTTTTGTTTCTTTCATGACTGCGCCAATTAGTGCACCAGCAGCCGGAATATGTCCGCCCCGAACCTTCTGCGCGACATCTGGTTGCGCAGCAACAGCTTTCTCAATCGCTTCAAGGAGCGCTGAGTCATCTGAGACAACCTTTATGCCACGCTTCTCGATAATCTCACTTGGTCGTCCTTCATTGTTGATTACCCCTTCAACAACCTGGCGAGCTAATTTGTCGGTTAGCTCTCCTTTTACGATAAGCGCGACAACATCAGCAACATCTTTTGCCGTGATTGGAAGCGAGGCCGCTGGAACTTCTCGCTCATTAGCTAGACGAGCAATCTCCCCAAGCCACCAACTTCTCGCGCGAGTCGGATCAGCGCCAAGTTTTACGGTCTCCTCAACCTGATCGAGAACATCCGCGTTAATCATCGCGGCCATCTCTTTATCGGGGACTTGCCACTGTTCTTGAATTCGCTTCCTTCTTACCGAAGGCTTCTCAGGTAGTGAACTTCGAATCTTTTCAATCCAATCTGCGGCTGGTGCGACTGGGACAAGATCTGGTTCTGGAAAATATCGGTAATCCTCGGCCTGCTCTTTCGAGCGTCCAGGAGTTGTTTCGCCGGTATCTTCATGGAAGTGTCGAGTTTCTTGAATTACTCGCTCGCCTTTATCCAAGATGCCAGCATGGCGGATCATCTCGCTTCTAACAGCGCGCTCCACGCTTCGTAGTGAGTTCACATTCTTTGTCTCACTTCGCGTACCAAGTTTTTCAACTCCGATTAGGCGTAATGAAACATTTGCATCACATCGGAGCGAGCCTTGCTCCATCTTCACATCACTTACTCCAAGTGATCTAAGGATGTCGCGTAGTTCAGAGACATAAGCACGCGCAACTTCAGGTGCGTACTTTCCAGTTCCAGTCACAGGCTTAGTAACAATTTCAACGAGTGGAATCCCAGCGCGGTTGTAATCAAGGAGTGAGTAATCGGCGCCATGGATGCGGCCAGTCGCTCCACCCATGTGAAGGGACTTGCCGGTGTCCTCTTCCATGTGAACTCGTTCAATCTCAACTCGATATTCCTTTACACCTTCATCGGTATCAATCTTCACATCAAGGAATCCGCCAAAACAGATTGGTTCGTCGTACTGCGAAGTCTGGAAGTTCTTAGGCATATCGGGATAGAAGTAATTCTTACGGGCAAATCTCGAGAATGGCGCAATCGAGCAATTAAGGGCCAATCCAATAGCAATCGTGTATTCGATTGCCTTCCCATTTACAGCGGGAAGAGCGCCCGGAAGCCCTAGGCATACAGGACAGACTTGGGTATTAGGTGCGGCTCCGAATTCGGTGCTGCAACCACAGAACATCTTTGACTTAGTGCCAAGTTCAACGTGGACCTCTAAGCCAAGGACTGGTTCATATTTCTCAATCACTTTTTCATATGAGAGCGCCATTATTTAGCCCCCAACTTCGGCGCTTTAGAAAGAATCGGCGCTCCCCACTTTGAATTTAAGGCTGCTTCCAAAGCCGCACCAACTTGATAGAGGCGATCATCTTTCATCGCTCCAGCCATGATCTGGAAACCTGCTGGTAGTCCATCTTCCTCAGCAAGTCCCGATGGAATTGAGATTCCACATACTCCGGCAAGATTTGTAGGAATAGTGGCTATGTCATTTAGATACATTGCGATTGGATCATTTGATTTCTCGCCGATCTTAAATGCAGTCGTGGGAGCAGTTGGTGAAACCAGGACATCTGCTTTTGTGAATGCGTTCTCAAAATCACGCGAAATCAAGGTACGGACTTTCTGGGCGCTTCCGTAATAGGCATCGTAGTAGCCACTTGAGAGCGCATATGTTCCAAGGATGATTCTTCGTTTAACCTCTTTACCAAATCCGACTTCGCGCGTTGCATTCATTACTTCTTCAGCCGAACCTTCACCGACGCGGATTCCGTAGCGCATCGCATCAAAGCGAGCGAGATTGGAAGAGCATTCACTTGGGGCAATTAGGTAGTAAGCAGCAAGCGCATACTCAAAGTTGGGACAGGAAACCTCCACAATCTCAGCACCTAGTTTCGCTAACTCTTCAAGTGATTCATTGAAGCGCTTGAGGACTCCTGCTTGATAACCATCTCCTTGCAGTTCCTTAATTACGCCGATCTTCATCCCCTTTACGGAGGCGTCTTTCGCGGCCGTAACAAGAGGTGGAATCGGGGCATTAATTGAAGTTGAATCCATTGGGTCATATCCACCAATGACTTCATGAAGATACGCAGCATCCAAAACATTTCGAGCGCATGGACCGGCTTGATCCAGCGATGATGAGAATGCCACTAAACCGTAGCGAGAAACCCCTCCGTAAGTTGGCTTTACTCCAACTGTTCCAGTCACAGCTGCCGGTTGGCGAATCGAACCACCGGTATCAGTTCCGATTGCAAGAGGCGCTTCGAATGCGGCGAGAGAGGCTGATGATCCGCCGCCTGAACCACCTGGGATTCGAGTTAGATCCCATGGATTATGCGTTGGGAAATATGCTGAGTTCTCGGTAGAAGAACCCATCGCAAACTCATCCATATTTGTTTTGCCAAGAATGATTACGCCAGCGGCCTTTAACCGTGAAACAACAGTTGAGTCATATGGGGGGCGCCAACCTTCTAGCATCTTCGAACCACAAGTAGTAGGCACTCCTTGTTGAACCATTACATCTTTAAGCGCGAGCGGAACTCCAGCTAGAGGCGATAGTTTTTCTCCTGATTTTCTACGTTGATCAACATCTCTTGCTTGTCTCAAAGCACCTTCATTATCAACATATAGAAATGCTTTCACTTCGCCATCAACAGCAGCGATTCGATCAAGATGCGCTTGTGTTAACTCGACTGAGCTAATTTCGCCCTTTTCAAGAGCGGTCGCCATCTCTGTAGCGTTCTTCTCGTAAATCATTCTTCACCGAGAATCTGTGGGACTTTAAATCTCTGCTCTTCTTGAGCTGGGGCGCCTGAGAGTGCTTGCTCCGGAGTAAGGCTAGGACGATTCTCATCAGCGCGAAAAACGTTTGTAATAGGAAGGGGATGCGAAGTAGGAGGCACATCCTTGCCAGCAACTTCTTGAACTCGCGCAACTGCATCGAGGATGACCGATAACTCGCTTGATAGATGATCTAACTCAGCCGGAGTCATCTCAATTCGCGCTAGGCGAGCGAGATTTGCGACATCTTCACGAGAAATCTTTGACATAGAGGTCACCTTACCGAAATTACTTTCGGATTTGCCCACTCCCTCTTACTACCCAAGTGGTGGTGGTCATTTGATCTAAGCCCATCGGTCCCCGGGCGTGAAGTTTCTGATTTGAAATTCCAATTTCTGCTCCAAAACCCATCTCTTCCCCATCGGTAAAACGAGTAGAGGCATTGACCATGACGGCAGCACAGTCTGAGAGCACAATAAAGCGATTAGCTGTCGCTTCGTTCTCAGTGACGATAGCTTCTGTGTGCTGAGTTCCGTACTTGTTTATATGGTTCATTGCTCCATCGACATCAGAAACAACGCCTACATTCATTTCAAGAGTTCCGTACTCCGTCGACCAATCACGCTCATCGGCGATTGATGCACCTATTCCGAGGCTCTCAGCTACCTTCAGAGTTCTCAGGTCGCAATGCAATTTAACCTTGGCGCCACTTAGCGCCTTTAGCGCGATTGGTAAGAACTTGTCGGCGATATCTTCGTGCACCAATAAAGTCTCAGCTGCATTACAAACCGAAGGCCTATGAGTTTTTGCGTTGATGACTATTGGTAAAGCTTTTTCGAGATTGGCATCTTTATCGACGAAGACATGACATACGCCCGCACCAGTTTCAATCGTTGGGACTAATGCTTCATCTACAACGGTACGAATCAACGCCGCAGAACCTCTAGGGATGACTAGATCAACTTTGCCACGCGCATGTAGTAGCGCCCTGACCGTGTCGCGATCATCGGAGGGAATCAATTGGATTACCTCTGGGGAAATCTCACTTTTAGTCAAGGCTTGCTTGATTACCTTAACAAGTACTTCATTACTCTTTTTTGCCGTCGATGAGCCACGCATTAAGGCTGCGTTTCCAGACATCAATAAAATTACAGCAGCATCTACTGTGACATTCGGGCGGGCTTCATAAATCATTCCAACTACGCCGAAGGGGACGGCCAATTGGGTTAGCTCTAAACCATTCTCTAAAGATCGTGAATTGATTACTCGTCCAAGTGGATCCGGTAATGCTGCAACTTTCTTAGTGCCACCAATGATTCCATCGATTCGCGAGTCATTAAGTAAGAGGCGATCAAGAAGTGATTCAGATAATCCAGCGGCTCGCTCGCGCGTGACATCTTCAATATTTGCAGCCAATATCTCGCTACGGGAAGCATCCAATTCACTAGCAATCGCAAGTAGGGCTTTCTTGCGAACTTCATATGAGCTGGCTCTAAGAGTTTGTGCGGCTCTCCGCGCAGTCTCCGCTAATTCAGCTACTAATTGATCGTTACTCATAGAAGAACCAAATCATCACGGTGAACCAGCTCTCGCTCAAATTCCGGACCCAAATCGCGCGCCAACTCCTTTGTGGAGCGCCCCAACATGGCGGGGATTTCTTCTGAATCAAAGCCAACCAGTCCACGAGCGATTATCGAACCATCTGGGGCAACGATTTCTACAGTATCCCCTGCGCTGAAATCACCAATTACTCTGGTGGTTCCAGCAGGAAGTAGTGAGACGCCTCTTTCAAGGAGCGCTTTGGCTGCACCCTCATCGACATGCAACTTTCCAAGAGGAGTTGCGGCATGCGCTAACCAGAGTAACCGGGATGGTTGACGCTCCCGAATGGCTTTGAAGAGGGTTCCGACTTTCTCACCCTTTATTGCCTCACTTACCCTGGCAAGGGAAGTTAGAAGTAACGGAATTCCAGCGCCGGTTGCGATACGTGCGGCTTCAATTTTTGTGACCATTCCCCCGCTTCCAACCTTTGAAGAGGTGCCCCCAATTTCTGCGCCACTTAGTACCGAGATATCTTCAACTTCATAGATTGGCTTTGCGCCAGCTTGTGATGGCGGCGCGTCGTAAAGAGCATCAACATCAGTCACAAGAATAAGTAAGTCAGCCCCAATCAGATGCGAAACAAGCGCTGCAATCCGGTCATTGTCGCCAAAGCGAATTTCTTGGGTTCCAACTGAATCATTCTCATTAATGATTGGAACAACTCCAAGTTGTAGCAATTTAGTTAAAGTGCGTTGGACATTCTGGTAATGAGAGCGGCGAACTACATCATCTATCGTTAAGAGAACTTGGGAACCGACAATCGAATAGCGAGCTAGTGATTCGGTGTATCTATGCACTAGCAAGCCTTGGCCCACCGAAGCCGCTGCTTGTTGAGTGGCGAGATCCTTTGGTCTTGCATTAAGTCCAAGGGGTGCTAATCCCGCGGCAATCGCGCCAGAGGAGACGATAACAACTTCGCTTCCAGACCTTTTCAAGTTAGCAACAACATCTACTAAGGCATCAACTGCACCGGACTTTAAGCCAGCGGCATCTACGCCAGTTAACGATGAGGAACCAATCTTGATTACTACCCGCTTAGGAGCGCGTAATTCGTCGCGATTACTCACTTGGAATCACCTTCAATCCTGGGCGAAGTTGGGTCAGCAACTTGGTACTCCCACTGTTGGGCTAATTCTTCATCATCTAATTGATCAACAGCTTCCTCGTCGAACTTCTCCCAGCCTCTTGGAATTCGCAGATCATCTCCACGCGGGCCAGCAAGGAGTTCGGCGCCGGCCTCGATGGTTGGCTCCCAATCAAATACGACCGCATCTTCATCGCTACCGATACGAACTTCATCGCCAGCTTTCGCACCTAGCTTAAATAGCTCTCGCTCAACTCCAAGACTTGCGAGTCGATCAGCGAGGTAGCCAATCGCTTCGGCATTTGCAAAGTTAGTTTGGTGTACCCAGCGCTCTGGCTTCGTTCCAATTACGGTAAATGAGCCATCTTCATTTGCAATAACCTTAAAGCCACGATCATCAACCGGAGTTGGTCGAAGCACAATTCGAGTCTTCTCATCTAAAGATTGGCGAGCGCGATACTCGTTAACGGTTCGCGCCATCGCATAGAGGAGTTCTTGAAGGCCGATATGAGCAGCAGCTGAGATCTTATAAACCTCAAAACCTCGCTCTTTAAAGATTGGTGCGACCATATCGGCGATGGCAGCGCCATCTGGAAGATCAACTTTATTGAGCGCGATGATCCGAGGGCGGTCACTTAAATCAGCCGAATAGTTCTTTAGCTCAGCTTCAATAATTTCGAAGTCTTTAATTGGATCTCGCACTGTTTCAAGCGAACCGCAATCAAGTACATGAACTAGCGCTGCGCAGCGCTCGACGTGACGGAGAAACTCAAGTCCAAGCCCTTTTCCTTCGGAGGCTCCCGGAATTAGACCTGGTACATCAGCAACAGTAAATCTTGAATCGCCAGCCTGTACTACACCAAGATTTGGAGCGAGCGTTGTGAATGGATAATCGGCAATCTTTGGCCGAGCTGCTGAGACGGCGGCAACTAGTGAGGATTTTCCAGCGCTTGGAAAGCCAATCAATCCAATATCAGCTACCGATTTAAGTTCAAGAACTAGCGTGCGCTTCTCGCCTGGTTCACCGAGGAGAGCAAAACCTGGGGCGCGACGGCGCGAAGATGAGAGCGCAGCATTACCAAGTCCACCTTGGCCACCTTTGGCGGCTACAAAACGCGTACCGATTCCAACTAAGTCAGCAAGAACGTGACCATCTTTTGTAAGTACGACCGTTCCATTCGGTACGCCCAAGATCAGATCATCACCATCTGGACCGTTTTTTAACGCACCATGTCCTTGTCGGCCAGAGGTAGCGCTCCGATGTGGTGAGTGATGGAAATCAAGGAGCGTGGTCACGCCTGGATCAACAACAAGAATTACATCCCCACCACGACCGCCGCTTCCACCATCTGGTCCGCCGAGTGGAACAAATTTCTCTCGATGTACTGAGATACAACCGTCGCCACCTTTACCTGCAGCAGCATGAAGCGTCACGCGATCTACAAATGTAGCCATGACGCTCCTTTCTAGAAAATAAAAAACGGGCCCGTAGCGACGGACCCGTTCTTCTTAAAGTCCGTGTGTTACGAAACCGGTACGATGTTTACGACGCGACGTCCGCGAGCGTTTGAGAATTCAACAGCGCCTGATGCGAGAGCAAATAGCGTGTCATCTTTTCCGATTCCGACATTCTTTCCTGGATGGAACTTTGTACCGCGCTGACGTACGAGTATTTCACCGCTATTTACGACTTGGCCACCGAAGCGCTTAATTCCGAGGAATTGTGGATTCGAATCGCGACCGTTTCGTGTCGAGGAAACGCCCTTTTTGGATGCCATTTCTCTTTAGCTCCTTACTTCACACCATTGATCGCGGTGATTTTCACGCGCGTGTTCTTGGAACGGAAACCTTGGCGACGGCGATAGCCAGTCTTTGCCTTGTAGCGAAGGATATGAATCTTCGGTCCCTTCACTTCAGAGATAACTTCGCCAGTTACCTTTACTCCAGAGAGAACCTTTGGATCAGAAGTAACAGCCTCACCATCTACAACTAGAACGGCTGGGAAGGTAACGGTCGAACCAGGCGCAGCCTCAATTCGATCTACGAAAACGGTGTCACCGACGGCGACCTTTTCTTGGCGCCCGCCAGCCTTAACGATTGCGTACACGATTTTCCTTCCTCGACTTCACTTCTTTAGTCACGCCAGATTAGCGGCGCGAGCAGGGGGCTAGGTTACGGATTGAGCGTAGGTAGGGTCAAACTGAGGCTTAGGTTCTGCCGGATGGGAGTTAGGCGTTCGGGGTAAGGACGCCAGAGGAGGAGGCCCTTCTGCGACGACGGCCGAATTTAGGCTTTTCCGCCTCAACTTCAACAACATCGTCTGTGGAGCGCTCCTGATTTGAATCTTGCGCCTCTTCTACTACTTCTTCGCTCGGCACAGTCGGTTTCATCTCGCGATCCAACTTCTTCTTTTCAACCGGCTCCATATGAACATGAATTCCGCGCCCAGCGCAACTTTCGCATGTTGTTGAGAAGGCTTCGATTAAGCCCTGTCCGACGCGCTTTCGAGTCATTTGCACTAAGCCCAGTGAAGTTACTTCGGCAACTTGGTGCTTGGTTCGATCTCTTCCAAGACACTCGACCAGCCTTCTTAAGACTTGTTCACGATTTGATTCAAGAACCATATCGATGAAGTCGATAACGATAATTCCGCCAAGGTCGCGAAGTCGGAGTTGTCGAGCAATCTCTTCCGCGGCTTCTAAATTATTTTTGGTAACCGTCTCTTCGAGGTTTCCACCTTTACCGATGAATTTTCCGGTATTTACATCAATCACAACCATCGCTTCTGTTCGATCGATTACAAGTGAGCCACCAGAAGGTAGATAGACCTTACGGTCGAGCGCCTTGGCAAGTTGTTCATCTACCCGATTCTCGGTAAACAGATCCTTGCTTCCGCTCCACTTCTCAACTTTTGACATCAATTCAGGAGCAATATGACCTAAGTAGTTATTGATGTCATCCCAGGCATTTCCGCCTTGTACAGTCAATTTACGGAAATCTTCATTGAAGATATCGCGAATAACTCGAATAGCTAGATCTGGTTCTCCGTAAAGCAGTGTTGGAGCGCTAGTTGAGGAGCTCTCCGATTTTTTCTTGATGTCATCCCATTGCGCCTTGAGGCGGACAACATCTCTTGTTAACTCTTCATCTGATGCACCTTCTGCAGCGGTGCGGACAATGACGCCTTCATCATCGGTGATAAGACCTTTCAAAATATCCTTAAGGCGATTACGTTCGCTATCGGGAAGGCGGCGAGATATACCGCTCATACCGCCACCGGGTACATAGACAAGGTAGCGACCTGGAAGGGAGATCTGACTTGTTAGGCGAGCACCCTTTTGGCCGATTGGATCCTTAGTTACTTGTACAAGTACGGATTGGCCGGTCTTTAGAACGCGCTCAATCTTCCGCTCTTTATTGTCGGCAAGACCTGATTCATCCCAATTTACTTCGCCTGCATAAAGAACTGCGTTACGACCTTTGCCGATATCGACGAATGCAGCTTCCATAGAAGGCAAGACGTTCTGTACTTTTCCAAGGTAGACGTTTCCAACGTATGAGATATTGCTATTTTTATTTACATAGTGCTCAACGAGGATGTTGTCTTCAAGAATTGCAATCTGGGTGCGATCACCTTGCTGGCGAACCAACATCTCGCGATCTACAGATTCTCTGCGCGCTAGGAACTCAGCATCGGTAAGGATGGTTCCGCGGCGACGATTCTCGCGATAATCACCAAAACGATTTCGGTCTCTACCGCGATCTCGATCTCTATCTCTATCGCGATCACGGAAACGATCACGTCGATCTCTACGCTCAAAGCTCTTCCGCTCGCGTGGACGTTCACTCTGTTGCTTTTTCTCGCGAACCTTTACAACAGTTACTACGCCATCTTCCTCAACGGTCTCACCGGGAACTACTCCATCGGAACCGGAACGGCGACGGCGACGGCGCTTCTTAAATACAGGCTCTCCGGCGACTACAAACTCTTCTTTATCCTTTACTTCAGTCGCGCTATTGGAGCTACTTTCTGGAGCATCATCGCGTTCAGAGCGGCGGCGGCCACGACCTCCGCGGCGGCGGCGGCGACGGCGGTTCTCGTTATCTTGGTTATCGCTATCCCTCTCCTCTGACTCAGGCTTACCTGAGGATTTGGCCGCTGGCTTGGCTGGCGCCTTCCTCGATGTGGGAGCAACTGGAGCTGCCTGGAAAATTGGCGTTGGTATTACTGCTGCGGATTTCGCCTTCTTGTTATCCGTCTTGCTATCTGTCTTGGTTACTGTCTTGGTTTCTTTTACTTCTTTGGTAGCGGCTTTCTTTACAGCACGCTTACGCGTCTTTTTTGGCTCATCAGCCATAACAAAATCCTTTATCCCCGCCCGTTAGGGCGATTCATCTAAAAAACCTTCGGTGGCGCCTCAGTTACCGGATCAGCCGACCGCACCTAAAGAGCGGTCTGGCGACCTCGAGGAGTCGAGGCGATTGCGGGGCTAGTATGTCATAAGTGCTCCATGCCGCCTAATTAGCGCGAAATAAGGGTTATCTAGAGCGTTGATAAACATTTTGTAGAAGGCCAATTGCAATCATATTCGCGAACATGCTCGAGCCGCCATAAGAAAGGAATGGCAATGGAACGCCGGTCATCGGCATCAACCCCATAGTCATACCGATGTTCTGGAAAATCTGGAATGAGAACCATGCAACTACTCCCATGGTTACAAGTCGGCCAAACAAATCATTAGTACGTTTTGCAATTGCAAAGCCACGCATCAAAATCATGGAATATAAAAGCAGGATGACAGAAGATCCTAGAAAGCCAAGCTCTTCACCAGAAACAGTAAATATAAAGTCAGTTTGTTGTTCTGGGACAAACCTTCCATTGGTTTGCGGTCCATCAAAAAGCCCTTTGCCGAGTAAACCTCCGCTACCGATTGTGATACGTGCTTGACGAAGTTGATAGCCACTTGCTTGTGGATCAGCATATGGATCGATGAAGGAACGAAGTCGATTTAATTGGTAATCACTTACCTCACCGGATGCAACTGCAATATATGCGCCAGAAACACCAACAATTAGTAATCCAATCACCCATCGGAGTCGAGCTCCGGAGATTGCAATAATTAAAACGACGGCAGCGCTGATGATTAATATTGTGCCAAGATCGGGCTGAAGCACAATTAAGAGAATCGGAACAGCAGCGACAACTAGTGAATAGAGAACCTGTCGATCACTCGGCCCCTCCTCACCCGCTTCTCGCTCGGAGAGAATCAGTGCCATTCCAACAATGATTGTTAGCTTCGCCAACTCAGCTGGTTGAATCTGGAATCCTCCTGGAAGTGAAATCCAAGAACGCGCACCATTAACTACGCTACCTAACCCTGGAATCAACACTGCAGTTAGCCCTAAAACTCCGATTCCCCAAAGAATGGGAGTGTATGCCCGAAGCACGCGGTAATCCACAAGTGTGGCGCCATAAGCAAGGGCAATACCAATGACAACATTAATTAGTTGGCGCTTCAAGTAATACTCAGGATCTTGGTTATTTGCTGCAAACCAATCTCGTGTGGCTGCATAGACCAAGATAATTCCAATGATGGAGAGCGCCATTACTGCAATGTTTATGACCGGATCGCTCTCGGTTAAAAAGTGACGTCGCTCTGATTTAGATCTAGTGAATGTGCCCTTCATGATCTAACTCCTGAAGTAAATTTGATTGATGGAATGCGTGTTGAAGGTCCACTAGGAAATATCGCATCCTTGCCGTTCTCGCCAAAAATATCCTCGTAAATTCTCCTGACACCCAAGCCACTAGTCGAAGCTCCAAATCCTCCTTGGCTAACCATCATTACCACCACAAACTGAGGCTTCTTGGCAGGTGCATAAGATGCAAACCAAGAGGTGTCATCTTTTGCGCTTCCATCTACATTTAATCCGAAAACTTGACCAGTTCCAGTCTTGCCACTTACCTCCGTACGCAATCCCGAAAAAGCTCCTGTTGCAGTTCCATTTGTTACCACCGCCCGGAGGGAGTTTTGGATAAATTTCAATGTCGCTTTCTTGATGGGAAGTTTGCTATTAACTTTTGGTTGGAACTCTTCAAGAACTTTATTCGTTGGCGAAACAATGGCCCTAGCAACCGATGGCTGAAAGAGCTTTCCTCCGTTGGCGATTGCACCGTACATAACTGCCATCTGAATCGGTGTCATGAGGAGATCACCTTGACCGATTGAAAAATTAACCATGTCTCCGGCGCGAACTTTGTCGCCATCGAGACAGTTCTCTCGCGCAATCTCAATTAAGTATGCTGTCAATTGAGACTTCTTCGCCCGTTCTCGGTAATTGCAATAAAAGTCCTTGTTGTTCTCATACCAGGCTGACTTCCACTCTCGATTGGGAAGGCGACCACGTTGCTCAGAGGGAAGGTCGATCCCAGTCTTTGCGCCAACTCCGAAACCAGCTGCCGTCTTGAAGAAGTAGTCGTTGGAGTTTTCCTTAGGCTTCAATCCCCCATCTCTTACCCACTCATCGTAGGCAATCTGATACCAAATAGAGTCGCAGGAGATCGCCATCGCGGTAGTCATAGAGATTTTTCCGGCTGGCTTACTATCAAAATTCCTAAAAGTTCGATCACCAATTTGAACGGTGGCGGGACAGTCATAGCTAGCTTTTAGACTGTAATTGGCCTCGACTGCTGCGGAGAGCGAAACCACCTTAAATGTAGAAGCCGGCGCAAATACCCCTTGAATCGCGCGTGATAACGCTGGAACACCGGAAGCCTCGCTATACAACTCTTTGGCTTGGCGGACTGTGATTCCGTTCTCCCAGATATTTAGGTCGTAATCTGGGTAGGAAGCCATTGCAAGAATTCTTCCCTCCAAGTCAGTAACAATTGCAGCGCCCGCATCTCCCCTATAACCGTTAGCACGAGCTCGTAGAACTGAAGCTTCAAGCTCTCTTTCGACCGCACTCTGTAGTTTCGCATTTATATTTAGTACAAGATGATTACCGGGAATTGGTGCAATATTTCTAGACTCTCTTGTAACTGATTCTTTATTATTTACGATAACAGTTTTCACTCCCGGCGTTCCGCGGAGCGCTTCATCGTAGACATATTCGATTCCGGCTTTACCAATTAACTCATTTCGGTAAAAGCGCTTGCCCTTCTCATTATTGAGATCTGCTTCGGTTACTGGTCCAACGTAACCGAGAACATGTGTCCCTCGTTCTCCGGAAATGCTTGGATAGTTTCTTATTGAAACTGGTTCAGCGCTTATTCCTGGAAATATGTCAGAACGTTCGAGCAGCTTTAGTACTTGGGCTTCAGTTGCATCTTTTGTAATCGGAATCGGTTGATAACGATTTCCGTTCCAGCATCCGTTCTGCTCTTCCTTCGGTAGCTCACCGCAGAGTCTGGTGCGGATGTATACATCATTTGGATTTAGTTTGAGTACTTGGGCTACTCGATACAAAACACTTCTGCCCTTATCTTTTTCGCGGTCAAGTACTGATCGATCGGCCGTCACCATAAGCCCAGCTTTATTTGCTGCTAGCGGTTCACCCCTGCTATCCACAATTAATCCTCGTAGCGCCGGGGTAACAATGTCGCGGCTCTGAATATCAAGAGCGGCCTGTTGGTAGCGCGGACCGTCTGCAATCTGAAGATAAAAGAGCCGTCCGAAAAGTGCGATCATGAGTGAAGCAACGAAAACCTGAGCAACAACTATCGCTAGAGCGGATTTATCTCTCATCATCTCTCCCGCGCGCTCAAGGAGAGCTTATGGGTGCGAATAGCAATTGGGATGTAGAGGGGGGCAAGTACAAATGACCAGAGCGCATTTCCTATCAACTCCCTGGCCAGAACAGAGAGCGATGGAAGATCTTGGCCGAGAATTGCGCCGAAAATGACGAAGAGCATGAGCGCGATAGAACAAAAGATAGTTGTCACTATCGAGAGCGTTAATGGACTCATGTTTGAATCTAAGGAACCAAGCACATATGTAACAATCAAGAAAGCTAGCCCCGTCATTGTGAAAGTCCATAGCCCAAAAGGCGCTTCTAACGTCGGCGAGAGATCGGCAATCAGGCCTGCGAGAAATCCAATCAGGACTGCGGAGGAACGCTCTTCCCTAAGTATCCAAGCAATCGCGAAAGCCAGATAAAGCGCAAATCCACCCAAGTAAAAGTTGATTCGGTTTACAAAAGTCTCCTGAAAGAGAAAAACTAGTAAAAGCAAGCCAGCGCTGATCGGAACTCGATTGATTGACATGCTTATCTACTCAATTACTCATTAGGTGAAGGGGTGACAAACACCGTGACAGTTGGTGCGGGGCGCGGAGCGGATGGAACTAACGCATCTCCAGGGTTGTTTCCACGCGAGTCGAGCACGACGCTCACAACCCCTATTGAATTTAGATTTACAAATGATTCAACTCTCGCTTGTTTAGTTAGCTGTCCAATAGCGTTCTCAACGAAGACGATCTTTCCAACCGGAACACCAGGAACAAACGGAGCATCACCGGAACTTCCTCTTGATAAAAGCACATCCCCTACAGATATGTCAGCCGCGGCGCTCAACATCTGAAGGGAGAAGCGATTCTGACCTTCACCACTTAAGATTCCCATAAATTGTGAGCCCGCGACGCGCACTCCCACTCGGAACGCGGGATCGCTCATAAGCATCACCACAGAGGCGCTTGCGGTGGTGGACTTCACTACTCCTACCAATCCAGAGGCCGCAATTACTGTCATATCGCGACGAATACCGGCGTTGGATCCCTGATCGATAACTATCGATTCACTTATTGTGGCAGTACCACCCTTACTTATCACACGCGCGCTAACTGTTTTAAATCTCGCCTTACCAGCAAGATCTAAGACACCTTTTAGTTGCTTGAGTTCGCCCTCGATATCCTTATTGAAAATTACTTGAGCCTTTAACTCCTGATTCTCTTTCTCTAATTCATCGATACGTTCACGAGTGTTATTTAGATTTAAGAGATCGCTGAAGAATTGGCCGATGGGTGAAATCAAAGTGCTGCCAAAGCTCTGTAATGGAGCAAGGGCCGATTGGGTAAATCCTCTTATCGATGAGACAACGCTTACCCCACGCAAATCTAAGGTGATAAAAAGTAAAGAAGTTACAAGTAGAGATACAAGTAAGAGCCTCGCTCGATTTGTACCTCTTGTCGCCATCTTTGCGCCATCGCTTATCTACGAGGCTCTGAGATCAAAACTTTCTCAAGAGCTTCGAACTCTTCAACGCACTTACCAGAACCTTCAACAACTGCGAGAAGTGGACGTTCGGCAACATGAATCGGCATGTTGGTCTCATGACGGAGGCGCTCATCTAAACCCTTGAGCATCGCGCCGCCACCAGTCAGCACAATTCCTCGATCCATCAAGTCTGCGGATAACTCGGGTGGCGTCTTATCCAAAGTTGCCTTCACTGCATTCACTATCGCAGTGACTGGTTCTTCGAGCGCTTTTCGAATTTCTTCTGAAGAAACTACGATGGTCTTTGGTAATCCCGTTGAGATATCTCGACCACGAATCTCGGCATCTGGTTCATCGCGAAGCGGATAGGCAGAACCAATCGCCATCTTTATCTCTTCGGCGGTGCGCTCACCCAGCATTAATGAGTACTCACGCTTAACCCAATTAATAATTGCATGGTCTAACTCATCACCACCAACGCGGATTGAACCCGCGGAAACGATTCCACCCATCGAAATAACAGCTACTTCAGTGGTTCCACCGCCAATATCAACCACCATGTTCCCAGTCGGTTCGTGGATAGGTAAGCCGGCACCAATTGCCGCGGCCATCGGCTCTTCGATTATGTAGACCTTTCGGGCTCCAGCTTCATAGCCAGCATCCTTAACCGCACGCTGTTCGACGCCAGTAATGCCGGAAGGTACGCAGATGACAATTCTTGGTTTTGCTAAATAGGTGTGCTTGTGTACTTGGCGGATGAAGTACTTGATCATCAACGCAGTTGTGTCAAAGTCCGCGATAACGCCATCCTTAAGCGGACGGATTGCAACAATACTTCCAGGGGTGCGACCAATCATTTTCTTTGCTTCAGCGCCGACGGCAAGGACCGCGCCAGTATCTTGATTGACGGCAACGACGCTTGGCTCATTTAGGACAATTCCTTTTCCGCGCACATAGACCAATGTGTTGGCTGTGCCGAGGTCAATTGCCATATCGCGACCCAAGAAGGTCCAACGATTGAGTTGGTTTGCCATCTCTTTACTCCTTATAGATTGGGGAAGAAAATCCTTATTTCACGTTCTGCTGACTCGACCGAGTCCGATCCATGAACCAGGTTTTGTACAACCTTGGTTCCTTGATCTCTTGCTAGATCACCACGAATTGTTCCCGGAGCTGCAACAGTCGGATCAGTCGCACCGGCAAGTGATCTAAATCCTTCAATCACTCGTTGACCTTCTGCGATGAGAGCGACGATTGGTCCACTAAGCATGAACTCAAGTAACGGTTCATAAAAAGGTTTCCCTTTATGTTCCGCGTAATGGGCTTCAAGGATTCCGCGATCAGCCGAAAGCATTCTTAGTTCGACAATCTTGTAACCCTTAGCTTCGATTCGATTGATGATTTCACCAACTAGAGAACGACGAACGCCGTCTGGTTTTACCAAGACCAATGTTCGTTCGATACCGCTAGAGGTGGGAGTCACAGGGAGAAGTCTATTCGGGATTTTCAGCCTCGCGAGCCCGCTTGATCGCCTCACCCTTTTGCCCCACCACGATGGCGGTAATCCATAGCCCGAGGAATAGCGCTCCCATAAAGAACATCATGAAGACATAGAAACCGTAGAGAATTAAAGCGAATTGCAGTATCCACCCAAGAATCCAACCGGTGCGATTACGAAACATCGACAGCGCCAAGATGTTAAGAGTAAGAATTGCATAGCCAAAGTAGAGGCCGTTATTGGCGGTCAAATCCTTTGCCAACAAAAGTGCAAAACCAATTAGAAGAATCTCCATTGAGAGGACACTTCTTGCCAACATCTTCATTTAGCTGCCCACTTTCTCATTAAGGCTCTAGCTTCACCGGCAGAGATTACTGAACCGGCTATCAATACCGCACAACTTCTCTCATTCATCTCAACTTCAAATTTTGCTTCTGTGATTGCTGCATCGATGGCACTTTCTAGTGAATCTTTTGTCAGGACTCTTTCACCACCGAAGATTTCACGAGCTTGCGCTGCGAGCTCATCAATAGGGGCGGCGCGATGTGAAGAATTCTTTGTGATTATTACCGTAGTCATAATTGCTTCAAACTCTTCGAGAATTCCATCCAAGTCCTTGTCACCCATGGGAGCAACAATTCCTATCACTGAATCAAAATCGAACTCACTCTCGATCGTTTTGCGCAACGACATTGCTCCATGAGGGTTGTGTGCAGCATCAATTATTACCGTGGGGCTTCGATGAACGATCTCGCATCGACCTGGGGAAGAAGCTTTTGCAAAAGCAGCTCTAACTAGCTCCTCGTCTAGTTTCTTCTCCCCAGCAAAGACTTCAACAGCAGCTAGCGCGGTTGCGGCGTTACTTGCTTGATGCTCCCCGTGAAGTGGAAGGAAGAGTTCTTCATAATCACCGTATACACCTCTAATACTTATTAGTTGTCCTCCAACAGCGAGTGAGCGGTTTGAAACTTGGTATTCGACCCCTTCGCGAATTGGAATCGCCTCTACTTCAGCGCATTTCCGCATCAAAACTTGAGCTGGATCTAGCTCCTGTCTAGCTAATACAGCAAAGGAGCCCGGCTTGATGATTCCTGATTTTGTAGCCGCGATAGCAGTCAAGGTATCTCCGAGATATTGAGTGTGATCAAGCCCAATCGGCGTAACTACAGATACCTTTGCGTTAATAACATTGGTGGAGTCCCACTCACCACCCATCCCGCACTCAAAGATTCCAACGTCGACCGGATGTTCAGCAAAGGCAACAAAAGAAAGCCCTGTGATAGCTTCGAAGAACGAGAGTCGGTGCGACATTCGCTCATCGACTAGTTGAAAATATGGCGCAACATCTTCATAAGTAGTAATCATCGCAGCTTCTGAAATCGGCTCACCATTTATCGAAATTCGCTCTAAGTAGCTCTCTAGGTGCGGGCTAGTGAATCTTCCGGTTCGAAGTCCTAATTCGAAACAGAGTGAGTCAATTAGCCTTGTTGTAGTCGTCTTTCCATTCGTACCAGCAATATGAATAGTGGGATAGGAAAGTTGGGGCGAGCCAAGAAGATCTGCGAGTAACGCTATCCGCTCTAAAGTTGGATTGATTCGGGTTTCCGGCCAGCGATTAAGGAGTGCTTGTTCAATCTCATCAATCTTTCTCTTCGACATACTCACTCCTTAGGGAGCGAATCCAATAGCGATTTGATTCTTACCATCTCGCTATCGCAAAACTCTAAGCGCTCTTTTATAGATGCAACGACATCCATCGGCGCCTTGGCCATGAAGTTCTCGTTTTCTAGCTTAACTTTTGCAGTCTCACGATCCTTCTCAACCGCAGCTAGATCTTTGGTGAGGCGGGCTCGCTCAGCCTTCACATCAATAGCACCAGAGAGATCAAAGGTAGTTATGAAGCTTCCAACTTCAATCTTCGCGCTCTGTTTAAAGGTCGAGTCTGGTTTATCAAGTCGAACTAGGAACCTAATTGAATCTTCATACTGTGCAAGCGCTCCACTAATGCCTTGGATATCGGCCTTGATTCGCGCTGAGGTCTTAATGCCCTGTTCGCTTCTAAAGCGACGGATCTCGGTTATCAATCTCTTCATATCTTCAACTACATCTAGCGCTTCCTTATTCGAGTTGGAAGAATTTGGTTTTGGCCACGAAGCAACCACTAATGACTCACCACCGGTTAGCGAAGTCCAGAGCGCTTCAGAGATAAAGGGCATGCTCGGATGCATTAAACGCAGTAGTTGATCAAGAACATGACCTAGAACTCGCTTGGATTTATCGGCTTCCGAGCCACCTTTAGCAAAAGAGTCCTTAACTAGTTCCAAGTACCAATCACAGACTTCATCCCAGGCAAAGTGATAAAGCGCATCGCTTCCCTTGGCGAATTCGAATTCTTCGTAAAGTGAATCAACCTCTTCGATCGTCCGATCTAGTAGATCTAGGATCCAGTTATCTACATGATTTAACTCGGCACGAGCAGGTAACTCGCCAGTGACTGTCGCTCCATTCATGGCGGCAAACCGCGTCGCATTCCATACCTTCGTGGCGAAGTTACGTGCTCCCGCAATCCACTCATCGGCGAGCGCTTGATCAGCTCCCGGATTTGCGCCACGTGCTAACGCAAAGCGAAGCGCATCCGACCCGTACTTGTCCATAAACTCAAGAGGATCAATCACATTGCCTTTAGATTTTGACATCTTCTTTCCATGTTTATCGCGCACTAGTCCGTGAAGCGCAATAACTTCAAAAGGTTGCTTTCCATCCATTGCAAAAAGGCCAAAAATCATCATTCGAGCGACCCAGAAGAAGAGAATGTCATAACCAGTTACTAAAACGCTAGTGGGATAGAACTTCTTGAGTTCAGCAGTCTCTTCCGGCCAACCTAACGTTGAAAATGGCCAGAGCGCTGAAGAGAACCAAGTATCTAAAACATCCTCATCTTGTACCCAGCCAGCCGGAGCTTGTTCTTCCGGTCCTACAACTTCCATTTCGCCATTTGGTCCATACCAAACTGGAATTCGATGTCCCCACCAGAGCTGGCGCGAGATACACCAATCATGCATGTTGTCGACCCAGTCAAAATATCTAGGCTCAAGTTCTTTTGGAGAAATTTCGACTCTTCCATCGCGGACTGCATCTCCGGCCATCTTTGCAAGCGGTGCAACTTTCACGAACCACTGCATAGAAAGTCTTGGTTCAACAATAGTGTTACAGCGCGAACAGTGTCCGACGCTATGTTTGTAAGGTCGCTTTTCCCAACCCAACATTCCATCTTGTCGAAGTTGTTCAACAACGGCTTTTCGGGCAGCGAAACGATCCATGCCATCAAATTGAGTTCCTGTACCTTCCATCACGCCAGCTTCATTCATGATGATGATCATTGGGACGTTATGCCGTAGACCCATCTCGAAGTCATTTGGATCATGAGCAGCTGTTACTTTGACCGCACCCGTTCCAAACTCAGGATCTACCAGTTCATCGGCAATTATCGGGATCATGCGATTTACATAGGGAAGCTTTACCTTCTTGCCTATCATCTCTTTATAGCGCTCATCATTTGGGTTTACCGCAACAGCGCCATCACCCAACATCGTCTCTGGGCGAGTAGTAGCGATAAAGATGTGATCGCCATCCAGTTCTCCGTAGCGAATTTGTACGAACTCACCATCAATTTCCTGGTAATCAACTTCGATGTCAGAAAGCGCAGTTAAGCAACGTGGGCACCAATTAATGATGCGCTCGGCGCGGTAAATCAGCCCTGCATCGTAAAGTCTCTTAAAAATAGTCAATACTGCGCGTGAAAGACCTTCATCCATCGTGAAGCGTTCACGCTTCCAATCAACGCTATCGCCAAGGCGCTTCATTTGGCCGAGAATTGCGCCACCTGATTCAGCCTTCCACTCCCAAACTTTCTTTACAAATTCTTCTCGACCAAAGTCATGGCGACTCTTACCTTGGGCAGCAAGTTGTTTTTCAACGACATTCTGTGTTGCGATTCCAGCATGGTCCATTCCAGGAAGCCAGAGAGTTTCAAATCCCTTCATCCGCTTCATGCGAACTAAAAGATCTTGCAAAGTGTGGTCGAGAGCATGTCCGATGTGAAGACTTCCGGTGACATTCGGAGGTGGGATGACAATGCAAAATGGAGGTTTATCTGACTTTGCGTCCGCAGAGAAATATCCGGCATCAAGCCATTTTTGGTAGAGCGGACCCTCGATATCTTGCGGTACGAAATTTGAGGGTAGCTCTGACATAAGCGGGATACTACCTAGAGTTAAGCAGTCTTCTCTTCTCCGCGCTTGCTGCTTCGCTTTACACTATTTGGTCCGCGCTCGACGTAAACCGGTGCAGATTTACTCTTTATCACATCTGCGGTGACAACAACCTTTCCAATCTCTTTCTTACTAGGTACTTCATACATCACAGGAAGCAAAATCTCTTCCATGATTGCGCGAAGTCCACGCGCTCCAGTACCGCGAGCAATCGCCTGGTCGGCAATGATCTCCAAGGCATCGGCGGCTATCTCAAGTTCAACATCATCCATATCGAATAGGTGCTGGTATTGCTTTACCAACGCATTCTTAGGCTCAGTAAGAATCTCAAGCAAAGCCGCACGATCTAGGCTCTCAACAGAGGTAACGATCGGAAGGCGGCCGATAAATTCAGGAATCATGCCGAATTTCAAAAGGTCTTCAGGCATCACCTCAGCGAATGGATCAATTTTTTCGTTCTCTTTGATGACTTTTAGCGCAGCATTAAAACCAACTCCGGCTTTTCCTTTTCTTGACTCAATGATCTTCTCGAGTCCAGCAAAAGCGCCACCTACGATAAACAAGACATTTGTTGTATCGATCTGGATAAATTCTTGATGTGGATGCTTTCGCCCACCTTGTGGCGGAACAGATGCTGTGGTTCCTTCCAAAATCTTTAGTAGCGCTTGCTGAACGCCTTCACCTGAGACATCGCGAGTAATGGATGGATTCTCGCTCTTACGTGCGACTTTATCGATTTCATCGATGTAGATAATTCCAGTCTCAGCCTTCTTAACATCAAAGTCGGCCGCTTGAATCAACTTGAGAAGGATGTTCTCAACATCTTCACCGACATAGCCGGCTTCGGTAAGGGCAGTTGCATCTGCGATAGCAAACGGCACATTTAGCATCCTTGCCAAAGTCTGGGCCAATAAAGTTTTTCCACAACCGGTTGGGCCAAGTAACAAGATATTGCTCTTAGCTAACTCAACTCCATCTTCGCGACGACGATCACCGGTCTTAATTCTCTTGTAGTGGTTATAGACAGCAACTGAAAGTGACTTCTTGGCGCGTTCTTGGCCAATCACATATTGATCAAGGAATTCATAGATTTCTTGTGGCTTAGGAAGTTCTTGCAGTCCAAGGCCCGATGCCTCATTTAATTCATCCTCGATGATCTCGTTACATAGATCGATGCACTCATCACAGATATAAACCCCAGGGCCAGCAATAAGTTTCTTTACCTGTTTCTGGGTTTTGCCACAGAAAGAACACTTAAGGAGGTCGCCGCTTTCACCGATGCGAGTCACAATGGCCAACTTTCACTAGGGAAGGCTCTAATCGTAGATTTGAACCGAGCCCAAAGGTGGGCGATACGTGTTCGCTCTTAGAATAATTTCTACTTAACCGAAGCTTTGCGGCTAGCGAGTATCTGGTCGATTAGACCGTACTCAACCGCTTCGGCCGAAGTAAGGATCTTGTCGCGCTCGATATCCTTTGCGATGTCCTCTTTGCTCTTCTTAGAGTGCTTCGAAAGCATAATCTCTAAGAGTTCGCGCATCCGAAGAACTTCCTTCGCCTGGATTTCGATATCAGATCCTTGGCCGCCGCCTTCGCTATAAGGCTGGTGGATAAGAATGCGTGAGTGCTCTAGCGCGTAACGCTTACCAGCGGTTCCTCCAGCGAGTAATACCGCCGCAGCAGAAGCAGCTTGTCCCAGGCAAATGGTCATGACATCTGGGCGAACAAATTGCATAGTGTCGTAAATCGCAGTCAACGCAGTGAATGATCCACCTGGTGAATTGATGTACATCATGATGTCGCGATCTGGATCCATCGACTCAAGCGTCAATAGCTGGGCCATGACATCGTTAGCCACAGTGTCATCAATCGCTTGGCCAAGAAAGATAATGCGCTCTTCAAAGAGCTTTGTATATGGATCTAGGCGCTTATAGCCATACGAGGTGCGCTCTTCAATTGTGGGAAGAACGTAGCGATTTTGAAAATCGTAATTACTCATCGTGCGGTTCCTCCGCTTCCTGAAACCTGGCCGGCAGATTTAACAACATGATCAACAAATCCGTATTCCTTAGCTTCATCTGCGTTAAACCAACGATCACGGTCAGAATCAATTGTGATGGTTTCAATTTTCTGTCCAGTATGGAAAGCGATTAACTCAGCCATCTTCTTCTTAGTAAATGACATCTGCTCTGCTTGAATCTTGATATCCGATGCAGTTCCACCGATTCCTCCAGAGGGCTGATGCATCATTATTCGAGCATGAGGTAGCGCATAACGCTTTCCTGGAGCTCCAGCACAGAGTAAGAATTGGCCCATTGAAGCGGCAAGACCCATAGCAACAGTTGCAACATCATTCTTTATATATTGCATGGTGTCATAGATAGCCATACCCGCCGAGATAGATCCACCCGGTGAATTGATGTAGAGATAGATATCCTTTTCAGGGTCCTCAGCCGCAAGAAGGAGCATCTGGGCTGCAATCGCATTTGCCATAGTGTCCTCGACTACCGAACCAAGAAAGATAATTCTCTCTTTTAATAGTCGGTTATAAACCTGGTCATCCAAACCGCCAGCAGCTGAAGCTGCTAAACGTGGGGTATTGAGCTCCACCGATTCCTCCTGCTTTGTTCACTTCTTACTTGAATATGTAGTGACCCTAACGCCCCGAACGGAGTTTTGCTTCCCTAAATCCCAGAAATTGCCCTTTGTTCGCTCAGGGCAGAGCGTTACTCGGACTTTGGTTCCTCAGCTGGCTTAGGAGCAAGTTTCGAGAGGTCTACTTCCCTACCCGATGCGTCTTTTATCTTCACTCGTTCTAGAACAACTGCGAGCGCCTTAGTGCGTGCAACTTCTGCCATCAGAGCTGCAATCTGGCCTGCTTGTGAAAGTTGTTGTGCAAACTGATCGGGCGACATTCCATAGCGAGCCGCGGTACGAATCAAATACTCAGTTAATTCAGCCTCAGTTACTTGGACTTCTTCGGCCTTTACGATGGAATCAAGCAAGAAATCCGCTCGCACTGAACGGGTTACCTCATCAATTACTTCTTTACGATGAGTTTCATCTTCAAGGCGATTCTCTTTCTCGAGATGATCATTTACCTCATCGGTAACGAGTTGCTCAGGAACAAGTATTTCTACAGTATCTAGCAAATGCTTCAAGAGGTTATCTCGAGCTTGAGCGCCTTGTTCCATTGCTTTCAAGCGAGATAGTCGCTCACGAGAGTCCAACTTCAATTCTTCTAACGTTTCAAATTCACTTGCAAGCTTCGCAAATTCATCATTTAGATCAGGAAGTTCACGCTTCTTTACAGCCTGTAGAGTCACTGTAACTTCGCCTGTGTCGCCCTCTTTCATACCAACGAGTTGGGTATTGAAAGTCTTGCTCTCGCCCACTTTCATACCTTCAAGCGCAGTGTCTAGGCCATCAATCATCCGATTTGAGCCGACTTCATAGGAAATTCCATTTGCGGTTCCACCCTCGACTTCTTTTCCATCGAGTTTAGCCACTAAGTCAATCGTGACAAAGTCACCTGAGGCCGCATCTTTTTCAATGGTTGTGAGCGTCCCGAATCGAGTGCGGAGAGCTTCAATCTGTTCGTCTACATCCTTATCTGTGACAATCACATCATCAACGCTTAGCTCTATTGAAGAGAAATCAGGAAGCTTAACTTCAGGACGAATATCAACCTCTACTTCGAACTTGAGGAGCTCGTTGTCCTTGACTTCCTTAATATCAACGCTCGGACGGCCCACAACTAGAACATCATTCTCGCGAGCAGCTTGGGTATAGAAATCAGGAAGTGCGCTATTAATCGCTTCATTCAATACTGTGCCACGACCAACCCTTTGATCAATTAGTTGACGCGGGACCTTCCCTTTTCGAAAACCTGGGATTGAAACTTGCTTTGCCAAAGTCTCATAAGCAACCGTTACATGAGGCTCAAGGTCTTTGAAATCAACATCGATCGAAATCCGAACTCGGGTTGGAGAAAGGTTTTCGACCGCGCTTTTCACAAGACTCCTGACTTCTTACATTTATTACTGGTCGGGGCGGAGGGACTCGAACCCACGGTCTTCTGCTCCCAAAGCAGACGCGCTAGCCACTACGCTACGCCCCGCGGCGTAGGTGGCAGAGTCTAGATGAAAAATTCACAACTGATTACCTCAGCCGATACCGTATGCCCCCTTAGGACGGTATCCGCCCTAAGGAAGCATTAAATGCGGGTGTAGCTCAATGGTAGAGCTCTAGCCTTCCAAGCTAGCTATGCGGGTTCGATTCCCGTCACCCGCTCCATTTATTGATTCACGTTATCAACTAGTGACACTTCCAACCAGAGTTATTACACCAGAACCCCTAATACTCATTGGAAAAGCCTGAGTCGTTGCGGTTCCATCTGTGATTGCGATGCTCAGTGAACTATTCAACGAACCAACTACAACAGTTCCTATAACATTGAAATGATATGAACGAACTTCGCTACCACTCTGAAACTCAGTAATAAATGCACTTGTGTAGTCGTAATTGAGTGTGTTTCCTGCTCCACTTGTGTTTACGGCAAGGGCAAAAACTCCGCCCGTTTGGTTTGAATTGCCACGCACCTTGAGTTCAAACTTGTAACTCTTGTTCGCTTCTAAAGTTCCAAAGCTTGCTGAGATCGCGGAAACATTAGGAGTTCCTGTTGAGAGAGAAAAATCAGGAATTGATACAAATGCGACGGATGAAGGACCCGTTGCTCCTGTTGCTCCTGTCGCTCCTGTCGCTCCTGTTGCTCCTGTCGCGCCAGCCGGACCAGTAGCGCCAGTTGCACCGTTATCACCCTTGTCACCTTTTAAACCCTGTGTGCCGGTTAAGCCGGTGGCACCTGTTAATCCTGTATCTCCTTTATCGCCTTTTAGTCCTTGAGAACCAGTTAAACCAGTGGCACCTGTTAATCCGGTTGCACCTGTAAGTCCTTGTGCTCCCGTTTCACCTTTTTCGCCGGGATCTCCTTTATCTCCCTTTTCGCCTTTCTCACCTTTCTCACCTTTTTCGCCTTGTAAACCTTGTGGCCCTGAATCACCTTTTGCACCTCGTGATCCATCGGCACCACTAATGGCTGCCCCTTTCTCGCCATCTTTACCATCGCTGCCCGATGGACCTCTCAAACTAACTGCAGCAGGCCAACGATTCTTTGCCTTTGGTCCGTAAATATTGAAGTTAAGAACGTCGATGTAGAAGTCACCGTTGATACCAATCTTTGATGTTGGTGCTCCTTTTCCATTAAGCACAGAGTTAGGAACACTTTGATTGGTTCTACCAGCGGCAATTGCCGGAGCGAATGGCGATGCTGTTAAGAGCGCCATTGTGAGGAATAGATTGATGAGAAGCTTGAAGCGCATAACACCCCTCCTTGAGGGGTTAGTACCCCTCGAATAGGGATGTGGAGCTAAATGGTGATCACCAATTTGTACTCAAAACAGACGAGTTTTTCTCTATCTATTCACAGGTTTGGCGCGTATAACCACTCCCTAAATGAGAATATTCTCAGGTGTCTCAAATGAATACCCTCGCAGGTATTCAGGACTTGGGAGTTTGATGGCGGTATCGGGCATGGATATGTCCGACGAATTAGTTAACGACAGGAGTATCCAGTAAATGAAAAAGAAGTTAGTCGCAGCATCAGTGGTTGCTGGTATTGCCCTCACTCTGGGATCTGTCTCCGGCGCGGTTGCTCATGATGGCAAAGGTCATAAAGGCGCAGGAATGTCAAAAGTTCTTGAAGGTCTAGCCAACAAGGGAACACTGACAAAAGATCAGGTCGATTCAATCAAGAAAGCTATGGAAGATGCTCGAGCTTCTTTCAAAACAGAACTTGATGAACGACGCTCTGCACATCTCAAAGTAATCACTGACGTTCTAGGAATCACAGAAGCAGATTTAACTGCTCGCTTAAAAGCGGGCGAGACTCTTGCTGCGATTGCTGGAGATAAGAAAGATGCTTTGATTACCGCGCTTGTGGCGTTTCATACCAAGCAAATCGATGATGCGGTTGCCGCTGGCAAACTTTCATCGGAGCGAGCTACCACCATGAAGAGTAACCTCAAGGAACATGTGACCAAGATGGTAGAACGCGTTAAGGCTCCAAAAGATGGACTTGGCAATGGAAAGAAGTTTGGCCACAAAGGTGGCAAAGGCTTCCACGGGCCAAGGGGATAGTTTCTGTAAAACCCTTTCGACAGAAGAACCTCCTAAGACGGAGAGAACCACCGGTGTTAACGCCGGTGGTTCTTTCATTTGTGGCAGATTATTTGAGAGGGTTCGGTCATGAAAATTCACATCGGAAGCGATCACGCTGGCTTAGAGTTTAAAAACAAGATTGTTAAACACTTAGAGACAAAAGGTCATACCGTTGTTGATCATGGGCCACATACCTTTGATCCGCTCGACGACTATCCCGTTTTCTGCATCCCTACCGCTGAGGCTGTCGCCAAGGAGCCTGGCTCATTTGGAATAGTGCTAGGCGGATCTGGAAATGGTGAGCAAATTGCTGCAAACAAAATTAAGGGCGTTCGAGCAGCGCTTGTGTGGAGCAAGGAGATTGCAAAGCTTGCTCGTGAACATAACGATGCGAATGTGATTTCACTTGGCGGTCGAATGCATGATGAAGCATTCTGTCTTGAATTGGTCGATATCTTCCTCGATACGCCATTTCCAGGCGATGAACGGCACGTGCGAAGAATTGGCTTGATTTCAAAATACGAAAGTGAAGGGAAACTCTAGACTCTTCGGTAACAGAAATCCGTTACAACGTGATCCTTTGAAATTCCCTTTCCTTCAAACTTTGTAATTGGTCGCCAATCCGGTCTTGGGACAACTCCACCTTTGAATTCGGAAACTTGAGCGAAATTCTTTTCTATATCTTTTGCGTAAGGGAGCCAATCGGTTGCGATACATACCTCTCCCCCCTTTACTAACTTCTTAGCTAGTAACGAGATAAATGGTGGTTGAAGAAGTCGTCTCTTTGATTGACTTCGCTTCGGCCATGGATCTGGAAAGAAGATGTGAAATTTATCAACGGTGTGATCGGCGATGTGGTCAGTCAATACATCCCAGATATCTTCGTTAATTATCTTTAAGTTTCTCAACCCCAAGCTCTCGGCTCGAATAATCAAAGCGCCTATTCCAGGTTTATGCACTTCGATAGCTACATAACCATTTTCCGGATTAGCGGCGGCAATCTGTGCAGTTGCCTCCCCCATTCCACTTCCAATTTCGAAGATAACTTCCTTTGGTTTAACAGCGTAGAAAAGAGAGTGGGGATCGATTATTCCTGAGAGTGGAATTTCAAATCTATTCCAATGATTGGCTAATGCATCGGACTGGGCCTTTGTCATCCGCTCACCCCTGAGGCGAAAACTTCTTAATCTAAAATTCTTGGGAGTGACCTGCTCCATAGTGGCAAAGAGTGCCATCTCTGCTTGGATAGGCGCATGCCAGGAAACAATCTCTCGCGCGCTGAAGCCGCAGATCGCTCAGCACATCTCAAGATCCATCACTACGACATCACCCTTGATGTCACAACTAGTGAGGAGACCTTCTATTCCAGGTCCAAGGTGACCTTTGCCTGTGCCAAGCCGGGCTACTCCACCTTCATTGATGCCGTTGGAAAGAGATTGATATCTGCGACTCTAAATGGGAAGTCAATTGAGCCGAGCGAATTCACCGGGCAATCACTCTTCTTGAAAGATCTTCAAGCAGAGAATGAGTTGATTGTCGAAGTCGAAGCAATCTATTCAAAGACTGGTGAAGGTCTACAAAGATCAGTCGATCCAGTTGATAACGAAGTTTACCTCTACTCACAAGGCGAGACTGCTTTTATACGAAACATGTATCCATGTTTTGACCAACCAGATTTGAAAGCCACCTTTGACTTCACTGTGATTGCGCCAGCGCATTGGGAAGTGATCTCGAATAATCCGGTAAAGAATAAGAGCGAAGTAGATGGAAAAAAGAAATGGGAGTTCACCACAACCCCAATCATGTCTACTTACATCACCGCTGTGGTGGCAGGTCCTTATGCACATGTCCATGATGAATACAGCGGCAAGAAAAAGATCCCAATGGGAATCTATTGCCGCAATTCTCTTTTCCAGCACTTAGATGCTGATGAAATCTTCCTTGTTACTAAACAGGGTTTTGAATACTTCGAGCGAGTCTTCGGACTTGCTTATGCATTTGATAAGTATGACCAGATCGCCGTTGTTGACTTTAACTGGGGCGCAATGGAGAACGCAGGCTGTGTCACCTTCCGTGAAGAACTTCTTGTGTTTAGATCCAAAGTAACGGAACGGATGTATAACGCTCGTGCCAACACGATTCTTCATGAAATGGCACATATGTGGTTTGGAAATTTAGTCACGATGAAGTGGTGGGATGACTTGTGGCTCAATGAATCCTTCGCCGAGTGGTCCTCTTACCTAGCACTTGTTGAGGCGACCCGCTTTAAGAATTCCTGGGCAGGGTTCAATGCAGAACGTAAGAATTGGGCATATCGCCAAGATCAACTCAGCTCAACTCATCCAATCGCTGCCGATATGGTCGATATTGAGACGGTAAAGGCGAACTTCGATGGCATCACTTATGCAAAGGGAGCTTCTGTTCTTCACCAACTAGTTGCCCACGTGGGCCGCGATAACTTCATCGCTGGGCTTCAGGTCTACTTCGCAAAGCATGCCTATAAGAACACCACGCTTAAAGATCTTCTTGACGAACTAGAAGCTAAGAGTGGTCGCTCACTTGATACCTGGGTTTCCACGTGGCTACAAACAGCTGGAGTGAACACGCTTCGCCCAGAAGTAAAGGTAAGCGGCGAGACCTATGATTCGATTGCAATAAAGCAAGAGCCGCCACTAATTCCGGCTGGCTCAAGTGAATTGCGCCCACATCGCATGGCGGTCGGACTTTATGATCTTAAGGGAAGCGTCCTAGAGCGCCGCACTTCTGTTGAGCTCGATGTCGCTGGAGATCTCACTTCCGTTGAAAAACTAAAAGGTGAGAAAGTCGCAGACTTACTCCTTATAAACGATAAAGATCTCTCTTACGCAAAGATTAGGTTCGACAAGCGTTCAATTGAGACTTTGAAATCACACCTTGGAAAACTTAACGACAACTTATCTCGAGCTCTATGTTGGTCAGCTGCGTGGGACATGCTCCGCGATGCGGAAATTTCTTCCTCCGACTTCATTGATATCACCATTGCCGGATTGCCTGGCGAGGATGACATCACCACGGTCACTGCGCTTGGTAATCAACTTGCTTCTACTATCGAGGTATATGCCGCTCCGAAGAATCGTGACTCACTCCGCGAAAAAATCGCAACAGTCATGGGTGATCTTCTGGAGAAGGCAAAGCCTGGAAGCGACTTTCAACTTCAATTTGCTCGCATCTTTGCCTCGCTAGCTCATACCCCAGCCCAAGGCGCCAAGATTCGCGAACTCCTTGATGGAAAGTTAAACGGGTTAACGATTGATGCAGATCTGCGTTGGCACCTACTCATATGCTTAGTTGAACGTGGTCTTGCCGGAATAGGTGAGATTGATGCGGAGTTGCAGCGCGATAACACGCTAACAGGTCAACTCGCTCGTGAGCGTTGCATGGCAGCCCAGCCCAATCTCGAGGCAAAAGAGAAAGCTTTTAAAACAGCGACCGAGAATTTTGAAATCTCGAACTGGATGCGTTTATCGGCGATCCAAGGCTTTGCCCGCCCATTACACCGTGATTTCCACGCCAAGTTCATCGATCGCTACTTTGACTTAATCCTAGATATCTATAACTCCAAGTCTTATGAGGACTCATCAAACATTATCGACTTACTCTTCCCAAGTTATGTAGTATCAAATGAGACTTTGGCAAAGACTGATGCTTGGCTAACTTCGACCGGTAAGGATGCACATCCGACGCTTCGTCGTCATGTCTTAGAAGCTAAGGATTCGTTAGTGCGGGCGCTTAAAGTTCAAGCAGTAGATCGTTGATTATTCGTTAATACGAGTGATTACATCTTCCTTGTAGCGATTGCGCTTTGACTTCTTTAGATTCTCAGAAGCGACCACGAGCACCCATATTGCAAGAAAAATTGAAGTAGGTGCTACAAAGAACCAGAGAAAACCTTCTAAGAAAGGTAGCGGATCTCCGGGCAGCGAACCATCTTCATTTAGAGCAAGGATCATGAGCGGAGTCTAAGCAGTTGCGGCTACGACGCCAAATGGTTCGAGATAAGGAACCCAGCGCTTCTCGGCTCTACCAGTTCCAAGAATTCTCCAAGCAGCTCCAACTGGCTCTCTTGGCAGAGATCTCAATCTCCAACCAAGTTCCTTAAGGGTTTTATCGGCCTTCAAATGATTACAACGATGGCAGGCGCTTACGACATTTTCCCAAGAGTGATTACCACCACGACTTCTTGGAACAACGTGATCAATTGAAGTTGCAGTAGCGGCGCAATACACACAACGACCACCATCGCGAGCAAAGATTGCTCTTCTAGATAGCGGGACTGTGTGGCGATATGGAATCTTTACAAACTTATGTAGACGAATTACGGCTGGAAGAATGACTGAGCCTGATGAATATCGAAACTCGACTCCAGATTCTTCAACCATTGTTGCGCGATTATTCAAAACTAAAATGAGCGCGCGTCTATCGGAAACGACACCTAGTGGCTCGTAGGTGGCGTTTAGAACTAAAGTCCTTCTCGTCGTCACCGACACTTTGCTAAACCCCTTTATGCAACGCGTGGCTCGCGTCGTGGGGGAAATCCTGCCTGAACTCTCTCTGAATTGTGCGGAATTCGGGTTAAATTCTTATAAAGTCCCGCTCAAATGGAGCTCGAATTCAGCGCAAAGGAAGCCCTTGACTGGTTTTTAGGGGCTCCGGTCCGCATTTTGGTCATCCTTCTTATTGCCGTCGTTCTACAAAGGGTCGCATCACGAGCAATCATGAAGGCGCTCTCAAAAGTTGCCGATGCAGATTTCATCCCCGGAGAGCGCACCCAAGCAACTCGTCAACGCGAGCGCGCGCGCACTGCTGCTTCAGTTCTAAAGAGCACTTCCAAGGCTTTGATTGGTCTAATAGCTGGAGCGATGATCCTCGGTGAATTAGGTGTTGATCTTGGTCCACTAGTCGCATCTGCTGGTGTAGTCGGCTTTGCGGTAGGTCTTGGCGCGCAGACAATCGTTCGGGATGTCTTCTCTGGAATTATCATGTTGGTTGAAGATCAATATGGCGTAGGTGATCAAGTTGAAGTTCTAGATGTAAAAGGAAAAGTTGAAACGGTAGGCCTTCGAATTACAACTATTCGTGATCGCCAAGGCACATTGTGGTATCTGCGAAACGGTGAGATCTTAAAAGTTGGAAATAAATCTCAAAAAGCTCGTGGCTGATTGACCATGGAGTTAGCGGCCACAACCAGATAGCTCCAAAGTTCTTCTCTTAGATCATCCCGCATTTCTAATTCGTCGACTGCTGACTTCATATGTCGCAACCAGACATCCCGTTCCATCTCACTAATGTGAAATGTAGCGTGGCGCATCCGAAGCCTTGGATGACCTCTCTGCTCGCTATATGTGCTCGGGCCGCCCCAGTATTGTTCAAGGAACATCAATAACCGCTCGGCAGCGCCTTTGATGTCATCATCTGGGTACATCGGTCGCAAAACCGGATCGACGGAGACCAAAGCGTAGAAATGCGAGACTAACTTTTCGAAAGTTGCTCGTCCGCCCATCTCTTCATAAAGGCTCATTTGCTGTTAATTTTAAGCGACCAGATACCAAGTAGTGAGACTGGTATCGCGGCAAAGACGCATAACCAACCATACGAGAGCGTTCCAATAATGACGCCGGCAAGCGCTCCCCCGCCAGCTCCGGAGAGATTCATAACGAGATCACTCGCTCCTTGGGCAGAAGTCTTTACTTCCGGGGCTACCGATTCGGTTAAAAATGCCGATCCGGCAATCAAAGTGAAAGACCAACCCAGCCCAAGTAAGAAGAGTCCAATACCAAGCGTGATCGCATCATCAGCAGCTGCAAAACCTGAGATGAGAGCTGAGAGCAACAAAGTAACAACGCCGATTTTTATAGTGTTGATTCGTCCAATTCGATCACTAATAGATCCCACAATTGGTGAAAATGCATACATTCCAACAACATGAATACTAATAACAAGACCAATTATCGTGAGCGTTACATCTACATGGGCCATATGGACCGGAGTCATAACCATGATTGAGACCATCGCTACGTGGCCGATTGCGATTGAGAGAATTGCAAAAAGCGCTTTCTCGTTGCCTCGAATGTGAGCAAGTGCTTGTTTAGTAGAACGCTTTGCAGTTGCTGTAAGAGCTGACTCTCTCTGCGCCAGTAGATACGGATCTGGCCGCAAGAAGATTTGAATAACCAAGGTTGCAAGGAATAGCGCAACTGCTGAAATCAAATAAGGACCAACCAACCTAGGAAGGCCAACTTCCTCCGCAAGGTTTCCAGAAGGTTCCATTAAATTAGGGCCAGCGACTGCACCGATTGTTAATCCCCAGACAACGAAAGAGAGTTGTCTAGCGCGCGACTCATTTGTCGCGAGATCAATCGCAGCAAATCGTGCTTGATATCCGGCCGCTGATGCCGCGCCAACAAAGAAAGTTCCAAGGAGCATGAGCACCAAGTTCTCTTCAGCGCCGCCAAGGATTGCAAGAAGTGAACCAACCACACCAGCGACATATCCGACCGATAGCGCCAACCTTCTTCCGCCACGAGCGGTCAGCCTTGCTAGCGGGAGCGCTAGCGCAGCGGCACCAAGAACGGAGGAGGTTTGGGCAAGCCCAGCAAGGGTCTCTGAATCAGTAATCGAAGCAACGAGCAACGATCCAGCGGCCACTGTTCCAGCGACTCCGAGACCATTTAATACTTGCGCAGATGCAAGGACTTTTACGGTCCTTGCCTGTTGTTTTGCAATCACTTACTGCGCAACCAAACTGCTGTATCTGGAGGCAGTGTGAAGTCTCTTATAGGAGAGCTTGAAACTAGTAGCTCTCCCTCTGGAAGTTTGATCTCGCCACCGAAATTTACAATACATAGGAAGTTTCCGGGTCTGCGGAAAGCTAGAACTTCGGATCCAAAATCAACCCACTCCATATCGCCATCACCAAGACCCGCTTCTTTATGCCTAATCTCAAGTGCAGTGCGGTACATGTTTAGCGTTGAAGCTGGATCTTTATCTTGAGATTCAACAGAGTAATCGCCCCACCATTTTGGTTGCGGTAACCAGGCTTCATCTGGGGTAATCGATTCAGTGCCAGAGAATCCATAAGCAGAATCTGAAGAACTCCGCCACGGAAGTGGAACGCGACAACCATCGCGACCCTTATCTAAATTATTCGACATATTCCAACGCGGATCCTCTAGTCGATGCTCAGGAATGTCGCGTACTTCAGGCAACGCTAACTCTTCCCCTTGATAAATATAAGCACCACCAGGTAACGCCAGCATCAAGAGAGCACCTGCGCGAGCCCGCTTCTTGCCTAACTCAAGATCTAACTTGTTGACATCTCCATGGCGATCAAGAGTTGTCTCACCAGTTCCTGGCTGTAGCCCTAGCGCAAAACGATCTACGGAACGAACAACATCATGATTATTGAAGACCCATGATGCTGGTGCGCCAACATCTTGAATTGCTTGAAGAGATGAGTCGATATTTTTCTTTAAATCCTTGATTTCCCACTTGGAAGTAAGAAAATCGAAGTTAAAAGAGTTCGCCAACTCATCTTTACGAAGATAGAGCGCGATTCGAGAGGCTGGTGAGACCCATGCTTCTGCCACAGCCATTCGATCGCCCTCATAAGAATCGAAGATTTTCCGCCACTTTCGGTAGATTTCATGAACACCTTCTTGATCCCAGAATGGCATTCGTTGTGCCGCCAACATCTCAGGCGTTGCATTTTCTTTATCTAAAACATCAGGAAGACCCTCGGCTTTGACCATTCCATGAGCAACATCTATTCGAAATCCATCTACGCCACGATCGAGCCAGAAACGAAGCGTTCTCTCGAAGTATTCATGTACTTCTGCGTTCTCCCAATTGAAATCTGGTTGTTCGACCGCGAATAAATGCAAATACCACTGGCCAGGTTTTCCATCAGCTTCTGTTATGCGATGCCACGCAGGGCCACCAAAAACGGCCTGCCAATTATTCGGTGGAAGTTCACCATTGGCACCTTTACCGTCACGGAATATGTAACGATCGCGTTCTTTTGAACCAGGTTTTGCGCGGAGCGCCTCCTGGAACCAGAGATGCTGATCTGAGGAATGATTTGGAACGATATCAACAATGACGCGAATTCCCATCGCATGAGCTTCTTTTATCAGTACTTCTGCATCTTTCAAGGTTCCATAATCTGGTTCGATATTCATGTAATCCGAAACATCGTAGCCATGATCTTTTTGGGGAGATGGATACCAAGGAGTTATCCAGATTGCATCAATTCCAAGTCGCTTCAAGTAAGGAAGTCGTGAACGTATCCCTTCGACATCGCCTTTCCCGTCACCATTTGAATCAGCAAATGAACGAATATAAATCTGGTAGGTAACGGCATCGCGCCACCAAGGACGCATCCTGCGCGGGATTGAGCTTGCCACTTAACCCTCCTGGATTAGGTATTTCTCGAGGAACTTACGCTCATCCTCATTAAGTGGTCTCGACTTTGAGACTGATTCATCAACTCCTACTTGAACAGTACGAATCCTGGCACAGAGCTCATCACCATTGCGGATTTCATAGACCATATTGAAAGAAGAATTTCCTATTTTTTCAACCCAGAGATCTACATCAACAAAGACTCCTCCGAGCATGATTCCTTTGAAAAAATCTACCTCGGCTCGAGCTACGACCATAGCCATCAGCCCAGGCATATCGCCTTTGGTGTGGTGTTGCATGAAAGACCACTCAAAGCGCGCTTCTTGGGCAAAGGTTAGGTATTTAGCATTATTTACATGACCCATCGCATCTAAGTCATCCCAACGAACAAATGCTTTATGCGAGTACTTCATCGAGTCAACTTTCTATATGTAACACGATGTGGTCGCGCTGCTTCTGGACCCAATCTTTCAATCTTATTCTTCTCATAAGATTCGAAGTTTCCTTCAAACCAGAACCATTGGGAGTCGCCTTCATACGCCAAGATATGAGTAGCAACTCGATCTAAGAACCAGCGATCGTGCGATATGACAACCGCGCATCCCGGGAAATCGAGTAGCGCATTTTCTAGGGAACCTAACGTTTCAACATCAAGATCGTTTGTTGGCTCATCTAGCAAAAGTAGGTTTCCGCCCATCTTAAGCGTGAGCGCTAGATTCAATCTATTTCGTTCACCACCAGAGAGAACTCCCGCTGCTTTCTGTTGATCCGGACCTTTAAACCCAAAGGCTGAAACATAAGCGCGGCTAGGCATCTCAACTTGGCCAACCTTCATAAAATCCAATCCATCTGAGACAACTTCCCAAAGCGATTTCTTAGGATCAATTCCGGCACGGGATTGATCAACGTAAGAAATCTTTACCGTCTCGCCGACTTTGATACTTCCAGAATCAGGCTTCTCTAATCCAAGAATCATCTTAAATAAGGTGGTTTTTCCGGCACCATTTGGACCAATAACACCGACGATCCCATTTCGTGGCAATGAGAAAGAGAGATTGTCTATCAACAAGCGCTCACCAAAGCCCTTACTTAAATTCTCTACATCAACAACAATGTTTCCAAGGCGTGGTCCCATTGGAATCTGAATCTCTTCGAAATCAAGCTTCCGTGCCTTCTCAGCCTCAGCAGCCATCTCTTCATATCGAGCAAGACGCGCCTTTGATTTAGCTTGGCGACCCTTTGCGTTCTGGCGAACCCAATCGAGCTCTTCGGCTAGACGCTTGGCCCGCTTTGCATCTTTCTGGCCTTCAATCTTTAAGCGCTGGGCCTTTGTATCCAAGTAAGTGGAGTAATTGCCCTCATATGGGTATGCGCGACCACGATCTAACTCAAGAATCCATTGCGCGACATTGTCCAAGAAGTAACGATCGTGGGTAATTGCAACAACGGTTCCTTCATACTTTGATAGGAATTGCTCTAACCAGAGTACAGACTCGGCATCTAGATGGTTGGTGGGCTCATCTAGAAGTAATAAATCAGGCTTCTGTAATAACAACTTACATAGAGCAACGCGACGTCGCTCGCCGCCCGATAGCACTTTTACATCAGCATCCGGGGCAGGGCAACGGAGCGCATCCATCGCCTGTTCGAGCTGCGAATCTAGATCCCAAGCATTCAAGTGGTCTAATTTTTCTTGCAATGTTCCCATCTCGGCTAAGAGTTTGTCGTAGTCGGCATCTGGGCTTGCCATTTCTTCAGAGACTTGGTTAAAGCGAGCAAGAAGAGCAATTGTTTCAGCAACTCCTTCTTGAACATTCTCAAGAACGCTCTTCTCTTCATTAAGTGGCGGTTCTTGAAGCAGAATTCCAACGCTATAACCGGGAGTCAAATAAGCCTCACCATTTGATGGTTGTTGTAGCCCCGCCATCATCTGTAGGACTGTTGATTTACCGGCGCCATTTGGGCCAACCACACCGATCTTGGCTCCGGGAAGGAACATGAGCGTTACATCATCAAGTATGACTTTGTCACCGTGCGCTTTGCGCACCTTCTTCATCGTATAAATGAACTCTGCCACGAGGCGAAACCCTATCGCTTCAGTGCTCGGTAGACTTCAACCATCAATTGCGCCCGTAGCTCAGTCGGATAGAGCACCCGCCTTCTAAGCGGGTTGTCGCAGGTTCGATTCCTGCCGGGCGCGCAGGACATTGCTCTTAAATGAAAGAAATGGCCCGGAGCTCTTTCAAACTCCGGACCATTCTCTACTACTTAGCTAATCAACCCCTCGAAATTGATTAGCCTATTCTTGCTATTAACTTCTTATTGAAGTCATAAAGTGGGCCATCGATGACTGCAAACTCAGTCTGCGGGAATCGCTTGGCGCACTCATCCAAGATAAAGGTCATGAGCGTCTTTACTGCTGCTGCCTTCTGCTTATCTTTGTAATTCGTTAGAACTAAAGCATATGAAGTCGAGCCGAGTAAGTAAGCCTGTGGATTAGTGGTCTTGTAATCCAAGTTCAGAGTTCCATTTGACTCATTGAAGGATGCGGAACCAAGGAAGGCTGAAACACCAGCTGCGCCTGGATCGACTGCAACGTCTGCATTATTGAACAACTTTGCAAAACCAAGGTTGTTCTTGGTTGCGTAGTCCTTCTCTGCGTAGGTGATGGCGCCTGAAGTCTTTGCAGCCAACGCAGCGACTAACTCAGAACCCTTAGCGCTTTGAATCTTTCCGATGTTTTCTAGGGAGTCAATGTTTCCTGGGAATGCTGCATTAAATGCGTTGTTACCCTTTTTGCTCCAAACCGATGGCACAGCCGCATTCAAATAATTCGTGAGAATTCCAGAAGTTCCAGATGAGTCTGCACGGTAAATGACGACGATATCTGTCTTTGGTAGACGTGTATTGATTCGCTTCTGTGAGAAACGCTTTACGATCGGATTTCCCTTAGCATCCTTTTTAACAACCTTTGTGTATGTAGTTTCTCCACCAACAGTCGTCTTTGTTCGTACTGTCTGAAAGATTGGAGACTTAACAACTCGGCTGTTATCTGCCTTGATTGCCGGATCATTCCACTTTGTAATTTCACGCGCGAAGATCTTTGCCAGCGTCTCAGGTGAGAGATGTAATTGTCCACGAATTCCAGGGATGTTATAGAGAATTGCAACGGGCGCTGCTACTACTGGAAGATGAATCATTCCAGCCGGCGCAGTTGATCCGGTGTGAGGTGTATCTGACCAGCCAAAGTCATAATCGCCCTTGTCGATACCAGAGCGACCTGCACCAGAACCTAGTGAGTTATAGACATAGCTATCGCCTGTGGCGCGTGCATATTCTGCTTTGCATGCATCAAGTATTGGGTTTGCAAATGTTGCGCCGCCGCCAACAAGATTTACTGCGTGGGCAGGTGCTGCAATTAGAGAGAAGGCTGCTGCTACTACTGCAATTTTAGAGAGTACTTTGCGGACCACTTTGGTCTCCTTTTCATTCGCCTTGTAGAACGTAAGAGAAACCTAGATAAGTGGTAGTAACTAAAGAGATGTACCGGCTAAACGAATCGGAAACAAAAGGTGAACAATTGGATTTAGCCGAAACGCCCTGTCACATAATTTTCAGTTCGCTGATCCTTTGGATTCGAGAATATTTCGCTAGTTGGGCCGGTCTCGATCATCATTCCAGGATGGCCATCAGCTAGGAAGAATGCCGTGTAATCAGATATACGTGCCGCTTGCTGCATATTATGAGTGACGATGATAATTGTCATCGTCTCGGAAAGCTCTCTAATGGTCTCTTCGATCCTTAAAGTTGAACCTGGATCAAGGGCAGAACAAGGCTCATCCATCAATAGAACTTGAGGATTTACTGCGAGTGACCTCGCGATACATAAACGTTGCTGCTGACCGCCAGAAAGAGAGCCACCGTGCGCATCAAGCCGGTCCTTAACTTCATTCCAAAGGCCAGCGCGAATTAGGCACTCCTCCATCAGTTCATCTTTATTGCTCTGCTTCAGCTGAGCTAGCTTTAAACCAGATAGAACATTCTCGCCGATTGTCATGGAAGGAAATGGATTTGGCTTTTGAAAGACCATACCAATTTTGAGACGAATCTTTGTTACATCGACACCTGAAGCGTAGATATCTTTTCCATCTAGGAGGACTTCCCCTGCCATTGCGGCGGTGGGAATGAACTCATGCATACGATTTAAAGTTCTTATGAAAGTTGATTTTCCACATCCTGAAGGACCGATAAGCGCCGTTACTGTGCCAGCAGCAAAGTCGAGTGATACATCGGCCAATACATGATTCTTTCCGAACCAGGCATGCACGCTACGTGCTTCAAGCCCTGTTCCCAAGGCATGCTTTCCAGGAGCTCGATTGGCATTTCCGGCTGCCACGCTCGCCAATGATGATGGCTTTACATTCTCTGTCATCTCTATCTCCTAGCCTTCCCCAAACGTCGCGCCGAAAAGAACAAAATCATTACAAGCGCTAAGAGAACCAAAATCGAAGCCCATGCTCGAGCATTAGATTCAGCCGAACCAGAGATCAGCGCCTTCCAAATCGCAAATGGAATTGATCCCATGACGCCATCAACGGGATTCAAGTTAGTGACATCACCACCACCGGTAGTAAAGAGCAACGGCGCCGTTTCGCCCGCGATACGAGCAATTCCAAGAATCATTGCAGTAATAAGCCCACTCTTTGCGGCTGGGACAACCACCATTGCCACAGTTCGCCATTGAGTTGCGCCTAGAGCAAGTCCTGCCTCTCTTAAATCTTCAGCAATCAATAACAGAACTTCCTCAGCGGTTCGGGCCACCGTGGGCAACATCAATATCGCAAGAGCGAGAGCTCCCCACAAACCATTAAAACCTCTTCCCGAGCCAGAAATAATCGCCGAGTAGATGAAAAGGCCCGCAACAATGGAGGGAACTCCACTCATTGCTTGAACTAGAAAACGAATCAATCTAGACCCTGGGCCACGTATCTCAGTTAGATAAATAGCTGTTGAGATACCAAGTGGGACTGAAACTAAAGTTGCAATAATAATCATGATAAATGTTCCAACAATTGCATGGAGTATTCCGCCGACATTTAGCGGATCATTCACGCTCGCCAGACCCATGTCGGTAGTGAAGAAACCTACATAAATCCCCTTAGTGCCACGTATAAGCACTGTTCCTAGAATGCTAATCACCGGGAATACTGCAAGTAAAGCAAGTGAAGTAATTATCGACGCAACTGCGGCATTCTTCGCCGCCTGCGTACCTCTACTGCGACCTGCAAGTAAAGTAGAGACTGCGGTCGTACATATAACCGCGCTAGCAAAAGCTCCCAATTTTCCAGCAAACCCAGTAAATTCGACTATCGCCCAAGTGCCCAGAAGTACTACTAGTACCCCGAGATAAGTTGGAATCAAGTCACGCTGCTTTGGTCGCCACGGTTTCTGTGGCTTTGGATGAGTCAAGGTCACATTACTCATCATTATCGACCCTGCTTCACGGTTCGACTTACCAAGAGGTCAGCAAGCATATTCACAAGGAGCGTAAGCAAGAAGAGAATCAAGCCAGCAGCCAGGAGAGCCTTGATTTCCTCGGCTGAGGCTTCACCGAATTTAAGGATAATCAATGAGGCAACGTTTCCGCCGGCTCCAAGAAGTATCTGGAAATTAGCCTGGAAAATAATATTTAGCACCGTAAAGACAGCGACGGTTTCACCCATAGCTCTTCCCAATCCCAGCATCGCTCCGCCAACCACGCCGCTATATCCAAAAGGAAGGACAACCGCACGGATCATGGTCCATTTGGTGGCGCCAAGTGCATAAGCGGCTTGGATTCGATCAAGCGGGGTCTGCGAGAAAACCTCTCGCGCAATTGAGGTAACAATCGGAATGATCATGATTGCTAGGACTAATCCAGCGATAAATGGCGACCTTGAAAAGAAAGGTGTGGATACATCAAATAATGGAATCCATCCCAGATATTTATGGAGGAGCTTTGCCCAATACTCGCCACTTGGCATCAGTACATTGAAGCCCCAAAGCCCAAAGAGAATCGACGGGAACGCTGCCATTAAATCAATAACGCCAACTAAGAATCCGCGAATAGCGGTTGGTACATAGAAATTCAAATAAAGTGCTGCTGCAATTGAGATAGGAACTCCAATTGATACGGCAATTAGCGCTGTAATGATCGTTCCAATCAACATTGCGCCAATTCCATAAACGGAAGGATCTTCACCAGTGGATCCATCTGAATTAATTGAGGAATACCACTCATATCCAGTAATGAAGGAGAGTCCTTCTCTAGCCAAAATCTCAAAACCGCGAAGCCCCAGGAATGTTGCGATTGCCGCGAGAATGAAAAGCGAAGAAAGGGCACCCGTGAAAATGACTGCCCGAAAGATCTTGTCTGAGGTTCTGGGATTTGTGATTATTACGCGTGGCTTTGGTGCAGTCATCTGCTTCTCTTCAGCCAGGGTCACGAAGCGATACTGCTACCAACCGCGGCGAAGGGGGTTGAGTAATAGTGAACAGAAGGTGAACGAGCCGTGAAATCTCACCTTCCCCATGCCTGCCCCTAGCCTTGCCTCATGGCTAGCGAGAACCCGCCTCTGGTCTGGGTTGATTGCGAGATGACCGGGCTAGATCTTGATAAAGATGCCTTGATTGAGATTGCTGTCCTTGTCACTGATGAAAACTTAAATGTCCTTGGCGATGGAATAGATCTCGTTATACAAACAGCGACAGAAACGCTAGATGGCATGAGTCCCGAAGTAAGAACCATGCATACCGAGTCTGGGCTCTTAGAGGAACTTAAAGATGGCGTCCAAATGAGTTTTGCCGAGGAGAAGATCCTCGAATACCTATCGAACTTCACTTTAGCCGGTAAATCCCCCATTGCTGGAAACTCAATTGGCATGGATCGAAACTTTATAAATAGAGATATGCCAAAGCTCGGAGCTTTCTTGCACTACCGATCGGTGGATGTCTCATCAATAAAAGAATTAGCGAGAAGGTGGTATCCAAAAGTTTACTTTGCCGCCCCAAAGAAGACTGGTAATCACCGAGCCCTTGGAGATATTCAAGATTCAATCGCGGAAATGAAGTACTACCGCGAAAACATATTCATCTCAAACACCTAATCGATTTAGCACTTCCACAATAGTTTCATCCTCACTAAAGAAAGTACTTGAGAAATCTAATTTTGGTTTTATTGTGTTCGCTAATCTAAAAATCAAATGCCCAGCGCCTTCCTGATCACCCAAAAGTAGCAATACAAAAGTCCGCTCTCCCATTCTTGCTAACAGATCTCCACCGCGCAGCTCGCTATTCAATTTACGGGCAGAATTGACCAATTCATCATCAGTCATCTCTGGTAATCGAATGGCAATAACCGAGAGCGGTTGACTTTTTCTATCGGCCCAGGACTTAACGCGCTTAGCGCTCTCATAAAAGTGAAATGGGGTCATCAAGCCCGTCAATTTGTCATAGATCAGCTCGCTCACTCTCCAAGGCTTCACTACCGTCAAGTGCTAAATAAGTGATTTCTCATCCCCTATTCTTCGGATATGCAGATAAGGAAATGGGCCGCCGCTCTTGCCAATCTTGAGGCCCTATTTCTCCTCTCTCTCGCCCTCTATCTCTTCACAAGATCTCTAACCTCTGACGTTGAGGAGTTAGATGCGGTAATTGCCGAAATTATTTTCCTTATCGCAGGAGCTACGGGGCTTTTCTTCGCAGGACGAGGAATTCTGCGCGGCAAGAGATATGGAAGAGGGCCGATTGTGATGGCAAATCTCATTGCTCTGGGAGTCGCTTACTACATGATTGATGGTGATCGAATCTCATGGGGAATCACGCTCGGTGCTGTCGCAATTACTACTGCAGGACTAGCAATTGCAGCAATTCCTCACCAAATTGGGGGTAATGGCTCCACATCACTATAGTTTCCCCCGCTTCACGGGTTGTTAGCTCAGATGGTAGAGCAGGTGACTCTTAATCACCGGGTCGGCGGTTCGATCCCGTCACAACCCACAGAGTCTTTCGTTTCTTAAACGCTGTGCTCCCCTTTATTGCCTTTGAAGTAGAAATTTATTGCATCTGTTGACCAGAGCGCCCAAAAGACAAGTAATGGCTGAAAAAGTAAGCGGATCGCACGCGCTCTATCGGTATCCAATCCAAAGGCATCTATCCCATCAAGGTATTGCCAGATGTTTCCTGGAAAGATTGCAATGAAGAATAATGCTGTTGCCAGGCCAAAAAATTGCCTGTAACGCCAGAGCGTTAACAAAGCAAGACCAAGAAGAATTTCAATAACTCCAGAAATCAAAACAACGAGATCTGCATTCACCGGTACCCATGAAGGCACTTGAGCTTGGAATTCCTCGCGGCGAGTGGTGAGATGAAGGGAGCCGGCATAGCAAAGCGCCAGCCCGAGAATTACTTGGAAGGCTTTTCGCATCAAGTGACCCTATTCTCTTTATTTTTTCTTAGGTTTTAAAAGATTGGATATTCGTTCAATTATTTTTGCCGGATCGACATCGGTCAGAGCAGTACTTAACATTTTCCCAATCTCGGGTCCACTTTTTACGCCATTCAAATTCGCGGTTACAGCGAATACAGACTTTGGGAGCGAAGCCGTTCTTGATCTTGGCCTTCATTACTACTTACTGATCAATAAAGTGGGTGAAAGACCAGCCCCAGATCCATGCAAAGAAGAAAACACCTAGCGGGTAGAGAATGTCGAAGAGTTCCATGAATTTAGGGTACGCCTGGAATTAAGTAATTCTGGTGAGGCTTACCAGGGAATTACTTCTCGATCTTCCCAGAGCACTCCTGTTTGATCGCCCGCATTGAACTCTCTTGTTGCTAACCAAATCGCGCACTCGGCTCCTTCAGCTGCACTTCGTGGCGCATCGGGGCCACCCATATCGGTACGGCTGTGATTAGGACAGATTGCATCAATTAGAAAACCACGTGATCCATGTCCAGTTTCATGCGCCAGGTTTCTTACAAGCGCATTAACACCAGCTTTGGAGATTCGATATGGAGCAAGTCCGCCGGCGTTTCCAGGGCCTGACATTCTTCCGAGGCAGGCAGAGAAGATGATTATCCGACCATCTCTTGCCTCCGCCATCTTGCTTCCAAAGGCGTTGACAAGAGTAAATGTTGAATTCAAATTTATATTTAGGACTCGATTCCATTCCTGATCATTAGTTCTAAGTGTCTTTGCCATTTTGTCACTCATAACGCCATGAGCTAAAACAACTACTTGCGGGACCCCATATTTGGTGAGCATGGCCTCCGAAAGCGCGCGTGCTTCAGATTGGTTCTCTAAGTCCGCAATCTCGAAATCACAGCCCAGTTCAGTAGCGGTTGTGCTTGCACAACTTGAATCTTTGCCGATGATTACGACCCGATGGCCTTGATTTACCAATGCGCTCGCGACCTCTCTACCTAGACCACGGCTGCCGCCAGACACAAAAGCTAACTTCATTAGTTCTTGCTCACCTCAACTCTTTCGTAGCCCCGCAGAGTAAAGGAGTCTCTGCGTTTTGGCTCGTTGGAAAGTTTTAAGTTCGGAAAACGCTTGATTAGCGCGGGAAGCGCGATTGACATCTCAAGTCTTGCAAGAGGGGCGCCAATACAGAAATGAATTCCTCCACCAAAGCTGATGTGTGGATTTGGTGAACGCGTGATATCCATCGAATCTGGATTATCGAAGACCCTTCCATCCCGATTTGCAGCACCGAGCAAGCTTGCAATCTTCTCGCCTTCATGAATCTTTACGCCGCTTATCTCTACATCTTCTATTGCGGTTCTTTCGAAAAGTTGTAGCGGAGAATCAAAACGAAGGAACTCTTCCACGGCTGTATCACTGTGCCTATCAGGAGCCTTGAAGAGTAGCTCTCGCTGGTCTTGATTATTAAGGAGTGCGACCACTCCGTTTCCAAAACCATTAACACTTGCCTCGTGGCCAGCATTGAGTAGTAGTACGCAGGTTGCGATGAGTTCATTGGTAGAGAGGCGCTCACCCGCCTCTTCGACTTGAGCTAGTTCAGAGATCAAATCGCTCCCAGGATTGGATTTTCGAGTGAGCATTAAGTCATGAACATATTGCGAGAATTCAGCCGCTGCTTTTCTAGCTTCTTGTTGTACGGCCTCGGAGGGAGAGACTTCATACATCTTTACGATTGCTTGAGACCAAGGACGCAATAAATGTTCCTCTGATCTCGGAAAGCCTAAGAGTTCGGCGATGATTCTCACCGGGAGTGGTTCTGCGTAATCTGAGATCAGATCAAAAGTGGGACCTGAGGTGGTTAACTCAGTTAACAGCTCGCCAACAATCTCTTCAATCTTTGGACGTAGCGATTCGATTCGATTCCTATTAAAAGCCTTTGAGATAAGGCCACGCAGGCGAGTGTGTTTTGGCGGCTCACTCTCCAAGATGGATTCAGAATGTAGCCAATTAAATGTCTTCCAATCAGCCACTGGCTCTCGATCAATGTAGATTCGACCAAGGGATTTATTTCGCAGTACCTCGCTTGCATCTTTATGGGTAGCGGCAAGGTAGATACCGAAATCTTCATGCCAGATTGGCTTTTCTACAGCCCTTAAGCGTGCAAGGAATGGATAAGGATCCGCAATGAATTCTGGGTCCTTTAGGTCAATCATCATTTAAGTATAAGAGTAATCTTCTGGCCTATGGCAGTGGATAAGGCAAAGCGCGAATCACACTTTCCGGCAATCGAGAAGAAATACGGTGAGCCGATGAGTTATTGGTTTGCCCAAATGAAGAAGGTCTCCGGGAAGAAGTACCCAGAACAGATGGCTTTTCTCCAAGAGAACTTTGGCTTTTCTCGTGCTCATGCAAATGCGCTTGTGATGTTTTCGCGGGGATCGACCTCCTCGCGGCGACACGAATCACCTAAGGATTACTTTGCGACCTTGGATAAGGAAAAAGCAAAGACAATGAAGAAGATCTTCAAGATAATCAAGGCTAAGTACCCAAAACTAGAGTTGGTTATCGCTTGGAATCAGCCAATGTTGAAAGATGAAGATGGATATGTCTTTGGTTGCTCCGCCTCCAAAAACCATATAACCATCGCCCCTTGGGATCCTAAAGTTCTAAAGAGGATAGCTCCGATGCTGGAAGGCTATGTAGTAAATAAGAAGACTATTCGTGTTCCTTCAGATTGGGAGGTTGATGAAAAGCTTTTGATCGAAATGGTTAAGACTTCAATCTGACTATTAATCGCCTCTTCGCTTCTTTGCTAGACGCCAGTGATAGAGATACAGCGGCCCGGCAACCAATAATGTAGAGAGTGATGTAACTATAGATTTAACCGCGGCTCTTCGATTTTGATCAATAAAATTCTGACGTACTTCTTCAGCACTTAAAGCGCTCTCTTTGGGGACGTTATATGGATCGAAGTAACCAGGGTCAGGCCAAAGCGCATCAACGACGCCCCGGACGATGGCAACCAATGAGAACAGGCAAATAAGAATTGTTATTAGTGAGACCGCGTAGATATATAACGAATACCAATCAATTCCCTCAGAGCCTTGTTGCTTTCTCTTGGGCTCAATTGGTTCTTTGCTCTTTCGCCTTGCAGCCATACGCCGATCATCTCACGCAAGGTCTACCAATCCAATTGCTGTTCTATCATTTCCCCATGAAGTTACAGAAAATCATCTTGTACTATGGCTTTGCGCCCGTGGCTGATCCAGAAGCGCTTCGCTTATGGCAGACAACCCTCTGTGATTCTCTCGGCTTAAAGGGCCGCATTCTCATTTCGCGCCATGGAATTAATGGAACTCTCGGCGGGGATATGAGTTCCCTTAAGAAATATGTAAAAGAGACCAAGCAATACCCAGGATTTAAGAAGATTGATTTCAAGTGGTCAGATGGAACTGGGAACGACTTTCCAAGATTGAGCGTAAAGGTCCGCGATGAACTTGTCTCCTTTGGGGTCGCTGATGAGATTAAGGTTAATAAAGAGGGAGTTGTTGATGGCGGCAAACACCTAACCCCCGAACAAGTCCACGAATTGATTGATGCTCGCGGTGAAGAGGTTGTTTTCTTTGATGGCCGAAATTCTTACGAGGCGAAGGTTGGGAAGTTCAAAAATGCCGTGGTCCCAGATGTGAAGACAACAAAGGACTTTTTGAGCGAACTTGATAGTGGAAAGTACGATCACCTAAAGAAAAAACCGATAGTCACATATTGCACTGGCGGAATCCGCTGCGAGATTCTCTCTAGCGTTATGAAGAAGCGCGGCTTTGAAGAGGTCTACCAAATCGCCGGAGGAATCGTTAGATATGGTGAGAAGTTCGCCGATAAAGGTTATTGGGAAGGCTCTTTATACACCTTTGATGGCCGAATGACCGTTGACTTCTCAGATGAAACTAAAGTGATTGGCGAGTGTGATCTATGTGGTTCGCCAACGAAGTCATTTACGAATTGCGCAAATCAGTCTTGCCACCAACTCTATTTGCTTTGCGGCAAGTGCCTATCGGACCCGGTGAATCTTGAGTGCACTCATGTCGCGTCGGAAACTCTCTCCAGCTGATAACAAGTACAGCCGCGGCGTAGTTGCGGTATGTGCTGGTTCCAAGAAATATCCGGGAGCAGCAATTCTCGCTGTCGGTGGAGCGCGGAGTGGAAATGCGGGTTATGTTAAGTACCTAAGCAGCAACACTGCTTTGATTTCACAGGTAATCTCAAAGTTTCCCGATGTTGTCCCAATTACATCCCTTACAAAAGAACGCGTTGATTCACTACTTGTGGGACCAGGAGCAAGCACTCTTGCCTCTATCCCCGATCTACCATTAGTTCTTGATGGAGCCGCCATCGCTAAAGTCAAGACCTTAAAGAAACGAAATTCAGTCACTGTTATCACGCCACATGAAGGCGAGTTAAAACACCTAGGAGTTAAATTCAATGGCTCCCGTGAAGAGATTGCCAAAGCTATCGCCGCAAAGTTTGGTGTGATTGTAGTGTTGAAAGGGAATGGAACAGTTGTATCGGATTCAAATCGGACTGTTATAGATCGAATTGGTGGTCCAGAACTATCGAGCGCTGGAACTGGGGATGTTCTTGCTGGGCTTATTGCATCTTTTTTAACCGCCATTAAAGATGGGGGCCAGGCATTTGACCTCGTCTGCGACGCAATTTCGTTACATTCAAAAGCCGGGCGCCAAGCTGCGAAGAAATTCACATCAGTCACAGCGCTAGAACTCCTTGAAGAGCTCCGTCACGTTTGAGTGACCCCGGGGGCAAGTGATTAGATTGCGATATGTCTGAGATTCTCCCCAACCCAGAGCGCGGTAAAGAGGTATTTGATTTAGATCGAAAGTACGTCTTTCACTCTTGGTCTGCCCAGGGACAGATTTCACCTCTCCCGGTAGCCGGCGGCAAAGGTTCATACTTCTGGGATTTTGAAGGTAAGAAGTATTTGGATTTCTCTTGCCAACTTGTATTCACAAATATCGGATTTCAGCATCCTAAAGTCATTGATGCAATCAAGGCTCAAGCAGATGTACTAACAACAGTTGCGCCCCAAGTTGCAAATGATGTGAGAAGTGAGGCCGCAAAGAGAATCGTTGAACTCGCCGGTTCGAAATTCGCCAAGGTCTTCTTTACCAACGGTGGCGCAGATGGAGTCGAGAATGCCATTCGAATGGCGCGCCTGTTCACTGGACGCCATAAAATTCTCTCCTTCTATCGTTCCTATCACGGCAACACCTCAGCAGCTATCTCGGCAACCGGAGATCCGCGGCGTTGGCCAAATGAATTCGCTTATGGCCATGTCCATTTCTTCGGTCCTTATCTCTACCGAAGCGCGTTCTGGGCAAAGAGCGAAGAAGAAGAGTGCGCTAGAGCGCTTGAGCATCTTGAGAACACAATTATCTTCGAGGGTGCAAAGACAGTCGGAGCGATACTTATTGAATCGGTAGTCGGCACCGCCGGGGTCTTGGTACCGCCAAAGGGTTACTTGGAAGGCGTCCGTGCGCTCTGTGATAAGTACGGAATTCTCTGGATCGCTGATGAAGTAATGGCTGGTTTTGGAAGAACTGGAAAGTGGTTTGCCTATCAACATTCATCGGTCGAACCAGATCTAATTGTCTTCGCCAAAGGCGTGAACTCCGGTTACGTCCCACTTGGTGGCGTAGTCATCTCGACCCCAATATCTGAGTCATTTAACGATCGAGTGTTTCCGGGCGGACTCACCTACTCCGGACATCCACTCGCCTGCGCCGCTGCTGTGGCAACAATCGATGTGATGAAAGAAGAGAAGATTGTGGAGCAGGCTGCAGAAATCGGTGAGAAAGTCATCGGTCCAGGGCTACGGGAGTTACAGAAGAAACATAAGTTGATTGGTGAAGTGCGTGGCCAAGGCGTTTTCTGGGCGATGGATCTTGTAACTGATCGCCTCTCGCGAGCACCGCTTGCTCCATATGGAGGAACTAGCGCTGCGATGACTGAGTTGGTCGCTGAATGCAAGAAGCGCGGTCTTATGCCATTTACAAACTTCAACCGTATGCATGTAGTTCCGCCCTGTAATGTCACTGAAGCTGAAGCCAGAGAAGGAATTGCGATCATTGATCAAGCGCTAACCAGTATCGCCAAGTACTACGAGGGTAAGGATTAATCTTGAGCTCAAAACGGATTACCCATTACATAAATGGTTCGACATGGAGCGGAAGCGCTCAGCGAAGTGGAGATGTATTTAACCCGGCAACTGGTGAGTTAAGCGCAAAGGTTGATTTCGCAACGGCGGAAGTTATCGATGAAGCGGTAGCTGCAGCCAAGAGAGCTTCCGTTGAATGGCGCAATACCTCACTTGCAAAGCGCACCCAAGTTTTATTTGCTTTCCGAGAGATCGTTAATGCTAAGAAGGAAGAGTTAGCTAAGGCAATTACCCTTGAACATGGCAAAGTCTTTTCCGATGCGCTAGGTGAAGTTACCCGAGGCCTTGAAGTTGTTGAGTTTGCTTGTGGAATCCCCCATTTGCTTAAGGGTGGATATAGCGAGGGCGTATCTACCGGAATCGATGTCTACTCAATCCGCCAACCGCTTGGGGTCTCCGCGATCATTTCGCCATTTAATTTCCCAGCGATGGTTCCAATGTGGTTCTTCCCAATAGCTATAGCAACCGGCAATGCCGTAATTCTCAAGCCGAGCGAGAAGGATCCAACTCCATCGCTATTGATGGCGACATATTGGAAAGAAGCAGGACTTCCCGATGGCGTATTTAATGTGGTGCATGGCGATAAAGTCGCTGTAGATCGCATCTTGGAGCACCCTGATATCGCCTCCGTTTCTTTCGTCGGTTCTACCCCGATTGCCCAATACATCTACGAAAACGGCACAAAGGCGGGTAAGAGAGTTCAAGCACTTGGCGGGGCAAAAAACCATATGTTGGTTCTTCCTGACGCCGATCTTGATCTCGCTGCCGATGCCGCTGTAAACGCTGGATTTGGTTCTGCCGGTGAGCGTTGCATGGCGATTTCTGCGCTAGTTGCAGTCGAGCCAATTGCTGATGATTTAGTAAAGAAAATCTCAGAGCGAATGGCCATATTGCGAACTGGCGATGGAAGCGCTGGCGCAGATATGGGCCCTCTTGTTACCTCAGTACATCGCGACAAAGTTTCATCTTACGTAGATGCTGGTGAACGCGAGGGCGCAAAACTTGTAGTTGATGGCCGCAATCCGAAAGTCGATGGCGCCGCCAACGGTTTCTGGTTAGGCCCAACGCTCTTTGATAATGTCACTAAAGAGATGTCCATCTATACCGATGAAATCTTTGGCCCAGTTCTCTCTGTAGTACGGGTAAAAAGTTATGACGAAGGGCTAGCGCTGATTAATTCCCACCGCTACGGAAACGGCACTGCGATATTTACCAACGATGGTGGCGCAGCACGTCGATTCCAAAATGAAGTGAGCGTGGGAATGATTGGAATCAATGTCCCAATCCCAGTCCCAACCGCGTACTACTCATTTGGCGGCTGGAAGAGTTCCCTCTTTGGTGACACTCATGCCCATGGAACTGAAGGAGTTCACTTCTTCACTCGCGGAAAGGTCGTCACAAGCAGATGGCTTGATCCAAGCCATGGTGGAATCAACTTAGGGTTTCCCCAGAATCGTTAACTCTTCTTTACGAAGTACTCCATAAGTTCATTTACCGGGGTATTTGCTAACTTGTCGTAGTCAAGGGTCAATCCAGCAATCTTCTCTTGTTGAGCTTTATCGAAGATTCGAGCGAGATTGGTTCGATATTTCTCTATTAGAAGAGGAATTCCTTCGTCCCTACGGCGCTTATGGCCTACCGGATATTCAATTGCGATCTCATCGACCTTACTTCCATCTTTGAAGTAAACGGTGACCGCATTTGCAATCGAGCGCTTTTCTGGGTCGTGATAATCCTTTGTGAATTGTGGATCTTCAACACAGAACATCCGCTCTCGAAGCGCATCGATTCTTGGATCAGAAGCAATCTCATCTTCATAATCGCGCGCCGTTAGGCGACCAAAAATGAGCGGGATAGCAATCATGTATTGGATTGTGTGATCACGATCAGCGGGATTTCTTAGCGGGCCCTTCTTATCAATGATTCGAATACATGCTTCGTGCGTTCTAATCTCAATCCGTTCAATATCGGCCTCACTCTTACCGCGGGCAAGCATCTCTTCGTGGATTTTCAAAGCTGCTTCAACAGCTGTCTGGGCGTGGAACTCGGCCGGGAATGAGATCTTAAAGAGCACGTTCTCCATCACGTAGGAGCCATAAGGACGTTGGAATTTGAACTTATTTCCCTTAAAGGAGACATCGTAAAAGCCCCAGATCTTTGCAGAGAGCGCAGATGGATATCCCATCTCACCTGTCTTAGCAATTAACGCAAGACGGACTGCGCGTGAAGTTGCATCTCCAGCGGCCCAAGATTTTCTCGAGCCAGCATTTGGGAAGTGGCGATAAGTGCGGAGTGATTGGCCATCTATCCAGGCAAGTGAAACTGCGTTCAATATCTGTTCGCGAGTAAGTCCAAGCAATTTTCCAACTACTGCAGTTGATGCGACTTTTACCAAGATTACATGATCTAAGCCGACTTTATTGAAGGAGTTCTCAAGAGCGATACATCCTTGGATCTCATGAGCCATGATCATCGCGTTAAAAACATCGCTCATCATGAGCGGCTCTCCACCATTTGCGACAGCGCTTCGGGAGAGCCAATCCGCTACCGCAAGAATTCCACCTAAATTATCGGAAGGGTGGCCCCACTCAGCAGCCAACCAGGTGTCATTGAAATCCAGCCATCTAATTGCAGCCCCGATGCTAAAAGCCCCCGCAACCGGATCTAATTCATAATCTGTTCCAGGAACTCGAACTCCATTCTCAATTCTTACCCCCGGAACAACCGGACCAAGGAGCTTTCGGCAGGCTTCGTACTCGAGTGACTCTAAGCCGCAACCAATAGTGTCAAGGAAGCAATACCATGCTGTTTTCTTCGCTAACTCTGAATCAATCTTGTAGTTAAGAACATAGTCGACGATATCGACCATCTCTTGATCAAATGGCAGATCCGACTTGGTGAAATTCGATGACATCTAGCGATCCTCCAACTTCACAAATTCTCTATTTTCTGGGCCGACATAGTTTGCACTAGGACGGATGATTTTGTTGTCACGACGCTGCTCAATAATGTGACCTGCCCAACCTGTAAGGCGAGCAAAGATAAAGATTGGTGTGAAGAAAGAGGTAGGAATTCTCATCTCTTTATAAGCAACTGCTGAGAACCAATCAAGGTTTGGGAACATTTTCTTCTTATTCCACATCACACTCTCAATACGTTCTGCGATTTCATAAATACCGCGGCCGCCGGAAAGTTCCTTAGCAACGCCCTTGACTATGGGGTTTCGCGGATCGCCTACCGTATAGACCGGATGGCCAAAACCAATGATTACTTCTTTCTTTTCTAACCGCGTAAGGATGTCCGCTTCAGCTTCATCTGCTGTCGAGTATCGCTCTTGAATCTCAAGGGCAACCTCATTTGCACCACCATGTTTTGGACCTCGTAGCGCGCCAATTGCTCCGGTGATACTTGAATACACATCCGAGCCCGTTCCAGCAATTACCCGAGCTGTAAATGTGGAGGCATTAAATTCATGCTCGGCATAGAGAATCAATGAAATATGCATCGCTCTTACCCATGAAGGGTCAGGTTTCTTCTCATGAAGAAGCGTTAGAAAATGCTCTCCGACGCTTTCGGCGTCACTCTCTAACGAGATTCGCTTGCCGCTATGTGAGAAGTGGTACCAATAGAGAAGCATTGATGGCGTCGATGCAATTAGGCGATTAGCTACTTCAATAGCTGACTCGTCGCTATGCGGATCTGGTTCTGGAATCTCACAACCAAGCGCAGAGACTCCCGTGCGAATCACATCCATTGGATGGGCGTTCTTTGGAATGTTCTCTAGGATCTTAAGAGTCGAGGATGGAAGAGTTCGAAGAGAGTTCCACTTATTCTTATAGGAATCTAACTCCAGAATATTGGGCAACTTTCCATAAAGGATAAGAAAAGCAACCTCTTCGAATTCGCAATTCTCAGCAAGATCCTTGATGTCATACCCAAGGTAGTGAAGTTCATTTCCATTTTGGCCAACTGTAGATAGAGCGGTATTTCCGGCTGGAACCCCTGATAGGGCAACCGACTTCTTAGTTTTGAACTCGCTCATTCCCCGCGCTTCTCGGCCTGGAAGTTATCTAGCGACTTCTCGTACTCGTAATAGTTGATCCGCTCATATAGCTCTTCGCGAGTCTGCATCTCGCCCAAAACCGACTTTTGGGTACCTTCTTTACGAATCACTTCATAAACGTGTTCGGCGGCCTTATTCATGGCCCGGAATGCAGATAACGGATAGAGCGCCATAGCGATGCCTGCGCCTCTTAATTCATCTAAAGTGAAAAGCGGCGTTAATCCAAACTCAGTTATGTTGGCAAGTACTGGGACTTTTATCTCAGTAGTAAAGCGCTTGTAATCCTCAAGGGTTCTAATGGCCTCAGCAAAAATCGCGTCGGCGCCAGCATCGACATATGCCTTGGCGCGAGTAATAGCGCTATCTAAACCTTCGACAGCTACCGCATCAGTTCTTGCGATCAAGTAGAAGGAGTCGCTTCCTCTTGCAATAACCGCCGCTTTGATTCGATCAGTCATTTCAGTGATTGAAACGACCTCTTTATTTGGGCGATGGCCACATCGCTTCGCACCGATTTGGTCTTCCATGTGGGCAGCCGCAGCTCCGGCATCAATTAGCGATCTAATAGTTCGCTGGATGTTAAAAGCTGATGGACCAAAACCAGTATCGATATCAACTAGAAGCGGTAGGTCACAGACCGCAGTAATTCTCCGAACATCTATAAGCACATCTTCTAAAGTCGTAATTCCTAAATCAGGTACACCTAAAGATCCCGCCGCAACACCGCCGCCAGAGAGATAGATGGCGCGATAACCAGCGCGCTTAGCTAGAAGAGCATGGTTTGCATTAATCGTTCCGATTATTTGTAGCGGAGATTCACCCTTTAGTGCGGTGCGGAACTTTTCACCAGCTGAGCTCACTTCCTCAACCTATCACTCAGTTCGCGCTTCACGCGAAGAAGATCCAAGGCAGCGAGCGCGCTGTCATATCCCTTATCTTCCTTACTTCCGGCAACACCACTTCTTGCTAAGGCTTGTTCCACGGTATCGACGGTGAGAACTCCAAATCCAATTGGTTTATCTAATTTAAGCGAGACTTGCATAACGCCATCGGTTACACCTTGGCAGACATAATCAAAATGTGGCGTCTCGCCTCTAAGCACAACACCAAGCACCACAGCGGCGTCAGCGCCAGCATTTAGAGCGAATTGGGCAGCGAGCGGAAGCTCAAAGGAGCCAGGAACAAAAATTGTTTCGGAGTCGGCTATTCCAGCTTCTTTCAAGGCGCGCTTTGCACCCGCAACTAGCGCATCACAAATCTCTTGATGCCAGCGCGCTGAAATAACTGCAACTTTTGAACCAGCTAGCGAAGGAACTTCTACTTTCGGAGCATTTCCTGACATTTAGGCATCCTTTCTATTCTCAGCTAAAACATGACCTAGCCGTTCACTCTTTGCTTTCAAATAAGCGAGATTATGCGGATTTGGCGAAACTACTAGAGCTTGGGTTTTTACAGTGATTTTGGAATCTTCTAGGGTTTTTACCTTGGCTGGATTATTTGTCAATAGAACTACATCCTTAACTCCGAGATCATTCAAAATTTCAACAGCATCCTGAAAGTCTCGCTCATCAATTCCGTGGCCGAGGGCTAAGTTCGCATCCACGGTATCAAGCCCGTCATCTTGGAGTCGATACGCACGAATCTTCTCACTAAGGCCAATTCCTCTTCCTTCATGTTCGCGCAAATAAATGATTAACCCAGAACCTTTTCGCTCAATCGCTTCCATCGCTCCAGCTAATTGATCACCACAATCACAGCGCATTGAACCTAATACATCGCCAGTTAAACATTCGGAGTGAATTCGGACCAACACTTCTCTCGTACTTAAATCACCAAAGGCCATAACCGCATGGATAACTCCACCTTGGCCCAAGTGAGTAGCGATCTTCCACTCGCCATTTGCTCTTGGTAACTTCGCCCATTCAAATTTCTCACTTGCCCTCTTGTTGGATGGCGCCAATGATTTGGAAAGCTCCTCGATTGTTACCATCGGGATCGAGTGCTCATGCGCGAAGTCATAGAGCGCTTGGCCACGCATCATAGAGCCATCTACATTTACGAGTTCGCTTATGACTCCAACCGGAGCAGCCCCGGCTCGATAACACATCTCAACAACGGCTTCAGTGTGACCACGTCTAGCCGCAAGCCCACCTTCATGAGCAATCAACGGAAATATATGCCCGGGGCGGATGAAGTCCTCAGCGTTAGAGGCTGAATCGGCTAGAGCGCGAATTGTGTTGGCTCGTTCTTGTGCGCTAATTCCAGTAGTGACTCCATGCTTAACATCTACGGTGACCGTGAAGGCAGTCCGCTTTGTATCTTGATTCTGCTTGACCATCAAAGGAAGGTGCAGTTGGCGCGAGCGCTCCTCGGTCATTGCCACACAAATCACGCCGGAGGTATAGCGGATCATGAAGCCAATTTTCTCCGTGGTCGCAGCGCTGGCGAGCAAGAAGAGGTCGCCCTCATTCTCACGATCTGCATCATCGGTAACAATCACAAAACCGCCATTTTTAAAGGCCGCAATTGCCTTATCTAATTCACTTTCCACTCTCTTCACCTCGCTTCATGAGGCGCTCTACATATTTAGCAATTACATCAACTTCAATATTTACTAAGTCACCGCTCTTCTTCTCTGACAAATTAGTCTTTGCCAGCGTTTCTGGAATTAGCCAAAGAGTAACTTCCTCGCCAACGATTTCGCCAACTGTGAGAGAGACTCCATCAACGGCAATTGATCCTTGATTCACAATGTACTTAGTTAGCTCCTCTGGAATCGAGAGCACAAACTTGTTCCACTTCTCTCCAGTTGAATTCTCTTTCACAACCCCAACGCCATCGACATGGCCCTGGACGATATGGCCACCAAGTCTTGAATCAGCTCGAGCAGCTAGTTCAAGATTGATTAGGCTTCCAACTTCAAGGCTCTTAAGACTTGTGAGTCGAAGCGTCTGAACCATTACATCTGCTTTAAATGAGCTTTCACCTAAGGAGATAGCCGTCAAACAAACCCCATTAACGCTAATTGAGTCACCAACTTTTAGCTCTCCTACAAGTGCACTCCTAATCTCAACCACAGCTGAATCAGCGCCGCTTTCAATTGCAAGGACTCGCCCCTTATCCGCTACTAGACCGGTAAACATTATTTACTCACCGCTAATAAGTGGAGCAATAGATTCTTTTCGTCTTCTCCGATGATTTTGATTGAGTGGAGCTTCAAATCAACCCGTTCACTTAGGTTTCTAGCTTCAAAATCACCGACAAAATCAAAGCCACCACCAAGTAGCGTTGGAGCTTGATAAAGGAATAGCTCATCAAAGAGCTCAGCCTTAAGAAATGCGCTTGTAAGTTTTGGACCCGCTTCAACCAGGATCCGGTTCCACCCCTTGCCTTCAGCTAACTCAAGTAGCTGGGAAAGGCTATGACTCTCAAGATGAATCGTGGTTGCGCTCTCATCGAGGATCTTTGATCCGGCTGGAACCGCGCGTTTGCCCATAACTACCCGCGCTGGTTTAAACTCGATTTTGTCGCGCTCTACTCCCCTTACCGTCATCGCTGGATCATCTGCGATAACAGTCCCAGTTCCAGTAACTATGGCATCGCACTCACTTCTTAGCTCATGAACACTTTTACGTGCCCCCTCATTTGTGATCCACTTCGAAGATCCATCTGATGCTGCTACTTTTCCATCCAAGGTTGTCGCCACTTTCAAAGTTATATATGGACGAGCGCTTTTAATCTTTTTTAACCAAGCGCGGTTGGTGAAACTAACTTCCTCTTCAAGTAGCCCTGATTCAACTTCAACTCCAGCTTCGCGCAATCGAGCCGCACCCCCAGCTGCCTTTGGATTTGGGTCAGATACTGCGTAGATAACTTTCGCTATTCCAGCCTCAATGATTGCTTCGGTGCAGGGAGGCGTCTTGCCGTGATGGTTACATGGCTCAAGAGTGAGAATTAGCGTTGCACCGTTTGCTTTAGTTCCCGCCCCTTGCAGGGCTATGACTTCAGCATGTTTTCCACCATCTTCACGATGATGAAAACCTTCGCTGATGATTTCGCCAGAGTCGCTCAATATGACTGCGCCAACTATGGGATTTGGAGCGGTTACGCCTAAACCTAATTTTGAGATTTCATCGGCGCGGCGCATCGCAGTTGAGATATCCACTTAGATCGCCACCTCCGAAAGATTTCCGGGGTGCGCAAAAGAGTACGCGCAAGGATGCGCGTATTTGTTTCCTCTCATCCGGACTTTAACCGTCGGTCTTGGAATCTCACCAAGTCCACCGATAGCTGGCTGCTAGCGGGTCGCAGACTTTGACTGCCGGTTCGGAATTACACCGACCCCGGAAACAACAACGTGAGTCTAGCGGAGAGTTATTGGCCGTTCCAAGCGGCCATCTCTGCCTTAAATGGATCAAGACCCATCGGACCGAGATTTAATACATAGGAATGGAACCTCTTGAGATTGAAGTTAGCGCCAAGTCGCTTCTTTGCATCTTCTCTTGCCTCCATCATGAAGCGCTCGCCAACTTTGTAAGAGATTGCCTGGCCCGGCCAACCTAGATAGCGATCAACTTCGCTTCGAGCTGAGATGTCATCAAGGAGCGCTCGTTCGTGAAGAATCTTGAAGGCAGATTCAGCGTTCCAAACTTCGCCGTTGAAATCTTTGTAGCCGCAGTGCATACCGATATCTACGACAATCCGCGCAGCCCTTAGGCCTTGGGCAGATAGATATCCCATTTCATAACCGGGATCTTCAAATGCACCGAGTTCATCCATTAGACGTTCTGCGTATAGCGCCCAACCTTCGCCATATCCAGATACCCAGACTCGATTTCGTTGGAATCTATTTAGGCGAACAGTATTCACCTTTGTTGTTGCAACTTGAAGGTGATGTCCTGGGACTGCTTCGTGATACCAAGTTGAGACGATGTTCCACCAGCCAAAAGTCTTCCGTCCCATAGTCGGAAACCAAGTAGTACCTGGACGAGATAGATCTTCACTCGGTCCCATGTAATAGGCAGCTGAGGCGCTTCCTTCTGGAGCAAGCCTTGCTTCGCAGTTCTTAATGCGCGCATCGATGTCGAATTCTTTTCCATCAAGACGTTGGACAGCTTGCTCAATGAATTCTTTTAGCTTACGGAGAAGTTCGGCTTCGCCTTCTACAGTGTAGCGAGGATCCTTATCGAGTCGATCTGCGACTTCTCGAAGTGATGTTGCATCTGGATAAAGTCGATCGGCAGCGCGCTTCATACGGGCGTTAATCTCATCTAGTTGGGTGATTCCCCATTCGTATGTATCACGGAGATTTAGATCAGCTCCGGTGAAATGGCGAGCCCAAATCTTGTAACGCTCTTCCCCAACTCCATCTTTGGGATCAGATTTCGGAGCGTAAGAGTTCTTAAGCCAGTTAGAGGTCTCTAGACAGGCAGATTCCGCGCTCTTCGCAGCTTGAAGCAGTTCGCTGTTTGTTCCCGCACTATCGAATTTCTTAGCAACTGTTTGGAATGCGCCTTTTGCGAAAGTTTCTAGTTGCCCTGCGGTTGCTAGTACTTGGCGAGTTGAATTGACTCTTCCTTCGCCAGCGACAGTTTCAAGTGTGGAGCACCACCCTTTAAGCGCTTCGCTAATTGCATTTAGACGCTTAGTTGCATTAGCAGCTGAGTCCGATTTCTCCTTAGGCATCATTTCAAAGACCTGGCGAATTGAGGTAACGGGTGATGAAATTAAATTAAAGAGCGCCCTCGACTCATGGCTCTCGCTAAGCCTTAATTCAGAAGATAGGCGCTCTGTGGCAACTGCTTGAGCGATTCGGTCATATTCATTCTCAGGAGTCTCAGCTTTTACTTCATTTAAAGTCTTTCGGGTTAGCTCTTCGCGCGCTTTCTGACCAACCATTGAGAAGTCATCGAGTTTGTCATCAAAGCCTGGGACGCCAAGGAGGGTGGCTCCGATTGGAGTCATTTTGATTCCTTCTTCAATAAAGCCATCAAGGATCTTTGAGATCTTTGTTTGTGACATATCTACCCCTCCGTTGGATCGGCTAGTTCAAACTTTCCTTTTCCAATCTGGCCACGCTCGCGATACATCTCAAGTTTGGCCCTCGTATCTTGAATATCTAGGTTGCGCATAGTGAGTTGTCCGATGCGATCCTCCGGGCCAAAGGCTGCGGACTCGGTACGTTCCATCGATAACTTCTCCGGGTGATACGAGAATCCCTCACCTTGAGTGTTGAGGATCGAGTAATCATCACCGCGGCGAAGTCTTAGGGTCACAGTCCCAGAAATAGTTGAAGCAACCCATCTAGTTAGTGATTCACGGAGCATTAAGGATTGTGGATCAAACCATCTTCCTTCATAGAGCAACCTTCCGAGTCTGCGGCCTTCTTGGGCGTAATTTGCGATGGTGTCCTCGTTATGAATCGCAGTTAATAACCGCTCGTAGGCGATAAATAGCAGAGCCATTCCCGGGGCTTCGTAGATACCACGACTCTTCGCTTCGATGATCCGATTTTCGATCTGGTCGGACATTCCAAGTCCATGGCGCCCAGCAATCGCGTTTGCTTCGCGCATCAAGGCAACAACATCGGTGAAATCTTTACCGTTTATGGCAACCGGGCGACCAGATACGAATTGGATCTTTACATCTTCACTAGCGATTGCAACATTTGAATCCCAGAATCTAACGCCCATAATCGGTTCTACCAACTCAATCGAGCTCTCTAACTTCTCCAGCTCTTTTGCCTCGTGAGTTGCACCTAGAATATTTGCATCTGTTGAGTAAGCCTTCTCTTTGCTATCCCGGTAAGGAAGTTTGTTATTTGTGAGCCACTCAGACATCTCCTTACGACCACCAAGCTCAGATACAAATTGCTTATCGAGCCATGGTTTGTAGATCTTCAAAGTCGGGTTTGCAAGGAGGCCATAACGGTAGAAACGCTCGATGTCATTTCCTTTGTAGGTAGAGCCATCGCCCCAAATAGATACGTTGTCAGAGAGCATGGCTCGAACTAAGAGAGTCCCGGTAACCGCGCGACCAAGAGGAGTTGTATTGAAGTAAACCCGGCCACCAGTTCTAATGTGGAAAGCGCCACAAGCTAGGGCTGCTAAGCCCTCTTCTACTAAGGTTTCCTTGCAATCGACTAAGCGTGCAATCTCAGCGCCATATTGTTTAGCGCGATCTGGAACAGAGGCGATATCGCTCTCGTCATATTGGCCAAGATCGGCGGTGTAAGCACAAGGAATTGCGCCTTTAGAACGCATCCAAGCAACTGCGACCGAGGTATCAAGGCCGCCAGAAAATGCGATTCCAACTCGTTCTCCGATTGGAAGAGATGCAAGGACGGTGTTCGACATAGAGGGCAAGCCTAACTTAGGGAAGAAGTGTGGCGAGATAAGGATTAATGGACCACTGCTCACAGAGGCTCTCATAATTGCGCCGATCGGCAGAGATTCCAGAGAAAGTAGCCCTAATCATGAGATTCCGTGGCGTGTGATCTATTGAGACAAATTCGACTATATCCGCCTTATAGCCATTGATTCTTAAAAGCTCTGCGCGGAGTGAATCCGTTATTAGATCTGCGAAACGCTCCTTGACTATTCCATTTCTAAAAACAGGTTCCCACTCTTGGCCAGCTTGCTTTATCCGCTTATTTAGATCGTGATGGCAGCAAGGCGATACCAATATTACCTTCGCCTCACTCTTAACCGCCCAGGCGAGCGCATCATCAGTTGCAGTATCGCAGGCATGTAGCGCAATAACTAGAGTAGTTTTCTTAACCGGATAATTAGCAATATCGCTTGCGATAAATTCGATTTGATTTGAAACCCCAAGCTCCTTGGCAATTCTCGCATTTCGAGCTCTTGACTCCGGTTTATTATCAACGCCTACAACTTTCACATCTTTACCTTTTAGGGAGAAATATCGATAAACCGCAAAAGTCAGATATGCATTTCCACAGCCAAGATCAACTACCGAGATCACTTTCTCAGCTAATTGATCTAGGCAGCTATCAATAATCTTTAGGAAGTCATCCACTTGGCGATATTTATCCGCCTGGCGAGGTATTAACTCCCCCGATAGGGATGCGATTCCCAAGGCTTTGAATATCTCATCTGATACCGGAAGTGCCCGCTCTTTCTTCCGGTCATGCTCTACTTCGACCTGCTTCACATCCGAGTGTTTGGATCGATGTATTTGTAGCGCGCCCTGCTTGGTAATTCTTATCGTGAGAGTTTCATCGAATCGTTCAATCAAGATATTCGCATATCCCTCATCAAGTAGGGCGGGAATGTTTAGCTCGGTTGGCGAGAAATTTTTGGTCAGATCTTGCTTGCCATCATGAAAGACAAATTGGAGCAAGAGTTCTTCCTTGATTTTTACTGGTCGGATATCAATCCGCTCATACCTGGGACTAAATGACTTTCGGCGACCCGAAATGATTGCTCGTTTAAGGGAATCAACTTCGCTGATCCATTTCTGGATGCTTTTAAACTCTTCCGCGGTCATGAGTGACTAAGTCTATGACCGTGGCGGCGAGTCATCCGCGCTACCCTTGGAAGTGAATGATTAAGGCTATGTTTGAGACGATGAATTACTACGCGGCGCAATGGCGAGCGCTATTCAAGTTCTGGCGAAAAGATCTCTTAGCAGGTGTCACTGTTGGGATTGTGGCGCTACCTCTTGCACTTGGTTTTGCCGTTACGACCGGAGCTCCACCGCAGGCAGGACTTATCACCGCGATCATCGCTGGCATGGTTGCTGCGCTCTTTGGAGGTTCAAACTTTCAAGTAAGTGGACCAACTGGTGCGATGACAGTTGTACTTGTTCCAATTGTTGCAAAATATGGATTTCAATCACTTTTTCTAATTGGCGTACTTGCAGGATTGGTTCTTGTAATCATGTCTGTGTTAAAACTTGGCAACTACATAGAGTATGTTCCGTGGTCAGTTCTAGAGGGATTTACTTTAGGGATTGCACTTGTGATTGCGCTTCAACAAATACCGCTTGTCTTCGAGATTGAAAGAGCGGCCGGATCCCATACTTTAAGTGTCGCATTTGAATCATTAAGTACAGCGTTATCAACTCCCCTTAATTGGGCGTCCATTTTGATTGCCCTCGGAGCCCTTCTAGTCAAACGGTCATGGGCTAAAGTTAAAAAGTTGATAGGTATCACCGTGACAGTTCCAGCAAGTTTTATTGCCATTGTCCTCACTACAACTCTCACAGAACTTTTAAACTTAGATATCGCGCGGATTGGCGAGATCCCAACAAATCTCCTTTCTAATCTAAATTTCCGGATTAGCTCGATTCCAATTTATTCGCTCGTTTATGCCGTATTCGCGGTTGCCCTATTGGGGGCAATAGAGTCACTCTTATCTGCAAGGGTCGCTGATGCAATGGCCCATAAAGAAATAGGTGGCGAACATTCCCATCACGAGCCAAACCGAGAGCTTTTTGGGCAAGGATTTGCTACCGCACTAAGTTCAATATCCGGAGGCATGCCTGCCACTGGAGCGATTGCTCGGACCACGGTTAATGTTCACGCTGGCGCAAGAACTAGATTTGCCGCAATCACCCACTCACTATTTCTAATCGTTGTGGTCTTCCTGCTTGCACCGATTGTTGCGCTAATTCCAACATCTGCTTTAGCCGGCGTTCTTTTGGGGACCTCGATTCGGATAGCAAATCCAGTCAATGTCAAGGAAGCCCTCCGCACCACAAATGATTTTCGAATTGTTTACCTGATTACTGCCGCAAGCGTCCTAGCAATTGATTTAATTTGGGGCGTTCTCATAGGTATGTTCTTTGACCGAGTGCTGAAACTTGCTAAAGCGACAAGAGAACGAAAAGCCCAGTAAGCGCTAGAGCAACATGATTAGAGAGCCTTCTTCTTGCGAATTGTCTCTCGGCTGAAGTCTTTATTTCTTTCGTGCTGCTTGCGGAGTTGGAATTCGATTGTTTCTACAGCCTCATCAAATGCTGCCAAGTCATTAAAGGCTCGAGCCTCGGCGCGTAGAAACGGCCCAGTTCCATGAGTCTTGATCTTGACTTGGTGTGATGACTTCTTCCCATGGTGCGGATTGACTTCATGTATAACATCAACTTCTACGCGATCAATTGGAATATGAAATCTTGATAATCGTTCTAGGCGTTCCCTTGCGATTACTTCGAAATCTTCTGCCAAGCTTTCGCCTCGAGCATGGATGGTAATTTCCATAATTCCTCCTAGCTGCTTGGAGGAAACTATCAATATTCTCTCTACAAAGGCAATAGGACAATGAGTGTAGATAATGAGAATGCTAGAAGAGCGCTTTGAATTAATATAGTAAGCGCAGTCCTGCGATCAGCTTTTCTATCTTCAGCGCTTTGCACTCGGCTGATATCGCCAAGCTTTCCTAAATTAAAAGTTCCCATAAGTCCATATGCCAAACAAAACTTTTTTCTAGACTGAATAAAGCCAACTGAGAAAATCATGAGAGGCGCGAAGAGTGACCAGCGGGCAGAGTTTGCGGTATCTGCCACTACTAATCCAGAAAAACTTATGATAGTTAAGACTGCTCCAATTAGTGCAACTACTTGGCGGCGGCGAATTTCATCTTTACCGAGATTACAAGTACCAGGAACATATGAATATGTCATCCGAAGAACTCCTCGTACTCTTCCTCTTCGGCCCAAACGGCTCCGACTTCTTCTTGCTTCTCAAACCAAGATAGAAAAGAGACGATTCCACGTAAGGCAACTGTTATCAGTGTTGCTAAGGCAATTATTCGTCGAAGCGCTTTCACACTCGAATTCTAATTACTTTTAGCCAATCTCTCCAACGCAGCCATCGCTGCATTGTGCCCGGCAATCCCGCTTACCCCACCACCTCGAACTGCTCCGGCGCCGGCTATCAGAATTCGGTCATGAGTTGTTTCAACTCCCCACTTCCCTTGTTCATCTTGAGTTCGCCATGGCCAGATTAAGTCGCTGTGAAAGATATTTCCACGGGGAAGATCAATTTCAGCTTCTAATTCTTGCGGAGTCTTCACCTCAATACAGGGCTTGCCTGATAAGTCATTGAGAATCAGTTCATCAATCGGCTCGACTAGGTAACTATTTAAACCAGCAAGGATCCGCTTAGATACCTCGGCCTTGACTTGATTATGATCTTTATCGAAGAGCGAGGCTGGGGTGTGTAGTGCAAAGAGAGTTATGGTGTGATTACCCGCAGCTTGCATCGATTCACTCAGGATTGATGGGTCGGTGAGAGTGTGGCAGTACATTTCTGAGGGAATTACATCGGGGATGACCCCAGATTTTGCCTGGTGGTAGGCCCTCTCTAATTGCTCGTAGCTCTCATCAATATGAAAGGTTCCGGCAAATGCTTTCTTTGGATCCATTCCACTCTTTAAATTCGGAAGGCGCTTAAGAACCATATTCATCTTTACCTGGGAACCGTCTCTAAAAGGCGATGCTTTGATTCCAGTTAACCGTTCCAAGACTTTCGGTGCGGCGCCGGATAAGAGGACTTCTGCTTTCAGCTCTTCCCCAGTATTTAGTTTTACCTTCACACCATCTTGAGATGTATTAATGTCAATTATTTCCGTTCCGGCGCGCATTTCCACGCCTAACGAATTTGCTCGTTGCAAAAGGGCTTCGACTAACTTACCCATCCCGCCTTTTGGTACCCGCCACTCACCAGTTCCATTTCCGATTAGATGGTAGAGAAAGCAGATATTGCTCAATCTCTCACTAGCGCTTGCAAATGTTCCAATAAGCCCATCGGTAAGAACGATTCCCTTAACAACATCGTTCTTGAAATATTTATTTAGCGTTTCCTCTAGGGGTTGGGCTACGAATTCATCCCAGAGTTCATCACCGATGAGCGCCCTTATTTCTGCTTCTTCCTTTAGCGGTTCCAACATAGTTGGGGCCAGAACTTCAGCGACTTCTCCGATTCTTTTATAGAAGCGCTCCCATGCATCGCTTTCCTCATTATTTGAGGTAAAGGCGGCGATTGACTCTCCTGATTCGACGTCGAAGTTACGGTTGATCAGGATTCCCGTATTACCGGAGGGAGTGTAGGAAGAGATTGACCTGCTTAAAGTTTCAAACTCAAGATTTAGATCTTCTTTGATCTGGTCTGGGAAGAGTGCGACTAAATATGAGTATCTTGAGAGCTTTGCATCAACGCCTTCAAATGCAAAAACGCTCTTTGTAGCGCCGCCGAATTCTCTATTCTTCTCAAGGAGAACTACTTTCTTTCCTGCCTTAGCTAAGTAACAGGCAGCGACAAGAGCGTTATGGCCACCGCCAACTATGGCAACTTCGTAATCGTGCTGCATTTAGAGCGTGCGCAGGATCCGGTTAAAAGCCTCTTCGATATTTTCAGCGCTTGTTCCAAAATTCAACCGGGCAAATTGTGCATGTCTCGGGCTGTAGAACGAACCTGAATTGATCGCCAACTTACCCTTCTCAAGGATTGCCTTGGTTGGATCTTCACCAAGACCAAGATTGGATAGATCAAGCCAGGCTAGATATCCAAAGTCAGGGATGCGATAACCAATCGCTGGGATCTTGGAGTCAATCAACGCTCTAATTAACTTCCGATTCTCATCTAGAGTTTTGAGTGCGCCTTCAAGCCAGTCTCTTGATTTTTCGAATGCAGCAGTAGCTGCGACAGCGCCAAATAGCGATGCTCGGAATGCTACCGAGATTGGCATGGAATTGATGCGATCTTTCAGCGCTTCAATCTCGGTGATGATCATGGCGCACTTTAGGCCAGCGAGATTAAAGGCCTTGCTAGCGCTAGTTACACAAATTCCAACTTCTCGGGCCGAATCTGAGACTGAGAGAAAAGGAACAAAGGTTTTTCCAGGATATGTGAGCGCGGCATGAATCTCATCGCTAACAACTATTACGCCATATTGCTTTGCTAGATCAGCAATCCGAGCTAATTCACTCTTGGTGAAGATGACACCAACTGGATTATGAGGGCTACAGAGTATGTGCACCTTTGCGCCAGCTTTGTAGGCTCGCTCAATGCCGTCAAAATCAAGGGAGTACTCCATGCCCTTTTCAATTAGCGGCACATCAACTAATTCAGCTTTTACCTCCGCTACCCAGCGCCACATATTGTCGTAAACAGGAGAGTTGAGCACGACTCGATCTCCGGGGTTAATGAGAGTTCGAATAACTTCTACAGTTCCAACGCCGACATCGGTTGCGATGCGCATTTGGGATAAATCCGGGCTCCAGCCCCAGCGGGCACTTGAAAAGTTCTTAAATGCTTCGAACATTTCTGGGAATGGTCCAAGGTATCCGGTATCTGAGCGATCGATCATGTCGCGCAGCGCAACTTTGATCTCTTCCGCAATTGGGAAATCCATTTCGGCAACGGGAAGCGGAAGGACATCGCTAGGGAATTGTCGCCATTTAACACTCTTACGTTTTCTTAATTCAGATAATGGAAATGCGCGAATGTCATCGGCCATAGACGGCAGTATGCCACTGAACTTAGAAGTTGTGAAAGCAATTAGCCTTTTACTGAGCCGGCAAGAAGGCCGCGGACAAAGTAACGTTGGAGCGCGAAGAAGACTGCGACTGGAACAAGAATTGAAACGAATGCGCCAGCAGTAAGTAGTTCCCAATCCCCACCTCGAGTTCCGGTCATCTCGGCAAGTCGGACCATTAGGGGTGCGATTTCCCGCTTTCCACCGCCAAATGTAAGTGCAACCAAAAGGTCATTCCAGGTCCATAAGAACTGGAAGATGGCAAAGGAAGCGATAGCCGGAACGCTAAGCGGCAAGATGATCTGTCGGAATAGTTTGAAGTGATCAGCACCGTCGACGCGCGCCGCCTCAATCAACTCACGCGGTAGTTGCGCAATAAAGTTATGGAGAAGGAAGATCGCAAGAGGCAATCCAAACATCGTATGGGCTAGCCAGATCGGGATAAATGTTCCAGTGATTCCAAAACTTGGAATTACAGTAAAGCTTCCAATGTGAAGGCCTCCGGAGAAGAGTTGAAGAAGTGGAATCAATGACATCTGGAGTGGAATTACTTGTAGCGCGAAGATAGTGAAGAAGAGGAAATTTCTTCCTTTGAAATCAAACCATGCGATTGCATAAGCAGCAAAGATTGCAATGGTTATTGGAATTATTGTCGAAGGAATCACGATTGCAAAGGTATTTAAGAAGTACTGACTCAAAGGTGGAGTTGCGCCCCTTCCCTCAAATAAAACCCTTGTGTAGTTAGTGAAGGTGAACTCTGGGTTTGTAAAAACGGTCCACCAACCTGAGCTATTGATTCCAGTGCTCGGTCTAAATGATGTTACGAAAAGACCGAATGTTGGGATTGTCCAAATAGTGGCTAACACTATGGCGGTAAAACTTGCCCATGGTGAACTGAGATGGGTTTTAACTACCTCTACATCTCGTTTGCGAAGCTTGCGGGCCATTAGCGCTCACTCCGTTCGCGGCGAAGATTTACAACGTTATAGGCAACCAATGGAAGAACGCCGAGGAAGAGGATTATTGCTAGGGCGCTTCCGGTGCCGTAATTCAAGGCGCGGAAAGACTGGTTATACATCTCATTTGCAATCACGCTAGTTTTGAAGTTTCCACCCGTCATTGTGCGGATGATGTCAAATACCTTTAGGGCACCGATAGTTATCGTGCTTAAAACTACGATGATTGTTCCTCTAATCATGGGGACTGTAACGCGCGAGAATCGCTTCCAGCCACTTGCGCCATCGAGCATCGATGCTTCCAGGATCTCATCGGGAATGGCTTTGATTGCCGCTGATAGCACCACCATCGCAAATCCAGTTTGGATCCAGACAAAGACCACAATCAAAAGGAAAGTGTTGAGTGGATTTACCAGCAACCAGTTCGTAGGTACAAAGCCAAACCATTCTGCAACCTGGCTCAGCAGACCAATCTCGGGAGCACGTTCATTAGGTTCGAATTGGTAGACAAATTTCCAGATAATTCCAGCGCCGACAAATGAGATTGCCATCGGCATAAAGATCAAAGACTTCACTAGCCCAGGACGGCGCATCCGATCAGTGAGAACGGCGATTAATAGACCAAATCCGGTTGAAGCTATTGGAGCAACGATCATCCAGACGCCAGTGTTTCTGAGTACATCGAGAATCTCTGGTTGAGTGAACGCCCATTGGTAATTCTCCCAACCAACGCTCTCATTGCCACGCGCATCACGAAATGAGAGATAAAGAGTTCTAAATGCTGGTGCAACCAAACCAATAAAGAGGAAAAGCAAGGCTGGGGCCAAGAAGATTACATATTTGAGAATTCTTTGGACCCGCTCACCGGTTCGTTCAGAGAGCGCAAATGCGATTGCAACTAGCGCGCCGAAGATCAGGATCGTGAGCGTGAGGCCAGTTAATTTTGAGACCGCTTGCTCTAACTGAGACTGGCGAGCAGCAATCTCAATCATTTAGGTCTCCTGTTTTAATAACTTATCAAGATAAGAATCAAGATAAGAAGAGGTGTGGTGACTTTACCGCCACCACACCTCTGTTACTACTTACTTATTTGGTCCTTTTAGGACTTAGGCCAGGACTTCTCGATTGCATCGAGAACAGCCTTATCGGACTTGTTCTCAGCAACCCAAGCAGTCATTTCCTTCCAGAACGAACCAGCTCCAACTGCTGCTGGCATCGCATCAGAACCATCGAAGCGGAATGTGGTTGCATTCTTGAGAATTTCAACCGCATTCTTATTCACTGGATCTGCGACATTTGCAACATCGAGGCCCTTGTTAGCTGAGAACCAGCCACCAAGTGCAGCCTTCTTGTTGTTCCACTCTGGGGATGTGAGGTAGAGCTGAACAGCTGCTACTTCTGGGCGATCCGAGAATGATCCGACGAATTCGCCACCACCAAGTGCTGGACGCTGATCAGCAGTCACACCTGGGAAGTAGAAGGTTGTGATTCCACCTTCCGTTGTTGTGTCATCTGGTGTGACAATCGTGGCGCCATAGTCAGCGCTCAAGATTCCACCCAAGAATGACGCCTGGCGATGCATCGCACAGGATCCATCAACGATTCCCTTTCCACCTTCTTGGAAGGTGGTTGTGGCAATAGCTGGGACGTTTCCAACATACTTAGGATTCTTTAGGATCTTGCCTGCTTCCTTGAGAACTGCAGCGACCTTTGCATCATTGAATGGCATGCTGTGATCAACCCACGCATCATAGGTGGATGCATCGTTTACACGGAGCATTAGATCTTCCATCCAGTCCGTTCCAACCCAACCAGTTGCATCTCCAGAACCGAAGCCAACGCACCATGGTTGTACATCGCCGCCAGCTGCGATCTCATCAGAGAGAGCTAGTAGCTCTGCCCAAGTTGTTGGAATGCTCCAGCCATTATCTGCGAATGTCTTTGGTGAGTACCAGATGAATGACTTTACGTTTGCACCAAGTGGAGCGGCATAGAAGGTACCGTCAACGGTTCCGTATGCCTTCCAATCTGCGCCGTAATACTCATCTGCAGCTGCAGATACATCGCCAGTAGCTGGGAACATCTTGCCCGTTGCAACCATTGCCTTTAGAAGACCTGGCTGTGGGAAAACGGCGAGATCAGGAGCCGTGCCACCTTCTACACGAACTGGAAGTTGTGCTTCGAATTCAGCAGTTCCGTTCCAATTAATTATGATGCCGGTGCAATCTTCGAACTCTGCGAAGGATTCCTGAAAGATCTCTGCTTCTGGGCTACGAATCGAAGAATAGATTTCGACTTCGACGCCTTCATAATTTCCATATGACTCGTACGCATCGCAATTTCCGCCGCTTGCCGAATCATCTGAACTTCCACATCCAGAGATGACAAGGGAGAGCGCTGCGAACAAGCTGGTCGCCAGAATTAGACGACGCCGCAAAAATGCGGTCATTTAACTTCCCCTTTCGAAAGGAACTCCCTAGGTTTTCCCAGGAAGTTTGACCGCAGTTTTCTCCTTTGAGCCCGCCAGGGCAACCCATAGCCCTGAAAATAGGCTGAAAACGGCTAACAGTTCTGTTATTTCAAAGCGGTAAGCCAGCAGGTCGCATCCCCGGGCAGAGTGAGGCGCCCGCCATTGATGGCAACCCCTGGCCTTGAACTGAAGAGAAGTTCAAATCCGCTGGGCACTTCAAGATCCATAGTTCCCGCGGTTGTGTTGGCAAAGAGCGCAAAGCCAGGGCCTCGCTGAAAAGCGATCACACCTTCTGGCGCCGCTAACCAATTGATTTCATAATCGCTAGAGCTCTTTAGCGCTGGATGCTGGTTTCGAATTCGCAAACTCTCTCGATAGAAATTTAGCGAGCTACTTCTCTCTTTATCTTGCGCGGAAACGCTCTTAGAACCCCAATGAGAGGGGATTGGTAGCCAAGGCACTCCCGTTGTAAATCCAAATTTGCTTGTAGGTTCATTTGCGGTATCCCATGGCAATGGAATCCGTGCTCCATCGCGCCCCTTATCTTTCCCATTAGTGCGGAAGAAGATCGGATCTTGTCTAACTTCATCTGAGAGCTCGCCATCGGCTAGCCCCAACTCTTCCCCTTGAAAAATGTAGATACCGCCGGGAAGTGCATGAGTGAGTAGTGCAAAGGCTCTAGCGCGCCACTCGCCTGTTTCGCCACCGCCAAGTCTTGTTACTAATCGCGGGGAGTCATGATTTGAGAGGACCCAAGTTGGTGGGGCGGATACAGCAGCAACTTCAGAGAGTGTCCGCTTAATTGCCGGAATTAAGGTGGTAGCGCTCCAAGGTGCAACTAGGAAATCGAAGTTAAATATCTGATGTAGCTCATCACTTCTCACATAAAGCGCTGCGCGGGAACTTGGATGGACCCACGCTTCCGCAACTGAAATCCGCTCCCCCGGATACGAATCGAAAATCTTCCGCCAGCCTCGATAGATCTCATGGACGCCTTCACGATCAAAGAAGGGAACATCGCTTAGTAGTTCTGCGCGTTCCTTATCTGGCATATCTGTTACATCAAGTCGGAGCGCTCTAGTTAACGCTTCTGGATCATGGTGATCTTTCAAAATCTCATCTTTTGCTAAACCATGTGCAACATCGATTCGAAAACCATCGACGCCCAAGTCAAGCCAGAATCGAAGCGTGGCTTCGAAATCTTCCTGCACTTCTTGGTTATCCCAATTTAAATCTGCTTGGGTTGAATCAAATAGATGTAAATACCACTGGCCAACAGTTCCATCTTTCTCAGTGATGCGACTCCATGCCGGTCCTCCGAAAATCGAATTCCAATTGTTCGGCGGGATTTCACCAGTTGCGCCGCGACCATCATAAAAATGAAAGCGCGCTCGCTCTGGTGAGCCTTTAGGCGAATCTAAGGCGGCTTTGAACCAGTGATGTTCGGTAGAGAAATGATTTGGAACAATGTCAACGATGATTTTCAAGCCAACTTTATGAGCGCCTTCAATAAGCGCTTTCGCATCACCTAGATCTCCAAATCTTGAATCAACATCGCGCGGATCGGCGACGTCATAACCGCCATCCTTATTCGGAGACTTATAGAACGGACTCAACCAAATGGCATCTACTCCGAGAGATTTCAAGTAATCGATACGCGTTAATACGCCTTTTAGATCGCCCTCACCATCGCCATTGCTATCTTGAAATGAGCGCGGATATACCTGGTAGATGGCGCTATTCGGCCACCAAGACTTCATTGTCATTGCTGCTCGTCAGGGTTTATGCGTCTGGTGGAGTTACGAACGACTAGCGTGGTTGGCATCGTAAGTGAGTGCGGTTCGCTACGTGGCGACTTCAATCGCTCCATTATTGACCAGGCGGCCATCTCACCCATGAGCGGAACTGGCTGTTCAATCGTTGTGAGATCAGAGAACTCAGCCATTTCGTGGCCATCAAAACCAATGATGGAGATGTCATCAGGGACTTTCAAACCATTTCGCTTAATTGCTTGTAGCGCACCAAGTGCCATCTCATCAGAGAGGGCAAATATTGCGGTCGGGCGATTCGGCCGAGCTAGCAGATCATCCATCGCCCTGCTTGCGCCATGCATTGTGAAATCACCATAGACCTCGCGGGATGGAACCCACTCCAAACCATTCTCCGCAAGGACCTGCATAAAACCTCTTCGTCGATCTTGTGGGACGCTAAATCCAAATGGATCATCTGGGCGTCCCGCGAGTAAACCAATCTTCTTATGACCGAGATTGACTAAATGCTGAGTTGCGGTGCGCGCTCCAGCTACATCATCGATTGCCACACTAGCGCACCGCTCGTGATGCATTCCAACAAGTGCGATTGGAATCCCTAAGCTCAACATGGATTCAAACTCTTCCTCCGTTGGTGGAAGGCTTATTACTATCAAGGCATCCACTCGCCCTTTAAGTAATTGGTGTTGGAATAACCGTTCACGACCTTTTAGCTGCGAGAAGTTATAAAGAAGTAGATCAAGTCCGGCCTCACGGAGCGCCTGTTCGGCTCCGCTAATAACTTGAGCGAAATACCAGCGTGAAATATAAGGAGCAACCACGCCGATTGAGTTTGTTCGACCGAAGAGCGCCTTGGCGTTTGCCTGAGGGATTGGATAGTTCAACTTTTCAGCAGCATCGAGAATCTTTCGGCGAGTTTCGGGATTTACATGGTGCATACCTCGAAGGGCGCGCGAGACAGTTGCGATCGAAACCCCTGCTTCGGCGGCCACCTCTTTTATGCCTATCGATTTAGAACCAATTGACTTAGAACCGATCGAATTTGAACCGATCGAATTTGAATCAGTTGACACGATTTCGGCTCCTAAACTGGAAAAGCAAAATTTGGGACTGTAAAAAACTGCAAGGGCGAAAAATAACTGTAAGTGTTGAATTTGCCTAGTCCCTTTTATCCCCTCACTTCTCGCTCCTGTTAGGGTCATTCCATGGGAATCACCACTGAAAATTCTCAGGCAATTGCCCGTCGGATTGTTCGGATCGAACCGAAATTCCGAGAAGTGGTCTCAAAGTTCGGGCCGGCTCCCATAGGAGTAAAGCCATCAAAGATCTCTAACTTCCAAGCACTAGCGGAATCGATTCTGGGTCAACAGCTCTCTGTAAAGGCAGCAGCCACAATCACCGAGCGGGTAATGCAAGCCTCTGGAGGAAGGCTGGATCCGATTCGCATCGCCGAACTCACTCCGGGAAAACTGCGTAGCGCCGGTTGCTCCGCTGCAAAAGCGCGCGCCATATTGGAGCTGGCTCAAGTCGTGGCTGATGGGGAACTTCCTATCCGCTCCCTTAGTAAAAAGAGCGACGAGGAGATTATGGACTCGCTCCTTCCGCTCTATGGCATTGGTCGATGGACCGTGGAAATGTTCCTGATCTTTCAATTAGGGAGGCTCGATGTCTGGCCGACCGGCGACCTTGGAGTAAGACGGGGTTGGGAGAAGCTCTACAAGATGAAGCGAGAGATTGAAGAAGCTGAGTTAGAGGAGCGCGGCGCTAAATTCGCTCCACATCGAAGCCATCTTGCTTGGTATTGCTGGCGAGCCCACTCGCTCTACTAAATACTCGATTTAATTTCTGGGCCTAGTTTTGAGGTTTAAGCACTAAAGCAACAGAATTGATACACCAACGTTGATCGGTGGGCACTGCGTAACCCTCTCCTTCAAAGACATGTCCAAGGTGCGAACCACACTTTGCACACCGCACTTCAGTGCGAATGCGAGGCGCAAGTGAACGATCTTCAAGGAGTATCACGGCATCTCCTTCTTTCGGTGCATAGAAAGATGGCCAACCGCAGCCGGAATGAAACTTCTCCTCACTTCTGAATAACTCGGCCCCGCACGCCTTGCACTCGTAAACTCCGATAGTTTCCGTCTCGTAATACTTTCCAGTGAATGCGACTTCGGTGCCGGCTTTACGGAGCACATCAAATGAGAGTGGATCTAATTGGCTCTCTAAATTGGAATCATCGATCTGAACTTCGAAGGGCTTTCCAGTAAGCGGATTAACTTTGGGAAGAATTGAACCTGGTTCCATCTCAGCTTTTCACTTTCGGAAATGGAACCCCAGTCGATGAGTGGCAGTCATAACCATTTGGGTTCTTCTCGAGGTAACGCTGGTGGTACTCCTCCGCCGGCCAATAAGTGTGTGGCGCAGCTTCTTGAATCTCGGTGACTACTTCACCAAAACCTTGGGACTTCAGTACATCGTTATAAAGCTCACGAGTATTTACTGCGCTGATCATCTGTTCGTCATTAGTGGTGAAAATAGCGCTTCGATATTGAGTGCCGATATCACCTCCTTGACGGTTTAATGAAGTTGGATCGTGCATTGTCCAAAACTCTTCTAGTAACCGCTCATAAGCAATCTTTGTGGGATCGAAAATTACTTCGACAGTTTCGGCATGATTCGTGGTTCCCGTGCAGACCTGCTCGTAAGAGGGATTTGGTCTAGCGCCACCCATGTAACCAACAGAAGTCGAAACAACGCCATCGAGATTCCAGAAGCGCCGTTCTGCGCCCCAAAAGCAACCAGTTGCAAAATATGCTTTCTGAATAGAAACCTCGCTCATCCGCACATTTTGGCATGAGATTAGACTGATAGCCTTATCGAAAGCCCCCGTAGCTCAGGGGATAGAGCACTGCCCTCCGGAGGCAGGTGCACAGGTTCGAATCCTGTCGGGGGCGCATCTGAGCGATAACTCACCTTTCGAGACTATTGAGTATCGAGGCATAACGCGAGAGAATTCTCTTCTCACCCACTCGGGAAGAACAGCTCGATTTAGTTCTGGCTTATTCCTGCGCGGTCATTATTAGAAGAGAGGTCATTTGATGTCGGCGGATATGAATATGGATTGGCGACATCGCGCCGCCTGTCGCCACGTCGACCCAGAACTTTTCTTCCCTGTTGGAAATACTGGTCCAGCAATTGCGCAGATCGAAGAGGCAAAAAAAGTCTGTGTGAAGTGCGATGTCCGGGAGGCATGTCTGCAATGGGCACTTGAATCTGGACAGGATTCTGGAGTCTGGGGTGGGTTATCGGAAGATGAACGTCGGGCTATGAAGCGTCGCGCTGCACGTCATCGTGCAAGAATGCTCGAGAATCAGAACCAGATCTCTTAATTTTTATTGGAGCTCAAATTCAATTTGAGCTTCAGTCCCAGGGCTTAATCTATTAAAGCGTAACTCTCCTGATAGTTCGTTATCCGTCAATGTCCGGACTATCTCAAGACCAAGGCTGGAATTCTTGTTTAGATCAAAATCAGAACTGAGTCCAGCGCCATCATCTACAACGGATATTTTGAAACGCTTATCTCTTCTAATTACTTGAATCTCTAGCTTGCTCCCCCTTTCATTTAATCCATGCTCGAGCGAGTTCTGGATCAACTCGGTTAGGACTAAAGCAAGTGGCGTGGCGAAAAGTGAGGGAACTAGGCCAAAGTCGCCGCTTTTGTTGATCTTTATCTCCGCTGGCCTGGGGCTTAGTTCTAGCGCGCTATTAAGTAATTTGACCACTACTTCATCAAATTGGACGCTATCTTGTGAGCTGGTAGATAGAGTTTCATGCACATGGGCTATTGATGCGATTCGCCTTATCGCCTCTTCAATAGCAGAGCGCGCTTGGCCATCCTCGGTCCGCCGTGATTGAAGCCTAAGCAAGGCAGAAACTGCTTGCAGATTGTTCTTTACCCGATGGTGAATCTCTCGGATAGTCGCATCCTTACTTATTAGAGCGCGGTCACGGCGCCTTAACTCGGTTACGTTATGAACAAGGACGACTGCGCCGATTCGAATCTCAGATTCGGTAAGTGGAATAGCGAGGAGATCAAGCACGCCATCTGAGTTCTCAAACTCATCGCGCCTGAGTGATCGGCCACTCATGACAACCCGCCAACTCTCTTCACGTGGCTCTCGCCCTCGAATTGGTACTGCAAGTTTATCGAGAATCTCACCGAAGTGTTGGCCATCCATATCTTTTACCCAACCAATTCGACCGAAGGCACTTCGCGCATTTGGACTAGCAAAAGTAATTCGACCATCAACATCCAATCGAACTAATCCATCTCCAGCTCTCGGAGCTGTTTCAGAACGATAGACACTTCCTTGAACTGGAAAGTTACCTTCAGCAACCATCCGATAGATGTGGTTCGCAATCTCACGGTAATTTAGCTCCAACCTTGATGGTGTTCGCATCGTCTCAATATTTCTATGGCGAGTAATCACAGCAATCGATTTGCTGCCAAATTTAACCGGAATGATCTCTTCTTTTACTATGAACTCACCGATTGCAGTTGGCTCTAGGTCGCGAAAGATGTTTCCTGTTGCGAATGCGCTTTCTATATTGGGTTGCTCTCCAAGTGCAACACTCGTTCCTACGATGTCGGTAGCAAAGACAGTTGCGGCGGTCATTGGTCTTATCTGTGCAACTGCGATAAATCCCTGCTCGTCATGCTTAGGAATCCAAAGAACTAAATCGGCGAAAGAGAGATCGGCGAGAAGTTGCCATTCAGCGATTAAATCCGAGAGGCGACCAAACTGCTCGCTCGTGAGCATGGATGCCCCCGGCAGATTCTTAAATGACATGAGGGAAGGTTACTCAAGTAGAAGGCCTGCGACTTCCCCGATTGATTTCCGTAACTTTGAACGTGGAGCAACATCTATTAACGCGGAGTAGGCGCTCTTAGCGCGATCGAGTGAATCTCTATCTATAGGCAGGAGTTCTGACTCATACTTACCTACTCGGGCGCTGAAGCGTTTCTGGATAGAACGCTCTCGCCGAGTATTTCCCATCTGGTTCAGAACGAAGATTGCTCGTGCCTTGATTCGCCCGGCATCAAGTGAGGCGAGAATTGATTCGAGTTCAAACATGTGATTGTTATCCGGAGTCATGAGAAAAATGATGGTCTCGGCGCGTTCCAAAAGATCCACATAGCCTCGAGCCGCTGCTCGTCTATCTGAGAAGGCGCTCTCTAGGTTCGGAATCGGACCAGCATCTACAAGCTGTATAGCGCTACTAGCTTCACTTAGTCTGCCAGAAATAGAAAGGGTTTCTGAGAGACGGACGCTCTCGCTGCTCCGCTTTGCTCCTAATAGGAAGGCTAGATCCCTCCGAGTTGGATGAAGATCAATCAGCTCTACCACTTTTGATCTAGCAAGCTCATTGCCAAGATTCAGAGTAATTGTTGTGGTGCCCGGAGCGCCGGTACTGCCAGTTACAACAACAAGATTTTTCTGTCGCACCACTAATTTTCTAGGAGCTGGAGTAGTTTCAAACTCGCGTAGCGCTCGGTTAACAACCCGCTCTATCTCCACAGTTACATCACCAATGACGGGCTCGATGGCCATTCGAATAGCGCCTGGAAATCGCCTCATCTCTCGCTCCAAATCTGAGGTAATTTCATCTGAGTCATGAATGAGAATAAATCTAGAGTCCGATGGTGCTTTATTTTCGAGAAATTTAACTAAAGAATCTATAGAGAGCGCCCGATACTCTAATTCGACTCGACTAATTCCTTTGGTAAGTAGGGCCTGCAGGACGACATCTTCAAATTCTGCGCTCTCTAACCATGTGATAATTCCAATTCTCATAAGGGCTTCGCTAATTAGCTAGCGCCCTTTGTACCAAGAGAAAGTCATTGCTATTTATTGACGAAATCAATTTTGAGACTTCAAATTCTCGGACAAGCAATGAGATTCCGATTCGCCCACCCAGATCTCGTGAGGAGGAATCGATGCTATCGATAGCGACTTCACTCAAAATCAAGCGACTTTGAAGTCGAGATTCTCCTGTAAATTCCACGCCTCGATTAGGGATCCCATAAACGTCCACGACTCTTCCGCTTTTAAGTTCAATAGGCGCCCACTCTCTCGGTATCGAGATAGGGACTACTTGAAGGTTAGGGTTCGATTCATTCGAAATTGCAAAACTTGGAATCAATTCTGCGGCACCAATAGGACGTAGAACCGAGGCTCCAGCGATTGGAGCTTTAGAACTTAGGTATTGCTCTGAGTTATCTAATAGCCGGACCCTCACCTTAGTTAGATCAGAGTCGGTGAGAACTTCTCCTGGGGCAAGGTCAACGGTTGCAGCCCAGACCATGAAAGTCTTATCGCTTGCTTTACTAATCAAATAGGCAGAAGTGAACGAGGCAAGAATCAGGGTAAGACCGAGAATGTATCGAGGTGTTAGATAGAGGGAAATTTCACTCCGTTTTAGATTCACTGGCCTTGAATAGTGGATTGCTAATCAATAGAAAATATTTATCCACAAGTAATGAACCCCTGGCCTCTTTTCTCATACTTTCGGTTGACGATTTACGCTCGGATAAAGGGAATTCTGCGCCGGATGAGAGAGAAACCGGTAGCAATTTCAGTTGGCCTTGAGTTTTATGAGGGACCGTTACAGAGAGAAGAAGCTAGTTCTACAAAGCTTTATTTAGTCCCGACAACACATGGAGAGCATTTTGATCCAGATTTCTCGCCTGTTCCCACAAACATTGCCCAGTTACCTAATGGTGATAGATGGACCCAGGCTTACATAATCAGTGCAATAGAGATTCTCGCCGGCCATCGACCAGTAATTCAGATTTCAAGAAGCACTCATCGCTTCATCTACAACAATCTTCTTAATAGTGCTGGCTCCTTGAGTGAGCTTCCAAAGATAAGAAGGATTCATCGTAACCAACCAATAGAAGGAGTAATCGAGTTAACTGCAACGTTAACTTTTAAAGCTCGAGTTAGAGCCCTAGTCGCAAGGTTTGAAGGGGTAGATGGGAGATGGCTCTGTACTGAATTTGAATTACTCTGATTCGCCGTGGCAACGTTTGTACTTTTTGCCAGAGCCACAAGGGCAAGGCGCATTTCGTGATATTCCGGAGTTTGCGGCTGCTTTCTCGGTAGTTCCAGTCTCAGAAGGAGCGCTATAGCTTAAGTTATCTTGGCGCTTTGATTCCGCTACTCCCTTAGCTTCAACTTTTGAGTCTTCAACCTTTACTTCGACATTGAATAGGAAGCCAACTACCTCTTCCTTCATCGCCTCAATCATGGCCGAGAAGAGGTCGTAGCCTTCTTTTTGGTATTCAACAAGTGGATCGCGTTGCGCCATAGCGCGCAGACCAATTCCTTCTTGGAGGTAATCCATCTCATAGAGATGCTCGCGCCACTTACGATCCAGGACAGAAAGAAGAATCTTCCGTTCAAGTTCGCGGAGGACCTCACTTCCTAAATTCTCTTCTCGAGTTTCATATGCTTTGAAAATGTCCTCGGTTATCTTGAAAGCAAGAAACTCTTGATCAAGCCCAGTCCTACCCCCGACTTCATTCTCTAGCTCTTGTGCTGTAAATGAGATTGGATAAATCGCTTTGAGAACGGTCCAGAGTTTCTCGAGATCCCACTCTTCTGGGTACCCCTCAGCGGTCGCAGCAAGCACATAGCCACGGATTGTGTCCTCGGTGAATTTGGCAACTTGTTCCTTGATATCTGCGCCTTCTAGGACTTCTCGACGTTCTGCGTAAATCACTTCACGTTGACGGTTCATAACATCGTCATACTTCAAAACATTCTTACGCATCTCAAAGTTCTGGGATTCAACTTGAGTTTGGGCGGACTTGATGGCGTTTGTGACCATCTTTGATTCAATTGGCGTATCTTCTGGGATTCCTGCAGCGGTTAAGAATCGCTCAACTAACCCGGAATTAAAGCGGCGCATCAGGTCATCTTGAAGAGATAAATAGAAACGCGATTCTCCGGGGTCTCCCTGGCGACCCGAGCGACCACGGAGCTGGTTATCGATGCGCCGCGATTCATGGCGTTCGGTTCCAAGCACATAAAGTCCACCCAGCGCCACCACTTTTTCGTGTTCCTGAGCTACTGCTTCTTTCTCTTTCTTTAATTGATCTGGCCAGCGCCGCTCATACTCTTCACGATTGTCGACTGGAGAGATGCCATCTCTTTGAAGTTCGAAATCAGCCATAAATTCTGGGTTACCACCCAGCATGATGTCGGTACCACGACCGGCCATATTTGTTGCAACTGTGACGGCTCCGATTGTTCCAGCGCGAGCGATGATTGCAGCCTCACGTTCATGTTGCTTTGCATTTAATACTTCATGGGCAACGCCACGTCGACGCAAGACTTGAGAGAGGTACTCAGATTTCTCGACGCTTACAGTTCCTACGAGAACTGGTTGACCCTTGCGATGGCGCTCTGTAATGTCATTAGCGACCGCTTCATATTTTGCTACTTCGGTCTTATAGATAAGATCAGATTGATCGATTCGTTGCATTGATTTATTTGTTGGAATCGGAATCACACCGAGTTTATAGATCTGCATAAATTCTGCAGCTTCTGTCATAGCAGTACCGGTCATACCAGAGAGCTTTTCGTACATACGGAAGTAGTTCTGAAGCGTGATTGTGGCAAGAGTTTGGTTCTCATCCTTTATCTCAACACGCTCTTTTGCCTCAAGTGCTTGGTGGAGGCCTTCGCTGTAGCGACGGCCGGCCAAAACTCTTCCGGTATGTTCATCGACAATCAACAACTCTCCACTCATAATCACATAGTCTTTATCACGCTTGAAGAGCTCCTTCGCCTTCAGGGCATTATTTAGATAGCCAATTAGTGGGGTATTTACCGATTCATAAAGATTTTCGATCTTTAAAAGCTCTTCAACTTTAGTTACGCCGGCATCAACGATTCCTACCGTCCGCTTCTTCTCATCTACTTCATAGTGCTCGCCACGATTTAGTCGTGTGGCGACGTTGGCAAATTCAACATACCACTTTGTAGCTTTATCGGCCGGGCCGCTAATAATTAGCGGGGTACGTGCTTCATCGATGAGAATCGAGTCCACTTCATCAACGATGGCAAAGTTATGACCGCGTTGTACGCAATCATTTAGCGACCACGCCATGTTGTCGCGGAGATAGTCGAAACCAAACTCATTATTTGTTCCGTAGGTGATGTCCGCCAGATAGTTTTCGCGACGCTCTTGTGGTGTCATTGATGCAAGAATCACACCGACTTTTAGACCTAGAAATCTATGGATTCGACCCATCCACTCGCTATCGCGCTCTGCTAGGTAATCATTTGTAGTAACGATATGAACACCTTGACCAGTTAGCGCATTTAAATATGATGGAAGAGTTGCGACGAGGGTCTTACCTTCACCAGTTCTCATTTCTGCAATATTTCCCCGGTGCAGCGCGGCTCCACCCATTAACTGAACGTCGTAATGGCGCTGTCCAAGAGTGCGCTTCGAGGCTTCTCTTACAACCGCAAAGGCTTCAGGAAGTAAATCATCCAAGTATTCGCCATCGGCATAACGCTTCTTAAACTCTTCGGTCATGCCACGCAGTTCTTGATCAGACATGCTGGCAAATCGAGACTCTTGAGCGTTTACAAGAACAACTAATTTCTCAAGCTGCTTGACCGCTCTACCTTCGCCGGCGCGCAGGATTTTGTCGAGAATCTTTGCCACAGACCAACCTTCCCAATTTTTTGGAATCTCAAGGCTTCGAATAGAGGGCTATCGTATTAGGAGTCTTCGCTGTGTGGCGCACGCGGTGGCGGCCCCCAAGACTGTCAGATTCCTCTCTTTCAGCGCCCGGACCGCCTCTCGTAAGGTGCTCCCCGTGGTAATCACATCATCAACGATGATTATTGGAGCGGCTGAGTTGAGAGGCTTCGCTACTTTAAATGCACCAAAGAGATTATCGTTGCGCTGAGGTTCAGATAATCCGGATTGATCTACGACCCGTTTGTTAATTGAAAGTATGGGGCGGGCAAAGAATCTACTTGGCTTGCCATCTTCATTTAAGTTCTTAGCCAAAATATTAGTTATTTGAGAGATAAAATCAAAGCCTCGCCTGGCGCGAGCCTGGCGAGATGATGGAATTGGGACTAGATCTATTTCTGTAGTTAATTTTGATTCTCTTACTAGCGCTTTAATAGCGGCGCATAATTCTGATACGACAAGGCTACGACTGAACTTCACTCCATTTTCCTTTGCTGACAAAACAATCGCCTTCGCCGTTTCGCTGTAAGCAATACTCGAGTAGACCGGAAAACTCTCGCCGATGATCCGTTGTGGACTGCTTTGCCAATCTTGCCGGCAATGAACGCAGAACTCTGACTCTCGATCTCCGCAGATGATGCAGGAACTGTCGAATACAAGCGATTCAAGGCCCATGAAGATTGAAGCTAAGTATTTGTTAAGCACCTTCAGATTCTGTCGGCATCATGAGTTGCGAAAGCGTTATTTGTTAATGTCTGTGGGAATCTCAACTATCGGTGAATTCTCAATCCGGTCCCCAGATTTCTTAGGAAGCGTGAGAACAAAGTGAGCGCCTTTTCCTAGCTCGCCCCAAACACGAATTTCTCCCCCATGAAGGTTTGCATCCTCCTTTGCGATAGAAAGTCCAAGACCGGTCCCACCTCTTATGCGAGAACGAGAGGGGTCGGCTCGCCAGAACCGATCAAATACTCGACTCCAATACTGACTAGATAGCCCAACTCCGTAATCCCGTACCCCAACCGAAATAGCGCTCTCGTTCTCGGAGATTGTTATATCAATGGGATGTGATTCAGAATGATCAATTGCATTAGTAATCAGGTTACGGATTATTCGTTCAATTCGACGCGGATCAGCTTCTACAAATACTGGGGTTTGGAAACCATGAAGTTTCAGGGTCGTTCCCTTATCTTCTGCAAGCATCGTGAGATCCTCACTGCACCTTTGAACAAGTGAAGCAATATCTATACGATCCAAAGAGAGAATGGCGGCTTCGGCATCAAAGCGACTTACTTCTAATAGGTCTTGAAGCAACTGTTCGAATTTCTCTATCTGAGAGAGAAGCAATTCGGCGCTTCTAGCTACGGTGGGATCAAAATTAGATCGTGCCGCGTGAATTACATCAGAAGCCATGCGGATGGTAGTTAAAGGAGTTCTAAGCTCGTGCGAGACATCGGATACAAATCGCTGTTGCACTCTCGATAAATTCTCTAGTCGTGCAATCTGCTCGGCCAAAGTAGTTGCCATCTGATTGAATGACACTCCCAATCGCGCAATCTCATCTTCGCCTTTTACGTTCATTCGATTCTTCAAATCGCCAGTCGTAAGAGATTCGGCAATCTCGGCTGCCACTTGGACCGGCTTAATGACCATCCGGAGTACGACTGAGGCAGTTAGAAGAATTAGGGCAAGGAGAAGAAAGCCGGTTACCCAGAGTGATCTTCCGATTAGATCAATATTTCGTTGCTGTGCCTGGAAGTCATAAGCAACATACATCTCATATTTGCCAGCTCTTGGAATCTCAAAGTTTCTCCCCACAAAGATCCCCGGGATAACTGTCCCATTTACATATCTCAAATCTCCACGTTGCCAATCTAAATCTTCGGAGGAACGGATCTTCTCCCGTAGCGTTTCTGGGACTGACTCGGGTTCTAGAAAGTTTGAGGTGTTAACTGGAGGTATAGATTCTGCTCTCACACCTCGCGAATTCAACAACACTACTTCACGACCTGATTCTTGAACGCTCACATTCGCAGACTTAACAACCTCTTCGGCAAGGGCTCGATAGTCAGCCTTTGGATTTAGACCACCAATTGTGAATCGATATTCGGCGTATTGAATTGCTGCTCTACCTTCGGAGATTGCAGAAGCAATCTTTTCCTCGAATATTCCGGTCGTAATTCGTCCATAAAGATTTGATCCAACTAGGTAAATCAAAGCCATCGAAACAACGGCGGTAAGTGAGAAGACTTTAAGGAAAAGTGAACGGCGAAAGAGTGTTAGTACATGACGCATTAGGAGCGTGTGCCAGAACCGCCCGCTTTGTAACCGACTCCGCGGACTGTAGAGATAATGGTGGGGTTTTCTGGGTCATGTTCTATCTTCGCGCGCAACCTTTGAATATGAACATTTACCAAGCGAGTATCAGTAGAGTGGCGATAACCCCAGACCTCACCGAGTAAAGCTTCACGGGTGAAGACTCGACCAGGTTCTTTAGCGAGTGCAACCAGGAGATCAAACTCGAGTCGAGTAAGTGGAATCTCTTTTCCGCCCCGAGCAACAGTATGTTCAACGATATCAATTGCCAGGTCACCTATGGTGAGCGTTCCATTTATGTCACCACTTACTCTACGTAATCGTGTACGGATACGAGCGACCAATTCGGAGGGCTTGAAGGGCTTGACCATGTAATCATCGGCGCCCGCTTCAAGGCCCTTAACGATGTCATGGGTATCGCTCTTAGCGGTAAGCATCACAATTGGGACTCGAGTGGATTGCTTTCTTATTTCGCGACAAACTTCAATTCCATCAGTGCCTGGCAACATTATGTCTAAGAGAACTAAATCAGGTTGGGAGTTCTTAAATACCTCTACCGCTTCATCACCACGACTTACAAGATCAACTTCCATGCCAACGCCATTGAGGACGATCCCAAGCATTTCTGCGAGGTCTTGATCGTCATCAACGACCATTATTGAAGTCATTAGCTACCGTGCTCCCAGGAGTTCAAGTAATCCTCTTGCAATGGAGTCAAAGTATCGATCTTGGCGCCCATGCTCTTCAACTTAAGGCTAGCGATCTCTTTATCGATTGCTCTCGGCACTTCATAAACTCCTGGAGCCAACTTTGCGGCTTCCTTAAGAAGCCATTCAGCGGCCAACGCCTGGTTTGCAAAAGACATGTCGAGGACGGCGGCGGGACTTCCTTCAGCAGCGCCAAGATTTACAAGTCGGCCCTCAGCAATTAAGAGAATCCGATTGCCATTTGCGAGCTGGTATTCATCGGTCGCGTGGCGAATTCGAGAGCTCTTCTTTGCGTTTGCCTCTAGCCACTCCACATCAATTTCAATGTTGAAGTGGCCCGCGTTAGCCATGATGGCGCCATCCTTCATCAATTCAAAGTGCTCTTTAGACAAGATGGTCCGGTTTCCGGTAACGGTAATAAATATGTCACCAATCTTTGCTGCTTCTTTCATCGGCATAACGCGGAAGCCCTGCATCAGAGCATCAAGAGCTTTAGTTGGATCTACTTCAGTAATAACTACATCTGCGCCAAGTCCGCGTGCACGGTCTGCCACGCCTTTTCCGCAATAACCAAATCCGGCGACGACAAAGACTTTTCCAGCGATTAATTGGTTGGTTGCTCGGAAGATCGCATCCATGGTGGATTGGCCGGTTCCATAACGATTATCAAACATATGCTTGGTATCGGTGTCATTAACCGCAATCATCGGGAACTTCAAAGCGCCATCTTTAGCCATCTGGGAGAGGCGAATAACTCCAGTTGTGGTCTCTTCGCAGCCAGCAGTGACATTTGGGAGTAGTTCAGTACGAGTTGTATGAAGCGTATTTACTAAATCGCAACCATCATCGAATACTTGGTGAGGCGCAATATCAAGGCAGGCATTGATGTGGCGGTAATAGCCATCGCGATCAATGCCTTTTTTAGCAAAAACGCTAATTCCGAAGTCATGTACAAGAGAGGCAACAACATCATCTTGGGTAGAAAGTGGATTAGAGGCACAGAGCGAAAGTTCGGCGCCACCGGATTTAAGAGCGCGCATCAAGTTTGCAGTCTCAGTAGTCACATGCATACAAGCAGAGAAGCGGACTCCGACAAATGGTTTTTCCTTCTCTAGGCGCTCTCGAATCTGGGCGAGCACCGGCATGTTCCGGTCGGCCCATTCAATTCGCTTCTTTCCTTCGGCAGCTAGCGAAACATCTGCGATGTCATGTGCAGGTAGGGCCACTTGAATATCTCCTTGATTTGCTTGAGCGATGTAGAGCGCGAGTTTACTGGAGATTCATCAACTCGAGAACCGAAGCCTTGATCCGCTCCATCTCTTCGCGAGTATTAGCCTCAACATTCAAGCGCAAGAGCGGCTCGGTATTAGATGGCCTAACGTTAAACCACCAATCGGAGGCCATCACCGTCAATCCGTCTAATTCATCAAATTTGATTCCTTCGATTGAATCTTGAAAACGCTCTTTGATTCGCCTGATAGCGCTCTGTTGGTCGACGACTTTTGTATTAATTTCCCCTGATAAGAAGTAGCGGTTGTACTTACCTAAGAGCTCTGAGAGTTTGAGATTGGAATCTAGAAGAGCTGCAATAGCGTGTAGCGCTGCCAGCATTCCAGAGTCTGCCCGCCAAAAATCTTTGAAGTAGAAGTGCCCGGAATGTTCACCGCCAAAGACAGCGTTATGTTCAGCCATCAGCTTCTTAATGAAGGAATGGCCAACGCGACTTCGGATTGCCTTGCCGCCATTCTCTTTAACCACATTCGGTACCGTCTTAGAACAGATTAGGTTGTAGATGACCGCAGCTCCAGGGTTTTTCTTCAACTCACGTTCTGCGATTAGGGCTGTAAGTGCAGAGGGCGAAACTAACTCACCTCTTTCGTCAACCAAGAAACATCTATCAGCATCGCCATCAAAAGCTAGGCCAATATCAGCTTTCTGCTCCAAGACTAATTTCTGAAGATCCTTTAGATTTCCTGGCTCAATGGGATTAGCTTCATGATTAGGAAAAGTTCCATCGAGTTCAAAGTAGATTGGGTGAACTTCAGCCTTAATTCTTGACATTACAGCCGGAACGGTATGGCCACCCATGCCGTTTCCTGCATCTACAGCAACTATCAAATCACGGCCTTGATAGCTGCGATCAAAAGCATCTTCAGTGAAAAGCGAGAATAGAAAATCAACATAATCACTTAAGAGGTCCGATTCTCGGACCTTTCCAACGCTACGAAGTCCAAGCGGGGCGCCATTTAAGATCTCATTCTTTATCCAAGTTAAACCTGTCTCTTGACTTATGGGGCGGGCCCCGCTTAAACATAGCTTGATTCCGTTGTATTCGGCTGGGTTATGACTTGCTGTAAACATCGCTCCGGGAAGATTTAGCGATCCAGATGCGAAATAGAGTTGATCGGTTGATGCAAGACCAATTCGTAGTACATCAAAGCTCTGAGAGGTGACACCATCTGCAAAAGCTGATGCTAAGTCCGGCGATGAAGGACGCATATCTTCACCAATTACAACTGTAGCTGGCTCGCGCTTAAGTTCTAAAAAGCGGGCAAAAGCGACTCCGGCGGAAAACGCAAAGTCTTCAGTTAATTCACCATCAACTAAACCGCGGATGTCATAAGCCTTGATGATCCGTTCTACAGCTTCGTTATTCATCGACTACTAGTTTTGAGAGGGAAGTGCTCGCAGATGTCCACGCCGACCGATCTCAGGTTGAGAGTTATGTTGAACTGGACCGCTCTTTGCGACTTCTCGTACTGCATCAGCAATTGCCATTAGATCCTCGGCGCTTGGTTCTTCTCTAGCTCCGTCTTCTTCATGCCTTATAACGGTCCAGCCTCTTGGAACAGTCAATCGCTCGCTATGTGAATCACAGAAATCAAATGAATGTGGCTCGGCATAAGTTGATAGTGGACCAAGGACAGCCGTTGAATCTGGATAGATGTAAATCAATGTCTTCGTGGCGCTATCTCTGCAACTTGTTTTGGAGCAACGCCGACCAGTGATACTCGGTTTTGAGCGCGGCGATGACATAGCGCGAGATTAGTCGGCTCACCGAGGGAAATGTGGGATGTGATTACCTGGTTCTAGGTTGAATAACTGAGATGTCAGCGCGCGGTCTAGCTGCGCTCTCAAGAGTTGCCGCGCTCTCAATCGGAAGATGAGTAACTCCATCCGAGGTGAGCCAGGACATACCGGCTCTGGCGCCAGAGATATTAGAGATTGTGATCAATCGGGTGTTTGCAGGAACTCGCCAATTGAGGATTTCCTCCCCCGAGAGATTCTCTGAAAAGCTCTTTCCATCGCGGCTCCGCCATTGAATTCGGGCGCGAATCTGATCACCGAGAAAAGTAATGCTGGGTTCCAGGCCATAGATGTTGAAGCTCGCGTTTTCGAAGGAGGTCGAGGGGGCGCTCCACATAAAGTCTGAAACTGAACCACTCTTCACTTCACTCAAGAGCGATGCCACGATTGCTGAAGTGGCCATGATCTTCAATCCAAAGTTGCCTTTTCCTAAATCTAAATTCTGTATTGGGATGTCAACTACCTCCCCGGCATTAATCTCGATATTTCCAAGTTCAACTGGGACATATATACCTGCCCTGGAAATAACTTCTACTGAGACATTTGTATCAACTTCATCGGTACTCATCAATCGCAAGACTCTCGTGATGGAGCTTGAGCTTCCAAATTTGGCCGGTACTCCAGCGATTACCAACTCTGTGCTTGGTGTGGTTATTGGCGCTACGAAATCTCCACCGATATTGTCTAGTCCCCGAGCTCGCTCATCAATCAAGAAACTAGTAACGCGACCACTTATCACCTTAACCTTTACTACCAAGCGATTAGCGCCAGGCAATAATGAGTCGATTCGAATCTCTCGCTCGGTTAGCGCTTTAACGGTGATACTTCGAGGCACGCTCGGGCCATCTTCAGAATAGGTCGCTACCTCAGCTACGGCATCACTTAGCCCACCATTTATTAGTACTAACTTACCCTGACTGGTGACATTTGCAGTTCCACCAACAAACCATGATGTAGTAGCTCCGGAGATACATGTCGCCGCGCTAGTCCATCGCGTTGCCTTGGTCTGTATCACCCAAGAATTCCTCGGATCACCTTCAACGATTATTGCGCCACTGCTTAGGGTTGGAGTACCGGATTTTGGCTTGTTGAAACTCGCATTCGCACGGGCTAACTCTCTTACTCCAACTTGCCTCGTTGGTAGGAGAGCGGTGGAACGTGATCCATTCACTGCTTCTGGACAGGTGGTTACCGAATAACTCTGGCTTACTTCACTCTCAATGCTTACTTGTGGCAAGAAATAAGCAATATGTGCAGCAATTATGAAGAAAAGTAAGGCGAAGGAAGCTCTTGTCTCTTTCACGCGAGCTCCTCTTCGCTCATCTCACTTCGTCTCCGGCGAGCTGGTAGAGCCAAGACAATCAGCGTTGTGAAGAAAATGAACTGCAACGAAACCCAACCGCGACGCGTTGTTCCATCGTGATAAATGATGAACTCACCAGCTTCAGGTATTACGAAGCGAAGTACTCCACTATCTGTCTCTTGCGCATCAATCGCCCGGCCATTTAGAAGTAACTTCCATCTTGAATCAAACTTTTCCGTAATAATCACAGTTCCAGAAGAAGGAAGCGTTCCACTTGCTCCAACATGACCGCTAGGTAGCGCAAGATAAGTTCCATCGCTTGATAGGAATGAAATGTGAGCTAGCGCGCCGGCAACTTTCCAAGTAATTCCTTCAGTGGTTCTCGATGCTCTGGTAAATCCTCCAACTCCATCAATAGTGCGCACTAAATCCTTATTGAAAGGTCGAACGAGAAATACATACTTTATGCCGAACTCCGCCATGATCTGGCTCGAGTCAATTCCAGATCCAGTAACAAGATTAATAATCGCCTTGTTCACCACTTGTGATAGCCCGGTCGTTATATCAGGTTCACCTAATTGAAGATCGCGCTCGCGCGCAATGAAGAATTTCGTTTCAGTTATGCTGCTATTTATGACTAGGGTTTTAAATCGTTCATCGGTCTGGGCTGCTACGCTCAAGAAAGCCGGCAGCGCAGATCTCTCTTTGGTTTGTAGCGGCGCTGTGGCGGCGCCTCCTACCCACCAGGCCATCGAAGCGAGCAAGGAAAGAATCGAAAGTAGCGAGGTGCTTCCCAAGAGTAGATGTCGGTAATCAATAGCGCTCTCTGAGATCTTTGGTACATATTGATCAACCATCACCACGCCAGCAAGGACTGCGGCCAAGATCGGGACTACTAAAAGACTTCCAACCCATAACGGCTCTGGGATGTTTTGGCCATGGCCAGCTACTTGGCGAGAGCCAAAGATTGCCGCCAAGCCAATGAAGAAGAGCGCGACCTCACCTAGTCGAGCGGTTTCACGCACAAATAGAGCAATAACAGAGATGAATAGGGCTGATGGAACTATCCAACTCGGAGGAGCGCCGAGGCCACCGGGATTTGTAAGAATTATCGAGAGCACATCACCGCCAGGCAGCGGTAGGCCGGGATCAAGCAGAATTCTTGATGGATGAAGCATGAGTTCAAGGGACCAGGGCGCTGTAACAATAATTGGAGTAGCAACGATTGCAATACGTCGGACGTTCCTCGAATCAAAATCCTCTTTACTCAATCGACTTGGTTTAGCATTGAAAGCAAAGACATCAAGTACCACTAATAAGAACTGCCAGATTACGATTGCTCCGAAAGTTAGTGGCGAAAATGCAAAGACGATAGTTAACAGAATCGTTAACCACCAGACTTTTCTCCAAGTTAGCGACTCAAGAATCTCAAGATCTAGGAGAGCTCGAACCAACCATGGACCAAGAACAAATAGAACGACGGTAGCTAGCCTTCCGGCATTAAGTGCAGTCAATCCAAATGGAGCAAATGAGTAAAGCAGCGCAGCCCCAAGGGCGAGGTAGGGCAGGTCGGTGAATTTCTTGGCCAGCAAATAAGCGCCAATAAATGCGAGCGGCACTGCTAAGACAAAGAGAATCGAGATAAAGAGTTTGGCGTTAAATCCAGTTATCAGCGTTGCTGTCCCAAGGATTGCAATCCAGGGCGGCATATTCACACTCGAACCGAGGCCGACGATGTGCCATGAGTCAACATATTGGCGGAGTAGGTCCAATCCACTAGAAGGAGTAAGCGGCATTGCACCACCCACTAAGTCCGCATATCTCCCTCTAAATGCAATCAGTGAGATTGCGAATACGGCCATGAATGAGTTAAGGACTGGGCGTGACTTAATCCCAGTAAAGATTGAGGGCCCCCTAACGAGTTCAATATCAGCGTTTTCCGCCGCCTCATCGTTGAAGTCAATCGAAGAAGTTTGGAGGCTCTCTTCTTTCTTAGTGAGCGAGGTAGCACGCCAAGTCCGAAGGAGCGCATCTCTAGTCTTATCGATGGTTAGCGCAAGTTGGGTTCCTCTCGGAGGAACGAAGCGCGCTACAACTCGAGATGATACGAGCCGCGTCGACTTGCGGGCTCGCCTTGCGCGAAATAAATCTTGCGGTTGGAGAATTACTAGCGCGACCGCCGCCAATTCATCTAGGGCATAGCCGGGAAGTTTCGCTAACAGATATCCAATCGAACGCAATATCGCCGAACTCAAAAGTTGTAGTGAGATGATTGGTAACAACCAAAAAGTTGAGTTAGCTAGAAGTACGTATGCAGCATGGCGACGATCAAGAAGAAGTGGACGATGAAGAAATGCATCGGTGACATCAATCTCGCGCCGTTCGTTAGCGGCCGCTTCAGCATGGAATGCAATCGCAGCGGGGACGACTAGCGCAGAATGTCCCGCAGTATGGATTCGCCAACCGAGATCTACATCATCTCGGAAAAGTGATAGCTCCTTATCAAATCCGCCGATCTCTTCAAAAACATCACGACGGATTAGCGCGCCAGCAGTACTTACCGATAAGACTTCCGCGATTCCGTCATGTTGTCCTTGATCCTGTTCGCGGTATTCCAAGCCAGTCCACCGGGCGCCATTTCCCGCGATACTCACTCCCACTTCCAACAAATGGTTTCGGTCATACCAACCGCGTAACTTGGGACCGACAAGAGCAACATTCGGTTTCTCATCAATTGCCAATAACAATTCACGGAGCGCTTCTGCTTGTGGTGCACAATCATCATGAATCAACCAGATCCATTCGGTCACACCTTCAGTAGCGCGCCTTAATTTTGAACTTGCAAGTGCAATTTCAACAGCAGCGCCAAATCCCGTCTCACGTGGCGCGCTTAACATTGAAATTCCAGCGTTCTTTAGTAACCGCGCCGAGTCATCACTTGATCCGGTATCAACTGCAATTACTTGATCTATCTCATGGCGCTGTTTTGTCAGCGATGCAACTACTTCCGGTAACCAAGTTGCGCCATTATGGGCAACCAAGATCGCAGTCACATGATGGCGTGACCTTAAGGAGTTTGAGATAGAAGTCGGCATCTCACCGCCTTGGTTAAGTTAGAAGATAAGGAAAGAGATTACGCAGGTCGGCGCTTCAAGCGACGGCGTTCACGCTCTGAGAGTCCGCCCCAGATTCCGAATCTTTCATCATGGGCGAGAGCGTATTCCAGACATTCTTGGCGCACTTCACAAGATAAGCAGACCCGCTTTGCTTCACGGGTTGAGCCACCCTTCTCAGGAAAGAATGCTTCTGGATCGGTCTGAGCGCAGAGTGCGCGCTCCTGCCAAGAAAGCTCGACGACTTCGCCATTGCCTAATTGGATAGATGGACCGGGGTTGTAGTTCTGCTCTATACGACGAGCATCAGTCATCAGCTGAACTCCTACGACGGTGGCCGACCCCAAGGCCGGCTCAATGAGGAGAATTACACGCTTGTAAGTCGCCCGAGTCAAGTTAGGAAGGTCGAAAGAAACTCAAAATCCGAAGATTTCTCCCCTTAGTTTTGAACCACCTATGACTCGAGAACCCGGTGCAATGTAGCTATTTTCAATCAAAACATCGCTCTCTATATGAGCTTTTTCGCCAATAATGGAGCCATTCACAATTGAATTGGCCTCGATTACAACTCCAGATTCTAAATAGGAACCTGCACCCACCTTTGAACTCGGGTGAAGTCGAACCTCTCTCATAACTAGGGTGTTATTTATCACCTCCGGGGTTGCCTTTGAGAGCGCAGGATTTGAGATCAGATCCCGCGAGGCTCGAATCATCGATTCAGGAGTTCCCATATCGATCCAATATCCACCATCAACATATCCAAAGATACTTTGACCTGAGTCAAGAAGCGACGGAAAGGTCTCTCGCTCAACGCTTACTACAGAGCCCTTTGGAATCTCTTTGAGCGCTCGGCTAGAGAAAATGTAGCAACCAGCATTTATTGTTTTTGCGATGGGGTTATCCATTTTCTCGAGGAACTGTAGGACTTTGGAATCAGCGCCAATTGGAACGCATCCATATGCCCTGGCATCTGGGACTTCTACTAAATGCAAAGTCACTGCGGCATTCGAATTTATATGTAACTTTGCCTGTGCGGCTAGGTCATGCGAACTTAAGACATCGCCGTTGAAGATGAAGAGAGCTTCGTTTGCACCTAGCTCTAGTTGTTGAGCCGCATTTGCGATAGCTCCACCCGTTCCGAGGGGCTGCGTTTCATAGGCGTATTTGATATTGATTCCAAAACGTGAACCATCGCCAAAATACGGTTCGAAGACATCAGCAAGATAAGAAGTGGCAAGGACAATCTCGGTGATTCCAGATTCGCGCGCCTTAATGATCTGATGCTCCGTGACTGGTGCGCCAGCAATCTTCAACATCGGCTTTGGAGTGTTAGTGGTAAGCGGCATTAATCGAGTTCCTTTGCCACCCACTAAGAGAATCGCCTTATTTATCGAGCCCATTAACTCTTAATCCTCATAGCCACATCCTCGATATTTTCATCTGTTGCGGTTAGTGCGATTCGAATATGTTGGTTCCCAGAATCGCCATAAAAGCTTCCCGGAGTGACTATTACTCCCCGATCGGCAAACCAGGCAACACAATCCCAATCTTTTCTACCATTAGTGCACCAGATATAAAGGCCCGCTTCAGAGTGGTCAATTTGATAGCCAATCTCAACTAGGGCGCTGGCCAGCTTCCTCCTTCGAGCGCGATATCGCTCAGCCTGTTGCGCGACATGTTGCTCATCACCGAGGGCAACCGCCATGGCTCGTTGAACTGGGAGCGGAACCATCATGCCCATGTGCTTTCGAATTTCTAGTAACTTCCTGATTAGCGAGCTATCTCCAATTGCAAATGCCGCACGATAACCAGCGAGATTGCTCCGTTTAGAGAGTGAGTGAAGCGCAAGGAGTCCGGTGTTGTCGCCTTCTGCAAGATCAAGAATTGACCTTGCTTTCTTGGAATCCGGAAAGGGCAGATAGCACTCATCACTTGCAACTGGAATTGAGTTACCTCTAGACCAAGCAAGAACTGATTCAATCTCACTATCGCTATGTACCCGCCCAGTTGGATTTGAGGGCGAATTTAGCCAGACTAGATCGACGCCTTCTGTTGGCCAATTACTTGGATCTATATCTACTTCGATTACTTCGGCGTGATTTAGCAGGCCACCCACTTTGTAAGTGGGATAAGCGACCCTTGGAATCAAGACTCGCTTTGCCTCTAAGAGAAATGGAAGTAGCGCAACCATCTCCTTCGAGCCAATTGTGGGAAGTACATCAAAGTCTCCTGATGCTCCCAATATCTCTCGTCCATAGCGCTCCATAGATTCACGGAGCTCTTTACTGCCGGTGGTTACGGGATAACTGGGCGAGTTGGCGCTTGCTCTTAATACTTCTTGGATGAAATCAGGAGTTGGATCAACTGGGGTACCTTGAGAGAGATCGATTCCACCTTCTGGGTGAGCGCGAGCTTTTTGCCCATATGGAGCCAGGGCGTCCCAAGGAAAATCCGGGAGTTTCAAGAAGTCCTTATTCTGCGGGTTTCTTCTCGATTTGCAGCAGCTTTGGATGATCCTTACCAGTCGCTCCTACTTTGCTGGCGCCGCCTGGGGAGCCAAGTTCATCGAAGAACCCGGAGTTAACTTCTTTAAATTCATTCCATTGGGATGGGACGTCATCTTCGTAATAGATCGCTTCGACTGGGCAGACCGGTTCGCAGGCGCCACAGTCAACGCACTCATCAGGTTGGATGTAGAGCATCCGATCACCCTCGTAGATGCAATCGACTGGGCACTCTTCGATACAGGACTTATCTTTAACATCCACGCAAGGAAGCGCGATCACATATGTCACGAGAGACTCCTTACCACTACTTTTAAAGTTCTTTTAAAGGAGAAAAGAACCTACTTAGGCGCTTAATCGTACATAATTGAGAGGTATGAAGCGCGCTGGGAGTGATGCGGCAGTTCTAAAGCCCGAAGTACTCAAGATTTACGACACCCTCTCTCGCGAGATAAGCGCGGTTTCGGCAAGCAATGGTGAGTTTGTACGAATCTATTGCTGCGGTCCAACCGTCTATCGAGACGCACATGTCGGAAATCTCCGAACCTTTCTGCTGGCCGACCTAGTCCAACGAGCCCTGGCTTTCGCGGGGGTTAAATCACAGTTAGTTCAGAACATCACTGACGTGGGACATATGAGTGAGGATTTTGAAGAGGACAAAATCATCGCCCAATCCAAATTGGAGAAGAAGGACCCATATTCGGTGGCGCGAGAGTACGAAGCCCGATTTCATCAAGATTGCCGCGCGTTAAATATCAGAGCTGCTGATGCATATCCAAGAGCAAGCGAATGTATCGACTTGATGATTGATTCAATATCTAAATTAATCGCTGGCGAACTTGCCTATCAAGGAGAAGATGGCTCGGTCTATTTCGATGCCACACGCTTTCCAAGTTATGGAGCACTTAGCGGTAATCGACTCGATGCGCTGAAGCCCGGACATCGTTATGAATTCACCGAGGGAGGCGCAAAACGCTTTCATGTTGATTGGGCCCTTTGGAAAGCTGCTGGTTCACGTAGCGAGATGATCTGGGATACGCCATGGGGTCGAGGATTTCCAGGTTGGCATATCGAATGTTCGGCTATGTCCCTTAAGTATCTTGATGGAAAAGTTGATCTTCATATCGGCGGGATAGATCTCCGTTTTCCGCACCACGAAGATGAGCGAGCTCAATCAAACTCTCTAATCCAAGGAGGCGGTGAAGCGGTCTCGCTCTGGCTTCATGGTGAACACCTTCTCTTTGAGGGAAGGAAGATGTCAAAGAGCGCAGGGAATGTGGTTTTGGTAAGTGATGTGGCTGCACGGGGAATTGATCCACTCGCCATTCGATTCTGCTTCATGGAGAATCGATATCGAAGTCAGATGGATCTATCTTGGAATTCAATCCAAGCAGCTCATTTAACGTTAGAGCGTTGGCGTAAGGCTTATCAAAGCTGGATAAAGAGCCCTGTAAATTTAAGTGAGAAAGTTAGCCAATTGGTAGCGGAGATCGCATCTGCATTTAACAATGATCTCGATACGCCGCGGGCGATGATTTCATTGCGAGGAATAGAGCGTGGTGATCTTGAAGATGGTGAGAAACTTGCGCTCTTTGAGGCGCTAGATCCGTTGTTCGGATTAGATCTTCTAAAGCAGCGGGAGGCGAAGCACCTTACCAGTGAAGCAGAAGCCCTCCTTGCGAAACGTAAAGCCGCTAGAACTAATCGAGATTTCAAGTTAAGTGATCAAATGAGAAATGAATTAGCGCTTCTTGGAATAGAGGTTCGAGATACCTCCGAAGGTCAAGAGTGGAGTTGGAAAATCAATTAATTTTTCTAAAGCGGAGCGTAAAACCAATTAGTAGCGCAGCTCCAAGAAGCACTAAGAGATTTCCGAAGAGATTCGCTTCGATGAGAATCTCGCCACCGTTACCGATTGATGAAGCGCGAATGATCACAAATACCCAACCCGTAAGAAAGAGCCAGGAATTCAATCGGGATCGATACATCTCTCGTACTAGATAAGCACCTAACAAGAGCGCAGTCAGTGAGACTATAAGTCCAAATGGTCGATAGCTGTTATGAAGAAAAACTCCAGATACACCTACCCCGGCGCCAAAGAGAATCGAAAATATTGAACGGATCATCGAAGTTCCACTCCGGCAAATAGATCTAGCTCTCTACCCGATTCATCAAATGGCGCGCTCTTTGAGCCATGAACTAAACGGTAGAACTCTCTTCCCCAGACTTTAAATCCGAGATTGTCTGAGAGTGCGAAGAATGGGCCATCTACTGCGATTTGAGTGGGGTGGGCTTTCATAGCCGCCATCTTCTTGGCGACGAATTCATCACCATTAAAAACTGTGGTGACTAAGTGATCGGGGGCGGCAAAGGGGAAATCTTCAGCTTTTTCAACGCCGAAGAAATCGACTCCGGTTCCTTGCATAGCTTTTATACCCTCTTCAATCACAGATACCGGAATCGTGTTCCAGTAGATTTTTTGTATCTCCCAACCGCTCTTCTTGGCAAATTTAGCAGCTCGCATCGCTACTCGATGAGCTTGGATGTGATCTGGGTGGCCATAACCGCCATTTTCATCATAAGTAATTAGCACATGCGGTTTTACTTCCACGATAATCTTCTCAAGATCTCTTGCAGCTTGGTCTAGGTCAGCCCGCCAAAAGACATCACTTCGTTCATTTTGGGGCGTGCCCATCATTCCGCTGTCGCGATAAAGCTTTCTGGGAGCCCCTAGAAATCGAAAATCGCTAACCCCCAACTCTTTCATCGCATCAGCAAGTTCTATTTCGCGATGAGAGCCAAGTCCATCTTCTTTATCACTAGCTAGGTGAGCTAATTCTGGAACGAGAATCTCACCCTCTTCACCTCTTGTACAGGTAACCAGCGTTACATGAGCCCCACGAGCAACGTAGGCAGCCATAGTTGCGCCATTATTTATCGACTCATCATCAGGATGGGCGTGAACCAGAAGTAAGCGTGGCTTGGCTAAATTATTCATAATCTACGGATAAGCGTACCGCTAGTGATATTGGTAGCGAGGCTCTACTATGGGCGTGATGAGTGGCGCAGAGATAAAGGGCGAACCGAAGTCTCGCCTTCCCCGTGATGAACGCCGGGCACAACTTTTGGTTGCAGCTCTAGAGATCTTCACTTCTTCTGGTTATCACGCCGCCTCTATGGATGAAATCGCTGAACGCGCAAGTGTTAGTAAACCCGTTCTATATCAACATTTTCCTTCTAAATTAGATCTATATCTCGCAGTTCTAGACCTTCATATCGATTCATTGGTCTTTGCGATCCAGAAAGCGATTGCCTCAACGCGTGATAATCGAAGCCGCGTCAAGGCAACGATCGATGCTTACTTTGGCTTTATAGAAGGGGAAGGCGAGGCTTTCCGATTGCTCTTTGAGAGCGATATGAGCGTTGAGCCACAAGTTCGAGAGCGACTTGAACGGATGACATATGACTGTGCCGTCGCAGTAAGCGCTGTCATTTCTGCAGATACCGGCCTACCTAAAGATGAATCGATGATTCTTGCGATTGGGTTGATTGGCTGCGCCCAGATCTCCGCCCGTCATTGGTTAGAAAAGGGCGGAAAGATAGACCGTTCCGGGGCGAGCGCACTGGTGACAAGTTTGATGTGGCGCGGCATTTCTGGCTTCCCGCTCACAAAATAGCTAGAAAATGACAGTTAAGGCTCTTTCAATAAAATTGCGCCATGACAACTAAGAAGAGCAGCAAGAGCGATAGCGCCAAGAGCGAAGTAAGAATCTCAGTCTCAGATCAGGCACGCGAGTTAACAATTGAGGTAGCCCTAGATCGCGAAGAAGTACTCGCGCTGGTAAAGAAAGCGCTCTCTTCTAATGAACCCCTGGTTTTATCTGATGTGCGTGGCCGGAACTTCTTAATTCCATCTGTAAAAATTAGTTCGGTTGAAGTCGGCGATAGCGCAGAGCGCCGCGTGGGTTTTGCCGGCCTATAAAGATTTATAGCGCTCCCACTTCTTCAAGAAGTAAGTAGGCCAACTCTCGGAAATCTGAAGATATCTGGGAGTGCGGAGCCTCCGAAAGCACCGATCGGGTTGATAGTTGCGCCTCACTTAATGCGTTGTCATTGCTTATAGCAATCTCAAATAATTTGAAATCAGCGGTGAAATTCGCCTTTAGCTCAAGATCCCAAGTACGTGCTCGATTCTCAAGTGCGCGTACTTGTGGCTTATTTGGGCTCCTTCTAATGAAGTCCAAGAGATTTAGTGCACCACGAACTGTATGAATGCTGCCATCTACCGGGATGATGACTTCATCTGCCAATTCGATTAACGGTGCAGTAAGCGTGCTTGGACCGCCGGGCGAGTCAATCAATACGAAATCAAAGTCATTTAATTCAGCCCTTAAATTCTTGAGGTGGCTAAATTCTGTGTAGAGCAATCGACTTGCTCCTGGGATTAGTGAAAAGCGCTCTCCACTCTTCACCGCAATATTCTCAAGCTTCTGTTCCCCATCAAATAACTCACGAGTCGAGAAGCGAGGATTCTCAACTCCGCATAGAAATGTAAGCGTTGCAGAGGGATCACAATCGATTGCTAGGGCTTGCTTTCCATATTCCGCTATCGCTGTAGCTAGGCAGTGAGTTATTGAGGTTCTTCCCGCTCCGCCGGCCAAATTTGCAATCAGCGCAATCTTCATGATGCCTTCTTTATCCGCTCTTTTGCACTTCTTAGCTGTGGACTCTCGCGAAACCAACTTGGTAACGCAGAGAGCGCCGTTCTAGTAGTGCGCAGCGCTATATCAGTAGCGCTGGATTGACCGGGAAGTGTTGGCCAGCCATAGAGCCGGCGCGCCCATCTAGGTAGCGAGGCGGCTGCAAGTGATGCAACTCCACCCCAGAGTGGAGCAATAGGCGTTCCAAATCGAAGTAGTGGTGGCAATGGTGGCAGTGCGATGAAGAGAGCTGCGCGTTTGGCATCATCGCTTGCAAAAAGTTCTGGTTGAATCTCATCAAAGTAATTTTCCAGTTCGCTCTTACTCTTCGGAGTACTTGTGGCATCGATTCCAACCAGCTCAGCAAACTTGACCATCTCCGCTATATATTGATTAATCTCGGTATCGGATAATTTCAAACCGGAGCGAAGTGCGGTATCTAAAAACGCATCGACCATCGCCATATGAACCCATAAGAGTAGATGCGGGTCATCCAACTTCAACTTTTTATGGATTGATCTAACCCGAGCAGCCAACTTCTCCGCTTCTTCTTTAGTGCCAAAAGTGAGCGTTCCTACATAATCTCCAGTGCGCTGCAGCCTTCCCCAAGCATCTTCGCGGAAGTTGGAGTGCGCAGCTACGCCCGACATCGCTCCGGGATGGAGCGCCTGTTCCAAGAGCGCCCGAATGCCGCCGATTAGCATCGATGGATCAGAGTGGATCTTCCAAGTAACGCTATTTGGGGAGAAGAATCCATCCATTAGAGAAGGCCTTTTATTCCAGTCATAACCATCTCAAATGCGATTGCGGCAGTTAATAATCCAGCGACCTTTGCAAGGAGCGCTACACCAGTCTCCTTAATGACCGAGATGATTCGAGTCGCGAACATAAGAGTTAAGCCGATAACAATATGAGCACCGACTACCGCTCCTGCTAGACCAATTCCGGTTTCAGTACCTTCGACTCTAGAAGCGAAGAGCATAATCGTCACAATCGCGCCCGGTCCGGCAAGAAGCGGAGTGCCTAGTGGAACCAGCGCAACATTTTTCTCACCGCTCTTTGTTGGGTCATTCTCGATTCCCTTTAGAAGATCAAGTGAAATCAATAGCAATAAGAGTCCACCAGCGCCTTGCAGAGCTGAGATAGAGATCTCTAGGTAATCAACAATGAACTGTCCGAAAATCGCGAAGATAGTGATTATTAGAAGTGAAGTAGCAGCAGCAAGCCAGGCCATTCGAACTTGTTCCCGGCGATCTCGTCCACCAACTAACGATAGGAAAAGTGGCGCGGCGCCAGGTGGATCAAGGATCACAAGAAGCGTTACAAATGCCTGTAGCCCAAAGGTGAGCGCTGTTAACTCATTCATCGTGAGACCACTCTCCTAACTTTGGCTTTTGCTTCTAACCGCTCCCATTGTTCTGGATGGGTCGTGAACTCGGCTAGTTGATTCATCTTTCCTGTGCCGTGATAGTCGCTAGATCCGGTGACTACCAAATCATGCTCAATAGCCAGTCGCATCAACTCAGAACGCTCCATCACATTGTGATCTCTATGATCTACTTCGATTCCATCCAAACCAGCTTTAATCAATTGGTTTAAGGTCTCCAGGTCAATCTTTCTTCCGCTCCGTGAGGCAAGAGGATGGGCAATGACCGCAACCCCTCCCGCTTCTTTGATTAGACGTATTGCCACTTCAGGTGATGGTGAATAGTGATTGATGTAAAACTTTGAACCATTATGTAGAAATATATTAAATGCCTCTTCTCGGCTAGCGACATGACCTCGTGCAACAAGAGCATCAGCTAAATGTGGTCGACCCAACGTTGCATCGCCGCGCTTTTGGGCATTTACCTCTTCAATTGTTATCTCTATGCCAGCCTCGTTCAGCCTTGAGATTATGCGAGACATACGGGTAACTCGATTCTCGCGGGTCTTCTCAAACTCAGAAATCAACGGTGTGTAGTTCGGGTCGAAGAGGAGTCCAAGCATGTGAATGCTCGTGCCATCTTCGCCTTGGCATGAAACTTCCGAACCAAGTACTAGCTTTAACTTTGAGTTTGACTCATGCTTCTTCAGCGCCGTGGTTGCCTCATCCCAACCACCTACCGTGTCGTGATCGGTAAGTGCGATGAGATCAAGGCCCTTAGAGATGGCCTTATCAATCAATTCACTAGGTGAATCAGTCCCATCGCTTGCATTGGAGTGGGTATGTAGATCAATTAACACTAGAGAAGATTACCGGAGAAAGACGCGGCATCCGACAAGAATGAGAATCAAACCAGGAACGGTTCCTAGTGGTGGAAGTTGACTTAACCACCAAAAAGCAAGAATCGCGCTAACTGGAACTTCAAAGAAGACAACTAGCGATGCGATTGCAGGTGAGAGGCTCTTTAATGTGAAATTCAAAATAGTATGTCCGAGAATTTGTGCACCAGCAATTAGCGCAATTAAAAGTAACCACTCTCTAGCTTCAAAATCAACTAACTCGGTGCCGACCGCGAGCGCGAAACCAAGTGAGATTAGCGAGCAGGTGAGGTAAGCGATCGATGTATAGGTAGCGGTTGAGACCGATTCTCTAGCGCGAGCGCCAAGAACTACATACATAGCTGCAAGGGCAGCGCAGGCAATCGCTGCAAGATCGCCTAAAAACGCTCGCCTTGAAATAGTTAGATCCACCCCAGTAATGATTACCACTCCAACAAAGGCAATCGACATTCCGGTCCAAGCGCGCTTGGGGATCCTTCCACCTAGACGTTTCACAAAATAGGCAGCGAATATCGGCTGTAGCGCAGTAAGTGCAGTTCCCACCGCTACTGATGTATAACGCATCGCAATGAAGAATCCAATGAAATGAAGGGCGAGCGCTATTCCGGAGAGAAACGAGAACTTAATTCCTATCCTTACCTCAGCTCGTTTCAAATCTAAGTCACGGAATGCCCACGGTAGAACCAAGAAAAATCCACCAAGATTTCTCCAGAAGATAAGAGCAAGTATCGGCATCGTGCTAAGTGCAATTACAGGACCTGATGTACCTATACCGATAATCACCAATGTAAGAAGACCGATCTCTCTTCCTGTTGGGAGTTTGGAGTGATCTCGGTCGCGCACGCCTCAACCGTACTATCAGATAGCATTTCCCATAGCTTTTGATTGGAGGTGCCTCATGCTAAAAGAACAGATCAAATTGATATTTCTTGCCAAGCTTGCTGGTACTCCAGTTTTTGATCCAAATGGAGATCGAGTAGGAAAAATTCGAGATGCCGTAGCGGCTAATCCTGGATCGAGCACAAACCCTCGAATACTTGGTTTCATAGTCGAAATTCCACAGCGACGCCGAATCTTCATTCCTGCTACGCGCGTCACTTCGATTGAAGATGGTGGTTTATTTGTAACTGGTTCGATCAATATCCGTCGCTACCAGCCACGTCATGGCGAAGTCGCGCTCCTTGAAGAACTACTAGATCGCGAGGTTGCGCTTCGCGGAAGCGCTGACTTCGGAATAGTTGAAGATTTAGGTATCGAACTGACGGAATCAAAAGATTGGCGTTTAACATTTGCGCATATAAAGCGGCGGGAGCGAGGCTTACGACGAAACACTGCAACTACTCTTGCCTGGAGCGAAATTGAGTATGAATCGAGATTGAGCGCACCACAAGGAAGCCCTGATAACGAAGATGTAGGTTTGATGAGCGCCCAAGAAGTTGTTGAAACGCTTCGAGACTTAGAGATTGAGGAACGTGCTGAATTGGTAAAGGGCTTAGATGATGAGAAGCTCGCTGATGTATTAGAAGAAATGGATGACAAGGATCGCGTTGCGCTAGTTACAAATCTTGAAGAGGATCGGATCGCCGATGTCTTAGGTGAGATGGCTCCAGATGATGCCGCGGATGTTCTTAAAGAGGTTGAACCTGAGACCGCTGAAGAACTTTTAAGTTTGATGGATGATGCCGAAGATGTTCGTCGTTTAATGAAGTATGAGGATTACTCTGCTGGTGGAATGATGACAACCGATCCAGTAATTCTTGATATTGACTCCACCGTGGCTGATGCACTCGCCGCTATTCGTCGCAAAGAACTTGCACCGGCTCTAGCATCACAAGTCTTTGTATGTAGAGCGCCACTTGAGACTCCAACTGGAAGACTCATCGGTGTAGTTCACCTTCAACAATTGCTCCGGGAACCACCTGCTCTAAACCTTGGTCTAATAGTCGATGCAACCGAGACGGCTGTGTCGCCAGAAACTGGATTAAATGAAGTCGTAAAGAATCTAGCCAATTACAACTTGATTGCACTTCCTGTCGTTGATGAACATAACCGCCTATTAGGCGCTGTCACTGTAGATGACGTTCTTGATCACTTGCTACCGGAGAATTGGCGTAATAGAGATGAGGAGGTTCACCGATGAAAGAGAAATCAAGGCTCTCGATTCCACGTGAATCTAAACGATCAATCCGTCCTAACTATGATCCAGAAACTTTGGGGCGGCTCTCTGAGCGTTTTGCCAGATTCATTGGCACCGCACGTTTCCTCGTATACATGACGATCTTTGTCCTTGCCTGGATGCTCTGGAATGGATTTGGACCGCGAGAATTTCGATTTGATGAGTTTCCATTTATATTTCTAACGCTTCTGCTATCACTTCAAGCTTCTTACGCAGCGCCGCTAATCCTGCTTGCCCAGAATCGCCAAGCGGATCGCGATCGCGTTACCTCACAGGAGGATCGCAGCAGAGATGAGCGGAACCTTGCTGTAACCGAATATATGGTCAGGGAATTGGCTGCGATGCGTAAGGATTTAGTTGAAGAGATTAAGAAACTGCAAGAAGGCTTAGGTACTAAGCCCGAGTCGGACACCAAGTAGCGACTTCTTTCGAAGTGTGAGCTGATCGATAACGCTCTCAAACTCAAGCGCCGCCGGTGAATCTGGTTTTGCAGTTACGACTGGTTGACCGCGATCACCACCTTCTCTAAGGGCAATATCAAATGGAATCTTTCCAAGAAGGGGCACATCAGCTCCGACCAAATTAGATAACCGCTTTGCTGTTTCTTCACCACCACCTTCACCGAAGAGGGCGACCTTTGTATTGCCACTTGCTTCAATATAAGGCGACATGTTCTCGATTACGCCAATAATCTGTTGCTTTAATTGATGAGCAATCCGACCAGCTCGCTCGGCAACCTCTGCGGCTGCGATCTGTGGCGTTGTTACTACCAAGATTTCGGAGCCTGGGATTAGTTGCCCTAATGAGATGGCGATATCGCCAGTTCCCGGTGGAAGATCTAGAAGAAGGAAATCTAAATCGCCCCAATATGCATCGCTTAATAGCTGTTCTAGCACGCGATGTAGTAGCGGTCCGCGATAGGCAACCGGATCAGCTCGATCTGGCTTAAACATTTCAATCGAGACCGTCTTCACTCCGTAAGCCTCAAGTGGAATAAAGGTCTGATCGATTGCGGTCGGTCGTTTGCCATCTATACCTAAGGCTCTTGGGATTGAATGCCCATAAACATCAGCATCTAGTAAACCGACTTTAAATCCTCGTTGCGCTAGCGCTACCGCAAGATTCACCGTCACGCTGCTCTTGCCGACGCCACCTTTACCTGATGAGACTCCGATAACTCGAGTGAGCGATTCAGGTTGGGCAAATGGAATGAATTTCTCTCGACCACCCCTAAGTAATTTCTTAACTCGATCACGTTGTTCATCATTCATCACACCGAAATTGACTCTAACGTTCTTTACTTCAGAGACCTTTAACGTCGCTTCGGAGACATCTTTCTGTAACCGGTCGCGCATCGGACATCCAGTGATAGTGAGCAGGATTGAAACTTCAGCAAGACCATCGTTGAACTCAATCCGCTCGACCATACCTAGCTCAGTTATAGGGCGATGTAATTCGGGATCAGAGACCTTTGCTAACTCACTCTCGATTGCTGACTTGATTGAATCATTCATAGTAAATCGGGATCTATCTTGGCGATATCTTTCAACTCTTTACTCCGTGCCCGCGCTTCGTTAATGACTGGCTTAGTTTCTTCGAGTGCATCTCCAAGTACTTTCTTTGCCAAATTCTTCGGGGTCAGATCCTTTACATCTAAATCCTCAAAGCCAGGTCCGAGATTTTTCTTTAACTCTTTCGAGGCATCTGAGGTGAAATTTCTTACCTTATGAATCATGCGCGCGAAATCTTTAGCAGCGGATGGCAACTTATCTGGGCCAACTAGAAATAGACCTAGGACTATCAATCCAAGGAACTCGCCCATCCCGACGCCAAACATGATGTAATCCTAAGTGTCTATATCTTTGTGGCAACTAGAACGCCATCGCCGACCGGAAGCAGCATCGGCATCCAAAGTTCTCTTGCTTCTCGAATGACCTTAATCGCATCGCGAAACGCAACTGTTGCTTCATCCCTCTGGGTTGGATCAGCTACTTTTCCTCCCATTAGAGCGCGATCAATGACAAGCACGCCACCTGGACGTAGCGAACGAAGTGCACTCTCTACATTTTCAAAGATATCCCGGCTTTTTCTAAGGATAAAGATGTCATAGAGGCTATCGGCGAGCTTGCCCACAATTTCAGTGCTATTTCCAGTTATCAGGCGATATCGAGAATTTGAGAAACTTGCTTCATCAAATGCCTGTTTGGCAAGGCGGGCATTTTCAACTTCATCATCGATGGATGTGAAGAGTCCTTTATCAATCATCGCGGGGATAATCCAAAGTCCACTAACGCCGGAGCCGGTTCCTACTTCAACAATTGATGATGCTCCAACTAAATGCGTCAGATAACGAAGGAGAGAGCCAACGGCAGGCGTTGTCTCATAGCTGCCGATTTCAACGCCACGTTGCCGGGCGCGCTGCATAATCTCAGTTTCGGGGATGTAGTTGTTGGCGAATGCCCTCATGTCGCCTCGTTCGGAGAATGCAGATATCAAAGTGTTGCCAACCATTGCGTTAAGAGCCGAACGCCAAAACCCGTCCCACCTTTTGGATTCTCGCCCGCATCACTCTCAGATCTAGCGGGCCCTGCGATATCTAAGTGAATCCAATTACGCTTTCCAGCAAATCTCTCTAGGAAGAGCGCAGCGGTGACCGAGCCAGCTTGGAATTTAAACTTATTTCCTAAGTGATTTAGATCGGCGATATCGCTTTCTAGGGCGATTCCGTAATCATCAATTAGCGGCATATGCCAGATTCGATCGCCTATATATTCGCCGATCTCGTTTAAGGCGCCCGCTACTTTTATATTACGCGTATACATAGCTCCGTATTGGCGACCAAGTCCCAAGGTGGCAGCCCCGGTCAATGTAGCAATATCGACTAGGTAATCTGGATTTAGATTCTTATCGGCATAGGCGAGGCCATCGGCAAGGACTAATCGCCCCTCTGCATCAGTATTTAATACTTCAACCGTGGTTCCGCCATAATGCTTTATTACATCACTCGGACGTTGCGAGGTAGCAGAGAGGGCATTCTCCGCCAACATTAAGAGCCCCGTAACCCTCACATTTACCTTTAAATCCGCAGCGGCCGCGACCGTCATCAATACCGCAGCGGCGCCAGCCATATCGCTCTTCATTGGCGCCATCAGATCGTATGGTCGCTTTAATGAAACTCCACCAGTATCAAATGTGATTCCTTTTCCAACTAACACTACGTGAGGTGATTTCTTTCCACCTTTCGGCGTATAGGAGAGTTCAACGAATCTAGGTGGGTTCTTTCGGCTCGAATTTCCAACCGCCCTTAGTCCGCCAAACTCAGCAAGTTCCCTACCAGAGCGTTCCTTGATCTTTAGATCGGGGCGCTTACAAATAGCGCGCGCTTGGGAGGCAATCCATTCTGGAGATTTGATATTTGAAGGGGTGTGGATGAGGTCGCGCGCTTTCCATGTCGAAGCAACAAGAACCTCACTCCGCTTTACTATCGCAGCAAAGTCACCGGCAAGAGTGAATGATGGAGTCTCAATCTTCTTCTCTATATCGGCAGCGCCCTTTGTGCTCCATGAATATGTAGATAACGCTAAAGCATTGAGATGTACTAGGGCTTGACTTGAATTCTCAGCGCAGAGCGACAAGAGGTGAGAAGTAGTCGCCTTAACTTTTCGACCAAGAATTGTTCCCGCCTTACGTAAATCATTTGAATTAGATTCGCCAACTCCTATTAGATAAATTCGGGCTAGCTTTTTCTTATTTTCATTTAGCGGAATCTCGATTAACTCACCGAGCTTTGCCGAGAATGACTTACCGGCCTTATCAATCTCTTCTTGAAGATTTAGATCAAATTCGCTTTCTACAAATTTTCGCCATTTTTGACTTATGGCTATCTCGCCCGTTGGATTAACTGGTAGCGCAAGATGGGTGATTCCTTTTAGCGACTCTCCCGATGGGCTATCGATCTTCCGTGAACCCAGCTTCGGGATAGGTCGATTCACTTCTTATTTATTAGCGAGACCGCTGTGTTCAAGACATCCGCGAGATTGCGAGCTTCCTCTTGATTGAGTTCCACAACGAGTCGGCCGCCGCCCTCCAGCGGAATCCGCATAACCAAACTACGAGCTTCTTTCGTTACTTCCATAGGTCCATCGCCGGTGCGGGGTTTCATGGCTGCCATTTCGACCTCTTTCGTTATCAACTCGTAATGCGAATATCTTGCTAATTCAGGAGCGAATTATCGCGTATTCAGTCAGTTGAGGGGAAATCGAATTTCTCGCGTAGGCGGGCGCGAGCTGAGGCAAGGACAGCGGATATGGAGCGCTCGGGGACCCCAATTTTGATGGCGATTTCTGAAGTGGAGAGGTTCTGTCCAAAGTAGAGGAGCAAGATAATCCGCTCTTCGACTGGCAAAGAGGCTATGAGCTCGATAACAGTTTCTTTCTTCTGCTCCGCCACGTGCTAAGGCTACAAGGCTCGCCTCGTGCCTACCGGTTACTTATTGCTTGGAGTTAGTCAAAGGTTCGTGCGAACTTCCTTAGCGAGAAGTTAACTGTGAGGAGAATGAACGGCTTGATTAGCGCGAGGATCAACTTCGGAGCCAATATCTCTTCATACCAATCAAATTTAGTCTTGTCCCCTAGGTCGACTAAACGAAATTCGCCTATTCCCTTAATTACTCTTCCAAAATGTTCGACTCGGCAAAAGTGCGGCGGTTCCCAGGAAGACACTTTCATCTTGTCTAGTACTCCGAAGGGTCCAATCCCGGTAAATGCTTCAATTGTGGTTCCAATTCCAGAGTCATCAGCTCCTTGATCCGAGGCGCTCACTCGAGTCAGCGCCATCCAATCTCCCTGCTTCTCCCATTGCACTAGTGCGCGCCAAACCTCATTAACTGGAGCATTAATCGTGACTTCTGCATAAAAATCTTTAAGCACGATGCTCACTCTCAAGATGGCTAATTGATTCAAGCGAATTAGTGCACCACTTGACTAATTCATGCTGTCCTGGCTTCAACAGATTCTTCTCCGTCAAATCTGCGAGCGCACTTCTTAGCGTGTCATAAGTCCCATCTGGATCAAGAACTGAGATTGGTTTTCCGTGAAACCCTAGGTATCTTCCTACCCAGATTTCGAAGAGTTCTTCTAGAGTTCCGAGTCCTCCTGGAAGTGCGATAAAACCGTCAGAAAATTTCTCGATCAAACCCTTTCTTGCTCTCATATCTTCGACAACATGCATCTCATGGGAATCGCGATCGATAAATTCGATATTGCTCAACCTCTCTGGAATAACTCCAATTGTGTAGCCTCCTTGAGATCGGGCTCCTTTAGCCACTTCACCCATCACAGAGATTGCACCACCACCCCAAACGAGTTGATGACCAGCTTTAGCAATCTCCTCACCTAGGTTGAAACCAATCTTTAGCGCGCTTGATGAAACAGCAGTAGATGATGCGCAGTAGACGGCAATCTTCACCCACGAACTCTAGAGCGTTGGTACCTTTGGCACATGTCTATCGCTTACGGCCACGGCTTGGTTTCCATATCAAAGAGTGGAGCAATCCTCGATACCCACTTCAAAGTTCTCGGGATCGGAAAACTTAGTGATTCGACGGCCCCGGATCTAACGAGCCTTGCTTCTGTCGATGAGATTAGAGGCGTTCGACGGGATCCAATCGCCATAGAAATTGACTTAGGCGTTGCCCCAAAAGACGTTCCGGATGCCTATCTAAGGCTTCATCTTCTTTCGCACAGAACCATCAAGCCGCATGAGGCAGTCCTCGATGGCATCTTTGGAATACTCAATAACGTAGTTTGGACTTCGGTCGGGCCATGCGAATTAACTGATTTTGAGAGCGTAAGAGAACTTCTCAAGGAGAAACTTGGTTCATTCACCATATATTCAGTCGACAAGTTTCCACGAATGGTCGACTACGTACTCCCAGAAGGCGTGCGAATAGCTGATGCAGACCGTGTCCGACTTGGTGCTCATCTTGCAGCTGGCACAACAGTTATGCATGAGGGATTCGTTAACTTCAATGCTGGCACGCTTGGCGCATCTATGGTCGAGGGGCGAATCTCAGCTGGCGTAGTTGTAGGTGATGGAAGTGATATTGGTGGCGGCGCTTCGATTATGGGCACGCTAAGTGGCGGCGGTAAAGAAGTAATCTCGATTGGCAAGAAGACCTTACTCGGCGCAAATTCAGGGGTAGGAATATCTCTCGGAGATGAGTGCGTTGTTGAAGCAGGACTTTATTTAACCGCCGGCTCGATTGTGTTGCTGCCTGATGGTAAAGAAGTTAAGGCTCGTGAATTATCGGGAGCAAATGGATTGTTATTCCGAAGAAATTCCAAGACTGGCTCTATTGAGGCCCTTGCCCGAAGCGGAAGTTGGGGCGGGCTAAATAGCGTTCTGCACTCCAACTAAATTTAAGCGTTACAGAAAACTCCTGAATAAACGGGATTTGGCTTACATTCTGGCGCGAAAACTGGGTAGGTAATTTCTTGGAGATTGCTCCTGAGCCAAGTCGAGGGAAGTTTTGTTCTGGAGCGGAAGACTTCGCCGGTAAGTGTGCTCCGCTTACCTTCCGATGAATAACCTGAGATTGCCATAACGCTATTTGTCTGGCTAATTGAATCAATCGTAAAAGCGATGACATCAGGGAGGTTAAATGCCTGGGCCATCATGGCTTGTGGAACGCTGCGGGTCCACATATAGAAACGCGGATTTATCTTTGGATCCAAGCTCCATGGATCTGGTACGCCAAGCAGATAAGCGAATTCTGATCCCCAGACATCCTTGATGTTCTGGGTTTTGCCACCGCTAGAGGAAAAGTAGAAAGCATTTATTGGAATGCCGCCTTGTGTTATCACAAGTGCGCTCTCGGTATCTACAAAAGTACGATTTACCGCCTCTTTCCAGAGAATTCCATAGTCGATCCGGTTTACCTTTTCATCTTCCTTGGCAAAACCAACAAAGTTTTGGTCGACGGTAGTGCTATAGATATTGCAATCGCATTCGCTTCTGATTCGGCTGATTTTTCCTAAAGCATAAGTACGAGCTGCGATAACTTGCGCCTCAAGTGAGGCGGCTGGCCATGATGAGGGTACTTCGCCGATTCCATATAGATACTCATCATGTAACCGCAATGTCGTTGTGACCGCTAGATATGAAGTCAGCTTGGTGGTCACGCTCTTAAACGTCATTTGACCATACTTGTATCTACCACTCTTATCGCCGCTTTTGAAAGCAATAACTGAATTAGGTTCCCATCTGATGGTCCAAGCCAGGTTACCAGGAAGCGGAGCAAACTTTGCTGTGGGAGAAGTTAGTAATGGAACAATTTGGCCAGAAAAATTCGTAAAGGTTGCAGTAACTGTTCCATCGTATTTTCCAAATGGCTCAGGGTTTTCAGTTGCTGGAACGTCTCCTTGGTAGAGGGTAAAACCACCGATGGTTTTTTCGATACCAATCGTGGCTGATTTCGCTTGGTTTGCGACATTAACTCTGATGAGATGGTTATCCGGAAAAGGAGTTACTTCTGTGCCTGGGTAGTAATGGCTCAAGATCTCTCTTGCACTCTTGCCCTCCAGCGCTTGTCCGCGTGCGCCAATCTGGCTCATACCCACGCCATGTCCGTATCCCGAACCAAGAAATAAAAATTCGGCGGGGATAGTTGTGGTCGCGCGAGAGAGTGGCTGGAGAGTTGACGTGAGCAAGATTGCCACCAATATCGCGCGCCATTTCATACTTATTAGGGTACCGGAGCTAGCGCTTTAAGAATTGGAAATCAAGGTGTGTGGTGATGTGATGAAACCAATTCCCCAGGAAAAATGCATGATTGTCAAAACAAATGGAAGTCTGATTCTTTCTGCCCAGCTCTTTCCAATTACTAATGAAGAAATCAAGATAGCTCCCAAGTAGAAAAATGTCGGGATAAAAAATACTGGCGCTACGAACGTTCCCAAAAGGATTGAGAGTGCTTGAAAAAATATATTTAACGGAGGAGCGAGGTATCTGAAATTAGTGGTTCCCTTGTGATGGCGCGAGACCGCTGCACGCCATCTTCCATACTCAAAATATTGTTTTGCCAACGACTTAAAGGTAGAACGAGGCCTATAAGTAACCGTTAATTTCGGATTGAACCAGATCACTCCTCCTCTTTCACGGAGGCGATAATTCAATTCCCAATCCTGAGCCCTAGTAAATCTTGAGTCATAACCACCAACGCCAATTAGCGCCGAACGTTTGAACACTCCGAGATAAACTGTATCAACGCTTCCAGCGCTTCCTCCGGTATGAAATCTAGATGCGCCAACGCCTATTGGTGAGCGCATTGCTCGTGCAACCGCTCTTTGAAATGGCGTTATTCCTTCAGCCGCCATTACTCCACCAACATTGACTGCACCAGTCTGATTCAGTGTGAGAACTGCCTCGCGAATGTAATCTGGTCTGATTGAAGAGTGGCCATCAACTCTCACAATGATTTCGTTACTCGTTGCTGCGATTGCAGAATTTAAGCCATCAGGAGTTCTACCGCTGGGATTATCAATCACCTTGACCCGGGATTCACGCTGGGCGAGTGAATCTGCAATCTCTCTCGTTTTATCTCGAGATGGCCCTACGGAGATTGCAATCTCTATCGCACCTGAGTATTGCGAATTGAGCACGGCGCTAATTGATTCTTCAAGATGAGCAGCTTCGTTGACGACTGTGAGGATTACCGATACAGGTGGCTCTGTCCCACCGTGGGACTTATCACCCAGGAATTTCTCATCTCTCATAACGGATAAACGCTATCGCTTCATTACTCTTGCCAAGTGACTTCACCCCGCGCGATTCGATACTTCACCATACTTTCGATATCGATCGTCGCGCTATCGGGAATTACCTGGTTGGGCTTGGGACGGATTACTGCGGCCATTCCCAAACTCGATGTATTTGCCGGTCTAGAGGATCGCCCTAAAAGGGAGTCTTCTGCAGTCAATTATTTGATTGTCGGCTCCGATACTCGAGAGGGATTATCACGAGAAGAAACTAGGAGGCTCAAAGTTGGAACAACAGCGGTAGCCGCTGGAAAACGCTCAGACACAATGCTCTTGGTTCATATTTCAAAGAAGCGCGACAAAGCGGCGATTATCTCTATCCCTAGAGATTCCTTTGCGCTTATCCCCGAACATAAATCACTCACCTCAGAGAAGACAATTCCTGCTACTTACTCCAAAATTAACTCCTCATATAACTGGGGCGGCGCTTCGCTCTTGATTGAGACTTTTGAAAATATGTCTGGACTTCGTATCGATCACTATGTAGAGATTAACTTCGTAGGATTTGTTCGGATGGTCGATGCACTTGGCGGCGTTGAGATTTGTACCAAACGGGATATCAATGATCCCAAGAGCCACCTATCGCTTCCTGCAGGAACGCATCTCTTGGATGGAGTCGACTCATTGAAGTATGTCCGTTCAAGAACTTTTGATGGCTTAGGTGATTTAGGAAGAATGAAACGTCAACAAGAGTTTGCTGGAGCGATGCTAAGAAAGGCAACCAGCGCTGGAGTGCTTCTGAATCCAATCAAGCTACTTGATTTCATTAACTCCGCACTCGCGAGCGTTACTACTGATAGCGGACTATCTCAAGGTGATCTCTTAACGCTAGGTAAACAATTAAGAAATCTCTCTGCTTCAAATGTCAGAACTCTCACTATTCCTCTGAAGTATTACAACTACAACAAGAATGGGGTATCTGCGGCTGTCCTCTGGGATCCTGAGCTCTCTGCTGAACTATTTAAACGTATCAAGAATGATGATGCGTTGATCGATGAGGTCCGCCCTGAACCCTCAGCATCTCCAACTCTGGTGGATAAATTTGGAACTAAGACCGCATCAGATAATCCCTGCAATGAATCGAAGGGATAGTAAGTTTCGGCTATGAAGTTATCGGTGATTGGTACCGGTTATTTGGGCGCCACCCACGCCGCTGCGATGGCTTCGCTAGGCTTTGATGTAATAGGCGTAGATGTAGATCCAAAGAAGATTGAACTCCTTAAGGTTGGCAAGGTTCCATTCTTTGAGCCCGATCTAGAAGAACTACTTATCGCTGAAGTTAACTCTGGAAGGCTGAAATTCACCACCGATTTCTCCGAAGCAAGTGATTGCGATCTCCACTTCATCTGCGTAGGTACTCCGCAACAACAAGGCTCCCTAGCCGCAGATATGAAGTATGTAGATGCTGCACTTGATGCGATTGCGCCACATGCAAAAACTGGCTCGCTAATTGTTGGCAAGTCAACGGTCCCAGTAGGAACAGCTGAGCGACTATCTAAGAAATTGAAGGATCTCGGTTCGAAGGCAGAGCTGGCATGGAATCCAGAGTTCCTCCGTGAAGGTTTCGCAGTTGAAGACACCCTTCGCCCGAATCGCTTAGTTATTGGTGTTACATCAGATAGCGCTGAAGAGATCCTAAAGCGCGCTTATAAACCGTTACTAGATAATAATGTTCCTTGGATCCGTGCCGATCTTCCAACAGCTGAATTGGTTAAAGTTGCCGCTAACTCCTTCCTTGCCACAAAGATTTCATTTATAAATGCGATGGCAGAAATCTGTGAGGCAGCTGGCGGAGATGTGACTGTGCTTGCAAAAGCAATCGGTTATGACCCAAGAATTGGCTCAAGATTCTTACAAGCAGGAATTGGATTTGGCGGCGGTTGTCTTCCTAAAGATATCCGCGCCTTTATGGCTCGCTCCGAAGAGCTGGGAGCTAAGCAATCGCTGGAATTTCTCCGCGAGATTGACTCTATTAATCTCCGCGCCCGCCAACGAATGATCGATTTAGTCCGGTTGGATTTGGGGGCTGATCTAAAAGGAAAGCGGATTGCAGTATTAGGTGCGGCGTTTAAGCCCGATAGCGATGATGTTAGAGACTCCCCTGCGCTAGATATTGCCGCCCAAGTAGCAGCTGCTGGCGCAGCCGTTTATGTATTTGATCCAAAGGCCAACTCAAATGCCAAATTGCGATTTCCAGCGCTGAACTACTCCAACTCAGTTGAAGAATGCTTGAGCGGCGCGGAGATAGTTCTACACCTCACGGAATGGAAAGAGTTCCGGGCCTTGGATCCGATAAAGATAAAGAGCTTGGTGGCCCGCCCAAATATCATCGATGGTCGTAACGCCTTAGATAAGGCAGCTTGGGAGAGCGCTGGTTGGCACTTCCGAGCCTTAGGGCGCGCTACTCGTTAATTACGCCCTCTAGATAATCAACGGCATGGCTTACCTTTCCGAATAGGTCTCTATCTCCTTGAAGCGCTACATATCCAGTATGGCTAGTAGCTTTAATTATTCGGTATCCAGGTTCGTGGGCAAAGAGATGAAGAAATGGTTCGGTCATACCAAGATTTCGTGGCACATCAAAATTCATCACTAGAAACTCTTGGGTAAGAAGTTCGGTCTTTCCAAGTGGGAGTTGATTAGCCGATCGGACTGCATTTTCAAAGACCGAGGTATGCGCGTATTCCATGCTCCAGACCGAATCGATAGAAATGACTTCACTAACTTCAACAAATTCGCCATTGAGTGTGAACCTATAGGTAGCAACTCCACTCTGATTAGAACTCTTGACTCTCTCGTTGACTACGATTTGTAACTTCTTTAGAAGCTCTTGATTAGCTTGAGTAGGTTTTACGACGATTCGGTTACGAAACTTCGCGACGCTCATTACGGGATATGTTGCTAGTTGAGTACTGGCAGAATTTATAGCGACGATGGCTAAATGTTCATAGCGGGGTATCGAAGAAGTTTGAGTATCCAAGTGGACTTCTAAGCCAAGGCTCTCGGCAGCACGAGAGATAAATGCCGCTACCTCTATTTCTACCTTGATTCGATGGCTCATAATGTGAAGATACCTCAAGATAGAATCGTGCCTCCTATGTTGCCCCGAATAGTTCTTGCTTCTGCCTCGCCCTCTCGGCGCCGCCTTCTTGAGAGCAGCGGAATAACCCCTGAGGTGTTGATAAGTGGGGTCAATGAGGAAGATCCAGCATATGAATCACTCTCTCCGAGTGAACTAGTTCTCGCACTTGCGATCGTCAAGGCGCATACTGTTAAGAATTTAGTTAAGTATCCCTCTCTAGTTATTGGATGTGACTCCACTTTTGAGTTCGAAGGTAGATCACTCGGTAAGCCGCTAACAAGAGAGCGAGCAATCCAGCGCGCTAAGTTATTACGTGGAAATTCTGGGGTTCTCTATACCGGTCATTGCATCATAGATACGACGAGAGAAGTAGAGATAAGTGATATCGCTGCGACTAGAGTTCACTTCGCAGATATGAGCGATGCTGAGATTGAGGCATATGTTGATACTGGAGAACCACTAAATGTTGCTGGTGGATTCACTCTCGACGGGAAGAGCGCACCGTTTATCGCCCGAGTGGAGGGTGAGACTTCGAATGTAATTGGTTTATCACTTCCCTTACTCAAGCGGGCTATTACCTCACTTGGCTATGACTGGTTTGATTTCGTGACGAGAAAGTAATGACTCTCTACGCTGCCTACGGATCTAACCTTGATCCACGCCAAATGTTGCAGCGCGCTCCCCACTCGCCACACTTAGGAACTGGTTGGATTCGCGGCTGGCGCGTCACTTTTGGTGGTGAAGAAATTGGCTGGGAAGGTTCTGTGGCAACGCTCGCAGAAGATCGCGAAGCTTCAGTTTTTGTTTCCATCTACGACTTAACAAAACAAGATGAATCGGCGCTGGATGAATGGGAAGGTGTCACTACTGATCTCTATAGAAAAATCCGGCTAAGGGTAGAAACGATGACGGGTACGCAACTCTGTTATCTCTATGTATTGAACTCCTTTGAAGGAGGAAAGCCATCCACGCGCTATCTGGAGATCATGATTGCAGCCGCAATCGAAGCTGGTGCGCCTGATGATTACATTGCCGAACTTAGAGAGCGAGCGATACGGTAGGCAGATGACAGATAAAATCTCTCAACCGCTCGCAGCAGCTCAGAGCGCAGCGAAAGAGATTGCAGAGATGACCGGTAAAGCAAGCCACGAAATGTCTTTTACCCTCGGTTCTGGGTGGAGCGATGCCGCAAGTATCTTTGGCGAGCCGACTCATATGATTGAAATGTCAAAGTTAACTGGCTTTGCCACATCTACCGTCGTGGGACATGGCGGCCATATCTCTTCTTATACGATCAACAACAAAAACATTCTTATCTTTTTTGGTCGAACTCACCTCTATGAAGGTAAGGGAATAGATGCAGTCGTGCATGGCACTAGAACTGCAGTTAGTGCAGGCGCAAAGATCGTTGTGCTCACTAACGCCTGTGGTGGTATAAATCCAAATTACTCAGTCGGCCAACCAGTCTTAATTAGAGATCACATCTCACTTACTGGAATCTCGCCGATAAAAGGTGCGAATTTTATAGATTTAACAGATCTCTATAGCGCTCGACTTCGAGCACAACTCAAGTCCTATGATCCAACGCTTGCCGAAGGTGTCTATGCACATTGGCCTGGGCCCACTTATGAAACGCCAGCCGAGATTAAAATGATTGGAATCTTGGGCGCAGATCTCGTTGGAATGTCTACTGTCCCTGAGGCGATTGCTGCACATGCGATGGGAGCTGAGGTAATTGGCATCTCACTTGTAACTAACCCAGCAGCTGGATTGTCAAAGAATAAATTAAGTCATGAAGAGGTAATTGCTGCTGGAAAGGCTTCTGCTGAGAAAGTTGGCAAGCTCCTTGAGAATCTATTGAGAGTTTCATAGCCATGACTAATGAACTAGGTGAAGAATTAAAGGGAGAAGTCTTGGCCTGGATCGCAGAAGATCCAGATCCGAAGACTAAGGCCCTTCTCGAAACCTGGTTGGAATCAGGTGAAGTTGCAGAGATAAAGGCTTGTTTCCAGGGCTTTCTTGAGTTTGGAACTGCCGGAATACGTGGGCCGCTAGGACCTGGGCCATCACGGATGAATCGCGCCGTTGTATCGAAAACTGCCTATGGAATCGCAAGCTTCATGCGAATGAATTCACTGAAGTCAATCGTTATTGGACGAGATGCCCGCTACGGCTCAGAAGATTTCACTCGTGATACCGCGGAAATTATGAGTGGCGCTGGTTTCGAAGTTTTCGTACTTCCGCGCCCACTACCAACACCAGTCCTTGCATATGCAGTTCGAAAGCTTGGTTGCGATGTCGGAGTTATGGTGACCGCAAGTCACAACCCACCTCAAGATAATGGTTACAAAGTTTATCTTGGCGGAACAGTAAAGGGAGTTAGATATGAAGGCTCCCAAATAATTTCACCAACCGATAGTGAGATTTCTGCAGAAATCGCCAAGACTCCAAAATTAAATACCGTTCAACGCGGCACTGATTGGACCATCCTGGGCGAAGAGATAATCAATGAATATGTCCAGGCCATATCAAAGTTAGCGGACGCTCCCGAGAAGTTGAAGATTGTCTACACTGCTATGCACGGAGTCGGTAAAGAAACGCTCCTTAAAGTTTTTGCAGACGCTGGTTTTGAGCAACCGATTCTCGTCACCGAACAAGCTGAACCAGATCCCGACTTTCCCACCGTGGCGTTTCCCAATCCCGAAGAGCCAGGCGCAATTGATCTCTCATTAAAACTTGCTCGCGAAGTCGGTGCAGACCTAGTAATTGCTAATGACCCAGATGCTGATCGCTGTGCGGCTGCAATTGATGATGGTGGTTGGCGGATGCTTCGTGGTGATGAAGTTGGTGCGCTACTCGGTGAATATCTTGCTAGTAAGAGAGCTAGCGACAACAATGTCCTTGCCAATTCGATTGTTTCTTCTTCAATTCTCAAGAAAATCGCTGCTGCGTATAACCTTCCGTTCACAGAGACGCTGACTGGCTTTAAATACCTCGCTAAAGTCGAAAATCTCCGCTTTGGCTACGAAGAAGCGCTTGGTTATGCCGTCGATGCCAACTCGGTAAATGACAAAGATGGAGTCAGCGCTGCTCTCGTAATAGCCCAGCTCGCAGCGGATTTGAAGCGCAAAGGAATTACGATTGCTGAATACCTAGATGAAATCTGGAAAAAGTATGGATTTCATGGGACCAGACAGATTTCAGTGCGCACTAAGAGCATTTTAGATATTGAAACCATCATGGGTAAATTAAGAAATAGCCTCCCTAGTGAAATTGGTGGATTTAAGGTCACAGCCTTTGATGATTTAGAGAGACCAAGCGATGGTCTTCCGCCGACCAATGGAGTGAGAATCTGGCTTGATGGAAAGTATCGGGTGATAGTCCGCCCGAGTGGAACTGAGCCGAAGATGAAGTGCTATATCGAAGTAGTTACTAAGACAAAGGGAGAATCTCTGCCGATTCTAGATACGCTCGAGCGTGAATTCCGTACTCTTATGGCGGTAGCGTAAGCACATGAGCGAATTAGGTAACAAGCTAATTGATGGCTCAGAAAGTTCGCTGAGAGCTTTTCTAGATAACTTGCCGGGTGTAGATAAAGTCGGCGCCGAAGGTCGAGCTGCCATGTTGGGCACAAGAAGTATTAAAACAACAAGTAAAGCGAGAGCTATCGACCTTGCAATTAGCATGGTTGACCTAACGACTCTAGAGGGCGCAGACACTCCAGGAAAAGTTAGATCGTTATGCGCCAAGGCGCTTCGACCAGATCCGCGCGATTTAACAGTGCCCCATGTTGGTGCAATCTGTGTCTACAACGATATGGTGAAGGTTGCTCGAAATTACCTTGATTCGATCGGTGGCCAATCAATTCCAGTTGCTGCAGTCTCTACTGCATTCCCATCTGGAAGAGCCTCTATGGAAGTGAAGTTGCGAGATACGCTCGATGCGATTGAATCTGGAGCATCTGAGATTGATATGGTGATTGATCGAGGAGCATTTCTATCTGGAAAGTTTGGATTGGTCTTTGATGAGATCAGGGAAATCAAAGCTCTTTGTGGCGAAAAAGCACATTTAAAGGTGATTTTGGAGACCGGCGAACTTGCAACTTATGACAATGTCCGAAAAGCCTCCTATCTAGCGATGCTCGCTGGAGCTGACTTCATTAAGACAAGTACTGGAAAAGTTTCGCCAGCCGCTACCCCGCCGGTCGTGTTGGTTATGCTCGAAGCAGTCCGTGACTTCTTTGCCCTTACCGGTAAGAAGATCGGCGTTAAGCCCGCCGGCGGTATTAGAACTACAAAGGATGCGATCAAACAACTCGTTCTAGTTAACGAGACGACCGGTCCGGAGTGGCTGAGCCCCAAACTCTTCCGAATTGGTGCGAGCGCCCTACTAAATGATCTTCTTATGCAGCGGATGAAGCTAAGTAATGGCAGATATTCAAGCGCTAATTATGTTACGGTGGATTAATAATGAGCGCTGATATCTTCGAATATGCACCCGCTCCCGAATCTCGGGCAATCGTAAAGTTAAATAGTGAATATGGACTTTTCATTAATGGTAAATGGGTCCCGCCACAATCGAAGAAGAAATTTTCCTCCATAAATCCAGCTACTGAAGAGGTGCTGGCCAGAGTTTCCCAAGGTAACCAGGCTGATGTTGATAAAGCTGTTAAAGCTGCTCGAGCGGCCTATAACAAGGTCTGGTCAAAAACCAAACCAAAGGAGCGAGCCAAATACTTATTTAGGATTGCACGGCTTCTTCAAGAGCGTGCTCGCGAGTTTGCAGTCTTGGAATCCCTAGATAATGGAAAACCCATTCGCGAGACGCGCGATGTTGATGTTCCGTTATCAGCAGCTCACTTCTTCTATCACGCTGGTTGGGCCGATAAGCTCGAATACGCTGGTTACGGTGATAATCCCAAACCTTATGGTGTAGTGGCCCAGATAATTCCGTGGAACTTTCCATTACTCATGCTTGCTTGGAAGGTCGCTCCCGCACTCGCAACCGGAAACACCGTCGTGCTAAAGCCCGCAGAAACTACCCCGCTAACAGCGCTGCTATTTGCTGAAATTTGCCAGCAGGCTGAGCTACCTGCTGGTGTTGTAAATGTCGTTACTGGCGATGGCGCAACAGGTGCCGCACTTGTGAACCATGGCGATATCGATAAGGTCGCATTTACTGGTTCAACTGAAGTTGGAAAGCTAATTGCCTCATCGATTGCAGATCGTGGTATTCCGGCAACCCTAGAACTTGGTGGCAAGGGCGCAAACATTGTCTTTGATGATGCCCCGATTGATGAGGCGGTAGAGGGAATCATCAATGGAATCTTCTTTAATCAGGGCCATGTCTGTTGCGCCGGTTCACGTTTATTGCTTCAAGAAAGTATTGTCGATGATTTCTTAACCAAATTGCAATCCCGTATGGCAAAGATTCGAGTGGGTGATCCGCTCGATAAGAACACAGATCTTGGCGCGATTAACTCAGCCGCTCAGCTATCAAAGATTAAGGAGCTATCTGAATCAGGAACGAAAGAGGGTGCAAATGTCTGGAGCGCTCCATGTTCTCTACCCAATAAAGGTTTCTGGTATCCCCCAACAATTTTCACCGGTGTTACTCAAGCCCACCGTATTGCACGTGAAGAGATATTTGGTCCAGTCTTATCTGTTCTGACATTCCGTACCCCACAAGAAGCGATGGAGAAAGCAAATAACACTCCATATGGTTTATCTGCTGGTATCTGGACCGAGAAAGGCTCCAAGATTCTCTGGGCTGCGCAACAGTTAAAAGCCGGCGTCATCTGGGCTAACACCTTTAATAAATTTGATCCAGCTAGCCCATTTGGAGGATATAAGGAATCGGGCTGGGGCCGTGAGGGTGGTCGCCATGGTCTGGCGGCCTACATCAAGGGGGCAAAGTAATGCGGATTGATGTAATGAAGACTTACAAGCTTTATATCGGAGGGGCATTTCCTAGAAGTGAATCAGGGCGCTCCTATGAATTGAAGGATAAGAAGGGCAATTTCATAGCCAATCCGGCGCTAGCCTCTCGTAAGGATCTTCGCGATGCAGTTGTCGCAGCAAAAGCGGCTTTTTCAGGTTGGTCTCATGCGACTGCATATAACAGAGGACAGATCCTTTATCGCATGGCCGAGATGCTTGAAGGTAGAACTGAGCAATTTGTTGCTGAGATCAAGGCTCTCGAAGGCGTATCTGATTCGGTTGCTCGCAAGCAAGTTCAAGATTCGATTGATCTATGGGTCTGGTACGCCGGATGGAGCGACAAGATTTCAACTACTTCTGGTGGCACAAATCCAATTGCTGGTCCGTACTACAACTTCACTATCCCAGAGCCACTCGGAGTCGTTGGCGTGATTGCCGATGAGAAGGAATCGCTGTTGGGGTTAACGAGAGGTCTCGCTCCAGTCATCACAAGCGGAAATACCGCCGTCTTAATTGCAAGCGAGCGACTCCCCTTATCAGCAATATCACTTGCTGAAGTTATGGCCACTAGCGACCTCCCGGCCGGCGTCGTCAACATTCTTACTGGAAGCAAGAGCGAGCTAATTCCTTGGTTAGCTAGCCATATGGAAGTAGATGGAATAGATCTCTCAGGTGCGGATAAGAAGCTAGATGGTGAGATCAAGAAAGCCGGAACTGAAAACTTAAAGCGTATTTATCGCTTTGAAAAAGATGCCTCATTAAAGCGCATCTTGAGTTTTATGGAATATAAGACAGTCTGGCACCCAATCGGTATCTAAACGATTCTTGTAATAACTAGCGGCAGGCTTTCTGCAACTGAAGTACCGATAACCACAGCTCCATCTAAAGCAGCCTCAGCTCTTTCAAATCTCGTAGCATCATCTGTGTGAAGCGTAAATATCGGATCGCCCTTTTTTACTTGAGCCCCCGGTTTTGCAAGAATCTCAATACCTGCGCCAGCTTGGACTTTCTCGCCTTGTCGCTCTCGACCTGCGCCAAGACGCCAAGCTGAGATACCTACTTGAAGCGCGTTCATACTTGAGATTAGGCCATCACTTTGCGCGGTTATTACTTTCTTTTCTCTAGCAATGGGAAGTGCAGCATCTGGATCTCCGCCCTGGGACTTCACCATCCGGCGCCAATGATCCATAGCGCTTCCATCCTGCAGCGCCACTTCGGGGTCTTTTCCATTTACTCCAGCAGCATCGAGCATCTCTCGGGCAAGGAGGATAGTAAGTTCAACTACATCAGCTGGACCGCCGCCGGCAAGAACCTCAACTGATTCACGGACCTCTAGTGCATTTCCTGCAGTTAATCCAAGTGGGACATCCATCGCCGTAACAAGCGCTCGAGTCGTAACACCCGCGCGCTTACCTAACTCGACCATAGCGCTAGCTAACTCTCTCGCTTTCTCCGGATCAGACATAAATGCGCCATTACCGGTCTTGACATCCAAGATAAGTGCGCTAGTTCCTTCTGCAATCTTCTTACTCATGATTGAGGAAGCAATTAGCGGAATTGCTGGGACAGTGCCAGTTACATCACGGAGCGCATATAACTTCTTATCGGCTGGGGCTAGTCCGCTTCCGGCAGCACAGATAACTGCGCCACAATCTTGCAAGACCTTTAACATTTCCGAATTTGTTAATGATGCGCGCCAACCAGGAATTGATTCCATTTTGTCTAACGTGCCACCGGTATGTCCCAATCCCCTTCCAGAGAGTTGCGGGACTGCTGCGCCACAAGCTGCAACTAGCGGTGCTAAGGGAAGAGTTATCTTGTCGCCAACGCCACCTGTGGAATGTTTATCAACTGTCGGCTTATCAAGGGCGCCCCAATTCATCCGCTCACCACTATTAATCATCGCATCGGTCCAACGCGATATCTCACGGGAGTTCATTCCATTTAGTAGTATCGCCATGAGAAGTGCAGACATCTGTTCATCGGCCACAACCCCGCGGACATAGGCATCAATCACCCAATCAATTTGGGGATCGCTTAACTCTTGCCGATCTCGCTTGGCAGAGATGATTTCAACGGCTGCGAATAACTCGGCCATCATCAATTCAGATCTTTAGGTCCAAAACCCCAGGGAAGAATCACAGTCATATTTTTCGGCCCTTCTGGGGTCAATAGCTCTAAGGAATCTCCGCCATGCTCATAAAGAAGTTGGCGGCATCGGCCACAAGGTGAGAGCAAGTTTCCATCCTTATCCACACAAACAACGGCAATAAGTCGGCCGCCGCCGCTCATGATCAGCTCAGATACGAGCGAGCATTCGGCGCAGAGAGTTAGGCCATAACTTGCATTCTCTACATTGCAACCACTGATGACGCGGCCATCACTTACTAGCGCCGCAACGCCGACAGGAAATTTTGAGTATGGCGAGTAAGACTTCTTCATCGCTTCCGTAGCTTTAACTTGAAGCGCCTTCCAATCAATCTCCATAGATATTCCTAGGCTAATGACTTCCGCGCGTATACGGGATTCCATCAGCCGCCGGAGCTCTAACTTTTCCAACGAAACCAGATACCGCAATGATTGTTGCAATGTATGGAACCATAAGAAGGAATTCACTTGGGATGGCTGTTCCGATAATCGATAGTACGACCTGTAGGTTGTCAGCGAATCCAAATAGTAGAGCAGCAGCGACTGCGCCCTTTGGACTCCACCTTCCGAAAATAAGCGCAGCAAGGGCAATAAAACCCTTACCGGCAGTCATTTCTTTACCGAACATTCCCACCGCGCCCACCGTGAAGTAAGCGCCACCGAGTCCCGCCACAGCTCCGGCGAGGATTACATTTCTAAACCGAAGCGCATTGACTTTAATTCCGACAGAATCGGCAGCGGTTGGATGTTCTCCGACTGCGCGGGTACGAAGTCCCCAGCGAGTTTTAAATAGGTAGTAGTGGGTTAGCCCAACAGCAAAATACATCAGGTAGACGATGATGGTCTGCTTGAAGAGAACCGGGCCGATGATTGGTAATTTGGAGAGCAATGGGATTTCTATCGGCGAGAGAATCGGTCCACTGTTCCAGGTATCTTGATAAGGGATCAGCAACTTCTTATACAAGAAGCCAGTAAGCCCAATAACCAGAACATTAATGACGAACCCAAGGATGACTTGATCAATCTGGTATTTGATAGCAAAAGTTGCCAAAATCAATGAGATAAGTGCACCTGCAAATGGAGCCACGATTAACCCCCAAGTCGTGCTCTGGGTAAGGCTCGCTACGACACCCGCGGCAAAGGCAGCGGCTAGAAGTTGTCCTTCGATTGCAATGTTGATAACACCAGAGCGCTCACAGATAACACCGGCCATCGCGCCAAATATCAGTGGGACTGCAAGTAAGAGTGCGCCTTGGAAGACTCCCGTTAGCGGAATGAAGCTCCCTTTTGCTGCCCAAGAGAGAAATGCCATTAGTAGCGAGAAAGCTCCGATAAAAGAGAAGGTTCCGACTTTCTTACCTTTCAAGAAGAATAAATAAGATGCAATTGTTGATATCGCTGCTAAAGATATAAAGATGATTGCTGCTGTTTTTGAGTTAATAATCCATTCATTAATCAATACCCATTCATCGCGAAGCACAAAGCCATAGGTAACATCTGCCGAATCTTTAGCAAGGAAGATAAATGGAATGCTAGCTAAGAGAGTGAATATTCCGAGCGTGTAGATACCTCGTCGGGTTCGCCTTTGGGCGGGAGTTAGATTAGAGATTTTGGCCATTATCCATTCCAACCCTTCGCAGCCATGCCGGTAGATGAGTTGATGTTCTTTAATCTAAAGAGCGCCTTCACTAACGCAGGAGCCGCAATGAAGAGAATGATGAGCGCCTGAATGACAAGAACTAGATCAAGTGGGGTATCTGTCTTTGCTTGCATCATCTGACCGCCTACGCGAAGCGATGCAAATAGGAATGCAGATAAAACGACTCCGAGCGGCTTTGCGCGCCCAAGAAGTGCAACAGTGATTGCATCAAAACCAAATGATCCTGCGATTCCTACAGTAAGTGCATACTCACCACCGAGGACATTTAGCGCACCGCCCAGTCCTGCTAGGGCGCCGGCAACAATCATCACCGATGTGGTTACAAAGGCAACTGACATACCGGCGGTCCGCGCAGCGGTGGCATTTGCCCCAACAGCGCGGAATCTAAAGCCGAGAGTTGTTTTGTTTAGCAAGAAAGCAATCAACCAAGCAACTAGCAGTGAGATCAAGATAGCAACGCTGATTCGGAATTCGCTTCCCAATATTTTCGGTAACCGAGCGCTCTCCAAAATGTCTGGGGCAATCGGATCATTTCGTCCTTCGCGCAAGAATGCTTGAGTCTTCAACAACCAGAGCAAGAGATAGCTGGCAACGTAATTAAGCATGATCGTGACAATAACTTCGTGCGCACCAGTCTTTGCTTTGAGTAAGCCAACAATTCCACCGTAGATTCCGGCGATAAATACACCAAATAGCATCGCAACGATGATGTGAAGTAGCGGTGGTAATTCAAAAGTAAATCCAATATATGAAGCCCCAATTGCACCAAATATGAATTGGCCCTGGGCTCCGATATTGAAGAGTCCGGCACGGAATGCAAGTGCTACTGATAGGCCAGCAAGAATAAGTGGTGCAGCAACAACTAAGGTTTCGGAGATCGGATAAAAACCTTGGCCACCACCTTGGCGAGCCAAGTTTGGATCGTAGAAAGCTCCCTCAAAGAGCGCGACATAGGCATTCCAGGCTGTGGCAGCGCCAGCTTTGACCATCTCCCAGGGTTCGGAGCGAAGGGCAAGAACCTTCGCATCTGAGAATGCAATTAATAAGCCGCCGATAAGCATCGCGAGTGCAAATGCGAGGAGCGGAAGTAGTGCTGAGCCGTTAAATATCTTTTTCACGCCGACTTACCCTTCACCCCAGCCATCAAGAGTCCTAACTCATTACGAGTTACGCTCGGAGCGACGATATCGATGATGCTTCCGTGATACATAACAGCAATTCGATCAGCTAGAGCCATAACTTCATCTAGCTCATTACTAAATAGGAGGACTGCCCGTCCAGCATCTCGCTCAGCCAGGATCCGTTCATGAACAAATTCAATCGAACCGACATCAAGGCCACGGGTTGGCTGAGAGGCGACCAGTAACTTAACTGGACGAGTTAATTCGCGGGCCAGCACAACTTTCTGTTTGTTTCCACCGGAGAGCGATGAAGCCGGATCGGAGATACTCTGGAGGCGAACATCGAATTGCTTTGTGTACTCCTCAGCGTTACTCCTAATTTTTTCAAGATCCAATATCCCTGACTTCGAAATCGGAGCGCTATGGAATGTGTCAAGGATCAAATTTTCAGCAATACTAAAGGAGCTAATCAGCCCATCTAGCTCACGTGATTCAGGGACAAAGGCGATACCTGATTCAAGTGATTCATTCACGGTCTTACCAACTATCTCATTTCCATCAATAGAGATTGAACCGTAGATATGCGGCTCTAAGTTCAGAATTGCACGTGCCAGCTCAGTCTGGCCATTACCTTGAACTCCGGCGACCGCAAGTATCTCACCGGCTCGGACATCAAAATTGATATCACTAACAAGTGCGCGGCCTCGATTGTCGGTCACCTTCAAATCGCTAATCTTCAAGATGACGGGACCAGGAGCAAATGGCTTCTTTGCGACTTCAAGATCTACCGGTCTACCTACCATCATTGAAGCTAACTCCTCTTGGGTAGCAGTTGGTTCTGCCTTGCCAACAACTTTGCCTCGTCTGATGATAGTAATCTCATCGGCGACCTCTTGAACTTCGCGAAGTTTGTGAGTGATAAAAATGATTGACTTGCCCTGTTTCTTCAACTCACGCATAACATTTAATAGTTCATCAGTCTCTTGTGGGGTTAATACTGCCGATGGCTCATCAAGAATAATGATTTTTGCATTGAAGAAGAGCGCCTTGATGATCTCAACTCTCTGCTGTACGCCAACCGGTAAATCTTCAATCAGAGCATCCGGATCTATTTCAAAATTAAAACGCTTAGCAATCTCCATTATTTGTGTGCGAGCGTCTCGCAAATCTAACGTTCCAACGCCACGGATTTTTTCGTGCCCAAGGACAATATTCTCCGCAACAGTAAATACCGGAATCAACATGAAGTGCTGGTGAACCATTCCAATACCGGCAGAAAGCGCATCGCTCGGCTCATTGACTTGGATTCTCTCTCCATCAATGAGAATTTCGCCAGAATCTGGCTGCAAAAGCCCAAAGAGAATATTCATCAAAGTGGACTTTCCAGCGCCATTTTCACCAAGGATCGCATGAATCTTGCCTGCTTCAACCTTTAAATCGATTGCATCATTGGCTACAAGGGAGCCGAAACTCTTCGTAATACCGCGTAATTCAACTGACATGAATCGAGTAATCCCCTATTTCTCGCCAAGTAATGGGTGAAAATCTATCGGAAAATTAGGGAAAAGAAAACGAGCCAGGTGATTTCTCACACCTGGCTCGCCTTTTACTTAGTGTTTTATAGGTCGATTGAACCGTTAATGATTCTCGCGCCAATTAACTTCAACTCACGCTTTACCTTCGAAGAAATCTTCGAATTGAAGTCATAGAACGGAGCTAATCCAGTTCCCTTATTCTTAAGCGTTCCTAGGTAAGAAGTGCTTGAGAATTTGCCTTTTCTCTGATCCTTAATTACTTGGGCAACAGAAGTTCCAACGCCCTTGAGTACTGAAGTCAGGATTACTGACTTGTACTGCGGGACAGCAATAACTCCATCTGAGTCAACCCAGATAACTACTGATTGCTTGCTGGTCATTGCGTTCTGTGCAGTTGCGCCACCAAGGCCTCCTGCTACTGGGAAGATTACATCTGCCTTCTGTAGCTCGAATTGCTTGGAAATCTGAAGAGCCTTTGCCTGATCTGAGAAGTTACCGACAAATGTTCCGTCTTTCTTCTCTGGATCCCAGCCAAGTGCCTTTACATTTTTCTTGTTTCGCTCGTTGTAATAAGCGACTCCCTTAACGTATCCATCCATGAAATCGGATACTGCTGGGAAGTTCATGCCGCCATAGGTAGCTACAACGCCGGTCTTCGAGTAAGAAGCAGCAAGGTAACCTGCTTGGAATGAAGACTGATTAGTTGCGAACAACAGACCCTTATGGTTTGAGTCTCCGGAACCGCCACCATCAACGATTGCGAAATTAGTATTTGGATACTTTTCAGCAGCTTCTTCAAGAGCGCCAGCAATCAAGAAGCCAACACCGATAACGATGTCGCAACCTTCATCAACTAACTTCTTGATATTTGGAGCGTAATCAGCATCAGTTTGAGCAACTAGGTATTTGACCGTTGTTGACTTGTTTGCCACGGACTGCGCGCCAGCCCATGCAGATGCGTTAAATGACTTGTCATCGACACCACCGGTATCAAGCGCAAGACATGCTTTTGTATTTGCTGCAGAGGCTGGGGCTGTGACTCCGAGAACGGAGAGAGAAGCAGCAACCGCGACAGCGATGAGACGTGTTGATCTCTTCAATTTATTTCCTCCCGAGGGGTTTGTACGTACGTTTGGGGAAGCGTGAGCAAACCCTATCGGGAAGGCATTACCGGCACTTAATCGCATTGTTTTGGCCGTTTCACATGTCGCGCCCAAGGTGCGCTGCGACACAGATTCTGAGGTCGAACTCTAAACCCTGACTTTAACCTTTGAGCTCCTTTACCGCTTTCACAACGGCGTTTTGGCCAGGGCGGAGCTTGATGGCCAACCCGTCATTTGCCAATCCATATTTTCTACCGAATATCCCTAACTCTTCATCAACAATATCTATGAGCGCACGATTCTCAAGTCCAAGTCGAACCAATTGTGCGATTGGTTTCTTTAACTTCTTCTCAATAACAGCGATAACTCTCGAATTGGACTCCAAATTTGCAAAGTACTGATCTGGGTTGCGCGCAATGTAAAGAGTTCGAGGCTTTCTATTAATCACAATCTCATAAACCTTTGAGTCTCTGTCCCAGAGCGAGTAGATGACATCGGCTCTTTCAAGAGAGGTATTTAGATTTTCAACATCTCCGCTAAATGGAATTTGTAGTACTTCTACTCCTTTTGTGGCAGCGATAAATGATTCGTTGACTTCATTTGTTCCCGCAACGATAGCTACAACTTTCGATTTACTTCTAACTCGGGCAATGGTGCCAGCAATGCGCGCTGCTTCTAATTCATCAAAGTAGATATTTGAGATATTTAGTTGTGCGAGAGTTTTATCATTGATCGGTGCGAACTGTGTTTCTGGGTACTCCATAGAGACGCGGCGAACAGTTTCTCGGTAGCCGCTTCCAACAGTGATAATCAAGGTGTAGCCGTTCTTCGCTAAGAAGCGGAGCTTTGAGAGTCGATCTACGGCAGTACCGCTAGTGGGGACTTCCCGTACGAATGGTGGCACGAGATTGAATCGCTTTTTGGCAAGAGCAAGAGCCTCACTTACCGCATCATTGAAGCCGCCATCGCCTTTGAAGCCGATGTCATATGCAATAGCAATCCGTGGAGTTCGCTCTTCAGCGCCAACCGCCGCTACAGGGAGCATAAGTGAGAACGCTAAAACAGCAATCCGGATGCGCATCTCTAATTTGGGAATTGGGTGCCTGGTACTAAGCCGAGCGCATCGTAAGTACTCTTCAAAGTCTTATTTGCCACAACGCGGGCTTTCTCGGCTCCTTCGCGGAGTATCGAAATTAGCGCTTCCTCATCTTTCAGAAGTTCTTCTGCTCGTGACTTAACCGGTGTGAAATAGTCTGTGACCACTTCAGCAACAGCGCTTTTAAAATCTCCATAGCCTTTGCCGGCAAATTCATTTTCGAGGTCTGCAATTGACCTACCCGATAGAGATGAATGAATCGTCAGTAGATTAGAGATTCCTGGCTTATTTTTCTCATCAAACTTAACTTCTTTTCCAGTATCGGTGACCGCGCTCTTTACCTTCTTTACATTAACGTCAGCGCTATCCAAGATATCTATTACTCCGGAATTTGATGCGGCAGACTTACTCATCTTCGCAGTTGGATCTTGAAGGTCATTTATCTTGGCAGAAGCCTTGATGATATGTGCCTCGGGGACGGTAAAGGTATCGCCGTACTTTGAATTAAATCGTTGCGCTAAATCTCTAGTGAGTTCTATATGTTGGCGTTGATCTTCACCTACTGGCACTTTATTTGCTTGATAGAGCAAGATATCGGCGGCTTGGAGCATGGGGTATGTAAAGAGGCCGACGACGGTTCGGTCCGCTCCAGATTTCTGGGACTTATCCTTGAATTGAGTCATCCGGCTAGCTTCACCAAAGCCAGTTATGCACTCAAAAACCCAACCCAATTGATTATGTTCTGAGAGATGCGACTGGATAAATAGAGTGCACTTCTTTGGATCAAGTCCAAGTGCAATTAATTGGGCCGCAGATGCGAGAGTCCGTCGACGTAAGGCCGACGGCTCGGTCTCGATAGTAAGTGCGTGAAGATCTACGATGCAGTAAAAAGCGTCATTACCTTCTTGTAGCTCAACCCATTGTTTTACTGCACCAAGATAATTTCCGAGATGCAGCGACTGCGCAGTTGGTTGTATGCCCGAAAGGATCCGCTTCACTTGGTTATTCTCTCAGGTGTTTGTTCGAATTCGTGTTCGTCAATAGAAGTGAACCAACGCGTTTACCTTCCATTGATAAGACTTTTATCTCTGCACCCGGGACTTCCACCACATCGCTTACTTCTGGAATTCGACCGAGTTCATGCATCACATATCCGCTGAGAGTTTCATAAGGACCCTCAGGAATCTCAACACCGGTCTGCTCTGCGAGATCTTCCAGGGCAATTAAGCCGTCGATTTCGAAGACGCCGCTTTTTTGAGTGTTCGAGACCTCTTCGGCGACATCGTCATACTCATCGTGAATATCGCCAATTAGCGTCTCCACTAAATCTTCAAGTGTGACAATTCCATCGGTGCCACCATACTCATCAAGCACGATCGCGATCTGTTGGCGCTTTGCGCGCATCTCAGAGAGAGCTGGAAGAACTCCCTTTGTTCCTGGCAAGAAGATTATCGGACGGACAATATCCATAACCGTTTTACTATTTTCGGGACGTTCAAGTAAGTCTCGCGCGTGGATAAATCCAATCACCTCATCGCTGGTACCTCGAACAACTGGAAAGCGAGAATGTGCCTTCTCGACGGCAACCCTTATCGCCTGATTAAGCGAGAGCCCGGCATCTAGAAAATCGACTGCAGTACGCGGCACCATAACCTCATGTACCTGTCGCTCGCTTGCATTGAAGACTTCTTCGACGATGTCGCGCTCTTCTTCAGAGAGCGCTTTATGGCCGGTTACAAGGTCGACTAACTCCTCTTCGGTGATCTCTTCGCGAGACGCCTTGGGGTCAATGCCAAAAGCTCGCAAAATAAGATCAGAGGAATGAGCTAAAAGCCAGATCAAGGGACGAAATACGAATGCGACAATTGAGACCGGAGTTGCTACTGCAAGGGCGATCTGTTCTGTCTTATAGATTGCAACCCGCTTAGGAACTAATTCACCAAGAACTAGTGAGAAGTAAGCAATCACGAGGGTAAGAAGGACTAACGAGAACCCCGCCGCAACATTTGTACTAAGTCCCCAGCCCTCAAGGATTGGAATCAAGTAATCTCCAAGTTGATCCGCACCGAAGGCAGCTGAGAGAAATCCAGAGAGAGTTACCCCTACTTGGACGGCCGCCAAAAAGTTTTTGGGATGGCTGGCGAGCTCTGCCACTTTCTTTCCGCGTCGACCCCTCTCGGCCATTGCTTTGATCTGGCCCTCACGGAGTGAGATCAGGGCGATTTCAGCGGCAACGAAGATTGATCCGAGGAGGATGAAGAGGAGTACGACTAATAGGTCGCTTGAGAATGCAGCGACCGAAAACGCACCATCGGGGTCCATAGGCTCGCTAAGGGTAGCCGAAGGGTGAAAAAGAAAGCCAAAAACCCTTCCCTCACGCTCAGCTCTCGCATAGCCTTCGCCCGACCCACAAAGTGGTGGGACCTTGCTTCATCCAACGGACCGTCGGGCACGTACCTGCCCGGAGAAGGAAGTGAAAAAATGGCATCAGTCGTATTTAAAGATGCATCTCGCATCTATCCCGGAACCACAACTCCTGCTGTAGATAAATTGAATCTCACAGTAAATGATGGTGAGTTCCTTGTACTCGTCGGACCATCTGGCTGCGGAAAATCAACATCGCTTCGCATGCTTGCAGGTTTGGAGGAGATCGATACCGGAGCTATCTACATCGGAGATCGCGATGTCACAAATGTCGCGCCAAAAGATAGAGATATCGCAATGGTCTTCCAGTCTTACGCGCTTTACCCACATATGACAGTCGCAGAAAATATGGGCTTCGCGCTCAAGATTGCCGGGGTGGCGAAAGAAGAGCGCGATCGCAGAGTCCTTGAAGCTGCCAAGTTACTCGATCTTGAACCTTATTTAGAGCGCAAGCCAAAGGCGCTCTCCGGTGGACAACGTCAGCGCGTTGCTATGGGCCGCGCAATTGTTCGCGAACCACAAGTCTTCTTGATGGATGAGCCGCTATCAAACCTTGATGCGAAGCTCCGAGTTGCTACAAGAACTCAGATCGCAGCGCTCCAGCGCCGACTTGGAATCACCACAGTTTATGTAACGCATGATCAGGTAGAAGCCATGACCATGGGTGATCGCGTTGCGGTCCTCAAGGATGGCCTACTGCAACAAGTAGATACTCCACGCAATCTTTATGATCGTCCAGCAAATGCATTCGTCGCTGGCTTTATTGGTTCGCCTGCGATGAATCTCTTGATTGCACCTGTCTCTGGCAGCAAAGCCAAGCTCGGCCATCTCGATATTGATGTTCCATCAAAGGCTGGAGATTCGGTAATTGTTGGTATCCGCCCCGAAGGTTTTGCTCCCGCCTCTAAGGGATTTGAAGTTCAAGTAGAGGTTGTTGAGGAACTTGGTGCCGATGCGTTCGTTTACGGAAAGCCAACCGATAGCGCCGTTAAGTTCAATAATGCCAGCGATGAAGGCGCCCAGGTAATTATCCGTTGGGATCCAAAGAACCCTCCAAAGCCGGGACAGACCGTTACAGTTTCGGCCAAGGGCGAATCAATTCATCTATTTAGCGCTGCAACTGGCGATCGCATCAGCTAAACAGAAATCAAAAAAGCCCCCGATTTCGGGGGCTTTTTTAGTTAGGAATCTATTTCATTGCTTTCTGGAGATTCTCATCAATCGCCGCCAAGAACTCTTGGGTATTTAGCCATGGCGCATCATTACTTATAAGAAGCGCAAGATCCTTTGTCATCTTTCCGCTCTCAACTGTCTCGATACATACTCGCTCCAAAGTTGAGGCGAACTTTGCGACTTCTGGAGTGTTATCTAACTTTGCGCGGTGTTGGAGACCTTGAGTCCAGGCAAAGATTGAGGCAATTGGATTTGTAGAAGTAGCTTTTCCGGCTTGGTGATCGCGATAGTGGCGTGTGACTGTTCCGTGAGCAGCCTCGGCTTCTACGGTCTTGCCATCTGGGGTCATCAAGACCGAGGTCATAAGACCAAGTGAGCCATAACCTTGTGCGACAGTATCGCTCTGGACATCGCCATCGTAATTCTTACATGCCCAGATATAGCCACCTTCCCAACGAAGAGATGTTGCAACCATGTCATCAATTAAGCGGTGGTCATACTCAAGACCAAGCTTGTCGAACTCCGCTTTAAATTCGCTCTCGAAGATTTCGGCAAAGATATCTTTGAAGCGACCATCGTAAGCTTTAAGGATCGTATTCTTTGTTGAGAGATAGACCGGGTACTTACGGGTCAACCCGTAATTAAACGATGCACGTGCAAAGTCTCGGATGGATTGATCTAGGTTGTACATCGTCATCGCTACGCCAGAACTTGGAAAATCAAAAACATTGAATTCCATCGGCGCTGAACCATCAGCCGGGGTGAAGGTAACTGTTAACTTTCCAGCCCCAGGCACTTTGAAATCAGTAGCGCGGTACTGATCTCCAAAAGCATGACGACCGATCACGATCGGCTTACTCCAATGAGGAATCAACCTTGGAACATTTTTTATAATAATGGGCTCCCGGAAGATCACTCCACCGAGGATGTTACGAATCGTTCCGTTCGGGGACTTCCACATTTGTTTGAGATTGAACTCTTTTACTCGAGCCTCATCTGGGGTGATGGTCGCGCACTTAACGCCTACTCCGTGCTTCTTTATTGCGTTCGCACAATCGATTGTGACCTGGTCATTTGTTGAGTCACGGTATTCAATGCCAAGGTCGTAATACTCAAGATTTATATCAAGATAAGGAAGGATGAGTTGCTTCTTGATGAAGTCCCAGATGATTCGGGTCATCTCATCACCATCTAGCTCAACGACTGTTCCTTCTACTTTTATCTTTGACATTGCTTCCTCTCTATAGATCTTTCACATCTGCTTGCTTTGAGCGGACTGCTTCGGCTGCCTTCTTTAGCTCTTCAAGTTCATTCGTTGAAAGTGAGCCTTCAACGACCTTGGAAATTCCATTTCTTCCAATCTCAGCCTCTACGCCAAGGTAGACACCGGAGATTCCATATTCTCCAGTGACCCACGCACATACCGGCATCACTTCACGCGAGTCGGTGATTACGGCGCGCGCCATTCGAGAAGCAGCAGCAGATGGAGCGTAATAAGCAGAACCAGTCTTTAATAGCGCAACAATCTCAGCGCCACCATTGCGAGTCCTCGTAACTAGATCTTCTATCTCAGCGGGGGCAAGTAACTCGCTTAATGGTTTCCCATTCACTGTGCATCGACTTGGGACAGGCACCATCGTCTCACCATGAGAACCTAGGGTTAGAGTTTTAACCGAAGATACTGGGACGTTTAACTTTTCGGCGACAAAGTGAGTGAATCGTGCAGTATCAAGCATTCCTGCTTGGCCCATGACGCGATTATGTGGAAACTTAGATGCAATCTGGGCAAGCGCAGTCATCTCATCAAGTGGATTTGATACGACAATCAAAACTGCATTTGGAGAGTGCTTGGCGATATTTTCAGCAACGCCACGGACGATACCTGCGTTAACTCCAATTAAATCCATCCGGCTCATCCCCGGCTTGCGCGGTAATCCAGCAGTTATGACTACCACATCGGAGTTTGCCGTTGCTTCATATCCAGCACCTTCTGCGTTGGTTGTCTGTCCGATAACTTTGGTCTCAAATCCTTCAATAGATCTTGACTGATTTATATCTAACGCAATGCCTTCTGGCTTACCTTCAACGATGTCGGTGATGACGACGGTTTCGAAGATGTCATATTCCGCTAATCGAAGAGCGGTCGTAGATCCATAGAATCCAGCCCCAACAACGGTCACTTTCCCTGATCTGCTCATAGCGGCAGAACTTACCGGCTACCTCCGCGGAAGCGCCAATGCGACGGTTATGAGCGAGACCACTAAAAGAAGCGTAACTATTTTCTCTAACGGTCGGCTGGTTCTAAAACCTGGGATCGAAAAGGTAGCTAGAGCTATCGCGAGTGTGATGGCGCCAATTCGAACTGATAATAAGCCGGAGATTGCAAGAGCAACTAGTGCGATCAGATAAGAGAACCGTTTCAATGAAGGCTCTTTCGAGCAAGCTCCAGAACATTCCTCAGTAACATTGCACGCGTAAGCGGACCGACCCCGCCCGGGACCGGTGAATAAGCGCTTACTTTCTCGTAAACACTTTGGTCTACATCGCCGACTAATTTATCCCCGATTCGAGTTAAGCCGACATCAATCACGACGGCACCTTCTCTGACCATTTCACTCTTCAAGAAATGAGGTTGTCCTAAAGCAGCGATAATAATTTCAGCGCGATGTAAATGAGAGATTAGATCGCCGGTCTTTGAATGAGTGATAGTAACGGTCGCGTTTGCGCCTTTCCCGGAGAGTAAGAGACCTAAGGGTCTTCCTACCGTAGTGCCTCTTCCGAGCACTACGACATCTTTACCTTCCCAGGAAATTCCATTTTGAGATACCAACTCAAAAATCGCTTGAGGCGTGCAAGGCAGCGGCGCTCTCTCTTGAAGCACCAATTTTCCAAGATTCATTGGGTGTAACCCATCGGCATCTTTGGTGGGCTCGATTTTTTCTAAGATTACATTTGCATCGATTCCCATTGGTAATGGGAGTTGGACTATAAAGCCGGTGCAATTTGAATCGCTATTTAACTTAGCCACCGCTGCGAGAATCTCACTCTCAGAGGCGCTTTCGGGTAACTCAATACGGATCGCGTTGATTCCTACCTCTGCACAATCGCGATGCTTCCCGGCTACGTAAGAGTGCGAACTCGGATCGGCGCCGACCAGGATTGTTCCAAGGCCCAGCTTTAAGTTTTCAGATTTAATTTGCGAGGCGATTTTGGTCTTTAACTCAGCGGCAAGTTTTCGCCCATTAAGAATCTTCACCGTCGCTGCCATGCGGAGAGTCTAATTTACCGCTTTAGCTTTGCGAGAACTCTAGGAGTGAGGATGAAGAGCGCGCCACCAAGCGCAAATTGCGCCGTTACAACGATTGGTAGAGCCCACCAAATTGGCCCAACTGACGGCAGATTCGCAGATAAAAGTTGACCGCTGCTTGCTCTAGCAATCGCAAAAAACAACGCCAATGAAATTAGCGAGGTTGCAATATAGAAACGTCTGGTCTCACTTAAGTCGCTATAGGTTTGTAGACCATAACGAGAAATTACCGCTCCGATTCCTAATATGAATATCGATAGGAAAAGTACGAGAAATTGGTTAGTGACTGGCAGGGCACCTAATAACGGAATTGCTGGAATCTCATCGATACGATGGCTAAACGGAGAGAGCAAGCTTCCTTCACCAATTGAAATGCCAGCACCGGATATGTAACTAAGCGTTGCCACCGCAACATTTGGTAGATATAAAAGTTGACCTAGCAGTAAGACTAATCCCCCGAAAATTCCCGGTTCAATCACTCGAGTTAGATTCAAAACTATCTCAAAGTGATAGATCAACGAGGCTGCCAAGATAAGTGAGCTGAAACCTAACAACGCAACTAGGGCAATCCAAATTATTCGTAGCGCACGTTGCCAGGGAAACTGTACCGAGTGCTTTGGTAGCGCTCCGCTAACTAGAAATGCCGATAGCGCTGAAACTATGAAGAGAATCGGGATTGCAATGTAAGGAGCCACGCTTACAGTCTCCCCGAGCGATGTGTACACAAATAGATAACCCAAAAGCGCATAACTAGTAGCAATTGAGATTATGTAAGAGCGACGCTCGCGGTGGTTTGGCTCACCGAGAGTCTCAACCATTCGAAGATACCCACTTCTCGTGGCGAAGAACGGAATTAGTAAGCCACCGACAGGTAAAAATGTAAAAGAACCAGAGATAGTGGCATCAGAAAGTGAGAGTTGGAGTGGCACTTGATGAAGTGCAAGAAATATCCAGAGCGCAGCACGAAGTGGATCGGCGGTATTTCCAGATGAACTTCCCGCAGTCGCCCAAGCAACTAATGAGATAAAAGCTATTGGGAGAAGAATCAAAGTAAGACTACGAATCCCTTGTTGGATACCAACGCGCAGGACTCGCGTCATTGCTAGGCTTTTAGAATTCCGCGAAGTAGTCGAGCGGTCTCACTGGGGGTTTTGCCGACTTTAACTCCAGCTGCTTCGAGAGCAACTTTCTTCGCTTCAGCGGTTCCAGAAGAACCCGAGACAATTGCACCCGCATGTCCCATGGTCTTTCCCTCGGGAGCGGTAAATCCAGCAACGTATCCAACGACTGGTTTAGTTACATATTCCTTGATAAATGTAGCGGCTCGCTCTTCTGCGTCGCCACCAATCTCGCCAATCATCACGATTGCTTCGGTGTTGGGGTCATCTTGGAATGCACGGAGGCAATCAATATGTGTTGTTCCAATTATTGGATCTCCACCAATGCCAACGGCTGTGGTGAAACCAATATCTCTTAACTCATACATCATCTGGTAAGTAAGAGTTCCAGATTTAGAGACTAAGCCGATCTTGCCAGGGCCCGTGATATCAGAGGGAGTAATTCCGATATTGCACTTTCCAGGAGAGATTAGACCAGGACAATTTGGTCCAATGATTCGAGTCTTCCCTTTTTCTTGGGAATAGGCGAAGAAAGCTGCTGTGTCATGTACCGGGATTCCTTCGGTGATAACTACTACCAATGGCAGTTCGGCATCAATCGCATCCACCACAGCGGCCTTTGCAAACTTTGGTGGCACAAAGACCACGGAGGCAGTTGCGCCGGTGGCAGCAACTGCTTCCTTAACAGAGTTAAATACTGGAAGTTTCTTTCCCTCTATTTCAACTTCTAGGCCACCTTTTCCAGGCGTTACGCCGCCAACGATCTTTGTTCCACTAGCGATCATCCGGCGAGTGTGCTTTGTACCTTCCGATCCAGTCATGCCTTGGACAATCACTTTTGTGTTCTCATCAATAAAGATTGTCATCGCTTCGCCGCCAATTCTGCTGCGCGCGCGGCAGCCCCATCCATGGTATCTAGTTGAGTTACAAGTGGATGGTTAGCTTCATTGAGAATTCTTCTTCCCTCATTAACGTTATTTCCATCTAATCGAACTACTAGCGGTTTGGTCGCCTTATCGCCCAGTATCTCCAGGGCTTGGACAATTCCATTTGCAACCGCATCACAGGCGGTTATTCCACCAAAGACATTGACAAATACCGATCGAACTGCGGGGTCGCCTAAGATGATTGAGAGTCCATCAGCCATGACTTGAGCAGAGGCGCCGCCACCAATGTCTAGGAAGTTAGCGGGCTTGACACCAAATTTCTCACCCGCGTAAGCAACTACATCAAGAGTACTCATGACTAGACCGGCGCCATTTCCAATGACTCCGACCTCGCCATCAAGCTTGACGTAATTCAAATCTTTTTCTTTCGCGAGCGCCTCAAGTGGATTGGTAGCGGCGTGATCGATTAGCGACTCATGATCTGGGTGGCGAAAAGCGGCGTTATCATCGAGAGTTACTTTCCCATCAAGCGCGATAATCCTGCCCTCTTTCGTCTTTACGAGTGGATTCACTTCAACAAGCGTTGCATCTGATTCTTGGAAAGTTTTCCAGAGCGTTACCAATACATCAGCTACATCATTTATTACATCTTCGGGAAAAGCACCCTTTTTAACAATCTCAATTGCTTTTGCTTTATCAAGACCTTGATTGGCATTTACATGGACCCGCGCTAATTTCTCAGGAGTCTTATGCGCAACTTCCTCGATATCCATACCGCCAGCTACCGATGCCATTACCAAGAAGGATCTAGCGGCGCGATCAAGGAGGATAGCTAGGTAATACTCGCTCTCAATCGGAGCTGCCCCTGTAATCATTACTTTTCGAACTAAATGACCTTTTATATCCATGCCCAAGATTGCTTTTGCTTTTTCAAATGCATCATCAGGGTTTTCAGCTAACTTAACGCCGCCGGCTTTACCGCGTCCGCCAATCTTTACTTGTGCTTTAACGACGACTCTGCCGCCTAGCTTTTCCGCTGCAGCACGCGCTTCTTCCGGAGTGGTTGCTACCGCACCACCTAGGACTGGAACGCCTTTTGCTTCGAAGAGATCGCGGGCCTGATATTCAAATAGGTCCATGGGTCATAACTTATCTACTGGGGCATAGCGGAGCAACAAACGCTTCTCGCCATAGCTTCCAAAGTTGATAGTCGCTTCTGCCTTTTCACCTTCACCTGAGACTGATATCACGGTTCCTAATCCGAAGGTGTCATGTGAAACTCGATCTCCAATCGCAAGTTGTAATGAATTGCTCTGTTTTCCGGTAGCTCTTGGTGGCGGAGGAGATGGGAATTTCTTCCGAGTGATCGGCGGTGAAACAAAGCCGCTTGCAGACTTGTTCCAGTCAATTAAATTTTCTGGAATCTCATCGAGAAATCGTGACGGTGGGTTGTAATTTGGTGCGCCCCAAGCAGAGCGATACTCGGCGCGGGAGAGATAGAGCCGCTCACGCGCCCTAGTTAATCCCACATAAGCAAGCCTTCTTTCCTCTTCCAGTTCCTTCTTCTCGCCAAGAGTTCGGGAGTGCGGAAAGACGCCCTCCTCCATCCCCGTTAGAAAGACTGTCGGGAATTCAAGCCCCTTTGCGGTATGCAGAGTCATTAGCGTTACAACTCCGCCATGATCTTCGCCCTCGGGAATCTCATCAGCGTCTGCGACAAGTGAGACTTCCTCCAAGAATCCACCCAACGTCGGAGTCTCTCCATCGCTAATTATTCGCTCTTCATATTCTTCAATGACTGCTACTAACTCTTCCAAGTTCTCAACGCGAACTTCATCTTGTGGATCATGGCTTGCGCGAAGCTCCTCTAATAATCCGGATTGTTCCAAGATTGCGGCAGCAATCGTTGAAGGTGGTCGATTAGCCTCAACTAGTACTTGTAGCGCCGTCATCATGGAGACAAATGCTTGTATAGATGAGTTAGCGCGTGGTGAAAGTTCAGAGCTAGAACTTCTCGTTAGGGCCTGCCAGAAAGAGATGGTGTCGCGCTTAGCCAGATCATCAATTGAATCAAGTGCTCGATCACCAATTCCACGCTTGGGAGTATTAATAATCCGGCGAAGTGAGACCTCATCATCGGGGTTTACCAATACCCGTAGATAGGCGAGTAAATCCTTCACTTCTTTCCGTTCATAGAATCTAACGCCACCGACGACTTTATAGGGAACGCCGGCTCTCATAAAAATTTCTTCAAAGACGCGGGATTGGGCATTTGTGCGATAGAAAATCGCAGTATCGCCATAACGAGATTTGCCGGTATCACTTAATTTATAGAGTTCATCTCTCACGAATTCCGCTTCGTGATGTTCATTCTCAGCGACAAATCCAACTAATTTCGCCCCGCTACCTGCATCAGACCAGAGATTCTTCTCTTTCCTTGATTCATTCTTTGTGATTACTGCATTAGCGGCGCTAAGGATGTTCTGGGTAGAGCGGTAGTTTTGCTCCAGCAATATAGTTGTGGCATCCGGGTAATCTTCTTCAAATTGCAAAATGTTGCGGATTGTCGCACCGCGGAAGCCATAGATGGATTGATCGGCATCTCCCACTACACAGAGCTGTGCGGCAGGGATCCCTTCCCTATCTGTTCCAACTAGCTCTCGGATCAATATGTATTGAGCATGGTTTGTATCCTGATACTCATCAACGAGGATATGTTTGAAGCGGTTTCGATATCGCGCTCTAGCATCTGGAAATTTTTGGAGTACTTCTACGGTCTTCATGATTAAATCATCAAAATCCATAGCGTTAGCGCTCGTTAGACGCTGTTGGTAGAGGGCGTAGACCTCGGCAACGATCTCTTCAAAGTGGTTGGTGGTTGCGTTTCGGTAATCGGCAGGACCTAGTAATTCATTCTTTGCATTTGAAATGAGCGCAGCGACCGCCCTTGGGTTGTAGCGTTTTTGGTCGAGATTCAAATCTCGCATCACTAGGGTTACTAATCGAACGCTATCGGCCTGGTCATATATTGAATAAGAAGTAGAGAACCCCAATCGAGTAGCTTCTTGCCTGAGGATTCGAACGCAGGCGGAGTGAAATGTCGATACCCAGATTGCTTTAGCGCGCTTGCCCACAAGCGCGGCTACCCGCTCTTTCATCTCACCGGCTGCTTTATTTGTGAAAGTTATTGCAAGAATCTCAAATGGCTCCACTCCTCTCTCAGCCATCAAATATGCGATGCGACGGGTTAGAACTCTTGTTTTTCCGGAGCCTGCGCCAGCGACGACTAGGAGTGGGCCTCCATGGTGAATGACTGCGGATTGCTGTTCTGGGTTTAATCCTTCAAGCAATCTATTAGACACATCAACAAGTCTAGAATACGGCGGTGACTTCGATAGCTACTCCGATTCCAGATCATGAAATCAAGCGGATTCTTGTAGTTATGGCGCATCCTGATGATTGCGATTTCGGGGCTGGTGGCACTATTGCTAACTGGACCGCACAAGGAATAGATGTCTCGTACTGCATAATCACAAATGGCGATCAAGGTGGCGAAGAATCTGATGTGCCACTTGAAGAGATGGCTACTGTTCGCCAAAGGGAACAACGTAACGCTGGTCTCGCCCTGGGTGTATCTGAGATTCGGTTCTTAAATTACCGTGATGGTTCTTTGATGCCCTCACTAGAACTACGAAAAGATATTGTTCGCGAGATCCGTAGAGCCAAACCTGATCGAATGGTCATCCAGTCCCCAGAGCGAAATTATGAACGAATCTTTGCAAGTCACCCTGATCACCTTGCAGCTGGTGAAACTGCGCTACAAGCGGTCTATCCCGATGCTAGAAATCCATACGCATTTACTGATCTAAAGGTCTCTGGATTTGAACCATGGCGAGTTAAAGAGGTTTGGATTACGGGCTCCCCGACTCCAAATTACTTCGTAGATATTACGGAAACTTTTCCGAAGAAAATGGCTGCGTTGAATGCACATATAAGCCAGACTGCGCATAACCCAGAACTAGAGAATATGGTTAGAAGTTGGGGCGAGAAAAATGCCGAAGCAAATGGGCTTACCGCTGGGAGAATTGCAGAGATATTTAAAGTAATAAATACTGATTAACGAGTAACCACGCGCTTTATTACAAGACTGCGGATTGGCGTGCCATCAGCACCGCCACCTCTTACTCCAGCTTTTGCGATGTATTCGAGAATCTCGATTCCTGAAGTTATCTCTCCCCAGATCGTGTAATTGGGGCCAAGAGTTGTGTCGTCATATACCAAGAAAAATTGGCTCCCATTTGTGCCGGGTGAACCGGAGTTCGCCATCGCAACCGTTCCGCGCGGATAGTTCTCTTCTTCAGCTTCAGGAAGGTTCTCGTCCTTATATCTAAATCCTGGATCGCCCATACCGGTTGCAGTCGGATCACCACATTGCACAACATAAATTCCATCAGTTGTTAAACGATGGCAGATAGTCCGATTGTAATAACCGGCATTCATGAGAGTGGAAAGTACCGTTAGAGTCACAGGTGCATCTTTGAAAAAAGCCTTTATCTCGATTTTTCCGCAATTAGTCTGAAGCGTAATAAATCGCGGTCCTCGTTTAAGCAAGACTGTTGGAGGATCTACTTTCTTTGGGGCCTGTGCGATCGACTTCATGGCACGACACTTAATAAGCTCCTTCTCGTCAGCTTGAGCGACCGGAGTCGAAATGAAGATAGGCAGTAGAAGCCCTGTTATCAAGGATAGTGAAAGCGACAATCCAAGATGTCTACGAATCATCTCGATCACTCCCATTCGATTGTGCCGGGTGGCTTTGAAGTGAGATCAAGTACCACGCGATTTACTTCTTCAACTTCGTTCGTAATCCGGTTAGAGATTCGAGCGAGAACTTCATCAGGAACTCTTGCCCAATCCGCAGTCATAGCATCCTCGCTAGTAACTGGACGAAGCACGATTGGGTGGCCGTAGGTTCGGCCATCTCCTTGTACTCCGACGCTTCTAACATCAGCGAGTAGCACGACCGGGCATTGCCAGATACTCCGATCAAGTCCTGCAAATTGTAATTCTTGACGAACTATAAAATCGGCCTGGCGGAGGATTCTAAGTCTTTCTTGAGTAACTTCTCCGACTATTCGAATCGCAAGGCCAGGCCCAGGAAAGGGTTGACGCCAAACAATCTCAACTGGGAGTCCGAGTTCTGTTCCAACCTCTCTAACCTCATCCTTAAATAAGGAACGTAGCGGTTCGACCAATTCAAAATCCAGGTCATCGGGAAGGCCACCCACATTGTGATGGGACTTTATATTCGCACTACCAATTCCTCCGCCAGATTCAACGACATCAGGATAGAGAGTGCCCTGAACTAAAAATTTGACTGCGCTACCGCTTGTTAGATCACGTGCAGCATCTTCAAAAACTCTAATGAACTCTCGTCCGATTATCTTCCTTTTTTCTTCTGGATCAACAACACCGCTAAGTGCAGCTAAGAATCGCTCCTTTGCATCAACAACAATCAGCTTTACCCCGGTTGCCTTAACAAAGTCCTCTTCAACTTGTTTGGCTTCACCTTCACGGAGCAGTCCGTGATTGACAAAGACACAAGTTAGTTGGTGGCCAATCGCGCGCTGCACTAGAGCAGCGGCAACAGCTGAATCAACGCCTCCAGATAGCCCACAAATAACTCGATCTGGACCGACTTGTGACTTTATATTTACTAATTCATTTTCGATTATGTTCTCAGAAGTCCAAGTTGGTTTGCACTTTACGACATCAAGTAGCCAGCGTCTTAGTATCTCTTGGCCAAAATCCGTATGGAGAACTTCTGGATGAAATTGAACTCCGGCGAAGTGGCCACTTTCATTTTCAAAAGCTGCAACCGGGGTATTTTCAGTCTGGCCGATAATTGCAAATCCAGCAGGTGGCGCCAGAACGCTATCGCCATGGCTCATCCAGACATCGAAATTTGAATCCAACCCTTTAAAGAGATGTGACGTGGTGTTTGCGCTGAAATGTGTTCGGCCGTACTCAGAGACATTGTTCTTCGCCACTTGGCCACCTAAAGCCTGGGCCATCGCTTGAAAGCCATAACAGATTCCAAAGATAGGGATACCTAGTTCGAATATTTTCGGATCAAGACGTGGCGCACCTTCGACATAAACGGAAGCAGGCCCGCCAGACAAGATTATGGCGCGCGGATTGCGGGCCATGATCTCATCAGCGCTAAACGAGGATGGAACTATCTCGCTATATACACTCGCTTGGCGGACCCGGCGTGCGATTAATTGGGCGTATTGGGCGCCAAAATCAATTACTAATACGTGATTGCTTCGCTGCAAGGTCACCCTTTATTTAAGACAATCTCAACGCGTTGGAATTCCTTAAGCTCTGAATAGCCACAGGTTGCCATTGCTCTGCGGAGGGCGCCAAATAAGTTCATACTTCCATCGGCGGAATGTGAAGGTCCGATAAGTATCTCTTCCAAAGTTCCAGTTGTTCCGACATGTACTCGAATTCCACGAGGTAATTCATCGTGATGGGCCTCGCTACCCCAATGCCAACCACGACCAGGCGCCTCTTCGGCGCGCGCTAGCGGTGAACCGAGCATTACCGCATCAGCTCCACATGCAATCGCCTTTGGAATGTCGCCGCTCTTTCCAACCGAGCCATCTGCAATCACATGTACATATCTTCCGCCAGATTCATCAAGATACTGACGACGGGCTGCGGCGACATCTGCAACTGCGGTAGCCATCGGAACAGAGATTCCGAGTACTTGTCGCGTTGTATGTGCAGCGCCACCACCAAATCCAACTAAAACACCCGCAGCGCCTGCGCGCATCAAGTGGAGTGCGGATTGAGTAGTTGCACAACCTCCAACAACTACTGGAACATCTAATTCATAGATGAAGTTCTTAAGATTTAAGGGCTCGCTCTTGGTTGAGACATGCTCGGCGCTAACCGTCGTTCCTCTAATTACGAAAAGGTCTACTCCAGCATCAACTACCGTTTTATGAAAATCAGCGGTCCGTTGAGGCGAGAGCGCGCCTGCAACAGTGACTCCTGCTGCGCGAATCTCAGCCAATCGCTCTTTTATCAATTCAGGACGAATCGGAGCTTTATACAACTCCTGCATTCGCGATGTCGCTTGATCAGCTGGGATTGATGAGATCTCACCTAGTTGAATCTTTGGATTTTCATAACGAGTCCATAAGCCTTCGAGGTTTAGAACACCAAGCCCTCCCAATTTGCCGATTGCAATAGCGGTTTCAGGTGATACGACGGAGTCCATCGGAGCGGCCAGTAATGGCAAATCAAAGCGATAGGCATCGATCTGCCAGGCGAGTGATACATCTTGGGGCTCGCGGGTGCGGCGCGAGGGAACGATCGAGACATCATCAAATGAGTATGCCGTGCGCGCCCGTTTGCCTTCGGAGATCTCAATATCGACCACGATTAACCCCTTCTATCTCTAAAGTAATTCGGAGCATCAGCAACATCAAAGACATCATGTGGATGGCTCTCTTGCAGCCCAGCGCTCGTGATCTGTATTAATCGACCGCGCTTCTGCAACGCCTCAATGTTTTCAGCTCCGGCATAACCCATTCCAGAACGTAGCCCGCCAACTAATTGATGCACAACCGAAGCGACTGGGCCGCGATAAGCGACCTTACCTTCTATACCCTCCGGAACTAGTTTGTCCTCTGAGAGCACGTCATCTTGCATGTATCTATCTTTTGAGAAAGATTTGGTTTCGCCACGCGATTGCATCGCACCTAACGATCCCATTCCGCGATACCGCTTAAATTTCTCTCCATTACTCTCCAACAATTCACCAGGAGATTCATCGCAACCTGCTAACAAAGACCCCAGCATTACCGTATCTGCTCCGGAAACAATCGCTTTAGCGATATCTCCTGAATGCTGTAATCCACCATCAGCAATAAGTGGAACATCGGCTTTATTGCATGCCTTGGCAACTTCCATGATTGCTGTTACTTGAGGAACTCCAACACCTGCAATCACTCGTGTTGTACAGATTGAACCCGGCCCAACGCCAACCTTTACCGCATCTGCGCCGGCATTGATTAACGCTTGAGCGCCAGCGCGAGTTGCAACATTTCCTCCGATTACCTCTTGCGTGCCATATGAGTCTTTGATTCGAGCAATCGCGTCCAATACTGCGCGGTGATGTCCATGTGCAGTATCAACAACAATCACATCAACCCCGACATCAATAAGTGCTTGAGCGCGCGCAAAGCCATCATCTCCGACTCCAACCGCTGCGCCAACAATTAGACCCGCGCCCTTTACTAATTTGGCATGGGTTACTTGCTCTTCAATGGGAAGGTTCCTATGGATGATTCCGATGCCGCCAAGCTTTGCCATGGCAATCGCCATCGCTGATTCCGTGACAGTATCCATCGCCGCCGAAATAAGCGGAATTTCGAGTCTAATCCCTCTAGTTAACTGGGTATAGGTCTCTACCTCTGAGGGGACAACGCTAGAAGCATCAGGGAGAAGTAAGACGTCGTCATATGTGAGCCCGAGCATCGCCACTTTCTCATTGACGCTCTCAGCCATGCCGAAACCCTAATGGGTCAAGTATTTACCCGCCAACAGCCCTAAGGATCTCCTCGCACGCTTCAATCAAATCATCGACATGTACCGCGCTCTTTTGGAAGGAGCCCTTATTAATTGCATTATGGGCAGTCGAAGCTCCCCAGCCTGGCCCGCCGATTACTACTCGCGGCGCCGGTCTGATGCTTGGAATTTGATCAAGCGCTGCGAGATCGCCATTCTTATTTAGTTGCGCCCAGAGAAAAATCGCAGGTGGCGCTGAGCGCTTCACAACTGCGCTAATTGCTTCAATTGGTGTCCGTGCCCCTAAAAACTGAGCTTGAATCTTTCGCTCCGAGAGCGCTGCAGCTAATGCATAGAGCGGAAGTGAGTGCATCTCCTCGCCGATACATGCAAGCAGTACTGGACGAGCATTTATTGGATCGACAACACTTGTATTCATTTCTTGAAGTAAGCGCTTGATAATCTCGCTTACAAGATGTTCGGTTTCGATTCCGGTTCCTGCATCTGCCCACTCATCACCAAGGAGAATGAGTAGCGGAACAATTACTTCATTCCAAGTATTGATAATTCCACGCATCCGCATTTCAGAGCGGAGTAATTCCTCGACAAAGTTACGGTCATAGGCGCGAGCAGCCCGCAAGACTGTTTCAACCAATTCCTCTCTTACCGTTACTTCCCTTGTGAGGGTGTTAGAGATCTCTTGCCCAAAGCTTTCGCCATCAAAATCCAGTGCTCGCTGAGCGGCTTCGGCTGGAGAGACACCTGAGATAACCAACTTTCGCATCAAAGTTAGCCGGGCAATATCTCCGGCGGTGTAGCGACGGTGTTCGCCAGTGCTGTGATCGGTCGGGCCAAGGCCATAACGGCGGTCCCAGGTTCGAAGCGTTGCCGGGGCGACTCCCAGCCTTCTTGCAACTGCAGCAACAGTGAGAGCCTCAGTGTTGCCCTCTATCCTCCCCGGGGCTGTGTTGCTGGTCATACCTGAAGAGGTCATAGGCGAATGGTGGGGGTAGCGCGACTCGCTCGCATCTCGAAATCAAGGTACTTGAACAACTTACGGCGCGATTGTATATTCCTCCTATGTCCGAAACGACCCGCTTACCGAAGCCGGTAGAAGCAAATTGGGAGTGGCAGTATGAGGGTGCTTGCCGATCCCTTCCAACTGAGATGTTCTTCCATCCAGATGGCGAGCGCGGCCCCCGCCGCAAGGCTCGTGAAGTTGCTGCCAAAGCGGTCTGCGCAACCTGTCCAGTACTCGCACAGTGCCGAGCACATGCCCTAGCAGTGCAAGAGCCATACGGGATCTGGGGAGGTCTTACTGAAGAAGAGCGTTTCGAGATCATCAGCAAAGCCCAACGGCAATCTCGGGTCTTTACTGCGTAATTCTCCTCCTTTCCAGCCGACTAAACAGCGCCTCCGAACTCATCACTCGGAGGCGTTAGTTTTTATTCGATTGGTTAGGTGATTACTTAAGTAAGAGGTTCTGGCTTCACGCGAAGGCTAATTACTGTGGTTACAGCAAGTGCTGAGATTATTACGCCAAGTGAGACGGTAATTGGAATCTCTGGAATCTTGAGTCCGGCAACTTCATGAATTCCGATTCCGTGGAGCGCTTCAATTACAAGCTTTACTCCAATAAATCCAAGGACGATAGAAAGTCCCTTCGAAAGATAAACAAGTCGCTTCAAGAGAATGCCAACTAAGAAATAAAGTTGTCGAAGTCCCATTAGAGCAAAGGCATTTGCCATAAATACTATGTAGGGATCTCGAGTTAGACCAAAGATCGCTGGGATTGAATCTAAAGCAAAGAGCAGATCCGTTGTTCCAACAGCAACAAGCGCGATTGTGAAAGTAGAGTAGCCACGCTTGCGCAGAGCTTGGATGATGCGGTTCTCCTGCCACTCATCCTCATCGGGGTCTTCAGTGATCAACTTGTAAGCAGTCCATAGGAGAATTGCACCGAACAAGAAGAAGATCGCTACGAAACGCTCAACTACCGCCGCTCCGATGATGATAAAGGCGCCTCGCATTACCAGCGCCATAACGATTCCGAGCAATAGAACTAGTTGTTCTTTCTGCTTTTCTACCTTTAGACGTGTAAGGATGATTAAGAAAACGAAGAGATTATCGATCGAGAGTGAATACTCAGTTATCCAGCCAGCAAAGAACTCACCACTTGCTTTAGGGCTATCCCAGCTCCTCATCGAGATTCCAAAGATGATGGCAGCGCTTACATAGATCGTTGTCCAAGAGGCCGCTTCTCGAAGCGAGGTTATTGAGTTTCTCCGGTAGATCGCCCAAGCAAGGTCTAAAAGTATTACCAGGCTTACGATTCCGAGGGTTATGAACCAAACGGTGGTCGAGACATTTACGGTTTCACTCATCACTTCAGTCATTGCGCGAGTGTATTGAGAAAGGGCCCCGATTCCTCGAGGCCCTTCCATTTACTACCAATAGATTGACTAGTGAGAATGCCCACCAGGTCCATGGCTATGTCCATGTCCGCCCGGTGCATCCTTCGGCTCTTCTGGCTTCTCAAATACCAAAGCCTCTGTAGTTAGGAACATTGCAGCGATTGATGCAGCATTCGCTAGCGCAGATCGAGTTACCTTTACGGGGTCGATAACGCCGGCCTTAACAAGATCGCCGTACTCATCACTGGCAGCATTGAAGCCTTCATTGCTCTTCAAATTACGAACCTTTGAGACGACTACATAACCCTCTTGTCCAGCATTTTCCGCGATCCAACGAAGTGGCTCTTGGCAAGCCTTGGCAACGAGTCGAACACCAACAGCGGCATCGCCCTCATATCCAAGGTCGTCATCAAGAACTGTTGCAGCATGAACCAGAGCAGCGCCACCACCGGCGACGATTCCCTCTTCAACCGCAGCGCGAGTTGCAGAGATTGCATCTTCAAGACGGTGCTTCTTCTCTTTCAATTCAACTTCAGTATGAGCGCCAACTTTGATAACGCAGACGCCACCAGAGAGTTTTGCGAGTCGCTCTTGGAGCTTCTCGCGATCCCAATCAGAATCAACGGTGTCAATCTCGCGGCGAATCTCAGCAATGCGACCATCTACATCCTTCTTCGCTCCAGCGCCATCGACGATTGTGGTGTGATCTTTAGTCACAACAACGCGACGGGCCTTGCCCAACATATCTAGACCAATTTGGTCGAGCTTTAAACCAACTTCAGTCGATATGACCTGGCCGCCAGTAAGGACTGCCATATCTTGGAGGATTGCCTTACGGCGCTCACCAAATGCAGGAGCCTTAACAGCAACTGAGGTGAATACGCCACGGATACGGTTTACAACGAGAGTAGATAGCGCCTCACCCTCAACATCCTCAGCGATGATTACTAGCGGTTTGCTGGTCTTTGCAACCTGCTCTAGAACCGGGAGTAGGTCGGAGAGAGCTGAGATTTTCCCGCCTGAAATCAAGATATAGGCATCCTCTAGAACGGACTCCATGCGATCTTGATCGGTAACGAAATAAGGCGAGATATAGCCCTTATCGAACTGCATACCTTCAGTAAATTCGAGCTCTAGACCTGTAGTGGATGATTCCTCAACGGTGATAACGCCATCCTTACCTACTTTATCCATCGCTTCAGCGATCAATTCACCGATGCCGCGATCTTGAGCAGAGATTGTCGCAACATCTGCGATCTGCTCTTTTCCTGCAACCTTTGTGGAATTTGAGCGGAGTTTATCTACTACTGAGGTAACAGCAGCTTCGATTCCGGCCTTGATTCCCATTGGTTGTGCGCCAGCAGCTAGGTTGCGAAGTCCCTCTTTAACCATTGCCTGTGCCAAAACCGTTGCGGTTGTTGTTCCATCACCAGCAACATCATTGGTCTTCTCAGCAACTTGCTTAACTAGTTGTGCGCCCATGTTCTCAGCTGGATCGGATAATTCGATTTCTTTTGCGATAGTGACGCCATCATTTGTGATGACTGGCGCACCAAAAGATTTTCCAATAACGACATTGCGGCCCTTTGGACCGAGAGTCACCTTTACAGTGTCAGCGAGGATATTTACTCCACGCTCCATGCCGCGACGAGCGTTCTCATCGAAATGAAGTGCTTTAGCCATAGTTAGTTATCGTCTCGACTACTTCTCAACTACAGCCAAGATGTCGCGAGCGGAGAGAACTAGATATTCCTCGCCACCATGCTTGATCTCAGTTCCGCCGTACTTGCTATAGAGAACAACATCGCCAACTTTGATATCCATCGGAACGCGAACGCCATCATCAAATCGACCTGGGCCGACTGCGACAACTGTTCCTTCTTGTGGCTTCTCTTTAGCGGTATCTGGGATAACCAGACCAGATGCGGTCTTCTCTTCTGCTTCGCTGATCTTTATTACGATGCGATCTTCTAGCGGCTTAATGGCAATGGCCATCTTTATAGCTCCTTCTTATCTAGGCATATTCGGGCGACTTATCACTCTCACCCGGCGAGTGCTAACGCCAAGCCTAGGGCGACTTATTCCGCCCCTCAAATCCGATCTTTATTGGGCTAACCCCTCGGGGTCGCCGTCGCAAACCGTCCCCGCTAAGCGGGGACAACGTTTGCTCACAGCTCCCCGCTCGGAGTTAGAGCCAGAGGGGCTGAGTTGGAGGCGTATCTGAGGCAGCGGCGATCCCGAGGCTAGATGGGGCTCGGCCAGCGGAAATGGCAAGGGAACCGAGAGCAGCGACCATGGCCCCGTTATCGGTACAGAGCGAGGCAGGTGGAGTCCGAACTTCAATACCGGCGGTGGCGCAACGCTCGCTAGCAAGCTCTCGAAGGCGCGAGTTAGCGGCTACTCCGCCAGCAATTATGAGTGAATCGATTCCAGTATCAACGCAGGCCTTGATCGATTTCATTAAGAGCACATCCACTACTGCTTCTTGGAACGAAGCGGCGACATCGGCTCGTTTGTAATCCGGTGAAGCGGTTAAATATCGCGAAACGGCGGTTTTCAGACCAGAGAATGAGAAATCGAAAGATTGAGCTTGCATATCTTTTGGTTGCGATAGACCCCTGGGAAACTTAATCGCTTCTCGATCACCTTCTTTTGCCTCGCGATCAATTATCGGGCCGCCCGGAAAACCAAGGTTCATCAACCTTGCAATTTTGTCGAATGCCTCACCAGCAGCATCATCAACAGTCTGGCCAAGACTTTCGATGTCAGATGTTAACTCGTTAACTTTGAGAATTGAAGAATGTCCGCCGCTAACAAGTAGCGCGATGCTCGGACGAAATTCTTCATCGTGAGTTAGTAAATCGACCGCAACATGTGATGCAAGATGATTCACTCCATAGAGAGGTTTATCAAGAGCGAGAGCTAGCGCGTTTGCTGCTGAAACTCCAACAAGTAAAGCGCCGACTAACCCTGGGCCGGCAGTTACCGAGATCCCATCTAGATCTTCCGGCTTTACACCGCTCTCCTTTAAAGCACGATGAATAATTGGTTGCATCGCCTCTAAATGTGCACGCGATGCAACTTCAGGAACAACCCCTCCAAAACGAGCGTGCTCATCAACGCTAGAAGCGATTACATTTGCAAGAAGTTTCCGTCCCCTTACGATTCCTACCGCTGTCTCATCGCATGAAGTCTCAATACCAAGTACTAATGGTTCACTCATCGGTAAGCTCCTTACGCATAATCAACGCATGAACACCGCTGGCGTAATAGTTATCCCGCCGCGCAATCACTACGTAGCCGCGCTTTTCGTAGAGCGGAAAGGCTTCATCATTTCCCTCGCGGATTTCCAGCATCAACGCGCTTACCTTCTTTGAAGCCGCCCAGCGCTCTAGTTCATCGAGGAGATGGCTCGCTATTCCACGCCTCCGATAACTTGGAATAACTGCAACGTTATGGATATCGGCGACATCACCAGCCAAAGCAACTCCCGCATAACCGACGATTACTCCTCTCTCATGTGCGACCAAGTAGCGACGTGTCTTTGGTATGCCAGAGATTTCCTCCCGGAATTGAGCGGCGCTCCAAGGGGATTCTGGAAAGACTTCCTTTTCGATTCCAACTAAAGCTGGGACATCGAAGGTAGAAATCTCGCGATATTCGATCATGATCGCTCACTTGTTGGGACTGCATCGGGTTTGCGCAAATAGAAAGGCTCACGGATATTGATGGCTAATGATTTTGCGAGAAGTAGATGTGGTGAGGGAAAGAGCGATTCAGTAAATCCAAAACCAAACTTCTTCTCTGAACTTGTAGCTATATCTTCCAATTTTCCAACAGAAGGCCCCTCGACTCTTTTGCCGTTCTGATACCTAGCCCAGTAAATTTCTTTTCGCCGCGCATCTGTGGCAACTAAGTAATTTTCGGCATCAATATCAATTCCATCCAACGAGCAGACTCCGACCCAAGGGATATTTCGTGCTGTCGCAAAAGTTTGGGCAAATACAATTCCTACCCGTAGCCCGGTAAATGGGCCAGGTCCCATTCCAACAACGACTTGAGCAATACTCCTCTCGATCTTTAATGCCTCGGCTACTAACTTTGGTAGCGCTTCGGCATGCTCAGTTGCGCCATCGTGGTGGCTCTCGAAAAGTAACTCTGAGCCCGCAAATAGCGCACAGCTGGTGCGCGTAGTCGAAGTATCGATAACAAGCGAATTCAAAGGGTGATCCCCTCCCATCGCTTTCCATGAGAAATTGCCTTTACATTTCGCTCATCATCGCTAGCGCCAAACTCAATGAGAATCTCCAAGAAATCATCGCCAAAGCGCGCTCCCACTTTGCCACCCCACTCAATGACCGTAATCGCACTCTCTCGCCCGGTATCTAGATCTAAGTCATCAAATTCAAAAGTGGAGTTCTCGTTACCCAATAGGCGATAAGCATCAACATGGATGAGTGGAGTTTCACCTTTATGTACTCGAGAGATTACAAATGTCGGCGAAGTGATTCCAGTTATTCCGAGGCCGGCGCCAATTCCTTGAGTTAACGCGGTCTTTCCAGCCCCCAATGGCCCAGAGAGAACAATTAGATCACCGGCTTTTGTTTTCGTTGCAATAAATCGACCGAGTCCGCGCATCTCATCGACTGACGTAACTTTGCGCATTCGATAAGGCTATCCAATAAATGAAGCGGGGCTCGGTTTCCCGAGCCCCGCCATGATCAGTTACGACTTGCGTACTTAGTTATCCCTTGAATTAGTCCTGATAGAACTTCATCAATGGAACGCTAAAGCCACGGTCAAATGTGAGACCGCCAGCTTTGCGGATTGCGGAGCGGAACGAACCATCCGTAACTAGCTGACCCTGAGTAGCAGCCTTTGCCAAGATATCGGCAATTGCCATGTACTGCTTGGTTGTAGTTACGCAGTGGCCGGTTCCATTTACACCACTTTGACTGATTGGTGAACCCGCTGCGCTGAACTTGGTGTATGAATCTGGCGTAACTTGCCAGAGCGAGACGTTATTCGAACGCCAGGTATTGGCGAGCTTCGAGTTCTTATTCGAAGCAGATGCCAAATAGTTCTCGACGGCACGCTCAGCTAGCCATTGTCCATGTCCAGCTGGAGTGACGTTGTCAGCAGTCGCAGCAACAGTAAGTGTTGGGACATTAAAGACACCCTGGTGGGAAACCAGTGCACGCATCTTTGCAACTGCAGCATCATCTGCCTTCGCTCTTGGTGAAGCAGCTAGGAAGCCAAGTAGACCTTGGGCAGCATCTAGGCCGCTAAGCGCTGAGCTGTACTCAAAGAGTCCATCTCCAAGTTGTGTTGCATAGTTTGTGGCAGTGTTGTCAAAGACAGCTCCACCAACTTGCTGCTCGATATCGTAAGTCGCCATGATTGCAAGAATCGCAGCGCCACCAATATTCTCAAGTGCGCCAAAAGCAGGTGACAAACCAGCGGCGAATTGAGTTGCAAGTAAGGTTCCCTGAGGTCCAGGACCAGTTGCGCCGTCATAGCTCGCACTCTGAGTTGGTACACCAGACATAGCTGCAACAAGCACTAGCGCAGAGCGAGATGGAATCGCCTTTATGGCATCTGGAGCCTTTGATGTTGCTGGCCAAGCCGGCGTCACGGGATTTGCCACAAATGCCGCTTGAAGTGATCCAAGGACTGTTAGAACTCTTCCGATATCTGTGTAGACCTCAAGGACTGACTTGTAGTTGCCGCCCTGAATTGTTGGATCAAAGAAAGACTTCAATCCCCAGAGCGCATCGCCGGCCATCTTCAAAGACGCCTCGACCGAACCAGCTGCTGGGCAGAGATTTCCTGCGGCGCTGATCAGATCTGAGTTGTTCTCGGATAGAGCTTGGGTGATGAATGCTCCAAGTGATTCACCCCAAGCAACTACATGTTCAACTTCAGGGAATTGCTTCTTTATTATTCCGATGAGTTCAACGTTTGTCTTTAGGCCCGAATCTGCATTCCAACCCTGGCGAGCAAAACCAGAACCAGCAATTCCATAGCCTTTGGTGAGCATCTGTGTCGCAACTTCAGTGATCTGAGTGGCGTTTCTTCCCGGTGCTGGTTGTGGAGTATTCACAACTGAATATCCGCCTACAACTGGGATTGATGCTGGGATATTGATCGGGTAGCGGTAACCATGTGAGAAGAGAAATAGCGTTCCGCTAAATCTTGCCGGAACTTGGATTACATATCCAGCTCCATCAGATGTTGCACCAACGCATTCGGTGAGGATGATCTTGTTGGTACATACGGGGGCCGCGCTCGCAGTCGTTGGTACCGCTACTAGCGCCGTTGTGGTGATTGCGAGAGCAGAAGCTACCGCGAATACGCGCTTCTTAAAAGAGATTAGATTTCTCATGAGTTAGTAGGTATTCCCTTCGCTGGAAGTGGGGCACGTTTTGCAGAAGCCTTCGTAACTGGTCCAGAAGCTGAATCAGTTGTGTAGATAGTGCGTCCTGCGTCTATCGGGATTAGTGATCCGGCCAAGTTGTACTTACCAAACCAGTATCCGGTGAAACCGGCGCGTGAGGTTCTGCTCACTGCAAGGTTCCCATAAGCAGCGCTGGCAAATGTTGAACCCTTGCGCTCCATTGCAGTCATTAGCTTGCGGCGAGTCGGATTAGACCCAGCAGCACGTAGCGCCTGGACTGTGAGCATTGCTGCATTCATTCCGACTAGAACGTTATTGTCGAAATCAACGCCTGGGCTGTAAGTGCTGTTAACTTCACGGAACAACTTCACATATTCATCAGTTGTATCGAGAGAATCTGGCATGAAGGAAACGCCGATTGCGCCATTGAGAAGCGCTTGTGCTTGTGGATTATTTAGCGCAATCTTTAGCGTTGTCGAATCAGCACCTACTGATCCAAGAATCCACTGTGGCTTGTATCCTGCTGCTGAAGCGACTCCAAGAGCGGCTGCGGTAGCAGATGAAACGCTAAATAGCACAACAACTTCACACTTAGCACCGGCAAAGCGAGTGATCCAAGTTTGAGCAGTTGTGGCGCTCTGGGTGCCGGAAATGTATTTGACTGTCTCGTCGAAAGTTAGACCAGCGGCAGCAAATCCCTTTGAAGCATCTGCGCCAAACTCGTCATTTTGTACTAGCAAGCAAGTCTTCTTGCCCGCAAAATTTTCCTTGATATATGAAGCAAGAATCTTCGCCTCAGCAACATATGTTGGGAAGTGCATGAAGGAGGTCTTAAACTTCTTTGGATCAGCAAACCCGCTGTAACCAGTATTTAGGAACAGCGATGGGATGTTTCTCTTGGCGATTCGAACCTTGCTTGTTACAGCGAGGTGATTCGCAGTTCCGAGCTGTCCAACTAGAGCAAAAACTTTGTCTCTGAGGATAAGTTCGTTGGTCTTGTTAATTGCTTCCTGTGGGATATAGCGGTCATCCTTGATTATTAGGTTGATCTTTCGACCGTAAACACCGCCATTGTCATTGATATATTCAAAGTAGGCCTTCATCGCCGGGGCAACCTTGCTGTAGCCAGGTGCTGCGATACCAGTCATTGGTACCGTGGTACCAAGCTTGATCTCCGTTGATGAAACACCGACTTCTGCATTAGCTGGTACTGCGCTTGCAACTAGTGCAAATGAAGTAACCGCTACTGCAGCAAGAATGCTCTTCTTGCGTCGTAAGCTGATCATTTCTTTCCTTCCATCGAGGGTGTATTTACTTGCCTTGCTTAGTGTTTCGCGTGTTTCTCCTTACGCTTTCTCATCGCTTCGGCTGGGCCGTTTGGCGAGAAGAGAACTGTCAGGATCAACAGCACGCTCACAATGAAGCCGGGCAAATTCGTAGTGATTTTCTCGGAATCGCCAAGTTGATGTGAAATCACATCGGCAATTTCGGGAATCACCACGAGAATTACAGCGCCTAGCATGCTACCGAGGAGGCTCGTTACGCCAGCCAGAATCGCCCCAGTAATTATGGTAAAAGAGAGGCTGAGCGGGAAGGCGCTGGGGGCCACGATGCTGACCATCCCCAAGAGCGCTCCTGCTAGCCCGGCCACACCTGCGCTGATGGTGAAGGCCGAGATCTTGGATTGAGCGACATTGACCCCACATAGCGAGGCCGCAGTCGAATTAGCCCTAAGGGACTTCCAAGTTCTCCCAAATCGACTATTCAGCAAATTCCTAAGTAAGAACATAGCGATCAGCACAACGAATGCGGCAATCCAGAAGAACCACTTATAAAGTGTGAAATCTTCACCAAATCTCTCTGGCGGTAAACCGGCGTCATAGACCAATCCCGTCTCGCCACCCAAAAATGAAAATTGATTCGCGAGAGTTGGCAGACCTACTGCGAGAGCAAGAGTTGTACCCGCAAGGTACGGACCTGACATTCGGCCAGCAGCAAATGCAAGTATGAACCCGAAAGCAGCCGAAACGAGTATTGCTATTAGTAAGGTAAACCAGAAAGGTGATTGCCAATATGTCTGCGAAAGCGCAGCGGCATAAGCACCGACCGCGAGGAACGCCCCTTGACCTAGAGAGACTTGTCCTGAGTATCCTGTCAGCAAGATGATTGAGGCAATTGCCAGCGTTGTGATTGCAATTGTTGCACCTTGATAGACACGGAGTTCATCGACTCGGTCAGCAACAATTAGAAGTAACCAACCAAATAGGAAGTAGGCAACAAAAGCTTTCTTGGCTGAGAGTTTATGCACTGCGCACCTTCTTAGCTCCAAGTAGGCCATTTGGTTTAAAGATCAATGCGAGTAATAGCACCACAAATACTGTTGGAAAAATCAAAGTTGTGCCGACATAATTCAAAACAAATGAAACCCCAATTCCAAGTATGAGTCCACCAAGTACGGCGCCCGGAAGACTTTCAAGTCCGCCAATGACAGCCGCTACAAAACCAAATACAAGTAGTACATCCAATGATGCCGGCGAGAGCACATCGTTCGGAGTGATCAAGACGCCCGCAATTGCGCCGGCTATTCCGGCGAATACCCAACCAATTGTTCGGATTGGTCCGACCCTTATGCCGGCTAAACGTGCAATCTCTGGTTGGAACGCTGCCGCCCGTAGAGAGAGGCCTAAATCTGTGCGTTGGAATATAAAGGAGAAGATGATCATGACGATAGCTGTTGAAAGAATTACCAAGACGTTAAATCGCGAAAATGGGATTGACTCACCAAGTAGTACAAAATTGTCCGTTGAGACTGGCGGATAAAAACTTCGGAAGTCATTCCCCCAGATCATGCCCACGATACTTTTAATAACTCCGAGCAATCCAAGTGTTGCAATGACCGGAGCAAGCGCGGCTACCGGACCCTCATCGACATGTCGGAAAAGAGTTCGCATCAAGAAGTACTCAACCCCGGCGCCAAGAAGCGCACCGGCAACGACCGCGAATAGCACCGCAAGCCAGAAGACTCCAGTCCTGGTAACAATCTCATATGCAATGTAAGTGGTAACGATTGCTTGACCTGCTTGGGCGAAGTTAACTACTCGAGTCGATCGCCAAACCAAGACAAGGGCAAGGGCCATCAAGCTATAGATTGATCCGAGAGTTAATCCGATAAGAAGTGTTCCGATAAGTTGTCTCATTAGTACCCCAAGTAGGCTGACTTGAGCGCAGGATCGGCCAATAGATCCTTTGCATTTCCGGACGCGACTAACTCACCTAGATTCAAGATTACGCCAGTATCAGCGATCTCGAGTGCGCTCGTAGCGTTTTGTTCGACAAGCACGACAGTTAAATTCATACTTTTCTGAAGATTCTTTATCGCAGAGAAGATCTGTTCGATTATCAACGGCGCAAGCCCCAGAGATGGCTCATCTAGTAATAACAATTTAGGACGTGACACTAGAGCGCGACCGATAGCCAGCATTTGGCGTTCACCACCGGAGAGAGTGTTGGCGCTTTGAGACATACGCTCACCTAGACGTGGAAAGAGCTCAACTGCCTCCTCGATTGCTTTCTCAGTGCCACTCTTATCTTTACGCCACAATCCACCGATAACTAGGTTTTCACGAACCGTTAGCTCTGGAATGACTGATTTTCCCTCAGAAACATGCGAGATACCTCTTCTTACGAGATCTTCAGGGCGCTTTCCAAGAATGTTTCGATCACGCCAAGTTGCACTGCCATTTTCTGCGTCTTTCAATCCAGATAAAGTTCTAAGCAAAGTCGTCTTACCCGCGCCATTAGCCCCGATAACAGCAACCAATTCGCCAGTTTGAACTTCAAAACTCACATTTGAGAGTGCTCTGATGGCGCCATGGTTAACTGTCAAGTTACTTACTACAAGGGAACTCATACTGCACCTGCCTTATGAGAACCTAAGTAAGCAGCAATGACATCTGGATTGTTTCTGACTTCATCTTTGCTTCCTGAGGCAATCAACTCGCCAAAATTGAGAACTGATATCCGATCACAGATTGACATGACCACATCCATGTGATGTTCAACGATAATTATCGATGTGTGGCTCTTTATATTTCTAACCAATCCGTTAAACCACTCAATATCTTGAGGACCAAGTCCACCAGCAGGTTCATCCAATAAAAGGATTCTTGGTTGGCTTATGAGGGCTCGAGCAATTGCAACTCTCTTTGTATCGGGGTAAGCGAGCGTGTCTGCTCTACGCTCTGCCAAACTTCCAACATAGACTCGCTCCAGAGCGGTTTGAGCAATCTCCCGTAGATACCCTTCGTCTTTCTCCACCAAACCAAGAAAAGATTGAGTCAATCCAGCCTTCGCAAGATGGTGGGCACCCATCATCACATTCTCAAGAACCGTTAAATCTGGGAAGAGTCCTACACCTTGAAGAGTGCGTGCAATTCCATTTGAGACTAGTTGGTGAGGCCTTGGCCACTTTACATTTCGACCAAATAGTTCAAGGGAACCGCTTGCTGGTGTTACTAACCCCGAGAGCGCATTGAAGACCGTAGTTTTCCCGGCGCCATTCGGACCGATAAGTCCAAGTACTTCGCCTTCATGTAAATCGATATTTACATTGGAAAGAGCCTTTAAGCCCCCGAAATTAACGGAGAGACCACGAATTGCTAGGACCCGATCGGTCGAGGTCATCGTCGATTTCGCTCCCAGTCTTGACACGAAGTTCGTGCCTAGTTGATGAATACTCTCGGAACTCTTGGACCGATTCGCGTCACAATCTCATAGTTGATTGTTCCGCAAGCCTTTGCCCAAGCATCGGCAGTGTAGCCCTCGCCCCCTTCACTTCCAATCAAATAAGCCCAATCTCCCGCATCTGCTATCGAATCGTTACCTATTTCCACCACAAATTGATCCATCGAAACCCGGCCAATAATCGAAGCTTTCTTATTACCCACAAGTACACCAGCGAGTGAGTTTGCGTTTCGCGGAACACCATCGGCATATCCCATTGCGACGACCGCTAATTTTGTATCGGCCTTTGTTATTGCAGTTCCACCATAGCCAACCTGAGAACCGGCTGGGACATCCTTAACAATATGTAGCCTTGCGCGCAATTTCATTACAGGTTTCAAATCCAATTTATCTGAGCCGCCCATGGTATTTATATCGGGAGATAATCCATACATCGCAATTCCTAATCTCACTAGATCAAAATGCGATGAGTCATTTGTGAGTGTTGCTGCAGAATTACTTAAGTGAAGAATTTTCGGTGCGATACCCGCCCCTCTTGCCTCCGAAACTCGCGCCTTGAAATTGCCTAGCTGTTCATCATTGAATTGATGGGTAGGTTCATCTGCGCGCGCAAAGTGTGACCAGATTCCAATCACTTCTAATCCACCGCCCTTAGATAACTCTGTGGCTCGTGTAACGAGTGGAATCCAATCTTTCAACGCTCCGCCTCGAGACATTCCAGTATCAACTTCTAGATGCACTCTTGGCGGGATACCTAATGCTTTTCCGGCTCTAGCAACTGCATCGAGATGGTCAAGAGATGGAATAGCAAGATCAATTTTTTTCCTTAGCGCGCCCTCAAAGTCATCACTTACTGGAGTTAGCCAGGCGAGGATTGGTGCGATTATCCCGGCATCTCTAAGGGCAATCGCTTCCTCAAGTAACGCCGTTCCAAGCCACTTAGCTCCAGCTTTAAGTGCCCGCTCTGCAACCGGGATTAAGCCATGTCCATATGCATCTGCTTTTACAACGGCGAGACCTTCGGCCTTTGTATTCGATAACAGTCGCTGGATGTTGTATTCGAGCGCGCCAAGATCGATTATCGCCTCAGCTCGTGCCATAGAACTAGCCTAATCGGGCGTTACGAAGGCTGCTTCTCCGATGGGATAAATCGGTCGATCGCCACGACCAAGACAAGAATCGCTCCACCTAGAAACATTCCACCAAGTAGGTCGGTAAACCAGTGGGTGTTTCTAATCAAGGAGGCGATACAGACGGCAATGGTCATTACGCCAACCACCCAGTAAAGGCGTAGCCCTTCAAAGGGATCTTTATGGGTGTAACGGAAGATTATGTAAGCCAAGAGCCCCCAAGTAACTAGCGCATTCGCAGTATGTCCACTCGGGTAAGCCATTCCATCTGTAAAAATACAAATATCGAAATCTTCGCGTGCTTTGCAACGGCCAAATCCAATTTTGGCAGCGCCGACAAAAAGATTTAAGAATATTAGAGATAAAACCGACAAATTTAGCGGTCGCCAAGAATTAAATCTTCGCCCAATCAAAGCTGCAGCGATAAGCAAGACTGTCGCAGTGAATCCGCGAAGACCTAGATCATCAAGTCTTAAGATCAAGAACTCATTGAATCCCGTTAGTCTTGGCCGTTCGATATCTGCGACAAACTGATCAACCCGCCATAACAAACCTTCAAAAATAATATCGAGGGTAACGAGGATGAATGCTATGAAGAGCACGCCAGACCAGCGGAGCGCAACGGCCATTTCGTGGCGCCGTACTTCGAGACGTTGATCCACAACGTCATCAAACCTTGCAATCATTCGACTGTTACCGACTTTGCTAGATTCCTTGGTTGGTCCACATCATTCCCACGAGCCACCGCCATTTCATATGCGAAGACTTGGAGTGGAACTATAGAGAGTATTGGTTGCAGAATCTCTTCAGATTCTGGGATACGAATCAATTCTGGGAGATCAAGTGAATGACTTTGATCAGCAATTGCAATCACTCGAGCGCCACGAGCTCTAACTTCTTGGACGTTACTCCGCATCTTCTCAGCAATCTCACTCTTTGCTGGCGGAAGAATCGCAATCACTGGTGTTCCCTCTTCAATTAGAGCGATAGGACCATGCTTTAGCTCGCCTCCAGCAAAACCTTCCGCATGCATATATGCGAGTTCTTTTAGCTTAAGGGCTCCCTCAAGTGCAGCAGGGAAACCAACGTGGCGACCTAGAAAGAGTACCGAGGTAGCGTTCTTATAACCCCGGGTCATAGCACGGAGCGGTTCAACCGTTTCAAGAATCTCTTCAATCTTATTTGGAAGTTGTAATAGCGCATCAATTATCTCTTTGGTGCGATTTGAAGTTATTGAACTCCGCTTGCTTGCAAGGTATAGAGCGAGCAAATCAAGTGCAATTACCTGGGTTAAGAGCGCTTTTGTTGAAGCGACTGCGATCTCAGGGCCAGCATGGGTATAGAGAACCGAATCTGATTCGCGTGGAATGGTAGAGCCCATTGTGTTACAGATTGAGAGCGTCTGTGCTCCGAGCGACTTTGCATGACGGAGCGCCATCAAGGTATCCATCGTTTCACCTGATTGTGAGATCGTGATGACAAGTGTCTGCTCTGAGATAACGGGGTTGCGATATCTAAACTCAGATGCAAGTTCTACTTCGACTGGAATCTTCGCCCACTCTTCAAGGGCATATTTGCCAATCAATCCAGCGTGATATGCAGTTCCACAAGCAAGTATCAAGATCCGTTGGAAGTTACCGCTAACGCTCTCTAACTCTTTTAGCTCGATTGTCGAAGGCGTTGGGAATCGACCTAGCAATGTGTCGGCTACGGCTTTTGGTTGTTCGTAGATCTCTTTGAGCATAAAATGCTCAAAACCTCCGCGCTCAGCGGCCTTGGCGTCCCAAGTTATCTCATACTCTTTTGGCGTGACCTTCTTGCCGGCCAAATCTGTTACAACTACCTCACTTGGAGTCACGACGACAACTTGATCTTGCCCCAATTCCAGCGCCTTCTTTGTATGCGAGATGAAGGCTGAAACATCAGAGGCGAGGAAGTTTTCACCCGAGCCAACGCCAACCACGAGCGGTGAGTTTCTACGAGCTCCAACAATCAAATTCGGATTATCAGATTGAATAGCAAGGAGCGTAAAGGAGCCACGTAAACGAGCGCAGACGCTCCGCATAGCGGTAGCTAAATCCCCTGAGGTTTTGAATACTTCGCCTAGAAGATGTGCGACTGATTCTGTATCGGTCTCGGATTTGAATTTATGCCCACGCCGTTCGAGCTCGGATTTTAACTCTTCGTAATTCTCGATGATTCCATTATGTATGACCGCTAATTTCCCGCTCTCATCAAGATGAGGATGCGCATTTATATCGGTGGGGCCACCATGAGTTGCCCAACGAGTATGTCCGATACCACCAGTTGCGTTTTCGTGGCCGCCATTTAGGGCGCCTTCAAGGTTTGCAAGTTTGCCCGCCTTCTTCTCAACAACAAGCTTCTCGCCTTTAGTAAGAGCAAGGGCAACGCCGGCTGAGTCATAACCGCGATATTCGAGACGTCTTAAGCCTTCAATAACTCTGGATAGCGCTGGGTTCGAGCCGGTATATCCGACGATCCCACACATTAATAGTGCTCCTTTATAGCGCGAGTTCTGATTTTACTAGCGCTGCGAGCGAAGTAGCGAATTGCTCAGCCTTTTCACTGGAATCGGCTTCAACCATCACGCGAATGACTGGCTCAGTTCCGGAAGCACGGAGCAAAACGCGTCCACTCTCACCTAATTCGCTCTCAATCTCCGCAACTCTTCCAATGACTGCTTGGCTTGTTTTCAACTTCGACTTATCGACGCCCTTCACATTGATTAGCACCTGCGGATATCTATGCATAAAGCTAGCTAACTCTTTGAGGCTCTTCTTGCTGGTTGCAACCTCTGAGATGAGGTGAAGTGCAGTAAGAATTCCATCACCAGTAGTAGCAAATCTACGCATAATCACATGGCCAGATTGTTCGCCACCTAGTGAATGTCCACCGGCCAACATCTCGTCTAATACATAGCGATCACCGACTGGAGTTGCCAGAAAGCCAATGCCTTTTTTCTCCAACGCACGGATTAGTCCAAGGTTGGTCATCACTGTTCCGACAATTTTCTTTGTAGGAAGTTCGGTGTGTCCAGCGAGGATTCCCAAGATGAAATCACCGTCAATGAGGCTTCCCTCATGATCTATCGCCAAGACTCGGTCAGCATCGCCATCATGTGCAATTCCTAAATCCGCGCCAACTTCACTTACCTTTGCAATCAAACTCTCTAAATGGGTAGAACCACAATTCTCATTGATATTGGTGCCGTTGGGTTTATCCGAAATGGCAATCACTTCAGCGCCCGCACGTCGTAATACCTCCGGCGCGACGAAAGAAGCGGCGCCATTTGCACAATCAACAACAATCTTTAGCCCAGCAAAGCTTGAATTGATTGTGGCAAGAAGATGCTTTATGTATCGCTCTCTAGCGCTCTCATCTTTAGTTATCTCACCCTTATTGCCATTAGGGCTCCAAGGTTTACCAAGTTGAACTTCGATTTGTGCTTCAACCGAGTCGGCTAACTTGCGACCATCGCGTGCGAAGAACTTGATGCCATTGTCGGTCGCTGGATTGTGTGAGGCGCTTATCATGACTCCGAGGTCACAACCAAGCTCAGTCACTAAGAATGAGACAGCCGGAGTGGGAAGAATTCCCACGCTAATTACATCTACGCCTGATTCCGAAAGACCGGTGGCAATTGCGCGTTCTAGATATTCACCAGATTCCCGTGAATCCTGAGCGACGATCGCTTTGGGTCTATGTCCAGAAAATTCGCCAATATCGGTGAGAACATGTGCAGCTGCGAGAGCGAGATCGTGAGCGAGTTGCTCGGTTAAATCAACGCCAGCAACGCCTCGGACACCGTCTGTGCCGAATAGGGCCATGACCCAAACGCTAGAGGATTAGCGCTTGCTGTACTGGGAGCGCTTACGAGCTTTCTTCAGGCCGTACTTCTTACGCTCGATTACGCGTGGATCGCGAGTTAAGAACTTCGCCTTCTTCAAGGCTGGTCTGTTGGCATCAGCATCAATTTCATTTAGCGCACGAGCAACGCCTAGGCGTAGCGCGCCAGCTTGACCGGAAATTCCGCCGCCATCGATACGAGCGATTACGTCGTACTTGCCTTCAGCTCCAACCGTGCGAAGTGGCTCAGAGACAGATTGCTGATGAACTTTATTTGGGAAATATGCTTCAAGGCTCTTCTCGTTTACAGTCCAACGACCAGAACCTGGGACGAGGCGAACGCGAGCAACCGCTTCTTTACGACGACCAACGCCAGCACCTGGTGCGATTACAGCGGCGCGGTTTGTGGCGCCAGCAGGAGTGCTGGAGCTAAATGCGGTTGTTGTCTCGTTCTCTGACATCATCATCCTTTACTTGCCTAACTTGGTTTGATCGACTTGAGTGAATACATATGGAGTTGGAGCTTGTGATCCATGTGGATGGTTAGGTCCGGCATAAACCTTTAGCTTTGAAGCCATCTGTTTTCCAATTGAATTCTTTGGGAGCATTCCCTTGATTGCCTTCTCAATGGCGCGGGTTGGGAACTTCTCCATGAGGAGCGCATAGTTACGCTCTGTAAGGCCACCTGGGTATTGAGAGTGCTGGTAAGCCATCTTCTCGGTCATCTTGCTTCCAGTTAGAACAACCTTCTCCGCATTAATTACGATTACGAAGTCGCCCATATCCATATGGGGAGCGAAAGTTGCCTTGTGCTTACCGCGAAGCAGAGTTGCAGCATGGCTAGCTAAGCGACCAAGAACAACATCTTGGGCATCAATGACGTACCACTTACGCGCAACATCGTTAGGGGTCGGTGTAAAGGTACGCACGGCGAACTCGCTTTCTTCTTACTTCTTTTATTACTTCTTTATTTAGTCAGCTCCACTTGCCACTTTTGAGGCTGCGGAGGCAGAAGGGGAAGGTTACCCGCCCCTCTCGGGAGGGTCAAAATCAGTGGCTCCACACGGGCTCCGGGCTCTCATAGACCTGGCCCTCGGCCCCAAAAATAAGGAATCGAGTGAATCCGCGTGCAAACCATCGATCATGGGTCACCGCAATCACTGTTCCTTCATATGAAGCAAGTGCGCGCTCCAACGCCTCCGCGCTAGCCAAATCCAAGTTATCAGTTGGCTCATCAAGTAACAGCAGAGTATCGCCAGCTAGTTCAAGTAGTAGAACTTGAAAACGTGCTTGCTGTCCACCTGATAGCGTTGAAAATACTTGTTCAGCTTGTTCGGCTAATTCATATCTTCCAAGCACGCTCTTTGCAGCGCCAAGTTGTAAAGAGTTCTGTTCCCAGAGGATCTCTAAGAGGCTCTTTCCTTCAAACTCTGGATGTGCATGGGTTTGGGCAAAGAAACCAGGTATAACTCGCGCACCTAATTTGAAGGTGCCGGTATATCTAACGCTCTCATCTCCAGATAATCTACGTAAGAAGTGAGATTTACCAGTTCCATTCTTTCCTAAGATCGCTACTCGATCTTGATAGTAGATCTCAAAATCAAATGGTTCAGTCAAATTCTCCAGAGTCAGCGACTCGCATGTAACGACACGTTCACCAGTACGAGTGCTACGAAGATTTACTTTGACTTGTTGCTCAATTGGTGGTGGCGGAGGTGGACCAACTTCTTCGAATTTACGGAGACGAGTCTGCATTGCTCGATAGCGTGATGCCATATCCGGTGAAGATGCCGCCTGCCACTGGAGTGTTAGTACTAACTCCTTCAAACGCTTATGTTCATCTTCCCAGCGCTCTACTAACTGTGCGAACTGTGCATTTCTTGCTTTACGAGCCTCATGATAGGTATCAAAGCCCTCGCCATGTATCCAGGTTGAGTTTCCATTTATGCCCTGCTCGAGTGAGACTATTTTGTTTGCAGTAGCCGCTAAGAGTTCTCGATCATGGCTAATAAAGAGAATGGTTTTCTTTGAATTTCGGATCTCTTCTTCCAGCCATCGCTTCGCCGGAACATCCAAGTAGTTATCCGGCTCATCAAGAATTAGAACTTCATCGCTTCCCTTAAGGAGGCACTCCAGAACGAGCTTCTTCTGCTCGCCACCAGATAGAGAGTTAACCTCTCTATTGGCTACCCGATCATAGGTTTTGCCTAGCGCATTCGAGCATGCGATATCCCATAAGACCTCTTCGTCATAACCACCTGCATCGCCCCAATCAGCAAGAGCTTGGGCATATGCCATCTGCTCTTTCTCGGTATCACTTGCCGCCAGGGCTGCTTCGGCATCCTTTAATTTCTTGGCTGCGTTTCGAATCTTTGGTGATGAAACTGAGATAAGTAAGTCTCGCACCGTAGATTGGTCGCGAATTGATCCGATGAACTGGCGCATAATTCCCAGTCCGCCAGTAACAATTATGGTGCCGCTATCCGGTTCTAAGTCCCCAGCAATCATTCGAAAGAGCGTTGTTTTGCCCGAACCATTTGGCCCGATTAACGCAACCTTTGCGCCATCGCCAACGCGAAATGAGACATCACTTAACAACACTCGGCCATCAGATAAGGCAAACTCGATGCCGGTTACATTTATCTGGCCCAATTAATCCTCATCTCGGCGGGCAATCGTTATCTTTGCGCGCGCTTCCAATTCGCCATCGGTTGGATATTCAACTCCTACAAGAGTTAAGCCGCGTGCTGGGAAAACCAAACTTTCGCTAACGCGCTCTCGCTTCTCAAGCACATCTTCGACCCACTTCGGGGAGAATCTACCTTCACCGACTCGGACACATGCGCCGACTAGATTTCTGACCATCGAATAACAGAAAGCATCAGCGACAACGTCTGCGATTAAAAGATTATTTTCGCGGTGCCAATGAAAATTCTCGAGGCGACGGATCGTGGTTCCTACTCCTCCGGTCTTACAGAATGCAGCAAAGTCATGCTCGCCCAATAGGAGCTGGCTCGCCTCATTCATTGATCTCTCATCCAAATCTCGATACCAAGGTGCGATATCGAAGCGCTTTAGCGGCTCTAGCTGGCGACGGCCATCGGAAATCTTGTAGATGTACTTACGGCGAAGCGCTGAAAAACGGGCGTGAAAGAAAGCTGGAGCATGAGTAATCGCATTGATTCGAATATCCTCATCAAGCATTCGATTTAGGCGATAGATGAGATCCTCGCAGCGCCACTCTTTTCCATATTTATCTCGCTCTGGAAGATCAAAATGTGCAACTTGTGCGGTGGCATGAACTCCAGCATCGGTTCTTCCGGCAACAACTAATTCAACCTCACTTCGAGTAAGTCCTGAGATCGCTTCTTCCATTTCGCTTTGAACGGTGCGAAGTTCCGGTTGGCGGGCCCAACCATTGAAATTTGTGCCGTCGTAGGCAAAATCAATCCGAAAACGAAGAAACCCACTCCCAGGGTTGAGAGTGGGTTCCATCAGTAAAACGAAACTAATTAATCTGCAAGAACTTCAATGACCGCCATCGGAGCGTTATCGCCCTTACGTGGGCCGATCTTTGTGATTCTTGTGTAGCCACCATTACGTGATGCAAAGCGTGGGCCGATCTCGGTGAAGAGAGTATGTACAACGCTCTTATTTGAGATTGCAGCCATCACTTCGCGACGTGAAGCAAGGTCACCCTTCTTGGCATGGGTGATCAGCTTCTCGGCAAGAGGACGGAGACGACGAGCTTTCGCGTGGGTCGTACGGACTTTGCCATTTTCGAAGAGTTGCTCTGCGAGTGTGCGGAGCAATAACTTCTCATGTGCCGGGCCGCTTCCAAGACGCGGTCCCTTTGATGGTCTAGGCATGGTTGGTCTCCTATTTCTTACCTATTTAAGCCTGCTCATCAACGAGGCTCTCGTCGATGTCATAGTTCTGATGCTTCGTTGGATCGAATCCGACTGGTGAATCCTTGAGCTGTAGGCCCATGGAGACGATCTTCGCCTTCACTTCATCGATTGACTTTGATCCGAAGTTACGGATATCAAGTAGGTCAGCTTCACTGCGAGATAGCAGTTCTCCTACGGTGTGGATTCCTTCGCGCTTCAAGCAGTTGTAGGAACGGACGGTTAGGTCTAGATCCTCAATTGGAAGTGCTAGATCAGCGGCAAGAGCTGCATCTTGAATGGATGGTCCAAGGTCAATTCCCTCTGCTGCGTAATTCAATTCATGTGCAAGACCGAAGAGTTCAACAAGCGTCTTACCAGCAGATGCCATCGCATCGCGTGGTGCGAGCGAGCTCTTGGTCTCGACATCGATAATTAAACGATCAAAGTCGGTGCGCTGCTCGACACGAGTCGCTTCGACTTTGTAGGTAACGCGCAGAACTGGTGAGTAGATGGAGTCGACTGGGATACGGCCGATCTCAGCTCCTACTTGTTTGTTCTGGATTGCAGCAACATAACCGCGGCCGCGCTCGATCGTAAGTTCGATCTCAACATTTGCCTTGCTATTCAAAGTTGCGATGTGAAGATCTGGGTTATGGACTTCGACTCCGGCTGGAACCGCGACATCCTTACCAGTGATTGTGCCCGAACCGTTCTTACGAATGTAAGCGACGACTGGATCGTCGTTATCAGATGAGAGAACGAGGTTCTTGATGTTAAGGACGATATCTGTGAGATCTTCCTTTACACCCTCCAGAGTGGTGAACTCATGGAGCGCTCCAGCGACTCGGATGCTTGTTACAGCAGCTCCCGGGATTGATGAGAGCAGAGTGCGACGGAGTGAGTTTCCAAGGGTGTAGCCAAAACCTGGCTCTAGCGGCTCGATAACGAACCGTGAGCGATTCTCGCTAACTACTTCCTCAGTTAGTACGGGGCGTTGTGCGATTAGCACTTATTTCCTCCATTGTTCTGAGAGATCCGCTATTTGATCTCTCTCTTCGTTACTTTTGTGAAGTTTTTTGGTTCTAGCCAAGTAATGGTTAATTACTTGGAGTAAAGCTCAACGATTAGCTGCTCTTGGACCTGGGTATCGATGATCGAACGGGTCGGTAGAGCGTGGACGATGATCCGCATCTGGGATGGAACTACTTCGATCCAAGCTGGGACGGATTTCTCACCAAATTCAGCGCTTGCGACGATGAATGGTGTGAGATCTTGAGACTTGGCGCGAACATCGACAATGTCATATTGAGAGACTCGATATGAAGGGATATCTACTTTCTGACCATTTACCAAGATATGTCCGTGGCGAACAAGTTGGCGCGCCATATCGCGGCTCTTTGCAAAGCCAGCGCGATAGATGACGTTATCGAGGCGTGACTCCAAGAGGATAAGTAGGTTCTCACCTGTCTTACCTGCGAGGCGGCTCGCTTCGGTGTAATAGTTGCGGAATTGCTTCTCGAGTACACCATAGATACGAGCGCACTTCTGCTTCTCGCGCATCTGTAGTAAGTACTCAGATTCCTTGGCACGACCGCGGCCGTGTTGTCCTGGTGGATATGGACGTGACTCAATCGGGCACTTTGGTCCATCGCACTTCGAGCCTTTAAGGAAAAGCTTTACTTTCTCGCGACGGCAGCGCTTGCAATCTGCTCCAACATAACGGGCCATTTAGTTTTCCTCCTTCTTATACTCGACGTGGTTTTGGTGGACGGCAGCCATTGTGTGCAAGAGGCGTTACATCTGCGATGGCGCCGACTTCCAGACCAGCTGCTTGTAGTGAACGAATTGCAGTCTCGCGTCCTGAGCCAGGGCCCTTAACGAAGACATCTACTTTCTTAACGCCATGTTCTTGGGCTTTCTTCGCGGCCGATTCGGCAGCAAGCTGGGCAGCGAATGGCGTTGATTTACGCGACCCTTTGAAGCCGACTCCGCCTGATGATGCCCATGCAAGGACGCCACCAGATGGATCGGTAATAGAGACGATGGTGTTGTTAAAAGTGCTCTTTATATAGGCATGGCCAAAAGCAACGTTTTTCTTCTCTTTCTTACGTGGCTTCGCCTTTGCCTTGGTTGGTGCAGCCGCAGCGGCTGGCTTTGCTTTAGGTGCGGCCATTACTTGGTCTCCTTCTTCTTACCAGCGATTGCAACGCGTGGTCCCTTACGTGTACGTGCATTTGTATGGGTGCGCTGACCGCGAACTGGAAGGCCCTTGCGATGGCGAATTCCTTGGTAGCACTGGATATCAACCTTGCGGCGGATATTTGCTGCGATCTCACGGCGGAGATCACCTTCGATCTTGTAATTCGCTTCGATAAATTCACGGAGCTTTATGAGATCGGGTTCTTGTAGATCCTTAACTCGGATATCTGGAGAAACACCGGTCGCAGCAAGAGTTGCTTTTGCGCGGGTCTCACCCATTCCGAAGATGTATTGAAGCGCGACCTCAAGCCGTTTTTCACGCGGCAGATCGACGCCAACTAGACGTGCCATTTATAGCTCTTTCCATAATCTGAAAGTCCTCCGCAACACTCCCGGATTAACCGGCTCCCGCTTTCAGTCAGGAGGTCAATCGCTCTCGCGATTGTTGTGTCACGCGTACTGGATATTAAGTTTTTTATTAAAACTATCCTTGGCGTTGCTTGTGACGGAGGTTGTCGCAGATAACCATGACGCGACCATTACGACGAATGACTTTGCACTTGTCGCAAATCTTCTTCACGCTCGGCTTAACCTTCACGACTAACTCCTTACTAACAACGCTTACTTGTACCGGTAAATGATCCGACCTCGGGTGAGGTCATATGGACTCAGTTCTACAATCACACGATCTTCCGGCAAGATGCGGATGTAGTTCTGTCGCATCTTCCCGCTTATGTGTGCGAGAACTTTGTGTCCATTGGTGAGCTCAACGCGGAACATCGCATTTGGTAAAGCTTCAGCAACAGTGCCTTCGATTTCGATAGCACCATCTTTTTTCGCCAAGCTTTTACCTCAATTTTCCGCTTTTGAACCTCATTTAGGCAGAGGGCGAGTCTAAGAGAGGGGGTAGAAAAAGGGAAATTCGGGCCCCCTCTAAAGGCCGACCCCACGGATCACGGCCAAAGCGAAGGCCCCACAGCCCACCCAGGCGGTGATTCCGAAGAGGAGCGGTTTCGCGCCCAGGGCACGAATTTGGGACCACTTCACCGAAAGTCCCATTCCAAATAGCCCGATGGAGAGTAAAACTTTTGAACTCTCCTTGCCGAAATCAACAATTGATTCAGGTAGAGATAGCGCGTTAACAACCAGGGCGCAGGCAATAAATGCAAATACAAAGGTTGGTGTTGCTTTACGCATTGAACCACTTCCCGCACTTCCTCTAGCGAGGAAGAGAATAAGCGGGATCAATAAAACTACTCGTGTCAACTTAACAATTACCGCAGAATCTAACGCTTCGTCGCTAACCATTGAAGCAGCAGCAATGACTTGTCCAACATCATGCACAGCCGCGCCTATCCAAGCTCCGATTGTGGGATCACTTAAACCTAGGAAAGTAGCGATCAATGGGATGACAAAAACAGAGAGCGTTCCGCATAGCGTTACAACCGCAACTGCGTAAGAGACATCGCGATCTTCATTCTTACGAGTTGATGAAATCGCTGCGATGGCAGTCGCCCCGCAGATAGCGAAGCCGCCGGCAATGAGCGTCCCAAGTGAGTCAGAGATTCCAAACTTTTGACTCAGGAACCTCAGCGCGATGAATACAGTTACAACAATTAGCGCTACCGCTAGCAATCCCCTCGGCCCAACTTCAATAAACTTTTGAATTGAGATCTGAAAGCCGAGAAACACTACTCCGAGTCGTAAGACTCGCTTAGAGGCAAAAGTGATGACTGGTTTTCCGTTACTCCAATCCATCGCATTTCCCATGATTATGCCCAGTACCATGGAGAAGAAGAGCGGTGAGATTGCACCTTCAATTTGGTTTACTAAGTATGCAAGCGCAACTCCACTTAAGATAATCGAGAAATATTTGATATTAGTTGCGGTCAACTTCATGAGAAATTAGGTAGACCTAGCTTGTTAGACCAATCATTTAGATCCTTGATAACCGCCTCGGCCACAGTTATTTCATGGTTTTCGGCCTCATTCGGGTGAATTCGCTTTGCGCCAGGAACTCGCCCGCCGGTCTCCTTGATCTGCGACGCTAACTTATTGAAGTCTGCATAAGAAGCGGAATCACCTAGATCGCTTGGATCAATAGTTATAACAGTGTGTGAGATGCCTTGTGGTTTCGAATCATCATCGGGATTGAACATGTCAGGAACTTCGGTTGATAAAGCTCCACCGCTTAAACCAGAAGATAGCGACTCCACCATCAATCCGAGGGCAAATCCCTTTGCGCCACCGAGTGGAGCAAGCATTCCCATCAGAGCCTCTTTTGCATCAGTAATGGTCTTTCCTTGCCTATCTACCGCCCAACCTTCCGGAATCGTGCCACCACTCTTAGCCGCGGCGGCGATCTTGCCGCGTGCGACGGCTGAAGTTGAGAGATCGATAATCATCGGTGGCTTAGCTGGAATTCCTGCAGCGATCGGACTAGTTGAAAGTAGCGGTGCATTTCCTCCTACAGCTGGCATAACCGCAGGGCCATTAGTAAATATCAGCGCGATCTGCCCAGCATCTAAAGCCGGATAGAGATAAACACCGAGAGCCCCACAGTGACTTGAATTCTTTACTGAGACTAGTGAGATACCAAATTCTTTCGCCTTCTGTACTCCGATATTTGCAGCTTCCCAGAGTTGCCAGTGACCCAATCCATCTTCACCATCGAGGCTAGTTATTGCACCTCTCTCTGAAATCGTCTTCAAATTAGCCCCGGCATTTACGCCACCCATGGTGATTCGCTTTAAATAAAACGGAAGGCGCATTACGCCATGTGAAGCATTGCCCCAAACATCTGAAAGCACAATCGCTCGTGCCGTTGCGTTGGCGTTGCCATTTGGCACACCCACCTTTTCAAGGAGTGCAGTACACCGCTCAATTGCATCTGATGCGCTAAGGCTCATCGCGTGGCCTGCTTAATTTTGCCAACGGCATATTTATGTGGGGTTCCCATTAAAGCCGCCTCAATTTCACTTACCAATACTTTATTTATCGCAGCCTGGCTCTCCTTGGTGATGCCAGCAATGTGCGGGGTTAGTATCAAATTGTTGAGTCCATTGAAGAGATCATCTTTTGGTGGTTCGCTAACGCGTACATCGAGGGCGGCGCCGGCGATCAAATTCTCTTTTAAAGCTGCTTCTAATTCAGGTTCATTTACAACCTCACCGCGGCCGACATTTACTAGAAGTGCGCTCTTCTTCATCTTCTCAAGTAAAGAGTGATTTATCATGCCCGTTGTTTCTTTCGTGGCCGGCAGATGGATGGAGATCACATCAGATTTGGTGATAACCTCATCAAGAGTGGTTAGTTTTACTCCTTCAGCGCTCTTAACAAATGGATCATAGGCAAGTACTTCGCAACCAAAGCCTTGTAATAGCTTTGCTACAGCTCTTCCAGTAGCTCCAAAACCTAAAAGCCCCCAAGTCTTATTTGAGATCTCACTTCCAGCACCACGATTCCACTCGCCCGCGCGGGTGCTCTTATCTCTATCGACAATCGATCGTGCCAGCGATATAGCTAAACCTAAAGTGTGCTCAGCGACTGCTACCGCGTTTATTCCTAGCGCTGCAGCTACTACAACCCCATTTTCATCTGCTGCTTGAATATCGATGTTGTCTAACCCAACTCCAGCCCGCGCAATTACCTTTAATTTGGGCGCTGCTTCAATCAATTCTCGAGTAACTTGAGTTCTATTTCTAACCACTAACGCAGTTGCATCGGCTAGTTTAGATTTCAAATCTTCTTTTCTACTCCAGAGATCTGGCTCATGAGTGATTGGAAAACGTTCTTGGAGCTGGGAAAAATCATCGCTCCAAACATCTTCGCTAATCAAAATCATGAGCCAATCTCCAGTTTCAGTATCGAGTTTCTCTTTTTATGCCGAGATGTAGAGCTTGGTGAAGGTGTATTCGCGGTGACCAAGCGCCTCAGCAGCGCAAAGTCGGCCATTTACAGTTCTTTCAATGACCTCCATCATCATGTCGCCGGCTTTAATCAGGTCATATTCCTGACGAAGTAGTCCGGAAACATCAAGATCGATGTGCTCTTTCATTGTCGCTGCAGTCTTCTTATTCGCAGTCAACTTCAAGACAGGTTCGATCGGATTACCAATCACATTGCCCTGGCCAGTTGGGAATAGATGAATCACAGCACCTGCAGCGGCCATGAGAGTTACACACTCCGCAGCAGCCGATGAGGTATCCATGAAGTAAAGTCCTTGCTTCTTCCGATCGGGTGCCTCAGCTGGTTTCAAGACTCCGATGACAGGAACTGAACCAGTCTTTGCGATATTGCCAAGTGCCTTCTCTTCGATTGTCGTCAGACCACCAGCAATATTTCCTTGGGTTGGTTGAGAACCTAAGAGATTGGCACCGGTCGACTCAATGACTTTGATGTAGTTGTCATAGGTATCTTGGAAAGCGCGACGACAAGCATCATCAATGCAACGATCTGCGATTAAGTGTTCGCCGCCAGTTAGTTCCGAGGTTTCACCGAAGAAGACGGTTCCACCAGCTGCAACCCAGCGATCAACGGCTTGGGAAGTTGTTGGGCATGATCCAAGTCCGGATGTTGTATCAGACTCACCGCACTTGATTGACATTATTAGGTCGCCCGCAGTTGCCTCTTCGCGCTGAATCTCAGATGCATCTTGTAAGAAGATTTGGGCAACTCGAGCCGCATCGGCGATAGTTTGTAGATCACCTTTACCTTCAATTGAGAATGATGCAACGGGTTTTCCAGACTTTGCGATTCCAGCAGCAACGCGCTCAGTCCACTTTGGTTCGATTCCAATTACTATGACTGCAGCGACATTTCCATTTAGGCCGGTGCCGATAAGAGTTCTAAAGGTGAGCTCTAGATCTTCACCGAATTGGAGACGACCGAAGGCATGAGGCAGCGCAAGAGTGCCTGGCACTACTTTTGCAACAGCTTCGGCTGCAGCATTCGATAGGTCGTCAACCGGCAAGATAATGACGTGATTACGGATACCCATCGATCCATCTGGACGACGGTATCCGGTTAAGCGCGGCTTGCTTCCCATCTATAACTCCTCATGTTGTGTGTGTGGACATAATCTCCCTTTTTGATCGGCTCTGATGCGATGCCGACCTTAATTCCATATTTGATTATTGCTTCACCTTCAGCATGATCCTTTAACGCGAACTTATGTCCCAACGGGATTGCGTGATTAAGGACTGCGGTGTGCGGTGTCTGCTCTTTCACTGATAGCCCCTGCAGCGTGCCCGGTTGCAAGTCATCATTAGCAACCGCGACTGAGTCGCCATCATGGTGAAGGAGAAAATCAGGCACTTTTGCCATCTCTACTTCCCTTCTCTCTCGATTACTGAATACATCCCCATCAACTTCGCACCCCTGCAAGATATGCATCGAGTTCGGCTTTGCTAGGAATTCCACTTTGTCCATCAAGTGCGCGACATGAAAGTCCCGCAACTACATTTGCAATCTCAACGCTCTCCCGGGCCGACTTACCCCAAACTTGAGCGGCTACTAGCGCGCCATGAAAGACATCGCCGGCACCAAGTGTGGAGAGAATCTCTCCTTTTAGAGCAGGGACTTCACCGCTCTCAACGCCATCGCTATAAATACTTCCAGCGCCACCCTTAGAAATCACAACTAAGTTCTTATCGTTCTTTGCGCTATTTAAATCTGTAACTATATTTTCAGAGGGCGCATAGAGATCGTAATCTGAAGATTTCAAACCTGGGTATTTGTAGCCAATATCAATTGATAACTTCGCGCCTGCGCCCCTGGCGACTCCCCAAGCTCTAAGCGCTGACATACCTAGATGATCTACATGAATCCATGAATAACTCTCAATGGAGCTTGGTTTTCTTGGGATTTCACTATGTGGCTGGGCCATAATGGCCCGACTCTGGGTGGATTCTGAGACAACTATCGTTCCGATTGCAGTGCTGATCTTTGAATCAATAACTACATTTGAGGTATCAACACCCTCTAGTTTCAAATTATCAAAGATCTTCCGCCCGGCCTCATCATCTCCGATTACACAGGCAAGTGAAACGTCAATTCCCAAGCGCGCCATAGTCACCGCAGCGGTGGCAGCTGGACCACCAAAACCTTGGATAGTTTCTTTAGCAATTACCCGTTCATCGGCGTTCGGATATTTCTCCACCAGAACGATAGTGTCGAACGTAGCAACGCCGACAGCGAGGACTTTAGACATTAACCCTCGACTTTCTTAAGGTATTGAATCCAAGCATCGCGAGCGTTATGAATATGTTGAATTATCGTAAGTCTCGCCGTTATTGGATCTCGTCTTTCAATCGCCTCCAAAATCACACCATGCTCATTTTCAGATGCATCGATACGTCCTGGTAATTTCAAAGTGTTATCCATCGAGCGATACATGATTTCTTGCAGCGTTCCAAGAGTCTGATTTAGGAATTGGTTCTGAGCGCTTTTCACTATCGTTAGGTGGAAATTCATATCGAGCAGACGTACTTTGTCGAAATCGATTGGATCTTGACTCACAGCTTCTTGTAGCGCTTGGGCCGCGCGCTTGATTGCCTCAAGCTGCTCTTCACTTCTACGTTCAGCCGCCCATTCGACCGCAGGAGCTTCGAGAATCTCACGCATTTGGAATAACTCCTCGATGGTGTGATGTGCGGCTCGAAGGGAATTACGGAGCTCTTCACCCTCTTGATCTTCAAGTAAAAAAACGCCAATTCCATGTTTGACCACTAAGCGACCTTGAGTCTGTAGAACTTGGATTGCTTCCCGGAGCGAAGACCTACTTATTCCAAGCTTTTTCGCTAGCTCCCGCTCGGGATCCAAGCGATCACCAGGACGTAAATCCGCTCGCTCAATGTAATCAAGCAAGAGTCGCGCCTGTGACTGGAGTCGTGGTGGCACTTTTACAACTGGAGAGTTCATTAGCCCTTGACCGCTCCTGCAGTAAGTCCTGATACGAAGGTCTTCTGCATCGATAGATACATAACAACCATGGGAACTGATGCAACCATCACAGCGGTAAAGATCATGCTGAAGTTAATTGCGTATTCACCACGAAAATCCAGAAGTGCAAGGGGTAGTGTTTTCAAATCTGACTGGGTGATCAATAAGAGCGGATAAAGAAGATCGTTCCAAGTAATAACAAATAGGAATATCGCTACCGCCGCCATAGAGGGCTTCGATAACGGAAGCGCAATTGAGCGGTATAAACGGAATGGTCGAGCGCCATCTATCGCGGCTGATTCATATAGCTCATGTGGAATTTGTCGGAAGAACGCAGTCAAGATGAATATGGAGATTGGCAATGTAGAAGCTACATTGATGATGACCAGCCCATGTAATGTATTTGTCAACCCTAATCTGACAAAGAGTTCATAAATACCAATGATGCTCGTCGCAGCAGGAATCGCCAAACCCAGAGTGAATAGAAGAAACAAGAATTTTCCAGTGACATTGATAGCACGAGCGATTCCAAAGGAAGCAAGGCTCGCTACAAATAGCGTTACGATTACTGAGAATAAAGTAACTATTGTGCTATTACGGAAATTCGTGATGATCTGTCCACCTTCAAGTAATGTCCGATAGTTCCTAAATGACCAGCTCTCCGGAAGAGCCAATGGCTTTACCATCAACTCTAAATCTGATTTAAATGAACCAAAAATAACCACCAAAGTGGGAACGATGATGAGGATTGCAAAAAGTGCGAGAGAGATGATTCGACTTACCCGATAGAACATGGCTTAGTACCTCGTCCTTAGTATCCGACGCTGTAGAGCGGTCAGAGCGAGAATGAAGATAACAAGGAAAATTGATTGGGTTGCGGCATAACCAAATCTGAATTCATTAAAAGCTGTGAGATAAATAAGGGTCACCAAGATACTTGAAGAATTATTTGGCCCACCTTGAGTCATCGCATAAACGAGGTCAAATGCACGGAAGGATTGAATAGTTGTATATGCCATAACAACCGCGGTAGTTGGAAGCGCCATCGGCCAAGTTACCGACTTGAATTGTTGCCACCTTGAAGCACCATCAACTTCAGCCGCTTCATAAAGCTCTGCTGGGATCTGTTGTAGTCCAGCGATATAAACGACCATCATTTGGCCGGTGTGAAACCAAACTTGAGTGAAGGCAATCGCCCGAAGCGTAATAGTCTCGCTGCCTAACCAATTTAATGCCAAGAAATCAAGTCCGATTGAATTTAGAAAAACATTGATTGGCCCAAGGTTTGGTTCGTAGAGGAATTGCCAAACCATTGCAACAGAAACCGAGGATATAATTGTTGGGAAAAAGTATAAGGTTCTTAAAAATGTAGATCCGCGGGAATTCTTCAAGAGAAATATCGCGAATATTAGCGAGAGAGCTGTTTGAAAGATTACGACAAGGAATGTGAATTCTATATTATTACTAAGAACTTTATTAAAAATATCATCATCTGTAACTAATTTTCTAAAATTACGGAGACCGACGAACTCTGGAACGCCAAACCCGTCCCACTTTGAGAGTGAATAGCGGAGATTACTAATTGTTGGGTATAGATAAAAGATCGAATAAAGCAAAAGGGCAGGAAGCGTCATCAAAAGCAAGGTTCGATCATTCGCCCTGGCCAATTTATTCTTTGGCCGAGGACTGGCGCCCTTTCGGGCGCCAGTTTCGGTTTTGCTCATTGGGATTAGCCCAACTTCTGCTTGATCAGTGCAGCGCCATCAGTAAGAGCTTTATCTACGCTCTCGCCGCCAACGATTGCAATTAGCGCATCCTCAAGGATGTCACGGACACCCTGGTTGAGGAAGATGAAGCGAGGTGCAAGCACCAAACGCTCCGACATGATGGATGCAGTATTGCGTAGGTTCTCATCCGTATAGGAGACATCGAGAACAGTTACATGCTGCTTTGTTCCATTTGCATACAACGTTGCAACTGGTCCGGTAAGAAGATAAGAAAGGAAGGCGCGAGCGATTTTCTGCTCAGTTCTTCCTGCATTCTTATTAACACCAAGGATGAAGGTGTTGTTGGTGATACCGGTATAGCGGGCATTGACATCCTCGGTCCAATTCATTCCGGTGATACCCATGTTGCCACTCATCTTTGGCTCTAGTTTGATGATTCCACCCATTGAGAATGAGCCGGTTGGAAGAATCGGAGACTTGCCGGTAGCGAATAGTGTGTTACCAGCAGCTTCAGTCACGCCTTTTGGATTATCTGGGAAGCAACCTGCATCACGAAGGTCTGCATACTTCTCAGCCATATCCTTAAACCACTTGACCGTGATTGCATCCTTGCCAGAGTCAATCGCAAGAATCTGCTCAGTTAGTTTTGCATCTGTTGATGCCGTGTTCATTAGAGCAGAGTTAATGATCTGTCCGGCTTGTGGACGGAATGCGCCCATCCAAGCCATCGGGGTATATCCAGCAGCTTTGGCCGTCTTGCAATAGGAGATCCACTCGGAGAACTTCTTAGGTAGTTTCCAACCTTCTTTCTTGAAGATCTCTATGTTGTAGATCGGATCATTGAATAGTGATTGCAGTGGGATTCCGAGTTGCTTGCCTTCATATTGGCCAGCGCCCATCATCGACTTGATCACATTTCTCTTGGTGAATTGCTCATTGGTGAGATCGGTATAGAAACCAGCTGTGGCAGCCTGATTGAACTGGGAGCCACGGAAAGTAGTGAATAGCGCTGCTTTCTTGTTGGTTCTAGCCTTCTGAAGAGCGGTTGCGGTGTAGTCACTTGAGTTAGAGATAACCTGAGTGACCTTTGCTCCTGGGTTGAGATCTTCAAAGTCAGAAATAATCTGATCGAAGACCGCCTTATCTTCTGCACGCCAGTGCCAGAACTCGATGGAGCCACGTGGCGCCCTGAGGGCAGCTCTTGGCTTCAAGTTAGATGCGCTGAGCTTTACCTTTGTCCAAACTAGACGTCCGGCAGAGTTCTTTGCGCAAACAAGAGAAGTAGAGAAGGTTCCTGTCGACTCTCCTTCATTTGTGCACTTTGCTCCGAGAGTTTCACCTGCTGCGAAACCTCCGGAGATTGGTAGAACTGTTACCGATGCAGCAAATGCACCAGCAATCAGCAAACGAAACGCTTTCGCGCTCTTGCTTACTTTCATTCTTTCTCCTTATTCGAGGGGTGGTGAATCATTCGATTACCACTCGGTTAGCGGAATGGCGAGCCGTTCCGCCATCCTTCGTACTTCGGGACGGATATCGCGCCATGAGACAACAGTGTGATGAGGGAATCCGTTTTGGATCAACCCATTCACAAGTTGCCTTGCTGGAGCGTTTGTCCGCACCGTTGCGGTATTGCCTTGGAACCGATTAGGGGCCGATAGTGATTCACCACTAGTCATTACCAATCGGAGTTTGCTCTTGTTTGCTGGATCGATATCGGAATCCAGCCGAACAAGGACAACTGGACCGGTCTTCAAGGGGAAGTTTCCGGCCACACCTAGTTTTCTATTGCAGTGGATGTACTGCGTTGCATTATTCGGATCGACCGCAAGTTCTGTTGATGCAGAACCGCAATGCCAGATTCGAATAATTCCTTCTTTCTCATCGAGGTCGACCGTGTCGACCAAGTAATTTGTTCCAGAGCCAAGCGCCTCTAGAAGCAACATCGTTACCGCACCATAAACATCTCTTTCACAAGCAGCTGGGGTACCGCTTGTGGCGGTCCGTCCCATTGCTCCACATGGACAAGCGCCTAAATCAACGGCGAATTCGGGCCAGCAGCGCATCGCGATTGCAGAGAGGCCATCAGCGCCCACCCATTCTTGAAGCGCCACCCGGGTACTCGCATTTACCCGCGCCTCCTTTTCGGGTACATCTTTCAAGGATGGTTGCGCATCACAGGCGCTCTTATATTCGGCGTTCTCTTCATCTATTGAAACCGCCGCAATATCAGCAAAGATTTCCGGGATTGATTTATTGATTACTTCAATACCGAAGTACTCCTCCAGGATTCCCGCATCGTAATTACAGGGAGTAAATCCAGTTGGAGCATCGCCAATCGCACCGATTTTCTTACCCTTTAATGAAGCGAGCGCCTTATCTACTATTTCGCTATCCGCTTTCTCTCCATTTACGCGAGCAGGTTCACCAATACTTGGAAGCTTTCCGGCAAGAGCACTTTGTAGCGACTCCTTAATATGTGCTTCATCAGGATTTCCATGGATATGAACCGCTCTCTTTCCATTAGTGCGGAGGGCATGAGAAGCAAGATTTGAACCACACATCGAATTTAAAAGGAGACGGTCGCCAACGCTTCCAAATTCACGAACCGACCAGAGCAAGAGATTCCCCTTAACGCCTGATAAGAGTGATACGGCAGGCGATGCATCTGAGAAAGAGGCATTTAAGAGAATGTAAAGATCTTCATCGCTCTTCAAGCTAGCCTTTGCGGCTTCCGTATCTTCCGGAGTCATTACTAGATTTTCTGGTCCATTAAGGGTTACGCCTAAGCTCTCAAGGAGTGCGCGCGCTTGATCAAAGAATTTTTGCGCTGCATCGACTTGGAAAGTGGGGCGAGCGAGCGCAATTAGCGTGCAACTACTCATTAGTTCCACCCCGCTGGTAATACTTCGCTCATCAAGATTGGACGCCCCTCATCAATACTCTTATGTGCGGCAAGTCCAGTAGCAACACTTCTTAGCCCCTCTTCCAAAGTGACTTCGGGCTCTCCGCCTTCAACAATCGCCTTATGTAGCTTTTTATGCTCAAGATATGAGGCTCCGTAATGAAAACCGAGGTACTCAATTGAGTCATCCCAAACTTTGCGGATATCAAGATCCTTCGTCTTGCCGGCAGCGTAAGTCCATTCTTTGAAGTTACCGACAGCGGCGCGCTTTCCATGTCGAATCTCGAGGGAGGGAAGGAAAGATTCAATCTTGCCGGCACTTCCGGTGACTGAGATGTACTCCTTATCAACGGTATTCTCCGCAAACATACATAGATCTAACATCGCGCGCTTACCGCTTGCATATTCAACAATCACATAGGCGCTATCAAGCATGTCTGCCGGCTTACCATCGTAAACTTCATCTAGATAATTCACTCGCTGTCCACCAGATGCGAAGACGCGCACCGGAGTCTCTTTCGCGATGTGATCCATAAGATTGAAATAGTGACAACATTTCTCAACTAAGGTTCCACCCGTTTTTGCTCGGAAACGATTCCAATCTCCGACCTTCGGATAGAAGGGCTCGCGATGTTCGCGGATTGTTACTTGTTGGACATCGCCAACTCCACCTCCATGAACGATCTTTAATAATTCTGCGACTGGGGGCATGTAGCGATACTCAAGACCCATCCAGACTAAACCTGTGCGATTCTTTGACCAATTAATAACGCTTAGACAATCTTCTATCGTCGTGCAGAGGGGTTTTTCGATGAATACATGGAGTGAAGTCGCCAACGCATCTTTAAGTACATCAACATGTGTGTAATTCGGGGTAGCGATAATGACTGCATCAACTAAATTGGAATTTAGTAAATCTCGATAATCGGTAAAAGACTTAACTTCGCCATCCACCAATCCCTTGGCCCGAGCTAGTGAATCGACAAAGGGATCTGCGATGGCAGTAACTGATGTGCCCGGAATATGTTTTAGGTTCTCAATATGCTCACGGCCCATGGCACCAACGCCGATGACCCCGTAGCGAACCATTTGGACCCCCTTGACACGCAGGTCAGCCCAAAGAGGTCTGACCACTAGGCAGTCTTGTGCCCTCCGTGAGCCTGGTCAATGCTCCCTAGATAACGATTCGGTCAACGGATTGCGATATCTGGACGGCTCCGACCTGCGATTTCCAGGTTCGGCCACTTACTAGCTCCCGTTACAAATTCAAACCCGCCCTCTGTTACCACCAGGGTGTCCTCGACCTTCAACCCCGCCGCGCTTGGGTTCCAAGCGATCGCATTCCTTACTTCGATTAACTGAGTGGTCTTCTCGTGAGCAGTGAAATCTCTAGGGAGGTAACCGGTGGGACCTCCTTGATGATGATTGGTCCACTCATCTCGATCAAAACCTTGCTTCAAGTATTCAACTTGGCCAGCTTTAAAAGCTTCCGCCAGAGTTGCTCCTGGTTTTGTTCCATCAAGGAAAGCTGCTTCAACATTTAGCAGCTTTCTGTAATCATCTCTTACTTCGTTATCTAGCTCGCCAAAATGAGCCAATCTAGTAACGCTTGCGATAAGACCTTTTCTCCGCGCACAGATCACTCCCATAACCAAATTTCCAACTTTCGCAGTTGTCGGTAGCGGGTGTCGATATTTCTTTATGCGATCTTCCCCGGCAACAAGTAGTACAACCGGCTCAAGACTTCGCTCCCAAAGTTCTTCGGCTATCTCACCGGCGACTTCAACTTCGCTCTCATCATTATCGATATCAAGCATCGCTTCTTCCAGCGCACTTGTCGCATCACGACCGATCTCCTTCAGTCGCGCCACTTCAAATTCATTTAACTTCCTTCTAAGGCTCTCAATCTCACCTTGGATATTGGTACGTTCGCCATCAACGCCATCAACGCCATCAACGCCAATTTTGGGACCTTTGGGAAGTTGTGCATCTCTTCCCTCAAACCAATTAACAACAATCAACTCTTCATCGCCACTTAGCTCTTCATCTTTTAGGCGCTGGGCTTCTATTTTGTTGGTAACTACAACGATTCGATCAGGGTAGACGATTACATCCATGCACGAGAGTTCAAGAGTGGTTGGGATATGAGCCCGGCCGCCAATAATCCAAGCTACATTCGCTCCCTTTCGAAGGACCACCGCTTCTAGCCCCTTTTCAGCTAGTAGAGCCTTGATTCTCGCTCGTTTTTCGCGCTGTTCCGCTTGGCTCATGAGATTACCTCTGATACTTCGATACCAAACCTTGCAAGTTCTCCCTTACCGCCATCGGTTGATGTCAACACAAAAGGCTTTCCATCAGGTGCGATGCAATATGAATTCTCAAAGTGCGAACCACGTGACTTATCGACGGTCACAACAGTCCAATTATCTTCAAGCACTCGGGTCCGCTCTGAGCCCATGGTGATCATCGGTTCGATTGCAAAGACCATTCCAACTTCTATAGTTGGACCATTACCAGGCTTTCCATAGTTAAGAATATGTGGCTCCATATGCATAGCAGTGCCGATTCCGTGGCCACCATACTCGCGCAAGATTCCGTACTTGCCTTGTGAGTTTACATAGCTCTCAATCGCATGACCGATATCAGAGAGCTTTGCACCAGCAACGCCAGCAGCAATTCCAACCCACATTGATTCTTCACATACATCAAGCATTTTCTGTTGATCGCTATCTACCGGATCAACAATCACGGTAAATGCGGCATCGCCATGCCAACCATCGATTATTGCTCCGCAATCAACTGAGACAACATCACCGGGCATGATCATCCGCTCGCCAGGAATTCCATGAACGATTTCGTCATTTATAGAGACACAGATAGTTGCTGGAAATCCGTGATAGCCCTTGAAGTTTGATGTTCCACCACCGCGCTTGATATTTGCTTCTGCAATCGCATCAAGCGCACTTGTTGTAATTCCAGCTTTGATTTGAGACTTGATTAGATCTAAAGTGCTTCGGACAAGAAGTCCGGCGCGACGCATCGTCTTTAGCTGATCCAAAGTCTTTATCTGGATCGCCATGATTCAATTTACCTTTGAATTCAGCGCGCGAATCACGTTATCGGTGATTGCGCTGACATCGCCAAGTGCAGAAATCGTTATTAATAGCCCTTCCCCGCGATAGAAAGTGACGATGGGGGCGGTTTGTTGCGCATAAACCTCAAGACGCCGGGCAATCACATCTTCCTTATCATCATCTCGTTGATAGAGCTCACCGCCACAGGCATCACATTTATCAAGGTCAGCGGCGAAGATCTTTCCGCAGCCCTTACAAGTGCGTCGACTAGAGAGGCGCTTGATGATTTCGTTGCTATCGATAGAGAACTCAACGACTGCATCAAGTGGTCGGCTCCGCTCTCCTAAGAATGCTCGGAGAACTTCTGCTTGGGCAACATTTCGGGGAAAGCCATCGAGCAAGAAACCGCTCTCGGTATCGCTATGAGTTAGGCGATCTTTAACCATCGCATTTGTTACTGAATCTGGAACTAATTCGCCTTTATCCATATAACTCTTCGCTTGAAGGCCAAGTTCAGTTCCAGACTTTAAATTCGCACGGAAGATATCTCCGGTTGAGATATGTGGAATCTTGTAGTGACCGGCGAGGAGAGCTGCTTGAGTTCCTTTTCCTGCGCCTGGTGGTCCAACCAGGACTAGACGCATTAGCGGAGGAATCCCTCGTATGAACGCTGTTGCAGCTGAGACTCGATCTGCTTAGCAGTATCAAGACCAACGCCGACGATAATCAAGATCGCCGTTCCGCCAAATGGAAATTGCTGTGATGCTCCGAAGAGAATCAAAGCGATGATCGGAATGATTGCGACTAAAGCAAGGTAGAGCGAACCAGGTGCGGTGATACGAGTTAGAACGTATTGGAGGTAATCACTTGTGGGCTTGCCGGCTCGGATACCCGGTATAAAGCCACCGTATTTACGCATATTCTCAGCTGTCTCTTCTGGGTTGAAAGTGATGGCAACGTAGAAGTAGGCAAAGAAGATGATTAATAGCGCATAAGAAGCAATATAAATCGGGTGATCACCAGTTACGAAATTGGTGCTAATCCATACCGCCCAAGGAGCTTGGGAGTTGGTGAAGTTAGCAACTAACGATGGAATATAGAGAAGTGAGGAAGCAAAGATGACCGGGATAACACCAGATTGGTTTACCTTGATTGGGATATAGGTAGTGGTGCCGCCATATTCACGGCGACCGATCTGCTTCTTAGCGTATTGAACTGGGATACGACGCTGAGATTGTTCGACAAAGACGACCGCAGCGACAATGAGAATTCCAACCGCCATGATGAAAGCGAAGGTGAACCAGCCACGAGCTAAGCGGATCGCCCAGAGTTGTGAAGGAAAGGTCGCCGCAATCGAGGTGAAGATCAAGATCGACATACCGTTACCAACGCCGCGGTCCGTAATCAATTCACCAAGCCACATAACAACCGAAGTTCCTGCGGTCATTACAACGACCATGGTAAGAATTCTTAGCCAAGAAGTATCAGGAATGATGTTTTCATTACATCCCTGGATCAATCGTCCTGGGGTACGAGCGACTGCGATCAAACCTGAGGTTTGTAGAATCGCTAGGCCAATCGTTAGATAACGAGTGTATTGAGTGAGTTTCGCAGTTCCCGATTGTCCTTCCTTCTTCAGCGCATCGAATCGAGGGATTACGACGGTTAGAAGTTGGACGATGATCGATGCCGTGATGTAAGGCATGATTCCAAGTGCGAAGACTGAGAGCTGTAGTAAAGCGCCACCGCTAAATAGATTTACCAATCCCAACAATCCACCGGTATCAACGTTAGCGAGACATTTCTGGACCGCTACATATGAAACACCTGGGGTGGGGACGACTGATCCAAAACGGAAGAGCGCCATGATAGAGAGGGTGAAGAAGATCTTGCGGCGTAGGTCAGGCGTTTTGAATGCCTTACCAAATACTGATAGCAACACTTTCTTCTCCTCGATCTAGTTCTACTAAATAGTCTTTACGCTTCCACCAGCAGCAGCGATCTTTTCAGATGCTGATGAAGAGAAGCTATGTGCCGAGACATTTACCTTAACGGAGATATCGCCATTTCCAAGGACCTTTACTGGATGGCCCGCACGAGCAGCGCCAACTTTGTAGAGATCTTCAACGCTTACATCGCCACCCTTTGGAAAGAGCGCGTTTATGGTTGAAACGTTGACGGCTTGGTACTCAATCTTCTCTGGGTTCTTAAAACCACGGAGTTTTGGAAGGCGCTGAACGAGCGGCATTGCGCCACCTTCGAAACCAGCGCGAACTACGTTACGAGCACGTGTTCCCTTGCCACCACGACCAGAGGTTTTACCTTTGGAACCTTCACCGCGACCCTTACGAGTCTTTTCCTTTTTTGCGCCTGGCGCAGGACGGAGATGATGAGCTTTAAGCACCATTGTTATTCAACCTCCTCAACTTTGATGAGATGGCGAACGTTGTAGACCATGCCGCGAATCTCCGGACGATCTTCCTTCACCACAACATCACCAATGCGCTTCAAACCAAGTGAGCGAAGAGTTTCGCGTTGATCTGGTGCATTACCGACTTTGGAACGAACCTGTGTGACTTTTAATCTTGGCATTACGCACCTGCCGATGTTGTCATCGCGCGCACAACAGCTGCTGGAGCAACGCGCTCTAGTGGAAGTCCACGACGAGCTGCGATAGCTGCTGGATCTTCCAACATCTTTAGCGCTGCTGCGGTTGCGTGAACCATGTTGATTGGGTTGTTTGAACCAAGTGACTTGGTCAAAACATCGGTAATTCCTGCGCACTCAAGAACTGCACGAACTGGACCACCAGCGATAACACCGGTACCAGGAGCAGCTGGGCGAAGTAGAACTACGCCGGCTGCATCTTCACCTTGAACAGGGTGAGGAATTGTGCCTTGAATACGTGGAACCTTGAAAAATGATTTCTTGGCTTCTTCGACAGCCTTAGCGATTGCTTGTGGAACCTCTTTTGCTTTTCCATAACCAACGCCGACCATTCCATTTCCATCACCAAGCACAACAAGTGCGGTGAAGGAGAAACGGCGACCACCAGATACGACTTTGGCAACGCGGTTGATAAATACGACTCGCTCGATATACGGCGACTTCTCGCGGTTATCACCGGTGTCGCGGCGTTCGCGCTTATCGCGATTGCGCTTGGGCTTCTCGCCAGCTTCTTGCGCTGTGATCTCTTGATTACTCATTAGAAGTCCAATCCATTCTCGCGAGCACCTTCTGCAAGGGCTGCAACGCGTCCGGTATATCGATTACCACCGCGGTCGAAGACGACCGAAGTAATTCCTTTTGCCTTTGCGCGATCAGCAACAAGTTGGCCCACTGTGCGAGCTTTCTTTGTCTTATCTGCTGATTGTGCGCGAAGATCTTTTTCCATAGTTGATGCTGATGCCAAGGTGTAACCCTTTGAATCATCAACAATCTGCGCCACAAGATGGCGAGCGGAACGAGTTACAACAAGGCGTGGTCGCTCTGGCGTTCCAGTAATTTTCTTACGGACGCGGAAATGGCGACGGGCGCGGGCGATCTGAGTAGAACCGCGAACAATCTTCTTAGTGATACTCATGCCTTCTTACCTGTCTTTCCAGCCTTACGACGAACGCGTTGACCAAGAAGATGTACACCTTTACCTTTATAAGGATCAGATTTACGTAGCTTCTGGATCTTTGCAGCGGTCTCACCGACGAGTTGCTTATCAACGCCAGCGATTGTGAACTCTGTTGGAGATTCAACTGTGAAAGTAATTCCAGCTGGAGCAGGGAATGAAATTGGGTGTGAGTAACCAAGAGCGAACTCGAGATCCTTACCCTTCATTGCAACCTTGTAACCAACGCCGGTGATTACGATCTTCTTTGAAAAACCTTGGGTAACGCCAGTGATCATATTTGCGACCAATGTACGTGAAAGTCCGTGAAGTGATTTTGCAAGACGCTCATCATTAACACGATTGATAACGATGCCGCTCTCTTCCTTCACAGCTTTAATTAATTCTGGGAAATTGTGAGTGAGAGTTCCCTTTGGTCCCTTAACTGAAAGAGATTGACCAGCGAGAGTTACTTCTACGCCGGATGGAACTGCAACAGGCATTTTTCCGATACGTGACATAGCGATCACCATACGTAGGCGAGAACTTCTCCGCCTACGCCTTGCTTATTTGCCTGTCGATCGGTCAATAGACCTTGTGATGTCGAGATGATTGCAACGCCGAGTCCACCAAGAACTTTTGGTAGTCCAGTCGACTTTGCATAGACACGAAGTCCTGGTTTGGAGACGCGACGAAGTCCTGCGATAGATCGCTCGCGATTTGAACCATACTTCAAATCGATCACAAGAGTCTTGCCGAAACCTTCTTGGTTATCGGTTACTTTGTAACCACCTATATATCCTTCTTTTTGAAGGATTTCTGCGATACGTGCTTTCACCGATGAAGACGGCATTGCTACCGTTTCATGGTACGCAGTATTCGCGTTACGCAGACGTGTGAGCATGTCTGCGATCGGGTCTGTCATTGCCATTTGGCTTATCGCCTTTCTTCGGCTGGTTTCTCTTTCGAGACCTATCCGATAGTTGTTACCAGGAAGCTTTTGTTATGCCAGGAAGCTCACCGCGGTGAGCCATCTCGCGGAAGCAGACTCGGCAGATGCCGAATTTGCGATACACAGAATGAGGACGACCGCAGCGTTGGCAGCGTGTGTATCCGCGAACCTTGAACTTTGGTTTGCGGCTAGCTTTGACCTTAAGTGATGTCTTTGCCATTTAGTTTGGTCTCCTATTAATCCCGGAATGGGAATCCGAGCGCGCGTAGCAACGCACGACCTTCATCATCATTCTTGGCCGATGTAACGATGGTGATATCCATTCCGCGAACGCGATCCAACTTATCTTGCTGGATTTCTGGGAATACAACCTGTTCGGTTAGACCGAAGGTGTAGTTACCGCTTCCATCGAACTGCTTTGGAGAGAGTCCGCGGAAGTCGCGAATACGAGGTAGCGATACTGATAGAAGTCGATCCATAAACTCCCACATACGATCGCCACGAAGTGTGACATGCGCACCGATTGGTTGTCCCTCACGGAGCTTGAAGTTAGCGATTGACTTGCGAGCCTTGGTAACAACTGGTTTTTGACCAGTGATTACGGTGAGATCGCGGACCGCTCCTTCAATCAACTTCGAATCCTTTGCTGCTTCTCCAACGCCCATATTTACGACGACTTTGGAGAGAGTTGGGATCTGCATCCGGTTCTTGTAACCGAATTGTGTTTGTAGCGATGCAATGACATCGCTCTTATAGCGAGACTTGAGACGTGGCGCAGTAGCAGTCGACATTAGATATCCCCTCCGGTGCGGCGTGCGATGCGGACGTTCTTTCCATCCTCATCTTTACGGACAGCAATACGTGTCGCCTTATCGTCATCTGCAAGGAGCATGACATTTGAATAGGCAATCGGCGCTTCAACGGTCAAGATGCCTCCGACCTTTGCACCACGTTGCGATTGCTCTTCTTTAGTATGGCGCTTTACGCGATTGACACCTTCGACAGTAACGCGTGCCGTCTTGGTATTCACATTTAGGACAGTTCCAGTTAGGCCTTTATCTTTTCCAGCGATAACTAGGACTTTGTCGCCCTTCTTAATACGCATTTAGAGCACCTCCGGAGCCAGTGAGATGATCTTCATGAAACGCTTGTCGCGAAGTTCGCGTGCAACCGGTCCGAAGATACGAGTACCGCGTGGTTCGTTATCATCCTTGATGATGACTGCGGCATTCTCATCAAACTTGATGTAAGAACCATCAGCACGACGATTCTCTTTTGCGGTGCGGACGATTACAGCCTTTACGACTTCGCCCTTCTTAACCTGACCGCCAGGGATTGCATCCTTTACGGAGCAGACGATTACATCGCCAATGCCAGCGTAGCGGCGCTTTGCGCCACCGAGAACACGGATACAGAGAAGCTCACGAGCTCCGGTGTTATCCGCTACACGTAGTCGTGATTCTGCTTGAATCATGGTTACTTCGCCTTCTCGATGATCTCTACTACTCGCCAACGCTTTGTTGCAGAGAGTGGTCTGGTTTCCATAATGCGAACGCGATCGCCAACTCCAGCGGAGTTGCTCTCATCGTGCGCCTTAAATTTCTTATTCTTTGTGATGACCTTTGAATAGAGGCCATGCTTCGCGCGGTCTTCGACCTTAACGACGACGGTCTTATCCATCTTGTCGCTTACGACGATTCCTTCGCGAATCTTTCGGAAGTTGCGATCCTGTCCGTTATCGACATTACTCATGCTGCACCTCCGATGCCTAGTTCGCGCTCACGCAAAATTGTGTAGAGGCGAGCGATCTCTTTACGCACCGCAGTGAGACGGCCGTGGCTCTCAAGTTGGCCAGTAGCGGCCTGGAAGCGGAGATTGAAGAGTTCTTCCTTCAACTCCTTTAGCTTCTCTTGTAGATCCTCGGTTGACTTGCCGCGGAATTCTTCAGCTTTAGTTACCTTTGACATCGTTATGCCTCCTCACGTAGTACAACGCGGGACTTGACTGGAAGTTTGTGAGCGGCGCGAGATAGCGCAGCATTTGCAGTCTCAAGCGTTACGCCAGAGATCTCAAAGAGAACTCGGCCAGGCTTGACGTTTGCAATCCAGAATTCTGGTGAACCCTTACCGGAACCCATACGAGTTTCAGCGGGCTTCTTTGTTAGTGGGCGATCTGGATAGATATTGATCCAAACCTTTCCACCGCGCTTGATATAGCGAGTCATTGCGATACGAGCAGCTTCGATCTGACGGTTGGTTACATAACCACCCTCAGTTGCTTGAAGTCCGAAGTCACCGAATGCAACAGCGGTTCCGCCCTTTGACTTGCCGGAACGCTTTGGATGATGTTGCTTGCGGTACTTAACGCGACGTGGAATCAACATTTACGCCTCGCCTCCTTCGCTCGCTGGAGTTGTTGGAGCTTCTTGCGTTGCGGCAACTTCAGCAGCTGGAGCAGCAGCTTCAACGGTTGTGGTTGTGACTTCGCCACGAGGTGCACGTGGTGCGCGACGTGGACGTTCACTCTTTTGCGCCTTTGCAGCGGCAAGAGCAGCAGCCTCGCGCTCAGCGCGTGACTCGATAACTTCGCCCTTGTAGATCCAGACCTTCACACCGAGGCGACCGAAAGTTGTATGTGCTTCATGGAAGCCATAATCGATATCGGCGCGCAGGGTATGTAGCGGAACTCGACCTTCGCGATAGAACTCAGAACGTGACATTTCGGCGCCACCAAGACGGCCACCGCATTGAACACGAACGCCCTTAGCGCCTGCCTTAAATGCCATCTGCATTCCCTTACGCATCGCGCGACGGAAAGAGACACGAGCAGCAAGCTGTTCGGCGATTCCTTGGGCGACGAGTTGGGCATCAATCTCTGGATTCTTAACTTCGAGAATATTTAACTGGACTTGCTTGCCAGTCATCTTCTCAAGATCAAGGCGGAGACGATCTGCTTCCGTTCCACGACGTCCAATGACAATTCCAGGTCGTGCGGTATGAAGATCGATACGAACACGCTCACGAGTACGCTCGATTTCAATTCGAGATACGCCAGCGCGCTCCATTTTCTTCTCCATGAGACGACGAATTTCTACATCTTCCTTTACATAATCTTTGTAGAGCTTCTCGGCATACCAACGTGATTTGAATTCAGTGGTGATACCAAGGCGGAAGCCATGTGGATTTATCTTTTGACCCATTTAGTTGGCCTCCTTCTCTGGTGCGGACTTTTTAGGTGCGGCTTTCTTTGCAGCAGCCTTCTTGGCTGTGGCTTTCTTGGCCGGCGCCTTCTTTGCTGGAGCGGCTTCAGTAGCAACTTCAGCAGTTTCAACTACTGCGGTTTCTGCAGCAGCCTTAGCGCGCTTACGTTGTTCAGCCTTAGAGATCGGGCGATAGTTCTTATCGTCCGAGAGCACAACTGAGATCTGTGAAGAACGCTTCAAGATTTGGTAGCCACGACCTTGGGCACGTGGGCGATAACGCTTCATTGTGTAACCCTCATCAACGAGGGCCTCAGTTACCCAGAGTTCAGAGGCATCGCGGATCGCAGGGTTTTTCTGCTTTGCATTAGCAACAGCAGAGTTAAGGAGGGTGTAGACGCTTTCAGAGACCGCGATTTGCGGTGAGAACTTAGCGATACGGATCGCTTCATCCGCACGTTGTCCGCGTATCAAGTTCACGACTCGACGCGCTTTCTGTGGTGTAACGCGAACGTTCGTTACCGAAGCTTTCGCGATTAACGGAGTATTACTCGGCACGCTTCACCGTCCGATCCTCTTGCTTGATATGGCCTTTGAATGTTCTAGTTGGTGCGAACTCGCCAAGCTTGTGACCGATCATCGCTTCAGTGATATAGACCGGAACATGCTTACGACCATCGTGTACCGCGATGGTGTGGCCGATCATCGAAGGAGTGATCATTGAGCGACGGGACCAAGTCTTGATGACGCTCTTGGTCTTACTCTCATTCTGAGCATCAACCTTCTTTTCAAGGTGATGATCTATGAATGGACCCTTTTTCAAACTACGTGGCACTTAAGGATCTCCTATCGGCTCTTATTGCTTGGACGGCGACGGACAATTAATTGGTCACTCGCTTTTTTCTTACGAGTGCGAACTTCAGGCTTACCCCAAGGTGAAACAGGATGGCGACCACCAGAGGTCTTTCCTTCTCCACCACCATGTGGGTGATCGACTGGGTTCATAACAACACCGCGAACAGTTGGACGACGTCCCTTCCAACGAGAGCGTCCAGCTTTTCCGGAGTTGATATTTGATTGTTCAGCATTACCGACAACGCCAACGGTTGCGCGGCAACGAACATCAACATTTCTGATTTCACCAGATGGCATACGGAGTTGTGCATATGGACCATCTTTTGCAACGAGTTGTACGCCAGCACCAGCAGAGCGAGCAATACGTGCTCCGCCACCTGGACGTGTTTCGATTCCGTGAATATTTGTACCGACTGGGATATTGCGAAGTGGCAAGTTGTTGCCAGGCTTGATATCTGCAGCTGGACCGTTCTCGATCTTTGTACCTTGTACTACGCCATCTGGGCAGATGATGTAGCGCTTCTCGCCATCAGCGAAGTGAAGGAGCGCGATACGTGCAGAACGATTTGGGTCATATTCAATATGCGCAACGGTGGCTGGAACTCCATCCTTATCATTGCGTAGAAAATCAATTACGCGATATGCGCGCTTATGTCCGCCACCTTGATGGCGTGTGGTGATGCGACCTGCGGAGTTACGACCGCCCTTTGAGTTGATCGGACGGATCAACGACTTCTCAGGTGTACTACGAGTTACCTCCGAGAAATCCGGAACGATGCGACCGCGTGAGCTTGGTGTCACCGGTTTTAGATTACGAAGTGCCATTTTTATCCCTTCTCCCTTTACCTAATCGCGGGGCGACTAGGAGACGGGACCTCCAAAGATGTCGATACGGTCGCCAGGCGCAACTTGCACGATCGCACGCTTGGTATCACTTCTCTTACCCATTCCGAAACGAGTCAGCTTTCGCTTTCCTTCACGGTTCATTGTGTTGACCTTGAGGACGCGAACTTTAAATACCTTTTCAACCGCGATCTTGATCTCGGTCTTATTCGCATCAGGTGCAACGATGAAGGTGTACTTGTTCTCATCGAGCATGCCGTATGACTTTTCAGATACGACTGGCGCGATTAGAACGGAGCGATGGTCTCTCATGCTGACACCTCAACTAACTCAGATTCGCGACCAACAGCCTTTGCAGATGCGCCCTTTGCTGGACCTACTACAAACTCAGTGATTGCTTTCTTGGAGAAGACAACGTCATCAGCAACGACAACGTCATAAGCATTTAATTGGTCTTGGCGGATTAGGTGCAGATCAGTCTCATTACGAAGTGATCTCCAAGCAGCCTCTTCGCCATGTGCGAGAACAACGAGAAGACGAGTGCGATCTGAGAATTGACGGACTGCAGAGAGCGCCGACTTTGTATTGATCTCAGTAGCAACTTCAGAGACGACATGAATCCGGTCATTACGTTGACGATCAGAGAGCACTCCGCGAAGCGCAGCCTTGATCATCTTCTTTGGGGTCCGCTCGTCATACTTACGTGGGACTGGACCTTGAGCAACGCCACCATGGCGCTGGTTAGGTGAACGCGTTGAACCCTGGCGGGCGCGACCGGTTCCCTTCTGCTTAAAAGGCTTCTTTCCACCACCACTTACTTCACCGCGGTTCTTCGCCTTATGAGTTCCTTGGCGAGCTGCATTTAATTGTGCAGTTACGACTTGGTGAATTAGCGGGACATTTACCTGGACATCGAAGATCTCAGCAGGAAGATCGAAGGTTCCGGACTTGCCACCCTTTGCATCTTTAATTTCAACTGTAAGAGCCATTACGCACCTGCCTTCTTCATTACTTCACTCGCAACGCTCTTTGAAGCGGTACGGATGACAACTTTTGAACCATTGCGGCCAGGGATTGAACCCTTAACAAGAATTAGATTCTTCTCGGCATCAACAGAATGAATGGTGAGATTTTGAAGCGTGACAGTGTCAAGACCCATGCGACCGCTCATACGCTTGCCGCGGAATACGCGACCAGGAGTTGTACGGTTACCGATCGAACCTGAGGTGCGGTGCTTTCTCTCAACACCATGGCCATCACCAAATCCGCGGAAGTTGTGGCGCTTCATAACGCCAGCAGTTCCCTTACCGAGTGAGACGCCTTGGGCATCGACAACTTCACCTGCGGCGAAGGTGTCAGCCTTAACTTCTTGACCGACTGTGTAATTAGCAGCAGAAGCGGTGCGAATTTCGCCGATATAGCGACGAGGAGTAACGCCAGCTTTTGCGAACTGTCCAGATAGTGGCTTGGTTACTTTCTTTGGATCGATTGCGCCGAAAGCGAGTTGAACTGCTTCGTAGCCATCTTTCTCAAGGGTGCGTACCTGGGTAACAACGCATGGACCCGCTTCAACGACAGTCACAGGAATAACCTTGTTGTTCTTATCGAAGACCTGAGTCATACCAAGCTTCACGCCAAGGATTCCCTTGATCGTGCTGCCCTTAGATTGTGTAGTAGTCATCTCAGTTCTCCCTTAGAGCTTTATCTCGATATCGACGCCAGCAGGAAGATCGAGGCGCATCAATGAATCCACAGTCT